>JADGMW010000005.1_pt1 | contig 486065 bp, 516 predicted proteins | sample 8641801 | NCBI WGS metagenome assembly JADGMW01 (sample SAMN16272018, study PRJNA661076) | feces metagenome | isolation source: fecal sample from diarrhoea affected cattle A | host: Bos taurus | place: South Africa: Lokaleng Village, Mahikeng | collected 2019-09 | reverse complement strand
CCAGGCGGCTTATATCCCCGCCCCAAGGGGCGAGGCTTTACGCCGCTAATGGTAAATCAGTCTCGAACCTGCCGCCAGCCAATCTTAATAGTGACATACTGCAAAAGAAAAAGGCTTCAAGTTCAAGTTTGCCGGTTGCCGCATTATTCTAAGAATCCCCACGAACGTGAGGATTTCAAAAAATATAGATCTACGCATCTGAATCCTCACGAGTGTGAGGATTTTTTAAAATTCTCTCTTGAAAGGTCAGTCCAGCTGACCTAAAATACCATCATTCTCAAAAAATGAATAACTGTAGGAAACGCCATGTTCATTTCTGATTTCGACAAGCAGCAGGTTGCCAAGATGGTCGAGCAATGCTTGGATTCTGGTCAACTCAAAGTGATGCCGTCCTCGTTCTACCGTCAGTTCGAGCAAAAAGAAATTGCGATTTTCTGCATGATGAATGGGCTGTACTGCCTGCCCACCGTGGAGCTGCTGGATTGCCTGAATGGTTTGATCCTTGAAGCCAGCCCAAGCCGCCTGGCCATCGAGATTGGCGCGGGGAATGGAGCGCTTGGCAAGGGACTCGGCATCCCTTGCACAGACAATTTCATGCAGGATGATCCTGCGGTCAAGGCGTACTACCAGAGCCTTAACCAGCCTACGATCAGCTACGGCGCGCATGTCATCAAGATGGACGCCAATACGGCAGTTAAGGAGATGCGCCCTGAGGTGGTCATCGGCGCTTGGGTCACCCATCGCTATGACGAGTCAGCCCACGAGCTGGGTGGCAATATGTTTGGTGTCGATGAGCAAGACATTCTCGATCACGTCAATCGGTATATCATTGTTGGGAACAAAGGCGTTCATGCCAAGAAACCCATCATGGGTAAGGTCACTCAAGTGATCGAAGCGGACTTCTTGTTTTCTCGCAGTTTTGAAAACGCAGGTCAGGAAGCCATTTTCGTGTGGGATCGCTCGCGATAGCTTGGTTAGCACAAAACTCATCCTCTATACTTTAACTATGGCGATTAATAAGGATGAGTGATTTATGTCTCATGTATTTGTAACAAGCTGCGTTAATGCAAATGGCGATGATATCAACGAGATGATGGATTCGCCGCTTCGGCAAGACCTGAGCACCAGCAACTTTATTCGCAAGATCGCACCCAAGCTGGGTATTGATAAACATATCCTGGAGAATCTGGGTTATGACACCAAAGATTTCTTTGCGAATGACTGGGCGTTGACATGCGGAAAATCCTTTTACCAGGGGATACCCTGCTATTTTGTTCAGCACAGCAGGATTGAACATATTTATGTCGATAAGAAGGATTACGAAAAGGTACTCGGAAAAACTGATGCTAAAGAAAGACAGATTCGGATCAGTGCAATTCAAGATGACCTTGATGAAATCTTTTCCAAGCTAAAGCCCTCCAGCGATAAGGAAAGCTACAAGCTCGCTCAAAAAATACATCAGGAGTACAAGTATTAAGTTGGAGATGCCGAGCCCGCTCTACTAAAATCGATCTGTTTAAAATCGGCGTTTTTGTGGGTTAGACTGTGGGTCAATTAAGTCACAATTTGCAAAAATGCCGATAATCATTGCAAAAACACTTCAATGTACGCTGATACCTTCTCTGCATACATCGTGATGAAAAGCATAGTTTCAGCAGGGGAAATACCTTGCCATTCAAATGCTGAATCCTGCTTCGCTCTCCTCATGTTTTGCTGACAACAATTTTTTCTGTTGTGAAAGGTGAGGAATCTTTTTCCAGTCTTCGCTCATCACTTCAAGGATGCGAGAAGGCGCAATAACCTCGGAGCATGACAACTCATATTCGGCATCACTATCAAGTTCAATGTCTGAGACGTCGACCTTCAAAATCAAAAGACCATTCTCTTCCACTTCTTCAAACCAATCACCCAGCCAACTAGAGAGTGCCGTATCGCAATCTTCTGGAGTAGGGAAGAGGTAGATTCTCGGGGTAGGCTCGCCTAAGTCTGCAGAGCGTTCGCCAATGCGTGGTTGCAAACCACGGCTCAGAATTGAAGGTAGGTTTTCCCTGGGTGTTACATGGTAGGCAACAGTCACTGACATAATGTTGATCTCTATTGCTGCATCTATTTGATTATAACAATAATTAATCGATTCATTATATTGCCGAAATTAACCTCCAGTAAGATTAATGTTTAAATTTGGTTGTAAGAAGAGGGTTTTTAATATGCAGAGAACAGCAGGCCCTAATCATATTTGAAAATAGAGAAAAGATACTGGCGCTCGAAAGCGCCAGATAAGGGAAATGAACTACTCTTTTAACAAATCGGCAGAAAAGTATTTTGCATGTAGATTATTTAAATCTTGGAAGGCTCTTTCAGTCTTGTTTTCGTCTAATCCTTTTTTAATGGCCATCTCTTTTACGAGAGGAAGGCATTCTGAGAGCCCTATATTGTAATCTTTTTGGCATACTTTTAATTCGCTTATAATGAAATCATGCTCATCGCTGACTGCTCTCATAAGATAAGATTCCTGTCCAAAAGATTTTCTCATCTCTTTTATATTAATAAAATCATTTTCAACATCGGCAATATTTTTAAACGAAAGGATAGTTAAGGAAGTTGAGGCAAAAACCATAATCGCTAAAAATCCGATTTTTACTGTAATTTTAAAACTTTCGTCTTTGGGTTCATTTTCCAAATTACGCGTGCAAACTTTTATTTTTTGTTCAGTTGTCATGCAAGCACCTTAAGGGCAATTACAAAAATTGAGCCTTATCTCTAGAGGGATGGCCCATCGGCCTCAAGTCTCTTTTTAAGATCCTGAAGGCGATTCATTTGCTCATTGGCAACCTCGGCTTCGAGAATCTCAAGCGCAGCTTTCGACCTGATTTGCACACTTCCTTCATCAAGCCACTGGGCAGGCGAGGCTAATCCTCGAGCATCCATTTCGCGCAGATAGGCGACATAGCTGGAATCAGGCCTGGGCAAACGCATATCCGGTAATCCGACACCATGCTCAATGATATGACGCGTGTTTTCCTGGAATTTTTTGAACAGTGGTGTGCTGATTACCGTTGAGATTCCGTATTTTTTGTCCTCAAACCCCCAGATGGGTTGAGTTAGAACATTTAGTATGTTATTTCCAATTATGTGCTTTGCTTCAACTCCCGTTTTAAATGATCGCTCAATCTTCCATTCATCGACGTGTTGATTTTCGCCGCCTATTGTTTGATACATATTGTCAGAGATTGACTTTAGCGCTTCTCTGTCGCCTTTTACCAGGCCAAAAATAACATAGGTATTTTGACCCTTCGGCGTGTCAGGAAAATCCGTTTTAACGAAAGCAACTTCACCAAAAATATTTCCATTATTGACGCTCTTCCAGATATTCAGTTTGAGCAAATGATGAAAAGGAGACTCAAGAATATCACTTGGATAATCCTTATATCGATTCAACAGATTGTCATGGTTGGAGCTGAACCCAATGGTTGACTGATCTGCTCTGTTTGGAACGCAGAGGAACGGCTTTACGGTGAAGTCATCAAGAATCTCATCGGATTGAACGATACCCGCAATGACAGAGATCCCTTCGGTCTTCGAAATCATTTCTGGATTGATAAAGCTGTATTGTATTTTCATTAAAATGGCGCTCCTTTCCCTTAGTATACCGATGTCGCCTTTTCCCTCGCTATAAAATACTTGCACTTATTTTTTGATATCGACAATCAGCAAAGCCGTGTAAGTTCGGCAGCCATCGGGCACATCGACACCGTGCATTTCTTCATGATTGAACGAATAACACCAGCCTATCTCCATCTTGACCAACTGATCATTCTGGCAAAGCCTGGCATCCTTTGGAAGGTGAATAGGGATGCAGTAGGAGGTTTTGTTGTAGTCAATAAGGTAGTCGGTATGCATGTCGACATGGCCATAGCCTAGAATGATCAGAGCATGGGCTTGCCGCTCAACGGGGTATGGGATCTGTTTGGCAACAAAACCGATTGGATTCTCCAGTAAGATTTCCTTGAAATCTTCTGAGTACGTCTTTCGAGTGAGATCACGTAAATGGCCTGGCAGGCGAGCGTGCAACCGAAACTTTCTGATCATGAGTGCAAAGACGAAGTTAGCGAAGGCTGTAGGTATAAACCCATTTTGGGAATCCCATCGAAGCATCTCCACCTGGCAAACCTGAGGCGCTACGGGACAGCATTCCCGCAGAGAACATTGCGGAGAGATCTCGACCAAGTTGCGAACAGCGCGGCGCTCCGACCATCATCATCTCCACGGTCGCGCCCGTTGCATCCGCATAGGCGCATACCAGATCAGAATCCAGCACATTTGCGAACGCCCGCTCACCGCCCTGGGTCATCCATTCTTTAATCCAATCATAGCGGTCACTTGGCTTCATGCGCATCATAGGCTCTTAATTTACTGATTATTGCCAACAATTTCTGCGGATTGGCAGCTGCAATGTACTTAGCATTCGCATTTCGCTGAAGGTTAAGTCGATCACCGGATATCGGCTGACAAAGTGCGATAGGCTGCTCGCCATCGGAAGTCTCGACGCTCCAGGAACTCCCGTTTCCAAGTGGGTCGACGACCCAAAGGTCAGGTGTTGCAGCAAGAGCAAGGTTTTCAAGCTCGTCGAGCATCTCGATAGTCAATTCCATGGCGTGCTCCTTATTGCCAATCGGGATGGTTAACTTCGACCAGGGAGCTACCTGGAACGATCATTTCCTTCCCCGTATCGATACGCGCAACGACCCAACTTCCTTTGCCTCCGTATGAGGTAGGCTCTTTAGTGCGGACAGTGTTGCCGCTCTTTTTAAAAATGTACGCCTGCCCAGCTTTAATCGACATCAGAAACCGCCTGTATACGCATTCAATATACCTAAAGTATACCATAAATTAAGGCCAGATCAACAAATTGCCGGGCTATGACAGAATCACCAAAACCAACCACCTCGAGACAGGCTTTTCTTGCAGGAGGCGTATTGCTTGCTATAGGTCTTCGACCTTCGGTCAACCTTCTTGGCAACCTGAACAAGCCAGGGTTTTTTGGCATATGTTCGTTTTTTATACCCACCCTGACCCTCGTGATAGTTCAGGTACTGCGCATAGGCGTCCCACTTGGAGACTTTGTTGATTCTGTGGGTCTTGGAGACATACCAGCCAATAAAATCCATAGAATCGTGAAAGCTTGTGCGTGAGCCATAGTTACCCGTCGACCTCTGATACTCTCTCCAAGTGCCATCCAATGCCTGGCTGTAGCCTAATGCAGTACTTTCTCTACCGTTAGGGATGAATCCCAAAATGTATTTTTTAGGGGGTCTCGCGTCGTGTTTGAAGCTGGACTCCTGGTAAATGATTGACATTGGTACATGGACGGGCACTCCCCATTTTTTTTCTGCTGAGAGTGCGCTCTTATGCCAACCTGGTTTTTCTTTAAATATCGAACATAAATTGTTGGGATTCTGTGGGGGAGCGGTAGCGCATCCGGTAACGAATAAAACAGAAAATGTAAGAAGAGTAATTTGTGTTATGGAATTAAATTTAAAGCGAAACACTTATGGCCCCTGTTCTTATTATAATGGGTCAATAGGTAGTCTAACCCATTTAAAAAATAAGAAAACAAAGACCGACCAAGTGCCCTTATAATCCCAATGTGTTTTCCAGAATATTTCCTTTTGAATGTAGCGGAATTTTTTCAATATAAGGCAAGAGTTCATCAGCAGTGAATATCTTCAGAATTTGCCTCCATTGCGGAATAGTTTTGGCCTTTTCAATGACCGCCTCAACTCCTGCCGCCTTAAGGTATAAGTTGTATAGTTCGTGACGATTTGTACGAGTCGCAAGCTTTAATGCTTCTTCAACACCGTCTGGTTTTTTATCTTTTCCAATCCACCCGCCAATTTGCATAAAGGCCATAAACCCTTCATCTGACGCCAGTTCTCCTATGTTTGAATGGATAGGCTCGCCCTCAGGATGGGATTTAAATCCTATATCGCGCAAGGCATAAACCTGCTCTTTTGACAGTGAATGTAAATCTGAATGCCTATTGTCAAAATCAAAAGTTTTGATCGCCACGACTAGAGCATCAGGGGTTAATTGTCGAGCATTCCACTTAAATTGTTTGGCCCAAAAATCCTTCGAAAATGCTGGAAGTAGGGCTGTTTTTGCTTGTCCCTTTAACTCATCCATGAGTTGTATCATACCTGCGCTTTTCAGGCCTAATGGCTTAACTTTTCCAAAATCATTTGGATCGTTGCAAGCCTCAGAAAGCACTTCTTTTGGATAATAATGCTTGGCATACTCCAGGGCTTTTTCCAATTTTTTAGCATCAACCTCAAAATATAGCTTTTCGAGTTCAGCTATACTGACCATTGCCAGAGTATAATTATCCCTTTTTTGGAGCCCAAGAATAACCTGGCGCGGCAGAATATTATCCATGTGAAGATTGTCTAAATTAACCCCTTCTGTTTCATCAGAGGTTAGACCCATATCAATTTTACCCCAGGCATCGATAAGGTCTACCTGCTTGCCATTTAGAGCAGTTATTTTGACTGGAGGGGTGGCATTAAGGTCTTCAAGTCTGTAAGTGGTGGGCTGATTAAATGACTTAACTATTTTATAAGCGCTAGTGGCTGAATAGCATCTGGCAGAAGATAATAAAATTTCAGCACCCTTTTGAATCCAGCATGGAACTCGACCATACATTTCAGGAATCAGACTTGATGAATGTTCTATGGAAAATGCCATAAACAATTCTGGATTATCTATTCTCCCATTCGCTCCAATTGTTGGGATATCTCCAGAAAATGGATTTTTTATAGAATGAGTTTTAAATTTAGCGCAGAATCCCTTTTTGTTACCAATGCCAAAAACCTCTCCAATACCGACTGCATGGGCTATATTCAAAAGCTCCTTCAGCTCAACAGAGGAAAGGTCATTCATAGGATCTGTGCTTGTAAAAAATATTCCGTCAGCTTTATTGCCTATGATGGAAATAGGCTTATAACTGTAAAAATCAGCAATCCTTTTAGCTATTTCAAGGTCGCCTGCCAAGCATGTCGATGCAAGAGCAGATCCATAATGATCGCCAAGGTGTGAAATCATTTCATCCAGATTATCTCGATTCAACTCGCGAGACATGGCCAGGCGCACGATGTGTTGGCAAGCCGATGAGCTTGGGATACCAAATTTGTCTGCAAAAGCATCAGCTACGCGGGTGTTTTCGACTTGAAGTGCAGCTCCCTGCATATCCCTGGTTTCTTTCTGGTTCAGCGCAGGAAGATGATCATAGAGATTTAGGATTGCCGCTGTCAGATCATGGTCACCTTGATTTACCGCCTCTTCTAGAAATGCCTTATATGTTTCGTATTGCATTATTTAGAGTCCTAATGATTCTTCGAGTACTTTGCATTTTATGAAAGAGGGCACTGCTTTAGAAACGCTTCGAACTCGTAATAATTTTCACTCATCTTAAGCCCCTTGGCCCCTTGTTTATATAACTATAATAAAGGTTGAGTGTCAGAGGTTCCAAGAAAACAAATGTATCCACAGGATTTAGGTACACCGAGTTCTTGCCGAACATCAGCAAAAATGATATCAAGCAATTCACGAAAAATAGGAACATCAGCATGAAATGCACTGTCGAAACTATTCATGGATGCACGATCATCACTGGCCTGATTCCAATCGGCGAAATGGTTTTCATGCTTGAGAGTTTTGCCGATGAAGGTAAGATTGTCAGTTCGAGCATGAATATGCATATTGGGACAACCCTGGTTGCTGGAACGCAGGAAGACCTTGATGCTTTCCGAGCAAGTCCTGAGTTTCTCTCTAGATCGAGTGCCAAAGCGGATATCGATTGCGCAGGGATCGTCATTTCACCTGCCGCCAGGCAGTGGCTTGTTTCCGGTGAAAGAGGAAGCAGCAGTCAATACATTTTTCATTGCCTTACAGGAGCACCAGGCCTTGCTGACTCCAACAAGCCCTATCCGCGTGATCCTGCGGACTTTCGACGCTGCAGGTTGCTTCTTGAACAGGTTCCAGAGTTTAGGGATCAGTTCAGCACAATGTCTGAAAAATCAGTAAAATGGTCTGCCTTGATCAGGCATTGGGAGTGGATGAACAGGGTGATGGATGAAGAAAATCCAGACTGGAGAAGCGGAGGTGGCTCATCGCCTGCTCTCTACAAGTTGATAAAGGAAATTCTTGAGCCGACAACACAGCCAGATACACTTGAGATGTAGCCGTCGATGACAGCCAGATTGAACCCAACTGATTTTTTCAGTCACATGAGCCATCAGCAGCTACTGAATGCCCGTGAAAAATGGAATCGGCATTTTAGCAATGACGATGGCACGATTACCGCCTGGACTGTTGTGAGTGAAGAGGCGTATGCGACTCTCGAGGAGGAAGGTTTTCTAACTTGTCCTGCAGAGAGATCTGAGGCTGATTATCAGACTGCCTATGCCTGGATGGCCGCAACGATGGAGAGGCTAGGCTTGGCTTCGCCTCGGGAAGGCCTGAGTCCTCTTTGGTGCTGGGTGCAGGCAGGGGAGAAGGGAAGGAAGCCTGACCACCGACTTCAAGGTGAGGAGGGTTATCTGATCGAGGTGAGAATCCCATCCGATCAGCTGCTGATTTCGAATTTCGAGCACTGGCACTACGTGCTGAACTACTGGCCGGTCTTCAGCTCCGTTCAGGCCTCTGATGCCTATGACGCATTTTTGGAGGCAAAAGGTCTGAGCTATTACAGCACCAAGCAACTGCCTGAGCCTTATCACCAGGATGTGACGGTAAGCTGGAACCAGATCTTCGATCTCGAATTTCACCTTGAGGGTGACCAAGAGGCGGTTGAAGAAATGATCGTTCAGGCCACATTCTGGACGCTCCGAAGGGATGATGTCGTGAGCGCCCAGAAGTTGACCAAAATTCATAATCCCAGCGAAGATTCGAGCAAAAGACCCCTTTCGTAATGGGGCAGTTTTGGCAGTTTAGCGGGATCGATTCCGGCTTGTGCCAAAATAATCACCTCAGGTAATTTCAGAGAGGAAAATCGAGTTCCGTCCAGAGTTCGATCCCTAGCTAATATTTCTGCAGCGGTCTTGCAAGCCTCGCTCGCAATATCATCAATCTCTTGCTTGTCATCAGAAACGCTTGGGCATTTGGCAACAAAGGTTGAATGCGCCTGAAGAAGGTGGATCAGGAAGCCTTCTGCATCGAACTCAGGGCTTATGGTTTGAGCAGGCATCAAATCGTATCGTTTTAGTTGATTTATTGCCATGAAATGCGCGAAGCCAGTCAGTTCAACAGGGTCTTTTAAAATATCATTGGCCAATTCTTCAAAAACAGATTCAGGATTTTCAGTGAAGTGATTGATGTTGGGATCCATTCCGACATTGCTCATGTTTAACTTCAATACCAAGCTATTTTCAAGACCCTGCGCCCATGTACCTTCAACCGTTTCCTTAATCGATAAGTAAATCATGTCGCCACTGTCAAAGTTGCCTTCAAATTGTATGCTGATACTTCTCATCGCGGTGTGGAGGAGTGGCTTCAATGATTCTTCATTGAATAGATAATCAAAAATCCTCGTGGCATAAGGTGTTTTTGCAGTTAATGCACTTAAAAGAAAATCTTCCCATAGCGATGTATGCCCTACTGATTTCCTGATGATTCCAGAAGTTAACATCCCAGAGCGCTTGATGTAATCGGATGGATCTAATTCAATGTCCTGTCTGAGATTTTCATTTAAATTGAACGCACCCTCATCAAAACATAGAGAATAACCATTGTCTTTTTGTCGTTCTTGCTCGACTTTTTCAATAAATGTTGAAGGCCAGACCTCTGTCCATTTTATCTGTGTCGACGCAAATCTAACGTCGCTGTTCGGGAAAAAATAATGACTATCGAAGAAAGAGAGGCACGAGGCTTTATCTGCATTCGCAGTAGCGACAAAGCACTTATTAAAAATAGTTTTTTCACCGAACAGAGGTTCGCCTTCCTTTTCGATTGAAAGTATTTGGCTTGCAGATCCCAAGCTGCTGTAAACAGAGAGAGGTGTAACTTTGTAATGCTGAGCTGTTTTAATCATTTGCTCATCGGTAAAGCCCAATGAGATCCCGCTCATTAATGCTAAAAGACCAGGCTCAACTAAAAATGATCTTTTGTTTTTAAATAATGGATGTCTAATTGGGATTTCGATTGGTTTCACATCATGGAGCACCTTCAATGATTCAAATGTTCCAGCCATTTCCGGGGTCATATTCTTTGGAAAAATGTGTTCGCCATGCAGCGTTTGCCATAATTGAAGTTCATTCCAAATTTTGGTTATGATCATTATTAAATTCCTAATGAAACTTCAAGCATTATGCCTTTTGAGTGATTTCCTAACTCAAGCCCATCAATATCCATTCCTGCCTTAGCTAATAGTAATTTGCTATGCTCACTTTGATCCTTAAACGCTGTGGGATCAAGGTCAAAATGCATCATTAGAGTTGACACAAGGGACTTTATTCCTTCACCTGAAAGCTCATCCACGTCCCTTTTTTCTTTAGTTACGGCATTGGGTATATGGTACTGATTGAATCCATCTAGCAAATGATTTATCACAGCTTCAGGCTTTACACTCAGAGGCAATTGAGGCGGAAGAGCCATCGAGGATAATCGGCGGAAAACGGTGAATTGCGAATAGCCCAGGTCAGATGATTCTATTTCAATAAGCTCACTGCACAAGCGATTAAGAAAGGTTCCCTGATCATAAAGAATGGATTTGAATAATTCAGGGTGTTCAGAATAGTGATCTTCGTAATTTTCAAAATCCGTATAGGAAACAAGATTCATTTTTAAAATGATGCTTTCACATATTTCAGGTATGGATGAGCTTTGAAACAGTGTGTGAAGTTTTCGAGCGAACTCGTAGGGGTCAATTTCATCTTCATAACTATCTGCCGAAATCGACAACAAGCCCTTTTTTATTTCCTGCAAATGTTTTGACTTGGTAGTAGAGCAGAAATTTAATAATTTTGAGCTAAAACTTTGCTCGTCTTTTGAGCTTAAGGACACGACATCTTCCCAGGATGAGAAAAAACCAGTTTCCTTTTTAATCAATACCGGGTTAAGCATTCCTGAGCGAACAAGAAAATCAACATAGTTTGTATTTGGGATTTGATCTATTCGCTCAACCCTGCTTGGCAAGTATTGAAAGTTGTCAAAGTCATGGAATATCAATCCGGCCTTTAATTCATCTGAATGCATGCAAATATGGTGGTTTGGATAAGACTCATGATAGTTTGAATTCATGAATGCAAGGGCGATTCTTGAAGGAGTTTCACGTTGCGAAAACAAACCAATAGGGAATCCCTTTTCTCTGATAATTGCATTTATTGCAATTATGACAATGTCAGTTCCAGTTAATTTTACTTTGTTTTCATTGTTTGAGATGCAGTAAACATCTTCGCTTTCAAACGAAAGACATTCAATATCAAAAAACTTTACCTTATGATCAGCGGCTATCTTGCTCAGAGAGTCTGAATTAAACCCCAAGTACATCCCTGCTAAAACAGGAATCAAGTTATATCTGATATTATAAATATTGTGCTCAAGGCTAAATTCATTCTTATTGTCAAAAAAATCAGTGTAGATCCCTTCGGGATCCTCTGACCCTCTTGGGATGGCCTTAGACCCATTTTCTGAAAACCATTCAATAGCTAATGTGAACAGCTCTCTTCCCCTCGTGTTTTGATTAGACACTTCGCTGCAATCCTATGTTTTTAAGATAAATCCATGTTAGGAGATGAGTATGAGCCTGATCAATCAGATTGTCTTTTAAATTGACAACAATACAGCCGATGTTAAGATGCTGAAAACAACTGTACATGGTGGCAATTCATGAACGTTCATAAGCAATATGACAAGTGTGATAATGACACTTACGTCGAGAAGCTAGGCAATACGCCTTACCATGACGTTCTTTTTCACATGTTCAGAGACCCTAACGGTTTTATCGAAACGAATGGCGTGAGGGGGAATTTCACTGCTGATTCAGTGCGAGTCGCAGAGAACTACGTCCTGCAATTTCCCAAATCGACTGATTGCGGAATGATCCGCTCCGTTGAAATGAAGGCAAGCACCCTTTACCCCATGAGCATGGTTGCTCGTTACGACATTCAGCCAGCTGATTTATTTTATACTCAAAAAGCGCCTATTTACTATGACGCGGACAGCGAAATGTTTGTGCTCTTCATGGATATACGCTTTTTGCGAGACATGAACATCAATGAAATCCAGGAGCATTTAAGAACCAGCCGGTTTGGTTCAAGGATAGTTCCCTACAGCTCTGCCCGTGGAGGGCGAACCTTCCTGGGTGTTCAATTCAAAGAGCTTTCAGAAATAAAATTGGCGACTGACCAACTCAACAATCCTTTGTTTGAATCACCGCTTCATGATTTGTATTCAGCCTATACAGCCTTTCAACTGTCTGTGGCTCATAGAGAAAAGGTGATCGTCATTCGCGTCAACAACTCAGAAGGTCATCTTCCTCATCTTTTTGGCGTCAATTTTAATGACCACAGTGATCAGCTGGTTACTGCAGCCTGTCTTTTTGAATACGCAGTGGCGTATAAGGTAGGAGGTCGCTATCACCTGCTTGATGAGGATGGAACGATCAATAAAAACAAAGTTCTCCATGCGGGTGAAGGGTCTGGAAAGCTTATTGAATGCCCTTACAGCTATGAAAGAATAAATAAACTTGAAACCATAAAAGAACGGCTGGTTAGTTATCAGTCCGACATGGTTGAAAAGCTTTTTAGTCTTAATTAAGGCTATCCTCACTCTACCATCACAGCAGGGATGGTAATTACTTCTGTAGAAACTTGCTAATTGGCTCGCGACTGTGAGATCTTGCTTATCAGTTTTAACCTATGGAAGTAATATCAGCATTTATTCTAACAAAATACATTATGGCTACATAATTATTAAGAATGCTGGGAGTCCGTGAACAGAGAGGAACTGCACCATGGCTTACAGTGAAAAGGTCATCGACCACTACGAAAATCCGCGCAACGTAGGCAAGTTCGATGCGGAAGACCCGAATATCGGCACCGGCATGGTCGGCGCTCCGGCCTGTGGTGACGTGATGCGCCTGCAGATCAAGGTCAACGACGCAGGCGTCATCGAAGACGCCAAGTTCAAGACCTACGGTTGCGGCTCGGCGATTGCCTCGAGCTCGCTGGCCACCGAGTGGATGAAGGGCAAAACCCTGGATGAAGCTGCTGCGCTGAAAAACACCATGATCGCTGAAGAGCTTGCCCTGCCGCCGGTGAAAATTCACTGCTCGGTACTCGCCGAGGACGCCATCAAGGCGGCAGTGCGCGACTACAAGCACAAGAAGGGTCTGCTCTGAGGAGGGCATCATGGCAATCAGCATGACTGAAGCGGCTGCACAACACGTTCAACGCTCTCTGGAAGGTCGCGGCAAGGGCGAAGGTATTCGCCTGGGCGTGCGTACCACAGGCTGTTCAGGTCTGGCCTATGTGCTGGAGTTTGTCGACGAGCTGAAGCCAGAAGATCAAGTGTTCGAGAGTTATGGCGTTCGTGTCATCATTGACCCGAAGAGCCTGGTTTACCTCGATGGCACTGAGCTGGATTTTGCCCGCGAAGGGCTCAACGAAGGATTCAAGTTCAGCAACCCAAACGTGCGCGGCGAATGTGGCTGCGGCGAGAGTTTCAACACCTAAGGCTGTTCGTGGTCAAGCCCATAAAACATTTGCTAACGGACTTGCGACAGTGAGATCTTAAGCTTATTTGTTTTAATCTACGAGGCGAGGCAATATGAACAGCACTTATTCTGACAAAAATATATTATGGCTTCATCATTACGAAGAGTGCTGGGAGCCTTCCATCAAAAAGATTTCTGGGATCTCATTTGATGACTACACCGATCAAATTTGTGATTTTATTCTAAACTCAAGCACTCCAACTGATCATGTTATTATTACCCGATGGGAAGATTCACGCGTTGGCCCAGAGCATTTTGTTATCGTTAGTTTCTTAGATGAGAATAATATCTCATACCAGTTTGAATATGTTCCGTACGGATGCGTTGAAGAAAGTTTTCTCGAAAAAGACATGCCATCCCTCATCCCTTCCCGTAAAACTCCAGGCGAAACTGATCCTGGTATCAAAGAAGCTGTACTTATAGAAAGCTGGATGCTGGAGCTGAAGAGCGCTAGGCATGTGATGTTGGCAGGCGCATTCGACGGGGAGTGCGTCTGTGATGCAGAAGATATTTTAGATCATGTGCTGGGCTTCAATAACTACCAAAGAATAGAAGGCTTGATTGTTGGCAGTGGTGTTAAGTATGAGTACGAGCGTAAGTCAATCGTTGAAAGAGACGAGCGTCACTCTTTAGAGGAAGATTCATTCTGGTATTAGTAGCGTCACTTTCAGCAGTATGTGGAAACTGTACTTTATCATTTAGTGCACTATTTGCAGAATAGCTATTGTATAATCTAATACAACACGATAATAAGGTATCTAATTATTTAAAATTAAATATATATAATGGAAGGTCAACATGGAGTCTCATTTGACAAGAATGATAGAGATACGCTCTATGATGGAAGAGTGTCTGAAAAACAGGCATTTTCAGCTACTTCCAGCCCTTGCTTCTGACTATCAGCATCTGGCTTTTGACTCTATAAGTAACAAAAACTATTCCGCCCTCAGCGCCAGCGAGGCATCAATGGAAAATCTTTGCCTAACGCTGCTTAATAATGCAAGCGTATGGCTTAGCTATGGGGTTACGAGGCAAGATTTTCACTTTATTTTCCACGCTATCCCGGTAAGCCTGGCGCTTGCACATGAGCTCTATACGAAAACAGAGTGCCCAGCAGATTTAATAGTGGACAACTTAGTGCATATGGACGCTGCAGATTTATCAAGTAATGAAGTGGGGAAAAATATATTCAAGGAGCTTATTCGCAAGGATCCCTCACAAGCTGATCGAATGGTATGCCTTCTTTCAAAAAATACCTATTTCAAAACTAACGATAGAGGGAAGCATTACTTCAACTATCTAATTGAAAAAATTTCAGATATTTCGAATCCAAGCGATTCACTTTCAAATATGCTGAAAAATAGCTACGGCTTGAGGAATACTCGTTTTAGTAAAGTTTATGAACAGGGTCTTCATTTTTGAACAATGTCAGCTGCATTCCCCACCTGCAATCTTTGATTCATGTCCGGGTAGTTAATTCAAATGGCTTGGTATTTCGCCGCTGGTCGTGTGAATTTTAAATGGGTAATCCATCACTGGATTGACTGTCATTTTCCTCGAAGTAATGGGAAGCTTCGAGAGGTGAAGACGAAGAAACACACGATCATGGCAATCGCTAGACGAGATTGCGCCCTGGTGCAACGTGTAGGGCGACAAGAGATACAGAGAAAAGGGATCCATGCCACGTATCCGATCCTGATCAACCTGCCTTCCCAGCCAGTCAAACACATTGTGCAGAGATGAATCGAGGCCATCAATTTCGTAACCTTGTTCGACCCATTGGGTTCCCAAGCTGTTTGACCACAAAAAGTTGTAGCAAGCCTCTTGTTTCGTTTCGACCTCATCGCCTTGCATTCCGTCCAGGTGCCAGCCGGGAGTGCGCTGAGGATTGCCTGCCTCTATCGTCTTGGTATCAACCGTCAGATAAGCATGCCGATCAGTCAAAGGAAGACCCAGCGTTGTCGAAAGGGAAAAGCACCGCTGAACAAAGTAGAGCAATTCCGGGTCGAGGCTTTCAGGGACTACAATCGACTCATCTCCGGCGCGCTTGACCATGAAATGCAGTAGGCGCGGGCGGCTTTTAAGCTCAAAAGGAATAGTGCCAAGATTCAGGGGGCGATGAGCTTCCTGAAGATGATGCAAGCCAAATGGTTCGTTGAGCAGAGTGATCAGATTCTTCATGAGGAGATTTTAATGGTAAGTTTTAATTATACCCTAATTGCTTGGTTCAGCAAGTGTTGAGATATCTTTTTAAGTCTTTCCCATGCCAAACTTAATAAGAGGCCATAGCCTCTGCCTTTGGCAGAGAAGTGGCGAATTTTTACACGAACTTCTGGAGATGGATCCTAATTCATGTCAAATCCACTGCTTAATATCAAGTATCTTGACCTATACAAAAACAAAAGAGAGGCGGTTGAAGACTTGTTTGGACTTGTGCTGAAAAAGATCTACGAGCCGTGTAGCAAAAAGGAATACGAAGATATTGTGAATGCAATATGTCATGTTACTTCAAACAGCTTTAAAAGCTGCAGGGAGGGCAATACTGAACTTTTGTACTATGGAGTGTCAATTTCCAATCATCAATTGATGCATGAATGTAAGGATGCGTTTAATCGCCTCTTCCTACAGGCTAATCGTTTTGTATCCAATCCGGATGATAACTATGAACTATTTACCAGAATGCGAGAAAAGCTTACTAAAGCATTCGATATTATCAGTCCTGAAGCAGTCTGCAAATTCATCAGAACTTCAGAGGGTGTAGAGAAGTTCTATACCTCATCCTTGTATAACATAGATCTTAAGGTAAACCTTTTTACAAGCGATCCTGTATTTTATGAAGGAAAATATGGCCCACGATTCATGAACCAAGGCTTTTCCGCTTTGGTTGCGCACGTATTCGGGGATGACCTGACTCAGTTTAGTCCGCGAACACAACAGGGGGTTGAGCAGTGTTTGACGCTAGCTGGCCATCTTTCCAGGATCAAAGAGGCTGGAGCCTGGCTCCCTGCTTATCAGTTGGATCTTTTGTTGACCGCTCAGCTTTTGGCTGCCATGAGAGTCGCGAGTGATTCGACTGATTGTCCGGATAAAAAACTTGCGCTTTCAAAAGGCATTCAGGATTTGGTAGCTATGACAGGCAGGCTCCCTGGGGGGAAACCGTCAATGAGTGAAAACAGGCTAAGACCCAAAGAGTCTATTACTGATTGGAAGTACTGGATGCCTCAGGCTTATTGGTCGAAACTTTGCGATGAGCTAATAAGAGCTTGCAAAAATATGGAAGAAGGCCTTGATAAAGGAGCTGATGCATCGCTTAGTAAATTCAAAGCCGACCTTTTAATTGATGCAAGCATGGCGCTTGTAAGCATGGAAAACAATAAGCAAGAAAAAGTCATTAAAGCAAAATGCGAAACCCTGCTCAAAGAAATGATTAAATTAAACGAATCATTTTTAAATCAATCGAAATGTCTTTCGGGCCTTCCAGCAAAAGCGCGGGTTAAAATAATTTCCAATATGGACAATGATCTTATCAAGCAGGATTTGCTTAAGCACAACAAGCATGCTCGAGCAGATGTGTTGAGTGAGGCACTCGGGTTATGACAAGCAGATCTCCTTATCAAGTCTTGTCAGGTATACATTCGGCTTTTTTTAATGATGAAAGCTATGAATATGGCTTGAATGTTGAGATTGAACCGTTGTGTATGAGCTCGCTCGATGAGTGCCTGTCCATATGCCAAAAATTTAATGGATATGAAAAAAACTTTGCAGAAAAACTTCCAGATTTATACCGGTTGCTAGCTGATGCAACTATTAGAGTATTAGAGCTTGGAGTTACAGTCGGAGCTAATCGCATTCGACCTGCGCGGACTCTTTCTCTAAACATGATTAATAACTATATCGATCATGATCACAAATGCATTGGTTCTGCACACTTAATGGCAACACTGATTAATAAGCTATGGGATTTCACTGAAAACTACAGCACCATTAAGAACTTTTATAAAAGGAATATTGAGCACCTGAAGATTGAGCAGATTGCTGATTTTTATTCAACAAGCGAGGATATATATAACAAATTATCAAGAGATAGGATTCTTGATAATTTTTTACTGAATGATGCAATGGAGATGCGTTTCGTCAGTATTTTTTCAAATACTCCCATGTTATCTACATTAATGCGGGGAACTGTAGGCCTTCCATATCCTGATTTATGGCTCCTAAGTGGTAAATGCGACATCGATGAGCTATCAAAAGATCGGAATAAAGACTATCGATGTAGATTGAAAAAACTTGCAGATCACCTGATTCAACTTGAAGGGCACAACCTTCGAGTGAGGATTGGCACGCTGGATGTAGTGCTTGTTGTCCAGGTCATGGAGCTTTTCAGAGCTAGTCATCAATTTTCAAATGAGAATGAAAAGGATTGCTATCGCCGCGCAGTTCAGGTTCTCTCTGATATTTTTCTAGGCCCGGAGAGGGAGGGTTTTATGAATGCGAAAAGGATTTTCAAGAAAAATGCTTTTTCTTCATCCTGGTTGCCAGACGAGTTACCGATCCAAGTTATACGCCTACTGGATGGAATAATGGCGGATTGGGATGAGACATCTCAATTAGCAAAGCCGCTGAACAGAGCCCGAGTATTTACGTTAGCCGGAGCGCTTGATGCCTATCATAGCCGCATGGGAAAGGGATTTGATCAGGAACTAGAAAGCTTTAAAAGCTTTATCAACAGTCATGCAGACTTACTGCTGGATCCTAATGTAAGTAAGCACCTAAGCAAAGGCTCAAAATCAACTCTAATCAGGTTTTCGAATTCAATTCAAAATCCAGAGTTTATAACCATATTTATTAAAAACAACAAGTCTGTAAGAGGCGAGGCGCTTGAGATTTCTTTAGGACTGTGATGGTTTGTTTGCAGATTATTTATGTTTATTCAATTCAATTAAGTGGCCATCATAGATGATTAATGAAAAAGATTCAGACAAAGCACCATGCCGCTAAGACTTTAGCTTGTCTCACATGATAGCCTTAAATAAATGGAAGTTTAAGGCTCAACATGAACAGAAATGATTTCAATCCCATCGAAATGCTTGGCGGGGAGATGCTCTTTGATTCAGCCGATAAAAGGCTTGCAGAGTTTTTCCTTAACATGATGACGACCCCCATAGGGGAGAGCTCTGACTTTGAAGGCTATCTTTATGTGACCAATCATCTTATCAAGATGGGCATTAGTCATCACCCGCATTCTCCAAACGGCGAGATCATTGTTCAATTCACGAACTGGATATCTGATGAATTTCCTGCAACGACAGCAGCGATTGCCGGACATTTCGCACAATCATTTGCCTATCAGAGAAATAATTATTGGTCGACACGGCTTATTAACAACCTAATGGAAAAAGGTATCCACCATAGTTATCAAGTCAGTGCCATTGCCGACCTGTTGGAGCATAGATCTGCAAGCGATAGCATTGATTCTGGAAAAAAAGCCTATTCTCACAACTTGCTTCTTCTGTCAATCATGGGTCTTGAAAGCCTGGACAGATTCCAGCTGAATGACAATTACAAAAATCTATTAAGAGAGAAGCTGGAAGAGTCTTTGAAGAATTCTTTAATTCTTATGAGCATGGATGATTACCTTTCAATTAGCTACGCCAATCTATCTACAGATAAAGACTCACTTGAATCGAGATCGATAAATAGATTATCTCAGATTTTTGAAGAGCGAAATCAAAAGCAATTTCTATGGTTTGAGAGTTATTATAAATCCACGTTCTATGTGATGAATAAATACCTGGAGAATTCAATTCAAAAAAGAAACGCCTATCCCAACCTTCGATTTTTTAGCGCAGAGGTAAGCAATAGCAACATTATCAGTGCCCTAAAGGGATCCATGCAGGGTTGGATGAGTGTGTTAAAAGGCAGTGGTGAGAAAAAGCATGATCGTATAAAAAATATCCATACGGGCATCAGAAACATTCATGACTCATTGATTCTTAACGGCGCCGATCAGGGTCAGGTAAGAGAAGCGTTTACAGCATTTGCAACGCCTTTGTTACAGACGCTTTTTGAAGCAAAGCTTAACGTCGATCATGCTGACCACAAAAACAGATTGATAACCTACCTCATTAAAAAGTCAGACGTGCCTGTCGTCCTAAACTCGCTCAAGCCGGGAGCCCGAACCATGTTCGTTGAACACATCATCAGGCACAACCAAGAGTTTGTTGAGCACCTAAAACCCAACGAGCGCGCCAGGCTTCTCGATTCATCCCTGGGGCTTTAAAAGTCATGAACACCAATCAAATAAACAAGATTTATGGCGGAAAGCTGGGGTTGCAAAACACGCATCCGGAAATTGTTCAGTTCTTTACCCTGATGATGAATGCCCCCGAAAAAGAAAGCAGTGATCTTTACGGCTATCTGTACGCAAAGGACACACTTTCGGCCATGGGTATAAACCATGAACCAGACACGTGCACGGGCGCAAGCATTTCCCGTTTTACCATCTGGTCAGCACGGCGATTTCCTGCAACAACGGCATTCCTCTTTGGGCATTTTTACAATGCTTATGCCCATAGCAACATCAGCTTATTGTCCGAATTCTTAGTGGAAGCCTATCTCGAGAGGAAAATTCATCATGACTACCAGGTTAGCTCTATTGCAGAGATGCTGAGCCTGACTTCCAAGCCACGCTTTGAAAACAATAACTGCGGAAATAGAAACTACGCAAACAACCTGCTTGTGCTAAGCGGAATGGCAATGGCAAGCTTGGATGATGTGGTGCTTGAGGACGAAGCGCGTAGGAATGAGTTGAGAGGCTTGCTCCAGAAGTCCTTTGACGACCTGGCGTCTCGTTCGAGCATGGAAGACTTCATGAACATTTCCGCCAATCTATCACAATGGAAAGATTCTTTCGTCACCAAATCAATTGAGCAATTAGCACTTTTATTTGAAGAGCGAAGTAAAAATAAAATGGTATGGGCAAATGATAATGGGGCTTTGTATCTCATACGAAATTATCTTGCAATATCGCTAGAAAACAATAATGAATATGGGCTTGATCGAACTTTAAGCGTAATACTAAAAACCGTATTAAACTCATTCCAACTGCCAGACAGTGAGTGGATCAACGCCCTAAGAAGCAGGTCTGTTATTAAGCATATGCAAATTGATAATATGCGATCAGACTTAAGCATCATTCATTCGCTGCTGATTGATCATGGTGTTAACAAGAATAAGATCAGGAGTGCCTTCACAGCAATTGCAAAGCCTGTCCTGCAAACGGTTTTTAATATCAAGGCCAAGCCTTTATATAATCAGTATGAGCAAAGCCTTATTCGAGAACTCATCGTCAATGTTGATGTCCCGGTTGTTCTTGATTCGCTAAAGCCAGGTGCCAGGAAAATTTTCGTCGATTATATAATCAGGAACCATCCTGAATATGCAGAAAACCTAAAGCCAAAAGAGCGCGCCTTATTACTTGAATCTACGCTGGGAATTTAAAATGGAACATTACTCTGATAAGAAATACGCACACCATGAATTCGATAGCAATCATTTGAGGCGTTGCAGCACTGTATTTGCCGATTTTTTCCGGCACATGCTGGAAAGCCCTATCGATGGATTAACGGATCGAGAAGGTTATCTAATCGTTAAGGATGTACTGAGCACGATTGAAAGAGACGAAATAAATCAGATTGAGAACGATATAATCTGTGAGTTTTCACTCTGGGCAGCTGAGCGCTTTCCATTGACATCAGTTGCCATTGGTGGATACCTTGCAGAAAAACTGACCACACTGAATCGACGATCTTCCGCATGGGGCTCTGAGCTTGTTCGTTCGTTTCTAAAGACGGGTGTTACTCAGGATTATCAAGCTATTGCCATTGCGGATATGGTCTCTAAGAGAGCCTCTTTACCTTATCTTAAAGCTGATTGGCACCTTGAAGGCCTCATTGTGTTGTCAGCAATGGCATACGGCGCGATTGATCGCATCCCTTTCTATCATGAACACCAAAAGGATCAAAAAAAACAGTTTATCGAAGCGTCGTTTTGCAGACTGTCTGCTTATCAAGTCGACATAAGCTCCCTGCATCTCTACAGTGACTCATTGCTAAGAAGCCTTGGAAAAAATCCCGATAAGGAGGCGCAGAAAAAACTTGTTCACGAGATCATTAATCCAATGACCTGTCTTTTCGAGCACGCATGCTCGCGAAAGATGATGTGGGCTAGCTATTCATATAGCTCAACCCTGGCTTACATGTCGCGGATATTTAAAATGTTTTCTGACCAGCAGCTGAAGGGTGAGCATATTCCCCATGCTCGCTATCAAGACCCTGACTGGGTTAAGTGCAGTATTCTCAAAACACTCAAGCTTCCTGCAGAGCACTGGAAGCATCTATTCAAGCTCAGCAAGGGCGAAACCAAATACCAGTGTGCTGAGAAAATGGCTTTTGAGGCGGGTGTTTTCATCAAAACAATAAATGGGTTCGGGCTAGATGACTTAACCCTTAAAGACGTGATGAACAACGTTGCCACTGTGGCCTTGCAGGGCATGTTTGATTTGAAGTCAAAGCATCCTACTGCTGAGCAGGTATTGATAGGCAGGCTATTTCCGTTGATTGATTTTGTCACTGTACGCGACGGTCTTTCTCGAGGCGCCCGAAAAATGCTGACAGAGTATGCGATAAAGAAGAATCCTGAGCTTATTGTTCACTTGGATAGACGTGAGAGAGGAAATGCCCTAGAAGATTCCTTGGGCCTTTAGGCAATTTAAGAGAATTGAGGTTGGACGCTTTTGGCTTCAGGGCTTATACTTTTTGGCAATATTAATTATATGGTAATTCATCACCATGCGTACGCTCGTGTTAGGGGCTTATGGCCACTACGGCAAAATTATCTGCCAAAAACTAAAAGAAATGCCAGGGGTTACTGTTATTGGGGCTGGAAAGCGGAAGGATAAACTCGCGTCATTGAGTAATGAACTGGATATCGAGACCTTTCATGCAGATTGGCGCGACAAAATGCTGGCCCATCAGCTCCATGATCACGGCATACATTTGGTTATTCATACAGCCGGGCCTTTTGTTGAACAAGATTACAGTGTTGCAGAGGCCTGCATAGAGGCGGGTTGTTATTATATTGACATGGCTGACGACCGTGAGTTTGTGAAAGGCATTAAGAGCCTCAACGAAAAGGCCAGGTCTGTTGGTGTTTCGGTAATCAGTGGCATGGGCATGATGGCTCTCAATGACGCCATTCTCGAGATGCTCAAGGAGCAAATCACTGACATCACTCATTGCGAAATTGGCGTGAGTGGATCAGGTCGATTGCCGGGTGCTGCCTCAGTGCGGACAGTGCTGTCGTACTGTGGAAAAAAGATTAATTACATGGAATGTGGGCAAATCCGTGCCTTCACAGGTTTGACAGGAAGGAGCCCTCACTACTTTAAGGCGGGTTTCGGGCGTCGCGACCTGATTAACCTCGATGCTCCTGATCTGGATATTCTGACCCATAAGTATGGTCTAAAATCGTTTCGCTACCAGGGTGGCTATGGCTTGAGAGGTCAGGGGGTTATGTCCGTGATCTCGAATTTTGCCTCATTTGGTTGGATCCAGCGGCCTGCTGCCTTAACGACGAAGCTAATGAGTGCCGGCAAGTTGCTGGAAGTGTTCAGCCGAGGAAAGGGGGCGTTGTTTATTGAGGTAGAAGGGCGTCACGAACAGAGAAAAATGCAAGGGCTGGTGGAGGTTCACGCTTTTAATCATCAAAGCCAGCTCTTTCCAGTCGCCGGCATTCTGGCTTTGTGTCAACGCTTGATGAATGATTTTATCCCAGCTGAAGGCGCATATCCTGCAGCCTGTGGTCTGGTCAGTATTCATGACATCAGCAGAGCTCTTGGCCCTGAGGTCAAATTCCTCGTTAACGTAAAATAATCATGGGGCCACTGGATAGATATGGCTAGGGAACTCACCATCGAAGTGTTTGCCGATGGCTTCTGGCACGAGGCCTACAGCCTTAAATTCGAAAATCCATTGAGTCCTCGAGAGGGAGCTTGCATCACAGGCTACCTCACCGGTTACTACCTCAATAATATGGAGCACGAAAATTCGTTCTTTGGGCGATCAGTAAGTGTTGCGCATCGGCTGGATATGAACATCAAAACATCCAGAGGCTATCCGGCATTCCTTTTGGACATCATACCTTCAGGGGCCGCATATCGTACGCTGAAGAAGTGCTTCGCTACCCGCAAGCCTGATGACATTACCATGGATTTGTTCCTCCTGGAGCTGTGTTCCCCATCGCCTATCGGCCACATGCGAATCAAACAATCCATTCCCTACTTTGATGAAGGTGAGCCAATGGGCTTTACCCGCAAGGAGGTAGCCGAACGTAATACTGATTTTTTGGAGTATGCGTATGAGCAAGGTACATCCATTGTCGGTGCGACGGGTGCGGGTGGTGAAGCGCCTAAGCTGTTGCTCGCGGAAAACCACAACGGCCTGTTGTTTCCTGACGCTACGCTAGAGGATCCAAAGACTAAACGGCATTGGTTCGTCAAATTTCCAAGAAATCGAGGAACGTCCATAGACAAAGACATTTTGAGGGCAGAGTACCAGTATTACTGCTCGATCTCCGAAATTGGCATGAATACCATTTCGACTGATGGATTGGAGCTGATTGATGACGGTGAGCACAAGCCCAGCCTATGGATGCCACGCTTTGATCGCGAGGTTACCGAGCAAGGTATTCTTCGTCACCCGGTAGAATCCATATATTCAGTATGCAACGTTACGGAGAGTGGGGCATACCTAAGCCATGAGTTTGTACTTGGCCGTTTGGGTGAAATCTGGACGATGGCAGGGCAGGGTGATGATTTGTTTGACTTGGCCGTAGAATATATCTCCAGGGATTTACTGAACCGAATCCTGGGGAACTCGGACAATCACGGAAGAAATATCTCGATAACTCGGTGCGAAGGCAAGCTTAAGCTGGCACCCATCTACGATTTGGCCCCAATGGTTCTAGATCCAGAGGGAATAACCAGAGTATTAAAATGGGAGCACGAGAAGGCTGGAGCGCCGGACTGGAGGCGGGCATGCCAATCGGTGGCGGGTGAGGCATCCAGTGATGTGTATTTTGATGCTCTTCGCTGCAAGGCTCAGAGCTTTCGTGCTCTACCCGATTTGCTCGTGAATTTGCCGAACAGTGTTCGAAACGCGAAGATTATTCCACTGAATAATCTGGATACTCGCCTGAAGGAGTGGGGGCTTATATGAAAGAGATGACTCAGAAAAGCAAGGTTTTCTTTGGTGTTATCCACCGCGAATAAAGCGCATAGCTCTTTTTGGAGAACTATGCGCCAGCGAAAAGACGAAATACGGTTAGACCAGGCTGCTGGCCAAAAAGTCATTTAGATTATTGCGGGTCAATGCTCCGACTTTTGCCGCCTTGAGCTCGCCGTTCTCAAACACCATAAGTGTTGGAATGCCCCGCACGGAATGCTTAACAGCCAGCTCGCTCGCCTCGTCAATATTGATTTTAACAACCTTGAGCGATCCCTCCTTTTCAAGGGCAATTTCGTCAATCATCGGCGCCAGCATCTTGCAAGGGCTGCACCACGGAGCCCAAAAATCCACGAGGACTGGGATTTTGGACTGGGTGACTTCTGCATCAAAATTTTGTTCAGTGACATCGACAATTAGCTGCTTCATTTCGGGGTACTGCTCCGGTTTATGGGTAATTAGGTGTTTGGGATTTCTTCGGCCTTTTCTTCCTGGCCAGAGGCTTCGATGACCCCTCTGATTTTTTCTTGCAGTTCTTCCCTGCTCGCCATCGAATAATTCTTGCCGTAAACAATATCCGCAATAGCGCTCAACATTTCCTCAAGGAATTTCTTGGGCACCATTGTGGTAAAGCTTCCGCCTGAGTTTTCAATATATTTTCTTAATACAATTAACGAGTTGTTATGCTTGTGATGGCTATGGCTCTTGCCGAAACCAATGGCATCATGGATGGAGAGCTCGGCTCTTTTAAGCAGATCCAGCTCAATCTCGACCCAATTGGCATCATCCTCAGAAAGAGGGGTGTCTGCCACGATATACAACAAGGCATCTTTAATCGCTTCGTAGCTATCAATGCCGACCTTGGGTTGTAATAGAGTGCTCAAACGTTTGAAGGTTGCTTCAATGACCGGATCCTTGTTCATGCCCCTCAACAGCATCACACTTCGCTGCTTCAATTCAGGGCTCGGCTCGGGAATCATAGCACCGTAGCTTCTCATGCGCATGATTTCCGAAGCCATGAGCTGAATCACCCGAGCAGAGGGAATATCGACTTCCTGGCAATCGATCAAGACTTGAAGTAATTTTTCCGTTATCTCAGTCATTTCTGAAGCCCTTCAAAAACATATTATTATTTACGCAGATGTCGTGATTCCGCCCATACCGCGTCGTTTAGATTTTCCATCAGGCCCGTATAAAGGTTCGCCTGCAACCTTGTTGAAAAAACTGATCATTTGGTTGGCATGATCAAGCCTCATCTTTATGAGGTTTCCATTAATTTCGTTCAAAGATTTGGCTCTAAATGCCAGGAGGGTGATCTCTTCCCAAAAGGGCAAGCATTTACTATCACTCGCGGCTTTCTTGGCGCCTTCTAAACCTGATGGGTAGCCCAGTGTGTGCTGCCCTTTTGCTCGCTGGCTCTCTAACGACTCTAATCGCTCCAGCATGGTCTTTTTATCCGTCGCCAGTTTCCTGACCGCTTCGCCATCAACCTCGCTACTGCTCAGCAATTTTTGCTCATGTTCAAGAAGCTCAACGAACTCCTTGAGTACTTGACCTTGGTAAGAGAGGTGCCGGGCAAGACGATTCATATCATAACCTCACTTAAAGAAATTCATTCATACTGGCAATAATCGCCCCGGCAATCCGGTCAGTGTCGATCTCCAGTCGACCTTCTTTGATGGCCAATCGAATTTCATTCACCTTCTCCATGTCGATATCATGAGAGGAAGAGGCGCTGCTTTTATTCAGATTCGTCACGAAAGACGGGCCAGGCGCGGGCCTGCCGACTTCAGCCGGTTTAGGCTTTGAGCTGCTCTCTACGAGAAGGCTTGCTGCTAGGGATGAGCTTTCGATTTTCACGATCATATACTCTTTAATTCATATATCTCTATTACGACACAGGAGGCATATAACTTAATAGCCATCAAGCCAAAGTCTAGAGATCGATCTCAACACGCTGCCTTGCAATAACAGTGGCGATAACGATGCTCCCACCTTCTAATCTAATCTTAATCCGCTGGCCTAATGAACCGGACTCCAGGGAAGAACCTTCTCTGGAGATTCTAAAGCCTTTTCCCTTTGCCTCTACCGTCACCTTTTCCTGCCGCTCCACCAAGCTGATGGCCTCGAGTTGGTTTTCTTGAAGGACAGTATTCTTTGAAACCTTTCGATTGATCTGCTGCCCCCAATAGGCAGATGGATCCGTTACAAAGCCTCGTGGAAGGCGAGCCATTTCACTGGTATGTGGGTTCAGCATATGGGGCTTCAGTACATCGCCCCTGGAAAGATCCTGGTTAATAACCCAATGCTTGGTCATGATGCGATAGGTGGCCTGGATATAATCCGGTCTGTTATCGGCGCACCGCACGCCAACACTGACGCGCCCGCCTCTGGGATTGGGCGGATAGGGCAAGAACGCGACAGGGCGCTGACAGGTGATTTTTTCCGTTTGGGTGCCGAGCGACACGCCAATGGACTGCTCATCCAGGTTTAACCTGTGAGCAATTTGCTGCACAACCTGCGTTTCCAGCGATGAACCAGCGAGTACCTGGCAAGAAACAATAAGACCTAACAGAGGCGCCATCCGGATCTGTCGAAGCATCAAAGCCCTCCTGAGTTGGCTGAGTTCCAGTAAGCGGATCACTCTAATGAATTTCATATAAATTGTCGAATAAATAGCCTATCTTTTGATGGCAAAGTGCCTAAGCGTCAATTAAGGGCAATTGTTATGTATTGTTTTGACTATTGATTAAGAATAATTCAGTATATTGTGCAAACCTTGTTTGTACTTTCCGGAGACACTTTGCGCATGGTCGACAAACTCGATAAGGCGTTGCATTTCAACAGTGAAGCGCTGAGTTTACGCAATGCTCGCCAGAAGATTCTGGCTAATAACATTGCTAATGCCGATACACCTAATTTCAAAGCACGTGATATCGACTTCTCAAAAGCACTTAAAAACGCCGTTGAGACAGGGCGTGGGAGCGGTAAGGGCGTCAGCTTGGCCACGACTTCTGATCGTCATATCCAGGCTCAGTCGAGGACTTCATCCTTTTTGGATCTTCAATATAGGGTTCCCGATCAGCCGTCGCTGGATGGAAATACAGTGGATATGGACAGAGAGCGCACAGCGTTTGCGGACAATGCTGTTCGTTACCAGGCCGGGCTTACGATGCTCAACAGTAACTTGAAGCGGATCAAGTCCGCCATGCAGGAATAAGATCACATGTCAGGATTCAGTATTCTCGATATTGCAGGATCAGCACTCAGTGCTCAATCCAAGCGCATGAACGTTGCCGCCAGCAACATGGCAAACGCAGATAGCGTCGGCACTTCCGAGGGCGAAGCCTATCGGGCCAAGCAGGTGTTTTTTGAATCGCAGTTGCAGGGGGATGGACTCGGCGGCGTGCGCGTAAGCAAGGTGGTTGAGGATACGGCCCCGATGCGCCAGGAATATCGACCCGACCATCCATTGGCGGATGAGCGAGGTTACGTCACGATGCCAAACGTCGACCCTGTGCATGAGATGGTCAACATGATTGCTGCGTCTCGCTCGTATCAGGCCAACGTTGAAGTGATGAATACCAGCAAGGAAATGATGCTCAAAACCCTAACCCTGGGTGAGGCGTAAGCATGGCAGGGGTTATTGGATCAAGCAGTCTGGCGAACATCAACCAGTCGCCTGCGAACACTTCAAAAGCAGCGTCGGGCTCGGCGGATCTTCAGAATAACTTCATGACGCTGTTGATCACACAGCTCAAGAATCAGGATCCCTTGAAGCCGCTGGAAAACGCAGAGCTGACTTCGCAGTTGGCGCAAATTAATACGGTCAGCGGCATCGAAGAGCTGAACAAGACCATGAGCGGGATCACCTCTCAAATTGACATGGGGCAACAGCTGCAAGCCTCTCAGTTGATTGGTCGCGGTGTCCTGGTTCCTGGCAACAGGGTGCTGGTGGGTAATGGAGAGTCCACGCCATTCGGCGTTGAGCTTGCGCAAGGCAGTCAGCAGGTAAGCCTTAGCATCGTGAGCAGTTCGGGCGAGGTCGTTCGTCAATATGAACTGGGCGAGCTGACAGCGGGCATTGAATCCTTTCACTGGGATGGCAAGAAATCCGATGGCAGCGTAGCGGCTGATGGGGCTTATACCATTCAATTCAAAGCAGTCAGTGACGGCAAAGAGCAGCCTGTTACCGCCCTGAACTACGGTCTCGTTAGCGGGGTCGGTCGTTCCGAGAAAGGCGTGATGCTTGATCTGGGTGGCTTGCTGGGCAGGGTGCCGGTCAGCGCGGTTCGAGAAGTTATCTAATCCTACAAAACAAAAAATTACGACCCTAGGGGTCTTACATACTTGGGAGATTGACATGGGTTTTTCACAAGCACTTTCGGGCCTTAACGGCGCAGCCAGCAACTTGGATGTTATCGGCAACAACATTGCCAACTCGGCCACGGTGGGATTCAAATCCTCCAGCGCTCAGTTTGCTGATGTGTACGCGGCGTCCAAGGTAGGCCTTGGTACACGGATGACCGGCGTGATTCAGAATTTCAACTCTGGCAACCTGGAAACCACCAATAGAAACCTGGATATTGCCATTGCCGGTGAGGGTTTCCTCAAATTCAACCAAGGCGGCGAAACGGTTTACTCCCGAAATGGCCAGTTGTCGATGACCCCTGATGGTTATCTGATTAATGCCAATGGCGCTCGACTGGTGGGGTCAGCCGGCGAAATCAACGTGCCAGCGGCGGGCATGCAGGCCAAGGAATCCACAGCGGTCAAAGCAACACTTAACCTGGATGCGGGAAGCCCAATCATTGCCGCTGCATTTGACCCAAGCAATCCGGATACCTACTCCTACGCCAATACCGCCAATACCTATGATTCACTGGGTAATATGCACAACGTGACGCTGTACTACGTCAAAACCGGCGTTAATCAGTGGGATGTGCATGCCGGCATCAACGGCGTTGCCTCGGCCAGTGCGTCTCAGCCGATGACGTTTACCGCAAACGGCACTCTGACCGGTTATGCCACGACCAATTTCCAGTTCCCGATGACCAATGGTTCGAACAACTTGGACTTCTCCCTGGACTTTACCGGCTCGACTCAGTTTGGCAGCGATTTTTACCTGAACTCAATGACGCAGGACGGCTACACAAACGGCGAGTTGGTAGGCGTTACGGTTGATACCAATGGGGATATTGTTGGCAGCTACTCGAACGAACAGAAGATGGTGCTGGGAACTATCGAACTGGCCAACTTCAGAAATCCTGAAGGGCTGAAGCCATTGGGAAATAACGTGTGGGCTGAAACCACAGCATCCGGTCAGGCCATGCTTGGCACTGCAGGCGTAGGCCGTTTTGGCTCGATTCAGAGTGGTGTCGTTGAAGCCTCCAACGTCGACATGTCCAAGGAGCTGGTGAACATGATCATCGCGCAGCGTGCCTATCAAGCCAACGCGCAAACGATCAAGACTCAAGATGAAGTTCTGCAGCAAGCTGTGAACCTACGCTGAGGCTAATCCATGGATCGCATGATTTACACCGCCATGAATGGCGCCAAACAAAGCTTTGACCAACAGGCCGTTGCGAGCCACAACCTTGCCAACGTCAGCACGCCCGGTTTCCGGGCGCAGCTGGCAGTGATGCAGTCTGTCGAGGTTCAAGGTGATGGAATGAAAACCCGTGACCTTCCAATGGCCTCAACGGTGGGCTCGGATTTTTCCACGGGCCCAATCACCACGACCGGACGGGTGCTGGACGTTGCGCTGCAAGGCCGTGGAATGCTCGCTGTGCAAGATGCGCTGGGCAACGAGGCCTATACCCGACGCGGTGATATGCAGATCGATCAAAACGGCATGCTCAGCATTGGTGGGCGTCCGGTCATTGGCGAGAACGGCCCGGTGGCCATTCCGCTGGACAGTCAGATCAGCATTTCACCCAACGGTTTAATCAGTGTCATTGAGCCAGGCCAGACGCCAGACTCGATTGCCGAAGTGGCACGACTCAAAATCATTACGGCTGATCCGGTGCAGCTGGAGCGTCGTGAAGACGGCCTTTTCCAAGCGGCTCCGAACGGCGAAGGCGTTGTGCAGCCTCTGGCGGCGGATGAAAACGCCCGCCTGGTCAGTGGCGCTCTGGAGGGCAGTAATGTCAGCCCTACTGAAGCCATGGTGGCCATGATCAACACGGCCCGTCGCTACGAAATGCAAATGAAAGTGATCAGTACCGCTGATAACAACGCCCAAGCCGCCAACCGACTGCTTTCGCTGTCCTAACAAAAAATATTTAAGAGGATATTGTCAATGATCAAATCTTTATGGACAGCCAAGACCGGGCTTGAAGCGCAGCAAGTGCAGCTGGATGTCATCTCTAATAACCTGGCCAACGTCAGTACCAATGGGTTCAAGCGCTCCCGCGCCGTGTTCGAAGACCTGCTGTATCAGAACATTCGCCAACCGGGTGCCGTGGCCTCTGCGCAAAACAATAATCTGCCTTCAGGCATGCAGGTCGGTACAGGTGTTCGTCCAGTTGCTACCGAGCGACTGCACACTCAGGGCGGCCTGCAGGGCACGGAGAACTCTCGAGACTTGGCCATCAATGGCAATGGCTTCTTTCAGATCCAGATGCCCAATGGTGATACCGCCTACACTCGCGATGGCAGCTTCCAGCTCGACGCCAACGGCCAGATGGTGACCGCAGGTGGCTACCTGATCGAGCCGGCTATTGTCATTCCGGAAAATGCGCTGTCGATCAACGTGTCTCGCGACGGCGTCGTTTCCGTCACGCAACCAGGGTCGACGCAGAGCCTTCAAGTAGGACAGATTCAGTTGGCGAGCTTTGTGAACGCCGCAGGCCTAGAAAGCATTGGTGAGAACCTTTACCTGGAGACGGATGCCTCGGGCCCTCGAAATGAAAACATGCCTGGCACGAATGGATCCGGCACGCTGTTTCAGGGGTATGTCGAAACCTCAAACGTCAACGTTGTTGAAGAAATGGTCAGCATGATCCAGACCCAGCGAGCGTATGAGATCAACTCCAAAGCGGTGAAGACATCCGACGACATGTTGGGCCGACTGACTCAGCTCTAATGCAGGAACCTATCGTGCAAAATCGCTTCGTTAAAAACGGCGTAATCAGTGCGATGCTGCTGGTGGCACTCAGTGCCACTGGCTGCGCACAAATCCCTCGTTCAGCCATGGTAAAGCAGCCGCAGAGCTATGAGTTCCCCAAACATGAGGTCGTCTCAAACGGATCGATCTTTCAAAGCGGCTCGGGAATGCTGCCGCTGTTTGAAGATCGTCGTCCGCGCTATGCAGGGGATACCTTGACGATTGTTCTTAATGAACAAGTCAGCGCCAGCAAGTCATCGGCGTCTAATGCAACGCGCAATTCCGGAACCAGCTTTACCCCAGGCCTTGTCCCGGACAAAATCAAAAAGCTGGGGGAATGGGGTCTGGAAGCTGAATCCGATACGACCTTTGCCGGGGCAGGCGGCTCCAATGCCAATAACAGCTTTACCGGTACGATTACCGTGACCGTGGAATCGGTGATGCCTAACGGCAATCTTAAGGTCAACGGTGAGAAGCAGATTGGCATCAACCAGGGCCGCGAGTACATTCGCTTTTCAGGCGTGGTTAACCCGCGCAACATTTCTGCCCAAAACACTGTGCCCTCAACCCTGGTTGCAGAAGCACGTATCGAATACGTAGGCGACGGATACATCAACGAGGCACAGTCGATGGGCTGGGGTCAGCGTATTTTGATGAATATCTTCCCGTTTTAAGAGGTTTTGATGAAGCCCGTATCTTCTTTCCTGCGCAAAGGTATTCTGCTTGGCCAGGCCCTGTGCATGTCATCCCTGTTGATGACGACCCCTGCTCACGCAGAACGTATTGCAGAAATTGCCGACTTTGCAGGCATTCGAGAAAATGCCCTGGTCGGCTATGGCCTAGTGGTTGGCCTTGACGGTACGGGGGATCAGACCACGCAAACACCCTTTACAGGTCAAACGCTGAATAACATGCTGTCTCAGCTGGGCATCACTGTTCCGCCTGGAACAAACATGCAGCTCAGAAACGTAGCAGCAGTGCTGGTAACGGCTAAAATGCCGGCCTTCAGCCGTCCTGGGCAAGCCATTGATGTGGTGGTTTCCTCAGTCGGTAACGCCAAAGCCCTGCGAGGAGGTACTTTGCTGATGACGCCGCTCAAGGGCGTGGATGGGCAGATCTATGCGCTGGCCCAAGGCAACCTGATGACGGGCGGTGCTGGCGCCTCCGCCAATGGCTCGAGTGTTGCGATCAACCAGCAAGCAGGCGGTCGTATTCCAAGAGGCGCCATTGTTGAACGCGAAGTGCCAACCGAACTGGGAAAAAACAAAGGCCAGCTTGAATTGCACCTGCGTGAGCCTGACTTTGAGACCGCGCAGAAAATTGTTTTTGCAATCAATACTCAAGCCAGAAGCACCGTCGCCTCAGCCGTTGATGCTGGAATGATCAGGATTAACGGGCCTGTGTCGAGCAATGAGCGGGTTAACTTCATGGCTTCGATCAACAAGCTTGAGATCTTTAAAAGCAGACCCTTGGCCAAGGTGGTTTTCAATTCTCGAACCGGCGCAGTGGTCATGAATGACGCGGTCAGACTCAACAGAGCAGCCGTATCTCATGGAAACCTGTCGATCATCATCGACACGGATCCGGTAGTAAGTCAGCCGAATGCCCTGGCGGGCGGCGAAACCGTAGCCGCCAACAAGAGCGAGATTTCGGTCAATCAGGAGGGAAGAGGACTGACGATGCTTGAAAGCAGCGCAGATCTTTCAGACGTTATCAAAGCACTCAATGCTCTTGGTGCTACACCTCAAGACCTTATGTCTATTCTCGAAGCGCTGAAGGTATCCGGATCGCTTCGCGCTGAGCTGGAGATCATCTGATGAAGCCGGTCGATGCAAACGCTCACTTTGCCCATGAAATGCAAGGCCTTCAGCGTCTGAAAAGCGCAGCGGCAAAGGATCCTTCGCAAGGATTGAAACAGGCGAGCCAGCAGTTTGAGGCGCTATTTCTTCAGCAGATGCTAAAAAGTATGCGAGCGGCCATCCCCAAGTCTGAATTGATGGATTCATCCACCACCGATTTTTATACGGACATGCTGGATGCCCAGCTGGCGCAAAACATGGCAGGTAAAGGCCTGGGCTTTGCTGAGAAAATTGAAAGGCACCTTCGCGCAACAGGGATGGTGCCAGGACATGAAGATCCCGCGACCCTGATTGCAGGCATTCCTCGCGCCCAACCTAAGCGCCTTCAGGGTGAGCTCAATGACCTGGCACGCCAGGTTGATGTCGCTGGCGCGAACCCCATTTCGGCACAAGACCGTGGCAATGTTTCCAACCCCTTCGATTACGCTCGGCGAACAGAAAGAGCCCCGCACGTGCAGGCGTTCCTGAATCAGATGACTGGCCCCGCCAATAAGGCCAGCGTGGCAAGTGGCGTACCGGCAGACCTGATTCTCGCCCAGGCTGCCCTAGAGACAGGGTGGGGCAAGGAGCGCATTAAAACGGCCAGCGGCGGCAATAGCCATAATGTGTTTGGGATCAAAGCCGGTGCGAGCTGGAAGGGTGAGATCACTGACATCACGACCACCGAATATGTCGATGGTAAGCCCAAAAAATCGGTGCAGAGCTTCCGCGTGTACCCCTCATACGAGGCGGCGTTTAGTGATTATGCGAGCCTGATCAGTTCTGCGCCGCGCTATCAAGGCGTCGTGAATGCGCCGGATGCAAAAGCCGCCGCTCAAGCCCTGCAGCGGGGCGGCTACGCTACAGATCCCGAGTATGCAAATAAATTGATTGCGGTTATGAATAGTGTAGGTGAACAACGAATGTCCGTCTCCTTCATCTCTGACGATGCCACACCGTTTGGTTCGAAAATCTGGTAATATTTCGCAAATATTGAATTATTTCTGCATTGGGGTTTTTATGCGCGTTGTGGCCCTGGTGAAATTATTGGTTAAATCCTCTGGGGAATATGCGCAAGGCAAGGACTGTTCAATCGATAAGTTAAGGGATCGCCTTAATAGAAAATTCGCCAATAGTGATAAATCAAATATTGATGCGCTTGCTGACTAAAGATAATCAGGTTTCAAGCCGTAAAATAATAACAATCAACAGGAATGAATAATGAGTCTTTATTCAATTGCACTGAGCGGCCTTAATGCGAGTCAGATTGCCCTCGGCAGTACTGGCAACAACATCACCAACATCAACACGCCGGGTTATAACCGTGAAGTCACTACGCTGTCATCGAATCCCGCAGGTGGCGGGGTCAAGGTGTCCAGTGTAGAGCGTCAATTCAACGCATTTGTGACGACCCAGTATAATCAGGCCAACAGCATTCTGGCGGGATTGAGCAACTACCAGTCGCAGATCAGCCAGATTGACTCGCTAATGGCCGACAGTAAATCGGGCCTGGCAGTGATGATGCAAGGGTTTTTCACCTCCTTACAGGATCTCTCTGCTTCGCCAGCAGACCCTGCCGCTCGACAAGGTGTTCTCGGCACTGCCGAAAACCTGGCCGCCCAGTTCAGATCCATGGATCTCTACCTGAGTGACCTTGGAACCTCGGCGGACGGAGAGGTTAAGTCGCAAATCATTCAAATCAACACCCTCTCTGAATCCATCGCTCACCTGAACCGAGAAATAAGCCTGGCCAAGGCTAAGACCGGTGACTCGCCGAATGCCTTGATGAATGAGCGTGACTACCTGGTAGAACAGCTCAGTCAGCGGGTTAATATTTCGGTCAATATCCAGGATGGCGGCACGTACAACATTTCCTTCGCCAATGGATTGTCGCTGGTTGCGGGCTTTAATTCGTCCTCTCTGGAGGCGGTAGCATCCTCCGCGAACCCAACCCAGGTGGCTGTTGGTTATCGGGATGGCGGCAACAATTTGATTGAATTGCGAGACAGCACGATCAAATCCGGAGAGCTCGGTGGGGCCATCCAGTTCCGCAATGAAGCGCTGAGCAGTGCGCAGAGTCGCCTCGGCCAGCTGGCGGTTGGACTGACCTTGAGCTTAAACGAAATTCATGCAGCAGGCGTTGACTTGAACGGCGATGCCGGTGAAGCGTTCTTCTCGGTAGGTAATCCAAAATCCTTCAGTCACGCTAACAATACCGGCACCGCCGACCTGGCAGGAACCTTTGAAGATGCTTCACTGCTGGGACTGGGTGACTATGACATCAGCTACTCGGCTGTCTCGGGTTTTAGTGTCACCAACAAGCTGAGCGGAGAAAACACGGCGACGTTCCCCGTGGGGACTACCACGCTGGCATTTGGCGGTATGGAATTTACCCTCAGCGGCGTTCCAAACGATGGTGATCGTTTCCTTATCAAGCCATTTCAGAACGCAACCTCGAGCCTCAAGACTGAAATCACCAACGTGGTGAAGATTGCTGCGGGGATCCCTGCGGGCGGAACAGGCAGTGGTGATAACCGAAATGCCCTGGCCATGATGAACCTGCAGAGCAAACAGGTTCTTGAGGGTAAAAGCAGCCTCAATCAGGGCTATTCGGCCATGGTCACGGATATAGGTAACCGCAGCCAGGTGATTTCAGTGAAATTGTCTACACAGCTGGGTCTGACTGAGCAGCTTCGGGCCGTTCAGCAAGGCATTTCAGGCGTCAACCTGGACGAAGAAGCGTCCAATCTGTTGCGCTATCAGCAGCATTATCAAGCCAGCGCCAAGATTGTGGAAACGGCTACCACGATCATGGACACCATTCTAAGCATCAGGAACTAAGGGAGCTCATCATGCGAATCAGCACACTCACCATGTATGAGCAAAGCACGTCTTCGCTCAATCGCCAGCAAAGCGCCTTCCTCAAGGTTGGTCAGCAGGTGGCAAGCACCAAGCGTGTCCTTAACCCTTCGGATGACCCGCTGGCAATGTCCAAAGCATCCAATATTTCGCAGTCGAAGTCGCTCAATGAGCAATTTGCAAACGCTCGTGTTGCGGCGAAAAACAGCCTGGGTCAAGAAGAAAGCGTACTGAACAGTGTCAGTGATGCGATTGCCAGCATCAAGACATTGCTGGTTCAGGCTTCAACCGGAACCCTGTCCGATCCGGACAGAGACTCTGTGGCCAGCGAAATCGAAGGCATTTATAAAACACTGATTGGTCAGGCGAATGCCACCGATGGCAATGGTCGATACCTGTTTGGCGGCTATCGGGATAACGCGCCACCCTTTGTCGAGGATGCCGCTGGCCGAGTGACGTATGTAGGTGACAGTGGCTCACCCAAGCTCCAGGTTGACAGCTCTCGCCAAATGCCGGCGTCAGATAATGGTCGAACCGTTTTCCTGTCGGTCATTGGCTCTGCAGAAATGGTGGCGCGTGCAGATGCTGCGAATGCGGGAACCGTGAAAATCGCCAACCCTACGGTTGAGGATTCTAGCGCAGCAGGCTACCGCAACCCCTTCACCATTGAATTCAGTGATGTGGCGGGTGTTGCTCATTACAGCATTAATGGTGGAGCCGCAGCGCCCTTCGTCAGTGGCGACAAGATTGTTCACAATGGCGTGGGCATCGCATTGACTGGCGTGCCAGTGTCAGGTGACAGCATCACTGTTTCAGCCGGTGGCGGTGGAGACCTTTTCGCCAGTGTAAAGGATGTGATTGATGTGCTGAGAACGAATGCTGACACGCCTGAAAAGGAAGCAGCATTGAGAAACGCCCTCAACACCTCGATGAATGAGCTCACCAGCAGCCAGGACAATGTGCTGACCGTTCGCGCTTCAGTCGGTGCTCGTCTCAATGAAGTGGATGTCATTGATACGGTGGGAGAGAACAGGGCACTCAATTATGAGGCCAGTATTTCCAGCCTGCTGGATCTGGACATGAACAAGGCGCTCTCTGAATACGCCATGAGGCAGATCGGCTTGCAAGCAGCACAGAAATCCTTTGTCGATGTTCAAAGGATGTCGTTATTCAACTACATCAAATAGATTGCACTATAACTTCTAAAAAACCGCCAAACTGGCGGTTTTTCAATATCAAATGAATAGTAGAGAAAAATATAATCATGATGGGCTGCTGTGGTGCGCAAAGAACAAAGTTTAAAACCAAAGAGGGTAAGGTTGTTCAACAACGTCTTGATATCATTATCACTGAGAAGAAGGCATTAGGATGGGATGCGAATAGGATAGAGATTCTTAAACGTTGCGATTGCCCATGCCATACAGAAGGTGTCAATTGCATGTGTTAAAAGGGTTCTGGTAAGGCATTGAAGTTACATAATATTTCATTAAATTAGCAATGTAAGTCTTTGCTTAGTTATTAATAGTGGTTCACTTATTCTCAATAGTGTATATATTAAGAAAACAACAATAAGAATATATACACATGGAACTGTACCTTAAAGCACTAAGTGAACCTGGAGCCTTTACTCAGGTCAAGAGGCATGGCCGCGTGTTTTCCATTCGTGCCGCACTCGTCGGCAATGAAATTGCAAGCGCCGTCTTCCTTGGGGATGATTACCTGGACACCTTCTCTTTGATGATCGTGCCGATTCACGATACCCATGATGAAGAGAATCATTATGTGAGAATCAAGGAAGTGTTAAAGCTGATGGAAGCCGAAGTGATTTCCACCCTCGGCTGACCGATCACGGCTGGCGCATGGCTTTAACAATCTCGTTGAGCGATGTGATGCCATTGAAGAACAGCCCTTCCAGGAAGGAGCCGTAACTCAACATCATGACCATCAACAGCACAATGCCGACAAACAGGGTCATTGGAAAGCCAATAGAGAAGATCGTCAGCTGCGGAGCAGAACGGTTCAGGATGCCCATGGCCAGGTTCATCATCAAGAGCGCTGTGAGCATGGGCAACGCCAGTAGCATGCCTGATGAGAAAATGGTCTTGGCATAGACGGCAATAAGCTTGCCGGCGCTCGGGTCAAAGGTGGATTGACCGATTGGCAGCGAGGTGAAGGTATCAGCCAGGATCTCAACCACTAACAAATGCCCACTCAGGGCCAGAAACATCATGATCGCAATGTTATGCAGGATGCGTGAAATGATTACGCTGTTGGCCCCGGTATCTGCCGAATACATGACGGCAAAGCCCAAGCCCATCTGCATACCAATGTATTCGCCCGCTGCCTGCACGGTTGCGAACACAATGCGCATGCACAACCCCATCGCCACGCCGATAAGCAGTTGTTCAATGATCAATCCCAAACCGGCTACAGAAACGATGGGAGTGGCAGGAGGCGTCGGTATCACTGACCCCACCATAATGGTCAGCAAGACGGCCAGACCGATCTTTGCCAGCATGGGGATCGCATTGTGACCCAGTATGGGGGCTGTGAGCATCAAGGCACTGATGCGAAAGAAGGGCCATATAAAGCTGGCGAGCCACGCATACAGCTGCGTCGAATTGACGTCTATCACGAGGCTAGCCTATGACGTTGGGGATATTGAGCAAGAGGTTTCGGGTGAAATCGACAATCAGTCGAATGAGCATGGGCCCCGCGACCACGATCACAGTCAGGGCGGCGATCACTTTAGGAATGAAGCTCAAGGTCATTTCGTTGATCTGGGTTGCAGCCTGAAACAGACTGACCAGCAAGCCAACCACCAGAACGGTTAAAAGGATGGGGCCTGCAATGAACACCGCGATTTTCATGCCCTGGTACGCAAGGTTCATTACCATTTCTGGAGTCATTGCCCAGAGTCTCCCTAAATGTAAAAGCTGCTGGCGAGCGAACCAATAAGCAGGTTCCAGCCATCAGCCAAGATGAAGAGCATCAGTTTGAACGGCAATGAAATGGTCGCAGGAGGCACCATCATCATACCCAAGGCCATCAGCACGCTCGCGACCACCAGATCGATGATCAGGAAAGGGACGAAGATGGTGAACCCGATCTGAAACGCTGTTTTGATTTCACTGATGGCGAATGCAGGAAGCAGAACATGCATGGGAACGTCTTCAGGGCCCTGCAGGTCGTCCAGCTTGGCAATTTGGGCGAACCGGGCGATATCGGTTTCACGGGTCTGCGCCAGCATGAATTCCTTGAACGGTTGGGCGCCTGTTTCAATGAACTGGTCAAAGCCGATCTTATCTTGGGAAAACGGCACCCAGGCCTCTTGATGCACCTTGTTCAAAACGGGCGACATGACGAAAAACGACAAAAACAGAGCCAGCCCAAGCATCACTTGGTTGGGCGGCACCGACTGAGTACCCATCGCGGTGCGCAACAGACTGAGGACAATTATGATCCGCGTGAAGCAGGTCATCATGAGCAACACAGCTGGCAGGAACGTGAGCGAAGTCAGGAACATCAGGGTCTGTAGGCTGAGCGACCATTCCTGAGATCCATTACCCATGTTTTTGCTGGTGAGCGCCGTCAGACCCTCAGCATGGCCCGACATTGGTAGAAAGAGCGCAGCCAGCACGATGGCCGGGACAAGAAGCCTGGATAACACCTGAGGGTATCTGTTCATGGAGCAGTTCTCTTGAGCGCTTGGCAAAATCGTTCGGCAAAAGTTCCGGTCAGGGCCTGATCCGTCTGTTCAGCAGGATCAGCCAGAGGCCTTGGCAATTCATGAAGTTTGTTCACCTGGCCGTTGCCCACCCCCAACACCAGCCAGGTGCCTTCAACGTCAACAATCACAACGCGCTCTTTGCTGCCGACCATGGTGCTGCACACCACAGTCATATGACGGCGAGAAAATGAGCCGCCTTTGCTGAGCCGTCTGATCAACATATAAAAAAGCAGAATAATGCCTACGACAACAATCAGGGCAAACAGGGCTTGACCCAATGCCGCGATACCCATCGCGCTATCGGAGCCTGTGGCTCCGATAGTACTTGCAGCTGAATTATCCAAGAGGTTTTGACTCACTTGCGATTGAGTTTTTGAATCCGTTCTGAAGGGGTAACGATTTCGGTGATACGAATTCCGTATTTGTTATCAATCACAACGACTTCGCCTGAAGCAACCAAGTGGTTGTTGATGAAAATATTCATCGGATCGCCAGCCATGCCATCCAAATCGATCACAGAGCCTTGCGCCATTTCAAGCAACTGCTTGATGGTGATGCGTGTGCGCCCCAGCTCCACCGACAGGCTAACAGGGATATCCTTGATCATTTCGAGTTCGCGAGACTCTACCGCGCTACTCGAAGTGGACGCCAGCGGCTTGAATACACTGGAAGCATTCTCATCCTGTTTGGCAGGGTCGTCTTTTTTCTCGGCGCTGATTTCTGCGCTTTCGCTCATCGCAGCAGCCCACATATCGTCAAGATTTTCGTTGTCAGCTTGATCGTTGATATCGGTCATTCTTAAATTTTCCTCGCCTCTTTAGAGACTGCTTTGATAAAACCTGGAGACGGTTTGATATTGAGCAACGCATGGTTGATGAGCTTTTTGACCACAATCGCATGATGGCCATTACGGTTACCGTAATCGCACACCATAACGGGAACCCCGTCTATATTGGCCGTGACCTCTGTAGGCAGGGAAATAGGCAGCACGTCGCCAACCTTGAGGGAAATCAGCTCACTAATCGTGGTGTCAATATATGTAAAATCACTAAACAATTCAATCTGCGATCCCTTAATTTCGCTTGATACGCGATGCTTCCACTTTTCAGGATCTTCGCTGTAATGGTCATTGGCCATGTTGACCAATTGAGACTTAATCGGCTCGACCATCGAGTAAGGAATGCTGATTTGAAACGTGCTGTTGAAATTGCCCAGATCAACAGCAAACTTTGTATTTATCAGCAAGTCAGTTTGACTGTTGGTCAGGTTGGTGAATTTGGATTCGGTTTCAGCGCGAACAAATTCAGGCTCGATGGGAAAAACCGACTTCCAGGAGGTCTTGTAGGCCTCTAGGGCAAGCTGAATCACGCGTTGAATGATACGCATCTCAGTCATTGAAAAATCACGGTCTTTTGATTGGTCGGTGATGCGACCTGAGCCACCGAACAAGTTCTCAACCGCCATGAACACAAAGTTAGCGGAGAGCGACATCATCGCATTTCCGCGCAGCGGCTTCATGGAGAAAAGATTGAACGTCATGCGCTTACCCTCGACTTCTTGATTAAAGTCCCGAGCTGACAGATAGCTGACCTGTGAGGCGGAGACATCAATGCTTCTGCGCATGAGGCTGAAGAGGGCGGTTCTGAAGCTGCGAGCAAATCGCTCGTTGATTAAATCCAGCGCATGAAGGCGCTGACCAATCGCACGTTGCTGTGTGGCGGGATCATAGGGCCTCATGCGGCCCTCTTTTTCGGCCTGGGTTCGGCTCACTGTTTTACCTTGAGAAGACGACATCGGAGAAAATCACTGGACGATAAAATCGGTGAACAAGATTTCTGTCAATTGCAGCAGCGGCTGATTTTCGGTGAAAGGCTTGTCAAAGATCCCCATGATCTTTTTATTAAGCTCATCCTTTCCTTCTGGCGTCACAATTTCTTCGGTATTTGACTCAGACATCATCTGAATCAAGCGGCTTCGAATCTCACGCTTTCGCCCTTCTAAGAACGTATGGGTTTGTTCGTCAGCCACCTTGATGGTAACGCCGGCATACAGCATGCGCTGACGACGCTCGGAACTGAGAATATTGATGGTAAAGGGCTTGATTTCAACATAGCGAGGCGCCTCGATGACGACTGGAGCCGCCTCAACAACGCCACCCACTCTTTTTTTATCGAGCATGTAAAACATTCCTGCCGACATGCCGGTGGATATAATGCCGACCATAATGACAGGAGCCCAGATAGACGGGTTTTTTGCTTTTTTCTCAGTGCTCATGAGGAATTGCCTTTTCGTTAAATGTTAGATATTGCCAAACTGTGTGGACTTTAAATGAAAAATAAGTCGATGAATTTCAGCATATTATACTAAATTGATTAAGCATAGGTACTGATCTGACTATTTCCTGGCAATATATAACTTACTGTTTGGCTGTCGGTTTCAGCCTCGGCTTCTGGTAGCGTTCGGGTGTCTGAGACATTCACAGTCTTCCCAGATTGACCCTGTTCAGCAAATTGCTGACGGTGCTGTTGACCGACCGACGCCTCTCCCAATTGAATGCCTTGCTCAGAAAGGGTTTCTCGTAATTGAGGAATGGCTTGTTCCAACGCCTGTCTGACGAGACTGCTGTGAGAAACGAAGTGAGCATTCGCCTGCAGCTCGTTGACTTTCAGGCTGATTGATAGAGGGCCAAGCTCAACAGGGTTAAGATGAAGTTCTACCTCTTGAGCGCCCCGCATGCTGAAGTTGATCAGCTGCTGACTCAGTGCCTTGCCCCATTCTTGGCTGGTTACGGGCACTTGAAGCATTACAGAATGAGGCGGTTGTGCCGAGAGGCCCTGAGGCGACAAGGCAGTAGAGCCTTGGGGTGGCGAAGCCTGGCCAATAATGGCGGGGATTTCAGCACGAAGGGCGGATTCCCCCTGCTTGGCTTCACGTACCGAGAGATCTTCACCTGCCCTTAAGCGGGCATACTCAGCACTGGGATCCACCTTCGGATAAGCAATTTCCAGCGTTACGGACTCACGTGTCGGGCTGGCGCTGGCAGCAACAGACCCTTCGTTAATCATCTTGCTCGCATTTTCAAGCACTGTACGCATGGCCTGACTGTCTAGACTAGCCTCCATCGAGGCCGGGCCTGGGCGCTCCATGGATTTCCCCATGTGAATTGAGGCCAGGATGGAAGATGCTAGAGGGTCTTTTTCTGCAACATTTGTTGAACTGACCGAATGAGCAATGCTGGCTTGAGGTGAATGACCCTCTTGAGAGGTTTCATTATTCAACTGGTGAGCCGGTAGGTTGTGATGCTCTACCTGCGCTGGCAACGCAGTCATAAACATTTCATCAGGAATTGTTGAATCGAGCAGCTCATTAATAGCGCCTTCAGGGGCCGCTGCAACATCACTGCTTGTCTTCACATTGAAAATAGCAGCCGCTAGCGGATCTGCAGGCTTTGCCTTTTGTAGAAGGGCAGAGAAGCCCTGGGCGTTCTGATCTGTATTGCTAGCGGTGCCGCCTGATTTTGGCGAGGTTGTTGCAATTGCAGTTAAGAGTTCCATGCCCATTTTTTAAAGTCCTAAGGAGTTGTAGTCGTTGTGGCGATTGCGAAGACGTGACTGAGCGCTGAATTCGTCTGATTGGCGCTGCTCTCTTTTAGACTCAGCGTTACGGGCGACTTTGTTTCGACGCTCAATGAGAGTTTCGTAGGAATTGACTTTCTTATGTTGTTCTTGCCAGGCCGCAGTGTTCCGATTCACGCTCTGCTCTTGGCTCTTTACCGCAGCCGTTGCGTGAGTGATAGCCTTATCGATGGAATTCAAAAACGATCTGTAATTAACCAGGGAAGTGGCCTCCATTCCCTCTTGCATAAGGCGTTGCATTTCTTGCGTGTAATCGCTTCTATACTGAAGTAGTGTCTGCAGAAATTCACGAGCCTGCTGTTCGGAACGGCGGCTATCCGCAAGCTTTACGCCAGCGTCCTGAAGAACCTTTTTGGTCATTTCGACCAATGTATCCAGCACTTTTGTATTTGAGGCCATAAAGAATTAAGAGCTAACCTTTTTAATATCAGCGGATAATAGCATTGAGCGACTTTAATGCATCATCTATATTTGATTTTTCATTTATACGCTGCTGTAAGAAGCGTTCAATGTCCGGGTAAAGTGAAACTGCACGGTCAACTAAGGGATCAATACCCGCTGAATAAGCCCCGACATTAATCAAGTCTCGTGTGCGTTGATATTTTGAGAGCAATTGCTTCATGTGCTGGGCTTTTCGCTGCTGCTCTTCTGTTGTCACTGCAACCATCACGCGACTGATAGAAGCCTCAATATCAATGGCAGGGTAGTGACCGCTCTCCGCCAGTTCGCGGGACAAGACAATATGGCCGTCCAGAATGGCGCGAGCAGAGTCTGCAATGGGATCTTGCTGATCATCACCTTCGGTCAAGACGGTGTAAAAGGCGGTGATCGAACCACCCCCACGTGGGCCGTTACCAGTACGCTCAACCAGTTTGGGAAGCTTGGCGAAGACGGAAGGGGGATAACCCTTGGTTGCGGGAGGCTCCCCAATCGCCAGGGCAATCTCTCGCTGCGCCATTGCATAACGGGTCAGCGAATCCATGATGAGCAATACGTTGCGGCCTTGGTCGCGATAATGCTCGGCCAGGCGCGTGGCGTAGGCGGCCCCTTGCAAGCGTTTCAGCGGGGAGGTGTCTGCTGGCGCGGCGACGACGACAGATCGCCGAATACCATCCCCGAGGATGTTATCGATAAAATCCTGAACCTCACGACCTCGCTCGCCGATCAGCCCCACCACAATGACATCCGCATCCGTATAGCGCGCCATCATTCCCAGCAACACCGATTTACCGACTCCTGATCCGGCGAACAGTCCCATGCGTTGGCCTCGCCCTACGCTCAGAAGGCTGTTGATGGCCCGAACGCCAACGTCAATCTGATCTTCAATCGGCGCTCGATTAAGCGGGTTGAGCAGGGGTGTCGACAGGGTTCCATAAACGGCTTCGGTAAGAGGCCCCTTGCCATCCAGCGGATGACCACTTCCATCGACCACGCGACCCAACAGGCTGTCGCCCAGAGGAAAGCTGCGAGCACCCTGATCCGAAGATCCCTGGGCCAGGGGAAAGACGCGTGCGCCTGATTTGAGGCCATGGAGCTCTTCAAGCGGCATCAAGAACAAACGGTCTTCAGAGAACCCAACGACCTCAGCCTCGGCGAATGACTGTACCGTTGAGCCCAGCAGGGCAGCGGGCCCCGTTTCAATCAGGCAAACGCCACCGACTGGAACCTGCAGGCCAACCGCCTCCAGAATCATGCCGGCAGCCCGAACGATACGACCGCTCACTTTGAGGGGCGATGTTTTATCCACCTCGCGAGACAGTGCCGAAAGGTGTTGCATCCAAACATGCGAGTGGCGATTCATTATCCGGAAAACTCGTAGGCGGTAGTGATTGCATCCCAACGAGACTCCAGCGTGGCATCAATCTCGGTCTGCTGACTGATGACCTTGCAGCCCCCACGGCTTATTTTCTCATCTGCAATGATTTTCCAGCCGAGGCTCTCCATTTCACTGCCGAATCGAGTCTCGATCAGCGCAACGTCTTCGGGGTTGAGCCTGAGTCTTGGCTTTCCAATCAATTCAGGTTCGGCATTCAGCAGCTTGCTGACAAGGTCGCAGATCATCTCAGGATTGGCCTTGATGGAATCCAGCGCCAACCGCTGAGCGATCTTCAGTGCAAGCTCACCCAAGTGCCTAGCCATGTCCGCGTCCACAGCATTCAGAGCTTCAGAAAAACCCGTTGCCAGGTGCCTGATCGGCTCCAGTGCCAGCCGGATGGCTTCCTCCATCTCGACCTGGGCAGCAGAGAGACCTTCCGCATACCCTTGATCGAATCCCTCTCCCTTGCCCAAGGCGAAGCCTTCAGCGTGACCTTTAGCTCGAGCTTCCTCAGAGACTTGGTCACGCAATGCTTCGATTTCAGCCTTTTGCCTGAACTCCGCTTCCTGCTTGATGCGCTTAGCGTTGGCAATTACTTTTTGCGTGTCAGCCGGCTGGCCTGGCTTTGCCAGACCATCCAGAACGTTCATGTGCCAAGGCGACCAGTTATTAGACAAAAGCGTCATCTCCTCCGCCTAGTACGATTTCACCCGAGGATACGAAGCGACGAACAATCTGCAGGATCGCTTTCTGTTCAGCCTCGACCTGAGAAATCCGCAGCGGGCCACGGGACTCCATGTCCTCGCGGAACATTTCAGCTCCGCGTGTTGACATGCCATTGAGGAATTTCTCTTGAAGCTCTGGCGAAGCGCCTTTGAGCGCAACGACCAGAACGTTTTGATCAACCTCACCCAGCAGCAGCTGGATACTGCGATCATCGAGTTCAAGCAGGTTCTCAAACAGCAGCATTTCGTCCTGGATTTTCTGCGCCAGCTCTTCGTTGTAATCACGTACAGCAGAGATGGCGGCTTCTTCCTGGGTGGTGCCCATGTTGTTAAGAATTTCTGCAGCGGTACGGGCTCCACCCATTTTGCTCCGCTTAAGATTCTGGCCGTCGAGCATGCTGCTCAACACTTCGGTCAGTTCCTGCAAAGCCAGCGGCTGAACGCCGCTGAAGGTAGCGATTCTCAAGATGACATCGTTCCTCAGTGGCGTTTCGAACATTTCGAGAATGTCGGACGCCTGATTGCGCTCGAGGTGTACCAGGATGGTGGCAATAATCTGCGGGTGTTCTTCTCGAATCATTTCCGCAACGGTGCTTGAGTCCATCAGATTCAGCTTGTCAATGCCAAACGTCGCCTGCTGATCTTCGACAATGTCATCCAGGATGCTTTCAGCTTTCTCGGCGCCCAGTGCCTTCGTCAGGATGGCGCGCAAGTGCTCATCCTCAAAGTTTACAGCGGCGTGCTGTTCGGCATCATCCATAAACTCCTTCAGGACGACATTCAGCTCTTCGTGGGAAATGGAGGTTATTTTCGCCATCTCCAGACTGACGCGTTGTACATCACCGCTCCCCATCTGTTTCATGACACCGGCTGCGGTGTCTTCATCCAGAGTGAGCATAAGAATGGCAGTGCGGCGCAAGCCAGTGGCTTCGTTATCAATCATGATTTTTTGTTTATCCAGGTGTGCAGTACGGAGGCGACCAAACGAGGATCTTCTTTGGACATTTCGATAAAGCCGCGCAGATTGTGCTCATACGCCGGCTTTTTGCGACGCAGGGTTATTTGCGCGTCACCATCACCCTCAACAAGGATGTCAGCATTAAGCTCTGCTTCACGGATTCTGGCTACTTCTGCCTCACGCCTCGCGGTCTCAATATCAGCAAGCTCTTGTTGCTTGCGCATCAGAGGGCGAATAGCTGCCAGCCACAAAATCAGACCAATAAAGGCCACTAGCAGGTATTTGGATACGGTGCTGACCAGGCTGAAAAACTCAGGCGTTTTCCACCATGCCAGTTCATCGATTTCGTCCTTGCTGGTGGAGAAGGGACTGTTGATTACCGCGATTTCGTCACCACGCAGTCCGGAAAAGCCCATAGCCTGGCGAACCAGTCGGTTGATGTTCTCCATTTCAGCGTCGGTCAACGGTTCGGTTTTTGGATTGCCTTCTTCATCGAGTGTGTCACGGTAGTTGACAACAACAGCGACAGATAGACGCTGGATCCCGCCCGTCCTCTGTTTGACATGCTCAATATTGCGGTCAACTTCATAGTTGATCGTCTTGTCGCGGCTTAGCGAGCCTTCCTTTCCGGCCAGTGTTTCGGCATCGGTAGTCGGTGCTCCACCTTCGGGACTGGTGATCGCAGGTGCGTTAGGGGGGCTATTAGTTAACGCCCCCGGAACGCCGCGAGCCATATCGGCATTGGAGTAGTTTTCCGACGATTGTTGGCTACGAATTGCCGCTTCGTTAGGCGGCTGATTAGGCCCGTAACGCTCAGCAGTTTGTTCGCGGGTGGCAAAGTCAATCTGAGCGACGACCTGAGCCTTAACGTTGTTAGGCCCCACGATAGGAGTTAGGATGCGCTCGATGCGCCGTTGGTAGGAAAGCTCGACCTCTTCTATGTAGGTCAGCTGAGTGCCGTCAAGCGATTCTGCCGAACTGCCGGGTTTTGAGAGCAAACGCCCTGCATGGTCGACCACGGTGACCGCTTCGGCTGGCAGGTGCGGTACGCTGGACGCGACCATGTGCTTGATGGCTTCAATCTGACCGCCGCCTAGTTCCCGACCCGCATGCAAATGAAGCACCACAGAGGCCCTGGCGTTTTCGCGATCTCTGGCAAACACGGAATTCTTCGGCATAACCAGGTGAACCCGTGCCTTGGCCACCGGGCCCAGGGATTCGATGGAACGAGTCAACTCGCCCTCGAGGCCACGCTGGAAATTAATGTGTTCAGCAAACTGACTGATGCCAAAGCTCTGGCTATCCATCAGTTCAAATCCCACATTGCCACCTTGCGGAAGCCCGCGCTCGGCGAGTTGCAAGCGTAATTCATTAACCTTGTCGGAAGGCACAAGGATGGCCTGGCCGCCCTGGCTAAGCTTATAGGGAATATTGCGCTTCTGAAGCTCGGTAATGATTGCGCCACCATCACTGTCACTGATGTTGGAATACATGATCCGATAATCAGGTGCACTGGCCCACATGATCAAGCCGGCTAGAATCGTAACGGTTACGGCGCTGGCAGTGATAAGAGGAACCAGTGGCTTGCTCTTTATGAAGAGACTTACTTGCTCAAGGCCGGTTTTAGGAGCAACGGCTTTGTCGGGGGCTGGCGTCCCGGAAACCTGCGGAGTATCAATCATTGGCTCGCTCCTGTATGGCGGGCACTATACGGTAGGACTCGCAATTTAATCCCTATTTTCGTTGAGTTCAGGGCCGCTCACCAGAGCTGCTATTAACTTGTCAATACTAGCCTATTATTAACTCAAAAAACGAGTTCAAAAGGCTGAATAGCTATTGTTTATACATTTATATGAACAATTCTACGGCTCGACAGACCGTTAGTCTATGAAGCATAATCAATTTTATTAAAAATAACCATACAGGAAACGTAGATGGCTATTAACGGCATACAGAATACCCTGCAGACATTACAGGGCGTGGCTGCGCAGGCCGCTGGCCAACAATCCGTCAAGGGCCTGAGCGATAACGCCAGTGCCACAGGCTTTGCAGGCGAGCTCCGCGACTCGATCCGCAAGGTGAACCAGGCGCAAGCACAATCCACCGCCAAGGTGAAGGCGTTTCAGATGGGTGACCCTAACGTTGAGTTGAATGACGTAATGGTCGACATGCAGAAAGCGGGAATTGCGTTTCAAATGGCGATTCAAGTGCGCAATAAGCTGGTGAGTTCTTATAAAGAAATCATGAACATGCCGGTTTGAAAAATATTGTGCTAACGGTAAAGTTTAAGTCTCTCGCGCCGTACTATTAGTATTGAATAAAAAAATGGCAGCGGCTTTAAAAGCCTAATGCTACTGAGAGGACATTATGGCAACTATTAAAGCCTTGGGTGTGGGTTCTGGACTGGATTTGAATTCGCTTCTCGTACAACTGGAGAACGCTGAAAAATCGAAGCTAACCCCCCTCGCGATGCAGCGTCAAGCCAACACTAATAAGATCTCTGCTTATGGGTCGATCAAGAGCGCGCTGACCAAACTTCAAGATGCAGCGAAGGTTTTGAATACGCCGAAAACGTTCACAGGGCATACCTCAACGCTCAGTGGCACGGGTGTAACGGCGAGTTCGAATCAGAATGCCGTGGCTGGGGAGTATTCCATCAAAGTATCGGCGCTGGCCAAGGCGCATAACATTGCCACTGCCGGGGTTGCCGATAAGGCTGCCGCCCTCGATGGGGCAGGCACCCTCAGTATTGGTATCGGTTCTGCAGCCCCTGTGAGCATCGCAGTTGCACAAGGCAGTTCTCTTGATCAAATCAGAGACAGTATTAATGGTGCTGATGCCGGTGTAACGGCGAGCATTGTCAACACAGGTGATACGGCTACCCCTTACAAGCTGGTCATTGCTTCCACGAAAACAGGCAGCGAATCAGCGGTCAAGCTGGCGTTTAGCGGGTCGGGTGATTTGCCGGACTTGCTGAGTGATGCTGCCAATGGCGGATCGGTGACCACGGTTCAATCCGCACAAAATGCCAGCCTTACGGTCAATGGAATTGAAGTCTCAGGGCAGACCAATACGATCAGCGAGGCTCTTCAAGGGGTGACACTATCGATCTCAGCAGTTGGGGAAGAGCAAAAGCTGACGATTGCGCAAGATAGCGAATCGATTAAAAAAGCGGTGACTGAATACGTCAATGCTTACAACGCGTTCGTCAAGACCAGCAAGACCCTGACAGCCCATAACGATGACCCGACTCTGTCCGGAAAGCTATTGGGCGACGGGACGCTGCGCTCTATTCAGGCTGATCTGCGCGGAGTTATGCATACCGCTGAGCCTGGCACCTTCCAGGCAATGGTTCAATTTGGGGTCAAATTGTCTCCAGACGGCAACCTGGTGGTAGACGATGCCAAGCTGACCAAGGCCATTAGCGAAAATTCGCCAGCCTTGTCTGAGTTCTTTGTTGGCAGTAATGGCAATAAAGGCTTTGCGGGGCGGATGGATACGGCAATAGACCTGATTACCCGTACCGAAGGCAAGCTCGACCTGGCCAATAGCACACTCAATACCTTGAATAAGGATCTGGAGAAGCGCTACCAGACCATGGAGGCGAATATTGCCAACGTGATCGCCCGATACGAAACGCAATTTGCCAAGATGGATACCATGATGGCGCAAATGACCTCCATGATGACGTATCTTTCACAGCAGTTCGATGCCATGGCTGCACAAACCCGCAGTAAATAATTAGGAAGCCACCTTGAATATGAAATCGATGAGAGGCGCCAATGCCTACGCCCGAATGGGGGTTGAATCCACCGTGATGTCGGCATCACCCCATAGGCTCATCACATTGCTTTTTGAAGGAGCCGAAGCGTCTATCCGTGCGGCGTGCTTGCACATTGAGGCCGGCAATATAGAAGCAAAAGGTCATGCTATTTCCAAGGCCTTGGACATTGTCAACAATGGATTGTCAGCAGCCCTGGATATTGAAAAGGGTGGCGACGTGGCCGTGAGCCTTGAAAGCCTCTACGAATTCGTGAGTAAAACACTGATGGAGGCGAATCGAGAAAGCAGCGTTGAGAAACTGGAAAAGGCCAGCGCACTTCTTGAAACGATTGCTTCAGCATGGCGTGAATTGGGAGTGAGGAGCACATGACCAAATCCTCGCCTCGCCTTATTGATGCGTACGAAGAAATTTTGGCCAAGCTCGCCAAAATGCTGGAGCTTGCCGATCAAGGCCTGTGGGATCAGTTCTTTAGTCAACCGACTGCGATCCTGACCAACCAAAAGCTCATGGCCTTCGTGCACGAGACAAGGACGCTGGAGAAGGATGAACAAGTCGAAGCCCACAGGCTATTGTCAAACATCATTGATGCTCAACAGACTATCAAAGACTTGCTGATGCGTCGGCGCGATGAGTTGGCCATGCTGATCGAATCAGCCAAGCTTCAGGAGTCCCGAGGCGGACTTGGCCAAGTGATCCATTCCGATACCTATGATCTCAAAGACCTTTATAGGCATAGACGATCATGATTGGGGTTAATCCGCTGCTCGATGCGTTGTTGCTACAGTCGCTTAAAGGCACTGCGTCGATACAAGAGCGCGGAACCCAGCCGGCTGCGCCTGTGATCGCGGGGCAGCCGATTCGATCAGCCAGCGGCGACAATGACCTTACCGACCAATCTCGACACAAACCAAAAGGGCAGGGCACTCAGAGCGGCTATCGATCCATCTACTCTGGCACCTCTACCGTTATCACGTTAAATGAAACGGCGAGGATCATTGCCGATGTCATGGCAAAATACCCGAGGGAATCATTCGACCCTCTGATAAAACTGCTTCCCCTGACCAGTTTTGCAGCAGCCTCGCGGGGTGTGATCGCGGCCTACCTAAGGGAGGCAGTAGAGCAGAGCGGTTTGTTTTATGAGGCGCATTTAGCCAAGTGGTACAAGGGCGAATACCCCGAGTCACTGTTAAGAAAGGAGCCTCAATTTCATCGATTCCTGCCTTCAGCAGAACTTTCCAAATCGATCCAGTTGCTGGAAGAAAACAGCCTTAAAAGACCTGAAGATAAAATGCAGTTTATGCTCAGGCATCAATTGGAGTTAATGGCCAACCCGGTGTTGCGAATGGAAGGGCAGTTGCTGACAGGATTGCCCTTCTGCTTTCTAATTCAACACGGCTGGTCATTGGAAGATTCTGATCCCGCTAACGCCCGATCTCCGGAGCTGGCAAAGTGGGATTTGATGTTTCGACTTGAACATCATTCTTTTGAATATGTAGACATAACAATAACACTTAAAGGAACAGAGCTCGATATAGTGCTATTGGGATGTAATGGTTTATTACAAGAGCTTTTCCGGCGTGATTTCCCAAGACTTAGGGAACAGTTTGTCGAGCTGGGAATTACCCGATCAGACTACACCCGAAAATTGTACAGCAGATTCGATTCCAAACAACCATTCACGCTGCCTCCCGTGCTCACGCTATACAGCAAGAAACATGGAAGCGCATTTGAAGATGAGTACGGTGACGAAGCGCATCGGGTCTTCGAAAAGGCTGTGCGCCACCGCCTCACCAATCATACATCGTCAGAGATTATTGCCCTTCTGATGAATTTGGATATGGATTCTCGGGTTCCGGACTGCCTGTATTCCATAGCAGAAGTATTGATTGATTGGGCTATCTCCAAGATTGATCGCCTGGAAGATTAAGCTTCGGGTTTAATCCGGAATATCCGTTGTTGAATATTATTCTAATAGTTGACAACTATTGTTTAAGATTATCTAATGAAGACCAATAATGTTAGTTATTTTACAGCATCAATAAGGCACTATATAAATAGGTCGACAACATGGTTAATTCCGAGACGTTAAAATTGATTCAAGAACATAACCTATCTTATCTACTCCTGGCGCAGAAGCTGCTGCAGGAGGACAAGCAGATGGGTATGTTTAGGCTTCATTTTGATGAGTCCATGGCCGACCTTATTTTAAGTCTTTCTACTGGGCAGCTGCTTGAAATATCAGGCTCGGGTCAACTGCTTTGTCAGATATCATTCAATGACCCTGAGCTGATCAAGCGCCTATATTCGAATGATCGATCAAAAACTCTGCGACAAGTTCATGCAGCACTGATGCTTTCTCAGTCAACCCTTGCAAAGGTTCCAGCAGATGACAGTTAAGAGCCTGCTGGCGGAACTTTCCGAGGTTCAGTTGGCGATTGAATTGATCGAAATGGGTGCGAGACTTCAAGTTGTCGAATCCGAAACGACCATCAGCAGGCCTCGATTGGTTCGTATTTACAAAGAAGTAAGAGGGATTTCACCCCCGAAAGGCTTGTTGCCCTTTTCCACCGACTGGTTTATGACGTGGATGCCAAATATTCATGCCTCTTTATTTATTAACATTTATCAGAAAATGTTGGCAATGAGGGGCAATGACCCTCAAATTTCTGTGTTGATTAAATCCTATAGGCTTTATCGAGAGCAAGTCAGTCTGGACAGCAATCAGTTTGCGCTGAGTTTAACCAGGGCGTGGACGCTCATACGTTTTTTTGAAAGTAATATGCTGGAGATTGCAAGTTGTTCAAAGTGTAGCTGCCACTTTATTGCACATGCACATACGCCCAGCAAGGGATTTGTGTGTGGCATCTGCAATCCTCCCTCCAGGGCAGGAAAGACGAAAAAAGGAAGGCCTGAAGAGAAGGATGGGGCTGAGGCGGTTACTGCTCAGGAAATTAAATCGCAAATTAAATTAGAAAGTTACAAACCAGCACTTCAGTAGTAACGGATTTGATCCGCTAATAATAAAAACAAAAGGGCAAATATCGTGTTTATCATAATAGGTTTTATCGTAGTTGCAGCGTCTGTGCTGGGCGGGTATGTATTATCAGGTGGAAGTCTCGGGCCTTTATGGCAACCTACAGAGTACTTAATTATCTGTGGTGCTGCTGTCGGTTCTTATATTGCGGCGAATAACGTCAAGGCAATGAAAGGAACCTTTCAGGCCGTCGCCCGCCTTAAGCACACCACTCGATACAACAAGGAGAACTATGCCCAGCTGATGGTTCTGCTTTACACCTTATTGTCGAAATCCAAGCGCGAAGGAATGAAGGCCGTCGAAAGAGACATTGAAGATCCTGAAAAAAGTGAAATATTTTCTAAATATCCCCTGGTGCAAGATGATAAGCCTCTTGTCGGGATGATCTGTGATTATTTCCGCATGATGGTGATCGGCAACATGAACTCACACGAACTCGATGAGATCATGGTTCATGAAATCGAAGAACTGGAGCATGAGCTTCATCTGGCCTCCGACTCACTCAGCAGAGTCGCAGATGCGCTGCCGGCATTCGGCATCGTGGCAGCGGTCATGGGTGTTGTGAAGGCTCTAACCTTTGCCGACGCCTCTGCGGCAGAATTGGGCCAGATGGTTGCCCACGCCCTGGTGGGAACCTTTATCGGGATTCTGCTGGCCTACGGTTTTGTAGCTCCGCTGGCAACCAAGATCGAGCGCCAGGTCGCTGAAATGATAAAGATCATGCACTGCGTAAGGGTCACGCTTATTTCCAGCCTAAATGGCTATCAGCCACAAATTGCTGTTGAATTTGGACGCAAAACACTGCACACCGTTGAGCGCCCCACCTCTGTCGAACTTGAAGATTTGATTCGAGATAGCAAGAAGACCAAGGCCTAATCATCATGAAAGCAGAGAACAAGCGCCCCATTATTGTTAAGCGCAAACGAAAGGCGCACGGGCATCATGGCGGTGCCTGGAAAATCGCTTTTGCGGACTTTATGACAGCTATGTTTGCACTCTTCTTAGTGCTATGGATCCTGTCCTCGTCATCACCCGCGCAACGAGCCCAGATTGCGGAATACTTCCGGACGCCCATCATGGTTGCCATGGCCGGGGGTGATCGGGATTCGGCCAGCACAAGCGCCATACCAGGCGGAGGTGATGACGCCACCAAGGAAGTAGGCGAGGTGCGTGCCATTGATTTGCTCGAGCAAAGTCGATCCCACATGGAGCAAGAAGAGCTCATTCAGCTCAAGAGGATGCTGGAGGAAGCGATTGATGTCAGTGAATTGCTCCGCGAAATGCGCGATCAAATTTTGATCGACATGATTCCAGAAGGATTGAGGATTCAGCTGGTCGATTCTGAGAAGCGCCCAATGTTTGAAATCGGCAGCGCGAAAGTAGCACCTTACATGAGAGCGCTGCTTCGGGAGATAGCCCCTATCCTTAATCGCATGCCCAACAGCATCCAGATCAGTGGTCATACCGATAGCCTGGTGTTTGCTGAAGGAGAGGCGGGGTACAGCAACTGGGAGCTGTCCGCTGACCGAGCCAATGCGTCTCGGCGTGAACTGATTGCTGGGGGAATTGATGCGACTAAGTTGATTCGCGTGACGGGCATGGCCGATAGAATCCGCTTCAACAACGCGGGCGAAAAGGATGCCATCAACAGGCGCATCGCGATCATTGTCTCCGACAGAGCAACGGTGCATCGGATCTTGAATGAATCGCGAACATTCGACGTAATCAAGGCTGCTGCACAAGCCGCTGACTAACGCAAAGCCTTAGAAAGCCCCTGCTCTGGCAGGGGTTTTTAATTTAAAGCCCGGCAGACAATATATCCGATAATTATTGATTTTATATGAGCGCAAATGTCAATAATGTAGAACTAAATTAAGAGGATCTCGTCATGACCCAATCTCATGTGAAAATCACACAGTCGCTGCTTGATCGCTTTCAGCCTGGCAAAGACGCAGAGGCGGTGCTGGCGACGTGGGGGCTTGATCTTCAGAGCGGCACCCGGCCCGACATCATTCTCTTATCTGACCTGCTCTACGATGGCTTGTGCCAGGAAAGCCTCAACGATTATGTGGCCGAACGGCCACGGATTGAGCAGCCTTCTTTCCTACTAAAAGAGCTTATTTACCGCTATTTGAAAACTATTCTAGAAGAAGAAGGGATGCAGCAAAGCAGTCTTTTTTTCGATCAGGTAAGGACATACAAATTGCTTGCCTCAAAAGCTCAGGCAGACATGAGAATGATAGAAAGAGACGCGGGCCTTAAGCCACTCCATAAGGACGGCATGCAGGCATTGGAACATCAGGAGGAGTTGATTAAGGACGTTTATGTGATGGGGGAAGCCAAGCGGATTCTCCGCGACATGGGCGGCAGCAAGATCAGGGCGCTGTACTTCAAAGAGGAGCAGAAGCCAAACCCTAAAACAAACCCCTTCAAGCTCAAGAAGTTTGAAGAAATACGAACCAGCATGGCAGCGGATCAGGCGAGTGTGGATGCGATGAGTGACGAGGAGCTGAGTGCTAGGATTCTGAAAAGCTTTGAGGGTACTTCTGGCGCCACGTGGGATGTTGAGATGCCTGTCTACGGGGTGAAAACCGTGTTTGCCTACACGCCAATCCTTCTCGACCGCTTGATGAGTGGCTGGAGCTTCGACAGCCAGCCCGTGATGGACTCGTTGTCTACTCGAATGACTGAGGCGTCTAAGGAGCTGAGGGATATAAAGATCAAGCTTCAACGCATGGAGTCATGTTACGAATACTGATGGCGTGTCGGCATTCCTTTGCCGAACAGTGTTAGTTGGTTAGCTCTCGCATGGGGTCGCCGGAACCTCGGCAGCCATTGCTCGCGCTCGCTTAACTTCGCGCACAGAAGGGTGCGAGCCATCTCTCCTTGTTACCTCGAAGAGGTTGATCGCCTCAAACATATCAACCAGTTGTCGATAGCCATACTGCTTGGAAGAGACCTGGTTGTTCGCCAGAATTGAGCCGACCTTGCAGAGCAGAGCCCAGCCGTTTTCATCACTGGCCTGCTCAACGGTCGTGCGCAGCAGGTTCATGAGTTTGGTGTTGCCTTTCAGTTGATTGCTCGTATGTTTTTCAACATAAACAGTATCAGTCTCGACAGTTGACAGCGAATCTTCCAGGTGTGAAATCAGCAGGTTTCTCTGTTCATCCGCCATCAAGGGATCGTCGAAGAAGATAAAGCTTGAGCATGCCTGAACGAAAGGTTCGGCAGATTTTCGTTCGCCACAGCCCACGACTTGCTTGCCCTCGGCCCGCAAGCGAATAACCAGGGGGGTAAAATCACAGTCAGATGATACTAGGCAAAACATATCGACTGGCTTGCTGAACATTACATCCATGGCATCAATCGTCATTGCCATATCTGTAGCATTCTTTCCCTTGATTAAATCGAATTGCTGGATGGGCTGGATGGCGTGCTGATGCAGTACCTTCACCCAGGAATCCAGGTTTGAGCTTTTCCAATTCCCATAAGCTCGACGTATGGAGACCGTCCCCTGCTCTGACAATTCTGACAATACTCTGTCAATTTTGCGGCTGGGTGCGTTATCCGCATCGATAAATAATGCAATATTCAGGCTTTTCGATTGACCATTCATCACGCCTCCTGGCGCATCGTTGCGACTTTTTTGTTGCGTTCGACACGTTGCTTATCCATGTGCCGAACAGATTGGTTAACCAGATTTGAGAACAAATATCGGAAGTCTTGAAGGCTCCAGAAAACGCCTTGTATGATCTCCACCCAGGCCACTGTTTTCGAGATGGAACCTTCTTTCGGCGGAAAGTTGGCGCCACCTTTGCACCGCGCTTTGCCCGATGCCACTTCGCCAATTTTGGCAATCACATCTTCTACGGAGTGGAGGCGAGAGTCGAACCCCCCATAGACCGCAATCCCCCCAACACTGGCACTAAAGCTTTCCCAGTAGATCGGACGAGGGGATTCGAACATGCGCATTAAAAAATGGGGCTTCGCAGGGTTTGCGGCCCAATCGGCTGTACGCAAAAATTCTGAGAATGCACCAAATTCGAATTCAGACGCCCCCATGTACTCGAGCGCGAAAAGATCCCCAAACATCAGGGAACCCGGTTCTTTCGGCAGGCTTCCCTTCAGCTCAAGACGTTGAACCAACGAAAATGGCTTTTTTGCATAAATTGTCCGCATTGAATCATCCTGATTAGAATAAGGTATTCCAATACTATACCAAATAATGCTAGGCTTTGCAAGGACGTGATCACAGGGCAGCTTCGTGTACCGTCTGCTGACGATGAGGACGGTAGCTTTTTTAAGGGAAAGTCGTCAATATTCACTGATTGTTCTTGAGGCATTTTTAAATGAACGGTAACGTCATTTCGATTACACCTAGCTATGGATTCATCCGAGATAGCGAAGGGATCTCCTATCACTTTTCCAAAAAAAGCATGGCAGCCGGGTATTTTTTTGGAGATCTTCAGATCGGAAGTGCGGTGGAGTTCGACGTAGCGGCGGGGCCTAAGGGGATGAAGGCCAACAATATTTGTGTGGTCACCGCATTTACGGCGTATGAGATTAACCGGGATGATCTGTTTATCCTGCGAGCAGGGCAGTCGCTCCCTCAGGATAAGATCTTCTATCCGCAGATACAGGTAATGCAAAGCCAGTGGTACAGGTCGCCCGGTGATGCGAAAGAGGAATTGATCGGGATTGCCAAGACCTGTGGTGCCAACGTCCTAACCAATACGCAGATGCTGAAAAGAACCTTCAGCGAAGGCAACTACAAGTACACCATGCATTCCTTTTATGGGGAAGCGGGCGTCTATGCGAGAAAAATTCAGCTATTAAGCGAAACGGACGCTGAAAAACTCAATTCAGATAATCATACCTACGTCGATGACTTTAAAGTGAGTGCCGTCGAAATGGCGAAATGGCTTGATAAGCAAAGACGAGGCCAGGAAAGCGGTGGTCTACTTTTCATATTTATTGTCTTTGCTATCATCATTACGGCTGGAATGACCTTTTTAGGTTGAAACGAGGCTTAAATGGCTGACGAAACCAGTAAAGACGACAAAACAGAAGCGGCGACACCCCAGCGACTACAGAAAGCCCGTGAAGAAGGCCAGATTGCTCGATCCAAAGAGCTGTCAACCTTTCTTATGCTGCTAGGTGGCATTACGGCTCTGTGGTCGCTGGGCACTCTCATGAAGGATGGTCTGATCCTGGTCATGGAGCAATCCATGCATTTCGAACGTGACATAGCCTATGACACGACAGCCACCATCACGCACATGATGAAGCTGTTTGCTGAAGCACTCAAAAGCCTGGCTCCTCTGTTCGTAATCATGCTGGTGCTGGCGCTGATCGCCCCTGCGCTACTGGGCGGCTGGAATTTTTCTAGCAAGGCATTGGCTCCAAAGATCTCCAAACTCAACCCGCTCAAAGGATTGAAAAAGATCTTCTCAATGCAGTCGATCACCGAGCTGCTCAAGGCCATCGCCAAGTCGGTGCTGGTGGGCACCATCGCCTACTTCTTCTTGAAGGCTTACATCCCTGAGATCATGGGGCTGTCGAGGCTTACCCTGGAAATGGGACTGGCTTCGATGCTGAAAATCGTTGTGTTCGGGTGTGGCCTGATGATTCTCTCGCTTCTGATTGTGGTACTGATGGATGTCCCTTATCAGCTCTTTAGTCACTCCAAACAGTTGAAAATGAGTCTGCAGGATATCAAACAAGAGCATAAGGAGTCGGAAGGTGACCCGCACCTGAAAGCCAAAATAAGATCCCAGCAGCAAGCGATTGCACGCTCCAGAATGATGAGTAACGTGCCAACCGCCGATGTCATCGTAACCAACCCGACTCACTTCGCAGTAGCGCTGTCCTATCAGGAAGGCGATAACGGCGCCCCTAAAGTGGTGGCCAAGGGTGCGGATGCGATTGCGGCAAAGATTCGAGAAGTGGGGGCAGAGCATCGAATTCCCGTACTTTCCGCACCCAAGCTTGCTCGAGCCCTCTATTGGCATGTGGATTTGGATCGCGAAATTCCGGCTGCGCTCTATTCAGCCGTGGCTGAGGTGCTGGCCTGGGTGTATCAAATCAAGCAGATTGAAAAAGAGGGCGGGGAGAAGCCTCAAGTGCCCACCGATCTTCCAGTGCCAAAGGGTATGGATGAGCGCCCGAGCCCAGCTCAGAAAAGAAAAGGATTTGACGAGGATTGAACAGGCTAATGCTATCTTTTTTGACAAAGGCTGAGGATGACGCAGGCTATCCCAACCTGAGCTTCGAGCGTTTCTACCAGCAAGGATTAATGTGTCATCGCTGGCGCTTGAGCAGACTATTGGTTCGCCAAGCGTTTAGGCATCTTTGTGCCGGATACAAAGGGCCGGTGGCCCTCTGGCAAATCAAGGCATTCGTGTATGGTAGTCAAGGAAACTGCGCAGATGGCCTCCAGACTCCGCTTGCTCCTGAGGACTATCAATGGCCATCGCCACCTGATCGATCATGGGAGATGGTCGTCTGTGTCTATCCGGATGGTTTATGTGACCTGGATTTTGTTCATCCGGTAGCTCGGGTTTTTTGGTCTGAGGGTAATGGCTTCCTGAAACTTCCGACTTATGACACAACGCTCATGGGGCGATGGTGGTTTGAGGAGGCGGGCTTTGACATTTTGTTCATGCAGGACGAAATGCAAGTCATGATCGGCTCGAGTGAAAAGCACCTGAAGCTCATTTGATTATTTAATTTTCCAAACAAATGGTATAAATTGCCATGTCTAATACCCCTGTTTTGGGACTCCATTTTGTTTTAACTATTGAACTGACGGCTGAATGGGCCAACCAAAATTACCTTGCCAGTGTAAGGTTGTTTTTGGTTGGTTCATTAACCTTGAATTCAGAGGCTTAAAGCGCCTGCCAGCATCACAATTAGGAAGAAACCCTCAATGAATGCGTTCACAAACCTTTTCGGTTCGTCGTCACCTTTGCTCAAGGTAGACTACCGGATCATGGCGGGGCCGCTGCTGATCCTGCTCATTCTTTCCATGATGGTTCTGCCGCTACCGGTCTTCGCGCTCGATATCCTGTTTACCTTTAATATTGCGCTGTCGATCATCGTGTTGCTGGTCAGTCTGTTTACAAAAAAGCCTTTGGAATTCGCGGCATTTCCAACGGTTTTGCTGTTTACCACGCTGCTCAGGCTTTCGCTGAACGTCGCCTCGACCCGCATCGTGCTGCTCAAGGGGCATGAGGGAGAGGATGCGGCAGGAAAGGTGATTGAGGCATTCAGTCAGTTTGTCGTGGGCGGAAACTTTGCCGTGGGGGTGGTGGTATTCGCCATTCTTGTGGTGATCAACTTCATGGTCATCACCAAGGGTGCGGGGCGTATTGCCGAAGTCACAGCGCGCTTTACCCTCGACTCGATGCCCGGAAAGCAAATGGCCATTGATGCTGACCTGAACTCCGGTCTTATTGATGAAGCCGAAGCGAAAAAACGTCGTCGCGAGGTGGGTCAGGAAGCAGAATTTTACGGCTCGATGGATGGCGCCAGTAAATTCGTGCGTGGCGACGCCATGGCATCCATCGTCATCATGTTTGTGTCGATCATTGGCGGCATTCTGATTGGCGTCCTGCAGCATGACCTGCCTTTTAGTCAGGCGCTGCACACCTACACGATGCTGACCATCGGTGATGGCCTGGTGGCACAGATCCCGGCACTGGTCATTTCCATTGCAGCAGGTGTTGTGGTGGCGCGGGTCAACACCGATCAAAACGTCAGTGAGCAGCTGACGGGTCAACTTTTCACCAATCCGAAGGTACTGTACCTGTCGGCGGGAGTGATCGGCTTGTTGGGCATCATTCCAGGAATGCCGAACTTTGTCTTCCTGATGTTCTCCTCGATTCTGGTCGGCATTGGCTGGATCCTGACTAAGCAAGAACGCAAGGCGCTGGATAGTGAGCTGCTGAATTTGGCCCCTTCCTCAGTCACCGAGGAAGCCCCGGAAGCCAGTTGGGATGACGTGCAACTGGTGGAGACCCTGAGTATCGAAGTGGGCCATCGCTTAATCCCTCTGGTGGATCAGCGTCAAGAAGGTGCGCTGCTGACGCGAATCAAAAGCCTGCGCAAGAAATTCGCGCAAGAAGTCGGCTTTCTGCCTTCTGTGGTGCACATCCGTGACAACATGGATCTTGATCAGCACAGCTACGTGATCAGTCTCAAGGGCGTGGAGATCGGTAAGGGCGAGCTATTTGTGGACAAATGGCTTGCTATCGATTCGGGTGGTGTAACCGGAAAGCTGGACGGCATCGAAACAGAAGACCCTGCGTTTGGACTGCCGGCGATCTGGATCACCTCAGAGCAGCGTGAGCATGCCCAGGTCTTCGGTTACACCGTGGTAGATGCCAGTACCGTGGCGGCGACGCACCTGAACCACCTGCTTCATAACCACGCCAGTGCACTGTTAGGCCGTAATGAGGTACAGCAACTGCTGGATAAGTTGGGCGCTGAACACAAGCCCTTGGTTGAAGAAGTCGTGCCAAAAATTGTCAGCCTGAGCAGTCTGCAACGGGTGCTGCAGACACTGCTGGACGAAGACGTATCGATTCGAGATTTGCGCACGATCCTTGAAACGCTTGCGGAATATAGCCACACAGAGGGCAATGACTGGCAAGAGCTTGTGTCTATTGTAAGAGTGGGATTGGGGCGTGCCATTACCCAGCAGTGGTTTGGTTCGTCGCGCACCTTGAACGTCATTGGCCTCGACGCCGGCCTTGAGCAGGTCTTGTTGCAAGGCATCAATAACGGCGGAGCACTCGAACCCAACCTGGCAAATAACTTGATGGCTCAAGCAGAGCAAGCCTTGATCAATCAAGAGCAGAATGATCTGGCACCTGTACTGGTCGTGACCCACCCGCTGCGCGGCACACTGGCTCGTTTCCTTCGCCGACGCCTACGGGGGCTTGCTGTTATGTCGCTTAGCGAGATACCGGATAATCGAAATATCCGTGTCTCTAGTCTGATTGGGGGAACGAATTAATGGCGATCAAGCGCTATACAGGGTCGAATATTCGCGAAGTGATGATGGCTGTTCGAAATGAGCTGGGCGACGATGCGGTGATCATTTCCAATCGCAAGGTGTCGGGCGGGATTGAAATCGTGGCGACCAGTGACGATGAGCTACAAAAGATCACCCGCGAAACAAACAATAAACCCGAGCCGGAAAGAAAGCCGCCTCAACCTGAGTTAAACCCTCAACCTGCCGCCCAGGTCGCGAAAGAGCCCATCGCGCACCCCACGTTTCAAGATGCGCTGATGATGCGGGAAAAGCTGCCCAATCCCTTTAATATTGAAGATGAGCCAGAGCCTGAACGACCTTTCCCTTTGGTCACCCAGCGACGCAAGACAACCGGGGGGATGGCGTACGCGGCCCAGGCATTTGTTGAACAGCCAGAGAAAGATGATTCGTCTTCGTTGAAATCTGACGTGAAGGTCAAACTGGCCTCTCAGCCATCGGGTGCCAAGCCTAGGCTTTCAATCACTGAACCTGCGCCAAAACAATCGGCTCCCGAAGTGCCGGAAGAGTTGGAAGTCGTGGAGGCGGAGCTGGTTGACGAGGTTGAAGATCAAGGCCCGGTGCTGCCAACAGCAGCTGAGCGCTTTGAAGAGGATCTCAAGAAATCACGAGCGATCACTCAGTGGAGCACACAAATGCTGGGTGACTTGAACAGCATGCAGGATTTGATCCGCCGACAGATATTGCCACGTGTCAGTCAAAGCATTGTGTATTCCGAAATCCATCAGCGCCTGGTTCAGGCTGGATTGCAGAAAGACTTTTGCACCCAAATGCTCAGTAGCCTACCCGGCGAGCTCGCCGAACGCCGTATGGACAGGGTCGGCATGAGTCATTGGGTTGAGCATGCCATGGTTGAGCAGATTAGCGTGATCAACAGCCCCGAAGCGTGGTGGGGATGCAGGGCCGTTATTGCGTTGATCGGGGCTAACGGTTCGGGCAAGACTACGGCTCTTGTGAAGATGGTTGCTCGCTTCTTGATGGATAATGATCCCAACGAAGCGGTGATCGTCAGCATTGATTCAGACAAGCACGAAACCCTCAAGGGGCAGGCAGAGATTCTGGGCGTGGACTTTGTGCTGGTCGAGGACTATCAGGATCTCGATGAGGTGCTTAAGAACCTGAGCTACAAACGACTGGTAATGATCGATACGGTTGGGTACAGCTACAGGCACAAGCGCTTAAAGCCGCAGATGGAACGCCTTTCCAACCTTAAGCAGCCCATCAAGGCTATGCTCGTCCTCAATGCCAGCAGCGAAGCAGAATCGCTGGAAGTGATGACGGCGTCTTATCTGAAAACTGCCCATGAAGTCAATTTGAATCTGGATGACTGCATTGTTTGCAAATTGGATGAGGCGATTCGTATCGGTGCGCTGCTCAGCACGATGGCTCGTCATAACCTGCGGCTGAACTATCAGTCATCGGGCAGCGATGTGCTGGAAGACTTTGAGCGCGGCAGTGCGCTTGCGCTGGTTCGACAAGCGCTTTCCGTGATCCAGGTCGACGATGATTTTTCGTCACTGGACACGTCAAAGGACATGGGTTTTCAGTTTGATGCCATGCGCAATGCGTTGCTGGACAATTTGAATGAAATGACGACTGTGCTGGCCAGCATTCGCCGGGAATTCAAGAATGCCGGGTTCGTTGAAGCCACGCGCTCTATTCCGGGTCTGGATGCCAGTCGAAAGGCGCAGCCCTATGCTCGCCTTGTAGACGAAAACAAAGGCAAGGAACTGGCCTCAGACAATAAGAAACCCGAATTATTATGGGGTGTTAACGATTACGCGATTGAAACCGCTTATTTTAATTTGAGTAAGGCGCCTATTTTTGCTGCAACAACTCCATCAATTATCTCGGAAATAAGCAGCCAGGCTGATACGGCTGTAGAAGAAGATAAGGTAATCGCGCCCAAGCCAGAGCCGATAAAAATTATTCCAGTACGAATGAATAAGGAACGATTAAAGCGAGTTTCCAAAAAATAAAAACAAAGGGGACTAAATGTCTCCTTTCTTTTTTTGCATCAATTGAAACAAATGTATATTATTTCATTTTCTTATCGGCATTTATATTTATGCCGCGTCTGGCAGTATGCTGTAGTTCAAATTAAGGGCATCCCCACGCAATGTATAACGCAAAGGGTAAAATTAGGCAGTCACATATGATTGAGCAGTATTTACCGCTCGTCAGAAAAGAGGCGCTGCTAATCAAGTTACGATTACCTGCAAATGTTGAACTGGATGATTTGATTCAATCTGGAACCCTGGGATTGCTGGATGCGGTTAAAAAACAGGAGTCTTCTGACAACATCAATTTTGAAGCGTATGCGCGACAACGCATTCGAGGATCGATCATTGATGAGCTCAGGAAAAATGACTGGGTTCCGCGCCGGATACGCGAGGTTGCGAAAACCGTACAGACCACGATTCAGCGATTGAACTCCAAGCTGGGTAGAAACCCGGAAGACCGTGAAGTGGCCCATGAGCTGGGTGTTTCAATGGAAGAATACGGCCAGATGCTACTTGATTCAAACTGTACGCTACTGGTTTCATTTGATGAGCTAGGTGTTGAGAAAGTGGATGAGCAATCGAGGGATCAGTTTCCCTCACCCCTCAACGCACTGGTGACAAGTCGTGAGCAGGGCAGGGTCTCCCAGGCCATTGGCTCACTGCCGGAAAAAGAAAAACAAATGCTGGCGCTTTACTATCAGGAAGACATGAACTTAAAGGAAATTGGCGCGGTATTTGGCGTCAGCGAATCAAGAGTCTGTCAGATTCACAGTCAGGCTATTTCCAGATTGAGAGCGATATTAAATCCTGCCATGGCGTAATGAATATAATTTGTAATTTATCTAAAGTTATTTTTAGTGCGTCCGTACCTATAACACAGCAATATTGCTAATAATAAGAAGAAGGTGATATATGTCCGTTATTAATACCAACATGGCTTCTCTGGTTGCACAAAAGAACCTGAAGGGTTCGGCAGGCTCTCTGAATACTGCCATGGAGCGTCTGTCCAGCGGCCTGCGCATCAATAGCGCCAAAGATGACGCTGCTGGTCAGGCCATTGCTAACCGCATGACCGCCCAGATCAAGGGCATGGCTCAGGCCCAAAGAAACGCTAACGATGGTGTTTCCCTGGTGCAAACCATGGAAGGCGGTCTGGGCCGTATCAACGACAACCTGCAGCGTATTCGTGAACTGGCCGTTCAGGCGGCTTCCGACACCAACACTGCCGACGACCGCACCTCGATTGCTACTGAAATCGGCGAGCGAGTGGCTGAAATTGACCGTATCGCGGGCAGCACCAAATTCAACGGAACGTCCCTGCTCAGTGCTGCAGGTACAACGTTGAACATCCAGGTCGGCGGAAATACTGAAGCGGAAGACACGATTGAAGTCACAACCGTACTGGGAACTGCTGTTGGACTGGGCTTGACTACAAATGCTGTTGACACAGCAGCCAATGCCAAAACCACAATCGGCCTGGTTGATACAGCACTGAAGAACCTTGACACCGCCCGTTCGACCCTGGGTGCTAAATTGAACCGTTTTGACTCGGTGATCAGCAACCTGCAGACCTCTGAAACCAACCTTTCGGCTGCTCGTTCGCGGATCGAAGACGCCGACTACGCAGTTGAAGTCGCCAACATGACCAAGAGCCAAATCCTGCAGCAAGCCGGTACTTCGGTTCTGGCCCAAGCCAACCAGTCGACACAGTCAGTTCTCAAGCTGCTCGGCTAAGTTACCGCCAGGTTATGAAACGGCCCCGATGGGGCCGTTTTTTGTTTATTGATTTAGTTTAGATTTATTTTCTAAAGTTATTTTCTAGATGTCCGTAGCTATAAATACAAGTAATAAAAACAACTAATCAAAACGAAGGTGATATATGTCCGTTATTAACACCAACATGGCTTCCCTGGTTGCACAAAAGAACCTGAAGGGTTCGGCAGGTTCTCTGAATACTGCCATGGAGCGTCTGAGCTCGGGCCTGCGCATCAACAGCGCTAAAGATGACGCCGCTGGCCAGGCGATTGCGAACCGCATGACCGCGCAAATCAAGGGCATGGCTCAAGCCCAAAGAAACGCAAACGATGGCGTGTCCCTGGTGCAAACGATGGAAGGCGGTTTGGGTCGTATCAACGACAACCTGCAGCGTATTCGTGAACTGGCCGTTCAGGCGGCTTCCGACACCAACACTGCCGACGACCGTACCTCGATTGCGACTGAAATCGGCGAGCGAGTGGCTGAAATCGACCGTATCGCCGGTAGCACCAAGTTCAACGGCACCTCTCTGCTAAGTGCTGCAGGCACAACCCTGAATATTCAGGTTGGCGGCAACACCACGGCTCAAGATACGATCACGGTTGATACTGTTGCGGGTACTGCTGCCGGCCTGGGCCTCAGCGCAACAACCGTTGATAACCCGACCAATGCCAAAGCCACCATTGACCTGGTAGATACCGCGCTTAATAACCTGGACACTGCTCGTTCGACCTTGGGTGCCAAGTTGAACCGTTTTGACTCGGTGATCAGCAACCTGCAGACCTCGGAAACCAACCTGTCGGCTGCTCGTTCGCGCATTGAAGACGCTGACTACGCGGTTGAAGTGGCCAACATGACCAAGAGCCAAATCCTGCAGCAGGCTGGCACTTCGGTTCTTGCTCAGGCCAACCAGTCGACGCAGTCGGTTCTCAAGCTTCTCGGCTAATTGAACCAGGAATTAAAGCGGCCCTTCAAAGGCCGCTTTTTATAAAAACAAAAAACCATATTGATTAGCTAAAGTTATTTATTAACTGACCGTTCATATAGATACCAGCAACATTTAAAACAATAAACAAAAAGAAAAGGTGACATATGTCCGTTATTAACACCAACATGGCTTCCCTAGTTGCACAAAAGAACCTGAAGGGTTCGGCAGGCTCCCTGAACACCGCCATGGAGCGTCTGAGCTCGGGCCTGCGCATCAACAGCGCTAAAGATGACGCCGCTGGCCAGGCGATTGCGAACCGCATGACTGCCCAGATTAAGGGTATGGCTCAGGCCCAAAGAAACGCTAACGATGGTGTTTCCCTGGTGCAAACGATGGAAGGCGGTCTGGGTCGTATCAACGACAACCTGCAGCGTATTCGTGAGCTGGCTGTGCAGGCTGCCTCTGACACCAACACTGCCGACGACCGTACCTCGATTGCGACTGAAATCGGCGAGCGAGTGGCTGAAATCGACCGTATTGCCGGCAGCACCAAGTTCAACGGAACCTCCCTGCTCGACGGTACTGGCGCGGCTTCCCTCAACATTCAAGTCGGCGGCAACACCACTGCTCAAGACGTGATCACGGTTGCCACAGTCGATGCAACTTCTGCAACCCTGGGTGTTGAAGTGGCTGACCTCGATGTGACTGACAACACCACGTCGAAGGCTGCTATTGACGCGGTTGACGCTGCGCTGAAGACCCTTGACACCGCTCGTTCCACGCTGGGTGCGAAGCTGAACCGTTTTGACTCGGTGATCAGCAACCTGCAGACCTCAGAAACCAACCTGGCGGCTGCTCGTTCGCGGATTGAAGACGCTGACTACGCGGTTGAAGTGGCCAACATGACCAAGAGCCAAATCCTGCAGCAGGCTGGCACCTCGGTTCTGGCCCAGGCTAACCAGTCGACCCAGTCAGTTCTCAAGCTGCTCGGCTAAGAAGAACAATAAGAGCCTAAAAAGGCCGGCAAAAGGAAAGCACCCCTCGGGGTGCTTTTTTAGCTTTAATTGACCGATTATTTTTCGAATATGTTGACCAGCGCCCCATTCTTCTCAACCAAGATCTTTTCAGGTTTGATCTTTAAATCTCGAGTGATCAAATTAAGCACATCCCTGACGTCTTCATGAGAAGCAATGATGATGATATCGACATGATGCTGCCGAAGAACGCCATAGTGACGTATAAGCTGCCCCATACCCGAGACATAGGTGCCTTCAAAAACAGAATCAACCACAAGAGGAAAGCGTTTGGCATCCACATTGAATTGATTGATGAAGGATGCACTTCTACCATAGCCGCCCCAGATCGCAATGCTTTTCCCTGAATAGGCAATATCGTCCAAGGTTAGCTGGATGGAATTCTTGCTTCTCTGAGCCTGATCATAAAATCTTTTGGATTCAATCGACTCCATTTTTTGATCCGCTTGTTTTCCCAGCTCAACCAGCGCATAGACCACTTCACCATTATGGCTATGGCCCAGTTCATATAGCCTTCCCGCCCGTTTTATCAGGGTTTGGAATGATTCTGTGGTGAAAAATGACATTGACTCATGGAGGAAATCCGCGATGCGGCCTGCTTTCACGGCTTGGTCAATGCAGGGCACCTCGACATACATCAGTCCCCTTCCTCGTGATAGATGATCCATCAGTGCGGCGGGATTCGGATGGTGCTCGAGAACCTGTCGAACAAAAATCAGATCGGGGCTGAAAATAGGCATATCAACGAGAGCATCAAATTGACGAGCATGAAGCTCTACATCGTTATCGTTACCGCCCGCATAACGAAAGCCTATGAAATGACCTTTTTTGTCGAAATCCTTACTGATCAGATCAATGAGCACAGCATTGCCACACGACAGGTCGATCACCGTGGGGGCCCTTGAGTCCTTAAGCACCTGCATGATCAATTGACGAATACGACTGAGGTGATCCAATGCAGACAACGTAAAGGAATAACTGGCTTGATGGCATGTTTGAAGATCTTGCCGCAGGTAAGAGCTGTTCCAGATATGAGAGCAAGAGGGACACTGGAGCATCTCGAGCGGATAGCGAGCCACTGAACACGCTTCTTCTTGATTCTGTTGCGGCGCAGTAGTGAGAGGCTGATGTCCGCCTTGAAGGAAATGGGCAGCGACACCGTATCGGCAGACAGGGCACTCTGATGCAACGCAGGGAGATGATTGAATCATTTTTATACGACCTTAAATTAAAAAAACGAACGTTTCGAAAGATAACCCAAGCCTTCCAGCCGAGCCTGCATGGCCCTTTCGGAAACACTCAGGGCGCGAGACATTTCGCCGACATCTCGATTACCGCGTTTCACCACCATCCAATCGATCACTTCCTTGGGCATGAGCAATTCCATGGCAAACGTGTTGGCTTCACGCTCCTTGTAATGATCGACACTTGCGGAATAATTGCTTTGGTCATCACTCAGGCTGCGACCATGGCCAAGCACCATGTGGCCCAGGGAATGAGCAATGGAAAAGCGTTGGCGAACCCAGGGATCATCGGGACTGAAGCTGATCGCAGGGACTCCATCATCGATGATGAACGAGCCGTTCAGGCCTTGTGTTGGCATACTGAAGTCGGCGAAGAGGCTGGCGCCTGCAGCACGAGCGATCTTTGCCGGATCAACCGGAATGCTGCGATCCCAATAGCGAATAAGCGTAGTTTGGGCACGTCGAATTGGCATGGCCTATCCACCATTCGCTGAAAAAACAAGGTCTGACATGGCAAAGTCCGATTCGTCCTGGAGTGCTGATGCCGTGGACAGGTTTACGCATATTGACAGGTGCTGTCCACTCTTTCTGTGTTTAAGGGTATGCTGATCGAATACCCATGTCAATGTAAAATTAAAGTGTTTAGCTTAAATCAGCGCCTGACTGCTGTTGCAAGAGGGAACCGGCTTATTCAGCCAAAAACGCCTGAGGTAACCGTGATTTGAACGAGGGTCGTGGCAATAAGCCCGAAGGAAACCAAGCTGATTGCATTGAGCTTTTTGGGGGTTAGCCAGCTTGCCTTCGGATTCATCTGGTCAGCTCGAGTCTGCTTCAAAGATTCAATGCTCGCATGGGCGGCATCCTTTGCCATGGGAACCCATGCATTAATGTCGCTGGCAAGTTGAGTGCATAAAGCGTGATCATGGTGACGCGTGGTCTGCATGTAGAGACCCACCACGCACTCAAATGCATATTTTTTGTACGCAAAATCGCCTGCATAAAACACGCGCTCTTCAAGCTTCGCCTCACAGGCAAAATTCAGCTTTGATGAAAGCAACAGCTGGTGAATACCTTCAATGGCTTCCTTCTTACTGTCGAACCAAGACGACCTGACAGGATGCTCATACAGGATGTCTTCGTTATCCGCAAAAGGATTGACCTCTTCACTTATAAATAGCGGGCCGAGCGTGTTGTGCAGATACAGGACAGGCTCAACCACTTCTGCCTCTAACTCTGCCTCTATCTCTGCCTCTATCTCTTCAGAATCGGCTTCTGCAGTGGCCTCGTCTTCGGGTATCACCTCGACCGCGTTCGGCAGGTCGCCTGAAGGCATTATCGGCTCATCCTCTTGCACACCCCAGGATTCAACGGGCTCAGTGAGGACAGGAATGTCAGCGAACACTTCAGGGTAAAATGTTCTGATATCGATGCTAGCGACACATTCCTCAGGCAGCACGTGAAGATCGTCAGCAAGCTCTACTGCCTTGATCTCATCCGTTGACACAATCTTGGTAAGCAGCGGGATCCTGTCGAGCATATCCAGCTCGATAAGCGTAAAATCAATATCTAGCCCAGCTTCGCTGGAAATAGCGACGTTATCGTACGTGCATGCGTTATAGCGCTCTATTAACGATGGAGTTATGGTGAGGCTGTCGGCTTCCTGCAAATCAGTAGATAGCGGCAACTTTTCATTAGAGGCAACATTCCCTGCTGAGCTAAAGTCAGCAATAGTTGGTTCATTGACAAGTTCTAATCTAATTGCAGACACAATCGGTGAAGTCGATTAATTATAATAATATTCTGATTCTATCAGTAGTTTTTAATGCTACAAGTTATTTTTCCATAACTAACGAATTAAATGATGAGCAAACAGGCAGAGCAAATTCTATGCAATCGGTATCGAATATCTTGGCAATATACGCGTAAAAGAGTATACTGATGAAAAATTATGCTTGAAGGAAGCCCCATGGAGCAGGTCTCTGGAATCATCGAACAGCCCATTTTCCGCAACGGAAATGGTTTCATCGTGTTCAACCTGCGTTCAGGTCGAAACATTATCCGTGTGGCTGGCGAAGATCAGGATTTGCACGAATCTGACGTGGTTGAGTGCGAAGGGGAGTGGACTCAGTTTCGCGGGCAGCCTCAATTCAAAGCCAAAACCATTATCCCTCAGATCCCGACGACAACAGAGGCGATTACCGCGTACCTGGCATCGGGCAGGATCAAAGGGATCAGCAAGGTTTTTGCGGCACGTCTGGTTGATGCCTTTGGGTTGAACCTCATCGACGTGGTTGAGAAGGAGCCCCACCTCCTGAAAAAGGTGCCCGGTTTTGGCCCCAGCAGAATCAAAACCTTGACTGAAGGTCTTAATGAGCAGATCGGAACTCGAAGCATCCTGATTTTTCTTCATGGCTTTGGAATGGGCAAGCATCACATCAAGAAGATTCAGCAGGTGTATGGCCTTTCTGCGGTTGAAAAGATCAAGGAAAATCCGTATCAGCTCTGCCAGGATATTTCCGGGATCGGTTTCACTATCGCGGATCGCATTGGCCTGAGGACGGGGATCGCGCCTGATCACCCTGGGCGCATGATTGCGGGTGCGCAGCATGCGCTCAACCAGGAAGTGAATAAAACAGGCAGCACAGGCTTGCCGGAAAGCAAGCTAATTGAAAAAGCTCTCGACCTGCTGTCCAAGGAAAAGCCCGTTGATCATGAAAAGGTAAAGCAGGGCGTTGCCGAATTAATCAAAAACAAGCTTGCTGTGCGCTTCACCGTTCAGGGCGAGGAATACGTCTTTCCGGCTGCGATGTACGAAGCGGAGTCAGGTATTGCAAAACACTTGAAGCGGCTTCTGAGCATCAAATGCAAAACCAGCCAGGATGATGATGAAGCGATGGGCGAGCTGATTGATGAGGTTGAGCAAAGCTTCGGCATTAAGCTAGGCGATCAGCAACGTGAAGCGGTCAAGATGGCGCTCTGCAACCCGGTCTGCATCATTACTGGCGGGCCTGGAACCGGCAAGACGACGATTATGCGTGTGTTTCTTGAGTGCTGCCGTCGCATTCTGAATATGCACAACGCCGACATGCTGCTGTGTGCACCGACCGGAAAAGCTGCCAAGCGCCTGTCCAGCACTTCGGGGCTTGAGGCAATGACGATGCACCGTGCTTTGGCATACCAGCCGGTAGAGGGGGAGTTCATGTTTAATGAGCACAACCCGCTGGAAGCCTCTGTAATCGTTGTGGATGAGTTTTCCATGACGGATACCCAATTGTGTTATTGGCTGCTCAGGGCGGTAGCCACAGGGGCTCGCCTGGTTATTGTGGGTGACGTCGATCAGCTGGAGTCAGTCGGCCCTGGCAAAGTGCTCATGGACATGATCGATTCCGGCGCCATCCCTGTGACGCGCCTGAACGAAATCTTTCGCCAGGCCGCTCAAAGCCAGATCATCATTAACTGCCACATGATAAACCGGGGTGAAGTCCCGAACCTTACCAATGGTGATAAGGACAACGACTTTTTCTTCATGCGCTCGGACAGTGATGAGCAAACCGCTAAAACCATTGTGTCTCTAATGGACAGGCTGGCGCGTCATTACGGCTACGATGTTTTTGACGATATTCAGGTTCTCACTCCGATGCGCAAAGGCAAGGTTGGCCAGTACGAGCTCAACAGACAGCTGCAAGAGCTACTCAATGCCTCAAATATCGGAAATGGAATCACGTTGCGTCAGGATGACGTGGTTGTTGAGCTGTGTGTGGGTGACAAAGTCATGCACATCAAGAACAATCGTGAGATGGATGTTTACAACGGCGATACGGGTAGAATTATTCAGGTGAACAAGAAAGAGCGTACGCTGAGGGTTGCGTACGACCATCGGGTGGTGGATTACGCCTATGTGGATCTTGAGGAATTGCGCTTGGCCTATGCCATGACCGTTCATAAATCACAAGGGTCTGAATACCCTTGCTTGATCATTCCCGCATCGATGTCTCACTACAATTTGCTTAATAGAAGCACCTTCTACACCGGTTTCAGTCGGGCGAAAAAGACGCTGGTTGCCGTGGGTGATCAGAAGGCTCTGCGCGTCGCAGCGTCGAGGGTGTCCACCGAGAAGCGTCTTACCGGACTTCTTGCTCATCTGAGCGCGTAACGCTAGGAAGTGGTTATGGAAGTCGAAGATTTTTTAAGACACAAGCAGATTGAACAGAGACAAATTATTCGTCGCCGGATGGAGTTTCAGCGCAAGGAGAAATTAAAGAAATACCTGGGAGTTTTTACAATAGTCATGGTCGTGACCTCAGCGTTCTTCACACTATTGAGCTTTGGCGAGATTGGGAAGCCGATAACGAGCAATGCTGGTATTGGCTTTGGTTGCCTAGCAGGATGCGGACTTCTGATCCTGAAGCACCTGGAGTAGCAGGAGGATGCCAGTGAGCATTGCATCCTCCGGGTCGTGCCTTTTAAATCAGAATATCCAGTTCCCAAAGTTTCAGCTCTTCCTCATCGAGCGGAGGGAGTCCTGAGAGATCATCATGTCCAACCTTATCGTCGTAAGAAGTTTTAGCGTTAATTGACAGGGAGGTCGGAACCAGCCTGTCGATCTTTCCGTGATAGCTCATTAAATGTGCAATGTAGATTGCGTAGCGCTGCACATTCCCGGTTGAAGAAACGAGGGTTCGCTCTATATGTGAGCCGACATCAGTTAATTCCGTGACAGTATAGACCTCCTTGTACAACCTCACCTGATCACCCAGCTGCAGCTCCAAATACTGTTGATACGTAAGCATCTGATTCATTTACCAATGATTGCGGTGAAAGAAGGTCGATCAGCTCCAAAGCTCACGCACACTTCATTGTTTGCAAGAATGCCTGTTTTGGATTGGAAAATCATAGCCCAACTGTCATCTTGCCAAAGAGTTACGCTCTTAAGCTCCAGCCCTTTCTTGAACTCATTCACCGAACAGGTTTTCTCCCCTGGAGTTATCATTACGTGTTCGCGGTAATGATTGCCCTGAATTTTCTCCAGTGCTTTGGCTAAGTAGCGCTCATGTTCCTGCGTAATTTTATCTGCAAATGAGACAGCTTTCTCTAAATTCTGAACGTTGAATTTTTGATCTTCGGGTATTGGTAATAGATTTATTACGACATGACGGGCACCAAAACTCCTGTCGATTTGAACCACGTTTTTACTGCAGCTGTAGGGAAATGGCATGCGCATAGAGGCCTCCAGGCGGGCTGGCCGATGGGCGGACAGCCCCTCAATAACTTTCATCGTTGCTATGTGGTCAATATACACATATTATTTAAATTGTCATAGCGCCACAAATTCACCATCGGCAAAAGAAGTTATTATGAAATTAAAACTACTCACCACTGCAGTTGTGCTGGCTTTTTCGGCCCATGCAATGTCCGCTCCTTATATTGTTGGCAATACACTTATATCGAGCGAAGTAATAGATCGAAACTTATCGTATGGAAATCCGAAAACGATTGATCAAGCCGCTCAAATCATTTTAGGTGTGTATGAAAAATACGGATACCTGGGCGTAAAGGCTGCCATTGAAGGTGAGGTCATTGAGGTTATTGAGCCCAAAGCGCAGATTTCAGGTGATTATCACACATGGATGCCTGGCAAAAATGGGGTGGTTATTCTCGGCGACATCGAAAGTTCGATGGTGATGGCAGACGTCAACAACCGCTTTGAAACACTTGATGTTGTGATTGGCGACTTGCGTGAAGATGGTCGGGTCGACATGAAGGTCAGGCGGGTTGGCACGAGCAAGCCGTATGAGGCAGGCGTTTCCTACAGCTCAAGAGGCAGCGATGCAACCTCACGTGACCTTGTCACCGTACACGGTGCTATGCATGTGGGTGGCGGGGTCAGACTGGACGGATCATACACCCACGGCTTAGACCACCTGCGCAATGAATCTAAAGACGGCGAGTATCGTGCGGCTCGAGTGTCGCTCCGCAAGGCCACTCAGTACGGAGAATTCTCCTTTACCACTGACGAAAGTCATAACAAGGTAGGGGGTAAAGATGCTTCCCTCTACCAGTATGAGCTGGCAGGTGATACCAATCGATACTCAGTAGGTCATCTGTATTCGGTAGCCGGAACAGGAACCTTCGTAAACACGCTGACATGGGTAAAACGCGATCAGGAGTTTGGGCTGTTCAATGCGAAAGACGAACAGGACTATAACGCCTGGAACTCTCGGTATTACGGAAAATTTGGCGCGCATCAAGTTAACGCATCGATCACCAAGGGGCTTTCGGGAGATCGCTCGTATAACATCGTTCCGCTGATGGGAACATTCAATCCTCATTTCTACACGGTTCAGGTGGGCTACGGCACCACGGGGCTGTTGATGAACAATGCCCTGGGATATGGTTTTTCCGGATCCTATTTCATGGGGTCAGAAGACATGCCCGCATCTGAGCGCATATCGCTAGGGGGAGCTGGTAGAGGCTCTTCCCATCAGAACGGAATTGTCTCCGGGTATAAAGGATATTTTGGCGAGGCACGCCTGTATGGGATGAGGCTTCCGATTCTGTCTGATTTCAAATTGAAGCCTTACTTCTCACTGAACGGCGCAAGCACGACGGATGCCATCGGTGACGAGTTTGGCGTCATTTCCGCAGAGGCAGGGATACTAGGTAATTGGAAGAATGTTCAGGCTTCGTTGAGTTATGCAGACTCGATTAACGAAAGAAACCTGGATCCCGATACAAGATTTAATATGGATCTTACTATTAAGTTCTAATAATAATAGCATCTGTAAGGCCGGGATATATTCCCGGCTTTTTATTGCTTTTATTATTGCTTAATAATACCCTAGCGTTGGACTAATAATAAAAAACAAGGGTCTTCATGAAGTATTCTCTTAAGCCTGTCGCATATTTCATCATGCTGGCCATAGCAAATCCTGGCTATATATACGCCGCAACGCCAGGAATCCCTGACCATGGGAATGCAATGGGAGCAGGCGTAACTTTTAATGAATCAGTTGGGCCTAGTAGCGGGCCTGTTCTTGATATTAATGTGTCTCTGCCAAACTCAGTGATTGACTGGAACGGGGCTGGCTTTAATGTCGGTTCAGACGGAACAGTAAATTTCAACTCATCGGCAGGCCCTACGTCGATACTTAACTATGACAAATCTGGGTCACGGTCTGTAATTGATGGTGTGGTTAATCACGGCGGCAATCGCTTATTCCTGGTAAACCCGAATGGAATATCAGACAGCTCTGGAGCTTTCTCTGCCCTTATTTCCAATGATCATGAAAATGTTACCTTCGGCTCAGGTGGCCGACTGCGAATCATCAAGCAGGGCAGTGGTGGAGGGAGTTACGGATCAATTATCGGTAATGCGAATAAAGAATTTGATCTTGATATCGAGTTGCTGAATGGAAGTGGTTTAAAAGATTCTAATATGACGATTGGCGGAAACGTAACGACCGTTGCCGTTCAAAATGAAGCATCTCCAATGGAGCTAAGTGATTCCCGCGCTAAGTTTAGGGCCAACGAAACTATTTTCATATCCGAAACTGAAGGGGGATCAATCTCTTTTGATGGGCTGAATGCGGACAGCGTTAAGCTAAAGCAATTTGCCAATACTCATTTTTCGGGAAGTTTGAATATTAATGGAGTTGACATAGAGCAGCCATCAGGTAACACCCGGATATCGAATGCGCAAGGGTCTATCAAGAACCTCTCCGTAAACAAGGGAAGCCTTGAAATTGATTCAAATTCACCGGGAGGTGTTCTACTGATTGAGGGCCTAACGCACAGGTCAGTCGACTCCACAACATCATTAAAGGCCTCCCAGGGCTCAAAGCTGGACATTCGCAATATAAATATAGACTCGAAGACATCCAGTGGAGCGGGTGGAAATTTTGAAGCGAATGCAGCGGATGGAGAGATTTCCATTCTGAATGGGAAAATTTCCGCTGAAAATGAAATGAGTTTTGCCAGCAAAGTCGATCTCGAAGGTCTGCAGCTAAATAACTATAAAAAGACTACGTTCAGCGGTAGGGACACTGGCTTTAAAGACGTGGTGGCTACAACAACAAGACCAGAAGCCCAGTTAATTTTGACAGACTCCACAGGAACCTATGAAAACCTTGAAGTCAATGGTGGCGTTGTCATCATCAATTCTAACGTGCAGGATGGAGTGCTTAATCTAAATGGGTTCAAGCACCATGCAGAGGTTGGCGGAACCCACCTAAACATATCAAAAAACTCTACGCTTAATATTTCCAATATCGATATCAATCTGAATAGCGAGTTGGAGATCAGTGATTCTTCAAAATACGATCAGCAGGAAATCAGCGAGGCTGGGGCCGACAACAGATTTACCGCAACAGCGTCGGGAACGGGCGGAACGCTGAATATCAACAAAGGAGACATCTTTGTCGAAAAGGGCGCTATTTTTGGTCAGGAAACAGGTGCCAAAGGCTCTTTATACCTGACAGGGGTTCCGATTACTGCGCGCTCTGCAGATATTGAGATTGTCAAGAATACAGAATTCAACCTGGTGAATTCAGGGTCTGGCAGCGCCTTATTCTTGATCAGCGATCAGAACCTACAAAATACGGACAATAAAGGCCTTATTCTTGTTGATGATGCAGGCCTAAGAAGCCAAATCGACTACAGCGCGCCAAAGGTCTATACCGAAGCGGACGTGGATGATCACGAGAGTGAGCATTGGGCATGGTCATCGGAAGAAAAAATCCTGATTGATTGGGATAAGGTAACCGTTGATCAGATTGACATTAAAGAAGACGAAAAAAGTTTTATGAAAGACAGTGGGGATGGTGGTGGAGACGTCTTGCCTCCAGATACCAACATAGATCCAGAAACGGGATGGCCGATTGATCCTGAAACAGGTCTTCCCGTTAATCCGGATAACGGAGCCCCTGTTGATCCAGATACTGGTTGGGAAATAGACCCTGAGACGGGGTGGTTAATTGATCCAAACACCGGCTGGCCGATAGATCCCGAGACTGGCTACCCCGTTAATCCAGATTTGCCTCCTATTGATCCAGACACCGGCTGGCCTATCGACCCTGAGACAGGTGAGCCTGTAGAACCCGGCACTCCAGTTGATCCGGACACCGGCTGGCCGATTGACCCAGAAACCGGCTGGCCGATTGACCCAGAAACCGGTTGGCCAATCGATCCCGAGACAGGTGAACCCGTAGAACCAGTGGCGCCTGTTGACCCGGACACTGGCTGGCCGATTGATCCGGAAACTGGCTGGCCCATTGATCCAGAAACGGGAGAACCTGTAGACCCAGGCACTCCAATAGATCCTGAGACAGGCTGGCCGATAGACCCTGAAACAGGCTGGCCAATAGATCCCGAAACTGGAAGCCCCGTTGAGCCTGGAGTGGATCCTGTTCCAGTTGACCCAGACACCGGTTGGCCGATTGATCCTGAAACCGGATACCCCATTGATCCGGATACAGGGGCTCCCATCGATCCTGACACCGGCTGGCCCATTGATCCAGAACAAGGAGGGCCTATCACACCTGAGATACCGATTGTTCCTGTTGACCCTGTAGACCCTGATGTATCTATCGACCCAGAAACTGGCTATCCGGTTGATCCAGAAACGGGCCATCCGATTGATCCAGAAACTGGAAATCCAATAATCCCAGAAACACCTGTCGATCCGGAAACTGGCTGGCCGATTGATCCTGATTCTGGCTATCCGATAGACCCGGAAACAGGTGATCCTGTGGATCCTGAGACCAGCTGGCCAATTGATCCAGAAACAGGGTGGCCCATTGACCCAGAAACCGGAATACCGACTGAACCTGAAACAAACCCTGGGGCAAGCAATCCCGGAGCAAGTGAAATGAAGAGAAATTGGTTTTTAGAATACTTCTTTGGCAGCAGCAGTCGTGACAGAAATGAAGAAGAGGATGAGAAAAAGCGGAAAAAAGCCGAAGCTCGAGCAAAGGCAAAAGCAAAATCCCAAGCTAGCGATTTGGCAGCAAAATCTTCTGGCGGCGTAAAAATATTCCAATAAACGGTACGCTATCATTAGCCTCCTGAATCAAGGAGGCTTTTTTTGATTTTATTTTTATAATTGTGTTGACATGATTTTTTTCTATGTATAAGATGAAGGCATTACTCAAGGAATACTGACATGCTCACATTATCACTACCCAGTTCGATATCCAGCTCACCAGCTGACTGACGCATGTCTGCCGCCCGGACATGTGATCCGGGTTCGTTTATAACGATAAACCCGGAATTGATTTCCGGGTTTTTTGTTTTCCGGATGATTGCCGTAGTGGACAATCGGGCCTGATTGGAAATCAGGAGCTCCTTAGGGGGCACGAAGGTTCGAATCCTTCATCATCCGCCAATTGCTTCATGTTCTTTACCATCGCTGATTTGTTTTACCAGATTTTGACAGCCAGCCTTGACTGTTGCCAGAGTGTGTATGTGGGTTGTAGGGATAACCATGTGCAACGACGACAGTAGGGGCGGTGCCTACTACCCCATGAATTCGGGCTGTCAATATAAACCCAGCAAGCTTTCGGTGGATTACTGGGTGGCAGCAGACTAAGACTAGCTGTAATTGATAGGCAGGATAAAATGGCGCCAAACCTGTCGTTGATTACGAAACCGAAAACATCGGAGATTAGCGCAGTCCGGTAGCGCGCCTGTTTTGGGAACAGGATGTCGGGGGTTCGAATCCCTCATCTCCGACCATATTAATGTAACAAAGGACAGTTGGCCGAGTGGTCGAAGGCGCTCCCCTGCTAAGGGAGTAGATCTGTTAAAGGGTCTCGAGGGTTCAAATCCCTCACTGTCCGCCAATTTTAGACGGCAGGCTTGTATTGCCGGTATGTTTTCGGAGATTAGCGCAGTCCGGTAGCGCGCCTGTTTTGGGAACAGGATGTCACAGGTTCGAATCCTGTATCTCCGACCAATTGCGGCCCAAATCCCTTGCTGGAAAGGGCATTTGAAATTTTAGAGTTATAGGGTAGGTGGCAGAGTGGCTAAATGCACCGGTCTTGAAAACCGGCAGGCCTGAAAGGGCCTCGTGAGTTCAAATCTCACTTTACCCGCCAATTTTGGTGCGTCCCTGGGAGGGAAGACGGTTCGAATCCGGAAATAAGGGGAAATGGGCCCTTATTGAGTAGGTCTAGCATTTGCGCGCAATGCACATGAGGTTCGATTCCTCAGCGCACCAAAACCCATTAGATGTTTCGGAGATGGCGCAGCCTGGTAGCGCGCTTTTTTGGAGAACAAAATGATCAGCCAAGCTACTCAGAAGCATGGGCTTGAACACGAAAGATTGCTGAAATTTAAGCAATTAGCTCACAACGCGCTTTCAGATATAGAATCCGTCCGCCATGGATGCAATGTTACAAGCACTGAAATATGGCGAGCGTGTGAGCAATTGGATTCTTTGATTTCGTCCATAAATATGGCCATCAAGGAACATCATTCCGGAAATTAGCGCCGTATGGTCGCGCATCTACGGAAGGGTTTTTGAGGCAACAAATCGATTGTTTCGGATGAAAATAGGTTTGACACAAAATCAATATATCAGTATAGTTACTCCAACAACGCGCTTGTGGTGAAATAGGTAGACACACCAGATTTAGGTTCTGGCGACGAAAGTTGTGAGAGTTCGAGTCTCTCCGAGCGCACCAGTTTAAGGGTAGGTGGCCGAGTGGTTTAAGGCAGCGGTCTTGAAAACCGCCGAGTGTAAAAGCTCCCACAGTTCGAATCTGTGTCTACCCGCCAATTCGATAGCCTGCCCACGTAGGCGGCTAGTACTGACGCTGTCAAGATGCATTAGCAGAGAATGGCGTGGTTAAGTGATGTACAAGGTTCAGGCCTATGTGAAATACGGGTATTTTGAGTATGAGGTAAAAGAGATGGCCTCACTCTCAACTCTGGAGCATGAGAACCTGACCAAAACCGCTTGATAAGATAATTAATATATTGACAAATTGTCCATATGTCATTATCTTGAACTGAATTGCCGGTATAGCTCAGATGGTAGAGCAGCTGACTTGTAATCAGCAGGTCGCGGGTTCGAAGCCTGCTGCCGGCACCAGATAAAGCATCCCTTAGGGTTGCGATGATCGTTAGGGGTAATACCCCTGCACAAGTCTTGGCCAATGTGTCCAAGCAGTTGCCAACTCACCCTGTAGGCAGCTGATTAAAGTATTCCTGGCCTGGCAGCCGGAATGAAGGGTACGGCAGAATGACATGCCAACGTTTTTCTGCAAGCTGTAGTGAAGCGTCCAAGCCCCACCAGGGGGAGACGCCAAGCGAGCAGCCGTTAAGACTCTCATCACTCCTGGAGGTTCCGGGGGTCATTGATCAAGTTGAGAGTTTTAGTGGAAGTTCACTTGAGCGCAGTAAGGCTGTGTTAAGTAAGAGTTTTGCGCTTGTGGTGGAATTGGTAGACACGCAGCCTTGAGGTGGCTGTGCCGCAAGGTGTAAGGGTTCGAGTCCCTTTGAGCGCACCAGTTTTGAGAAAGAAAGCCTGTAATCAGGCATAAAGAAGATCCCAATAGGTACAATGTCTTTGGCCTGGTAAATACAGCACAAAGATGCCAATGGTTTAGGGTGGGTTGCGCTGCCCTTGTAAATAAAGACTTCAAAGCCAACCCGGAGCCAGAACTGCTAACGCGGTAAGGCCTAACGCTAGGGAGATATGATGGTAGCCGGGTTTCACCAACCCAACATGTTGGGTGGCAATAAGCAGGATAGTGATTTCTGCAGCTTGGAGTAATGACCAAGCCTTTCTCAAGTTTTTACCGGGCCTATAGCTCAGTTGGTTAGAGCAGACGACTCATAATCGTTTGGTCGCAGGTTCAAGTCCTGCTGGGCCCACCATATTGACAATGTATGAATTCAAAAATTTCATACATATTGAATTGAAGCGAGGTCGACTGTCTGGTGATGTCACAAGGCTCATATCCTTGTTCAGGTCGGTTCGATTCCGGCCCTCGCTACCACTTTGCCTAAGGGGGGCAAACAATGCTTCCGGTGCTCGTTCATCGGGAGTATTCGAATAGGCACCTGGGTGTTTATTCGAATGCTTTAGGGGAAACCCTGGCATTTTGTGAGTTCGCTTTCAGCGTAATGCTGATGGAGTGTCTAGGCGAAAGGTGCTTAAGTCCGACGCAACCCTGGGTTAAACCAAGATTAGCGCTGAGGAATATCGGAGCCTGCACCAGGCAACCGCAATGCTTGGAGATAGAAATCCCTGTCTCGCAAGCTTAAGATTGGCCTTTTCGGTTAAGCACTGGAAAGGCCAATCTACTTTTTCGGATAAGATGCCGGATTTTGACAATGAATGGCCGGATAGATGTCGTTCAAAATTCCCCCCTGATGGAGTAACCTCACGATGTGGTTTCGCAACCTGCTGATCTATCGCATTAACGCTGAATTCGAACTGGATGCCGATAGGCTTGAGCAGGCGCTTGCCACCAAGCCTGCTCGACCCTGTGCCAGCCAGGAAATGTCAACCTACGGTTTTATTGCCCCGTTCGGCAAAGGTGAGGACGCACCGTTCATTCACGCCAGCCAAGGTTTTTATCTGCTGGCTGCGCGTAAAGAAGAGCGCATTCTCCCCGGTAGTGTTGTTCGTGATGCTCTCAAGGAGAAGGTCGAGCAGATCGAATCCGAGCAGATGCGCAAGGTCTACAAGAAGGAGCGCGACCAGCTCAAGGATGAAATCATCCTCGACTTCCTGCCCCGTGCCTTTACGCGCAAGAACGTTACCTTTGCGGCCATTGATCTGAGCAACAAACTGATTTATGTCAACAGCCCAAGCCACAAGCGCGCTGAAGACCTGCTGTCCACCCTTCGCGAAGTGCTCGGATCGCTGCCGGTACGGCCTCTAAATGTGAAAGTGGCCCCAACCGCTACGTTTACCGATTGGCTGAAAAACAACGCCGCCAGCAATGGCCTGCACCTTCTCGATCAGTGTGAATTGCGCGACACTCAGGAAGATGGCGGCGTCATTCGCTGCAAACGCCAAGATCTTTCCACCGAAGAAATCCAAAATCACCTGGTTGCAGGGAAACTGGTCACCCAGCTGAGCCTGGCATGGGAAGATAAGATTTCCTTTGTTCTGGATGATCGCATGGTCATCAAAACCCTTCGTTTTGAGGATTTGCTGCAAGATCAAGCTGAGCAAGACGGTGGTGATGATCAGCTGGGTCAGCTGGATGCCAGCTTTGTCTTGATGATGATGACCTTCAAGGAATTCATTCCAAGCCTGATCGAAGCCTGCGGTGGTGAAGAAATTCCAGAGAGGGCCATCTAAATCCAGCGCCTGCGATGCCGAGATGAGATCGGCATCGCAACCTCATGAAACAGCCAGGTAAAAGAGTATGCTTTTAGTGGATTTGTGTTGACAGGTATTAATGAATCCATTATAGGGCCGACAAAAACCAATTCAATTCAGATACTTGATTTTATGTCAATTGTGTCTATAATTCACTGTGCCTGCTGAAAACATTGATTCAGCAAAAACAACACCAATAGCATCATTGACCTACAAAGGGATATATATGTATCTGAAAAAAAGCCTTTTGGCCCTCGCGATCTCAGTCGCCGCCACCAATGCCTTTGCTGAGTCCGTCAGCCTTAATGGAGCCCCTTATGTAGGTCAGCCGACCTATGAGGGTGGCCTTATTCTGAGCGGTGAAGTGTCTGGAACAGGAAATCCTGTTGCGCTTAATGGGACGACCATCAAGGGTGACTTTGCCAACAATGCAAAAATTACCACATCCGGCGCCAACTCCATTGGCCTGCTGATGGATGGCTCGACTCTTGGTGACAAGTTTCTTGACGCTGATAGCTTTACCAACAAATTCGATCAGAATGGCAACATTGCTGCGAGTGGCACCGATTCGATTGCCATGAAGCTGCACAACGTCTACGGATCATCTTTGAAAATCGCCCAGGGAACGTCGATCACCGCAACGGGTGTAGACTCCACCGGGATGCATTTGAGCGGTATCTTGTTCAGCGGTGTTATCGATAACTCAGGTGTGATCAGTGGTGAACACACCGGTCTTGAACTGGGTGCCAATAACATTGGTAATCAGGACTCGACCCTTCGCTACGTTGATAACAGTGGCTCTATTCTGGCCACAGATGCCAACGGAACCGCGCTTGTCCTCTATGGCGCAACCTTCTACTCCATCGATGATCACCTGGTAAATACCGGGACGATTAAGGGTGGCAAGGCGGGTATCGATTTCGAGCGCTTTACCTTGGACACTGATCCAACCCAACCTCAAGAAATCGGAAAAATTCCAAACAAGTTCAACCTTGTTCATGAGAAAGGGTTGATCTCAGGCGGGCAGTATTCGATTCGCCGGGCAAATGATCGTGTCGACCTAGTCTGGGGAAATGATAAGAGCCTTGGTGAAGCCGTAATCGAAGGCAACATCGAAGGCCTCGCTGATACCCAAGTTATTGGCCCTGTTCAGTTCCACGGCACGATGATTGATAGTCAGCATGTTAGCGTGAACGGTGGCGCTACGCTCAACCTGAACAACGCTCACACCACCATCGACGGCGACCTCAAAATCAAGAGCAATGGCCAACTGGGTCTTCCAATGAGTGGAGAAACCATTGCTGAAGTGCCTGTGCTCAAGGTAACCGGCTCGGCCACGCTGGAAAACGGCGCCAAGGTGCTGATCGTTGCGAAAGGATCGGATTTCGCCGCAGGCGGCAAAAGCTATCATCTGATTGATGCCGGCACACTGGATGTTGCGGATAATGTAACCTTCAAGAGCAGTTCGGCTCTGCTTCAAATCAACGACTTTACCGTTGAAGGCGGAAAGCTGAAGGTTAAGGTTTCCACTGCCGGAGCTGCTGGCGGCGCAGACGCAGGCTTTGAACAGCTGGTCAGACGCGGTGGTGGGAACACGAACGCAGTTAATGCTGGTCAGCAGTTCATGACGGTTGCCGGGATTCTGGGGCAAAACAATCCAGCAGATCCGGTTCTGACAGCGCTGGCGAATGCGGGCACTGACGAGCAAGCCATTGCCGGCATCATGAAGCAGCTGTCGCCAGAAGCCAACGGCGGAGCTGCCGCTGCAGCAATGGGTAGCCAGAATTTGGTGTCAGGCGTGATTTCCACACGCTCCAGCAACCTGCGTGGACAATCGTCTGGCGAAATGTTCGATGGCACTGGATTCTGGATGCAGGCTCTGAGCAGCGAGTCGGATCAAGGCGTGCGTAGCGGAATCGATGGATATGAGGCTGACTCTAAGGGAATTACCTTTGGCGCTGACCGCAAGCTGAACAATGAAACGACCCTGGGCCTTGCGTACAGCTTCGTCAATACCGATGTGAAGTCGGACATTGGCAACAAAACTGAAGTCGACAGCCACTTGCTGACTGCCTATTCCACCTGGGCTCGCGACAACCTGTTTGTTGAAGGTGGGGTGAGCTACGGAATCAACAAGAACGATTCCACGCGCTACATCCAGTCCACTCAGGCAACAGCTGATTACGACAGCGAAATGATCGGCCTGAATGTGATGGCAGGTTTTGGTTTCCATACCAGTTATGACATGCTGATCGAACCTCGCATTGCGGCTCGCTACAACAATGTGAAAATTGATGGCTTCACTGAAAAGGGCTCGTCTGCTGCGCTGACGACCGGTGATCAGCGCCTCGAAGTGGGCGAGATCGGTGCGGGTGTTCGTCTGGCCGGTGCATTCGATCTCGGGAAGGGCACACTTGAGCCAGAATTCAATGTCATGACCTACCATGATGTGATTGGTGACAAAACATCGTCGACCTCCGCATTTATCCTGGGCGGTAATGCATTTGTGACTAACGGCGCAACCCCTTCTCGAGAGAGTTACGAAGTGGGCTTCGGTGCTACCTACAAGCTGGGCGCGCTCTCAGTGGGCGGCAGCTACGACCGGATCATGAAGACTGGCTTTGATGCAGACACTTTCACTGCAAAGCTTCGTTACGACTTCTAACCAGTTAGGTTAGTCAAGCAGCCCGCTCCATGAGCGGGCTGTTTATTTCTCGAGGTGGTCGATGCAATCCATAATCCAAGCGACGGTTTTGATTCTTCTGGGCATTGTCCTTTCAGGGTGCGCGAACCATGCTGACTTGTTTAATCAGTGGGCATCTGCTCAAGGAGCTTCTGCCGAAATCATTGAAACGTCTCGTTTTCCCCTCATGAGCGTCAGTGAGCCAAACCTTGGAAAAAAGAGAAGCCTGGCGATTTATATCGAAGGTGATGGCAGGGCGTGGGCTACCAGTAGCCAGCCAAGTACAGACCCCTCTCCACGACACTACCTGATGGCTGATTTTGCAATCAATGGTCGTCATCCTGGCATCTACCTAGCAAGACCCTGTCAGTTTGTCATGACGGATAAATGCACAACCAAGCTGTGGACAGACCAGCGCTTTGGCCGCGAAGTCGTGGACAGTTTCCATGATGCACTCAACGCCTTCAAGGTTCGCCACGGAGCGATGGGGCTTGAGCTGATCGGGTATTCCGGAGGGGCTACCATAGCTCTACTGCTGGCAGCAGAGCGTAAGGACGTTACACACATTCAAACTCTGGCTGGCAATGTAGATCCTGATGCCTGGATTGAGCGGCATGGCCTCACAGCGCTGAAAGGATCACTCGATCCCTTGGTTTATGCAGACAAGCTCGGCAGTATCAAGCAGCGGCATTATGTTGGAACGCGGGACAGCGTGATTCCATCCGATTTGGTAAAACAATTTATTGATAAAACGCAAGCCCGCTGCGCGGAAGTTATCGAGGTAACCGCAGGCCACGCGACCGGGTGGGGGAGGGGGATTGAATTCGACGCCCCCATAATTTGCGAAAGTCTTAACCAGTCAAAAGCATATTAACTCTTTGTTACATAGCTTGTGATAGGCATACATTTAATATAAAATGACTAACTCGTAATATATCAAGATTTAAAGGAAACCTTCATGCCAAACCAACAGGAACCCACTACGCACTGGGCAGACGCGGTAGCTGACCCTGTCACTGAGAAGCCTGCATCTACCAATTCGACGCCTCTGATTATTTATGTTTTGTACGTCATTGGACTCATGATTCCAATTTCTGCTGTTGTTGGCGTTATTGCTGCTCATATCAATAAGCAGGGTGAGGCAAGCCCAGTTGTCCTGTCACACCTTAACTATCAGATCAGAACGTTCTGGTGGGGGTTGATGTGGGTCGCCATTGGGACAATATTTTCTATTGTTTACATCGGCTATTTGTTTTTGCTTTTCTGGGCAATCTGGACGGTTTATAGAATCGTGAAGGGCTTAACCCTTTGGAATAAGTCCCTACCTATTTAAACTTTAAACAAAAACCCCGGCATTGACCGGGGTTTTTTGTTTCAGCGCCGATCTTCATCATCAGGCCATTCTTCACGCTCTTCAGCATAGTCTTTGTGGCGATGTCGAGAATCACGATCCTTTTTTCTCGCAGGTGTATGTTTGAAATCATGCTCGTAAGGATCTTGAGACTGTCTGTACCTCATGCCAGGCTCCTCTAGTGGTGGCAATGTGATCCATGAGATAATAAATCATTAATTGTCATTATCCAAGGCGGTTTAACTTGACCAGTTTCGATTGTATTGACATAATGTCAAGCACGGATGGGGAATCATCCCAGCTTTATCTTATGCCTGTTGAGGGAACTGCCATGACGGCCATATCCACCCACGAATCGCTTGAGATTCTGGATCTGATGCTCAAAGATTTCATCAGCGATTGTCCGCAAGACGCTGAAACGAACAATAGTGTCATACAGCATATTCAGGCTGCAGCGAGGCATATTGCCAGTGCTCGTAAACTTCACCTGGATTCAATGTGTCCTCCCGCCATTACAAGGCAGATCGATTGCAATGATTATGCTGAAATCAACAAAATTTTAAGTCGCCAGGAAAAGTGGGTGATTCGCCATATTGGCAAGCGCGAAAAAATCGACCCTTGCGCTCTGGGTTCAGAATCAAAGCGTCTGAGCGACCTGGGCCTTATCGAACAAGAGCAGAGCTATGTGGCGCTTACCGAAAAAGGACTGGCGCTTAACGCAATGTGGAATAATTGATATTACTTTGACTATCAGAGCCGCTTTTGCGGCTCTTTTCGTTTTGGCCAGGCTCTTATTGCACTCATCATCGCAACGCTGCTAGCCTGTAAGAGACTAGGAGAACCAATGTAATGAGCACGATTAGAGCAGATCTTGAGTTTCGAAAGCATGTTTCAATACTGGCATCAGAAAATGCCTTTAAAAATCCAGAAGATGCTTTGCTCTATTGCATAAAAGAGCGTAACGCTAGGGAATTTAACCATCAGATACGCTCTCTTTCAATGAATCGCCCCAATACAGCCCATCGGCTTTTTGATCGCAATGATGTGCTGACTGAAGATGATTACAACTTTGTATTTCAGCATTTAAAAACAGAGTCCAAACTTAAACTGCTTGAGTCCCTTCTCGATAGAAACAGCAGTGCCAATGAGTTTGACAGATCTGACCGATCACCTCACATTCGACGACTTCTCTATTCGTCAGCTTCGTTAGAGGATTCCCAAGCCCTTGGAATGGATGTAGCCTGCAATAACGGCAAGCTACTCAATCTTGTCGCCTGTTATTTTCCAAAGGAACAGGAGGCATCGGAGGTTTATATTAATCTGGCCAGGTCTACTCTGGACAAACCAGAAAGCAATTTCTTCAGTGCTCAGATCACTCTTATCACTGACGCACTGTTAATGAAAGAGGCCTCCACGAGGCAAACTGATTTTTGGCATTTTAAAAGCGACGTGACAGATAAAGTGCGGGAAGTTTTTGACCTTAACCAAAACCAAATACATTTGTTAACAACTAAACTCATTGAGGCCTCAAATGATCTTGATGACGTCCCGGAACTGATTGATTTTAAAAAGAAAATAGACTCAAGGCTTCATGTGGAAAGTCAGCGTCTTCTTGAGTCCTTTAAGGTTGTTGCGTCACAAGCACTATTGGCCTTTGGCACGCCTGGAACAAAATCAGGTGCCAAAAGCATACCCGAAGCATTGAAGCGTCTGGTGCGAAGTGTTCGATCCTCCAATGGTATAGATCCTGTCGTCAGGAATCAGATCATGACGCAGGTTGTCCTCAAGCTGTGCATGGTTAACCAGCGACACATGCAGCCTGATGCAATCACAGCGATCTTCGATGAGGTCAAGCAGGAGGTCGACTGGGAAGTGGCAGTCAAGGGAATGAATGCCAGGGGGCGGGAGGCTCTGATGAAAACATTCAAAGAAAAGAATTACTATCAGGAATACTTGAAACTTGAAGAACGAGGGGCTGTCCTCGAGCATCAACTAGGACTTTGAAAAAATAAACGCTTGGCCTTATTACTAAAGCCAAGCGTTTCTCGATGAAGTTACCAGCCAGTAGTAAGGGTGGCATGCTTGACGTTCTTCTTGTCAAATCGCACCCACATCATCAAGCGCTGGATCGGGTTGATGTGACTGTTGCGCTCCAACCTGCCCAAAATCGCAAAATTGTTATCGAATGTAGTCTTCCCTAGAAGCACCTCAATTTCGTTGAAGCTAAGGATGCCGACCTCCATGGGAGGACATTCTTTTCCGCTGAACTCAAAGGAATACGTCCTGCCATAGCTTCGATAGTCAGAGTCTCCGTTCGGGTACTTCATCCCCATAATGAAGCGATGACGACCAGAAGTAGAGCTTAATTCTTTGAAGTTACATACCCCTGAAGCAAAGTAGGTTCCAGCGCTTTCAAAGAACATTTCAGGGAGCTTAGTTTGTTTAAGTTTCTCAGCATTCTCGCCAACAAACTTAACGCGTACACCATCCCCATTGACGCGAGGCCTACGATCATAGATATAGCCAGAGTCGATAATGTCAACTTGCATTTTGACATTTTCGATGGCGACCCTATCGGGTGAGAAGCGTCCGCCCTTGGGGTAATAAAGGACGGTTACGTCACCCTCATAGCGATCAGGAAACGGGTTCCTGAAAAGGCCGAAGACGATTTCAGCCAGAAGCCAAAATATAATCAATACGCCTAAGGCTTGAGAAAAACTTCTTGCTTTCATGATGTGCAGCTCCTGCTTTATTTTGAGAAAGTATACTGAGAGTAGACCTTTGCGTCAAGTGTTTTTCTAGTTATACATGGCTGTTTCATAAAATATTGTTGTAATTGAAGTAAAAAAGGGCACAATAAGTTATGAGATAATTATAAGAGAACACCAGTCATGAGAAAAATTATATATGAGGCCGGATTGGCTTCGACACTAACACCAGAAGAAAAAAGAGAGTTTGTTTTTAACTCGTTCAATGCAAGAGCCATCATTAGCATTCTTGAAAACAACTTGCCTAGGGCAAGTGAAGTTGGAGTGGCTTGGCACGATAAAACATGCAAGCTAATTGAATGCTCCGTTCTTCTTTTCGATCTGAAGAGAAATTCAGGAGCAACTTCAGGTTCTGGATTTAATGCATATAGTGAGTGCGTTAAATTTGACATTATAAAGAAATCATCAACACCAAAAGGGGAGTATTACTTGCCTCAGGCCAAGGCCTACCTAAAAGAGATTGAGGAAAAGCATCATACGCACCTTGAGACAATCCTGGAAGCTTGCCTTGACTCGTTGATGCGCAGCTTTGAAAACGCGAAAAAGGCTGAACAGCCCAGATCCCTGCGCACAGGTGATGTTATCGCGGAAGGCCCAGGATTTGAGGTGTTTGTAGGCCCAAAAATGACTAATTTTGTACGATACAGTGAAGGCAAAAATGGAATCATCTTGATGCATGACCCGAGAGATGGGCACTTTTTGCTTGTCGAAAGATACAGCAATGTGGATGGTGGTTATGTGCTTGAATTTCCAAAGGCTAGGTCAGCCAGCATGCTAAGCAAGGAGACACGGGCGGCAGTTGCGCTGAGGGAACAAACAGGGCTCAGCCTTAGGGATCTGGAGAAGATCGGGGAAATTAAGCCAGACACCCATCTGTTATCCGGGGTCTGTGAGGTTTTTTATGGCGAGTTTGATTTGGAAGAAAATTTCACTCACAACTCCAAGCTGGTTCGAGATGTAAAGAGAATCAATGAAGAAGGTCTTTATCAAGCTGCCCTGGATGGCTCTATCACTTGTGCACAAACGTTATCCGCTATATCCATATGGCGTGCCTTTGAATATGTGCGGAAGAAAAGAGTTGCTAATAGTCGCAGGGTTCGTAATCCAAAAGTGGTAGAAGACCTGGAGGTGGATGCCGAAGCGGACGATGAATGAAGACTGACAATACCCTGGATAGCTTGTGTCACGTAATTTGGCTATGAAGCGAAGCAATCGAGCTATCCGAGCAGCGGCATTTGCCACAGCAGTCGCTTTTTCTTCGCTTGCGAAGGCTGAGATTATTCATTTCTCTCATCAGTGGAGGGATTTTTACGGGGATGGTCGTCAAATAACCATCCCGATTAACGAAGAAAGAGTCAGACAAGCCCTTGTAAACTCCAAAGATCTGCACAATCACAAATCAATTTACAGAACCATAATCAATAACGCGAAAATTCTTGCCATTGAAATCAGCACGAGCAATGTAAGAGCAAGGGTCAAAGACGTTGGGATGGAGTACAAGCTGGAGATTGAATATAGAAAGGGATTCGAGGGGGAAGCGAAAGGTATTAGCAGTAGAATACATGAATTTATTAATGGCGCGTACAGTGATTTACGTGAGGTTACCTATTATACGTATAGCGACGAATTGAATTCGCTGGTCATTAATTATTCAGACATTGTTAGCGATTATGAGGACGTCTTTGACGCTACGCATAAAATCTTTTTAGCCTCGGATACAGGGAAAAGCAAAGAAGATCAGCTCGATGATCGCCTTTCTTTCTTGCAAAGCATCCCCTATGACGACATGACTCACAATGACTTTGACCTCATGACTCCTATTAGGATGCTGGCCGAAGGAAGGGGTGATTGTGAAAGCAAGCAGATCTACCTTGCAGGGCTGTTAGGAAAATTGTTTCCAGGCAGGCAAATTCATTTAGTCCTGTTGCCTTATCATGAGCATATTCTTCTTGCTCTAGAAACCTATGAAGGTGAATACGCCACTTACACACAAGACAGTCGTAACTATCTGATTTTGGATGCGACAGGCCCTTCGTTACTGCCTGCAAGTGGGGATAGAGAGTTAGTTAACACCTATAGCTTCGAGCAGGCGTATAAAATTTGGCACAGAATTTACTAACAATAAGAATAAATCTTTAGATGTTTTTACGGTTCTAAAGTACTATTTAAATATTTAGGAGACCGTATGCTTATTCTTTGTATTTATGAATTAGGTTCGCCACTTGAATCATTAAGTCATTTGAAACAATGCTGCGATCAGATCAGGCAATCCCATCAGAATGTGGAGATTGTTTTGGCGACAAAAACAGATCTTGAAAATGCAGATATTTCGTGGGCAGATAAGGCATTCATAACACCGGCCATCAAGGTGAAGACGAGTCACGATGCTCATGGTTTTTGGCGGTATCTCCATGCAACTGGCTGGACTGATATAGGTCTCAGAAAGGCCAACTATGAGGTATGGGGCGCTCTTTTTAACGAACTCAACCCAGACTATATTTTGTGTGCAGGCTCACCAAGCGGACTGTTAATGGCAACTCTCCTGGGATACAAGGTTATTCAGGTGGGGAATGGTCAGCATATGCCTCATGGCGCATCCTGGCCTTCGGAATGCCCATTCCCAGAGCTCAGTGGGTGGATCGAATCGATAACCCAGATTCCTCTTCACTTACTGCTTAATAAACCTGGGATTGTGTTTTGTCCTCGGGTTGCTGATGAGCCTCGGAAAGGTGCTTACTTTAACGTCGCAGACCAGACACCTGGAAGCTCAAATTTTACCGGTCAGGTTCTCGCGCTGTGGGATATTCGGCACGATTTGACTGCAGAGCTGATCGAAACCGCTACGGGTTTATGGGGAGAGTCATTTTCGCTCATGAGTCCTGATGACTTTAGAATGAATTACTCAGGTCGAGCTGTAGAAGGGTCACCCGTGTTGATTTTAGGCAACTATGATGCGCTGTCGTTGTCATTGGCTATTGAACACAACCTTCCTTACCTGGGTTCTCCACTGTCAAGGTATCAGCACTCGATTGCAAGCCGCTGTGAGGCGTCGAAACTGACTTTCAGGCTGGACAGGCAATTGGAAATCCTGAAGGCGTATGATCTTGATCCCTACGCGCTGCAGATCCATGCACAATCCAGGAGCAATATTGGCAATTCTTTCAGTGACCTAAAGGCTTTAATCGAATTTTTAATCAACTAGCTAGCGAGATCGATGCCCAATCTTAGCTGCCTTGGATTGGGTCGGCGGGTGGTGCATAATGAATATAAATTGCATTATCAAGGATGCAATTAAGATCGGGATCATTGAGTATGGAAATCTTTAGAGTCGGCGGGTTCGTGCGAGACACTTTGCTGGGTATAGAGGCAAAGGACATCGATTACGTTGTGATCGGTGAATCTCCTGATTCGATGATGGCGAAAGGTTTCGTGAGGGTCGGGCATTTTCCTGTTTTTCTTCATCCCGAAACCCAAGATGAGTACGCCCTGGCACGTTCTGAGGTGAGCACAGGCAAAGGCCATGCTGATTTTTTGTATGAATGGGAAGGGGTCACGCTCGAACAAGACCTTCTGCGCAGGGATCTAACGATCAACGCAATGGCAATGACCCATGATGGTCATCTGATAGACCCCTATGGTGGGAGAGAAGACCTTAAAAACGGAGTACTCAGGCATGTTTCACTCAGCTTCATGGAAGACCCGTTGAGGATACTCAGGGTTGCAAGGTTCGCTGCACGTGGATTCGAGGTGGCGGATGAGACGCTGAGCCTGATGACGAAGATGGTCAGTGAAGGGATGATCGACGCGCTTACCGCTGAAAGAATCTGGATGGAAACTGAAAAGGCGATGCTGAGCCCTTTGCCAGAACGCTTCTTTCATGTGCTGGATGACTGTGGTGCGCTTAAGGTGATTTTCCCCGAACTGGATTCCATGAAAAATGTGCCCCAGCGTTCAGATTTTCATGCGGAAGGGGACGTGTGGGTGCATACCCTTATGGTATTGGAAGAAGCCGCAGCCTTGAGTGATAAGCTAAGTGATCAAAGAAAGCTTAGAGTCCGAATGGGCGCGCTTTTACATGATCTCGGCAAAATCAATACCCCAAAGGATTTGCTATGGAATCTTGATGGAAGCATCAAAGGTCATCATCACGGCCACGAGGATCCGGAACGATTCAGCTTGGCTTTGGACACTCTTGCCTCAAGAATCAAGATGCCAAACAAGATCTTGAAATTCGTTCATATGTGCGCCCAGGAACATCAAAATATTCACAGAATAGCCTCAATGAAGCAGGTCGGCCTGGTCAATCTCTATAATAGTTTAGGATTGGATCGTGCTGTTCGTAACGACCCTGACTTCCTCCATGACGTGCTCACAATGTGTGAGGCTGATCAATATGGTCGACTGATCACCACTGAGAACGGGTCTGTAATCAAACCCAAATCCTATAGTCAGAAAGCCTATGCAATGGAAGCTATGGCAATTATTGCAGCTGTTCAGTCTGGGCCCATCATGAAAGAGGCCATTGAAAAAGGGCTTACTCCGATTGAGGCCAAAGGGGTGCTGATGGGGAAGCGTCGTTATGCAGCCAAGAACTTCATTCAAAATCAGACAAAAGGCCTTGAGCCATAAAATGCTGATTTAAAAAACACCGCAACCACTACCAATCGTTGGAATTTAAATTGCAAACTATTAGCCAGGACAATATTTTTTTAATCGCTATTTCTAAATTAAAATCGAGACGAGAAAAGCTTAGTACTGGCCTTGTCCTTCAAACAATTTTCTCCCTTTTCGTATTTGCTTTGGTTCTATTTTGGGCGGTAGCCATAGTTTTTTCGTATTCAACCAAACAGCAGGTGAACATGGTTGGAATGGCCCTTTTGGAGCAAACAAGCGTCACAGCTAAAGGGTATCTGATCGCAAATGATACGATTAGTTTAAGCGTGATGACGGCCAGTTTGGGTGAAAATCCCCTTGTCTCATATGTTTCAATTCATAGTATGGACAACCAATTGATTGCTGAAGGGGGCTCGCAAAAAAAACTGGATAATGGAAGTTCCGGATATTTTGTGCACACTATCGCAACGGGTGAAACAGCTCTTGGGCAAATACGAATGCGATTAGACATAGGGCAACTGAGAGAGCCGATGATCCACAGTCTGCAAATACTGGCGCTGCTGTCTGTTTTTTTCATCAGCTTGGCGGGTGCATTATGCATTAGCAAAGCTCGAAACCTTGCTCTTCTAATGACACAAATACGCCTTTGGCTAATGAATACCGATCAGCCCATTCCGGGTGGTACTAGGGTGGATGAGATCGGCGCCCTCGCGTGCGCTCTCGAGCGGTTTGCCAGGCCAGCAGAGTCTAAAGAATCAGAGCCCAAGCATATTCTCGAGGAATGATCCTCGCTGATTAAGGTCTAGATCCACAGCTTCTAGGCCCAAGGGCTTAATCAGATGTAAGGCATACTTCTGATTAAGCTCGCCGGATCTGATATACTGCTCTAGAGCGGATAAGAGCTCCGCTGATGACTCCTCACTGGTCAATTCGAAGTTACTAATACTCTTTCCATTATTCAGCCATGTTACTCGCTTGGAAATGCAATTGATCTCTAGCGTAGTATCATCCTTGTAATGAATTCTCAATGCACTGATTTCATCAGTATTGCTTTTGTCGCAAAAACTTCTGCCCTTTAAAACTTTAATCACATCTTTTTCTGTCTCGCACCGTGAAACAGCTAGCAGTGATTTTAGGGTTTTGACATTGTATGACAATAGCTCTCCAAATCCGACATATTGAAAACAGACACCATTAATACTCTGAGGAAACAACAGGTTAGATTCTCCTGGTTCAAACAGGTTCCAGTCACATCCTGGAGCTGCGTACCGTTTTGCTGCCTCTATAACCATGAAATCCATTTTGACCCTAAAGCTATCGATTGTATCGTCATCAGCATTAATTAAGGCTACTTTCTTCTTGCCAATAATGATGAAGCTTGTTATGTCATTCAGCGAATAGGGCAAATTCAAGGTCTAATCCTGTTTAATCTCATCACGACGAGTTATTCCACACAACATCATATCTGAACAGATGTCAACAGGGGAGGTGTTGACACAATATCAATATCGTGTATATTGACAAAAATCACGCCTCCATGGCAATACATGGCTATTTTGCAGCGAGCTTCCATCACGCTGCGTCGCCCTTGTGCATGACACCATAGCGCCGCGAATGGCGGTTCAAATATCCCAGGGAAAACCTATGAGCAGTTCCGTCAGACCCTCAGCCGCTAGCATTGGTCAGGTTATGGATAGCATCTGGGGGCGACTGCCTCATTATCATTACCTGAACAAAATCGATCCGTTGAGCATGCCGGCTCCTCACGAAAATCTCCTGGGGTTTGGTAAAGGTGTTATTCAGTTCTGTGAAGAGTCCGGGGCTCCCTACCGAGGCGATCTAACCGGTAGCGATTACAGCACCTGGCTTAGGCTGGTCGGGGCATGGGCGTTATATATTCGGCAAAACCCCATTACTCGGAGTGAAGCTGGTAAAAAATTGGGGATGGATCCATCCAATCTCACGAATTTCCTCAATGGGAAACGGCCTCTGACCACGAATGCAATGAAAGCCTTGGCTCTATTATTTGGCATTGAGGCATTTGACCTCAGGCCTGAGTTGGGTGCCAATTTTGCCAGAGCAGTTGAGTTGAAAAATGCTCGCAAAATAAATCAGATCAGCCAAAAACTCGATGAGCTAATTGCATTTACGAAAACCAGCTCGATGGATTCAGCTGATGAAATGATGCTTATAAAGCTTGAAGATATGAAAACGTTTATCCATTCCTGATAGTGTCGCTGTGCTTCTAGTCGTGCTATTTTGTAAACGACTATAAAGGGGCATTGGCGTGACACATACAAAATCTACATTATTAATATCATTATACGCAATTTTCTTTAGTCAGAATGCTTTAGCCTTTCCGGTTATGGCCACAGTTGGCGCTGTTGAGCTTGCGCCGCTCATGCTCGGACTTTTACTGGCAGTTTTTTCAAACAAGCGATCTATGTATATTGTTTTAATCATTGGATTAATCATATACCTCTCTTTGCCAGCAAATACCTCGTTTATAAGAAATGCACAAATAGCAGATGAACGTCGACTGGCATTAATAGAAGAAAAACAATATGAATCAATATCTCAAATTGATATGGTTCAGCCTGACATGTCAAAAGCAATAAGCTTCCAAGAAGCTGTTGATAAAAAATATCCGCTTGTTTTTGTGAATGACGGAGAAATAAGACAATACACGGGCTACTCCGTTAACTTTGTAATATCAAATGCTAGACACTTTCATCCTGAAAGCGTGATAGTGACCAATATTGGTTCCCTAGGGGAAACAATTGCAAATGTAACAGGAATGAAATGGATTAAAGGTGGTCTTTCGGGCTATCTGTCCAATCTTGGCGAAATCACCGATGGCGGTGTAAAAAGATCGAGCAACACTATAGATTGTTCATATCTAGATAATTGTTTGCGGGTGGGTGTTTTCGGTCATGATACGAAAATACAGTTCTACGGTTATCCCTCTAAAAATATAGATTTAACTTTTACGATTGAAGAGCTTTTATTAAATAGAAATAAGGTCATTAATGAGATAGTTATGCTTTCAGACCAGATGGAAGCAAGAAATATAGAGTTTGAGATTTATGGATTCAATAATTCAAAAGAACGGCAAGGTCTGATTAATATAATCTCTTCTGAGTTCCAAGAGTTCAGCATTAGAGATTACAATGAGTTGGAGAAAAACGATGAAACCATGCCGAAGCTTTTGCAGCGCTTTGAAAGCGGCATCGCGCTTCTTGATGGCGATATGTTGCCATCTCTTTGTGCTGCTGGAGAGCAGTTCTTAATGATCTCCAACATTAAGAACCTTGATTACGCAACGATGTTCGAAGAGGAGGGGTGTGAGTTACATATAGCTCCCGCAGAGTGGACAATGAAGCAGGATATGCATGCATACCTGGATCGACTTAAACTTAAAAAGAACAAAAAGATATTTGGTCTGTACGATGATAAATCGAGTGCGTTTTATACCACCCTGGCCCTGTCTCACCTTAATGATCGTGATTATAGAGTGATCGGAATGATGCCGCTGGATCTCTCTTCCTTCAAAAGAGACACAGGTGAGATCAAAGCCCTCTATCAAATTATAAATATTTACGATGAGCTTACTCCGAATAACAAGTTCTGGTTTGGGGTTTTGATTATTGCTCCAATTGCCTTGTTGATGGCGATGATGTATTTAAGCAATAACAAACTTTTTATAAGAGTTAGCTATCTCTCTATTCTTGTTTGGTCTTCATTTTCCTTATTTATTTCTGACCTGACTCCCGAGAATGAATATTTCAATACAGCAACAAGTGTCTTGCTACTCTCAATTTTATTCTTGGTTATGGATATATGTAAAAAAAGAAAGCTTATATTGAGCAAGCATGAAAGCCTGAAACTAATAAAGCAATTAAAGCTATTGACGCCGAAATTCTTCTTAATCAAAGATTTTAATTACAAAGTATTCGCCCGTCTGTTAAGGCGGTATTCTGGCCATTCATTTATTTTGCGCTCAAATGAACTGACTTCTGAAAACAATAGTGCCATCTCATCTGGAAGATTTAAAAGCGTCATCGTTAGAAGTGATATTGACTATGAATCGGCTCTGGCTGGATGGGCCATTATGAGCGAGGGGGAGTGCAAGCCATCGTATGTAGTTCAAGAATATTTTGATTTTGAAACTACTGGTGTTGTTTCAACCGTGATTAATTCAAATAAAGACTTGGCGCTTTTATTTGAGAGTTCTATATCTCCTGAAGGTATCACTTCAGGAGAAAGCCTGGAATTCAATCGCACACTCATTACTGATGAAGAAGCGCAGTTAAGTGAAGATGACTTAGTCAAGCAAGCATGCTTAATCAAGAAACACATTGGCAAGCATTTTGCGGCTGAGTATGGAGTGTTTGATGGTAAAGTTTATTGGTTGCAAATAGTAACTTTTGAAAATTGCTATTCGAGCGTGATGAATCCTGAATTGCAAGGATACAAATATTCAGAAATAAATCATGAGCTTGGGTTCGCTAATCCGCTTGTCGCGACACTGTTAAGCAGATATGTGTACGGAAGAAAGTTCGAAGTCTATGGCGGGGACATTTACGAAAAAGAGACCCTGATCAGCACTCCGTTGATATGGACTACAAAAATCGTTCCGTGGTCAATAATGGTCAATGCTATTCAATATGTAACTCATCATGTACATAGCTGTAAATCTAAAAAGATATTCTTGCTTCATGTATTTGTACGCATTGCATTTTTGCTTAGCGTTATGGCTACGCTGAAAGGAAAGTCCGGAAAAACAATCAAAACAAAATTAAGCAATAAAGTACTTAAGTACAATGCTCATTTTGGCTCTATGTACATGAATTTGCTGGAGATCAGTGCACTTGATATTCACTCTAGTAGTGATAATGGCTGCACTAAGAGAGTATATGTACAAGACTACGTGAGGGAATCCTCTAGATACAGCATTGGAGTCTTGGCAGGCGAGATAATCAGACGAGCAAAACAAAACGGCTTAATGATTGATAGGTATTCAGAATTTCCTCAACTAAATGGAAACGCGAAAAGGTATTCGCAAGAATTAATTATAACTGGAGGATCCGTTCTGGTTGAGGGCAGCAGGGAACAGGCTTCAATAGAAATGGAGATAAATGGGGATATTCATTGTTTGGGCAATCAGGATAAAGATGAGATGTTGCGGGTAAGAATGACAGCTCCCTCTTTAGACGTATTTATGTACGAAGACCGCATTTCCGAGATTGTTTTAAATAGAAATATTGCGATGAATAGTCATTTTGTATTGAGATGCAGGGCATTGGGGATCCGCCTGGAAGTACAGTGAATCAAATTAATCAAGTATCGTGTTCTTATATTACTTGATCTAAGTTTATTCAATAGTTATATTTGCGATAACCCAAAAATAAAAATAATAGGGTATCGCATGTTAAGTAACAATTATTATGATGTATTAAAGGTTGGCCAGGCAGCATCCTATACAGAGATTAGGCTTGCCTATAAGAAACTTGTTCAAAAGCATCATCCAGACAAGCACAACGGAAGCCGCGAATCCGAGCTTAAGATGATGGAGCTGAATGAGGCCTACAAGATCCTTAGTGAGGCTGATTCTCGGTATGCTTATGATTTAAAGTTGCACTTAAAGCGGCAGCGCATCATGGAAAGCACAAGGCCTAAGAAAGAGCGTGATGCGCAGCCTAAGCGTCAAGAACCGAAAGTAATGTCTAAACCGAAACCACAGTCATCATCTAAGGCAGGATTGAATAATAATGTTAAACCACAATTGGATAGATCTAAGGCAGTGGATCTTTGCCTTGTTGTGGTTGCAATTGGTTTAATCATTTATATGCTGATTATTGTCTAGTTTTGGCACCTTAAACGGTACGCATTGGCCGGTCAGCGTCTGAATGGCAAAGCACGGCTTCGTTCGCAGTCTTTCGTGCTATCCCTCGAAAAGTACAGGCCGGGCAGCTCGAATGGTAGAGAGCTTTCCGGCTTTCCGCGCTTCAGTCTAATCAATGCGTAGCACTGATCGCCTGTCATGGTGCTCATTAAAGCGGAGAAGGGACGTCATCAGCTACACGGATAAGATGAATAAATTGATCAAGGGTAGGTCGTGGTGTTTTAAATTTTGGGGAGGGTACGTCCAGGTTGCTATAGCTAAGTCGATGCTCGAGAGCCTTTCGGAAAGCGCCTTCGTACCCTAATTTATTGATGCTGAAGCGAGTTTTCTTATAAGCATTATCAAAAAAATGAGCAACAAAATAGGCATGCACTCCCTTTCTCTTATCGATATTAATGCTAATACCTGAAAGAAGATCAGGATTGGCCCGATGCTTCAAACGAAGTATGGGCTCATTTTCGACATGAAGCTTAGGAATTTTGTACGTCTTGTAAAGCCCATCTCTGTACGCAAGCGCGAGCTCGAGGGCCTTCTCTTTGCCATGGGCATGAAAGGTGAAGCCTTTTCGTAAACCAAGTCTAGCGACCTTGATCTCGTACATTTTGGGGAGTGTGCTGATGTAGCTCATATCGACAAACATACTGCTGACTCTTTTCAACAAGCGAAGCGCGATGGTAGCAAGATTTTTTTTTCAGGCCTAGCTGCATAGCATGCAGCCGATCACTGGCAGGTCATCCAATATTCCTTTCAGGGGAAAAGGTGAGGGAACCCTGTCAGATTGGGTCGCAATGTATGTAGAGGTAATATCAGCATACATAAATGCTATCAGCTCATGGCTGCAAGGGTTCTTGTCGACCAAGAGTGCATAAGGCCCACACTTAGGCCCACACGGAATTTGTAATCAAAAATATCTGCAAAAAATCGACTTTACCTCAGTGTTTACGGGCTTTTCATCATCTTGTTGGCGTAGGCAAGAGGGATGAGATAGGGTTTCGAAAAAGCCTGATTGATTTGCGTATTGTTCTGCTATACTGGTCTGCCAAAAAGACAGGAGGTTCATACAATGGAAAATGAAAACGTCATTTCTTCGCAAATTGCTACTGCAGATCAGAACGGGTGGAGATGCTTTCACTGCTCAGAGTACTTTTCTGAGCATGCTGATGCAGCTGTTCATTTTGGTACTCATGAACGACAAAACCCGGCGTGCCTAATCGACATATCCGAATACCGGGCCATGGAAGAGCTGCACAAGAAAAACCTGGAGGAAGACACAGAGCTTCATCGAGCAATGTTCCATCTTAAAGGCGAGCACGCGCTAGCGCTTCGCCGAGCAGAAGAGGCTGGTTACGCGAGAGGACTGCTTGATGCTCGAAAAGAAGGGACTCCTCTAGCGCTTGATTCCCGTTGTGTCGAAGATCTGTCCGCTCTGGTTCGACAGCTAGTCAGATCGCTTCGCAAGGAAGTCCCGCATGACGAACTGGCCGACAGAGCAATGGATTACCTAAAGCGAAAAGGCCTGCAGGGAAGCCCGTTACGGACAGCAGAGTGACGAGATTCTGAAACCAAAAAGGCCCTATTCGAAAATAGGGCCTTTCTGCTTTTTTTGGTGCCCCGAGCGGGACTCGAACCCGCACACCCTTTCAAGCGAGGGATTTTAAGTCCCTTGTGTCTACCGATTTCACCATCAGGGCAAATATGGCTCCGCGAGCTGGACTCGAACCAGCGACCCGGTGATTAACAGTCACCTGCTCTACCTACTGAGCTATCGCGGAATTGCTTTATACGGTTATGAGTATATAGGCTGTGACCGTGTTGTCAATACTTGATATGAAAGGATCGCAAGGATGTCCCTAAGGTTGCTGCATCCTTCCTCCTGCTGTTGTTGGCTGAGCGGTTTCCGCTGTCCACGGCGAGTCAGTGGCCCAATCTCGACGAAGTCTACTAAAGTTGACAGAATGGTATACAGCGAATATACTTCTGTCATTGAGATCAGTTTTGACTGATTCTCCACAAACCTGCGGAGTATAAAATGCGTAATGAGCTCAAAAGAACCCTCAACACCCCACAATTTTTAGAGTCCCTCGAGCGGTTGCCCCCCAAGCAGGCTGAAGCTGCAAATAAAATACGCAATCACCTTTTAGCTGAAAGCCTCATTATTAACGAATACGGCGTTCCTTTGCTAAAAGGCACCTCAGCCCTTGATCTAGGGCTTTTCATGCTGTTCATTGAAGTCCTTGATGAGAACGCCAATACTGCTACTTTGGCCGAAATTTTCCAGGTAGGCAGACTTTCCTGCAAAAACTGGATTGGGCGTCTTCGTGAAGAATGCATGTGCCATGTCGAGTGGGTTAAGCCAGAAATCAAAGTTCGCGGCAATGTTGGTAAGTTTGTTGTATTCAACTGGGGTATCTTCCAGCGTGAGGTTTACGAGCCATTCGCTCCCTATGCTAAAATAGTTTCAGATAATTGGAAGAAACTAAATGAGCAAGACAGATCAGAAGAAGAATGAGGAACTTGATTCTTTAGAGTTATTTGCCAAGAGATACTTCGATGAAGTATCTCTTGATGATGGAAACCCAAAAGCTCGTAATCTCTTTGACGGGCTTTTGCCTTTTTTTGAAGCAGGAACAAAAAAAGCACTCCCTGATTTATTTTCAAAAGCTGTAGAGTTAAATCATATTCATCTTGCGTCGTTGTGCTGCATACCTCCAAAAGCAGGATTCATAGATATAGCGTGTGCTCCTGGAGCATTGATGCGCCATGCAGATATAAGTTTCTATGAAGGGCACAGCTTACGCACCATTTTAAAATCAATTTCCTCAGAAAGCACTTCTAATAAAGTGGCAAAAGCGCTATCTCAAGAAATATTTTACGCTTATAAAGATACCAGCTTCGAAAGTGTGTTAAATAAAAATACACTTTTTATCTTATGCAGCGCAATTTCACAAAATCAGCCAAGTAAAGACAGTATAAGCACACAGCTATTTATTGAGCTGCACTCATTGGCTAGAAATAATCAGGCGCTAGATAATGATCTTCTGAATCGTTCTAGGCAAATTTTGTTTTCTGACTTTTTACGCAACGGAAGCTATATGAAACTATATACCTTCTTTACGTTTATTAATAATGTCATTGGATCTGATAAGGAATTACAGAACAAATTTTTACAATCCTTCCATGAGTCTATTGAGTTAATTGAGGGGGATAAGAAGGCAGTGTCAATGCTTGTAAATTTACTTTTGTTCCCAGACAGTCAATTTGATAACTTCAAGAAAACAATTGTCCAGGCCATTAACCCTGATGAATCAAACACCAACCCGCTGGCTGCATGTTTTAAACTAATTGATTCCAAAATGTTCTCTATTAGTGATGTTCAGAACGTTAACGAAATCATCGCCACAGCCGATTTTAATGAAGTAAATAAACATGTTGATACAGATGAAATCTATCGAAGACTCAATTTTATTGGGTTTAAAGTGGATAAACTGGATATTTCAAAACTAGGTATTGAAGCACGCGGTTCGGCATTGGAAAAAAGCCTGGGCTTTTAATAGTTGGGAACTATTGGATATGAGAGACTCGTTTTGTACGCCTTTGTTTAATTTAATTGAATCAAAAGATAGGAGCCTGGACGGCAGGATATATCTCAAACATAAAGAAATATATCCTATTATTCAGGGCGCGACAAGGCACAATCATGCCTTTTTTACCCATTTCACAGATGCTGAAATAGCTAGCATATTCTCCGACACTCGCCTCGATCTGAAGAACCTGTTTATTACGTCAGAGACCAGTAGGGCTGAGACTCTTGCGGGACATTTACTGCTGAACATGGAAATGTCGAGCTATGTCACCTGGCTTCCGCTTACTGCTAAGGCACTGAATGATAGGTACACGCCAAAAGACCAAGCCTACATCTTGAAATACTCTCAAGCGCTCCCAGGTAGGACAGGGTCAACGATTGATGGGCGCCAGCTGCTGACGGGACGCATTGCCCCTTTGATTCTACAAAGCGAAACTCACCTAAATGCGTGGGTTGATGAATTGATGAAAGCTGTACGTAGACGGGAAAAGTCGTTTTGGCCCAGGCGCATGAGTGCAGACCTTTCGGTCACGAACGAATATTTGCAACTGGATGATGATTCCGACATGGCGTCATTACCGGTTCTGATCACCTTTGCGGGAATCCTTGACACGGTAATGTTCAACAAATCAGTCTCTCGGTACGTAAAAGCATCCCTGTATGAGCTTACCGAAAGCGAATATTACGGACTTTCTCTAAATATTAATGATGATTTTCTCAGAAACACACTGTCGTATGGCCTTAAAATCATTAAAAACGAGTACTTGGAAGATTATATTTGCAAGCAAATAGGGCCTGACACCATAAAACACAAGAACAAGCATGTTGCAGCAGCGTTGCTTGCGAGCTCAGTAAACTGGAATCGTGAATATATTCAGATCGAACAACTAATAAATATTAAAAACAACTTCATACATGAAGAGAGCGTGGATTTATTGCTTCGGAATCATGCGATGGACTGGTCAGATGACTGGTTTAAAAAACTCCAATCCACCTCTCATTGCACCGCCCTTAAGGAGGAGGTTTGCACAGCCTCTCGATTTAAAAGATGGGCATCCTATTCCACCCGCTGGAGAAGCATGCATTGTTTTCGACAGTTGCACGATTGGGTTGAAATGATGCCTTTGCAGGACAAGAAAGCCGTTCTAGCGCATCTGATTAGCTGCTTCAATCGAGATATAAAATCAGAAGCTGAGTGCGGTATTGTTTACTGCAAGATGCTTGTGCTAGCTTTCCCCCAGGAGGCCGCAGTTAAAGAAGCACTAGACAATTCAATCGAGCTTATCGTCAAGCAATCCATCAAACAAAAAGATTCCGAGCTTATTTCTCATCTTCTTGAAAACAACAAGCTGTCGGGGAGAGATGTCGCAAGGTTTATCAGAACGCTCGAGGACTACAATGGACTGGCAATAAAATCTAAGGACAGATTACTGCTGCCATTTATCAGAAATGCCATCAAAAGTGATTTATTAAGCGACTCACTTGGGCTTTAAAATTAATAAGGCAGAAAGCATTTTGCTCTACTGCCTTACCGGGTCAGTTGATTGTATTTCGCTTCCAAAAGGTAGACGAAAATTGTTCTTTGTGCCTAACCATCCGAATTTGAAAATCACGCCTAACAATCTCAAAGAAATCTTCGGGCAGGGACGCATCCGCATCACCATCGTAATTAACCTCGCTGAAGATAAGAAAGTCAGCCTTATCCAAAGCTTCTTGCCATAATGATGGGCCGCCTATTACATAAACCCTCGCGTGCTTTGAAACCGCTTCAAGCGCAGCCCCAAGGGTAGGATAAATATCAACCCCCGGAATCTGTCCAGCCGTTTTGCTAATCACAATATTGCGCCGGTTAGGTAGGGGACGTCCAATTGACTCAAACGTATTTCTTCCCATTATTACCGTAGCGCGCTCAGTGGTCTCCTTGAAATGCTTAAGCTCCTCTGGAAGATTCCAGGGTAGCTCGTTTTTCAGACCTACTTGTCCATTTCGACCAAACGCTGCGATTAAACATAAATTCTGCACGGACTGCCTTCTTATTATTATTGAGTTACTCCTGAACAATCAGGACTTGTAAGATAATAAACGATAACAACCAACTTTTAAATAGGGTAATTATCGTGTTGCTTTTCTTCTCTAGCCTTAGCCATCCGGCTGACCAGGTCATAGGGATTGATGGGGCGCATTTGCAGCGGAATTTGCCCATTGTCTATAAACCTACCTAGCACCTCATCAATTACGGCATGAGTGAGGCCTTTGACGTTGAGAACGATTTCTAAGCCAATGCCTTTTTCGCTCTCGTGATCGAGAATAAAAAGCTCCTGATTTAGCATGCCCAGGCTATTGAGGAGCGCAGGAGTTATTGCTAATCGCTCTCCAGGAAGCTGGCCTAAACTATAAGCGGCCATTCGACTGGCCTTGAGCTGAGCCGTCATCATCACGATGTTGTAGTAGATATCTTCTCCAGCCGGAAGAAGGATATTCATGATCTGTTGGTCAGGGCCATCCTGATCACCTGAGAGCCAGAATCGGTCAGGAGAGTCCTCAAATATTTTTTGAGTCAGCTCATAGACATCATTTTGACGCTCATGTCTTGGTTTTTCGATCCAACGCATAGCATTTTCCTAAAATTTATACTGTTGTATTCGAGTATATTATTAGCAACAGGTTTGTCAATGATTAATGCTGAACGAAAACTGATTGGAAGAGAAAATAGTTGTTGAAAACAGGGGTTTTGGGATGAATTGACTTTAAGGCCCTAGAGTCCTAGTGCTCCTTCAAGGATAAGTCCTTTAAAGTGATTATTCTGATGGAGCATTGGCCTAAGCCGGTAAAAATCCATCAATCGCTCGGCATCCTGATGTTCAGCAATATGATCGATTGCCTGATTGAGCATCTCAGCGTGTTGGCTGACGTCATAACCCAATGCTTCATGATCAAGTGCTTCAATAGCCTGCTTAAGCGCTATGCCTGGAGAGGCCTTTTTCCAACCCATTTCTACGGGGATTATGCGGTCATACGCCAAGGAGTAAGCTAATGCTGCGCTAGCAGATTCTGTGTTGTGAAACTCAACCTTTCCATCTTGTTCTGAAAATAGGCAAGAAAGGGTGATGCTATCAGGTTTGTAGTCAAATAGTTTCCTGGCCTTGATCATTAGCTCAGGACTAGGAACGTTACTCCTAAGGCTGCATGCAGCGGCTATCTGAATAAGCCCAGCCTCTTCTAAGCGCTTCAGCCTGATGAATGAATAGTAACTGCTCCATTCTGACTTAAAAATGCTATCAACAATCAAATCACTGTTGTCCAGCATAAAGCCTTTAAACTGCGAAAAATAATAATCATCGATTTCGACTGGGCTTTTGTTGTTTGCAAGCTTGCAGTATTCAGTGGCAAAAAAAACGATCAACGCCATAGGGTTGAATGATTCTCTATAGGCTGGGCCCCGAGCTATTGCTTTCACAACACGGAAAAAGTTCTCTACGTCACCATTAGAGTCCTGACTGTCTGGAATCAGATCAGATACTGTAGAAATGAAGGAGTCCTCCAATGGATTTTTTTTGTGAATGTAGTTGATTGTCAGCCTAGGGGAACACTCAGGAGATCTTTCGTTAAGAAAAGCTTGCTGGGAATATGCAAAACCAGAGGTCAGTTGATCAAGGTAGCTTTCAATCAGCATCTGATTTTGCACATCCTGATTTTTATCCGAATGAAAAATTGGCGATAAAATTTCGTTATGGATTTCAGTCAGAACATCAAGCTCTAACTGAAATTTCTGACAAAAAACAGACATCGTTTCGATAAGTTCACCGTTGTATCCAAACCGGCTTCTCTCCATTAAATGATTTTTGAGCTTCTTAATAAATTTTCGATTAACTTTTTCGCTTGCTGATGCGAATAATGAACTAATTTGGATCATTCTTGTGCAAATCTGACTCGTAGAGAGGGATGAGTTAATGATTAAATCAAGCTCTTTCTCTACTACCAAATCTGTTTCTATCTCGTTCATAGAGAGAAGTCATTCTCAGGTTCTTTACGCATTTTCGATACTATCTGTATCTGCTCAGGGAACCAGGCAGCGACTATGATTTCCTTACCGTAGTGATCAACAACACTGTCATAACCCAGAACATCCCGAATGCATTCATTAAACTCTTTTATGTCCAGTCCGTAAAAGTCATTAGAAAGCATATTCAACTGTTCAAGCAACGTGCTTTCGTCGTTATCTGAATAGATTTCAATCACTTTCCTCAGTACATTTTCGTACCCTTCATATTCAACATCATAACTCTCACTCAAGCGATCCAACAAAGAGGGTGCTCGTTCAATAATCGTCCTTACCTGAGCCGAAGAAAGTGATTGCTTGTGCTTTGTATCCAAAGGATTCTCAATGCTTAACTTTACTTTGTGAAGAGTGGGGGTAGCATTACCCTTAAATAGCCTATCTGATACCTCATTACGTACAGCATATCCGGAAGCAGAGGTTCGGCATGAAGTGAAATAAAATCCTGATCCATACTGATCTTTACCGTGCCCGATAAACTCGTAAGAAAAACTGTCTATTCGACATGGACTTCCGTGATAGAAAAATCTATTTTTTATACTCATGCTATTCGTCCAAATATTAAGATTTTTTATTTTACGAGGTTATCATTAGAGCAGTCAAAGAAAACCAAATTGATTTGATATTGTAATTAACAATTCTACTTCAATATGTTAGTTTCACTTTTAATTATCTTTGTAATAAAAATTCATAAAGGCAGTTTTCAAAAATGCGTAAGAACCTACCGGTATCAGATAATGAATACATTCTATCAGAAAATGATGTTCTTATTTCAAGAACGGATCTGAAGGGCGACATCACCTACGCCAACCCATCTTTCATAAAAGCCTGTGGTTTTGCCGATGATGAGCTTATAGGGCAGCATCACAATATTGTTCGACATCCCGATATGCCTAGTGAGGCATTTAAAAATCTTTGGGAAACAGTAAAGTCCGGTAAAAGCTGGAATGGAATCGTCAAAAACAGAAGAAAGGACGGAGGATTCTATTGGGTCAGGGCCAACGTAACCCCGCACCTTAGCTCAGGAGCGATAACGGGCTATACGTCTGTCAGAGTAAAAACAACGGAGCAGGAAAAAGAATTGGCTGAGCTGGCCTATTCTGCGATTCGTCAACAAGCCAAAAACCCCTATTTTCTCGTAAATGGAAAGCTGTCTACGAAAGGGCTAATTGCATCCCTTAGGCGAATTAACCCGCACTCTATCAAATTTAATTTGTCACTCATCTTCCTTGCAGGAGCTTCAGGCCATATCGCCAATTTTTATGCATCTCAATTCATGGGCTTAGGTGATAGTGGATGGATTAATGGAGGAATTGCAGCATTAAGCATGGTTTTGATGGGAGGAATCTCCCTGAATTTATTCAAAAAAATAATGAAGCCCATTAATGATGCGTCGGATTTCGCTGCAAGCATTTCCGCTGGGAATACTAAAGTGAAAATGCCTGCCACACCCAAAAATGAATTTGAAAATTTGTTTTTCTTTTTTGGCACTATTCAAAGAAGCATGATTAGCATTTCTGATGATGTTAAGGCCCATATGGCGATTGTTACAAACTCTACAGCTGAAATCATAGAGGGAAACAATAATCTTGAAAAACGAACAGAGGTACAAGCCTCTTCAGTTCAACAAGCTGCAGCGAGTATGGAAGAAATAAATACGGCGGTTCAGCAAAACGCATCCAATGCCATGGAAGCTCAAAAAATGGCTGACAAATCATCTTATTCTGTTATTGAAAGCTGCCAGGCAATCAAGAATGTTGTCGATACGATGAAGCAGATCGCTGATACGTCAGAAAAGATGACGGAGATTTTAAATGTAATCGACAATATCGCATTTCAAACCAACATCCTTGCACTGAACGCATCAGTTGAGGCCGCTCGAGCCGGTGAGCACGGTCGCGGCTTTGCGGTTGTGGCGAGTGAAGTCAGAAGCCTTGCCAGCAGATCGGCTGAATCAGCCAAACAAGTCCGGGCTCTTATATCCGTTTCATCGGAAACCATTCGCAATGGTTACGAATTGGTAAGCGATGCTGAAAGCCAGGTGCATGAGCTGTCCAGGTCTGTAGAGCATTTGAGTTCGATCATGTGTGAAATTACCAACGCTTCGCAAGAGCAAAGCATCGGAATTAGTCAAATCAATGACGGGATTTGCCAGATCGATCTTCTGACTAATGAAAACGCCAATCTGGTTAGAGATGCCGCTAAATCTGTACTACAACTGGATGATAGTATCGTTAAGGCTCTCCGATCCGTTGAAGTTTTTGATTAACTTTTTCAAAACACAATCCCCGCTTAAGCGGGGATTTTTGTTCTTAAGACTTAAGTTCAGTTGGTAATTATTTATTCATTATCTTGATCTATGTCAATTTATTGCAATATTTATAATGTAACTTTATTATATTCAGTTTAAACAGTTCCATAACTATAACAACCAGCCAAACCATAGGCGTTACGATGAAAGTAAATCTTCCAGTTAACGATAAAGAACACGTATTGAGTGAGGATGACTTCCTGATCTCAAGAACTAATTTAAAAGGCATAATTACTTATGCCAATCCAGTTTTTATCAAGATCAGCGGTTTTTCCTATGAAGAATTGTTCCACAAAAATCATAACGTGGTCAGGCATCCTGACATGCCGCAGCTCGCGTTTGAAAACTTGTGGGAAACGCTAAAGGCAGGCAAAAGTTGGAATGGCGTTGTTAAAAACAGATGCAAAGACGGCTCGTTTTATTGGGTAAGAGCCAACGTAACACCCAACTTTGACAATGGCAGGCTGATCGGATACACCTCTGTGCGGGTAAAGCCCAGTGCTGAAGAGGTAAGAATCGCAGAGAAAGTCTATATCCTTATCAATGAGGGCAAAGCAAGTAGTTATGGGATTAAGGACGGAACTATATATAAGAAAGGACTGTTTAACCTTCTTTCCAAAATTAATTTTCAATCATTGAGAACTCGACTTGTTCTGATGTCCCTTTTTGGAACAGGAACCCAAGCTGCGAGTGTTATCCTGAGCTTTAACGGACATGCTGAGCTGAGCTCTATCCCTACAGCAGTCATGGCAGGCCAATTGGGGCTTTTGGCTATTAACGCCGTGTTCCTGGCTGCCCTGGGTGTTATGGCTTGGCGCTCAATAATACTTCCCATCCAAAAAACCGCAAATTTTGCTGCTCAAGTAGCCGCAGGAAACATTTACGCGAATGTCCCTGAGCTACCCAATAATGAAATCAATTACTTATTGTTTTACTTGAACACCATACGTAAAAGTCTTTCCACCATATCAGCCGATGTGCGCAACAGCGTCCATTCTTTAGCCGAATCATCAAAATCGCTCATTAGCGGCAATCGGGATTTGGAAAGCAGAACAGAGATACAAGCCTCTTCTGTTCAACAAGCAGCCGCAAGTATGGAGGAAATCACCACCACCGTGCAACAAAACGCATCCAATGCGATTGAAGCTAAGCGTCTCGCTGAAAAAGCCTCCTCTTCCGTTCATGAGAGCTGTGAGGCGATGAAAAGCGTAGTAGACACGATGAAGCGAATATCTGATACGTCGACGAAGATGACCGACATCTTAAATGTTATCGATAATATCGCGTTCCAAACGAATATCTTGGCGCTCAATGCCTCGGTTGAAGCCGCCCGTGCGGGCGAACATGGACGAGGGTTCGCCGTGGTGGCCAGCGAGGTTCGGAACCTGGCGAGCCGTTCTGCTGAATCCGCAAAGCAGGTGAGAAGCCTTATTTCAGACTCTTCTGGGGAGATCAGTAATGGCTACAATCAAGTAAGTGAGGCCGAGATTCGAGTTGAATCGTTGGCGCAATCGGTTGAGCATCTCAGCACAATCATGACCGAGATCACCAACGCCTCTCAAGAGCAAAGCATTGGCATTAGCCAAATTAACGAAGGGATTACTCAGATCGATGTGGTAACGCATGAAAACGCAAATCTGGTTAGAAACGCAGCCAGCGGTGCCTCGCTCCTTGATCAACACTTGGTTGACGCGTTAAGAACAATCGAGGTTTTCTCAAGTCCGGAAAAAAGTTAAACGAATGGAATGAAAAGCCCACCAAACGGCAAGCCGTTGGATTAATCTGTTGAAAACGAGATTCGCGATAAAGGCAGGCAATCCAGCAAGATCAGTAGATTAGTGGCGAAAGGCGTTTTTTTGTCTACCTGCTGATCATGCCGTGATGTCTAATAGAGAAGGCCGCCCACAAAGCGGCCATTTTATTGCCTGAAATCCCACGCCCATACGGGATTCCTTCAGAACTCCTTTCCGCTCCAGGCTTCTACACCAACCTTCCAGGCAGCTTGCAAGGCACGCAGTGCCCCCTTGCATCGCCGATGACAATACCGCGACCGATGGATCAGCCCCTTTACCTGCTAGCCAAGACCCAGAATGAGTACAGAGTTTCTCAGCGCCACTGAGATAGCCCCCATCCCCGCCAATCCTTCACGTTGGAACGCACAGACGGCCTCTACACAATGGCTGGGAGAACGCTATGGGGCCAAACAGGCCTGGAGTGGATACGCGCTGTACAGCCCGAACCAAGTACAAAATCTACTCGATATCTTGCGAGTGGTTCAGAACTATGTTCTGAAGGGAACAAAAGAAAAGAAAACGCCAGCAATGCGCCTTGGATTGGCGAAAGGCCCAGTAAAGTACGAGGAGACCCCTTACTTTACCAGGCCTTAGTAATTAAACATTCAATTCTCGAGATGGAGGGCTATCACCTTTTCAAGGATCGTTGTCTTCGCCGATTGTCGCAGGCGCAGTAAGTCGTATGTGAATGAGCTGAAGAATGCATCAACTAAAGGATGGCCGAAAGCTTCTTGAGGTTCACCATTTGAGCCGTAGACCAAAACGTTGTAGATCAGGCTCTGCTTTTCGATAACTCGCTTGGCTGCTGTGGCACTGGATACAAAGAACCGAATGCCTTCCACTCCTGCGTCTTGCAGGAAGACAAAGTGGTACTGCTTATTCTTTGTGGGTGTCAAGTAATACGGAAGTGGCGTTTTATCGGGCTTGGTGTAGCGACGGATGCTGTGGCTATCGAAGTCTGCCTTAACATTATCAAATGCGGCATTGCCAATGATTTGCGGGATGCGAATGCTTTCGTACACATTCAGCCAGCAGCCAGTTTCCACATCACGCATCATGAACGAGTCGTTGAAAAGTGCCTCAAAGCTGGAGAAGGCCTTCCTTGACAGCGCTTTCGCCAGTAGCGGATAGCGATGGTCAAATTCACCGCTGGTAGTGTCGTCGTAGCGAGTGACCTTATCAATCCGAATCGTATTGCCGTCCAGTGTGGCGTCGGCGATAGCGACCCATCGACGCCTGTCAGAACCTCTCCGGCAACATAACAGCTCTATCTTACGAGGCGCGTAGTTGGCATTGGGAACGATCACCTGCCCGTGATCAAACACGCTTTCCTTGATCCACAACTCATAGGCAATCTTCTCCAAGCGAATGGCATCGAGCTGGAGATGGCCTATCTGTTGGGGATCTTCGCTTTCTTCGCGGCTCAGGTTATAGCCTTGGCAAATGAAGGGTCTTTGACTGTGGAAGCGCTCGTATTTCAGCTGGGTATACAGATCGAAGTCCTTTATGGAGGGGCCGGATTTTGAATCGATGGCCTGGACGGCGTTCCAAAAGGTGTTGAAGGTTTCTTCTGTGGCGTGATTTCGTATGCTGCTACCGTCTTCGTGCATCTGGTTGATGACCAGATACATTACGCCTTCAGCGGGAAGCTGCGCGGGATCTGGCACATCTTTACCCAAGATGATGCGCTCTGGATTCAGTTTTTCCTGGATGATGGCATGGAAGGCCATCTGTTCCTCTTGGCTGACATAGGAATGGTAGTCATCGATCACAACGAGTGGACGTCGACAGGCGTCGGCTGGAGACAGGAAGTCCCTCACCTTGTGGGTGGCTTCAAAACGAATGGGATCGAATACGGTGCCGGTAACCCCAAGGATTTTTTCAAGGCGACTGAGGCAGTCGTTCATGTGGTAGTTGGTGCAGTAGCGGTAGTCATTACGCCCCGTATTACCCCCTTCCCGATTGAACAGCATGTACTTGCGCCCTTTGAATTTGCGCGCATCCTGACGGTGCTTAGCTTCATAGCGCTTACCCCCATAGAAGAACATGAAGGTCGTACCATTTTGCACCGAGGTGGTAGCCACTTCGGCTGAGCAGGAAAAGACTTTGCGCTCCAGGGTAAGGGCCAACTCCATCTGATCCGAGATATAGACCTGAACCTCCAAGGCATCGACCAATGGGGATGAGGTCGACCGGGATATGGGCATCACACCAATGTACAGGTCGGAGTTGAACTCCACCGGCTGGATCTCATACTGCTTACTGGCATCGAGTAGGAAGTCCATTTTCAGGCGCAGGCTGATCATGGCTGTAATGGCTCGCGTGAGATTTACCTTGCCGGCCTGTAACTGGTTGAGAATCTTCTCAGGGGTTCGGGGCGTCGCGCCCAGAAACGCAAAAACCGTAGTCCCTTTGTCGGCTTGCAGGCGGTTGTAATGGATGCCTTCGGCAGATTTCGCACCGATGTCTTTTGCAATTACCTCACGAATCCTGGCGTCCACGCGGGTAAAATAGGCGGCGTTGGATTCACCTTTATTGCGTTGCAGGTGGATAACGCCGCAGTTGATATGCAGCGTAGAGCCCGGCACAGGTTGCAACAGATCCGCGAGAAGCGCCTCGCGACTGATCGACCTCAGCTGCAACATGTTTGTCCGAGCGACAGGGGATTGGCCAGGCTCAATGGTCTGTATAGGAGTGCTCATGCGATCTCCTGGAGGATGTTCAACAGTTGAGGGTTTATGCAGTAATCATCGCTTAAGGCAAAAAGCTGCGTGCTGGAGCCCGCATTGGCCCTGTATTCGCTGATTTTCTTGAACAAGTTCATGTATCGAATCGGCGATCCGCTGGTGTATTCAGGAAGATCATTCAGGGCGTTGCGGTCATGCCTCGTATTGACGTAGACAAACTCAGGCTCCAGCCCGCGATCCTTGCAAAGGGTTGTCAGCTGTTCGCGTTTTTCAGCGGCACGCGTGAGCAGATCCCTGCTCATGTCCTCCTTGTCGAGACTGGCCGACCAGTTTTTCACGTCGATGCAGATCAGCCGCGTGCCAAACAGCAAATAGATGTCAAACCGCTCATACACCTCCGGAGAGAGGATCTCGTATTGTTCGGCGATGGACAGCGGCTGGATGCTTAGCTTTTTCAGGCATTCTGAAAAAAGGTACTCACCCACATTCCCCTTCAGCAGCGGCAGAAGCGCTGGGTTTGGCGGATTCTTTTCGAGAAGGGCAGTGTCCAGGCCGGCAGCCTTACGGATCACGTCATAGGCCATATTTTTCGTACCAAGGGTCGCCCGCAGGTACTCTGGCACAAGCCATAGGTGCGGCTGGTAAGGCTCCAGCCCATCACTCAAGTCCGTAATGCCGAAACGCTCATCACTCATGGTGCAGAGGGTTACGCCCGAATGACATTCTTCCCAAAAGTAGAACCGGTCAATCACATCCTTGAAGTACGGGCTGGCTGCGATGATGGGATGCTTCAATAATGCCTTTACGTACTCCAGTGGCGCAGTGATCGATTTGATGCTGCGCAGCAATTCATTCAGCTTCGCGGCTTGCATGTCTCCAGAACGAGCCTTCTGGAGAACCAGGCTACGGAAGTCTTTCTCGAAGAAGCCATCAATCATTTTTCCGCTTTGTACGGACGTCCGCTGGAAATCCTCGCGTTCCTCATCGGAGGCGAACGAGCGAGCATTGGCACTTGCCAGACAAAACTCCATGACTCTGTGATTCAACAAGGACAGGCTGTCCAGCATCAGGTCATTGCCACTTCGCAGCAGATGCGTGTAACCCACGATGAGCGAATCCAGGACGTCATCAGGCATGATGATTTCGGACGTGGTGTGAAAATCGCGTCGTTCAATCCGACCTACGGCCTGAATGATTACCTTCATCTGCGACAGCCGATGCTCGTTCATCAGCACCTTGCGGTTATGGCTTTGCATGAGGTTGGTGTCTAAGTCGCTGAGTTTGGTATAGGCGTTGGCAGCGTGGTATTTCAGCATCAGGATATGGTTTTGCAGCGTGTTCAAGCCTTCTTCAGTCAAGACCTCGGTGTAATAGGGGGTGTTGATGAGCACTAGGCGCTCAAAGTCTTCCTCGATGTCCAGAACTGTGTCTTTAATCACCAAGTTCAGGCCAGTGCCCGCGCTGTTGTAGGAGGAGATGAAGGCGATCTTGGTATCGTTATCCACCTCCAAGGATTTTTGGAAACCTGGGTGTTTGGCGAGTTCGGCATTGAACAGAATCGCCCTCACCTTGGGGCGGCCTGGGAAGGGTTGGAAGTCGATGACCATGTTGTCGCACTTAGCTTCTTGCCCACGGAAGCGTCCGTTCTTGTTCTCCTTCAGCAGTTGCCTGAAGCATTCCTGAAACTTGTTGTTGAGCGACAGGATCATGGAATGGCGACCATCCCATGCAGCCAACAGCATGGCTTCGATTTGCCGCCCTAGCGCAGAGAGGTGGTAGCGGTTCTGGCTGTAGAAGTGGGGCTTGAGTAATTCATCCCAATTACGACAGGCCATCTTCAGGTCGGGTGACGCATTGAGGTCGCTGATCATGTTTTTGGCAGTGTCATGGAAGGTGCGGATCTGCAAGTCCCGTGCTTTCTGCCGAGCGTCACGCAAATCAGCCATCACCTGACGATCTGAGTCACTGCGCTCAACGACCTTGAAATCTAGGGCGGCACCATACGTGCGGAGCATGTCGCGGTTGAATGATCCGGAATAGGACTGCTTGAACCCCGTCGTGGCGGATAGGCACATGGCCGAATTACCAGTGCCATGGAGCAAACGCATCAGGATCACTTCCGGCAGTTCAAGGAAAAGATCCAGAAGTAGCGAAACGTAGATGCGCTTGTGCTTAGTGCCTGGGTCAAATTGCAGTTTTTTAACCGTTTCCAGGCTGAACACCAGTTTTGGCATGATGTAGGTGTAATAGGCATCAATGGAGATGTCGCTGTCCGTGGCGCGATCAAAGACGGAATTGATGTAACTGCGGTGCTCACGGGCCTGAAAAATGAAGTCATAGAGCAGGCTGTTCTGGCTGGCGCCATCACCCGTCTTGACGAGGCCAAGCAGGTTTTGGTCGGAGATTCCGGCACAGGCCGCCAGCACGGTCATCAGTACCTGCAAAACGTCATAGAGTGATGGGTTAGCGTCCAGATCGTCACTCTGCTTGTAGATCAGCAGTTCTGAGCCACTGACCTGCTCGCGAATTCTGATCTGCTTGAGCTGCTCCTCGGCATAAAACCGCTTTGCGCTCATTGCAAAAATGTTTTTGGTAATGCTGAGAATTTGCTCGACCTGGGTGGTGTCGATAGCGATATGACCCAGGTTCCGCTCACACATGCCAAGGATGGTGTTCAGTGGCACGGACGAATTACAACTTTTTTCGTATCGTTGCGACAAATCATCCCATAGCTGTTTGCGAGACTCATAAAGCACGATGTCATCGACGTCTTCGCCATCTACAACCTGAATAGGCTTGACCAACCGATACAGGGCAGCCAATACGTGATGCACTTGAATCTTTGCTGTAATGAGTTTCTTGTGGGCGCTGTCGGCAAAGAGGTTGTAGGCCACATGCTCTTCATCAACGACCACGGTAAAATCAACACCCCCCATAAGAAAGGGATTCTTGTCATCCACCTTGAACCAATGATCCTGAAGAAACTTGACCTGCTCAGCGAAGGGCTTGCCGTTCACCGAGCCTGCACGAGTAGACTCGTCCTTCGAGTTCGTGGGCGGCATTTTCTTCCCTATGAGAACGTCGAAGTCTCGACTGGAAATGTAGGGCTTACCGTCTTTGCGGTGCTTCACGATGTTGGTCGAATACAAGAAACGCTTGCTGGTAGCCAACAAGATGGTTGGCATCCTCCGGGCACGCTCCAGAGGCAGGAGGTGATCGATGACCTCGATGATGGTCTTGTCTTTTTCGCTCTCGGTCTTGCTGAAGCGCTCATCCAGTGAGATGTATTGACCATTCTGATTTTCTTCAACGATAGCGGTTACCAGTGCCGTGAGCGCCGAGAGAAGATCCCATTCAGAGCGCTTAATGTCTTCACGCAAGCGTTCGAGCACGATCTCATCAGCAAGAATAAGGCTCAGCCGCTCTTCCTGGTTGACCAGGTTGCGCAGGTAAAGCACCAGTGCGTCGAGACGACCGGCCTGTTCCGGAAAGGCCTTGCGAAGATTCTTTGCCCAGCGCTTGTATAGCTTTTCGTTAGTGGGCGCTTTGCTTTTTTTCGCTTCGTTTTCCGATTCTTTTTTGGTCTTGCTGACCCACCCCTCATAGTCCAGGTCGCTCAGGTCGCTGCGAGACAGAAAGCTGAGGAACAGTATTCCCCTGTCACGGGCCATCTCCACAATGTCATGATCAATGCGGATTTGCGCTTTTTGGGGGGACATGAACAGCAAATTGCGATGACCGTTGGCGGCAGGCCCGTGCGGCGTGTTTATGATGAATTCACGGATCACGTTATAGGACTTGCCGAAGCCCGTACCTTCGTTGGCAAAGCAGGCGGCACCGAATCCATTGCCAGCACCATTGAAGAACGAAGACAGCCCTAGCCGATGGCTGTTGATCTCGTTTTTAAGGGCTACTGGTATGGCTTTGAGCCTCTGATTTGGCGGGAAAAGGTTCATTTGCATTGCGCCTCCGTGTGCATGCGGCTTTGCATTTATAGCGCTGGCTACCTGTGCAGGTGATACCAAACGACGAGTAGAATGATTTGCCCGAGAAACCTCTTTGCCATGGTTCTGGCAAGACGTATCAGGACATGAAGGTGCTGGCTCAGCAGCCTCCAGGGCTGTCATCATGCGTGAAAGCTCTCCTCAAAGATGCCCTGGTTGCTCTTTAGTGGGAAGTGTTCACTACAGCCATTGCAGTAACCCTGAGGCATGCCCTTGCCCGAGGTCACGATCTTGTAGGGATTTGTCCCGTAGGCCGTTTTCTTGCCAATGGGGATCCCGAAATTGGTGCAGTGAGGATTTTTGCAGTAGTTGACCTGGATGCCTTGAAACTCATCCGGGGTGCGGCGTTTGTGCCGCCGAGGATGCTCGGGGTGCAGATTTCCTTTGCTGGCTTGGGAGGGGGCGATTGAAGGCTTAGGGGTATCACCATCACCCGCCGAAGATTTTTTCTGCACAACCAACCCCTGAAAAGACGAAGCACACAGCCTCATTCAAGACCATGTGCTTCATTTTTCAACAGATTAACCCAGCGGCTTGACCAAACGGTGGGCTTTTTGTTGTCACTAGCCTTTCAATTGGTTCGGAATTATCCGCTGTCCATGCATCCAATGCTTGGTTGTTTGGATATGGTTCTTGCGCACAAACTTGGCAACTGAGCGCCTGAAATCTTTGTAGTCGAAGCCCTCAACTAGCGTCACTACATAGCCTTCCATCGTAGCCCAGTCCTTTTTCGAGTCATACAACGAGCGAATGACTTTTTCGTCAAAGACGCCTCGATAAAGCACAGGAACAGGCTTAATACCCAGCATTTCGAAGTAGGCCAGCATCTCATCCCAGTGCAGGCGACGATTTTTGTCATCCCACATTGAAAAGCCTTCGAAATAGCTTTCAAGTGAATCGTATGCAATGGAATGTTGGGCATACATGTTTTCACCGCAAATACGCCAGCCCTCAGGCAGCTCGTGAGCTATTTGTCCCCACAGGTTTTTTACCCAAGCCCTGGACGGGTGATTTCTGCCGTCAATCGAACGAGCATGGATGAAATCATGATAGATAGAGGTATTTTCCCCATCGCGCTTTTCAGTCACGATCACCTCTTTGCCTTCAAAATGAGCGACATCCTTCAGCATGCGATCATCGCTGTGCATGCCTTCCGACCAGGGCAGGTGATGAGTTCTTGGGTATTTCACCTGGAAACTGAAATCACCCAGCACGCCACCTTTCTCCAGAATTTTCTGAACGCTCACATCATGAAACAGTTCGCCACGCAGGCGACGACCTGACGGCAGTATCTGATTTCCCCATTTGTCATACCGATCATCCTCATACAGATGATCTGGAATAACAGCGCGTTGAATGCCGCAAGCTTCTCGAACTTGTTCAACCGTAATGGTCGTCATCTCACACTGGAGATGGTGCTCACTACACACGGAAGCACCATTTTCAAGGTAATAACCACCATTATTCCAAAGGCGTCTTTCCATGATGTGGTGCGCGTCAGCTGCAGGTTTATCGCAAAAAACGCACGTATGGTTGTCGCGCTCGAAGACACCGTTTCGAAAGTCGTCGCGGGACAATAGGATTGGGGCTTTCATGTTGGAAATCTCCACAGGGCAATCCCCGCAGAAATTAAAGTGGCGGGGGCTGCTAAATTAAAAAATGGCTAAAGGTTGATGGGGTCATGAGGTCAAATAGGATGGATTGGCTTGATTGAGTCTGAGATTATAATGATGCTATACTGATTCGTCAACTTTAATCTAAAAGAGAAAAAATGACAATTTTGACCTTGGTCATGCGAAATGACTTAAATATGAGAACCGGAAAAATGGCAGCTCAGGCTGCACATGCTGCGATGAAGCTGTTCTTCTCGCAAGTCGATCAGGATCTGAACACACTGAGCCTGCCCATTCACCAGTACGAAGCGCTGAACAATTTTGTGGCAAGGCCGGTCGTTCACGTCGAGTTCGTAAGCTCAGAGCAAGCGCTGTTGGAAATCATTGATCGCCACAATGGCCAAACGGTGATCGACAATGGATTTACAGAATTCAAAGGCGTGCAGACGTTTACCTGCGGAGCGTTCGGCCTGTTCAACAAGGAGGGGAAGGGAACGGCCAAGCTCATTGAGCTCGGTCAGTCAGGGATAAAAAGTCGCCAATATTTGATTTTCAGCCGCAAATCAAAGCTCAAAAAGGATGCTGTGTGCCAAATGGCCGCAATTGGATGCCTGAGCCAGTTCTTCAAGCTGTTAACGATCTCGTCGGATCTTAATACCGCAGAATGCTCCCTGGACGAAGCAAGTGCCCTGTATCACTGGATGCTCAACGGATACGGCAAGATTGGCCTCTCTGTGCCGGATGATGACAGCCTGGTAGAGCTGGCGGAGCAATTTGCCGATAACTGGGTGTCGACCACCATCACAGACCATGATGGCATGCTTATGCTGACTACAGAACCTGCGTTTGTGTCTGAGGTTGAGCACTTGACTCATGCATTGAAACTAATCTGAATGGCCATCAACCTTGAGTGCGAAAACAGGATGCCGTATTTCACGACTTCCACTCGAGTCGCAAGCACGTATGTATCCATCATGCTTGAAGAGGGGAGAGCGGCGAGCGGCATCCAGTACGGCCTTGATTTTGTTTAAAGGATGAGACACTCGTCCTCCTGAACGCATGTAGGCAGATATACACAGATCAGGATCGCCCGCCCAAACTTCGGAAACCCCTTGCTTGAGCATTTCCTCCTTGAGGTGATCAGCCAGCGTTTTCCTAACCATATTAATTCTTCTCTGATAGGATGGTTTAACAAAAAAGACCGCCATCAGCGGTCTTTAAGTGTTTCTTCTGCAGTATGTGCCCGAGGCCGTCGCGAGGTTCCGGTACTGCTCCAGCATTCCTCACCAATAACTATAAATATACTTAAAAAATAATGAAAAAGTCAATTTCGAATACACCGCCTGTTACCTTTGTCCTGGACAACCTCCTGCTCGAGCAAGCCAGTCAGCAGAGATTGCCTGATTTTTTGCGTGCAAAAGGTTTTGGTGCTCATGTCACGGAGTACGTGCCTCTGCATCGTGACGTTCCGGATCTTCCCTTGAGCGATGACGAATGTGTTGTTCTCTACGGCAGCATTGGTTTTGTCGAACAACACATGAAGGGAAGGGGGTTCGTGCCGGGCGCCTATTATACAAAAGGGCGCTTCGATTGCTCTCGCTACCTGCCCAATATCCCTCTGGATCTCATCGGTAATAGCCAGGGGATCTATGTGCCGTTTGGCGAATTCGTGCGCAGGCGGGAACAGATGTATCGTCTTTTCGGCGCCAGCCGCCTATTTATTCGACCCGACTCTGGAGCAAAGGTGTTTACAGGCCTTGCTATCAATGAGGAAGAGATTGATTTCGAGATCAATAGCTTGAAGCAATTAACCTCCGTAACCGACTCGACCATGGTCATGGTGGCTCCCGCGCAGGAGATTTCCCATGAATACCGGTTTTTCATCGTTGAGGGAAAGGTAGTCACAGGAAGTCGCTACAAGCGAGATGGTGAACTAAACGTGAGTATCGCCGTGAATCAGGCATGCTGGAATGTTGCTGAGCAGATTGCTGCGCTGCCCTGGCAGATCGACCTGGCCTATGCGTGCGACGTAGGTATTTTTAACGGCGTGCCCAAGTTGGTTGAACTGAATGCGTTTTCTACATCAGGCCTGTACGCCTGTGATGCTGAGCGATTGTTTTGTGCCGTGGCGAATGCCGCGCAGCGTGAATTTGCAGGTGAAATCTCAATCACAGGTTAAGCAAATACAGGACATCCTCAAAGGCCTATTGAAATTGATGGGGAGGGTTTTTCCTCCTTTAAAATTCGAACAAATTCAATGCAACTATTGTCAATGATGGCGTAAGACGCAACACCCATCTCGATATCTTCGGGCAAGAAAGCAGCCTTGAATCCATCCTCGAGGATCGTTCTCATTACATCAGGAGACTCAAGCAAGCGGTACACGCTGTCAAAAATGTCGCCTTCGAGATCCTCATTCCAAGCACCTTCCCCGTCCAGAATTTTGCGGTCTTGGTTGTAGATTGCCAATAGTCTGAAAACGTTATCCTCATTGTGCAGGTCAATGACAGCATCCAGGGTCGCCCTGAACTCTGACACAACACCATTTCTGGCAAAGTAAGTCGCATAACTTAGATCATCTGTTAAAAAGAAGGCTCTTCCTGGCGTGATGTTTGGCATTGTATTGCCTTTGACTCCAAAGGCTGTCTGGCCTGGGCGTTTGGGACTGCCGTGGTAAAGGGTAATCTTCTTCATTTTATTAATGTTTCCGGATTTTGATGGATTAATGCCTTATAAGGGCGAAAGGCCGCAATAGCGGCCTTATCATCAGTAGCGAGGAATCTTCCAAGAGGTAGAACAAGATGACTCTGGGGAAGCCGCGCCTTGGCTATTTACCATGAGGTTGTACCGTGAGAAGGATACCCTGGAGCTCCTTCAGGTACAGCTCAAACGACCCGTAGAAAAGGTTGTGAATGGCTTCGAAAAATGACAGGATGGATTCCTGATCTTTGAAGATCTTTTTGGGCAGATGGAAGGTGTATTCTTGCCCGAAATCAAAAACTATCTCATCCCCATGAATGAGATTCCTTGCCAGCGCTCTCATAATAGTACGCGTCTTGTCTGCGCAGCACGGCATGCCTTCGTAGCGTTCGATCAATTTGCGGAAATGATTTTCTACAAAGCCGGATTCTTGGAACAGGAAGCGTGCCCTTCCGTTTTCAGCGATGGCATTGGAAAGAACACCGTCAATAATCCGATCAAGGGGATAGCCTAAAGTCATGTAGAAAAGGTCGGGATCTGATTTTTGGATGGCCTTCAAGCTGTCCTGGACAAGGGGAAGGTCGAGGATCTCTTTAACAGAGTCTCTATTTTCTGCAACTAGACTCTCACAGAACACATTGAGAAAACTTTTCATTTCGTCCGGTTTTAGCACAGGTAGTACCTTGATGGATTAAAGTCTACGCAAAGCATACCATGATGGCTGGTAAAAATATTTTCACTTTTTAAAAATATTTTGTTGACATGCCGAAAATAACCCTGTTTAATGAAACCAATCTTAGCAAAAACACATTTTTGGAACCTAAAGCAATGAACGCACATTTTACCAACCAAATGAAAAAACAGGCGAATATTAATTATTGCGCCAATTGGTATGTGCGTGCTGTGTAGGTAACCTGATCGGGAGCCTACACCTAAAAGGTGAAAGGCTCCAAGAACACGGGAATTTTAAAAACCCCGGAGCCTTTGAAAAGCTCCGGGGTTTTTGTTGTTGAGTTGAAAATTGGAGAAGTGGCAGAGTGGGCGAATGCACCGGACTGTAAATCCGGCTCGAAAGACACGTTGGTTCGAAACCAACCTTCTCCACCAAATTTTAGTTGCACCGTTACATGCATTGATAGCTCAGTTGGTAGAGCGGTGGTTTGAAGAGCCACGCGTCGTAGGTTCGATTCCTACTCGATGCACCAGATGAAGGGCGAAAGAGTGGCCCAGGAGAAAAAGCTGACTTGGCTGAATGGTTTAGGCATGTGATTGCAAATCACAGTAATGAGGGTTCGAGTCCCTTGGTCAGCTCCAGTGTTATGCACGTGTAGCTCAGCGGTAGAGCAAACGCTTGATAAGCGTTAGGTCGAAGGTTCGAATCCTTCCACTTGCACCAATTTTTGGCGATTAGCTCAGCAGGTAGAGCAGGTGACTGTTAATCACCGGGTCGCAGGTTCGAGCCCTGCATCGCCAGCCAGTTAAACGCGCAAAAGAGTGGCGCAAGAGTTATGGACGGGTAGTGCAAGTGGTCAAAGCCGGCTGGCTGTAACCCAGCTCCGAAAGGTTCGCAGGTTCAAATCCTGCACCGTCCACCAATTGTAATGCTTCAAAGGGTCATAGCACTGGCGTGCTAGCAGGATTCCAAATCCTCGCTGGCAGGGTTCGAAACCTTGATGGCCCGCCACGGTTGCCAAAATGGCAAAGCTTCAGGCAGATATGCCTGCGCTTAATGACCGGCAGACGTCATAACCGCAATGGTGATGACCAGGAAGCCGAGACCCGACCCGCTTCGTTATGCGGCGCCGGCCCGGCGATAAGGGCAAGATTTTGGGGCCTTAGCTCAATTGGGAGAGCGCCTGCCTTGCAAGCAGGAGGTTGTGGGTTCGATGCCCATAGGTTCCACCAGATTTGCAGATGTAGATCAGTGGTTAGATCGTCGGCTTCATAAGCCGAAAGTCGAAGGTTCAAGTCCTTCCATCTGCACCAGATTGTTAAGCGCAAAAGAGTGGCGCAAGATGATGAAGAATATTGGTGGCTAGCTCAGCGGTAGAGCAATCGGCTTTTAACCGATTGGTCGTGGGTTCGAACCCCACGCCACCAACCAAAAAGGGTTTCATGAGTGGCCAGTAGCAGCTCTGCGCAAGAGCCTCGTGAAGCCTGATGCAGATGATTGTAAGTTAAGACGGCGTGACCTACTGGAGTGTCCCTTTGCGCAAAGGGTTTGGGGTTCGAATCCCACGTCATCTGCATCAAATTAATTGTAAAATGTAGGCTCGTAGCTCAGCGGTAGAGCTCCAGGTTTTGACCCTGGAGGTCGTTGGTTCGATTCCAACCGGGCCCGCCAGTTTAAAGGGGATTAATTAAAATCCTCCAGATGTGCAACGTTAAATGGTGGTAGTAGCTCAGTCGGTTAGAGCGCTGGTTTGTGGCACCGGAGGCCGTGGGTTCGAATCCCATCTATCACCCCAAATTTTAAAGCGGTTTAAAAAACAAGGGGGATCCAGAGCGTGGATCCAAAACGTTGGGCGAGGAGAGGGGCCGCGACGTTAAAAAGCAGCGCTGTAGCTCAGGGGGATGAGCATCTGCCTTACAAGCAGAGGGTCGTTGGTTCGAAACCAACCAGCGCTACCATTCATGATGGCCCGTAGCTCAGCTGGAAGAGCACCTGGTTCTGACCCAGGATGTCGTTGGTTCGAATCCAACCGGGCCCGCCATTTAAAAGCCCAAGATCCGTTAACATATGGATATTGGGCTTTTTCATCGTGGATTATCTAAAAAATCGTTCAGCAGCCTGAATCAAAAATTTTTCATCAGTGACATTTGGCAGAACAGCATCCACTTCACAGTTTGGGCAAACTGCCGTATTGCCATTGTCTCGCCACTCTACAACCTCTTTTGAATCGAATACTCGAATACAAAAATAGCAGCCGCATTTTTCAGCGCGTTGGATGCTGTGACGATTATAAAAAGACAGCTTGGTAGCCATTTCCACATTCAAGATGATTGCTCCTTTATAATTTTAGAAAATATACCTACATGAAAAAACACAGTCAAACATTTAAATCAAATACTTACATAATTATTACATTCTACTTTGTTGTTATGCTTATACTATTTGGTTATCATTTGCTTAAATACATATAGGGAGAATTTAAGATGGTAAGATTTATTGCCGTATTGGCGCTGTCACTCACGATGCCAGCTCTCGCGTTGGCTGCTGCAGCCGAGGAAAGTGATGTCAGCATTAAGGAGCATCATTTCAAGCACCACAAAAAGGGTGGCAGCCATCCCATGGATAACTTCAAAAAGGCCCTGAATCTAAGCCCTGAGCAGGAAAAGCAGGCAAGAAAAGCCTTTGCACAAGGCCAAAAGGATCACCGCAAGATTGTTCAGAAGTATGTTGAAAAGCTGCCTGATAGCGAGCGCCAGGCTATGAAGGCTGAGCTGGATGCGTCATTCAATGCTCGTCATGAACAATTCCTTGCAACCCTTTCAACCGAACAACAGTTTATTGCAAAGGCATTGTTCACCAAGCACTCAAAGGATCAGGTTAAGAAAAAACTTGCCGAATGAGAGTTGAGTACAACAAAAAACACCTGCTCTCGCAGGTGTTTTTATTGGAGCCAGGCTGATCAATAGGCCGAATATTTGGCTTCGATCTCTCGCTGGTTGCGGATATGCTCCTCGTAGGAGATTTCCTTGTCTTCCATGCGATGGTCGTTTTCACGGATCGCCTTCGATTTTGCCCGTTCAACCTCAGCCTTAGTCGCGTAATAGTTACGCGCTTCTGCGGCACCGTAAGTATCAAACGGCATCCACAGAGGGCCCAGGAAAGGGTAAAGAGGAATAGTAGTGATTCCCAACACGTAGTGACCCGTGTAGAAGTAGCCGGCCCCCGGCAGGATTCCCAGAGCAGCGGCCACCCCTGGGCTCTTTTCATTAACCTTGAGACCCTTCTCTTCATAGGTTCTCAATTCTCGCTTCTGACCTTCGATCAGTGCGGTGGTGCAACCCTGCAGCAGAATCATTGAAGCCATTACGGCAAGCATCAGTTTTTTCATCGGGTGAAACTCCATTTTGTTTACTTGTATTCTAGTGATGAGTCTGCAGACAAACAATTGTCTTTAATTGATTTTGCAGGAGTTTTCTCCAAGGCGCGGAACTGCTCGACCTCTTTGAAGCCCATGCTGGCAACCATATAAGCCTTGCCATTGACCACCATCACGTCTCCAACATCGCTGGATCGAGAGCGGGTGGTTTTACACACAACGCCTGGATTATCAGTCCAGGAATTCTCAAGATTTTGCGTCATCTCGTAGGCATAACTCAGGGACTGCCCAAGATTCTTGCCTTTTGGAACCTTAACCTCAGCCGCCTTGATATAGAGACCTTCTTTATCGAGCCCTTCTGCATGAGAGGGATTGATCTGGAAGGAAAGCATTGGCAGCAGGTGAGAAAATTGATTATGTGCCTTTTGCGTGTCAATGTAATAAACGTCAACCACTTCAATTGTTTTTTCAGTCATGGGATTTCCAATCGAGAATTTGTTCTCTTTAAATCCTATACTACACGAAGCGTTAATGTCTAATGGATCAGATTATTGACCCCGTTTCCAAGCGATATATTGGCCCAGTTTTCCGCTAATGTTTTCCCGGCCAACCGGATTAGAAGAATGGATGGTGAACGACAGGTTTGAGAGCTCAATTTTTTGATCCAGATCCTGCTCAATCAGCCAGTTGACCAGAATCACTGCCGTATCTTCACCGCCCAGGTCATGGTCAAACCAAATGTGATCAGGCAGCCCATGCTCTTCAATCAGACGGATAGCTTCAGCAGAGCTTCTTGCTACACGTAGGGTGGCAGCACAATTTCGGCTATCGCTAACGTAGTCTGGCTCTCGCAGGTCATCCAAAAAAAGCACCCACGCTGTGGCTTTAAGAGCATCAGTCGACCCGAATGCCATACCCTTACCTTTGAATTGATTAGAATCTACTGTAAATATACCGTGACTATAGGCGACTGTCAAGCGAGCCGTAAAATTTCTATAAAACCCCTCTATTCCACTGACATTAAAAAGGTTGTTGAGCGCAGTACTCTCTATATACAATATTAATGATAATGAGAGGTTCGCTTATGAGCTCAAGAATAAGAAATGCTTATTACAATTGTGCAAGACATGAAGACAAAAAGCCTTCATTCAAAATTATTGACGCACTAAAAGGATATAGCATTCCCGTTTCCGTTATCTCATCCGGAACTGGCCATTCTCGAGAGGGAACTCATCTCAAGAAAAACCCCATCATGTTCGGCCTGTCCGCAGGCTTCGTCGCTATAAGCGAATTTATCGGATCATCAAGATTCGGAAAGTCAGATAAATTGTGCATGAATGCCGCGAATAAAGCCTGGGAGCAGATTGCTCTAAACAATAAAAATGTATCTTTGAAAGTTGCAGGGCAGCAACAGTGGCTGACACAAGCCCTAAGCGCCAATGATTCAACAACAACAGATTTATTGAAAAATAAAGGTATTGATGTACAAGATAAGGCATCTCTACTCGATTTGCAGAAGGCATATATATTTGGGGTCAAACAAGCATTCGTTGCGGCTGAAACCGAGGGAAGAAAAGCAGAATTTGGCATGACCTACGATCAATTTACGGTCAAGCATCTCGCAAAAGGAATGGCCGTTTATTACCAGGCAATCGGGAGAGATTCTTCAGGAATGCATTCAGGTGAAGACATTAAATCCATGGTATTGACAGGCATTACCGCAATCAGGGAGCTTCAAAACAAGAATGTTTCGGCAAAAAAAGAAAGATCTTCAGACTTAAGACCGGGCGCTTAAAATAATTACAAGGGGCAAGCATGAACATTTCAATTCAAGACGCACTCAAAAATTGCATTCAAAAAGAAGTCGATAAATTCAATAGAATTACAGAAGAATATGACATTGAAAACTTTATGATTTCGACAATGTTTTTCGGAACCGTACTGGGAACTGCCGGGGGTTATGCAATGAATGAGGCAGGCGGGCTTGCCAACCTGCCAGAGTATCTTTATGCCCAGGGAGAGGTTGCAGTTGACTATGCACAGACAGCAGCCTCAATGGCGACTGATTTTTGGAATAAAAATTCTAATGCAATCATGGGTGTAGGCGGATCAATTGCAGGGGTCGGCGCCATCGTTTTTTTAAAAGGGGTGGCGGAGGCGGGGAGCGAAATTTCAAAAAGGGTCGCTCATGCTTTCAATTGGAATGGCCATGGACAAAAGTACCTGGACGCCATCACAAGATCTTATGACAAGATTCTAGCTAACCATAAGGGTTATGGATCCGCTCTAGAGGAAGAGTCCAAGTGGGTCAGGGATTTCTCCTTGAGAACCGTTGTTGAGGTCGGTAGCGAGAACATGGCCAAGGCCTATTTGCACGGGGTTAAGCGCTGCTTTGCAATGGCTCTTATGGAGAAACAAGACGTTAGCGTGAAGCTGGATTTCCCAACGAAAGAAATGCGGGCTCATATTCTAGACGGAATGACTGAATATTTCAGAGCGGTAGACAAGCAAAGCCCAGGATTAATAAATCGAATGAAATACGTTTTGTCCGGGGATGTGTTTATGATCAAGGATCGTGATCACGATGCACAAGCGGTAACGGCCATAAACCCAATCATCAGCAAAAAGCTGGATGACGTCTTAAAGCATGGCCAAAAGAAAAGGGATTCATCCTCGCCTCAGCCCTCCTTCTAGACCAAAAGAAAAAGGATCATCAGATCCTTTTTTTTCTTCGCTTAAATTGAGTCCACCTGATCAATAAAGTGCTCTGCGAGATCAATCAATTCAATGACTGCATCGATATTCATGGGCCGCTCGTCCAACATGATTAAAAGAATATCTTGAAGGTATAGCGCTGCCCGGTCATTTAATGCGCCAAGTGCGAACAAATCATCATTGTCACTTGTGATCTCAATGAGCTCGCTTATTTTTTTTATTGTCCGCTCGAGATCAAACACCAGTTTGGACAGTTTTTCTTTGGCGACACCGCTTAAGTCTTTAGACATCCATACCCCCAACGCTTATTTTCTGTCTAATTTAACAGAATTCGAAGTTTTTGCGACTAAATTATAAAATCCATTAAGCATATGAAGAAAGCTCTGCTCTAATAGCACTTTGATTCCACCCTGAATCTAAAAGAAAACTTGAAAGTCAAGTAAAAATACCGTAAAAGTTGTTTTGAATCTTTATAAGAAAGATATGTATATCAAAATAAGAATTCATTTCAATGAACATCGTAAGCCAAATATTTTCATACGTAAGTTTTCTGGCATTTCCTGCTTACCTTTTTTATCTTAATTCTCAGCACTCCTGTATTGAGCAAACAACTACCCAAATCATCAACTCAGGTGAAAAAAATCTACTTAAGAAAGGTGGAAGAGCGGTTGCATGGAGGGCGGCATTTTTATTTGAAAATCTTCGCCCAGGAATGATGAATCCTGAGATTTATTATGCCTTGCAAATAAATGTTAGGAATAAGCTACTACCCAAATGGGTAACCATACACACGACTAGGGCAAACACCCCTTCTGAAGCGATTGAGAAATTTGAAAACACTGGCTTCGCAGATATTTTCAAGCATCCACGCAAAGCCGATAAGGTCATTGACTATCTCGGCAAAAAAGAGCTTTGGAGGTATGCAAAGCTCGCCATGCTGGCCACCGCATTTTCCGTCGAAATATTCCGCCTGATTCTCCTCGCATAGTTTGACCGAAGATCGCTGTGCCGCTATATTTATCCGTCTATTGACAGTTGAATGGGTGTTTTTATGAGCGGTATCAAGTCAGACATTTGGATTCGTGAGCAGGCCGTTACACACAAAATGATCGAGCCATTCCAGAATGGCCAGGTTCGTGAGGTGGCAGGCGAGAAAATCATCTCCTACGGACTCTCCAGCTATGGTTATGATGTACGTTGCTCTAATGAGTTCAAGGTTTTCACCAACATTCATTCCGTTACCGTGGATCCAAAGAATTTTGATGAACGCAGCTTTGTGGACGTAAAGGGCGATTACTGCATCATTCCGCCCAACTCGTTTGCTTTAGCCCGTACTGTGGAATACTTCCGCATTCCTCGTGACGTCCTGACCATCTGCCTGGGCAAGAGCACCTATGCGCGTTGCGGCATCATCGTCAACGTCACGCCGCTGGAGCCTGAGTGGGAAGGTCATGTCACCCTGGAGTTCTCCAACACCACCACCATGCCGGCGAAAATCTATGCCAACGAAGGTGTGGCGCAGATGTTGTTCTTGCAGTCCGATGAGCAATGCGAAACCAGCTACAAGGATCGCGGCGGCAAATACCAGGGCCAGACCGGCGTCACCCTCCCGCGTACCTGATTAAAACAGGCGCATCGAAGGATGCGCCTGTTCTCTGAGCAAGAATTAAGAAACTCGGGGTTTTCCTTGTAGAATGCGAAGAGTGTATAGCGTGTAATCAGAGCCATCCATGATCCTGCTGAAAATCTCTCCGCGAACCTCCAGGCTGTAGCTCTCACTTGCTGCATTTATAAAATCAGTGACCTCGGCAAGCTGAAGTTTTTTGCTTTCAAATGTTCTGATCAAGAACATCATCATATTGAACTGAGTAAATGCACACAGCGCCAGGGAGGTTGCGGCTACAAAAAAGCTTGAATAGCCCAGAAGTTTAACGGAAAACAGCATGGTCGCCGCAATGAGTAACTGGATCAAAGCCAGGGGCACCTGCATTGAAACGATATGATGCAGCTGCTGGCCTCCTGAGATATCCGATATAGAAGTCATTTTTTTCGTTGCTTTTGAAAGGACTATGGCGGCGAACAAAATTAATACCAGCATATAACCAAACAGAAAGAATTCAACGCTTAACTGCGTGTAATTCAATGCAATAAACACAGGGATAAGAGACATTAATACTGCAAGAAAAAAAGCATTAATCCATGGGTACTCCAGCTTTAATTCTTCACAGGCAGGATCAATCACATGCTCCAGCTTGGATTTGTAATATGATTTATTCCTTTCAAAAGTTTCGCTCGTAGTTCTTTGACTTCTGAGGAATGAGTTCAGTGCCTTGGGGAGCAGGAGCTTCAAGAATAATGCTTTATAAATATTGAACATGCGTCCAGCTCCTAAAGGGCATTTCCTTGAATATTTAGGTGAGCATTTTACCTTAAATTGTGGCTTTGAGGTGATATCACAGCGTAAAATAACGGAAAGAAAACGAGGATTTCGCCATGCAACCCATCGCCTTTGGCAGGTTCCATTACGCCGGAATTGGAACCCGACGCCTTACCAAAAGCTCCTCCATCATCATGATTGAATATGCCTGCTGCATGGCATTTTATGGCGCCGTGGTGGACTCAGGGGCTGCTGACGGATCGGACACCTCGTTTGAAGTGGGCGCCAAGATTGCGTATGACGCGATGGTCAAACTGTTTCCAGATTTGACTCCGGGTCAATACTCCAATGTGATTGCAGTGCACCTGCCCTGGTCAGGATTCAATGGACGTTGGGAGAGTGAGACCTCTGGCTATTATCACGACACTCCGTCTGAAGCGGCGAGGAAGATGGCAGAAAAACATCATCCATCTTGGAATACGCTTAAAGATGCCGCAAAAAAAATGATGTGCCGCACCAGCCTGCAGGTAATGGGGCGCAACATGGGCAGACCAGCCCGTTTTGTGGTTTGTGAAACACCCGATGGCGCACACAGCGCCAGCGCCACCTCATCCAAAAGTGGTGGAACAGGACAAGCGATCCGGGTTGCTGATGCGCAAGGCGTGCCGATCTATAACCTGAAGCATAAAGCGCATTATGAGAAAATAACCGCATGGATTGACGAGGCCGATCTGAAAATTCAGAAAAGCCATGGAGTCAGTCCCAAAAGCCTGGTGGAAGAATACCTGTCCAGTTTTGTTGGGATCAAAAAGCGGACAACAGGTAATCTCGTACAAATGGCCCACAAAGGCGAGGTTGACGTTTTGGTTCATGGTTGCAATCTGATGTACATGAACAGTGGGATAGCCAAAGAAATCAGAGAAACATTTCCTGAAGCATACCAATCCTTTTTACGCACGAAAAAAGGCGATAAAAAGAAGCTTGGCACCATCGACTGCGTCACCGTCGAGCGCAATGGTAAACCAATTACTATCGTCAACGCTTTTGTTCAACCGATATGGGGGAGAGATCCAAACATCCTCTATGTTGATTATGAGTCAGTTCGAAAGTGCTTCGAAGCTGTGGCGAAAACGTTTGATCACCAAAAAATCATTGGCATACCCAGGATAGGGACGGGGTTAGGCAACGGATGCTGGGTAACGCTTAGCAATACCATTCAGCTACAGATGAAAAATCATAATCTTCTGTTAGTTGACTACGATGGCGAAAGCTTGAAATCTGAATTTCAAGAGGAAAGCCGGATCGAACACGAACAAATCGGCTTTGGCTTTTAATCGGAATTAAAAAATGAACGCAAATCGACGCTTATGCTGGATAGACCTGGAAACTACAGGCTTTACTGAGCTAAACAAGAAGTCTGTTTACAGGCACAAGATCCTGGAAATTGGAGCTCTGGTTACGGATCATCAATTTAAGGAAATTGCTCGACTGAGCATTGTGATCCATCACGATCTTGTTGATGTCGTAGAGCTGTGCGATGACGTTGTGATGAAAATGCACACTCAAAATGGACTTTTCCAGGACATGCAGAAAGCCTGCGTTTCACTTGAAGAGGCCGAAACTCTGTTGATCAATTTCTTGATTGATAACGGGATCGAACGCAAGGGCTCTCCTCTGTGTGGCAGTGGGATCGGATTCGACCGAATCTTTATCGAAACGCACCTGCCTGCACTCAACGACCACCTGCATTACCGAAACCTGGATATCTCAGCCGTGAAGGAATTTATCAAAACTATTGATCATTCCTTTGAGCCCAAAAAGAGGCTGGCTCACCGAGCAATGGATGACATTGTGGAGTCAGTGATCGAAGCCAAAACGTACCGCTCCCTGATTGCTCCGGCGCTGGAAAAGGCAACTCGCAAAATTCCAGAAAGCGAAAGCCTTTCTCCGTACTAGATCGTTATCTACATCCCCCTCTGGCTCTCCCGAGAGAGGGGGATGTGTCGTCCTTCAGATTGCTTCCCGGTTTTCTTCTGGCAAGGGGGCAGGGTAGCGCGCTTTCATATCGGCAATGAAGTGTGGATTTTTAACCTTCAATTGGCCAAACACCGATGTTTGACAGAAGGTAATTTTCACGTAGCTATTTTGTACAAAATAAGCAGCTTCGCTGAGGAAATAGTAAAAACCGAATTTCTCTTCTCGGTCTTGAATCCAGAACCGAGCATCAGCCTGCAGTGCAAACGCTGTAATTGCGCGGGACATTCCAATCCCGGCTACGCCAGTGTCTGCTGCTGAAAGCGCCAAGACGCCCAGCAAATGCTTAAGACGCGCAGCCCTGATGCTTTGTGCCCACTTGATCTGCTTGTCGCTACCCATCAATTCAGGAAGCTCAAGCGGGTAGGGCGGTAGATCTGTTGCGTCAAACCAGCCCTGGATCTTGGTCTTGCATTCAGCACAATACTCTAGCGTGGCAAACTGAAGGATTTTCGCTCTATCACGTGAGTTCTGATAGCTGATGTACTCCGACTCGCGGTGCCCACAGACACGGGTTACAGGGGTAGGGGCGACGGACGAATATGAACGCATGAAAATGACCTCACGGGAAAAGTTGGTGGCCTTCTTGCCTAGTAATTACAGTATACCAACGCTATCCCGCATCGTCAATTTACGCTTAAAGATTGAATTCGTTTATTGGCTCGCAACGCGAGCGCTAGCTGCTGGCTGGCTGCGTTGCTCTGCGCCCACGAAAACTAGATCGTTATCTACTTGTAGGTGCCAAATGTGGAAACTCCCCGCAGATGCCTTGGCAAAACAGGTAACGGCGGGGAGGTGGTTGGGATTACAACCCGATTGCGTGCATCAAATCGGCCTGGTGAATCAACTCTTGATAGTGAAGGCGTGAGCGGTCTCGTTTGGCATCATCCATGGCCTGCTGCGTGTCCAGCACATCGGAGTATCCGATCAATCCCGCCTGATACTGAGCCGTTGCGATCTGAACCGAACGGTTGGCCGCGTTCAATTCCTTTTCAATCCAAGGCTTTTGCCTGGTGTTTCCATTGAGGTTGATGATTGCATTATTGACGTCCGCAAAGGCACTCTGGATCACCTTTTGATAGTCAGCAACACGCTCCTGTTCAATTGCGGTTGCCTTGCTGATCTGAGACATGCGAAGACCTCTATCGAACAAAGGGATGTCGAGGGTAAAACCCAGCGTCCAGAATGAGCTGCCGCCCGCATTAAGCGAAGTTAGCGCAGTGCCTTGCGCGCCACCCTGGGCAACGAGACTGATCTGAGGAAACAGCGCTGCACGGGCTGCAGCAATGTCAAAGCCAGCGGCCTTGAGCATATTTTCTGACTGCTTGACATCAGCTCTAGAGGTGAGCAGCTGAGATGGCTTGCCTTGAAGCGGAAGGGCCATGGGTTGAGGAACTTTTGGGGGCAAAGAAACCTTGAGATCAGAAACCCCTGTCAACAACGCTAGGGCGCGCTCGGTCAGGGCTTTTTGAGATTCCACTTGCAGTTTGTTTCGCTGAATACTCGCGAGCTTGGCCAGTGTTTTCTCAACATCCAGCGAGGTGTCGATTCCCAGTTTATAACGGTTGCGAACGATTTCGAGCTGCTTCTCACGCGTTTCAATCTGCTGGTTAATCAGTTCGGACTCTGCATCGAGCATACGAAGCGTCCAGTAGCTTGAAACGATCTGGTGCGTTACAGAGTGGATGACAGCCTGAACGTTGTTTTCGCTGGCCAGGATTTCGTGAGCCCTTGCTTCGCTGAGGTTGGCCAGTCGAGACCAAAGATCCAGCTCAAAGGTGGCAATGCCACTGGCTTGCTGGCTTGTTGCATGATCTCGTTCGAAGCCGTTATTGCTGGATCTTTTTTGGCCGTCTACCGAAAGGCCTAGCTGAGGCCAACGCCTTGCGTCCGCCTCGCTCAGGAAAGCTCTGGCTTTCAGGAATTGAGCCGAAGCCTTCGCCACATCGGGGTTGCGGATGATCCCTTCGCCCTCTCCCTTGTAAAGGGCTAGGGATATCAGGCGATTGAGCTCTTCGTCACTGTAGCGCTCATGCCAATTGGCATATTCAGCAGCCAACGACTCCGTCTGCTTGACCGTTGCCAGGTACTCATCGGGGAGGAACTGTTCACCTGTCACAACATGATCAGGCTTCATGGCACACCCGCTGAGCAGGATGGCCAGCGCGAGAGGGCAAAGTTTTAGAAGAGGCTTAGACATCGTGAGTCTCCTTAGTCCTGTTGCTCCAGCGCTGCCCAGCGGATGAAAGCCAAAGGAAAAATAGTGGTACAAAAATGGTGGCAATAAAGGTTGAAACAAGCATGCCGCCGAACACGCCCGTACCCATGGATTGTCGTGCTGAAGCCCCTGCACCGGTTGCCATGACCAAGGGGACAATACCCAACACGAATGCAAGGGAGGTCATCACAATGGGCCTAAAGCGAAGCTTTGCAGCTTCCAGAGCAGCTTCTGCCAGGGGCAGGCCCTGATCCCGCTTCTGCTGAGCAAATTCAACAATCAAGATCGCATTTTTCGCTGCCAAGCCAACCAGTACGACCAGGCCGATCTGGAAGTAGATGTCATTGGGCATGCCGCGCAGCAGCAGGGCGCCAAAGGCACCCAAGAGGGCGAAGGGCAAGCTCATGATTACAGCTACAGGAAGCGACCAGCGCTCATACTGGGCGGAGAGGATGAGAAACACCATCAGAATGGCAAACCCAAAGGCGAGATTGGTCGTTGAGCCGCTGTTGAGCTCCTGGTAGGCCTGACCTGTCCACTCAATGTGGTAGCCATCCGGAAGGGTCTTTTCTGCCACTTCAAGGACAGCCTTGATGGAGTCGCCTGAGCTCATGCCTTGAATGCTGTTACCTGTGACCTTCGCAGAGACAAAGCCGTTGAAACGCTGGATCTGCTCAGGGCCGGAGATGAACTCCACCTTGGCAAAGGTTGACAATGAAATCAGATCTCCCTTGTTGTTTCTCACATACAGAGAAAGGATATCTTTGGGTTCATTTCGATGCTCCTGGTCAGCCTGAACCTGGACGCGATAGGTTTTACCAGACAGGTTGAAGTCGTTGACGTACTGCGAGCCGATGGTGCTTTGCAGGGTTTCATAAATGTTGGCCAATGAAAGACCCATGGAAATTGCCTTGGGCTCGTCAATTTCTACATAAAGTTGAGGAACGTCAGCACGATAGAAGGTATTGATCGAAGCAAAACGCGAGTCTGCACGCAGAGCATCAATAAAGGCGTTCAACTCGGAGGCTAACTGAATAGGGTCACCATCCGCCCGATTCTGCAGATAAAACTCAAATCCGCCCGTAGAGCCAAGGCCCTGAATGGCAGGCGGGTTGAAAACCAGGCCAATCCCGTCTTGAAGGCTCATACCCATTCCCATGAATTGACCTGCCAGGTTTTGAGCCAGCTCTTCACGTTCTGCCCATGGTTTCAGGTTGATGAACATCGCCCCTGCGTTAGGTTTGTTACCACCGCCAACGAAGTCGAAACCGGAGATGGCCAACACTCTGTCCACGTTCGGATTTTGCATGAGTATCTGACGAAACTCTTCGGAAAACTCCGTGGTTCTGGACAGCGAAGCGCCATCTGAAAGTTGGATCGAACCAATGAGAACACCTTGGTCTTCTGCCGGAACAAAGCTGCGCGGAATGTTAAGCGCAAGGATGACCAGACCCACAGCCACCATCACGAAGAGGATCAGGCTAGCAACCTGACGTTTGAGGGTGCTGCTGACTAGGTAGGTATAGGCACAGGTGATCCGATCAAAACCTCGATTGAACAGGTCGAAGAACCGGTTCTGCGCCTTTTGGGGTTTGAGCATGAGCGCGCAGAGTGCGGGAGTCAGGGTAAGGGCTACAATGCCTGATAGGAAAATTGAGATTGCAACGGTGACTGCGAATTGCTTGTACAGCATTCCTGCCATCCCGCCCAAAAATGAGACCGGAATAAAGACCGCACACAGAACCAATACGATAGCTACCAGTGCGCCTGAGACTTCGGTCATTGCCTGGTAAGCAGCTTCTTTCGCATCGAGCCCTTTCTCATGCATCAGGCGCTCGACGTTTTCAATGACGACAATGGCGTCATCCACCACGATGCCGATGGCTAACACCATGGCAAACAGCGTCAGCGTGTTGATGGAGAACCCGAGCAGCCAAAGACCCGCCAGCGAACCCACAATCGAGACAGGAACAGCGAGGAGGGGGATCAGCGTAGCCCGCCAGTTCTGCAGAAACAGGAACATGACCAGGGTGACCAGAATCAACGCTTCAATCAGTGTAGCCAGAACGGCATTGATGGATTCGTTGATGAAGGTGGTGGTGTCGTAGGCAATGAGGTATTCGACGCCGTTTGGAAATCTGTCCTCGATCTTGACCATCTCAGCCTTAACCCTTTCCGCGACATCGAGGGCGTTTGCGTTGGGCTGCAGGTTAATGCCGATACCAACGGAAGGGTTGCCATTGATGTAGGAGGCGCTGGAATAGTCCTGGGCGCCCAGCTCGACTCTGGCAATATCCTTAACCAGTACCGCGCCCTGGCCTGCATCCTGGCGGATGATGATGTTGGCAAAATCATGCTCGGAAAGCAGGCGGCCTTTGGCAGTGACGGTATAGGTCAGGCTCTGCTCTTGGGAGATCGGCTCTTCACCAATCTTGCCAACCGCATTTTGCGCGTTTTGGGCCCGGATGGCGCTGTTGACATCGGTCGTGGTGACTCCCAGCGAGGCCATTTTGACGGGATCGATCCAAATCCGCATGGAATAGTCTCGAGCACCGAATACTCTGACATCACCTACACCAGGCACACGTTTGAGGTCATCGACAATGTTGAGCTTCGCGTAATTACTCAAAAATAGCGTGTCACGACTCTTATCCGGCGAGCTGAGCGACAAGACCATAAGCATTTCGTCGCTACGCTTGCGAACCGAAACGCCGTTACGCCTGACTTCCTCCGGTAGGCGCGGCTCGACCATTTTGACGCGGTTATTGATATCCACCATGGCGATATCAATGTCTGTACCGACATCAAAAGTGACCGAGATCGAAACAGAACCGTTGGAGGACGCGGTGGAGTTGAAGTAGGTCAGCCCGGTCACGCCATTGAGCTGCTCCTCGATGGGAGCGGCGACCACTTTTGAAACCGTTTCGGCGCTGGCACCAGGGTAGGTGGCAGAAATACTGATGGTGGGTGGCGAAATTTTTGGATATTGCGCAATCGGCAAACCCTTTAATGCCAAAAATCCAACGAGCACGATAATCAGTGACAATACAGTGGAAAAGATTGGTCTTTTGATAAAGAAGTGGCTAAAACTCATGATCAGTCACCCCTCTCTTGTGTCGGCTGCTCTGTATTGATGCCAAGCACGGGCGCTCCAGGTCTTACTTTCAACAGGTTGCTGGTAATCACCACATCACCCTCTGAAAGTCCCTCGCGAATGACCCAGTCAGAACCTCTCCATTGACCGACTTGTACAGGGCTCGCCTGTGCAGTGCCTTCCTTGAGGGTCATCAGGACATGGCCATTGCTGACTTTTTGCACCGCATGCTGAGGAACAAGGAAAACGAGACCTTCTTGGCCGCTGACAATAACCTTGACGTACTCCCCTGGAAGCAGTGTTTTGTCAGGGTTATCAAGCTGAGCCCTCAGTGCGATTGAGCCCAAGGAGGGGTCGATGACACTGGACTGATATACAATTTCACCGGTTAAAACACGTCCGTCTTCACGTTTAACCTCAACGGAGCCAAATGCCTTCATCGCAGGAAAAAGGTCTTTGAATTCCTGTGTAGAAAGTGAGAAATTTACCCACATCGGATCAATTTGTGTGAGTTGAACCAAACTTTCTGACTGAGGGCTGACCAGATCACCCACAAATACGTTCGATTTTCCCAAAACGCCAGAGAAGGGCGCGAGGATGGTCGAATCACTTAATTGCTTATCAGCGATTCTTCGGCTGGCAATGGCTGCTGAATACTGAGCTTGAGCTACACCCAGTTCGCTGATAGCGCGATCCAGTGCTTGCTGACTCACCGCATGTGCCTTGAACAAGCCCCTTATACGGGCTTCTTCTGAAAGGGCATTATCAAGGGTGGCCTTGGCTGAGAGCTCTTGAGCCTTGGCGTACTCGGCAGCCAGCCTCAGATCTTCCTTTTCAACCTCGTACAGGATCTCGCCCTGGTTGACCCAATCGCCATCGCGGAATCCTTTGGTCTCAATAAATCCGGAGGTTCGTGCCCGGATTTGAATGGAGGAAGGGCTTTGTAGCTTCCCCAAAACAACCTTAACTGGTTTGATTGGTTCTTGTGTGGCAGTAAATAAAACTGCCCTGAGAGGGCTGGGTTCTTGTTGCAAAGAGGAGGGCGATTCCAAGCATCCAGCGAGAAGGGATGCTGAAATTGATAAAGCGAGAATGCTTCTTAAATGTCGCATAATAGACCTATACAAACAGGGTTGAATGTATCAAAGTCTAGCATATAAGTTTGCAATCAAAAAGCTTGAATAGTTGTCAATAAATACTCAAAAAGTATTAAATTAACGTAATTTAAATACCAAGCGACCCTTCAAGAAGAATGCCTTTTATAAAATTATTATTTGAAAACACGCTTAAAAGATCATGGTTTGAAAATAGTTCAACAAGAATGCGACGCCTGCCCTCAGTCTTCATAAGTGGAGCCACATCTTTTATAGAAAAGCTTGAAATGAATGCATTTAAGTAAAGAATCTCATTTATTTTGGTTTTTTGCATTTTCATTCTGGATTTTATAGCTTGCTCGAGACTTTCAGGTTTTGATATTAAAGAGCACCAAACACCTTCGGATACTGCTTGATTAATCAAGTTTTTCTTTCCCATCTCATTCAGTATAAAAGCCCCGTTAGGCTCTGATCTTAATCCTGACAAAAGGGATTGGTCTGTAATTAGAGAACTGTCTGGGATTAAATATATATACTTTAAGGTTAAGGAAACCATTTCATTGGCGAGATCGGCATCTATAAGATTTTTGTGTTTTATTAAATATTTTTCCTTTATAGCCATCTCATCAGGCCTGTTTTTAATTGCCGAAATTAATAAGCTTTTATTTATATATTCATGATGAATATCTCCAATATACCCCTGATTGGAAACAAGATGCTGAGCAAACTCCTCGTAACTTAATGCACTTAATTTTGTCGAGATGCCGTATTCCTTAATCTTTCTATCTATTTCAGATTTAAGGATTTCCTTACTCAAGTAATTTTTTGGAATAATGTTAAAACCCTGACTGCTTTGCCCAAGAAAATTTGCGACAGATTTACGCCTATCTTCCTCAACAGAATAGAAATTCCTTCCTAGAATAATTATGTCAATTGCAATATCCTCATCAGACATGCTCTTATCAAGCTCTCTAAATTGATGTTTAAAATCATCTATAATCATTTTAAGTCTCTATTCGATCCAAAATCCCATGTGATTAGGAAAGCTTTAGCGATATCAGAAACAATTTATATACCAAGCGACCTTTCAAGAGTAATGCTTTTAATTAAGTTACTTTGGTCTGAACCTGCTTACAAACATGCTTTATCATAAAGATTAAAGGCCAAGCTGATCCTCCAAAACAATTCCCTTGATAAAATGATCTTCAGGAAAGGTCTCAAGCAATTCATCCCCACTGTACAGCTTCAATAACACTTTCTTTCTCGCATGTGTTTTCATCAGGCTTGCAACATCCTGAATGGGAAAGCTTGTGATGAAAGTGTCCAAATAGGCAGAGACTCCTAATAATCCAGTTTTAAGCTTCATTCGTTGTTTAATCGCGTCACTTAAATTTTCGGGCCTGTCAGCACCCGGTGTCCACATCCCTTGGGCAACTGCCTGCTTGAGAAGATGTTTGCGACCTATGCCAACGAGAACCATATTTGCTCTCTGATTCTTTTTCAGACCTTGAAGTAGTGATTCGTCTGTCACGACTGAAATATCAGGCAAAAGCTTGACGCTCAAAATAGAGTTTTTAACCAATTCATTGGCAAATTCGCTATCAACGTTAATCTTCTTTAAATTTATTGTTGAAAAATCGAGCTTTGCATCAAGCGCTAACTTCAAAAGCTTTTTATCGTAGAATTCTGGATGTATGCGTCTCGCTACAAGATCTGGACTTGGAGATGTGGCTAGCATAATGCTAGACAATTCATAATAATCGCAACCTTGAAGTTCAGTCTGAACTTCAAAGTCCTTATGTATGCGTTTTATTTCGGCACCAATCATCTGATCTGTCATATATTCTTTAGATACCTTACGGAATCCAGATGCTGTTTCCCCCAGGATATCTGCAACGTTTTTTCTTCTTTGCTCTTTTATCTTATCGAAGTCTATTAAACCAAGGCTTATCCGAGTGGCAAGCTGTTGATCGGAATAAGAATCTTCAATTTCATTAACAATATCCTCAATATTCATGACATGCACCTTATATTCCAAGGGATTCTTCAAGCACATCTATTCTATTTTTCTTGAACGAGATGAGCATTTTTCTTTTCAATTCATCATCGTCCAAAAGACCAATGAGCCTGGTTCGATCCGCGTGTTTCAGCTTTTTCATTGTTGCTTCTGTGATCTGATCCAAGCAATTCCCTGCAAGCCATTTAATATGTCGTGAGTTGTCATGACCCCTTTCTTCCGAAAGGAAGGAATGTGCTTGAACTGAATAAAGCAAGTTCATGATTTTGAAATTATTATACCAGGAGCGTGCCTCAGCCGATTGGAAGGACAGTGTTCGAGAAATAGACTCCTCCATTTCCTTTTCCATTACCTGTGACGCTTCACGATCCATCCACTTGACCGATTTAGAGGGCAAGCGGTACATGTTTGATGTGATTTTAAGTTTTGGAATGTCCTGCCCAACGGTGAGGTTGATCAGGGCGCAAGCACCTCGCTCTAGAGTCAAGGATTGCTCGTTACATACGTAATTAGAAACTTGTGAAAGCCGCTCAAGCGTAAGGGATACCAAGAGATTATCCAGTGCTTTCATACCCAGATGACAGCCGGCGCTATCAAGCCTGACAAGTTGCTCAGACAGCATGAGAAGCTGACTCAGCGCAGCGGGTGGCTCATCCCCATTGGGCATAAAGCTTCCTTCTGGGATAAACTTTTCTTCAGGAAAAAAATGTTCAATAATCCCCATGAGCATCAGGCTCGGGAAAATCTCAGACTCCTTTGGCCTAGCAATGACTTCCTGTTCAACAAAGGCCATTGTTCTGGGATGAATGGACAGTGTCGTATTTTCCTCTTCAAAAGTCGACATTGTTAGAACCTGTGAGTTTGCAGACAGGTTTTTTAATATATCAATAGGAATTTCACGCAAATGCCTGCTGACGATGGGCCTGAATAAATTTGCAATTTTGAGTGCCTGGTAAAATTTATTACTAACGGCATGCTTGATAAAATTATCTGATGACTCTCTTAAGAAGTAGAAGTAATCATCCATATCCTCTGCATTTAAATCTATAGAGTTGTTTAAAAAGTAAATAGTGCAGACAAGAAAGCTAATCTCGTTCTCTTTGGTATCAAAATCCTTGCGAGCAATATGGATTTCCCGAAGCTTTCCAAAATCTGTGGGCCCAAGCTTGAAATGTGATGATCCAATGTGCTTTAAAATTGCACCGAACCTGACCGGCTCACCCTCCTTAAATGCCTGATAAATTTCATCCAGGATGTTAGAGGCCAATACCTTAACTATTTTCATGATGCGCTCAACTTAAATGACATTTAATGTGGCATGACTAAAAAGATAGTGTAGTTCGTGAGCCAGTCTAAGATCTATGTCTGGAAGGAAATACGTATAAATTGACTTGACAGCATTTTTTGCATCGAGCAGGATAGAGCCCATGCCAGATTAGCTCAGATGGTTAGAGCGTTCGGAGTGCTAGCCCGAAAGGTCATCGGTTCAAATCCGATATCAGGCGCCAAATTCAGTAGGCCTGCCTCCTCCTTTAAGGAGGCTCAAGACGAAGGAAAACAGAGAACATGTTGTAGCTCTTGCGAACGGATTAGACCGCTTACCGACCCGCTTCATAAGCTTGACCTTACGTCAATTACTCCCCAAGAGATCGCTCACCTGCTCGCGCATAACATGCCGCCTGCTGATGAAGATCATCTCTACCAGTACGCAATTATCCCTGCGTCACTGGAAATGCCTCCAGGCAAACTCTCTGCTCAGACCGGACACGCATTTGGCGATAGCTTTTCAGTGGCTGTTGCGATGGATCCTGTCCGTGCTGCACGGTATCGAGACCTCGCTCATGGTGGCTCGAAAGTCACGCTGAAAGCTAAGAATCAACACCAACTCGTAAAGGCCTTCGCCCAGGCTCGAGAGCTGGGAATTCCCTGCGCCTTGGTCGTAGACCGACACCATATACTACCCCCTCATTTTGACGGTTCTCCGATTCTGACCGCGCTTGGCATCGGCCCTTGCACGAAGGAAGAGGCGCGGGCGGTCACCAAGAAATTTCAATGCCTATAAGGAGAGATCGATGAACAATACACAAAACAGCATCACTTTGACCTCAACAGAACAAAACCAAAATAAGGAAACCTGCGATATGAACAATTTCATTTATTTTACTGATGCCCGCAAATCCATGATTGCCCGCAGTAAAAGCCTGCTGACTGACCCGGACAATTTAAAGCTCGAGCGAAATCAAGACGGGCATCGCCTGCGCAAGCTTTTTTTCAGAGATTATGTTGTTTACGCCATTTTACGAGGTGCTGACTTTAAAAAAACAAGTCACATGGAGGATGGGCTTAATGCCAGAGAGGAGCTTGAGGGAATGCTTAAGGCTTACGCTAACAGTGAAAAACATTGGAGCTTAAAGGCAATAGGTCGCTATGCCGATAATGCTGCGGAAATGGATGAGCTTAAAGCACTGATTGATAAGGTTTTGCTGTCTTAACAAATTGAATCATGAGGCGGTTGGAAACAACCGCTCTTGCTCTTTATATTGAGACATCAGGTTCTTCAACCTCATGCTTGGCTGCCTTTTCCTTCCCATTAAGCATGATTGCACTTATATCAGCATTGGAAGACAAACCGTCAGAATCCACTTTTGCTATAACTTTTTCTACATTAAATTTCTTTTTCGCTAGTTCTTCAGAGCGAATTTTAGCCACTTCTTCTGCATAAATAGCTGCCATCCGACTCCTTGACCGCTCAACGGCTTTTCCAGCCTTTTCATAGCCTATTGCGTCTATCCTTTCCGCAATGTAGACGCCGCCTCTAACCGCGTTTACCGCTGCTGCCTTAGCAGCCAGAGGTGCCAGTATTGTATAACCTGCAGCCACTCCAGCAGCTTGCCCAACAATCTTTCCCGTCGTTTTTCCGATCTCGATATCATCTGAAAGAATTGTTATAGCAGGAGTAACTGTCATTGTTGTTGCGATGTCAGCCAGGGATGCTGCAGGGTTTAAAATCACTCCTAGGGCAGCTGAAATTTCTGCAACCTTTATGGGGGCATCAAAGGCCTTCTCTACCTGCCCACCTAATCGCTCTTGATAAACCTCTTGCATCGCTTTCGTCGACATATAAAGCTTGTCGCTGCTATCTTCTCTCGTCGCAGCAATCTTATCGGCTTTATAGCTAAATCCACCAGGCATATTATTTAATGCTTCGCTAACCCTATTGAGTTTGCTTTTAGGCTGCTTCGGCATTATGTAAGGCCTTGCGTAAGGATTGTACGGCGCCTCAGTAAGTACCAGATCATCCAAATTGATAGCGAATCTATCTTCCGCGTAGGCTTTATCTGCTGAAGCCATTCCAAGGGCAGACATAGAAGCAAAAGCAAGTGCAGTCAAAAACTTTCTGTTTTTGTCCGTTACGGCATCTTGGCTAGGAATGATTTCTGATCTAACAACCCCAAGCGAGGCAAGTGCCTTCGATTTCCACGTATTCTCGGTGGTATTTTCCATTCATTTCCACCTTACGTTTGTATTAAATTCTCAATCTGATTGGCGGGATCAATTATCACAATCGGAATACCTTTTTTTATCAGCGTTATACATTGATAAGAAATAGACTTAAGAACAAGCACCTCATTGCCTGAGCTCAAATAGAGATCGTCATCAATAACTTGAGCCCGATCTGCACTGATAGCAATAGAGGCACCTTTTTCAATTGAGTCAACGCTTAATATCAAGCAGGCTGCCTCATTATTAGCATTGTAACCAATTCCAATCGCGTAGTTCTTAATGTCCACATTATTTCCTTCTGTCATCCACTAATATACAAAATGAATTCTGGTGTCTTCAATTCAATCTAGCAGTTCATTAAATCATTTTAACCGATATTGAAAACAAATCCTAAACTGACATCGACATTGAGCGTGTGCTCGACTGGCTCCAAGCGAACAATGAGTAATGCGAAAAGCCGATGACATAGGGAAAGCAGACTAAAGAACCGGTTATTGAAAGCGTGGATTCGATTTAGCGGTAACCCCGCATCGCGTAACCGTGATGTTCAAATTTTTTTTACCTGTCTTCACTATTCCTAAAAACAATGGGATAATGAATTAAACGATAGGTTTTTCAGCATGAAGAAACTTGTAATTGGGTATCATCAGCAAGCCAAAATCCCTCAAAAAGTAGACCTGAGGAAATTTTTGGTTTTAATTGTTGCTGTTTTAGCATCGTTATTGTTCTTTTTCTCCGGGCAGTATTTGATGATTATTTGGGGCGTTTGTATTGGCAGTTACATAGTCTACGACATATACAGAACTGCAAAAATATCTAACAACCTTACGGAGCACGAAGAAAAAATTTCTCAATATGCGAGAATCTCAACCTTCAATTGCGTAATTGAGGGGGAGAAATGCTCATTCAAGATTGGGGATAAAGGAAACAAGGTTCTCTGCTCAAGCGACATCATCAGTGAGAATGATGAGCTTATTAGAACAATTGTCTTAGCAATGCCAGAAGAGATTTATGTTAGGATCAGGTTGATCCTCAGAGAGAAAGTTTACTCGCAAGTCCGCCAAATCCCAACTGAGGTTGCCGTAGACCTTTGGTCAATATCCCAGGAAGCCAGGGCAAGGAGTCTTGGCTTGGAATCACCATTCTTAGAAACGGGTTTTGAATAATGTTTTATGCACCCAAAATATGGCACCTCCCTCACAACAAAAATGGCAGGGATTTTATTACTGGCGATATTCACGGCGCCTATAATCTTCTGATCCAAGCCATGCGTCGAGTCAATTTTGATCCAAAACATGACAGAATTTTTTGCGCAGGCGACCTCATCGACAGAGGCCCAGAGTCTCATCGAGCCCTTGGCTTTTTGGATCAGCCTTATGTGTATGCAGTTCGCGGCAACCATGAAGACATGCTGCTTCAATACTATGAAGACGGAGAGCCAGACGATAAATTATTGGAGATCGTCTCCAAAAGAAATGGTCTTGATTGGTGGATGAGTGTCGACAAGGGTAAACGCATCAAGATTATCAATGCGTTGCGCAAGCTTCCTCTAGTGATGGAGGTGGATACTCCGAGAGGCCCCTTTGCTGTTTTACATGCGGATATTCCTGAAGGTCAAACATGGAGTGACTTCAAGGAAGCAGTTGAAGCGGAAGATGAATCTACAATCATGACAGCGTTATGGGGCAGAAACCGAGTAAAGTATGGTTCTCAAGAGCTGGTTCAGGGTATTGGCCGTATTTTTGTAGGGCACACGGTACAGTGGGACGGGCTCAAAAGGTATGGAAACATTTTTGCAATCGATACAGGCTCAGTATTTGCCGAAATCGAATACGGTAAAGGACACATGACATTCGTTAATGCCGCAATGTCTACACAGCTGCTTAACGCAGCTCCCAAGGTTGAGGAAAATATCGACTGCCGAGATGGGGTCGTACCTGGCTATTCGTTTGGCGATAGCTTTCGTTGATTGAGAGAACACAAAAATGCTCATACTGAACCCGCTGACTGGCCAATTGTTCGATAAAAAAGAGAACAGATTGGTCGCAAATGACGAAGTTTTGATGTTTATTCGGGATCTGTTCACAGTAAATGAAGACCTCAAACATCGTCTTACCCTGCACTCTTTTCGAAAAATGTTCGAGTGCTACCCAGCGCTTATGGCTCTAAACGGCTGGGCTGACGATTTTATGGCATTCGATTACAAGAAATTGCCAAGATTTGTCCTTTTGAACAACGCTGTCGACAGCAATTCATGCGATAAACTGTTTCTGCAACGTAAAATAGATGTTGCTGATTCAGAGCTGACGTTTCTGGATGTTGATTTTATTGAAAAAAGTGAAAATGTAATCAATATCGATGGCAGCCGCACACGCACTTTTTCCATAAAAATGGATTATAAAGATCAGCCAAGCATTGAGATTGATGACTCCACTGATCTTTTTTACATTAAAGACAATGAGGTTCAGAGCCTATCATTTACCAGGCTAGATGAGATCTATTGGAAACCCATTGAGATTTTGAATGCACAATACAGCATGACAAAAATGTATGCCAATGCAGACAGGTCTTCAATCGGTCATTCCGAAGTAAGTGATTATATTCAGGAGACTCCAGAACTTAAACTTGATTCCGTCATTCACACGATTCTGATGGACGTCAATTTGGATGATGAAGAAGTGTTTGAAGCAGAGCAGGAATTCATGAATGAAGTGATGGAGCGAATCGAGGAAACGGGATTTTCCGTGGATGGAGATAGCGAAAAAAACAAAGATGACTAAACTGAGATTCTGAAGATCAGAATCTCAGGCAATGACCAACCGTAACGATAGATCAAGCCTTCCAACTTTCATAGCTCCTCAATTGGTGCGGCTGGTTGTTAGGCCTCCATCAGGGGTATGGCATTGGGAAATTAAATTCGACGGATATAGGTTGCTGGCCAGGATTGAGAACGGAAAGGTCAGCTTACTTACCAAAAAGGGCCATAACTGGGCAGCCAGATTTCCAGAAATAACGGCTGAACTCGCTGGTAAAGATACTCAGATCTCATGGCTTGATGGCGAGCTTGTCAGAATCAATAGCGACGGCCTACCAGACTTCGGGTTGCTTCAGTCTGCAATTGGTAGCAGAAAGCAAACGGGATACGTCTATTACATTTTTGACTTGCTTTTCGATGCCGGTGAAGACTTGCGAAATAAGCCTATCGAGTTCCGCAGATCCAGGCTTGAGAGGTGGTTTGATAGCAAAATCATGCAACAGATCAAGCTTTCACACATCTTCGACGAGCCCGTGACAGATTTATTGGAAAGCGCATGCTCAATGAAGCTGGAAGGACTGGTGGGCAAGCGAGCAAAAAGTCTCTACACCTCTTCTCGAGACGGTTCGTGGGTAAAAATGAAATGCTATAACAGACAAGAGTTCATAATTGTTGGCTATAGAGGTAATGCGACAACATTGATACTCGGATGGTATTCTTCTGACGGAACGCTGAACTATGCGGGAAGAGTGAGTAACGGCATTCCATCTAAAACTTCGACATCCCTGTTCGAAACTTTAACAAATTTTCGTTTACCCATCAGTCGATTGGCCAACCCACCCCGCTATCCTGCAACATGGGTCGAGCCAGTACTGGTCTGTGAAATTAAGTTTTCAGAAATAACGCGAGCTGGACGCTTGCGGCATCCCGTATTCATTGCAATCAGAGCTGATATCGATCCTGAAGATGTTACCATCGAATTAAGCGAAATGTAGCAATCAGGCAATATCGTAATAAGAGCTAAGTCCATGAGCGCCCGTCCAGCCCAGGATTCTTCCTGGTGTAAAGCGTCTGGTGTCGAACATTTCGCGAGTAGCCCTTACGCGCTCACGCTTCCAAGCAGGATCATCGGGTGACAGTGAAGAGGGCGGGCCATCGAGGTACTCAATGTCCATCATCATTTCCCGAAAATCAAAACCCGTGACTTTAAAAACGTATTTAAAGCTGATATCGCCACTGTAGTGAGTCCCAGGAATGAGCAACGGATTAATCAGGCTATTGCACGATTTTATTAAATCGTTTGATAAGCCCATGTAGGCAGCAACCTCAACACAAATCCCCTTGCTCTGAAGCGCTTTTACCAAGTAAACAAAATCACCATCCCCTGACATGAGGATTACTCGGTCAAGGCGGTCGCTATGTTGAAGAATGTCGACAGCCATCTCTACATCGAAATTGGCTTTTGATATAATTTCGCCTTCGCTCCCCTGATATACCTTAGGCTCCTTGGTGTTAAGGCTGAAGCCGGCATTAGCAATTCTTGCACGGCATCCGCGCCTAAATGCACCAAAACTCGGTCGCTCGCGTTCTTGAGCTTCGTCATATGCCATGTACACATAGACTTGTGTAACAGGGCCCAAACCCTCGTAATGCTTTCTGAGCTCTCTGAACTGAATGCTTCCGAGACCATTACTAGAGATATTCTCAAAATCCACGTAGATGCCAGTTCGCATGCAAGTTCCCATAATTCTAGAGCGTAATGCAGTCTGGTTTTGCTAGCAAAAACCGGGGCCTTTGCTCTTTCTACTATAGCATTTTTGAGCTGTTTTTAGGTAGAAAACGAAGGGCAGCCGCTGCGCGAATGGACGACTTTGCGTGAAAGCCCTGCACGCTCCAGGCCTCGTCGTGACTGAAGTAGTGAGGAAATCACAGACCCAAATGTTCTTCAAGCACGCTGGCCCGATGCTCGCTTGACGCTTTCTCCAGGAAAGAGTAGTAACCGAAACGCTTCACAAAGAAGTCGACGTCGCTATTTTTCACTTGCTTCTTGATTTCTTCCTCAGTGTAAGCTGACTTGAGAGCATCCCTAACCCACCCATCTTCCTCAAACCCAAACCGTAATTCTGAAACTGTTTTGATTATTTTGACCTTTAGGTCTTTGGTTTTGTCAGGAAATAGAGCAGTAAGAACCTGTTCAGCATTTTTCATACGGCCTACAAAAGCACCATATGTTTCTTGCTCATGGGTTACTTTGGAAACATCTCCAATGTACTTAACAACTGAATGCTTACAGTTTTTATCAGATAGATAATTCAAGACAAGCCCTGCGTGCTTTATCCAATTTTCATCCGAGTGCACTCTGCGCAGATAATCACCCAGGATTTTTTCATCCAAAGTGTCGTTTTTCAAAACCTGATCAAGGCCAGACAGTTCCATGCTGGCTCTTACGATCTTGCTTGAATCGAAAGCTCTCTCGTGCAATGCCATGATATTGTCGTAATTCACACCAGGCTTTGTAAGCTGACGGACACAGGCCTCAACATATTCTGAGCTAAAACCAAATTTTCCAGAGTAGCATTTTGCCAAAAAAGACACTTCCTTAGGCGTCTTCAAATCAAAAAAAGGTGATTCATCACCGCGATACAATAAAGAATCTTCGGTGATGGGCAAAACACGATCAGATGTCCAGTACTTAGGATGCTTATGCTTGGGTCGAGGCGGCTTTCCCATAAAATAGCCGTCACCACAGAGAGGAAGACGGTCTTTGTAAGCCTTTAAGATAATGTCGGTGTGACCCGATTTTAATAGCGCGAGCATGGGGTTAATGTTGGTATAGACCACAGGATCTTCCTGGGCGAACTCAATTCCCATTGAAGTCCTGAACTCAAGGAACATTTGTTCATAAAAAAGCTCTCTTTTTACCGGAGTAAGCACGCTTGCTTCAATAAGCTTATTTTTTAAAAATTCTTCTGCGTAATGAGCTTCTTTTTCATTTGGCCACGCTTGGTAATTAAAATTCATATCAAATCCTTTTCTATGTATTTTAACAGGTGCCAGGGGAAGGGTGGCAAGGCCATCCTAACAAACGAAAAACCCCGAGAAATCTCGGGGCTTTTGATCAGAATTTGATCACTTTGACATCGTGAAGTTATCGAGAGCTTGCTTGAGCGTCTTCGTTTGATCGTTCAGGGATGCTGCAGTGTCAACAAATTGACCTGATTGAGCCGCGTTTTGCTGAGTAACCCTATCAAGCTCAGCCACGGCAATGTTGATCTGCCCAATGCCTTGGCTTTGTTCGTAAGTCGCTGCACTGATTTCGGATAGAACGCTAACGACTCGAGTCACGCTTGACACGATTTCATCCATGCTTTCCCCTGCATTTTTAGCCAACAGAGAGCCACTTGAGGTTTTTCCTGCAGATGTCTCAACAAGAATTTTTATTTGCTTTGCTGCGTCTGCGCAACGGCCAGCCAGATTACGCACTTCGCTCGCCACAACAGCAAAGCCTCGTCCATGCTCTCCCGCTCGAGCGGCCTCAACGGATGCATTAAGTGCAAGGAGGTTGGTTTGGAACGCTATGCTGTCCACAAGGCTAACGATCTCATTGATTTGACGAGATGCAGCTTCGATTTCTGACATGGTGGTTACCAGCTCGGTCACCACTGATCCACCCTGAACGGCCAGTTCAGATGATTCCTCTGAAAGCCTTTGAGCTTCTCTTGATGACTCCGCTGTTTGATTGACTGTGCTGGTCAACTCTTCAAGCGAGGCAGAGGCCTGTTGTAAACTGGACGCTGTGCTTTCCGTTCGGCCCGAAAGATCCTGGCTGCTTTGTGTAATCTGCACTGCAGCTGAGCCTACGGACATACTCGTATCCCGAATGGTTAGGAGGATGCCTTCTAGCTTTGCTACGAATCGGTTAAAGGCGGTTGCGATCTGAGCGACTTCGTCTTCGCCATGTGCCACTAAACGCTTGGTTAAATCTCCGTTTCCGGTGGAAATTTCTTCAAGGGCGTCACGCACTTGTAAAAGACCTACAAAGGAGCGGGTCAGCCAGATTGACAGGAAGATGGAGACAATAAGCGTAATGGCAAAAACACTCGCCGTTGAACTGACGACCACCGTGTTTAGAGCAGCCGTGATCTCTTCGTCATCAATGGCCAGGGTCAACTGCCAGCTAGTGCCAGGGATATTGCTCGTTTTGAGTCGCACCACACGACCCTGAATTTCAAAGTTTTCCCATGCTTCATTTTTTGAAAGCCGTGAAATTGATTCAGACGTTAATTCTGAATCCAAGTCAGTAATAGGCTTGAGCGTCAGCTTGCTATCAGGGTGAGCAATTAGGGTCTCACCATTTGTACTCAAAAAAGCGAAGCTATGTGGCGTTGGCTTGATAGCAGTGACTGTATTAATCACGCTAGTGATCATGATGTCACCGGCAACAACCCCCTTGGTGGTGCCATCGACGATGACAGGTGTGGCAACAGTAACAATTAAGGATCCTGAAGCCGCATCCACATAAGGGGTGGTTAAAATGCTCTTGCCTTTGGATTGGGCTTCTTTGAACCACATTCTGGTGCGAGCATCATAATCGTGAGGAGGAACCCATCCGTTATGAGATAGAAATGAACCATCCGACCAGGCCATATAACTCATATCAAAATTGCCAGACGAGGCAAGCTGAATCAGCGCGGAGAGGGATTCTTCTGCATTCGCAGTAACGTGAGAGCTGGCTGCCTCGAGAAGCAAAGAGCTGCTTTTTACCCATGTTTCAATAGATCTAACATTGCTCCTAAGTTCTTTATCTGAGTTATCCAGGATGGATGATTCCATCTGGCTACTGACTATTTGATAATTTATCGTTGCAACTAAAGCGAGAGAAATAACAAATAGAGATATACAAACAAAAAGAATCTTTCCCCTCAAAGTCTTAGGTATTAATCCCAACATCAGTATAGCACCTTATTTAAGTTATAGTTTTGTAAGGCAGGAGGAATTCCCCCATATTTGGGTCAATACAATAAACTAGAGACAACTTAATTAAAAGGTAAATCTGCTATTTAGTAGTTAAATAGGACAATCGGTAATTTAGAAAATTAAAAGCCGAAACTTACTTCTTCCACGGGTCTTCTTTTCGGCTTTGAGTTTTTGGCCTTCATGGCTTCGAAAACCCGATCAATTTGCGCCATATTCTTGGAGTAATCAGGACTGCTGGCACCCAGGAATACGATCCATCGAGAATCTTCTCGAAACACAACGGCATTTGTATCATCAAGCTCTACAATCTTGTGCTTTCCAAGATCTTGCATGGTGAGATTTATGTCTCTGTATTTAATGTTCAGGCCGTTACCGCGACGCGTTTCAATCAATTCTATTTTAAGTGCATTTCCAGCCCTAAGTGAAACTCGCTCCATGTCAGCAGATACGGGCATTTCCCACGGATCAAGCTCGGAAATGTAGCGTCCACCTTTATCATCAATCTCGATAAAGTATGGTTTTTTGGAAGAACGAATAATTTTAGAAACCGCTTCAATAATTTCATAAAAGCGGAAAAGTTCTAACGGATCTTTTAGTTTCATGTGTATAACCCACTTCTTTTAAGCTTTAATCTACCAAATGCCGCAAATACCAATCAACTATTATAGTTGAAGCAGGGCTTTTTATATCTTTCTATAGACTTTTATTTTATCGCATCCATAAGTAGGGTAGCGAATCAACTCGCTCAACTCTTTAATTTCCTGGACGTTTTCAAAAAACTTGTCCGTGGCACAGCCGCCAAGGAAGGGCGGTTTCTGATTATAGTCGGTTACCTCACCAATGAAAATGATGAAGACGTCAGTCGGCAAGTACTTGATAGCTTCGGTAAGGCCCATATCCGTGGTGGGCCAGGATACCAGCAAAATATCTGCCCAATTCCTGTGGGCGACAACCGCTGAAACCGCATCCATTTCGATGACTTCACAGACATGGCCGAGATCATAGCTTCCATCATGCCCTTGTCGAAGGCTTGTCGACTTGATGCTTACACCGCGTTCAGCCAGCAAGGCAGCCAGGTGACCTCTTCCAGCGTAGACTTCGAGCACATTCTGGCAATCGATAAAAGCAACCAGGTCATCTATCAGCGGCTTGCTGAGATACCCGAAAATGCGCTCATTATTCTGCAGCTGTCGAGCGTGAGGGCACAATCCATCGGGGAGATCTTTGTAGCGAATAGGGGCGGGACTCAAGGAGGCATTCCTGGGAAAACGAAGAGTTTGTATACCAATACTATACCAGAAATCACGATTTGTCCATTATTTTTGCTTTACGAGAGCTCTTTTGACCAGCAATGACAGGGGTATACAATCTTTTTTGTCTGTGTCAATATGCGGAAAATAAAGCCTCATGAGGTGTTATCACTATGGAAGAAAATGAAGTCATTCAAATAATTGCGCTGGTTTCTACCTTTGCTTTTCTGATCCTGCTGTTTTTTGGTGATTTGTTGGGTTCCGATTCCGATGGGAGTGGGGCGGGAGGGTCTGAAGCCTCGGCGTGGAGTGTATCTGAGTTTATCTCAATCCAATCGGTAGCGTTTTCCATCATGAGCTTCAGTTGGGCGTGGCTGTTTTTGTCCGACTGGTCGATGATCGCCCGCGCTGCAGGAACGCTCGGAATTGGAGGAGTGCTGGTTGTCCTCTACCTGGCAGGACTGAAACTTTTATCCAAGCTCAATAGTAAGCCCTATAATCCCTCGTTCAAGCCTGAATACGGCATGAGCGGCGTCGTTTACCTTTCGATTCCCTCTGGAGAAGGCCAGGGTGTGATTACCATCCTGGACAAGGTTCTAGGAGATATCGAGCTAAAAGCATCTTCCTTTGATGGTGGGCCTATCCCGGCTGGAAATGACGTCACCATCATTGAAGTCGTAAACCCAAACAGTGTCATTGTTAGACCCGGACGTGCTTAAACCACTTAATTGAAACGAAAGGAAGTAAATCTAATGAATTTGATCCCATCGGCCATGATGTGGCTTATCCCGGTGCTGGTAGTCGTCGTCATTTTGATGACAATTGTCAAGCAGTACAAAATTTGCCCAAATGACCGCGTGATGGTCATCTACGGTGCGGGTACAGAATCTGGTGGTGCTCGCATCATTCATGGTGGTGGCGCCCTGGTGATTCCTATCATCCAGAGCTACAAGTACATGTCGCTGGCACCCATGTCGATCACCGTCGACCTTTCCAATGCCTTGTCGGCAAACAATATTCGCGTAAATGTACCTAGCCAGTTCACCGTCTCGATTGCGTCCAAAAAAGATGAGCTTATGCAGAATGCGGTACGCTTTCTGCTGGATCTGACGCCACAGCAGATTGAAAACGCCTCCAATGAGATCATCATTGGTTCGCTGCGTGCCGTAGTGGCCACCCTCACAATTGAGGAACTGACCCGCGACCGCGAACGATTCATCAGCCTGATCGACGCTAACGTTCGCACCGAGCTGAACAAGATTGGCATGGATCTGGTGAACGTAAACATCCGCGACATTACGGATGAGTCCGGCTACATCAAAGCGATGGGACAAAAGGCCGCATCTGAAGCCATCAACCAGGCCAACATCGACGTGGCGGAGCAAGATCGTATCGGCTCTAGCGGTGTTGAGAGTAACAATCGCCAGCGTGATATCACTGTTGCTGAGCAAAAATCGCTGGCTGAAATTGGTAAAAAAGAGGCTGATAAGAACCGAGACGTTCGCTCTGCAGAGCTAAAGGCAGAAACCGTTACCGGTCAAAACGAATCCATGGCCAAGATTGCGGACACCAACGCTCAGCTGGCGATACGCGAAGCTACCGCTTTCCAGTCGGGTGAAGTGGCCAAAGCCAGGGCGAAGAAAATTGTTGCTGATGAACAGCGTGAAGCTGAGGAAGCTTCACTCGCCAAGGAAAATCTACCTAAAGCCAAGATTGCCAAAGAGCAGCTGGAGATCGAAGCTGAGGCAAAGGCCGAACAGGTTCGTCGTCTGGCCAAGGGTGATGCTGATTCCATGATGGCTCGTTATGAAGCAGAAGCGGCGGGTCTTCAGAAGGTGTTGGAAGCCAAGGCGAATGGCTACAAGAGAATCATCGAGGCAACCGGCAGCTCAGAAGCCGCAGCCACTCTCATGATGATCGAAAAAATGGAAGATGTCGTCCGCATCAATGCCGAGGCTCTGGCCAACCTGAAGATCGACAAGATCACGGTGTGGGATTCGGGCTCAGGTTCGGGTTCGGGTAACGATGGCATTAAGGGGTTTCTGCAGAACTTCACCTCTGCGCTGCCCGCAATGCATGAAATTGCACAACAAAATGGCGTAAAGCTTCCTGATCTTTTGGGATCAATTGTCGGCGAAGACAGAAAGAGCTTGAAAAAGGTTGAGAATGCATAGCGACAAGTCGGATTTCTGCGCGTAATTCATCCTCGGCTTAAAAGGCTGTGGGTGTTGAATCAGACTTTCCGTGAACAGCAGTAGCAGGCAGAGGCCGGGTATTTCCCCGGCCTTTTCTTCACCCGACTACCTGCTACCCCCACCCCAGCTAGATAAAAATCCAAATAAATAAGAAGATACCAATCGAATCATAGGAATTCTCATGCAGAAAACCAAAATAGGCGTTGAGTTTGAAAATCCAATTAGTCAGCTACGGGGGCCGGTAGCCTTGTTGTGGTTTGGATTCCAGATTGTTGGCCTAGCCGGGATGAATTGGGGAACTAGCGCGATTGAGGGCGTGGGATATGCCATGTTTCTCATGTCGAGTGGCTACGGTTTTTTCGGATTTATTGGCCTGAAAAAACAGCGGGAAATTCAGCCATGACCAAGAGCGAGGATGAGGCAGAATGGGCCTAAAGTAAGCTATTGTTTTTAGTCCGTTTTTAAGGCATCCGCTCACACAAAAATCGGAAGATTGCGGCTTGATTTTAATTGACATAGTTTAACTATACCCTTATATTCAGGGTATAACTAAAGACCTTGATCCGGCATTCCTCCACGGACAAACTTTTCACGGAAAACAAGCCATGACAACCTATTCACCGGAACAGGGCTGCCCGAAGTGCGGTGGGCAATCCGGCTATAGCTTCAAAATGACCGAAAGCCACGCCATGAGCGGTGGTTGGGGTGAGCTGGCGTCGTCGGGCGACAATGGCGATCAGCGTTGCAGCTTGGTGTCGTGCGAAGACTGCGGGCACAAGTTCCAGATGAAAACGTTAGCCGCCCTTGGGGCAATTCCAGATTCGGAATTTTCCTAAACGTCTTATTCGAGCAGCAATCTGATCAAGGAAAACAACTGTGCGTGAGTGCGGGATTCTTTTCAGCAACGACATGGGCGGCGTGCCAGATGACGCTACAGGCTGCCAGCTCGTGTCAGGGCACGATGGCCCGCATGAGTTCAGTGATGCAAAGGGAAAGGTTTGGCAGTGGGAAACGGATTGGGCTTGTGATTGTGAGCATTGCCAGGAGTGCGGCGGCGACTACTGCGCCATCTACTGGCCAAAGAAACCCGGCGCTGAACAGAAACCAAGTTGATCGAGGAAACCGGTCTGCTTGCACGCGGTTGCCAATATGGTGACGGGCTTGGATTCCCGTCATAACGTGAGAAGCTGAGCCGAAAACCAAAATCGCCATCCCAGTCTAAAAAGGTAAAGGAAAACAAACTATGAATACCAAGCGTCCTGCCAGTATTCGGCTCATTTTGTTGGTGCTGCCCTTTGTGTTCGCAATCGCTTTCTCAGGGGCAGTATACAATTTGATAGGAGCTGCACCGCTCCCCGTCATGATGAAAGACGTTGCCGTTGCCCTAAATTTCTTGTTCGCACTGATCTTTAGTTTTCGACTCCTGCATCCGAACTCCCGGCAAAGCCCGACAACTGATTGAGGAAATCCCAAAAGTTTTTTAGGAGCGGCGCGCTAGATCAAGGCAGTTTTTAAGATCAAGGAAAACGTACCACATGAGAATTGAGAATACATACCAGACCCAGAGCAGCCAGATTAGCCCCGAGCATGCTGACCGGCTGGGCGCACTGACGGCTGCCTTGCAAGCAGCCGAAGAGAGTCGCGCCCTCGCTCCAGTAGGGAATGCAGGGCGTCCAGCACGAATGGCCCACAAGCTCTTACGAGAGCAACATGCCGAGGCGATTCGCGAAGTGGTGGCCATGGCCCAGGTCGGACGCTGGTAGGCAGCCACGAGGCTTTCAAGGAAAACGCACTATGCGCAGCAAAGATCAAGAATTCACAGTCGGTAAAGGCCAGCAGATGTGGGGCGGAAAGTCCCACTACCCTGATCTCATTCGTTTGGTTATTCCGAAGGATCAAGCTCTTGAACTCGCTCAAAAGATTATGCGCGAGCTGGAGCACGTAAAGGCCGACCAAACCCACTTGGGAGAAATCGCGCTTTTCGGCCAGCTTGAAGAATTTGACGACGAATAAGAGGGGAAAACCCGAGCGATGACAACGAATAGCGATGCCTCATTCGCCCGAACGCTGAAAGAGCGTCTTGGCCGAGAGTTTCCTGATCTTGCGTTCTCCTGTAATGGCGGTCGGGTAGGGCCGGGGAGAGTTAGGGTGATGCGGCTGTTGATCGAAGGCAGACCCCCTTTCCAATTCCCATTCCCGCCGCTGGGCACGCACACTGAGGAAGTTAATTTGGCGTTGCTTCGCGTAGCCCGCCAGCACATCCAATTCGTAAACAAGCGAAATTCCAGCGCTTAGAAATGACGATCATCATTCAAGGAATCTACGATGAAATTGATTTGCGCTGCATTGCTCGGCCTTATTGCAAGCAACGCTCTGGCTGGTGGCGATACCAAGATCGCGACCTATAGCAAAGAGCTTGGGGCTGCGATGGCCTCTGCGGCTTGTGACGCTAAAACGCAGCCAACCTCGAAGGTCGAGGCGGATGGCTCCGTCAGCCACATCTACGATGCCAGCACCGAAGACCTTCACCACTGCCAGTACATCCGCGAGATGAGCGCTTCAGGCTGTGTACAGACTGGAGATTGCCTGGGTTATGAGGATTGGGCGCGGGCCAATCCGGCTATCTCGCCAGCGCTTCTTCGCGAGGCCTTCCTGTCCGCCCTGGAGGCACGTAAGGAAGCACCTCACCGCCAAGACAACTGATCAAGGAAAACACTAATGAGTAAGTTTTTGACGATTTTCATTCCGGTCGCCATCTTCGCTACCGGCGTTCTTGGGCTGCTATTGCGTTCGTTTGGTCTTGCCCAAGACGCTCCTAATGAGCTTGTTCAAGTCATTAAAGTAACCGCTCCTAAAAACTCCTTCAAACCTACTCATTTCGGTTTTCAGGTCGCCCCCGAGCGCAGGATCACACAGCCCTGGCAACCGCTGTTTTCGTCCTTCGAGCCCAGCACGAAGAACTGGCTGCTACGCGCTCGACGCCAGCGATTACGCCACTCGGCGTGATCCTTTAGGCCATTTTCTTCGAGATTGTACTGCTGCAAGAACAGCCTGCGGCTGCCCATGCAGATCGAGGGGCGCTTGGTTTCCAAGGCGCGCTCGAAATGCGTTTTTCTGGCTTCCAGGCGCTGAATTCTGGACTTATGGTTGCGGATCGCCGCGTGCAAAAGATCCTGTTTGAGCTGCCAGTGTGGACGCTCAAGCTGCTTGAGCTTATGTTCCACACGCTTGTTCTGCCCGGAAATCTTGGCCTGGCACTCGCTGATGTAATTGTCGAAATTGCTCAGCTGGGAATCGACTTTGCCTTCCGCGCTGCGTAGCAGCGCGTTGAATTGCCGGCCCGTGATGCCATGATTCTTGAGAAATGCAGGTTTGTCGATCTTCTCGCCTTTGCAGAGGGCCGCTATCGCGGCCCGATCCAGGCGTGAATACAACTCGGCGTAGTCATCCAGCGCCGCGACCACGGCAGCGTCCACACCACGCGGAAGGCGGGTCTGAATCGTGGTGGTTTGCGTGGGCGTGGATGTTTTCATGCTTATCAGTATAACAATAGTTGACTATAAGTCAATCCGCGTTACGCAGCATTTTTGTTTTTATGGGAACGGGCTCCATATAAACGTGCTGAAAACACGGTCATCAACTCAATCACATCGGCGGCAAGCCGATGTTCAACCGATGTCAATGCTTCGCTTTCGATTATCACCACTTCAGTGCCGTTCAGCGCACAGAGCTCGAAAATGATGTCTGCACCAAATCGAAGCAGGCGGTCTTTATGCGCCAAGACCAGGCGGGAAACTTGCCCGAGCGCGATCATTTTCAGCAGTTTTCGGAAGGCTTTTTTCTGGTAATTCAGGCCACTGCCCAGGTCTCTGAGCAGCTCAACATCCGCGTAGCCGGCTGCCGCGCAGTGCGCTGCCAGGCGCTCTTTTTGCCGCTCGAGGTCGGCTTTCTGGTCGTGGCCGGAAACGCGGGCATAGGCCACGGTTTTGCGCGCCTCGGGAAGGGCTTTTCCGCAGAGGGCGCTCAATTCGAGGAAAGAATAGCGCCGATGACCTCCGCAGGTGCGAAAAGAGGGTCGCAAGCGACCCTCTTTCTCCCAGCGGCGCAGCGTGGAAACCGCCACGCCCAACAACTCACTGGCCTGGCCAATCAAAATATGCTGCATAAAAATACCTACCTTTGTTATTATTTTCGGAAATAATAACAAATGAGTAGGTTTGGTTAATTATTTAGCTTGCTGCGCTAGCCCTCGTTCAGGCTGGCTACATGGCCAGCGAGAACGATATTTAATGGGAAACCTCTTATGAGCAAAATCAGCAGTCAGACTGGAGCAATCATTTATGGGATTGGATTGATGGTCATCTCCACTTTTTTTGTTGCCTTCCTCATGCATCAGATGCGGTCGAGCCCATATTCAGGCCAGCTCATTTATCTGCTCTTGGCCACGCTGTCGATTATCCCGTTTGCGTGGGGCTGGGCTGGTCTCTCCGGGATCTATCACGATAGATATGGACGAGAAGCATGGTGGTCTATTGGCCGACTCACAGGCTACAAATAGGGAAAAATCAATGCATGAAGAAATCAGAAAAGCCATCGCCGCAGCCTCTGACGGGTACAGGGAAGGGGATATTGGCGATTGTAGGTACGTTCATTCCGCTCAGCCTTATTGTGAGGGCGCTGGTTGGCGGTAACGCCTGCAAGTGCCAGCATGAGCATGCCAACCTCACAACTGAGAGCAGCTAGGAAATCACCATGTTTGATCGCATCAACAAACTTGTCGCCAAGGACGGATTTAACCTCCTGATCTGGGACGACCGCTATAGCAAGGGTATCTGGGCAGGGCTTGGCATTTCCCAGTCCGATGTGGATACCGTCTCCAGTCTCTCCGAGGCCGGTGATTTGGACATGATCCCTGCCATGGACTATGTCTTCTCGGCTGCTTGGCTCCCCTATGTGACTGGCGATTCTGTAGCTGATGCCTTGAGCCAGCTGGAGGCACGGCTGGCCACGCTCCCCGAGGATCAGCTAATGCGAGACTCGCTGTGGTCTTCTCTCACCAGCCAGGCGATAGCGGCACTGCGCACTGCTTATCGTAAGACCCCTGACTACGGGATGCTCGATAACCGTTTGACCATGCTTCCATCCTCCTGGGCAGAAGCCGAACAAGCTGCCGGACAGGCCGAATATTTCGAGGGAATTACCGTGGAACGCCCCGAAGGCCTTTGGCCATTTACCGTGATGGTGCTCGATCAGATTGCGCTGATCGGTTGCCCCGTCTTGAAGATCGAAGCGCACGCACCAGACGACCTGGAAGCGCCTGATCATGTGTGGGGCGAGCTGACGCCTCACCTTGAACTATCTGAGGGCGAGTATCTACGGATCGACCATGAGGCCGGCACTTTCAATGCCGAATTCGGAGAGCGTGGCTGTTGCGGAAATGACCCGACCTGGGGGGAGCATTATTTTCTCCAGCCAACAGTTGAGTATGCAGCTCTGGTTGCGAAGGCATATTGCGACCACTTCACCCAACACTCCGAGTCATAGGAAAACGACATGGAATCTGAGCTTTACCAGTCCTACGAAAAGGCAGCGACTCAGACCGATCGTGTAAACGGCTTCATGACAATGCTTCGTGAGTCGCAACGGTATGGGCTGATGATGGTTCCAACTTCCAGGTCTCGGGATCATGAAACATCGATCCGGCTTGTGGCATTGATGCTTTTACAGCAGGTGAATCCTGACTATACCCCTGCCACTGGCATACCTCTCGACTGGACACCCAGAATCGGAACGCTTCTTCGCGAGGATGCTGATTCGCTAGTTCGATTATTTGAGGGGCAGCAGGAAAGTCTCGCGTCTTTTTGGTCTGTTGGGGGAACAGCAGTCAGCTGGACTCAAACCGAACTGTTAAGGGAAATTAATGTGAAACATTTAATTGAGGTCGTCAGTAACCAAGTAGAGGCCAAGGCTCGCCCCCTCAGAACTGTAGCTGTCACCAATTTGGTCATCGGCATGGTCGTGGGCGGGCTTAGCGTGAGCGCAGTTTCTGATTTAATCGGAGGAAGATTGGAGCAAGCAGTAGGGTTTTCTACGGTCGCCATAGGGTTGATCTGGTTCGGTATCCATCGCGCCTTCAAGTGTTAAGGGAGGTTGTGAACGATCCGAATCGGCCCGAGCGGACAAAAGCACTCATCCGTCATCAGCTGAACGAAAGTCATCCGGGCTGGCATGAGCAGCTTGATGTTGTTGCTCCGGCCAAGTGTTAAGGGAAATCTGCAATGGCTACCAAGGCTCAATTCGACAAATCGGCTCAGCGCCTGCTGGGCGAAGAGAAGTACCACAACCTGTTCGGCTCTGGTTACTCCCGCCCTGATTTCTGCCGGGAAATTGCTCAGGACGAGTTCATCGGTGCCTTGGTCAATTCGGCCACCAAACAAGAAGACCTCGAACTGATTCGCCAGGTTGCTGATCGTCGACGAACAGCCCAAAGCGGTTGCTGACGACGCCTGCCACGAACAAATACGCGCCGATTACCGTGCGCTCGACGATAAGCCCGAGTAAGCAGGAAAACGACATGAGTAATCAGACACAGAAGGTAGTAGGCGTCGATGCAAAGCAGCTCGGCGAGAAGTATGAGGATGTATTGGGCTCCGCGCTCCGCGCCGACCCCGATGTATTGGTTATCAGTAATTCGATGGCTGGGGATTTCGATTTCGCTTTCGCTAGAACTGCATACGAGTCAGGCCATTGTGTGCTGATCATTCCCAAGCGAGATTTCGCGCCGCAAGCCACTGAATGGCTCACCCATCGAATCGCTTAGGAAATCGGCAAGTAATGACAACCACAGCCCCCAATCTTAAAGAACAGCTGATTGCTCATTTTGAGGAAGCCCCACGTTTTACAGTCGTCGGCGGTGTCTCTCCGCTGGTGATGCTGGCAAGCGGGTTTATTGACCCCTTCGGTTTCGTCATGTGCTTCAGTGCAGCTGTCAGTTTGTCGTGTGCTGCGGGCCTGATTTACCTTCGGTCATCGATTGATGCTCGTGCTAATCGATTGGCTGCAAGGCGCGCTCAACGGGCATACCCACATTAGTCACGGAAACCAACGTATGGCACAGGTACGAACAGCAGGAACGCTTAAACAAGCCATGGCGGTACTGGGCATCATCGAAACCTTGATGGATGAAAATGCACCGGCAGAAGTCGATATTTATGTAGGCGGCTTCAAAAATGGAAGCAACACCGGACTCACGCTGATGCTTTGGGACAGCTCCCGCAAGTGCAACCTGTTCGGTGATCCCGGTAGCGATTCGATCATTGCGGTGATCGGAGTCATGGGTGACTTCCACTTTCAGGAGGGAACAGCAAAAGACAGCGCTGAGCGCTACCCCTTTGCTTACAACAACCACTACGCAGCAGGCGTTAGCCACAATTCTTGACAATGTACCGGTATAAAGTTAGTATCAAAATTATTAAAGACATGAAGTCGACCAAAACTCTCAAGGTTCGCATACGAGACAAACACGCAGCGAAGCTGCTTGAAATGGCTCGTTAAGTGAACTTTTTCTGGAACTACATTCGAGCGGCGTGATGATGGTTGATGGTGAATGTACCGATTTAACGCTAACAGAATCAGCCAGCGACAAGCATTTGACTCTTAGCTTTAAGTCCGGCGTTTACCTGTTTACTCATATTAACTGAGAAATTAAAGATGAAAAACCCTCCTCCTGGCTTCTCACTTCTGCCAAGCGATGACGACTTTATGCTGATCAAGAGCGGTGATCTGCTATGGCATGAAGATAATGCTGATTGGCAGGAAGCAGAGCGCGGTGAAATTGGCGACAACGTGAATGGCTATTATGGCGTGGCACGCCGCGATTCCCAGTCCAAATAGGAAAACGCCATGTATCGAACTCGGCGAGAGTGGGCCTGGAACGAACAGGCTGATCAGGAATACCAAGCAAAGCGGGCGCAGCTTGCCGTGAAGGGCTACGTCACCGACGAGGAGGTATGCCGATTCTTCGCGGTGAATGGCTTTGATGGGTGCGATCCCAAGGACATTCGCCCGATGATGCTCGATGCAATCACTGAGCGCTCCCTTAGTGAAGGGGAGGCGTGCCATAAATGTGGTTATGCTATGACGCCGGGGCGCGCCCTTGTCGGTGCTCCGAGGGGCTTCACCTACGAGGGCGAGTGGCCGGTAAAGCTAGCGGACTGCACCAAGTGCCACACGTGCGGCTATAGCGAGACAGTGCCCGGTGCAGAGACGCACTTTGTAGTTCCGAAAGCGCATTGATCAAGGAAATTTCCATGGCAGAACATACGGACACAGAACGTCTGAACTGGGTGTTGCTGAAAGAGCCCGAATTTGAGGATGGCTATCTGCGCATCTGGATGGGGCCGATGGCGGCCATGGATGCTGGATTTGAACCGGTGGGTGGCTACTACATCGCAGAAGGCAGCTCCCAGCGGGAGCAGATCGACAACGCTATGTATGGCCAGCTTCGGCTGGCGGAATAACGAGGAAAAGCGGTCAGAGGTTGTATCTGATCTGTCGCCTAACTGTTAAGGGAAATCAAATGAAAAAGACGGGCGAACACCAAGACTACATTAGCCTCAAGTGGGGAACCTTGAAGGCGTGTAACCTACACAGCGAGAAAGGGCAATCCCTGCTCAGAAGGTACTTCGACCTTGGCACTTCAGCCGGCGCGATAACTGCGAATGACGACCAAGAACAGAAGGAATTGATATGCCAGATGATCGACGAGTGCAACGCGCCGACCATCTACCTGGCTTGGGAGGGCATCGACGTACCCAAGGACGAAGCTAAGCGCTACGTGACGGACTACGGCAAGCCCCAAATTGCAGACGATATAACTTCTCGCAAAGGGCCAAATATCTAGGAAATCGATTCATGTTTAGTAATTTTGAAAAAGTTTTTATATTATCGCTATTCGTAATGTTCTCAATCACACCATTGGTTCTTCACCACAATGGCGAGGATGTACGCTCGCTAATGCCCTGGGCGGGGTTTGGTATCGCCGCTTGCTTTGGTGGATTTATTCTTGATCGAATTTTTCGCAAGGAAAGAACCCGTGAAGAACAGTAGTCGTTTTATGCGTGCGATCCATTTCGCAGGCCTGATCGTTTGTGCTGTTTTGATTTTGTCGTATTTGCAGGATTTCCTTTCCGGTGCATCAACCCTGAAAGCCTATGTTGGAACGGCGGTAATTTTGGCTACTGCTGCGATTAACTTGGCTGGAGTTGTCCGGCCTGAAACCTTCAAGTGGCACCCACGCCAAAGTTTAAGGAAAATTCATGAAAACCTGTAGCTACAAAGGATTCGGGCTGGACTGGGTAGAGGAACAGCAGGGGTACGCCATTACTCTGGAAGGCGAGCTGATCACCCATGCTCTGACTATCGAAATCGGCGAGAAATGCATCGACTTCTTCCATGAGGCTTCATCCGTTTCTTTCAATCTCCACCGCAGGCGTGCTGAGAAGGCTCGGGAATTAGACCGCGACGAAGCCGGCCCTGAGCCGGAACTTGCAAATCATGGCAGGCCGAACGCCGCTTGGGTTAAGTGGTATCGGGCTATTAGCGGTTGTGGACTGCTTGAAGCACACGGTGAAGCCTTGAGTCGCATTAAGGACGCATGATCAAGGAAATCAGCGATGGCCCGAAACACTGGAGCTAAAGGTTCCGCTCCTGCGGAGCAGAGTAGTGGTTGTCTGATGTAGCGGGGCTGCTGTTCATGATCTGGTGGCGCACGCAATATTGTGGCTGATCATAGCATTGCACTTCCGGCAACCAATGAAATGCTGGACTGAGGGAAAAATGATGAAGGCACCGAGGTCTGTTGTAGCGGCTCTTCTTGCTTTTACGTTTTTAGCGTTTCCAGCCGTAGCTGATACTGAGCTATCGGAAGTGTTCAAAGCAGCTCTTTCGCAAGGTCTGATTGAATCTGGATGCACGTTTGAAAACGCGACAATAATGCAGGCAAGTTCCGACATGATTAAGCGCGAGAATGGGGCTGGATGTTCAGCATTTCTGGCCAAGCTATGCGTTAAGATGGAGACAGAATTACCCAGCCAGATTTGCGCTTTTCGGCCTCAATTTTGACTGTTTCGTCGTGGCTTAAAGAGCAACCTCAATAACTTCACGGAAAACTACGATGTATCCAGAAAAACCTGATTATCAAGAGGTTTTCGCCAGGGTGCTGAGTCAGCCTGGCGTTTGGGCTGAGCGTGCCACGACGATGTTCGCAGGCGCCCAGGATAAGCTGCCCGTATTTGGTCAGTACGTGCGAACCGGGCCAGGGCCAGCGCCACTGATCAACCAGATCGGCTATGTCGTTCAGATCCGCCGCCGCCAAGGCGTGTTCGGTTCTGATATCTACCTGCTGCGTCACTGCGATGGCTCCCTGGTGCAGCATTCCAACAACATGTTCTTACCGCTGTCCCTCGAAGAAATCGAAGCGGTTTTACCATGCTTTGGTGAGGTGAAGCCAAGCGCAGAAGGTGAGAACCCCACTTACGGACTGGGCGACCCGAGCACCCGGATGGCTGGGTTCCTGATCGAGCCGCCTGATGGCTTCGAGACACGCGGCGGAGAAGGCGCACGAATGCAATTGACCACCATTGGCCCCGATGGCGGCAAAACTATCACTGACACCGTATTTCTCTAGGAAATTAAATGGAAATCACCGTATTGCACCTAACTGGCTGGACAGGAACCGGGAAAACGACACTGCTGAAGAATTTCAGTATTGAACATCCAGGCTCGATTCAGATTCTGACACCCGCGAAGGCTGGGCAAGCGCTTGAGCCCTCTGCTGCCGATTGGGATAATCACTCCGCCATTGCAATTGATGAGGTTACTTCGTGGGATCGCGAATCGGTTGCTGAAGGCGTCGCTTCGCTTGAGTCATATGCTGAGCAATGCGGGAAGAAGCTAATTCTCGTTTCGCAAGCTCAAGAAGACCTTGAGCATTGCAGCATTGTTCTGCGCAAAGCTCCTGTAATGATTGGTCTTGATGGCAGGCAGCAGAGGCTTATCTTGTCATTTGATGGAAAACGCCTCACCTTCTCAGATACTTCATCGAACTGAACAGGGAAACGAACACACCCAAATGCGGCGCTTCGCGTCGGACAACAACTAGGAAAACAAAATTGGAAATTAAAGTGACAGCAGGCGGTGACCCTTTACTTGCAGGTATGCTCCGGGTCGCCTTGGAAAATGGGCTAGGAACGCTGATGTTTGTAGTAGGTGGAGTGGCCCTTATTGTTGGCCTTTCCATGATGCTCCTGACTGGAGACGAAGGGCGTTTGGGTCGCTTCGGGAATGGCTTTTTGTTCCTTGGTATAGGATTTTCAATGTACCCAATTTTCAACATTATGGCCTTCGTCATAGAGGATGGCCGCCCCATCGATCTGCCTAGCTGGTTACTGACTGCACCTGCTATTGCTGGGCCTGCAATCTGCGCCCCTATTGCTTGGCTGAGCTTCCGTGCCGCCAGAGATGCTACTGCGAAAGAGAATGCCAGCGGATAACAAACAATTTGTTCGAGGAAAAAGCCAATGACCACCCATAGCCATTACAAGTACGTCTGCCGAAAGTGTCAGAAAGAACACCTGCAACCCGTTCTGCAAGATGCCCCGGCGGAAACTCCGATTCCGAGCTGTTGCGGTAGCAAAAAGGACATGGCCTTTACGGGCGTTGTCATCCCCGTTGGCGCCGGTATGAGTTACCTGAGCGATATGCTCAACGCTCAAGCAGATTCGATCCGCTCCAAGCCCTAGGTGCGAGGAATCACCATGTCGAAGCATCAGGTTCGGAAGACGTCTGGAGCCCTCCTAATGAACCAAGTTCAAAAATCTTTGCTGCTTATCCTGGCGCTCGGGGCGCTGCTAACTACCCCTGCAATTTTGCTGACCGCAGGTGTGATTAGTTTCGGGGGAAAAGCTCAGCCATTCATCATTGTCGTTTTGTTATTGGGCGTGTTTTCCCTCCCGTTCCTTCTGCCCCTACAGCCTTCGAGTCCGAATGACTAGGAAAACAACCATGGCGTTCACCCGCAGCACATACCTGATCATTGGCAGCTTCGTCTTGGGATTTCCCTTTCTCTGGTTTGAGCACCCGCTTGAGGTGCTTGGCCAGGTCGGGTTCTACTCGTTAGCTACAGCGATGCTTGTCACCGCATTCACAGGTTTTGCGTTCTGGGCAATCGACCGCGAATAGTTCGAGGAAACCATCCATGGGTTTCAATTGGTTGCAGCTCATTACAGCCTTCGGCTTTTCAGTTCTGCTTTGCGCTGCGTTCGTATTGCTGCGCAAATTGTTAGAGGAAACACTGCCCACTATGAATAAGCAACCGGAAGAATTGATGATGGATGAGGACAGTCGCCCCATGCGGACTAAGGAAGGACTGACCTTGAAGGAAGGTGATTTAGTAAGAATCCAGTCTCGCGGGTTCAGCTTCGTATGTTTCATTGATGATTCATGTGATTGCAGTCTGCGGCCAGCCACGCCAACCAGCTCAGATAACGAGCAGTGGCTTAACGCCGCTGATTGGGACACGGTTGAGCTTATAGAGTCATGCGCTCTTCGCTGCAGCGCCAAGCTATAGGAAATCGCTCATGAGTGATTTTGTTCGAGGTGATCGCTGTCGCTTTGTGAAAGCCAATCACGCCACGAACCGAATCCTGAAGGGTCGAGTAGGCGATGCGGGCCACGTTGTGCAAGTCATTGAGCGGGCATCAGACGGAAAGAAAGATTGTCTAGTTCAGTTTGATGAGTCTGATAAGGCGTATGGGCGATGGTGGATTCTTGCGGATCGCCTGGAACCCATCGCAAGTCCGAAATAAATAGGAAACTGCCCATGGCTGATTTCACGCAAGAGCAGCGCCGGATCATCTCCAGGATTGATCGCGCTCTGAAAGGCGCGCATCGCGATGGCCTGTCGATGCGTGTGTTTGATGGGGCTGTGCTGATGCTGTCGAGCGAGTCGCTTGAAGACCCTCGCTATGGCGAGTTCGGCGAGATGGCTGAGTGGGTTGATGAATGCACGCAACGGGTCGGCAGCGAGTTGAACGCTGACGGCGGCGCTGGTCGCTGATCACCAACGATCAAATTGTTCGAGGAAAATACCCATGTCAACCAAAGCCGATACGATTGAAAGGCTTCGAAAGCTTTACGAAAAAGCAGTGCAGGAAAGAACCGGGGTTTCATTCTTGCTCTCGACGGATGAGGCGGAACTTATTGATCCCGACACCATCCTCCAGATTGAAGTAGAAACGGGCTATCAGCGGATGTGTTCAGGAACGGATAAATCTAGATCTCTGCAGCACGCACTCCAGGCGCCTTTGCCGCTGAGTAGAGAAAGAGTTAAGGGAAAACCCAGTAGGAGGGCGCAACGATGATCTATGTGGAAGTTGAGCTGGATGGTGTGCTGTTTTCTAAGCGCTGCCCAAAGGCAGCTGATGGTCGAGGTCTGCCCGACTGCGGCTGCCCATGTTGATCGAACGCCCCGAAGATATGAGTCCTGACGGTAGGCTGTCACTGTTCCGCGATAGCGAGGGCGATATTCACGTCCGTGTGATCCCTCCGCTGGAAAGATCAGACGACTATGCACCTTCGGTCGAGTTCGTTGCGCATTGCCAGCGAAGCACCCGAACAGTCGCCGCGCTGGCAAGCCTTTTGGCCATGCGCCTGGACAACGAAGAGCGCCCTCTGCCGGGGCAGCTGAGCGATTGCGAATAGCGAGGAAATATCATCATGAAGCGCGTCACCCACTTCGTCACGTTTATCCTTACCTGTCTGATCCTGCCTGTTGCCCTCGGCGCACTCGCTGAGAAGTTCGGTTTGTGGCTGTCAGCCCTGGCCATTTGCTTGCCATTGGCGCTGTGGACAGTGCTGAGCATCGTCGATTACAGGGAGAACAGTCAGCATGCGAAGTGGTCATTTACCCGTTTTCTGCTGTGGCTCACCGCCAAGCGCTCGAGTTAATTTAGCTATTAGAACAACACTTTCTTTTCATCCAGGCAGGGTATCAGATGCGTAAAACCGCAAGAGTTGTTATTGCTATTCTTCTCACCCCGTTCGTGCCTTGGGCAGTATATTGGCTGGTTTTTGCTGGAATCAATGCCGCCGACATCGTGGCCGAAGAGGGAATAAGTCTTTTTGTCATTCCAGGTTTGTTTTGGGCTTTCTGCTTTCTATCAGCAGTTCTGGCCTCAGTTTTTGCCCTATTCTTGCATGTCCGCAAACCTAAAGATTTGTTATAGATATTCAATCATGAAGCAAGTTCTACCGGTTCTGTTTTTTCACCTGCTTTCCCTCGGGCTATTCGTGATTTGTATTAATGGGGCGCAGAAAGTTGACATCAATATATATGGCTTACTGGCTGGCATAACGCTTTGGCCGGTTATCGAAACGGGATGGGCTACATTCAAAGAGATTCGTGCGCTGGTGATCTGCGAAAGGTATAATTAAAGAAAATATGAGAATTGCTCATGGCTCTTTTTGATGAATACCTCCCCCCTCTTGTTAAACGATTGCCGGCGAACACAAAAGGTAGGGATCTCTTCGTGACCGATGTACACGGCTGCTTCTCCTTGCTTGAATCAATGCTGAAGAAGGCAGGGTTTGACGAGCGGGTGGATCGCCTACTTATTGGCGGTGATCTGGTTGACCGAGGCCCGGAGTCGGCTCGGGTACTTGATTGGCTTGAACGGGATTACGTAACCGCAGTCAGGGGTAATCATGAGCAGTTTTGCATAGACTCCGCCAGGGACGGAATCAGCAAGGTGCATGCTGAAAATGGAGGGGAGTGGTTTAAGGAAATCGATTCAGCACTGCGCCAAAAGATTGGAGACAAATTTTCTGAGCTGCCTATCGCACTTGAAGTAAATGCCCAGGATGGGAGAAAGTTTGGCTTTGTGCATGGAGAATGCATTTACCAAGACTGGACTAATTTCATCAAGGGTCTAGAAAATAGTGCTGACGAATGGGAGCAGGCTCACCTGATGATGGAGTCCATGGTCAGACGGACACGCTGCAAAACGCGTGACGATAGCGTGATTTCTGGCGTTGACTTACTGTTTGTAGGTCACACCTCTGTGAGAAACAAGACTGTGCTTGGTAACGTGGTTTACCTGGATACAGGTGCGTGCTTTGAAGGCGGGCGAATGACTCTGATAGATGTTAATTCAGGCAAGGTATGGTCAAGCAAGCCGAGGCCTGGATTAAGCCTCGAAGCCTAGTTTTTGGGGTGATGACAACAAGCGCGCAAACTTTCGCAGGAGACGGTATTAGCCGTGTCGCCGGGGTAGAGTCCTGCTCTCTTTGCCCGACCAAGTGCAGTAAATTTTAAGGATGAGCGGCAAACCTGTCAAAGAAAAAAAAGAAAAGAATGTATTGACACATGAAAAACTATAAGTATACTGAGAACCAATAAAGCAGAGATGCTTGAGTAGTTTGATGATTAGGTAGGTGTACCAGGACTGGGTGGCGACATCTGGAAAGGGGAAATCGCAAATCCCCACTTGCTGCAGTTGCAGCGAGAAAAACACTGAAGGTGAGGCACTGGCGATTTCAGTTCTTGACTGGTCGATAGCGCGAAGATCTTCCTTGAAGCAAGAGCCGAGGGTGACACTGTAGGCTCTTTTCTGAAGTGATGTTCGGAATAGAGGATCCAAAGGATCGAGTGTAAATGCCAAAGGCCGTGTCACAAAAGTTCGAGCTTGGCAGCGAGGGCGGGTGGCGGTTGGTTATAGGCTAACGCGAAGTATCGCGTATGGTCGGGACTAAACAGTTTTAGTACGGCTTAGCGGCCCGAAAGAGCAGCGTGGCGTGTAGTATTCTGTTGACCAAAAGTTAATGGATCTACGGCAGTGCACGACACAGCGAAAACATATAATGGGCTTATGTAAATGCAAAAGCCACTGCCGGTATGCTGCGATAGCATCCTAATCCTGGGCGCGAAAGCGAATCCAGGCATCGAGAAGCTCGCAAGGCTGATCGTGTTGATGGAATGACGCACGTAGGGGTCGAACCCTCACTGCTCGCAAGGCAGGCGGTAGCTAGAACATCGAGTAGCGCTGTATGACAGAAGAAAAGCCACTTCTTAAAAAAGGCAGGTGTGGGGTGCAACGTCCTTGGGGCGTGGATAAGGAAATAACGGTGGGTGAAACCCATTGATAAGTTTCCGAATGGCATCCTAAGAGAACCTGTAATCTCAGGGTTTTTAAAAAAAGCGCAGGGTAACCCTTGCGCTTTTTTCATTGTCCAAGATTTGACGTTCAATTCTGGTTCATTGTTTGCCAGCAAAATGTACCTTTGGGCCCGTTCTGCCCATAAAAACAAACCAATCATCAGCTAAAAGAGATTGCATATGGGCGGTAATTTGCTTAAAGAGATGGGCAGCCAGCCGATCCCTGCGGAGTTGGCAAAAAGCATAGGCAAAGAAGTCGTTACCTTTGCGCAGCAGCTATTGGACAAAATGCAGCCGGGTTCTCGAGTCAGAATGCTCCAGTCCTACCGAACCAAGGCGCTGTATGGTGATGTCGATCTGATGATCACCGAATCCTTCTTTGAGAATTTCACGCCGCAAACCTTCGCAACCGAGCTCGGTAAGGCAATGGAAATACCGTTCGAGGCTGTAGAGCCTCGTATGAATGCGCCGGTGTTCTCGATTCCGTATCCTGTCGAAGATCACTGTGCACAAATAGACTTCATCAAGGTGAAGGATAAATCATTTGATTTTGCATCCAATTACCTGGATTGGAACGGTGTTTGTTCATTTATACATACGTTGAGTAAAGACCTGGGGCCATTTTTGTTTGAGGAAAGCGGCCTAATGATTGAGGTGATGGATGGCGATCAAAAGGTAGGAAAAATAGTCGTATCCGATGACTTCGATAAGTGCCTTTCCTTTTTGGGATACGACGCTAATCGTTATGGAGAAGGATTCGAGAGCGCAGAGGATCTGTACTCGTTTGTTACGAGTAGCCCGTATTTTTACCGCTCCCTGTACACAGAAAGGCGGCAAAACAGCAAGAAAAAGAGAAAGATGCTGCGCCCTTTTTATATCAATTTCCTCACCTGGCTGTCAGTCCAGGATGTCCAGCACGATAGAGCTGGTGATGGTACGGATTGGGTCAGTCACGCGTTTGACCAGTTTCCTATGGCCAAGCAGCGCTTTGATGAATTTATGGATGATTACCAGAATCAGCTGAAAAGAAAGGATGAGTTCAAAAAACGCTTCAATGGTGAGCTCGTTTCAGAGATGACTGGACTGAAAGGAAATGACCTTGGACTGTTCATCGAATCCTTCAAGCAGGAGATCGACACAAAAAACTTTGAGGATTTTGTGTTAAGTCTGAGCACGGAAGCATTTCAAAAGATGTTGAAAAGACACCATTATGTTTGGAAAGGACGACTGTAAGGCATATAAAACGAAGAGCACTTTTCCTCTTTAAAAACAAAAGGAAATTTCCTATGAAAGCAAAAAATCAAACGTGGTGTATCGCGATTACATTCTGTGATGAACAGAACAACGGATTTGTCACCCTTGGTGGTGCTGGATGGCATGACCAGGATGAATGGGATCGTCAGTGGGATGCCATTCCTGAGTCTCCGCTAGGTGCGGATGATCCAGCGATGCTGATAGCCGACAAGATCGATGATTCTGATGATCGCGTTGGTGAGAGATTCATTACCGCTGAAACCGCTGAGCGGCTTCTGGACAAACCGCTTGCTGATTTGATCGCTGAGGGACGTGCCAATACAACATTCACCGTAGGACAAATGCTTGCAGGACAGGCTGCTCACCCACAGGAAAACTGATCCTGAACACTTCGTCCTATTCTTAGATAAAAAGGAAATTCAACCATGCATGACGAAGAAGACACCAGCATCGATGAAATGCTGCAAGGGCTTTTGGATTATTTCGTCGACGCTGAAACGGATGAGGCAGTGCATTCAGCCCTTATTTCCAACGCTTCTCAAATACGTTTAATCTCAAACGCTTGCCAACAAACAGAGATATTCAAGCGGTCTAAGAGAAAGTTTCAAGAATTCAAAGATGAATTTGAAGAGACTAATGATTCTGGAGAGCGGCTTGTGAGCGCCTGGATGTGGTTTTTAAGCCAAATCGTGGAGGCGCCTACCCGGACTCACATGTTCGGCTCTGTACGGCTGTGCTTTCCCCTGGTTGCTTGCTATCTGCCCGAGGAAAAGAAACCGAATGAGGTCTTATAGTGGTTTTTAACGAAATCTTCAGTATTCATGCGCTCTCTTTTTTAGCTGCACTTCTGCTCATCAGTGTGCTTGCTGGCATCCTGGTCAAGAAGGTTGCTCACGTTCTTCCTTTGATGCTTATTGCAGACTGGAAAGCGCAAGCCAGAGAGATTATCGATCTTCCTGAGGAAGAGGGCGCTCAGGCCAATCCGAAACGCCTCCTTGATAGAGCTCCACTGGTCGAAACGGTTTGTGTTGTATTGTCAGCCATTGTTGCCTTGAAATTCGGATGGAGCTGGCAATGTGCAACCTTGTTAATTCTGACCTGGGGGCTGATTGCTCTGAGCGTGATTGACTGGAGACATAAGCTGCTACCTGATGACTTGGTACTGCCTCTGCTATGGCTAGGTCTTGGCGTCAATTATTTCGAGCTGTTTACCAGCCTTGAAAATGCATTTTTAGGTGCTGCAGGGGGTTACCTGAGCCTGTGGGTTGTCAGCGGGCTGTTCAAGCTGATCAGACGGAAAGAGGGCATGGGGCATGGAGACTTCAAGTTGCTGGCCATGATCGGCGCTTGGGGCGGCTGGGAGATCCTTTCGTATACAGTTCTGATGTCATCAGTCATTGGGGTAAGTGCAGGTGTTTTGTTCTGGCGGTTGCGCAAGACGACATTTGACTCACAGATACCTTTCGGCCCTTATCTCGCTATTTCAGGCTGGATAATGATGATAGTAGGGAATGGAATCTGAGGTTTATACCTCAACACTCATCCAAAATTCTTTGACATATCTCTTGGTCTCAGTATGCTACAAGCACACTTAAACAGCCGATTCGAGTAATTAAAAAATTATGAGTACCGAAAAAGAATTCAATGCCCTGTGCTGGGTGAATCAAACCACGTTTCCTGAAGATTTGGAAAAAGGTCTGATTTCATTGGGATCTCCACCTGATCTTGCTCAAGAAATCAGCTTTGCCTACAAATCAAGCACTGACAGAAACATTATGCGTTTTTATGAAGAGCATGCTTATGCCACAGGAAATGCTGAATGGCAAAAACATCTTTCTAGGTTCATAACCAACAGGATGGCACAGTACCTATTGGATCAGAATCAAGATGCAAAATAACGCAAGAATCGAGCGCGAGAAGCTGGAAAAATTCTCACGAAATTGGCTTCTGGGCAGTACATGCTATCGGCAAACCCGTTCGGTTCGTTGGGCGAGCGAAGACAACCGATTTGTGCTCATGAAGCACCATGGGCACACTGAATATGTTGATCGTATGTGTGGCTCGCAATATTGCGAGACCTTTTACGCCTTGTATGACATCACCAAGCCAATGCCTGATGCCTTTGGCAGACCCTACATGTGGAAAGTAGAGGGACGGTTTCTGAAATCGCACTGGGTTGAATTAAAACGCATAGTTGAACAAGCTTCTTAAAAAGATAATCCATTGATTCAGCCTGGCTCCAGACTGGGATGATTAATCGCGCTGATTTAAAATAGGCAGCTTCCCAAACCGTTCGCATGGACTTGTCAGAGCCATACGCATTATCACAGCCCTAGCTCTTCGCTCAATGCGCATCCTTTGATGAGGTTAAGACGCTTGTTTCGATTAATATCCATCCCGAACAACTTATATGCTTTTAGCTCATCCCTGGCATTAGGGGCAATTTCTTTAAACATTGCGGGTAATGCTTTTTGCAACTCAGGATCCGCTATAGTTGGTTCAAATACATTGGAATGGTACATCTGATGCAAACGAGCGGGCGCTTTTTCCAGATCATTTAGGAGCTCCGTATTCAGAATCCTGTCGCATACCTGCAGGATAATCTCACCATTATCTAATGGGCTGTACTTCATTCTCGACATCAGATGAGATAGATTCTGATAAACCTCTTTATGCATGGTAGGACAGATTGCATCGAAGACAGCATTCACGAATTTCAGGTAGTTAATTGATGTACTGTGAGCCAGCTTTCGTTCACTGAGTCTTTCACTTAGCCGCTTGACGATCTTGGTTAAATCCATACTTCTGAATTCAGGGTCTTCGAGGGTAACTCCTCGCTTTATCACGTTGTTCAGAAATTTGGAGTCTCTTGGCCTGATCCAGTCTTGTTCAGATTGCGCCCTTTGTAACAGTGGGGCGATACTGAAATCTTGAGGGACAATTCCCTCGGATTTAGCTTGTTCAATTCCCCTGAAAACCTTTTTAATCTGAGATTTTGCTGCAAAGAGATTCAATCCTATGGCTCTGATCAGCAGCTTTTCCTGATTTTTGAAAATGGAGGGGTCTTGCGCGTACAGAGTCATGAAGCGCAATTGCTGAAACAAAGAATAATCAAGGTATGTACTCAACTCAGTATTAAAGCTAACGAATATATTTGACTCAAGTGAAGCTGGAGGGAAATGCTCTTTCATTAGCTCAATAGCGCTGGATAGTTCCTTTTTATTTCGGGCATGCTTCATATCTTCAAGAAGACGAGGGCGGAACTGTGCAGCAATGCGCTGGATAGGATCATCAGTCAGTCCATACTGATCTTGTAAAAATAGAAGCAATGGAATTTTATTGGTTTCGCCCAACGCCCTTAGGAATCCCATCTGGATTTTTCGCTCAAGCATTACAGCGCATAGTGAGTATTCGTAGTGACTAGCCATCTCTTTCATGAAGGCATAGACAGAGTCAAAGTACTCAATCAGCTGCGAATCATCCACTCGTGGTTGAAAAATTTCATTTACTACGTAATCGAGTTTTGGATGCTTGAAGGGATTCGGGTTATTAAGGTTATTGAACATAAGATCTCCGATGTTACCTCTATTTTATCATGATGAGAAGGTCACAACACAGCGTGTGTCGAAGGTCGGTTTTCGTAGCTAAGGGACATGATTCCGAGGCCTGGGTTCTCAGCTTCAGTGAGGAGGGGAGGCTGTATTTTAGGGACTGTGAATTTCGTCGAGAACCAGGCTCCGATAGGTCTGGATGATCTCACGGCCTTGTCTATCATTAATAACTGAAAAACAGATTTCTTAATCGCGCTGGAGAATCCAAATATGGGCAAGAGAGCCGAGTTGGCAAAAGGGATCGCAGTCGATGCATGGGGAAAACTAGCTCACGACCAGGCTGACATAACAGGGCTTTCAGCGGCGCGTGTTGCGAAATCTCTGAAAAACAATGTTCATCCCGATGTAGTTGCCTTGCAGATAAACAAAGGCCAGGAACGTAATAATCGCAATGATCCTCTGGTCTTCACAGGTGACGAAATGAAGACCGTGGCCAAATTTTTCGAGGCAAACAGGCGTCGAGTTGCCTATACATCCATACAGGCTGCTCAAATTGATAGCAATCAGGAAGCTCTCGAATCAAGGTTGCCAAGGACTTGTGATGCTCTAACCGCATGAATAGGAGGAAAAACGATGGGAAAACCCCGAACATCGATGCTGAAGTGTTTTGTCTACGTCTGGAATTTTCCATCGAAAATCTGCGCCAAAAAATGATGATCAGCCCAGCCCCTGATCGTCACGTTTTCTACGGAATGGCGCAAGGGATGTTGTCTGCGCTTCGCCAGGCAGAGCTCAGCGAGGAGGATTACGAAAAACGATCCTCAGCGTTGTCTGATGACCCTGGGAATTAATGGCTAGTTTTTGGGCCTGAATTCTCTTAACAACACGAATCCACCGAGATCCGTAGAGCAGGGGAGAGGTCTCACCAGGCGTCTGGTCAATTTTCAACGGTTTCAGGCACTGGATGTCGGCCCGGTCGATTTCACTGAATTGGCCATCTTCAGCGTTTGCTGAAAACGCTCGATCCGATGAAAACCGTCTTTGGAGCCTTTGGCCACCACATACGTAACTCGCTACCACCAGTAATTTCTATTACTGGTGGTAGCTGAAATTCTAAATTTTAACCAATAAAAAGATCACTCAAGTTTTTTGCTGGCCATCCTGCAATGAACGCCATGCCGTATTTAACCTTTCAGGAAAATCATAAAGTTCAGCTTTTTTCCCATATCCAACAATTGATGACAAAATTTCAGTTTTTTTAAAAAGATTTTTATCTGAAGTTAATAATATAAAGTCTCCCTCCATGCATCTAAATGCTAACCAAAAGTCATTTAGAACATTTATCATGTTATCGTGCAGCGGAAATTTCTTTTTTTCATTCCCTCCTATATTCATAGCCAGCATAAAGAAGAAAGATATCAGATTGTTAGTAATTGGACAATTAGTGAGAAGATGCCTAATGGCACTGACAACATTTTCAGAAATAACCCCATCTTTTTTTATCTTATAACCAAGATTATTAAAATAATCTAAAAAATCCTCCTCAACTTCGTGCCTCTTTCTATGTACTATATTGAATCCGACTCTTTCCTCTAGTTTAGTGATTGCTTTATAGAGCTGAAAGTTTCTTACTGCAATCCAACCACTCATTTCTTCTTCGCTTAATTCTTTCATGCTGACTTTAGATATTCTATTCGCGCTATCTCTCTCGTAACTTCCAGCTATCAAATATTTTGACATCCTTCTATTAAATCTCTTTTCAACTGATTTGTCTGCCTTTAACTCTTTTATGATAGAATCGTCAATAACTGCACCATGCCTAAAAATCCTAAGAATTTCTTTTATACGGAATTCGTTTGTAAACTTTGCCGGAATTCCATCAACAGCAGGCTTATTCTCACATAGGTAGCTTATTACATTTGTATCTATTAGGTAATATGACATCTTGAACATCTCAATTTATTTTAATTCAATCAGGATTAAATCGACTTATCCAATTAATTTCAACCAATACTCGTTAATTAAATGACAAATTCTCCACCATCCGGATGATGTCATGGTAGTCTCCTATTCCTTCTGAGAAAATAACTATCTAATTATTTTTTCAACTTGTAAGTCAAAATTACCTGGTATGAAGCTGCATACATTCACAGCAAGCGACTACATGAGCTGTAGTTGCTTAGTTTGTAAGAAATAAAGTCAGCGGCCTGCACCGCTGCTCTAGCGGCAGCCATAAGCGCCTCATCAGGAAAAAAATTCGACAGACGAGGCTCCTGCCTAAGAGAGCCTGCTTACTTGGTTCAGCTTCTGAGGAACATTGTCTTTCTTGCTGCCGACGTTTTGTCGATACTGCGGAGGTTGTTGCCTCCATATTAACATGGCAGGAATATCCCTCATTGACTACTAGCAAGAAGTTATCGGGGAGGGCAATGACTCATATATGGGTCATTGAATAGCTTAGTGGCTCATATACGAGTCATTTCCTTATGGAGAAGGGGAGTCTTCAGGATCTCTATTCTTATTCTTAAGTTTAGCCTTCTCAATTATCTCAATCTGAGTGCTCTCGAACGCAACGTATTCAACCCTGTCGTAAAAATCCAGCTTAATAACGCCATCGTAGCCATATTGTTTCAATATTTCGGTGGCCTGGCTCGATGTAACCGTCAACCCTCCGCCGATACTTTCAACAAGATCGTCCCGACCATCCAATAATCCAGCATCCCTCATCGATTTAGAAACCGAATCACCTTTGTGAACAATAAAAGGATTGCTGAATAACAGGTTCGCTTGGATTACTCTTCTTCCGTATGAGCGCGCATGCTGAAAATCATTTGTGAAATAGAAGCCTCTGCCGTAAATACCATCATCGGTTGCAGAGCCTATCTCGGCTGAGCTGAATCTTTTGAAGCGTCTTTCTGTGCCGTGGTAGGCAGTTACTTTGTTTGGGTTGTGGTTGGTCAAATTCAGTGTCCTTTTAAAATCTCATGATTGATTATTTTTATTATGAATCAGTTTATGTATTGTTCTGCAAGCAGATAAGATGCTTGCGGTATCGATCAATGATAAAATAAAGAAAAAAGAATAAACAATGAGCCTAGACCTTCCAGCTGACATCTATGATCGTTATTCCTCCGGTTGGTGCATGCATCTTGCAGCCGCACTGCACCGTAAACTCGGATGGAAAATTCAGGCCGTTGTTACTAAAACATGCCCCCCTAATTACATAGAGCATGCCTGGGTTGTAGACCCTTCAGGGACTAAAATGTTGGATATTGACGGCTACTATTCTGTCAATAAAAACGGCTGGATTCATCCCGCCAACACGCTTCATGAAGATCTAACAGAGGATCAGCTAAAGGGGCTGACTCGTGATGGGTTTTATAATCCCAGTGAATTCGATGATGATGAGTGGAATCGGGATGTCGAACAGGCACTGATTGATATCCAAAAATCAAAGATAGTCGCCAGCATATTTTCGAAAAATGAAAAACCTCAAAAGAAAGGCCGTCGACACACGGTAGACAGCCATTTGCGATTTTAGTCGAATTCTTGTCAATTAATGGGGATTTTTGAGTACTGTACCGGACAAATAGAATATTAAAGACCGAAACTTATTTATTCAAACTTCCCGGAATAGAGGATTTGAAGCAATAGGGGTTGATTGTTCTATTACCCACCCATCTGCTTTTTTTATCAATCTAACCATGATTTTGTTTCTATTGGCGATAATCCATCCGCAATCCTTCATCTTCTCCAGGCGTTGAGTTAGCTCAGAAAAAGTGCTTTTCATTTCCGGGACTCTCTCTGCTGCCAGAGTGTAGCTATCAAGAGCATCTCTAATGATTCTCTCTACCCAACGGATCTGTTTAGGACTACCATCTAACCCTTGGGGGTTTGAATAGGAGGAGACCATAGATATTGAATCTAGCCAGCTAAGTCCTACTGGAGAAACAACATAAGTAGTTCCGTTATTTTCCTCCTTAAAGACAAATCCATACTCAAACGAAATATTTCCAGGCAGCCAAAAAACTGAAGGCTCACCTCGAATTTCGCTGCTCATCCCATATTTTTTAGCCAAAGAGACAGCCGAATCCCAGTCTTTATTAAATTGAGATTTCGTGTAGGACAAATCCCAACCATATTCAGCCATATCGGATTCTTCTTCATCCTTTGCGATGATGGAAAGGGCGTCCTCTACGGTAAGAAGCATGTTCCATCCAAAATCTATCGGAGGGAGAACGTAGACATGCCAATTTTTCATGGCCATCTCTGGCGTATGAAAACGAGAGTGAGAGTACTCATCTATTTCTTTTTTAACTGATTCCGGTGCATTTTTCTTGCTAAATCCGGTTGCGCTACGAACCTTATCCTTAAGGTTGTCAATTTTGCCTTCAATTACTTCAAATTTAAAAGCATGATTTCCAGTTTCCAAATATTCAATCAACTGAAGAATCAAGTCATTATTTACGCCTTTCTTTCTAAGCTGACATTTTCTGAGCCCAATTTTGGTCGCAGAAATCAGTGTTATGGATGAAGGCGAAATCAGCTTTTTAACAGCATCGATCATCCCTTGGATTATGCATCGGTTGGCGGTTGTATCGCTCATCTCAGCAGAGTGATAAGTTGAATCATTGTTTATGGTCAGCATTAATTCATAGGATCCCTTCCGGGTTTCCGAATTGCACCGACCTAGTGAAATCACCTCAACTTCGTCCATAAAACACTCCAGCCTCTGCTTTAAATAAGATAGGAAAACAGCTTTCCATACAGCTTTTTAAGTATACCAACTCGAGGAAAACCCCATGCTATATATCCCCCCCCACGATCAAAAAACATCACGGATATTGAGGGTTTAGCTTCGCTTCAAGCTGACGAAAGCATTCTGTCGCCAGATCTGGATAGACAATTGCGATAGCTGAGAATATTTTTTTCCAGATCAAATCTCGAGCTTCGAAGGAGCCCGTTTTACCAGAAAGGTCATACAGTGTTTGATCATACTCAGAGAGTTCGTGTCGAATGTAATTTACCGTTATCCGTTCCAGAAATGCCTTGTCGTCCTTATCAGACGCATACTTTCCTTCGTACTGATTCCACTCATTATAGGCCTTGATCGCCAGCTTTTTTACATGCCTCATACTCATGGAGGAAACGCTTATTTCCATGGCCTCTACTGAATCAATTAGAGTGGATTTCTTGGTCTCGACAGCCTTGCTTGCGGCTACACGACGATTTCTCAGTTTGTCCTGATAACCAAGATATTCAGGGCTCTTTTCTAACGCAAGAACCTTATTCTGATCATACAGAGCTATCAGAGTCCCATATGTAGAGTGCTTTCTAGTCTGGTCGGGCTCCCCAAGAAGTCGCTCAGCTAGTGTTTTAGACCATCCGGGTCTTCCAAGAATAGCAGTTTTTGTCAGAAATATACTTGTTTTATCCATAGCTAGGCATCCGGGTGCATTTGAGCCAAGTATAACCGAAAAAGGTATAATGTAAATATACCATAGCGGTGAATTCAAAAGAATTGTGAGGAAGAAGATCTTAAAAAGTTCCACCAGGCTATAGAAGCTGGAGGCCCAAGTGGATGGTCATCTTTTTTTTAGCGCCGAAGGAATGATTAATGCGCAGTCTTTTGTGCATTAAGTGCCAAAATAGCATCCAATGCCCACATTCGTGGGCATTCTCTTTCTTGACAAAATCAAGCTCTTTTCATACAATGCACATCAAGATAGGCATTGGAATCAAAATACTCACTTAATGCCTATAAAGGCAGGCATTATGAGCAGCATTTACAGTCAAGAATCGCCTTCATCGATTGCCATCGAGCTGGGCAGACGCCTGCGACAATCGCGTTTGAACGCAAATTTGAGCCAGGCTGAACTGGCAGAGCGTTCCGGGCTTTCTCGCAACACGGTCATCAATGCCGAAAATGGCAAAGTGCACCTGGAAACCTTTATCGCCATCCTTCAATCACTGGGCCTGGCTGATCAGCTCGATTTGATGCTGCCCGAGCCGGCGATCTCGCCTATTCAGCTCATGAAGATGCAAGGGCGACAGCGCAAGCGCGCTTCCAGGAAAAATGAGCCTGAAGACACGGAAGAGGGTGAAAAATGGTGACCGAAGCGATTTCTGTCAACTATCAGGGACACCTTGTCGGCGCGATCAGCTATGACAACGAAAGGCAGATGGGTTTTTTTGAATACGATCCTGGCTTCGTTAAGCGAGGGATTCAGCTATCCCCGATCAAAATGCCGTTGAGCTCAACAATCTACTCGTTCCCTGAGCTCGATAAAGCAGCCTTCAAAGGAGTGCCGGGATTGATTGCAGACTCACTTCCTGATGACTTTGGCAATGCAGTCCTGGATGCTTGGGTTGCCGCTCAAGGCAGATCAGTCGAGAGCATTACGGCTTTGCAGCGCCTGCAGTACACAGGACGGAGAGGGATGGGAGCGCTTGAGTATGCGCCAGCAACGGAGTTGCGGAGCTTCAATTCTGCCCAGCAGGTTCATATCGAGTCACTGGTCGCGATTGCTCAAGACGTGCTCGACGACCGGAAGACGTTTTCTGTTTCGTTAAATGGCAACGGCGGAGAAGACCGCGAAGCGATGATGGCGCTCCTCTCTGTAGGTATGAGCGCGGGTGGGGCCAGGCCGAAGGCTGTCTTGGCATTCAACGAGGACTTCTCTCAGGTTCGTTCTGGTCAGGCTGATGCGCCGGATGGCTTTACCCATTACCTGATGAAATTCGATGGTGTCAGTGACAAGAACTCGAACAGGGAAACCTTTGGTGACCCCATGGGTTTTGGCGCAATGGAGTACGTCTACCACTTATTGGCGAAGCGCTGTGGTGTAGAAATGATGCCATGCCTCCTGCTTGATGAAGGCCCAAGGCGTCACTTCGTGACGAAGCGATTCGACCGGATTGGCAATAAAAAACGCCATATGCAAACGCTAAATGGGTTGGCACACGTCAGCTACAAGAAGCCTGGAGAGTATTCCTATGCTGAGCTGTTTGCGCTGGCTCGCAAGCTGAAACTGGGTGCTTCAGAGGCTGAACAGCTTTTCCGTAGAATGGTTTTCAACGTCATCGCCAGAAACCATGACGACCACTCGAAGAACTTTGCTTTTTTGCTTAACGAAGAAAACAAGTGGGCTTTAGCACCGGCTTATGACATCGCCTACAGCTACAAGCCAGGAAGCCCGTGGGTGAATAGCCACTGGATGACACTGAATGGTAAGCGAGACAATTTCACTCTTGATGATTTCCTTAGCTTTTCCAAAGTGAGCCCTCTTTTCAAGCCGCTCAAGGTCAAATCCATCGTTGAGGAAGTGATCGAAGCTGTATCAGGGTGGAGGCAGCTTGCAAGGGAGCATGATGTGCCAGAGTTTCTGATTGATGAAATTGGACAGAATTTGAGGCTTAAATTTTAATAATGAAACCGGGGCAACTGTTGACATTCGGTAAGCTGATAGTATACTCGTAACAGGTCTAGCGCAGTAACGTTCCTGTGTTACCGCTCCGGTTAGTAACCAGTCCGCGCTATCGAAACGCTCAACAAGCCTAGGGAAAACCGTCATGGCCACCGCGCAAATGCTTACCTTTGAGTCAGGCTTAACTATCCCGTTGATTCAGTACAACACGACGATGGATGGTGATGGCTTCTACATCAGCTACAACGATCACGATATTGGTATCTATGGCTGAGAAACCACCGCATTTGTAATTGGCCAGATGGAAGGGTTTCTTACCCTGAACGGTGACCACCGCGAAGCCTACTCGGCGCTGATTCCTTTGGGTTTTGACGCATGTCTGGCTTACTTCATGGATAACATTGAACAAGCCAATAAGCGCAGCGAGCACAAGTGGTTGCAGGGCCGAGTGGTCAGGTTGCCTCTTTAATGCCTTAAGGGAAAAATAACCCCAAGCATAGGAAAACATCATGACCTGGGTACAAACAAAGGATCGCCTTCCAAGTACAGGATCTGAAGTGCAATGCCGCCTTAAGCACTTCAGTACTGGGAAAATCCAAGAGCACCGGCTAGTAAAGGTTAATGAGGATGACTGCTCCTGGCGAACCGCCGATGATCGCTCCGAAATCAGCTACAACTGGGATGTTGTTGAGTGGTGGTGCGAATCAATCAGTCCTGCCGCTCCCACAGTGTAGTTGATGGCTTTGAGTCGAACGTAATTTTCCCCATCATCGAAATCCGGTTCTTGTGTTATGCGCTCGCTCAGTTAATAGAGGAAATCTACATGACCCACAAGTTCACAAAGGTGCTTTTCGCAGTGGAGCATGATGGTAAGACATACGGTATTCACTTGCCTGCCGAAAAGCTGGAGAAGCTGCTGGCTGAAGCGGCACGACTCTCCTCCAGCGGTTCGCTGGAACTGTACTCAATGCCGAACCAGGAACTTTTCGCCCTAGCTACCCAAAACCTAGCAGAAGCACGTAAGCCAGCCAAGGTCGATGATCAAATCACAAGAGCGAGCGAGCAGAGAATGGCCGCTATGGACGATACTAACTCGAAAACCTGTGAGCCTGATTTTGCATTGGAGAATCAGGCATTTGAGAGTGCCGCTGTGGAAGTTGGTCTCAAATTGGACAAGTTGCCAGGCGGTTTCTATGTATCCCCAGTGACTCAGCATTCCTGGGCATTCTGGATTCGTCGCGCTGCAATTGCAGGTAGGCCATAATAGTTCGAGGAAAATAGCGTATGAGGATATAAGTTGGGTTATTCCTCATTTGGAGCTACTGCGTCCTTATCTTCTGTTAGCGCTGGATTGTCTCTGGAGGAGGGCGCTTCAGGCTTGGGCTTGAAGATCTCAAGGGTGCTGTTTGATTTAATTGGGGATTGTGTTAGTTAATTTCATGTCACCTAAAGAATCATGGTTTTGAATTAACTTTGAGCGGCAGATCAAGAGTCATCACCGCTCGATTCTAATCTGATAATTCGAAGAACCCAGAGATTCAGTGCCATGCGGAAGGGGCTGCGCCTTTTCTCCATTTCGAAGCTCTCTTGCGTCTTTAAGGTAGTAGGCCACCATGATAACGCAATATATTTTTGACGTCCTGCAACCTATAGAGTTCATTCGCCTGGCTATGGTGAAGGTGGTCACTCCTTAAAAATATCCGGTATAGTTTCTCGACAATACTCAATACATCCATTAACCATGTCAATGTAGGTTGCGTTTTGAGCGCATAATAGATCATTAAACTCACGAATTAGTTCATGATCAATTGATTCACCATTAAATGGACGGGCGCTAAAGCGGTTTTTGTTTATAAGCCCTACGACAGATTCGTAGCCTAGTATAATGTCCCTAGGAGTAGGAATGTATCCAGTGTATGAAAAGGGCGTCCCTATCGACCGATTTATCCCTTCGGGTAAGTGCAGGTCAATTAACTCTATATCTATGTTGTACCCGTGCTTGTCCAAAATTTCATCAACAGCAGCCGACCGCTGAATGAATCCAGCTATAGATTCATAGCTATAACCTAGGAAAACTCCTATAGCTGCAAGCCAAATATCCCTACCTGGCTTAGTGTCAATTAAAGCATTAGCGTCATAATATTCTTTTTTGTAATTTCTAGGCAAAACTATTTCTCTCATACACTGGTTTCCGGCCCAATTCTAGGAATCCCGCCTAGAAGGTTTTCGCCCATGAATTTGCTAAAGAATTCCTTATGAATTCAAATGCACTTGGCCGTGGATTACCCCTACAGGTTCCAACAGAGTGATAATTAAGAATCATCCAAAATCCGCTTGGGAACTTTTCATTAAGTTTTGCAAGACATGCTTTTAATTCATCCTTCTCTTCCTGAGTTAAAGTGCTCATGCTGCTGATTTTCATAGAGTTTATCGTGCTAGCTTTCAATGGATTTCCATTCATATCTTTTTCTTCAATATCCATTTCAGAGAAAAGTGATGAATTTGATCTCAAAATGAATTGAAGTTCTATGTCGTCAGCTGTCAGAAACGCCCTTCGAAGCAGGTCATCAGATTGAGTAAAATCCACAGATTCAAGGTCTGCATTGCTTTCTCGGAGATCAATGCCAGATCTTTTTAAATCTTCAACCCGATAAATTGATTGCAACAAAACATAAGCCACTCCACTCCCTTCATGCGTAAGTTTCTCAAGATTTTCAATAGAATTGTTTAATTCATTCGCAGACCTTGCAGACCTGAATGATTCCATAGCTTGATAAGACTGAGAAATTCTGTAAATGGTTTTTTCTAGAAAAGGCTTAAAAAGGATAAGCCAGAGGAAAGCGACATGAATCAAAACCAATAACGCTAAGGAGGCGTCTTTTATTGCCCCCTTAAATAATTCAGCTTTCCTATAGGATTTTGATGTTCTCTCGATAATAGTGGCGTGCATTCCCGACCCCTCTTGTTATTTTAATTGAAAATATATCTAATAAATTAGTTAATGTCAATTTATGAAAAACCAAAGCATAAAAGATGGTATGTGCATTGTGTTAGGAGAAGTTTATTTATTATTAGTTAGTCGCGTAGCAATAGGATATTTGCTGGAACTCTTTGACGTTTGTCTTGATCTGATGCTATTTTCAATTATCAATCAAGGGGAAAGTCATGAGCATAACTCTACCGAAATTCAGAAAAAATAAATCCGGAGTCTTCACTCCAGTTTTGCTGGTTGGTGCTTTAGGCACAGGGAAGGAAACTAATTTTGTAAAATCCCTGAAGAATGCTAATCCTTCAATTGAAATTCATTTGATAGGACATCCTGAGGATGATGGCGCTGGAGATATTTCTAAACTAACATCGAATAAATCCTCCACCCCTGAAGCAACTGCTAAAATCGAAGAAACTGGAAGAGTTGCTGTTCTGTATAGAGATATAGATAGTTATTCTGAAGATACTTTATCCGACCTTGTTGAAATGATCGGCGAAAACAAAAATAAAGACACCTTGTTCATTTTGAGCTGCAAAGATACATCTAATTTACCAAGCTCTATAGCTCCTTTTATTCAAAATATTCACAGGATTGATTTTGAAATCCCTCCAAAAATGCCGGTTATGTTGGTTTCAGAGCACGAAAGCTCCGAGCTCCATGAGTATGGATTCAACGCAGCATTCCTGGCGAAATACCCTGCTCAAATAGAGCAGCCTATTGCTCAGGGAATGCTAACTTCTCTTTCGAGCTTAATGAAGGCAATGGAGGGAGTTAAAGGTGGTATTTTAGGCCAAGAGGCTTGTGATCGTGGAATGGATGTCTTTATGGTAAAAGCACTCTCTGCATTTTCTAGAGAATTTCTAAATTCTGAAAATGATCAGGCTAGGGCAATCTCTGTATCCTTCATATCCCAGCATCTTGCCTGCCACCAGGATCCAAAGTTTATCGAGCATAAGGCAAAGGAAAGAAGTGTAGATCCCGAACCATGATGAAATCATTATAGTCAGATATGGCAGCCGCGATGTTCGGCTGCCACAACCTTCATTCCGGTAAATACAAGTGACCGCCGACCTCGTCCATTGATCCATCTTTCAGCAAGTCTTTTCTAATCAACATAGGTTTTACCCAAATTCTTTTGAACAACGCCCGTCCTTCTCCATGGCGCTGAGTCTTCCAATGTCCACGTCGCCAGTGAGGTCGCTTTTGATTGCCTAAGGGCAATGAATGAGCAGGGTAGAGCATTGAATCGCTAACTCCGCACATCCTGACTAGCGAAAAACCAGCACCATTAAGATGATTCACAGCATTTCGAATTCGCTTGGGATTACCAGATTCTTTAGCCTTTTTGTAGGCAAGCTTAAGCGGAGAAGGAGCATCATCTGAAGGGGCTGGATCGTCCTTTATGCCATAAGCATCTAGGTAAAACAAACTGTTCATGATCAAGGAAAGGCTGCCTTCGATCATTTTAAATCCACTTTTCTCCCAATATTGGATCCATTCCTGGCTTATAGCTAAATTATTCGACTCACTGGTGCTTTGAAGCGATCTGATCTTATCTGCAATGAATTTTTTGATCGCATCGGAAACATTCGTGTGAAGATCCTCTTTCTTTATAACGATATTTGCCCCTATTAGACCACTGGCGCGATCAAATTCACGCCCCGTAGTTAGAATCAACTCCAAATCGCCATGTTTGTTGATAAGGTAATAGGCACCATCAATATATTCTGGCTTTTCCCTGTAGTAGGTAACTTCCACTTCTTTTTGCAATCCGAAATGAAGAAATCCACAGCGATAGGGCAGGATCAATTCGCCAATTGGCACGTCGCCAACATCCGTATTGCGAAATGCTTCGACCATTGAAGGTTTGAACTCAAAAATCTGCTTCCCTGAACTAATAAAAAGTGCATGCATACGCATGAGTGAAACCTGATTTTCAGCGTTCGTGATATAGGAAGCATCGGAAACTGATCCAATTTGCTTCTTAATTTCGCTCAAATAAAGAACCAATGCGTCATGCATCATTGTTTTGATTGCCGGCGATTCCGTTCCATCTTGGGAAATGCAGCCCCCATTTCCAAGCATTCTTGAAAATTGGGACGCAGGACTGGCATTGAAACGAAGGCAACCATAACGCGATTCGTTCTGAGGATGAATGGCCTGAGTCATCAACGAATACCCGAGACACTGATGGGGTCGAGGCCTTCCAAAATGAATTCCATGGATTTGAGTGGCATGGGTGACTCCGAATAGCATGATTTTGGAGGGATCTGATTAACTCTAGCTCAATCTTTACTGACCGGAAGCCAATGCGGTGCGCTGTCTGCTGGGGGCTTGCGATGCGTCCAGCAAAGCCGAGAATCTCGAAACAATAAATGATAAAATGGGCCAACCGCTCATACATTCAGCAAAGGCTCAACGACAATGCGGAAGGAATTCATTCACGCATCTTGGCATCAACGACTGGGTGATCAGTTTGATGAACCCTACATGCAGGCCATCATGGCTCGGCTAGACAAGGCCGAAGAGCAGGGCGCCATTGTCTTTCCGCCAAGCTCAAATCTCTTCAACGCGCTCAACCTAACGCCTCTAAACGAGGTAAAAGTCGTAATCCTTGGCCAGGATCCCTACCACGGAGATGGCCAGGCTCACGGACTTTCATTCTCCGTGATGGATGGAGTAAAAACCCCACCATCCCTGAAAAATATATTCAAGGAAATCAACCGCGATATTGGCATTGAGCCGAACCCTAGTGGAGACCTGACACGCTGGGCAAAGCAGGGTGTTTTACTGCTCAACACAGCGCTGACAGTCGAGAAAGCAAAGCCTGCCTCTCACTCGAGAATAGGCTGGAAGAATTTCACTGATGCGGTGATTGATGCCGTTAACGCTGAAGGAAAAAACGTTGTCTTCATGCTGTGGGGCGATCATGCTCAATCAAAGGAAAGCCTTGTCACCTCGGATCGCCATCTCGTTTTGAAATCAAGCCATCCATCTCCGCTTTCATCCTATCGTGGATTCAATGGATGCGGGCACTTTGGGCTTGCAAATGAGTTCCTGGTCGGTAAGGGAATAGCTCCGATTTCATGGGTTTAGCGTTTCATCTACTTCCGATCACAATCAACCAGGAACAATGAGATTTGAGTGATGAAATGCCCTATATGCGAATTCAGTAATACAGCTGAACCAATCAAGTACCCGATGGATGTCCAACCCATACCAGGAGTGAGTATTTTGTTGAATTTAGATGCCTTGCATTGTTCGCATTGCGGTGAACAATCAGAAACGCCTGAGATCACCGTTTCGAATGACAAGCTGATCGATGAAAGCAAGCTTGAGTGGCTGAGCATGTGAAAAAACCAAGGATTCCATGGGTTCAGAACACCTTTTTTGCAATATCCGGGTCTGGCTGTTATCGGATAATGCATAGGCTGAAGTGGAAGAAGGATTATTCCATCTTCCCAATCAAGGCTCGAAATCCGGCAGCGATGAGACGACCCTCCTCTCACCTAACCCAGTCACCGAGTACCAGCGAGCCTCCATTTGCTCACGCAGTTTCATAGCCTTGAGCAAAGCCTCTGAATTGCTTTTACAGTTTGGCGATCTTCCCGTGTAGGTGAAGGTTTTCGAGCGCCTTTTCCGGGTGTTGTCCTCTAGCAGCTCGTACCAGCAGCACGTCCAACCCCTTGTCTGTCCTTCATCGTAGGAGTAGACACCCAATCGAGGGCCTGCTGGCTTTTTTCTGTTTCTGGCAACTGAGCGTGCAGTTACCTTGAGAATCTCATCCCAACGGTTTTCTCCCCAGATCTGCGGGCCTCGAAGATTTCGATACTCCAGGCAGCGAGCGAAAGTAGCCTGCTCGCTATCCTCGAACCGGATGGTTTTTGATTCAGGGGTGCCTGATGGTGTTGGAATCCTGACAACAGGATTGGCCTGGGAATAAGGCCAGGAAATGAACTTGGTTTGCTCCCAAAGCTCGGGTGTTTTTCGGTTTTTGCTCATCTGGAATTGCTCAATATTCGTATATTTCTTATTTTACCCGCTGATGAGGTGATATTAAAAGACGAAAGTCCACCTGGAGTAGCGCTCTGCCATGCTCAAGACGGACTTCAAAACTTCTCAAATACTGCTTCTGGCGCTTGAAATCTTGCATTCCAATTCAGAGCGCTTGTACCTCATGTCCTTCAGTTTTCGCTCATCATCACTGATCCAGCCACGAATACGCTCCAGTTGCTGCTCAACGTCCCTCACCTTGGCTTCATGATCAGCAATTTTATTGCTTGCTTCTCGCCTTACCTCGTCCAGGCGGTGATTAATGGCTTTATGTTCTTGACGAGATAGCCAATCAAGAGTTGAAGGGGATGATAGCCGATCTCTAAAATTCAGAGATTTCTCGTAACGGCTTTCATTGCTCTCAATCCTGCTTCGCGTCCTGTCTATCGCGTCTTGGAGTCGACTCAAAGAAGACTCCCATCTAGATATATTTCCTTCTATACGCTCAATTCTTTCTTCGTAATTGTTGCGCCTGTTCATGTGGTCAACAACCAAAGCTAAAGCAAAAAGCCGTCTCATACGGGTCTGTCCGCTGTAAAGTGGGTAGCCGATGATACCTCCATTTTTAATGGCGCTGTCAAGCGATTTAGGCGTTAAGGCTCAGGGTCATCATCATGATCTGATTTTTTCGAGTGGTGGTTTTTATTTGTAAAATAATGGCTGGTATCTAGCGATATTTCATCGTTTTTTGAAGGATTAAACCCACTGAATCGTTTTAGGTGAACCTCCCTCTTCTGCCGAAGACTATCTATCTGAAAACAAGCTTTCCTATATCTTAATTCAATAAATGCGGGATGGATTTTAGGGTTTTCCATATCAATAGCATATAGTATGTCAATCTTGTGCTTTACAAAAAGATCGCAGCCTTCCCTGCTCTTAGCCATTTCAAAAATACTTTCCATCATTTTTGAAACGTCCTTTGACCATCCGCTTTCTAGTTCTTCATTTATATAAGCCCTACAGCATCTTATTGAAATATCTACACGATGCAGCTCTTTCAGCTTATCAGTTTTATAGACTGCAAAAAAAATTATTGATACGTGATTTTAGACATAAAATAGGTTAATTAGTGGGAACTCAAAGTCATAAATAGTGACTATATCAATTCCCTTTTTGATTTCATCTTTATCTAAACCCCCAACTGAGTGAATAACATCAACTAGAATATAGCCGTTGTCATTATGAACGGAAGGAATGGTAAATACGCCAAGATTTACTGTTGATTCGAAATTATTAGGCGTCTTGATATCTGCGTTTAGCTGACTTTTTAAAAATTGAAGGGAAACTTTTAATCCGTAAAAATCTATATCATCACTGAAGCTATAATGAATATCTAACGGATTTGGTGAGGAAGAGAAATATTGATAATGCCAAACGGCTAAAGCTTGCCCTCCCACGAGCACTAGGTTCATATTCTTTACAATATCTGAAACCTTATGCTCAGAGTATATCCGGCGAAGTAGCTTTAAAAAATCGTTCCGGTTTGCAAGATAACGTGACTCATCAATAAGTTCAGAAACCAATTGATTCTTCTCGATAATGGCGACGTGACTTAATTTTAGGAGGAAGCTGGCCTAGCGAAGCAGCTTTATCTAAGTTGGCTTTTGATTGTGCCCAATCATCAGACGACATCGAGCGAACAGCAGATTCCTTTTTCTGCTGAATTTGTCGCTTTGCATTTACGAGCTCTTCATAACTCAGGTCAATCATCACTGGGCACTCAATGCGTAATAATCATATTTATAAAATAGCATATTAATCTATTTATGTCAAAATCAAATTTATGCCTCTCAAATAAAGAACGCTCTTATTCTGAGATCTTATTATGGTTAAGCTTGTATATGTTATTGATTTAAGATCATAGTATTTAATCACAACTAAAAAGATCTCATGACTCATGAAATACTCCATCCAATGCGACAAATTACGATCAAACGACATCGGCGAAATGATCTGGTCAACTCACATGGCCCTGGCCAGCCCGGTGACCCTGGAAGACTTCGAAACGGTCTGTAATGGTGACGGCCTTCTTAGTGAGGGTGAAAGCTTTGAAGATTTCTGCTGCGATGATCCCGATCACGGGTTCTACAAGTGCGAAACCCCTCAAGGTGACGTGTATTTCTTGCAGAGCTCTGGGTTTGAGTTCTTCTTCACACCCAGCGGCAAGCCGCCTACCTTCTTTGTCCCTGAGTACCAGGAAGTAGCCAACACGATCCATAGAGGAGGCCCTCTAGCCACCCTCCTCCTCGCCGCTGGCGATGGTCGGATGCAAGGACGAAATGGTGCTGAGTTTCACATCGATACGCTGCCTGAGGGCATTGAAGTTATCGAAGGGCGTAACACACGCTTCCGCTTAATGCGCGAGGGTGAGGCGATTGCCGGCATGAAAGTGGATGGGAGCACTATCACCGAAATCTTTGTTCGTAACGATGAGCGCAAACAGGACATAGCGTCGGCGAACTTGATCCTGCAAAGAAGCAAAGCAAGGGCCCTAGCCACGAAGGCAATTTGTTCTCCATGTCCGCCTGCCCGGAGGCCTGGTCGCAGATCGTAAAACTTGGCGGCAATCCTCTCTACAAAACAGGACGCCCAGTGACTCTTCTGGACATGCGTGAGGTTATGTATTCGGACTCGCCTCATGCTCAAAAAATCAGGGCTTTTGCCCTCAAAAATGCCATGAACAAAGGCTTTGTTGAGGAGAGAACCGTCTACAAGGTGAGCTGGGAGGACGATGAGTACGGTGCCATTTTCAGCATTCTGTGTGCAACCGAAGCGGGAGCCGAAGATGAAGTCCGTGATGATCCGCCTGAAAAAATAGAGATCATTGCCCACACGCCGAAATTGAATCTGATTCATGGATGGCGAGAGGATGAGGTGCGGGAAGGACTCGAGTTTGCGATTGTTGAGTGGGCTCGAGGTTTGCCAGGCATTGATGGCGTTTACTGGAACGAAATGCTTGATCCTGATTGCCTCTCAGCTCCTCGTGCAGGCATGTTTTCCGTACAAGATCTTGGTCTTACCCTTGATCCTGAAATGCCTGATGACTCCGATGCCCTCCTCCAGGTGAAGGAGATTCAATGGTTGAAAAATCTTCGTCATCAGGAGATCGTTAGCGACTACCTCTCTTTTTGAGCGGTCACGCCTGATATTTACCCGAATTCAACACTACTATTCTTGGCTCTCACACAGCTTTCTGCATGCATCGCAAAACCATTTTCTGATTCTGTGTGGCTCGATAGGCTTGGAAAGGTGTGACAGAGGAAGTTTTCAATCTCATCCGCAGAACCTACGAAATCCGAAGGAAAAAAGGATAGCGATTTTACGCTTTCACCGTCTGTGGAAATATCAAGGTCATCCTGACAGGCAAGGTCATCAAAAAACTCACCTTTAACCCTAGACAGCATCATGTGACAACCTTCGCCATGGTCAACGTTGGTTAATGTGTAATGTTCGAAATTCATGCCTTCAATATGTAGAGCATAAAGATCCTGGTCGGGATTGTTTCTACAAAACTGCAGTGCTTCATTGAAGTTCACGGTGACACCTCTGGTTGATGGGTTTAGGGCCACTATAAAGCTCTTTATTCCACTGTAAAGCACAATTGAAATCCTCGCCCAGCCTGCAGATAACAAGGCTTTCAGCTGAATTCTACATTTTTTACTCCCCTTCCTTTTATATATGTATAACTGTAACCAGAACATTTTTTGATCAAATCTCATTGTTTTCCAATTTTATTCTGGAAAATAATTCCGACGAACGGTCATTTGGTTGTGAATAAAAAAGCACCCGAAGGTGCTTTCTAAATGAATGAGGAAGTAGACGCCGCGCTCGCTAGAAAACTCAGTATGAGAGTCATAGTCGAAGCCAGCCGTTGTAACTGGCTGCCGCTACCACACGGTTGGCGTACCCGCGCAATCCGCACTCCAGACCCAATTACGCCTGATGATCTGTCGCAATGCTCTTATTGTCCTCAAATTAAGTATACTTTGTAGATGAATTGGCTTCAATCTGGTATCGGATGCTTGTATTATAGTATCCCTGCGATATACTCATAAAAATACCTTTGCATAAGCTTGGAGCTAACCTGATGCACAAACCCACTTTCAAGGATGTTATCGATTTCCTGAACCATCCAGCGCCTGATAAAGAGCTCGAGGCGCTCATTCACAAAAACCGCATAAGCCTTTCCTGGAAAAGCTACTCTCTTTTCTTAAAGCAGAATTTCTTGAGCAGAATGAAGAGTACGTCGCCCTAAGAGATGATGGCGAAACTGTTCAGTCGCTTAAAAACCTAAGAAGCCTGTTCCTTATTGATCAGGATGAGCTGAACTTTCATGATATTCATGTTCTGAATCAGATTATGGATGTATTTTTTGAGGTTTATGTACAGCCGATAGAGTTACCCCACCGCCCTCCAAAAGGAAGCGTGTATTATGCCAATCTGCCGATTGACCCTGATTCGATAGACAGGTCTGACATTAACCATATTTACACCCTCTTCCAACGAACGTATACAAAGCCTTCTTTTATCAGGCGGAGAGGTTCTGGAGGCGTTAAAGATAAGCCTGCTCCCTTCGAGCGAGCAATCACTCAACAGGATCTAAATGAACTGGTGGTCGCCTTGGCTTATCAGGAGACAATTCCTGTGCGCTACATCGATTCGATCATGTCCTCGAAAATTGCTTTTTCCGAAGAGATCAGTCGAAAAGATTTTTCAAAAGCCTTTATTGATGGGATTCAGCAGGTCGAATGTGCGGGTTTTTACGGCATGATGGCCATGGCAGTTGCTACACAAAGAGCGTTTAGCAGAAGTCCAGTCGTCATCGACCGCTATCTGGGCATTCTTAACAGCATGAAATCAGGCTCCTACTGCTTCTCTGGTGCTTATTTTAAATGCGGCCATTTTGAGAAAAACCCTCTAACTCCGGATGAAATCCTAGCCCTACCCTACCTCTTCGATTATGCGAAGGATTTGTATAATCTTCTGGGTATTTCTTTCGAATCCCACCGGGAGTCGGTTGTAAACAAACTGCTTGATGCAGGATTTGAGGAAGAGGCCTCCATCCTTAAGGTTGCTTAACCGGAAGCGGCGGTCTCTCCACTGCTCCCCAAGGTGACGAGGTTTATTCCTTTCAGCTTTTAGCTTCGGGTCGCCTTGCGCGACCACCCTTGCGGGCCAGAGGGCGTTCTATCTCATCCGGTTGGTCGCCCTGAATTCTCAATTTAACTCAACTTGCTGTTCTTGTGCAACTGTACAAGTCCCTTGCCATCCATCATCATCCAGTTGGCGCCATCATCTTCGTATAGCTTATAACCTAAACTTGTGTAAAACCCATTTAGCTTATTTTGCAGATCAACTTGATGAAGACGCTGTAACAGAAAGGCTTTTTCAAGCGATGTATCATGGGAAGCCTTTAAGGCTGAGCCATGAAGATATTGAAAGTGGGTTCAAAAATGAATTTATGGATGCTTTAAATAAATTCTTTGCAAGATAGAGGCGGCCACATTCCATCATCGAATACATATCATATATGTATCCACGCAGATGGCCGACCTCTTCATTATTGCAAAGGGCTTTAATTTTAAACTTTTTTACGTGCCTTCCTGAATATTCATAATCACAAATAAAATTTGCGGGTCTCACGGACATTTTAAAAGTGATGTGTTGATCAGTATTCATAAACTTGCATCCATGAACTTCGTGTCATTGATTGTGAGTATACAGAAAATATACTCAAAATAAAAGTCTTTTGGAGGAGGGAAAGAGTGCTGCGCCTAAGCACAGCACCCTATTGTTTAAATACTAGAGGCTGCAGGCTTCACAAAAAACAGCTCTTTGCCACCGTTCAGCACAAAAGGGATCCCGGCATCATTATGCGTTTCTTCGGGCCCGAAGTAGATGAAGGCCCAGTCAGGCATAGCTCCTGAAAAGCGGCGGTAAAACCCAGCATGATCGAAGCCTGCCAAGTCTACATGCTCGATTCGGTGCCATTGACCGGATCCTTTTCCTGTCTGGTCGTATTCCTTCGTGATCTTTCTTACAGCAATCCCGCCCAGTCCACGGAAGCGGTAAGCGCCTTCATTGCTGTGAAAAAACGCGGGATTCTTGCCTTTGATCATCCGTGCAGCAGACGACTTTCCGGGATTCTCCAGGCTTGCCAGGCTGCCGCGAATCATACATGACCACTGCTCACATAGCGGGCCATCCACACGAAGTATTCGATAGCTGGATTCAGCGCCGAAAATCGCCTTGTCGACCCATTCGTAGGGTTTGACGCGATAACCCTCTGGCAAGGCTTTGGTGATTGCCTGCTCAGTGATCTCAGTCATCTTGAGTTCGGCTTCCTGGGAGTCCTTCGCCAAGCTCGCTGGCATCCATACAGGCATCCACATGCCTTCTCGCGGCAGGTATGTGCGGTCGTTCAGCAGCTCAACCGCAAAGAAAGCCGACATCGCAACGTTAGACACGCCAGGCAATGGCGCTGCCTTTCCCAGAATATGCTCGCGTAGTAAGGCTGCATCCGCAACATTAAGCAGATCTTCAGAACCGACCTTGCTGTTTAGATTGACTTCGAAATCTCTCAAGCCGTCAGCGCGTCCATCTGCCTTCATGACCTGCAGAGCCAGCGAACTCGATGAGCTCACCGTGTTTTGTGTCGTTTCGGATTTTGTCGATGGGGACGCAGCGCAGCCTACGAGTACCAGCCCACAGACGCTAAGCAGACATTTTTTAAACATTATTGTTTCCTTTGGCTCCAAAAAATCCAATAAACCGAGATTGCTATGCTTAATTGCAACGCAACAGCGGAATGACATCTTTCAGCCTGCCAAGGATGCCATTAATCGAAAGAAAAGTCCGCGTAGCCCTTAGGTTTTTCGACCATCTTTAGCCGTAAATTGCCATTGCTTGTCGGCTCCGCAAATCCGCTGATGGTTGATTCGATCTGCTCGGGCCTGAACGCAATGTAGGTATCACCACCATCCTGGCCTCACCTCTGATGATGTAGCCGTCTCGGTTCTCGCCTCGAGAGGGCTTAGGCCTTCGCCTTCGCTCCATTCTTCCACACTGACCTCATAGGGCTGAGTGATGTGCAGATAAACAGGCGAGATGTTGCCTCCCGCGCCCTCGACGTAGTCATCAAGGCTGGCCGGATTGGTAGTGAAAAAAGCCCCCACTTCGTCGCCCTCTCCTTCGGTATTGAACTTGGCTATTGCATGCGTGCTGCCATGGTACAGGACGAGCGGCTCGCCTTTGTTGTCGAGGACTCGGGTGCTCTGCTTAAGATCCTGTGTCAACTACCCGCCACTAAACGCTTCGCGCTATAGTGGGGGCTTGCAGACCATCCAGAGCGAGACACAGTCGCAAGGTGGTCTACTTCTAGCGCACTTTTAAAGCACGCGGGCCTGAAGACAAGGCCCTCATCAGCTACCGACTTCATTACAGGGTGATACTCAAGGGTCGAAACCAATGAGAATTCAACTTGTTCGAGACCATGAAGCTATCGCCGATTTCTTTTCGCAGGATATTCAACGCACCGTTCACATCGGCGTTCAAAAAATGCCCTGCCTTGGTTTTGTACAAACCTCGCTTGACCCGACGCCCCGAAAATTGGTGATACTGAAGGCTAATCGGGTTGTAAGTCGGCACGGGATCGAGATCCAGGGCCGATGCTTTTGAGGTGTAGCTTTCTTCCCGTACTATCACCTGAATGCCGTATTCCTCAGCCTTGTACTGGATCTGCTCGATCAGTTTGGCGTGGGGAATGCTCACGAACTTCTGGTTGTTTATCTTGCCAATGCGAATGCCCTGTTTCCAGTCCGGGCTGTGGCCGATAACCAGACGGCCCATGTCGTGCTTCAGGCAGTGCTGAATCACGAAATGACTGGTCTTGTGCAGGTGGTCGTTGACCCAACAAAAGCGCTTCACACCCTTGGCCTCGAGGAGTTTTCCGTGGCCTTTGGCGCGGAGCTTGGCGGCATCCTTGTTGTACAGATGGTTGACAGATTTGATGACACGGCCATTGATCAGAACAGGGCGGTGGCCCGGCTGATTCGACACAAGTGTGGCCAGGTTGTTGACGCCGATGTCGATGGCCAGGCACTTGGCCTTGTCCAACAGCACGGCGTGTTTGCGGTCGACGTTCGTCGACCGCAGGCGGTACACCACTTCCAGCCAGTAGCAGCTTCCGTGAGGTACAAATCGTATCTCCAGGATGATCTGATCTTCACCCTTGGCTTTCATCACCTGATTTTTGCAACAGGCGATCTTGATCGGCAGAAGCCCTGCTTTCTTGGGAAAAATGATTTCCCCGTTAACGCAGGCAACGTCCTTGAACGGCATTAGCGCGGTTTTGGAACCTTTGGCATAACCGGGCATTTTTGGCTTACCCAAAAACCTGGAGGGAGTCGATTTCCATTCTTTCAGGGCTGAAAAATAGCTGCTCCAGTCTTCGCCCAGGCGCTTGATCACTGCCTGACTCATGACGCTTGGGATTTCGTGGTAGGCGGGGTGTCGATGCCGCATCCCGGCCTTGATCAGCTTGTCGGCATCGCCCCAGCGGACGGAATTGCCCGAGAAAAGCTCTTGCCTGAGCAGGTAATTGGCACAATTGTACACCGTTTTAGCGGTTCTACAGATCTTCGCCACGGCGCGGTAGTTCGCGTCGTTAGGCTTGATCAAGATTCGCTCGGTTCGGTGCATGTGTCAATTTCCCTATCAGGGCATTAAGTATAGTTACGGTGTACACTTCTGTCAAGAATGGTATGAGGCCTTCGGCCTAGCGCTTTCACCTCCACCCAAACGCTACGCGCTATGGATGGAGTACCTCGCGCCAAATGATGGATCGGCTATAGCGAATATCCGGGTGCTCCATGGAAAAGCTGCCGGTATTTTCATTCGCGGATTTGATCTGCTCTGGGCTGAACGCCACGACCTCACGGATGCCTTCATCGTCGCAGACGATGACCCCATCATACCCCTGCGCTCGGATCACTTTATTGAAGGCTCTGCGCTCGTCCGCGTTGCCCAGTGCGTTTGAATCGCCTCGAGTACTCTCCCGACGAATACCCATTTCAGCCAATGCCTTTCGGGTGGACTCCGCCCCTTCCCCTTCAAATGACCAGATGAAGGGATTCTGGAGAGAGAGGTACGTTTCGATCACCCTGGCTTCACCGCCCGCGTCTTCAACCGCTGTGTCAGCGTACTCTTCGGCTATTTCCGGGTCTGGTGTGAAATAGAATCCCTTCCCGTAAAAACCTGCGTCCCGAGATCCAAGGAGGCTGGAGTCGAAGCGGGTAAATTCAGTGTTTGTCCCGTGGTACATCTTCAGAGGGCGCCCCTCTGGATTGATGACCTTGCTTGCTCCGAACCATTTTAGGAAGTTTGAGGGATAGGCCGAACCACTCATAATCGCTGAAAGGCTCTGTGCGGTGGAGTATCGAATGTCCGGATTGTTGGGATCAAACTCTCCATTGTTTCCAATGGCACTCTTGATTTGCTCAGGCCTGAAGCACACGTAAATCGTGCTTGGCAGCTTGGAGGCCTCGTTCGCCAACGACCCTGTAGGCCCCTGATCCACAACGTTTTCAATGATCACCCCTTCATAACCCTGCTTGCGAGCCCAGGCAGCCAGATCATCCGTGCTGAAGTGATCGTCAAACAAAAACTCATCGGGAAACAATCTGCCAAGCGATGTGTTTCTTGCCTTCAGCGTTTTGGTCGCTCCCACTGCTGCAGGTCGATCCAATAGCTCCGCGAGCAGATCCTCATCAGCCTGATCGCTGACTTCTACCGCAGGTAGGCTAACTCTGGTCTTCTTGCCCAGCCGGCTCCAGTTCGCCCCCATCGCGTCGAATACGGCAGGGTTGCTTAAGCTCAGGTAAACAGGGGAAATATTTCCGTTGTTCAATCCGCCCGTATAGGTGCCCGCCGTTGCTGGAATGGAGCTGAAGAAGGCGCCAGTCCCTAAGGTCTTTCCGGTGCCCCCGTTGGTATTGAAGACCTCAATATCAGCGCTTGAGCCATGATAAACAACGCGAGGATTTCCCAGCTCATCCACCACCTTACTTTTTCCAAACCAGCGAGTGAAATTATTGGATATTGACCGCCTGAATCGCGTCGTCAGGGAATCCAGGGTGCTTACTGGTACGCCGTTCTGTTTTTGCTTGACCCAACGTCGACTATCACTGATCAGCATGCCAACGTCGAGATCATTCATGCTGAGCTTAAAGCCCAGAGCACGCACACCTTTGCGCACCGTCCCGATCAATCTTGACCATCCAGAAGGCTCACCGCGTTCGTTCACGTAATCGGACAGCACTTCCTCAGTGGCCAATCCCATATTGGTGCTGTTGTTAAGCGCCAGCCAGGTATCCGCCTTGTCTCGCAGGTGCGGGTTGTCCTGGTAGATGCTCAGCATCGTTGAATCAAGCTTGTGGCCTAACACGCCCTTCAAGCCATAGTGCCCAATGGTTTCATGCAGAAGCACAAACTCCGCATGATCCAGGTTGGCCAGATTGTCGGCGACTAGATACACACGTCCATTGTAGAAAGCGCCAGCCGCATCACTGATGGCTTTAAAGGGCAGGTCGTTTACAGACTGCACGGTATGGATGGGTGGAGCGTTGAGCCACTGTTGAGAGATTTCTTCCACTCTCTCGATCACGTCTAAAGCCCTCAGGCGTCCTGGTGCACCTTGCCGGTAGCGTATGTCAGCGTTTTCGGGATCAAAGGTTCCACGATTACCCAGGGCGGATTTGATTTGCTCAGGACTGAAAGCAACGAACGTGACACCCGGCCTCCCTTCTCCCGATGGCCTGTCTTCAGAGAAGATTGCTCCGTCATACCCTGCTTTTTTCAAGGCATCGACAAAATCGTTCTGCCCCTCATCGTCATTATCAAAGAGCTCCCAGTAGGTTTGGGCGTTATGCACATAGCGCACATTAATCCCGGCCTCTTCAAGACTGCGCTCGAGCTGCTCGGTTATCCCGTTTCTGAGATCGAGTGGGTTTTGAGTGTTGAGGTAGAGCGGCATGACGTTTTGCCCGTCACCTTCTCTCAAATACTCCTCGGAAAAACCAACATCTTCTGTCAGGAAGATCCCGGCCCTGGTGGTTTCAACGTCGCCCAGAATTCCAAAATTGTTGGTGCTTTTTCGATTGAGCTCGAAGTGGGTAATGTCGCCGTTCGTTGAATGGTAAAGCCGTAATGGCCTGCCTTCTTCATCAGCTGCCTGAGTGCCTTCGAAGGCATTCCAGAAATTTTCAAGGGCCTGTACCGTGGGCGCGATAGGAATCCCTGCACTGTCGACATTGCCTAACGCCTCAATGGCGGTATCACCCTTACTACTGACTACAACAACACGCTCAATGCGTGTGTGTTTGTCGGCAAAATCACCCTGGAACAGATCGGTCTGGAGGTTAGGAGTGTCCGGCGCCTGCACCATTTGCCTGGGATCGAAAACAACCAGGGAGTCATTCGGGAAGAGAATTCCATCATGCCCTTGTGCTTGTAGCTGCTGGCGAAAAGCCTTGGGATTCTCCAATAACGCGTACTCATCCACACGTAAGGGGTAGGGGTTTTCGACTTTTACGAAAAAAGCACTGACATTATTGCCGTAATCATCAACCAGGGATCGATCTGGGGTGACCACATAACCGAGTCCACTATCAGCCTCTGCGTTTTCGGAAAGCAGATCCCTATTCATGTAAAACAGCTCTGGCTTTCCATCTTTTGTGGCCTTGCTGCTGCCAAACCAATCTTGGAAAAAAGGACTTTCTGCACCGCGCTGCGCCCACACGCTGGCTGATATAGACGATAGAACTTCTGAGGCGATCTGATGCATAGGTAGGCCTGTTATTATACTTTAATGGCATCATATTAGTTTAGCAGATGCCATTTTATGCGTTAAAGAGTTATGAAATTAACAAATAGAAATACATAATACTTTCAATCACTTACATGAGGCATTGATTTTATATAAACATTGTGAGCAATAAATGCTTTCCCGTCTATTTACACCTAATTATCACTACTTTATAGTGGAATTGTATTTGTCTTAGAGGGAAGAAAGATGAATAAGATCCATTCGGTGATCTGGAGTCATGCTTTAAGTTCATGGATAGTTACAAGCGAGCATTCCAGAAAAAGAGGGAAGAGGTCAGGTCAGCTTAAATTATTGGCGACCTCCCTGCTGCTGGCGCCCTTCTCGCTTATGGCAGCCACGCTTCCAGAAAATGGATCAATAACCTTGGGTGCTGGCTCAATCTCCACGCCCTCTTCCCATGAAATGCTCATCAACCAAAATAGCCAGAAAATGGCTATTGATTGGCACAGCTTCAATATTGCCCCAGGCAGCAAGGTCACGTTCCAGCAGCCTGACAGTCAGTCGATTGCGCTAAACCGCGTGCTGGGTACGGATCCCAGTGCCATTTACGGAATCCTGGATGCGAATGGCCAGGTTTTTCTGATCAACCCCAATGGCGTACTCATCGGCAAAGGTGCTCAGGTCAATGTAGGCGGCCTGGTGGCTTCGACCCTTGAGCTGAGCAATGAGGATTTCCTGAAAGGGAATTTCACCTTCAAAGGAAACGGCAACCCCAAGGGCATTCTCAACCAAGGGGCCATCAACGCTCACAGCGGTGGAGCTGTTGCTCTACTCGGTGGCCACGTCAGCAACGAAGGCTTGATCGTCGCCAATATGGGTACGGTCGCCCTGGCTTCTGGCAATGCCATTACGCTGGATTTTGCCGGCGACGGTCTGTTAAATGTCCAGATCGATGAGGCCACGAAGAACGCCCTGGTCGAGAACAAGCATCTTATCCAGGCGGATGGCGGTCGCGTAGTCATGACCGCCCAAGGCAGCGATGCCTTACTCAAAACAGTGGTCAACAACACGGGCGTAATCCAAGCTCGAACAGTTGAAAGCAAAAACGGCGAAATCATCTTGCTAGGTGGTTTCGACGGCGGTGTGGTTGACGTTGCCGGCACATTGGATGCCAGCGCCTCAGACATCGGAGATGGCGGATACGTCGAGACCTCAGGCGCGGTAGTCAGGGTCGCTCAAGGAGCTACTGTCACGACGAAGGCTCAGCAGGGGAAAACCGGATCATGGGTGATCGACCCCACTGACCTGACCGTCACCAGCGGTTCCGGCCCGAAGACGGGAAGCAGCATCGGTGCAGATACCCTTTCGGCCAACCTGCAGAACACAAACGTTGAGCTTCAAACGGTAGCAGCTGGATCCGAGGCGGGGAATATCAACGTCGAGGCCGCTGTATCCTGGAGCGCAGATACCAAGCTAACGCTAACCGCACATAATAATATCAACCTTAATGCTGATATCTCTGCGACTGGTCAGCATGCCGAGATCGCCCTCAACCACGGCCAAATGGGAACGATCACCGGATCTGACTACCGTTTCAACAATGGGGCAAAAATCACGCTTTCAGGGAGTAATGCCAAGTTTTCTGAAAATGGCACTTCGTACATGGTCATTCATAATCTCGCAGAACTGCAGAACATACAGAGCAATTTGTTCGGCAACTATGTGCTGGGGAATGACATCGATGCCTCAGCGACACTGGGCTGGAATGCGGGAACAGGATTCATCCCAATCGGAGACTGGTCTGACCCCTTCGAGGGAAAAATGAGCGGCCTGGGAAATTCGATCAGCAATCTCTACATCAACAGGCCTACTGAAAAATACGTGGGTCTATTTGGTTCGGCCTATGGATCAAAAATAAGAAGCATTTCAATTAATAATGCGAACATCATCGGGCTTGATGACACAGGCGCATTGGTTGGAAATGCCGAAGACCTGAAAGCTTACGATATTTATTCATCCGGTCAAATAAGTGGATTGGGAAATAACACAGGGGGATTGATTGGCCTGGCCGATAACGTTGAGCTATCAAGCAGTCACTCCATTGCGAATGTTGCAGGCGTCACAAACACCGGAGGATTACTGGGTCTTGCTTACTTTGCACAGGTTTTAGAAAGTAGCCATCAGGGGAATGTTGATGGCGCAACCTATACGGGTGGATTGATCGGCAGGATTGACAGCGGTGAGGTCATCGACAGTTATGCAAACGGGACAGTAACAGGGACAGTCATTGGAACGGGCGGCTTGCTCGGCTACAACAACGGCGAAGTGGTCAAAAGTTATGCAGCGGGATCTGTTACGGGAATCGACAGGGTCGGAGGCCTGATCGGGCTATCGAACGGAACTGTTTCAGACAGCCATGCGTCCGGTACGGTAGAAGGTGAGTTTCAAGTCGGTGGCCTTGTTGGGCTCTCTTCAGGACTTATCGAGAGGAGCCATTCAAGTAGCAATGTTTCGGGGCATGACCTGGCTGGCGGACTTGTTGGCGGATCAAACAACTTGATCAAGGACAGTTACGCAACCGGCGACGTATTCGGCTTGTGGTCTAAAACAGGCGGCCTTGTTGGTCACTCCAATGATGACATCGAGAACAGCTACGCGACGGGTGATGTGACTGGTCGTAACGGAGCAGGTGGACTCGTCGGTCAATTAGATGGATACATTACCTCTTCATACTCAACGGGTAACGTGACGGGGCTGCAATACGTGGGCGGCCTGGTGGGCTATTCAATCGGTGGCACGATCATTGATCAAACCTATGCCACAGGAAGCGCAGACGGCACCAATCATGTCGGCGGCCTGGTTGGATCCAGTGAGGGGTACATCAGGAACAGCTTTGCCACGGGCAACGCTAAGGCCTCCAACCAGAATGCGGGCGGTCTCGTCGGCCTGGCTGGCGCAGATTCGACTCACCCTGACAGCATCTTGAACAGTTATGCCACCGGAGCGGCTGAGGGCCTGACGAACGTTGGCGGCCTGGTCGGTCTGTTGGATATCGGCGCCACGGTTAAGAACACCTATGCGTTAGGCACCATCACAGGCACTAACAATACGGGAGGGCTGGTCGGCTTCAACAATAGCGGCTCGATCACCAACAGCCACTGGCTCAAGGTCAATGACTCGAATGGGTTTGGAAAGACCTTTGAAGAGCTGCAGAAGTCGTCAACCTTCGCAGGCTGGGATCTCGACAATCAAGGGGGAACAGGCGCGACTTGGAGAATCTATGAAGGCGATACCACCCCTCTGCTGCGTGCCTTCTTAACCTCGATTACCGCCACACCCGACAGTGCGTCGACTGTTTACAGTGGGACTAACCAGGTTAACGGCGTTGATTATGTCTCCGACTACACCTTGTCCGGGATTGCTCCCTCGTTTTGGCACCCTTCTTCTCTCCTGAACCAAGGGCTGGTCAGTGGCTCCATCACGACCCAGACTCCGGCCAGAAACGCTGGGATATATGCCCTCAACAATGGGCTCAGCTCCACCCAATTTGGCTACGACATCTCCTATGCGGGTGCGCAGCTCACCATTGATCAAGCCACCGTTGTCCTCTCTGTGGCTGACGTCAACAAGGTCTATGACGGCAGTACCCAGGCCAACGGGATTCTCACCCTGCTGGCGGGAACCCAGCTGCTGGGTTCAGACAGTGCAAGCGGAACGTTCGAATATCTCGACAAAAATGCAGGAACTGGCAAGACGGTAAGCATAACGGACATCGTGATCAATGACGGGAACTCGGGCAATAACTACAGCGTCACGTTAGTAGACAACACCAACAGTTCCATTGATGCGAAAACCATCGATGTCTCCGCCTCTGCGGCGGACAAGGTGTACGATGGAACCACATCCGTCGATTTTGAGCTGACTGCCAACAACCTGGTATCCGGCGACGACATCGCGTTTAGTGGCACGGGGAGTTTTTCCGACCAGCACGCAGGCGCCAACAAGACCGTCAATATCAGCGCAATTACAGCCAATGGCCTGGATGCAGGCAACTACGTGTTTAACACGTCCACGGATACTAGCGCTTCGATTGATAAAGCGCAGCTGGTGCTCTCCTCAGCGGATATCACGAAGGTCTACGATGGCACGACACAGGCCAATGGCGTCATCAGTGCTATCGATGGAACGCAGCTGTTCGGCTCAGACAGCATCACCAGCGGTTCTTTGGAATTCCTGGATAAAAACGCAGGGTCTGGCAAAACCGTAACCCTGAAAGGCCTGGTCATTGACGATGGCAATGCTGGCAACAACTACGACATCAGCCTGGTTGATAACCAGAACAGTACGATTGAGGCCAAAATCATTGATGTCTCCGCCGTAGCAGCTGACAAAATTTACGATGGAACAGTATCGGCCTCCATTGCCCTAATCAGTGCCGACACCCTATCCGGAGATGATATCGATTTTAGCGGTACAGCTTCATTTGCGGACAAACACGCAGGCTTGGGTAAAGATGTACATGTGACTGAGATCAAGGCCAATGGGCTGGATGCTGGAAACTACGTGTTCAACACAACAGCCGCAACGACTGCCACAATTGATAAGGCACAGCTGGTATTTTCGGTCGCTGATTCCAGCAAGACTTACGATGGCACAACTGCCTTGAGTGGATCGCTGGTCGCAAGTGATGGAACGCAGCTGTTTGAATCAGACAGTATTGTGAGCGGCCATTACGAATTTCTCGATAAAAACGCCGGAACAGGCAAAACTGTAACCATCAAAGATCTGCTCATTGATGATGGAAACGCTGGCAATAATTACAATGTCAACGTCATTGAGAATCACAACAGCTCAATCCAGGCGAAGGTCGTCGATGTTAATGCCCTGGCCCATGACAAGACGTACGATGGCACCACATCGGCAACCATTGAGTTGAACGAGAATGACGTGATCGCGGGTGATGATGTCACCTTGAGCGGAGTCGCTTCATTCGACACCAAACATGCTGGAAACGGTAAGACGGTCACGGTTGAAATCACGGCCAGTGGCCTGGATTCCGGAAACTATGAATTTAACACCACAGCACAAGCCACAGCCTCGATTGACAAGGCTCAGCTCGTCATCTCAATAGATGATGTGACCAAGGTTTATGATGGAACAACTGCCGCTGAAGGGGTTGCTATTGCCATCGAAGGCACTCAGCTGTTTGACACCGACAGCGTCGTCAGCGGAACCTACAGCTATCTGAATAAACATGCGGGAACAGGCAAAACAGTAACTGTCAGTAATGTAATTATCGATGACGGTAATTCAGGAAGTAACTACAATTTAATCCTCAAGGATAATTTCAGCAGTTCCATCCAGGCTAAGACCGTTGATGTTACGGCCTTGGCAGACGATAAGATTTATGACGGAACGTCATCTGCAACATTTGAATTATATGCTGGTGATATAATTTCCGGCGATGACATTGCATTCAACGCAACAGGATTATTCCTAGACAAGCACGCGGCATCGAATAAAAAAGTTGAGATATACGATATCGTAGGCTCTGGTGGCGATGCGCTCAACTACCTGTTTAATACAACCACTGAAACGACTGCATCGATACTTAAAAAAGATGTAACAGTTTCAGTGAGTGATGTTAATAAAGTCTACGATGGCACCACGGCTGCACAGGGACTACCGGTGTTCATTGACGGCGGGCTGGAAGGCTCTGACAGCATCACAAGCGGCTCATACGAATTTTTAGATAAGAATGCGGGAGTCAACAAAACAGTCACAATAAAAGATCTTGTGATTGATGACGGAAACCTGGGGAATAACTACAACATCAATGTTGTGGATAATCACAATAGTTCAATAGATGCCAAGACGATAGAGGTCTCAGCGGTCGCAGATAACAAGTTCTATGATGGAAACGATTCGGCCACAACGGTATTAAACGGAACCGATATCATATCCGGTGATGACATTACGTTCAGTGGCGATGGCTACTTTGCAGACAAGCATGCCGGGACTGATAAGGCTGTGAGCGTCATTGGAATCACTGGCCATGGCGCTGATGCAGGCAACTATACCTTCAACACCACAGCTGAAGCGACTGCCTCCATTCATAAAGCAGACCTGGTTCTTTCGGCAAACGACATCACTAAAGTATACGATGGCACCACTGATGCGGACGGAGTCGCGGTTGCCATCGACGGGACACAACTGTTTGATTCGGACAGTGTAAGCAGCAGCACCTTCGCATTCACGGATAAAAATGCAGGGTCTGGAAAAACGGTTTCCGTCACTCACGTGGTCATTGACGATGGCAATAATGGTGACAACTACAACATCGTTTTAAAAGATAACCTCAACAGTACCATTGAAGCTAAGGTCATAGACGTTTCGGCTGTAGCCGACAACAAAGTCTATGACGGAACCTCTTCGTCTTCGGTCAATTTGAACGGGAGCGGAATCATCGCTGGTGATGATATTAGCTTCAGCGGTACGGGCGAGTTTTCAGACAAGAACGCGGGTGCGAATAAAACTGTGCACGTAAGTGGCATAACCGGTTCCGGCACTGATGCTGGTAACTATGCCTATAATAGCTCCACAGACACGACCGCAACCATCAACAAAGCTCAGCTGGTACTGTCAGTCGACGATATTTCGAAGGTATACGATGGCAGCCGGCATGCGGATGGAACCCTGACCCTGCTAGATGGAACGCAACTGTTTGGATCAGACAGTGTTAGCGGATCGCTGGAGTTCCAGGATAAGAATGCTGGAACAGCCAAAGTCGTTTCGATAGTGGATTATGCCGTTGAAGATGGAAATTCCGGCAATAATTATGATATCAGCGTGGTCGACAACACCTCGAGTTCGATTCAAGCCAGGCTGATAGAGGTAGCCGCCCAGGCCGATGACAAGGTCTACGATGGCAGCACATTGGCCACGATTGCGCTGACTGCAAACGATATCGTAAGCGGCGATGACCTAACCTTTAACGGGAATGCCTTCTTTTCTGACAAAAATGCAGGCTCGGGGAAACAGGTTTCCGTGACCGGGATTACCGCAGGGGGCAGCGACGCTGGAAACTATACGTTCAACACAACTGCAGACACCTCTGCAACAATCGAAAAAGCCCAGTTAACGCTGACAGTCAGTGACATCACAAAGGTTTACGATGGCACAACGACTGCCAATGGCGGCGTTATCCTCGCGGCGGACGGTACTCAACTCATCGGGGCTGACGCTATTGTCAGTGCAACATACGGATTCCTCGATAAAAATGCAGGCGTGGGCAAGGCGGTTTCGATCACTGAGGTGGTCATTGACGATGGAAACGGTGGCAGTAACTACACCGTATCACTGCAGGACAGTTTGAACAGCACCATCCAGGCCAAAGCCATTGATGTGTTTGCTCTAGCCAATGACAAGGTCTATGACGGAACCGCTTCGGCTTCCTTTGATCTGGATTCGACAGGCATCATCTCGGGCGATGACATAGCGTTTAGTGGCACAGGCGCGTTTTCTGACAAGCATGCCGGGACTGGAAAATCAGTTAATATCACCGACCTCATAGCGTCCGGAGCAGATGCTGGAAACTATGTGATCAACACCTCGACCGACACAACAGCCACGATTCATAAGGCCCAGCTTGTTCTGTCAAGCAGTGACATCTCTAAAGTGTACGATGGGACGAATCAGGCGACCGGTTCACTGATGACGCTGGACGGCACATCCCTCTTTGGCTCTGATGTCGCCTCAGGTTCGCTGGAGTTCGAGGACAAGAATGCCGGAACGGGTAAAATCGTCACGTTGAGCGATATCGTAATTGATGATGGAAATGCTGGGAACAACTACACCGTTACCGCTGTAAACAATACAAACAGCACCATTCACGCCAAAGAGATTAACTTCTCTGCCAACGCTGAGGACAAGGTTTATGATGGAAATGCCTCGGCGGTATTCGAACTGGCCTCTAGTGGAGTCATAGCGGGAGACGATATAGGCTTCACGGGCAACGCCGTGTTCGACAGTAAGCATGCAGGCATAAACAAAGCCGTCGCTGTCAGCATCTCTGCCAGCGGCCTTGATGTGAACAACTATGTCTTTGGTCAGCCAGCCCTGGTCACCGCGTCCATTTACAAGAAGGATCTAACAGCCTCCGCTGTCAGTGATGCGCGTTCTTACAATGGAAACGTTTCATCATCAGGCCAGGTACTGTTTGCTGGGTTGGTAGGCGGTGATACTGCCGAAGGATCTCAGGTATTTGATAGCAAACATGCAGGAAACAGAACGACCAAGGTTGATCAGGTGCGTATTGAGGACGGGAATGGGGGAAATAATTACAACCTCCTTCTTACCGATGCCACGGGCGTGATCAACAAGGCTGCCCTCTTCGTTGAGGCAAACAACGCATCTAAAAACAAGGGGGCTGCTGATCCAACGCTGGGCTGGAGCTTAACGGGAGGAGCCTTGTATGGATCTGACTCACTGAGCGGAAGCCTGACCAGGGAAGCGGGAGAAGCCATAGGCACGTATAAGATCGACTTAGGAACCCTCTCCGCTGGCGCCAACTACGACATGACTTTCCAAAGCGGATCGCTCAGCATCGTCGAAGCGCCAAGCATCCCGGTAGAAGTGCCGGCCCCTGATGTGCCGATTCCCCTGATTGTTGCAGATCACCTGATTCGCTCACAAAAAGTTCAGGGTACTGCTGAAAATATTTTAGATAACATGGAGACTATAAATTCTGTTAAAAACATTGATTTCAAAGTATTTTACCAACCCAATTATGAAATTATTAATGATGGTATACTTGTCTCCGAGTAATGCTCTTTAGACTTTTATTGCTATAGAATGTCGCTCAGATTACCATCGCGAATTAAAACAAAGATTGGTTAGATCATGAAGACAGCCTGTAAAAAATCAATTCCATTAGGAGCAGTTTTTTTGCTTGGCTTAAACGTTGAGGCTGTTGGCTTGGAAAGACCAGACTCTGGCCAAGCCATCAGAATGATTGAGACTTCGCCACTCTTTTTGCCTATCGATCCCAACATAAACCTGACCACGCCTCCCGCGAGTAAAAATATCGCGGTTGATACTGATCTCACGTTTTATGTCCAAGGCTTCAGGCTAACGGGCAATGAGTCCATATCGACGGATGAATTGCTTGCCGTCCTGGAAGAGTTTTCTGAAAAAGAATTGGACTTCAATGATCTGAACAGCGCAACGCAAAAACTTGTGGATCACTACCTCAGTCGTGGATACATACTGACCCAGGCGATTCTCCCTCCTCAGCGAATTCGCAATGGGACGGTTTGGATCAAAATCCTCGAAGGTAGTTATGATCAGGTTATTTTAAATAACAGCTCAACCATCAATGAAAAGTATTTGGCTCCAAATATTGCCTCATTGAAAAGCGGAGATGCCGTCCTGAGGTTGCCGCTGGAAACCAGTTTGTTAACGCTTTCAGATATACCGGGTCTGGATGTGCGCTCAACGCTTAAGCCTGGGGCACATGTAGGGACATCCACCCTGCTGATCGAGACAAAACCGGGCCCACTGGTGACAGGCCATGTTGACCTGGATAACTATGGCAGCCGCTTTACAGGCCAAAACAGAATTGGGACATCGATCAACATCAATAACCCCTTTGGCCTGGCTGACCTGATTAACGTGAGAGCGATGGTCTCTGACGAAGATCAGCAGTACCACCGATTCAGCTATCAGGTTCCTGTGTGGGGATTTGGCACGCAGGTGGGGGTGGCCTATTCTGACATGGCGTATCAGCTGGAGAAGGATTTTGAAGCGCTAAAGGCCCACGGAAGCTCAAGAATACACAGCATCTATGTCAACCATTCGTTAATTAGAAGTCGTGACATTAACCTTTTTACTCGTTTTGAATATGACGAAAAGCGACTAAAAGATGATATTGGCCTGTTCGACAGCAAAAGCGACAAGAAAGTTAGGAGCTGGAGTTCAAGCCTGAATGGATCGTACCGGGATTCGGTGGGCGAAGGCGGCGTTTCGAGCTTTTTCTTGATAGTTACCCATGGCGCGCTAGGCATTGATAGGGGACAGGTAGAGAGGTTCGATGCACTATCAGCGAGATCGCAAGGCTCATTTGCGAAACTGAATGCCTCGTTTATTCGCATGCAACGGCTTTCGAACGAGTTCAGTTTCTTTACTCAATTTCAAGGTCAGCTATCAAACCACAACCTGAACTCCTCTGAAAAAGTCGACCTGGGTGGCATCTATGGGGTTCGAGCGTACCCACAAGGCGAAGCCAGTGGTGACAGGGGCTGGATTGCCAACATGGAGCTCCGGTATCAAGCGGCTTCCGCGCTGCAGCTTATGGCTTTTGCTGACCATGGCCGGGTGCGAAAGAATAATGATACCTGGGTCGAGGGAGACAACCATCGAAGCCTATCCGCAGCAGGTCTTGGCCTTACGCTCAGCCATTCGGGTTGGAGACTTAATGGCGTCGCTGCCTGGAAGCTCGGCAATGAAAAGGCTGAGAGCGATGTAGACAGATCCCCACGCGTGCTGGCTCAGCTGGTCAAGCAATTCTGACGTAATTTATCAGGTATATTGACAGCCTACTCGTTCGCTGTCATGATGCATGATCAAACACTGACACTCAACGTTTGGCTTTGCTGCTTGGGTGATCGTCATACCACTCTAAAGAAATTTTCGAACAGCTCGATGGGCTTCCTGGCTGTGGCGAACTTAATTACAAACCTGGAGGATATCAATAAGCGTTATGGCAAGATTTTGGGGGATTTTTTCAATCACTTCCGTATTTACGGTTGTGGCTTTGTGGTTGTTGGTCGAGCAACTGCTTCTTACTCAAGCTGGCCAGGAAATTGACAGTGCGTTTGTCATAACCGGCCTGAAAACAACCCCTTTTATTTTAGGGGCCCTGCTTTCTTTTGCCATGACTAAAAGTTTGCTGGAAATGGATTCAGTCAATTCTAGCAACGAGAAATAAAGATAGAGAAGTTATCACTGCTTGAATCGACAGGCAGTGGTAGCCTAGAAGATTATGGCGATAATGTGCAATCAACCACTCGAGATCTGATCAAGCCTTCTTCCTGCATAAACTGCACGACAAAATCAAAATCCTCTAGCACAAAGTCAATATCGTCTTCATTAACCCCCAAGCTCAGCTCGGCCACTGTCATTTCTTTTGATTGGTAGGGGAAGCCGGAAAGTTGCCTCCAAAATAAAACGCATCATCCAGACTGTGAATACCGTTGGCGTAGAGTATTTGCCGATTTTTTTGCGTTACCAAGCCTACTATGAACAGGAATTCCTGCAGAGTCGGTGATCACCATCACCATCACCATCACCATCACCATCACCATCACCATCACCATCACCGTGTCCATATTAATTTTAAATATCCATATGGGCCTAATATTTATTTATTTTTTATTGCATTAGCCGACTATCTCGACAATTTTATTACAGAAAAAATAAGGAATTTAAATTTAAATAGAAACAATTTTATTGCAATTATTTTGAGTCAGAGTTATTTTACCCAATAAAAATAAGGAGTTGGCATGAGCTTTTTGGAGAAACTTAACGCAATCGCCATCAAGATTGAACAGCAAAGTGGATCTATTTTAACAGAGGAAGCAACGAAAACAGCTTTGGTCATGCCTTTTATTCATACTGTCCTTGGATACGATATATTTAATCCGACAGAAGTGATTCCTGAATACACCTGTGACATAGGCACCAAAAAGGGAGAAAAGATTGACTATGCAATAGTTAAAGACTGTCATGTACAAATTCTAGTTGAATGCAAAAAAGTTAATGAGCCTTTAAATATTAACCATGCTGGCCAGCTGTTTAGATATTTTCATGTAACCAGCGCAAGAATTGCTGTCTTAACAAATGGTGTGGTTTATAAGTTTTTTACAGACCTGGATTGTCCCAATAAAATGGACGAAAAGCCATTTCTTGAAATTGACATAAGCAATCTCGACGATCACGCAGTGCCAGAGCTTTTCAAGTTAACCAGGTCAGCATTTGATGTTGAGTCTATTATTAATGCTGCAGGAGAGATGAAATACATAAACCAGATTAGAAAGCTTATTGACTCAGAGCTTAATAATCCTAGTGATGACTTTGTTAAGTTTATTGCGACTCGTGTTTACGATGGAATAATTACACAAAAAGTCCGTGAGTCATTTGCCTCTTTAACTCTTAAAGCATCGAAACAGCTTATTAACGCAAGGGTCAATGATAGACTCAAGTTAGCAATCGAAGGAAGAAGCCAATCCGCAATAAATGTCGATCAAAGACCAAAGGATGAGGTTATCTCAGAAGAAAGCAACCTGAAGGTTGAAACAACAGAGGAAGAGCTTGACGGCTACCTTGCTGTAAAATCCATAGTAAGATCTGTTATTGATGTAAAGCGAGTTGTTATGCGCGACACGCAAAGCTATTGCGGGATTTTGATTGATGACAATAATCGAAAACCGGTCTGCAGGCTTCATTTTAACCGAGATAATAAATATCTTGGAATAATTGACGAAAATAAAAAGGAAAATAGAATACCCATCGAAACGATTGATGATATTTATTCCTATGCTGATGAGTTAATCGATTCAGCAAAAAGATATTTGTAGAGTTAAAAGCTAAGGACGCACGAAGCGTCCTTTTTTATACACCTAGTCCAAATTGGCCCTAAAAACAGCAAGTGTTGACAAAGTATGACCGTCAGTGACCAGGCCCTGCTTGATCATGTCATTGAGCGCCTCCAGCGAGACCCACTGCATTGATTCAACCTCACCGTCCGTGCGTGACCCATCCACTTCTTTCGCTCTAACATGCGCCATTGCTACGTAACTGGAGAGCAAGGATGTATTGCTGTGTAGCTTGCCGATAATAGAGACCTCGGCAGAGCCATAGCCAGTCTCCTCCATTAGCTCGCGAGCAGCCGCCTGCGAAGCGTTTTCCCCTTCATCAATGGCTCCGCGAGGAAATTCATACGAGAAGCTGTTAATCGCAGGCCTAAACAGCCTGGCCAGCAATAGCTTGCCGTCATCACGTTGAGCTGCGATGACAACTCCATTTTCCTCAGCGCGCTCTTTGATCGTGTAATAGCGGCCCTCTTGGACAACCGAAAAGTAGGGGGTTTTCAAGAGTGTCAGCGTTTCTTGTTGGCTCATGTGTTCATCCCTCAAAGCAGCGATCAAAGAAAAATACGGAATTGGGCTTCAGGTTTTTAATCAGCGTTTGTGGGCGCCCGACAGGCATCGGCTTCTTATCGCCGGTTTCCGCGAGATGCCCAAGTTCTGTCATCGTGGCAAGCCGTGTACGCATGCTGCTTTTTTGAACGTCGCGCTTGAGGATGCAGGCCGTAACGTCAATCGCCTCGGTCAGCGTCAGAGTCTTACCGAGAAACACCAGAGGAAGGCTGCTATACAGCGATTTTGAGTACAAACGTTCTTCTGCAAGGCTCACCAGACGAGTGTGATCGAACGGCAACGGAAATCGGTTCGAGATAATCTCATCCAGAGCAACAAACATTTGATCTTCAGCGGGCTGGGTTTCTCGAGCGACAATGGCCAGGTAAAAGGTCGTGGAAGACCAGCACCGAGGATCCCGGACGGCACTGCCCTCACTACCCACCTGCTCCAGATACTGGGCTGTCATCCCCACCTTCGCAGAACCCATCAACCTCTTGGTTGCATCGTCTATCGTGGCATCCGGCGTATCACCATTGATAACCAATCCGGGTAGGGCCCAGCTTCCTTTGAACGGATCCTTGTCTCGCTTGTGCACCAGGACTTCGATTCGATCTTCAGTCAGCTGCTTGCTCGGATCGTCCTTGCGGCTGACAAATCGCATGACGATCACGTCGACAGTGTGCAGATAAGGGCTTCTAGGCATCATGAATTTCAGGCTCCAACTCGTTGATAATACGCATAATCTTGACGTTCCAGTCCGGTTGCAAGCCAATGTTCGTAAACGGGTTTCCCGGACAACAATGATTCCCTGAGCTGGGTGCTGTGTAGCTTGATCCGCTCCTTGGCTGTGACCAGCGAAAATCGAGAGATAAGCTCATCTGCACGGTAGAAGGATGGCAACGAGGTACTGTTGTCCTCGCCAACGACAAAGCCAATTTGGCTGCCATCGAGCCCTTCTCTCTCCGCGATGAAGTTCAATACATCCCAGCTGTACACAGGTTTATCAGACCTCGCGCCCAACTGCTGTTCGCAGGTGTCGACAAATACCGCGTATCCCTGGGATCGCAAGCGAACGGCAATACGTTCAAGCCAAGCCGACCGCAGGTCGAAAGGGGCCATCTGCTTACCAAAGGCGTGCCTGAAGGACGGCACCAGCAAAATACGGCCACCTATTTCGCTTAATTGACGCATCACGTCCACATGCCCCGCATGGGGAGGATTGAATGCACCGCCGTAAATGATGAGTTCCTGCATAGCCCCTCCTTCTTTTGCAATAGTACATCACATGCATAATCTAGGATCAAGTGGTTTCGGTCAGCGGACTGAGCTAAAGCCGTTAGGCGAAACATTTTTAAAAAAGATGTTGACGACATAGTGCGTCAGACGTACTATCTAGCTCAACACAAAGGAGAACAACCATGAATACCAAGAGACTCCTGCGCATTGCCGCATTTGATGTTGATGCTCAGAAAGGATTTACCCCGATCTGCCCGGATGAGTTGCCGGTGCCCGGTGGTGATGAAATTGTCGACTCACTGAATCTGATGGGCAGCTATGCGAATCTGCGTGTTGCCAGCAAGGACTCTCACTCACCCCAAGCGTTGTGGGTGGTCGATACGCCTGAGCAGATGCTGCAGCCGACCGGCCTTCGCAATGCTGATCTCACCTGGGTGAGTCACTGCGTACCGGGCACCCCAGGCTTTGAATTGCTCGACGGCCTGCCCAAGCCGCATGAATATGACTTCATGGTGTACAAAGGCGTTGAACCGGATCTACACCCTTATGGCGCCTGCTACCATGACCTGGACAACAGGATGTCGACTGGGGTGATTGAGTTCCTCAAGAGCAAAGAGGTGGATGTTGTAATTGTGGGTGGCCTGGCGCTGGAGTTTTGCGTAAAAACCACTGCAACCCAGCTCCTCGACGCAGGCTTCAAGGTGGTTTTGTTTACCCCGGCCTGTCGTGCCCTGAACAGCTCAGCAGTAGAAAGCTCGATCAATGACATGCAATCGGCAGGCATTTTGATTGCAAACACCGAACAAGAACTCAAAAACGCCCTGATGGGTTAAGGACAGGATCATGGAAAGCGCATACGGAAACACGATCATCCAGAGCATGCTGGATACTGACTACTACACCTTCACCATGATGCAGGCGGTGTCGCACCAGCACCCCGATGTTGACGTTGAATACGACTTCATCGTGCGATCCGACGAGAGCCTGGTTCAGTACATCCCCGAAGTTCGGCGCCAGCTGGAACTGTTGAGCGAAATGCAGATGACCGACGATCAGCTGCGCTTCCTGTTCGACAAGAACATGCGCGGATACCTGAAACCGGATTTTATGCGCTTTATGAGCCTGTTTCGCTTCAACAGCCGCTATGTAAAGGTTGCCGAGGTGGATGGGCAGATGTCGATCCGCGTCCGGGGGCCCTGGCTGCACACCATCATGTTTGAGCAGCCATTGCTTGCCATGGTGAGCGAGATCCGCAACCGGGCTGTTTATCCTGATGTCAAGATGGCGAATGTGCGTGAAAAGCTTTTCAATAAAATTGACAACCTGGGCGCCAAAGCTACTCAGAAAGAGCTTTCGCTGCTGCGCGTAGCTGATTTCTCCACCCGTCGCCGCTTCTCCTTCGAGGCACAGCGAGAAGTCGTCGACATCATGCGCAAATGCTTCCCTGGCGTGTTCCTGGGCACGAGCAACGTACACCTGGGGCGTGAATTCGACCTGCCGGTGATTGGCACCATGGCGCACCAGTGGCTGATGGCCTACCAGCAGTTGGGTCGCCTGCGCGACAGCCAAAGCGCTGCGCTGGAAGGCTGGGTGAAAGAATACCGGGGTGATCTGGGTGTTGCGCTGACGGACTGCATCAACTCCGACTTCTTCTTTAAGGAATTTGACCTGTACTTTACCAAGCTGTTTGATGGCCTGCGCCACGACTCGGGCTGCCCGTTCGTGTGGGGTGAGAAGGTCATTCGACACTACGAATCCAAGGGCATTGATCCGGCGAGCAAGGGTGTTGTCTTTTCAGACTCCCTGAATTTCGACACCTGCCTGGAGCTGATCCGTGCATTCCAGGGGCGTTTGAAGATGAGCTTTGGTATTGGCACCAACCTGGGATGCGACATCGAGGGCGTGAATCCGCTGAGTATCGTCATGAAACTGGTGGCTGTGAATGACCAGTCGGTGATCAAGTTTTCTGACGATCCCATTAAGGTAGTTTGCAACAGCCCCTCGTTCCAGGAATATGCCAAAAACGTTTTCGGTATCGCGTGAGGTGCAGCATGAAACAAGTTGAAAACAACAGCCTCCGCGCCCGGCAAAAGGAGATTATCCAGTCGCTGGGCACTAACCCCCTGCTCGCGGATGATGAAGCCTTGAAAGCTGACCTCACAAAGCGAATCGACTTCATCAAAAAGATCGTCCAGGCTTCAGGGGCCTCCTCGCTGGTGCTTGGCATCAGCGGGGGTGTCGACTCGCTGGTTGCTGGTCGATTGTGTCAACTGTCGGCTGAACAGCTACGTGAGGAAGGAAAGGAGGTTCAATTCATTGCTGTTCGGCTGCCCTACAAAGAGCAGCAGGATGAAGTGGATGCAAATCTGTCTTTATTCTGGATCGAGCCTGACCAGATCCAAACCGTCAATATTGCTGAAACGGTTGATGCCATGATGAATAGCCTGGGCCCTGCCCAGAAATGCAACGATGTTGCTCGAGTTGACTTCGTCAAGGGCAATGTGAAGGCCAGGGCCAGAATGATCGCGCAGTATGCCATTGCTAATCTAAACAATGGCCTAGTGGTCGGAACGGATCACGCGGCTGAGGCGGTTATGGGCTTCTTTACCAAATTCGGTGATGGTGCCAGCGATCTTGCTCCCCTTAGCGGCCTGGTGAAGAGCCAGGTGCGACGTGCCGCGCTCTTGCTGGGGGCGCCTGAAAAGCTGGCGCTCAAGACGCCTACCGCTGACCTTGAGGAGCTCGATCCCGGTAAGCCTGATGAGATGGCGTATGGGTGTACCTATGAACAAATCGATGCTTTTCTTCTCGGCGAATATATTGATCCTGATATTGCGAGGATGATTGTCAGTCAGTTTGACAAGACAAGACATAAACGTGCTATGCCTCATACGCCGTTGCTTTAGCCGATTGCTCCATCCGTTAGGATGGAGTAACCCCAAACTTCTCTCCCTCCCTACACTAGCAACCACCAAGCCACCATCCACCATAAATCTCCTCTCATCCTTCTCTCTCCCTCCTCAGTGTGCAATACTGACAATTGCCAAATTGACAAGAGGGTATGTTTGCAAATTGCTCTTTAAAACTTTATACCAGAATCGAAAATTCTTGTTATACTTCAATTATGTATTTTAGTTGATTTCATATGTTTTCCCCATTTGATTATGGGGTTTTATATGAATTGCTCTACTTGCCTTGCCCTTCGGGCAGCTTAGAAAAAATCAAGGTCTTTTTTATTGCGCCTTGTATTCTTGCCTGCCCTGCGGGCAAAACGAGTCGCCGCAATCATCAGGAACTCCAGCTTCCCTGCCTCGCTGGCAGCTTGAAAATGATATACGGCAAGTCGAAGCCGTTTGTGTCCTTCCCTGTCCTGATGGCAGATTAGAAAGAGCATTGCAGCAGCCAATTCCAGTTTCTGCGCCTATGCCCTTCTGGCACTGCCTTGTGGAAAGCTTACAATGCGCTTAATCACCACTCGCTGAATGGCCGTTTGGCTAGCGCTGAGTTGTAATAATCATTAAGACCCGTCACCTCTTTTCCCAACCAATCAGGACGCTCAAACACCTCGTCTTCACTGGCCAGCTCGATCTCAGCAACGACAAGGCCCAAGTTCTTTCCTTTGAAAACATCCACTTCATAGCGATGATTTCCGAAAGGCACGATAAAACGGGTCTTTTCGATCCAGCCTGGCTCGCAGAGTTTAATGAGCTCAGCCGCTTCTTTCGGGTCAATTGCCATTTCAAATTCATACCGGCTCATGCCTGACTCGCTACCGGGGCCTTTGATCGTTATGAATGCGTCTTTCCCACACATCCTCACCCGCACCGTTCGGTTTGGATCAGAGTTCAAGTATCCCTGGGAGATTTCTAATGTCTCTACTATGTCCGCTCTAAAGTCACCAGCTACCAGAAACTTTCGTTCGATTTCATCTGCCATCTTAAGCTCCCTGATCGTCTTTAAATTCGAATTGACGGAAGGCCGCTGCGTGCTGGGCCTCGATCTCTCTGAGTGCCTGGGCGCCTTCTTTGCTCATGCCGCTGTCCAACAGGTGTCCGAACATCAGTAAAATGTTCATAGCACCGAAGCTGCTCTGGTAATCGATCTCATCTTCAGCGCAAGCCAGGCCTTCACTTCGTTTTTGGTAATAAGCCAATACGCCTCTCAGCTCGAGCCTGGCCATATCAATGATATTTTTTTCGAGCTTGCTGAGATTGGTAGAAATGGTGTTCAGTTCCAATACTTTCGCTTCAAGAGCAGATGCGATGTCATCCAGAGTCATCTTGCTGGGCTCGATGTTCGATGGTTCATTCACGGGTACAGCTCCTCTGCAGCTCAAGCGAAATATTTGACATAATGCAGAGCAGGAAGGCCAGATGCACTGTCTATTGTTTGTTTGGGATCACTCTGCAGGACACGAGCCGCAACCTTCTGAGACACGAGGTTGTCGAGGCCAACGATGGCTTCAATGTAGAAACCAGATTTTTGAAGGCGCGGGGCTAACTTGTCCCTCATCTCTTTGATACTTGCCTTAAGGATTTTCGTCGCAAGACCTTGGTTTCGGTATGCCTCGTCTGTAGCGTAACCGACGCCAAAACAAGGCTTACCCTCAATAGGGTCTGACACCAAAAAAACCGCGTACGCTTTGGCTTTTTTTCCCGTAATAAAGGTATAGGTCAGGCGATGTACGCCTTTCTGTGGCTGATCGCTCATGACGAAAAGGTGGGGATGAGCGTCGCAACGCTGAGGTGAGATCGTTCCTTCGCGAAGCGCCTGCTTGTAACTGAGGAATCCAACATTGGGATCAGTTATGGCGGTCATTTTTCAGCCTTCCTAGAAATGGATGCAAATAATACCACTTAGGGCGGGCATCGGGCATGCGTTTGGTCTACCCAAGCTCGCAACTTAACGAGCACTCTTTTTCAACGGTCTCAAGCTCGTCTAGAGCATCGACATTCAACTCATATAGTAATTCAACAACTGCTGAACTCGTCCTGTACTCAAAATTGCTGTTTTCCTTGATAGCGTATGGATCCCCAGACCAATATTTTTCGATATAAAAGTCCAGTTTCGATTGTGAGTAAGAACCCCCGTATCTTTTGCTCTCAAACTCAATGTAAGCATCTGAATACCAAGCAAGATCAGAAGGCTCTGGAGTTGATTTTGGGATTACGGTATAAATTGCATCCGTATAGCCTCCTGCTGCGTCAATCAGGCCTGGATCCCTTGATACAAAAACAGAGTTGAATCTCGAAAGCTTGCCTTCCGGTCTTTTAGATTCAATATATTTCTCAAATTCAATCGATTCTTGATACAAGTATCCGTCTTTTTTCGGCCTTAAAATAAATCCATTATTAAAGTGCTTTCTAGAGCCATGGAAATACATGCAATGCTCCTACGTTAGATATTATTATATGCGGAGTCTTCATTTAAAAAGCCATAATGAATTCATAGCCACAAGAAAACTACTTGATCTCGTATTCTCTTGAATGATCCACTCCACCACCCTTAAGCATGTGCTCATTGATAATTGCATGAGAGACACGGACAAGTTCCGCAGTTTTATGTTGACCAGCACCCTTCCAGCGAATCCCAAAATAGCTTCGTCTAAAATGAGGTTTTACTTTTCCGTGGAAATCACCGCTTTCCAAACGCTGGGCCAGGGGTGTGTAGCTTTCAGGGCCAATCACGATTTTGTCGTAAACCCGTAGAAGCTGCTTCTTTAGCTTATCCTGCTTTTTACCGGCCACCTTCTCAAGTCGCTGGCTCAGCTCTGTTTCGCTGTTTTCTTTTTTCTGCAGCTTGCGCTCTACGGAGATGTAGAACAATACCTTCATCAGAAAAGCAAAGTTCTCTTTGAATTTTTCAGTGAACGCTGTGGCAGCTTCTTCGTTATTCGCAAGGATTGATTTCGACCTGTACAGTTCGAAATGTCTTTCCATCAGGCTGTAAACGTCCTCATCTTCATCCTGAATGAAGATCGTCATCAGATCCATATTGTCAAACGCAACCGGGTAGTGGGTTTTGTATGCAATATCGTTCATGAGCGGGGATGCGCTAAAGCCGATCTCAATGCAGCGGGTTCTTTTGTTTGGATCCAGCTCGAGGGTTTCCCGCGAGCTTCTGGGCAGCATGTGCAGGTTGTCCAGGTAGGACTCCTGAATGTAAGCACCCTCACAGATGCAGGGATGGCCCGCTGAATAAGTGATGTGGCCACTGTCTGGCCTGGCCTCTGCGGGATCAAATTCGATAAAACATGCCGGGAACGGTGAAGCCAGGAATTTGGAGGGAATACCTTTGTTGATCGCGGTATCAGCGAGGAGCAAGGACAGGGATGGATTTACCGTCAGCACCGGGCCCTTGCTCGCCAGATGGCGCTGAACCATATAAATGGATTTAACCGTAGGCGTCTGGTACTTCTCGATTAGCGAGGCAAAAACAGGATCCTCTCCTGAACGCTCGAAGAATTGATGCCCTCCAAGGCCCGCTTCGCTTGCGGCTTGAATCAGCCTGTAGGCATCGCCCAGCATCTCCTCCTTCAAAACCTTAACAGGCTCCAATGCCATACGCTTAGGAGAGGGCATAGTCAAGGCCTGCCCGCCTATGGTCTGTAGCTCCTGGAGTGCCTTAAAAAGCTTGTTGGTTTTCTGATTCTTCATGCTAGGCCTCGAGGTGGCGATCCATTCCTTGTCCGGAGCTATACAGACGGCTCAGCCCTTCTGCATTAAAGCTTTGCTTCGCCTTATCCAGATTGTACGCGGTTTGCAATCCCATCCACATTTCCGGAGTTCCGCCGATGACATAGCTCAGGCGCATAGCCATTTCGCTCGTCAAATCAGATTTCTCGCTTACCACGCGGCTGACACTAGAAACACTGACTCCCATGGCCTCCGCCAAGTCGGTCAAGCTGAGCTGCATTGGATCGAGGTAGCGGCGACGAATAATTCCACCAGGATGACGATTGATCACTATGCAAATCCTCTTAGGTTATTGCGCTTTGCGCAAAGAGCAATTTCAAGGCTAAAATAAAACCTCACTCAAGGCGGGACTATTTGTCTAATCCCATCGCTGCCTTGAGGAGGCCAGAACCTAATAATGCCAGGAAGAGTGCTTTGATGTCAATGGGTTATCCGCTACTGAAAAATCACAATGCTGGCTTTGCCTTGATTACGCCATACGTAAAGGATAAGGCAAATCCAGCATGTAGATAACGATCTAGTTATTGATCGTTTGAAGGATCTCATCCTTTTTTTCCGCGACTATTTCAAGAGCATTAACAACTCGGCTGGAATACGGATATTTCTTCCGGGTGCGAATAAACAAGCCACAATCAATCAGGGAATCGACTACATCAGTCGTAGCCTGCATTGTGTTCCTGTAGCCTGCTGCCGCTGCTGGGAGAAGCCGGCGAAGGATTGGATCCAGGGTCAGGAGTTGATCTTCAGGAAATTTGTCATAGCTTTGAGCTCGCTGATTAATCGCGAGATCTTTCATCTGATGCTTTTCCATGACCAGAATGAGATCAGCGATCATGATGGTTGCAAAAGACCCGCCAAAAGGAAGCTTAAGCGTCCAATCATCGGTATTCACCAATGAAGCAAGAAGGGGCTTTTCTTTGGCGCTCTCCCCCTCCCCTACATTTACCATCGATCCAGTCAGTGATCGATAATCTTCAATCGGTAGTACTGCAAAAATTGCGTTGCCATCGTTGTCCAGGATGAACTGAGCTGCGGTCATTTTGTTTCTCCTTGTGAGGCTTCGTCACAATGTATGGCGAAAATGACCGCATGTCAACTACAATGTGAATCACAATGTAGGATCAGCGAGTGGTCGACTAATCCTGACCCAGATAAAAAGCTGAATCATGCCAATAGTCAAAAGGAAAAAAGAGGCAACGTATGCCTTCCCCAAAACTATCGCACACGCCGAAATTATAAAGAGAAAAACAACAATTGCTAGCATATCGATTACCAACTATTTCAAAGCAGGATGGAATAAGCTATGGCTTTTAATCTTCTAATAAACAAGCTATTTAAATAAATCATTTGCTGTTCAATTTTTTCTTCATTTCATCTCGAAACTGCTTTCTGGCGGCCTTGGCCTTTTCCTTCATCGCATCAATTTTTTCTTTGTTGGCCTCCATGAATGCGGCCTTTTGCTGCCGAGCTTGATCTTTAAGCTCTAAACGCTGTTCAGCCTGCAGTTTTTTTTGTGTTTCTCTGACATTCTTTTCAAACTCGATTTGCTGCGCTGTTTTTACAGGTTTTGGGAGCTTAACCTTGGCAACCTTAGATGCGTTGGCAATCTTGGCTTTTGGCCTTGACTCCTGCGATGGCTTGGTCAGTGAGGCAGGTTTTTTCGGAAACGATTGCTTCGCAAAGACTGCCTTTTTGCCCTCAATTTTGAACGGCTTGGAGACGGACTCTTTTTTATCGTATTTATTGTCCAGCGCTTCCTGTTTTTCTTTCTCCCGCTCTTCAGCTGTTTTTCGAGCCTTTAGCTTTGGCGCGGAGTCAGCAGGAACCCTATTCCTCTGCCCAATCGGTGGATACACCACACCAAGTGAGGCCCATTGCTGTTCGACCAGATCGTCTTGCTTGCCGTAGCGGGCCTCGAACCTTGTCTTGAATGGATGCACGGCGATAGCAGTGCCATTGTCCTGGTGATGAGGCTCACAAAGAGGAAGGACATGCATGTGACAGTTTGGCCGGGTTCGACCATAGACATGGTGAATGCTCACATGGGGATTGAAAATTCCTTCTTGCCTGCAGGCTACGCATCCCATAGCTGCTATTTTATCGTGTAGTTTCTTTTCTGCATCCGTAACAGGTGTGCCTTTCACGACAACTACTACCCTAAAAAAGCAGGGTTATCCACTTTGTCTGTGGATAACCCTGTTGAGAAAAATGTGAGAGACGTTTACTTTGGCCCGTCCAAGGGTTGTTCAGATTTTGAGCGATCACGGCTTAACTTAAAGGGCGCCATGCCAAGGTTGGCCAGCTCATCTGCCCGCTCGTTTTGAGGGTGACCGCTATGCCCCTTAACCCACTCCCAGGTTGTAGTGTGCTGCTCTAGGGCTGCATCAAGCTCTTTCCAAAGCTCCACGTTCTTTACCGGCTTTTTAGCGGCGGTACGCCAATTGCGAGCCTTCCAATCCTTCATCCATTCCGTGACGCCCTTCATCACATATTGGGAATCCGTTGCGATCTTGATGCTGCAAGGACGCTTCAGAGACTGCAATGCGCGAATAACAGCCATCAGCTCCATACGATTGTTCGTGGTTTCAGCTTCACCGCCGCTTATTTCCTTCTCAACACCTCGGCAAATCATGAGTGCACCCCAGCCACCCGGCCCAGGATTTCCACTGCACGCGCCATCTGAGTAAATCTCTACATGATCCATCGCAATATCCTATAAATTTGATTTTTCATGGTATGCGGATCAGAGGCGACCTGTCAATATTCGCTAAATTACGAAATGCACCATGCATTTAATTAATACTTTTAATTTCTTTTCACAAAGTGCAACATAAAGGTGTGTCATGAATTAACGTGACAACTCAAACTAATACGGCTGTCTTTCTATTATGTTTGTTCTAGCCGTTCAAAGGAACAATGAGCATGGTTCATAAAAAAGACTCAACCACTACTCAAATTCGCTATGTTCTCGACACCAATGTCCTGCTCCACGATCCAAATGCCATCTTGAATTTCCAGGAACACCACGTTTCCATTCCGATGACTGTCCTTGAGGAGCTTGACAGCCTCAAGATATCAAAGCAAAACGTTGCTGCTGAGGCCAGACAAGCAATTCGCCTGATTGACAAGCTTTTGGGATCTGCATCGACGGCAGAGGTCGATTCCGGAGTTCCCATCGAAAGAGGCAAAAATGATCCATTAGGCCTTTTGTCAATTTGCTCTTCTCTCAAAGGTGTTATTGATTGTGCGCTACCCGACACCTTAAATGACAATAAAATCATCAATCAGGTACTGGCTCTTCAGCGCAAGCATCGTGAAGAGAAAGTTGTACTCGTCACCAAAGACATTAATATGCGCCTCAAGGCTCGAGCCTGTGGCCTCGATGCGGAAGATTACAGCTCGGATCAGCTGGTTGACGATATCGACCTGCTCTCTAAAGGCTTTCATCATGTTTACGGCGCCTTTTGGGATCGTGCACAAAAGGTCTCTTCCCGACACGACGATGAGTTCACATGGCAGACCGTAGAACTTGACGATGCCATTCCTAACCTAATCGTCAACGAGTTCATCATTGATGACGTGGGCTTTGTAGGTTGGGTTAAGAAGGTTGACGGAAAAACCCTGACGCTGAAGGAATTCAAGCTCGACAAGCTCATGAAGCAAGAAGCTTGGGGCCTCAAGCCCAGGGATGTCTATCAAGCGCTGGCCCTCCACGCCCTCCTTGATCCAGATATTCATTTGGTCAACCTGGCTGGTGCCGCAGGCTCCGGAAAAACAATTCTCGCGCTAGCTGCTGCCGTAGAGATGACAGTGTCTCAGAGGCGATTTAACCGAATTGTTGTAACCCGAAGCGTTCAGGGTCTTGATGAGGATATCGGCTTTTTGCCGGGAACCGAAGACGAAAAAATGGCTCCTTGGCTCGGCGCCATTACAGACAACCTGGAAGCACTTCATCAAAACGATGAGAACATGGCCAGCAGTGTCGACTATGTACTGCAAAAGGTTCCAATGCAGTTCAAGTCACTGAATTTCATTCGTGGTCGAAGCTTTCAGCAAAGCTTGCTTCTAATCGATGAGTGTCAAAACCTGACGCCGCATCAGATGAAAACCATCATCACGCGAGCCGGTAAGGGTACGAAGGTAATCTGTCTGGGCAATCTTGCTCAAATCGATACCCCTTACCTGTCAGCCACAAGCTCTGGCCTGACTTACCTGAGTGAAAGGTTTAAGGGATTCGCTCATGGCGCACAGCTCACATTACAAGGTGTGCCTCGATCAATTCTTGCTGAATATGCAGAAGCTCATATGTAAGATGATGAATATAGCCGGCGATAGTGCCGGCTTTTTAACTAACAGGTGAAGCGATGATTGGAGCAATCATTGGAGATATTGCTGGCTCATATTGGGAGTTCAGAGATGAAAAGGTAAGGGATTCCGAATTTTTTCTTCCGGAATCAACAATTACTGACGACACAATTTTAACTATTGCTACAGCAGATGCAATTTTAACCAATGCCTTTTATTCTGGACGATATCAAGAATTTACGCGTATATATGAAAAATATGGCTATGGCCCCTCTTTCAAGAGCTGGGCACATACCAACAGTAATTACATAACCGAAAATAACAGCTGGGGAAATGGCGCACCCATGCGAGTCTCTCCTGTTGGCTGGGCATTTGGAACACCTCAGAGTGTGCTAATTGAAGCGCAACAAACCGCCTGCATTACCCACTGCCATCCTTCTGGGATTAAGGCTGCCCAGGCCGTTGCACTGGCCGTCTATCTGGCTCGGACAGGCTGCCCAAAAGATGAGATTCGGGAAGTTATGGAAAGCTGGTTCGAGTATTCAACCAATATGGATCTTGATGATCTTCATGCGGAATATACATTCGATATTTCGTCTCAAGGCACACTTCCACCCGCTTTGTCTTGCGTATTCCAGGCTGATGATTTTGAAACGGTTATTAGAAACGGCCTCTACGTAGGGGGTGATACAGACACCCTGCTCGCCATAGCTGGATCAATTGCAGAACCTCTTTACGGGGTGCCCGGAGACCTTAGAGAAAAAGCAGAAAAAATGGTCAACCAGCACAGTCCGAAGCTGCTAGGGATTGTAAAAGAGTTCGAGAAAAAGTACGGAGCGGGCAAGCCAGCCGAGAAGAAAATGACCGCTCATCTCAAGGAGCTCAAGCTCTTTTTCAAGCGAATAGGCTTTTATAAGCTAAAATGAAAGGGCGATTGAAAAAGTCGCCCTTACGCGAAGCGGCTAATCTTACCTGTCTGGCGAAATTTCCAAGCTAACTTCATCTTTGACCAATTCGACGGCGCCATTCTCATCCACTTTGAAAAGTGGCTTTACGGCTTGTGGCTGCTTGCCATCGAAGAAGAATTCTCCGCCGTTTGGAGCCTCGTAGACGTCTTTGTTCGAAAGCACGGCAAAAGAAACCTGTTGAGGCTCGCCTTCATAAATGGCTGTCGTCACAGCATGTTCAAGGGCTTTCATCATGGATCGCTCAACAGGCGAACGAACCTGGTCGCCATCTTCATAAGCCTTTAGCACGCGTTTTGAAAGTGTTTTATAAGCTCCATTGTCCATGCAATAGACATAATCCATCGGTTGCAAATGCCCAACCCTGGCATCCATAGCCCGAATCACAGCAATTTTCTTGACGCCCATGGTGTCTGAAAGGGGTTGGCCTCGAGCGATTTCCCTTCGTTTGTCATTGATTGAAGGATCCAAAAGGTGGCCGAATCGTTCTTGAATCCCTTCATCTTCAAACCTGGCCGCTGTCAAAACACCCTTCTTTACCAGAATCTCTGAATTGGGCGAGAGGTCTCCCTCGAGGATCTCATGCTCATCAAAATCGAACGTCAATATGACGTCCTGCCCATCTGAATTGCCCAAATAAAACTCAGTGAACTCAAGACTTGTTCCCAAATAAAGGCCGCCTTGAAACTCATGAACGCTGCCAATTGTTAAATCCACTGGCTTTCTATCCATTAATGTTTCGGCTTTTAAGGATTCAAGATCGTAAGATACAACACGATATCCTTGAGGCATACAACAGTCTCCCAATCTATATTCAATTCAGAATACAGCAGGAGACATTATCGAATCACCTGTTATTAATGAACAGCTTTGTGGTCAAAACACAGAATTCTCTCACCCTCATCACCCTTTACAAGATCGCCAGGCTTGCCGCAGACGGTGCAAAGCTCTAGTGATTTAAGGCAGTACTTGCCAATGATCGCGTGAGATTCTTCATCACCACCCGCATAGATAATCCTCAAGCTTCCATGCTTTTGTTTGATCTGAGAGACTGAAATGGGTTTGCAGCTTGATTGCCTGATGTAGTGATTCAGCTCTTCGAATAAATCGGCAATAAGGTCATTCCATCCGTCCGGGCATTCAAGCCAGCTTGCGCCAGTGTCCTTGAAAAACTCAGGGTAAGTTTCAATCAGTCTTTTTATTTTTTGCTGATCCATTAGGCACCTTTTTGTGATGTAGTATAGCAAACTGCCAATCATCACATGGTAACGCCTTAATGCACAACAAAATACGCAGTGCCCTTTTCAGTATGCGAATGATTTTTTCCGGAGCCATATTGGGAACCTGCCTTGCAAGCCTCCTCTCACAAGCTTACGGTGCCCATCTAGGGGGCGCAGCCGCAGGAGCCTTCATAACCTTGTTTCTCCTAATTTCTTTACGACTTAATTGAAATTAATGGAAAAAAGCCACCCCCTATTCTGCATTTGTGTTTCAGCAAAAAGCCCTGGACGTGGGAAATTCAGGCTAAAGTAGATAACGATCTAGTTTTGGCTATTGGGACTTGACCGATGTCTTGTCCAAAAGTGGCCAAATCCTGTCCAAACCCGGCAAACCCCTGGCCATATCCTTCAAAAAGTCTAAAATATATTGATTGAGAAATGCGGCAATCCTAGGAGGGGCGCCTTGCAACCTAAAAAGAGTCAATATTCCGTCTACAGCTTGATGCTTGACGGGGAGCTGAAGCTCGCACGTCAGCTGTTGGGGAAAACGGTATCCAAGGGTGCCACGGAGCGAGACATATTTGAAATCCTCAATCTGAAAATTCCGGGCTACCACCAAAGCCTCAACTTTCTCATTTTCTGTGAAGAGCACTTCTGGCGCAGGACAGGCGGCCACACCATTTTCCCAGAGACCAAAGACGTTCTGGACAATCTGTTGCGAGCTCGCTTCCAAATGGACAGTTCTGAAGGGTTTTCGCTTCCCTTCGAGAGCTTCATGTTCACTATTCCAGCCGGATTTACGACTGACGGGATCCAGCTACCCAGCTTTCTGGTGACTTGGATTCCTTATCAAGAGATGGGGAGCCTTGTTGTTGAGCCTTTTGGGCGCTACATCAGAATGAAAGATGGAGCCCACGTTCATCTGGATATTCCGAGAGGCAGTCATTCCATCTCGATTTGCTATCGCGATCCCACCAACCCAAGCGCATACGCAAGGGTGGTCATTGGTGACGAGCAAATTCCTGAACTTTTGGCGGTACAGGATATCCATCAGTTCCGAACGATGCTGGGGCACTACGGTGATGGAATTGGAGGCGTAAAGGATGTTGATGAGCTTGACCTTCGCCTACAGCAAACAATGCTTAAGCTTGTGGCCGCACTGGGGATTTATGACATGGCCACAGAAGGCAATCGAATCAAACCAGGTTTTCCAGGCGGTCAGCAGCCCAAAATGATGGGAAAAATGCCTGAAAACGAGATGAGATTCTTAACACTCAAGAATGCTACGCCAAAAGCCTCATCAGAAGATTCAAGGGGAAAGGATGCTTACTACAGAACCTGGCACTTTCGGCAGTTACGCGATGAACGTTACTACAAAGGGGAATTTGAACAGTATCCGCGAGGCTCTCGCTATGTGTTCGTATCCGATACTGTTGTGGGGCAAAAACTTACGGCACAAACATTAAAATGAGGAGTAGTCGCAGCGATCCTTTAGCTCCCGGCTCACTTGCCTTGGGTTCAGAATCCGACAGGTAATCCCATCGTCACCACTTCAAAGAATCCAGCTTTCTCTGCTGCCAAAAATACGGAGGGACATTTTACTGGTGTCCAAGCCCGCCTATGCTCAATTGCAGTCCTCAATACGTATTTTCTGATAGCGTTTAAGATTCGTCAAGACGGGGACATCTCACATTCACTCTCCATGGCGGTCTTGCCATTGTTAAATTTCTTGATAAATTGCTCAAGTTCAACAAAGTCATGCAGCCAACTATCGAATATTTCATACGGATCCATTCCCTTCGATGTTAAAACTTTGTCAATTTTTTTCTCAGCAAGCAAAATAATAGAGTTTCTTTTTTTATAGTCCAAATTTTGGAATCCATCTGATCTGGTCAAGCTCCATAGCAACCTTGCTTTTGAGCATGTAAGAAATGGTATGGAGGGATATTCATTTTTAGCCAGACTTGAAAAAGACGAATAAGAAATTAACTTTCCAATTTCAGTCGGATCGGTTCTGGCTATATACTTCTCATTCTTTATTGCATAGTCAAATGCATGCCTAAGAAGATTCTTACTTATTCCATGATTTCGATAGCCAGGTGAAACTGAGACATAAGATATAGAAAGCCTATTATTATCTTTATCAAGAACATCCGGCATTGAATGATCAAATAAGCACAGAATTCCAACCGGGCCTAGTTTGTTTTTAGCCACAATTAGTTTTCTGTTAGAACAGTCCATTGAGAAGTAACGATGTCCAAAAACGCTTTTAATTGGGTGGGTTGAATAAGATGACATATTAGTAATTTCTATTAGCCTGTCAAAAGCATCATCCTCATCGACAACAGAATACTCAATATCAAACAGAGAACTATTGATCTTGCACTGCCCTTCAATTGAGCTCTCGAGCAACATGGCGTAGTATTTGTTTTCCTTAATAACTCTTAATACTCGCTCACATACTTCACTTGCAAATGGCTCATCGTAGATATTAATTTTTGCATCATGATCTCTTTCCCAAACAATATGATTATCATCATAGTCGGAGTACTCGTATTTGAAGTCCAAAACATTGATATTTGTTTTTCTCCTAATCTCCAGATTGCTAGAGTAAGGATCTAAGTACTCATGAAGTGTTACATATGAATATCCAGAGCCATCATCACTAACCGATAATGTGGCTCCATCAAACGCACCCTTCCAGGCGAAGCTTTTCAAAATTACAAACAAAACGTTGTTTGCAATTAAACAATCATCTGGCTGAAGTTCACGATCACCACTCACTGTCTTCATCGCAGTCAGAATATCGCCATACCATCTATCAAACATGAAACTCAAACCTCCATGAGATTTATCAAACAGCTAAAATGCTTGTGTTTACGCGGCTTGGGCCTCAAGATATCAACCATCATAACTAGGAAGGTTATCGCATGATTCAGTCTAAGAAATCCCTTTACGACCTTTATCCACGGCTGACTGACACGATGATCAATCAGATCCGTCCCCTGCTACCCAAGGCCGAGCGAAAGAAAGACAAAAAACAAATCCTGGGCGAGGTGTTCAAAAGCATGCCTCAACTTCTTCATTCGCTTGATTTCCTCATTATGGCTGAGGAGATGCTATGGGAAAAACACGGTAGTCAGGTTATTTTTCCAGAATCATCTGTCGTCTTAGATAACTTTGCTAAAGCCAGGTTTCATCTCGATTCTTCAGAGGGTTTCAGCCTGCCTTTCGATTCATTTATGCTGGCAATGCCTCACGGCTATAAATTTCTGGGTACTGAATTGCCAGGACTTATGGTCACGTTTATAGACTACTACGAGTCTCAAGAGCATACGGTTTACCCCTTCTGCGACGCGCTTAAAATAAAACGACCTGATAATGTTGCCCATGATGACGTAAGGGTTGGAGCAAAAGCTATTTCAATCAGCTATCGAGATCCCAAGAACAATATGGGTTACGCTCGAATGCTGGTAACTGAGGACAAAATCCCCCAGCTTCTTAAAGCATCAGACAACAGCGATTTTGAAAATATCATGGGTTACTACCATGACAAATATGGTGTGCGGGCATTGGAAGACTATGACCTCGATATCCAGTTTAAAGCCATACGGTTGGTAGTTGCCCTAGGTATTTACAACCTGGCAACCGAGGGAGAGCGTTTAAAAACAGGTTTCCCAGGACAGTCGCTGCCTCGAATGAACTTCCGTAATACCAAAACGCCTCTTCGTATGAACACGCTGTCGAGTCATGTTCCTTCTCAACTGCCTAAGAACCTGCCTGAAGCTCACTACCGTACCTGGCATATTCGTCAGTTACGTGATGAGCGTTTCTACAAAGGGGAGCACGAAAACACGCCAAAGGGATCACGCTTTGTATTTGTTTCCGATGCTGTTGTAGGCGCAAAGGTGTCACCTCATACGCAAAAGAGCTGAAATATATAATTGCAACATACTGATAAAGGAACTATATTCATTGCTCCATAGGAGGAAATCATGAGCACGCTTAACGCGCTACAAAGCCAACGCCTGGCTTTTAAAAAAGAAGGCAACACCAAACTGGCCACTCTGCTTTCAACGGTACTGGGTGATTTCCAAAATCGCATGTCGCGTGAAAAGGCTGGCGATGAAGAGGCAGAAATTCAGGCTGTTCTGCGTTATTTTTTGAAAAACATCAAGGATTTCAAATCAAGCCTCGAGACAACTCAGGCAGGAAAGGAAGATCCTCGATACCAAGACCTGGTTGCGGAACAGGCAGCTATTGAAAATCTGCTGCCCAAGCAGCTAACTGAAGCAGAGCTTTCGGCACTCATCGATTCACTCATTGCAACACACGGCCTGTCAGGCTCGAAAGACAAAGGAAAGGCCATGGCCGCGCTTAAAGACAGCCATGCAGGTCTATACGATGGGAAGACCGCTTCCCAAATTGTAAGTCAGAAATTGTCATAACAGAACGCGCCTCACAGGAGGCGCTTTTTCTTGGCTCACGCTTTTCGTTTCCCGGCTTCTTTTCTAAAGCTTTTGTGATCAAAACCATGAGCAGTGATTCTGTCCCTATCGGCCAACTGAATCATCTCTTTTCCACTTCCAGAAAGCACGCCGGATACAAACATGCTGATGTCCTGGAAAGCGGTAAACGGATCCTTGAGCGTCTGGAACTCGCACTCTTTCAGCACAGAATTCACGATAACCTCTTCTTTCGAAGGGATTAGAGAAAACACAACCAGATTATGCTCGGTAAAAAGCTCAAGGTCTTCTTGAACAAGAAGATTCTTATTCATCTCGAACCATTCTTTAAGCGTTTTTACAGTTTTAACCCTGCCGCCCGAGCGGTGAAGACTATACATATGGAAAAGCGATACTTTCCCTTCCTTCGAAAGCTCTTCTAACGGAATATCGTCCACTTTCCAGTAGATGCGACGAACAATCATGTTGGCGTGGTCTTTTACCACTGAGCCATTTTCGAATACAGGGCCACTGATCCCTGTATAGATCTTTCCGCAGAACCCGACATGCACGACTTCATAACGCTCGGAGGCCAGCAATACCAGCCGATCAGAGACCATGTTGACCGATTTTTCAATTGCCACAGCAATCGGAGGTTTTTCCTTCATCCTCAGGGAATAACGCTCCTCATTTCTGAGAAATACCTGAGTCAGGTCAACACCGTATCCGGCGCTCGAGTCGTAGTAATCTTTAAATTTACTGATTATTCTCATCTTCGGGTTTTCAATTCATTAATTCAAATGAATCATACCGAACCACAAGCATCCTGTCAATGAATCTATACCCATCACATGTGATGAAGAAACAAAATCACATGTGATGTATTGACATATCAATATACAATGAAATAATATGAAAAAAGTTAGGTATATGAGCCTTGAAAGTAAATGAGTAAAAAGCCAACAAAAGACTCTGCATTTTACATGGGTCAGCTGAGAGCAAGACTCCGTGAAGCAGGCTTTGTACCACGCGATGTGTGGATTCTCCCAGAGAATTCGAAATCGCTGAGAAAGATAGAAAAAATGTTGCGTGAACCCCTATATTCTGAATCTTCTATGGAGAGTCTGATGTCTCAAGTTCAAAACTGGAATTCGAAGTCGCTGTATGCAGAAATGCTCAACCAACCATCTGTCATTAACGGCGCAATGTCCGTAAAGGCTCTGGTTGGTCTGACGACCTCGATTCAAGTGACGATGAATGAAGCCGGAGAGTTGCCGATCTTCATTGCTGTAACCGGGGAGCAAATCCTGGTGCAGGCTACTCTGTTCGAAGCCACGAAGATCAGAGACACCGCAGCCTTCAACGATGCAGTGCTTCGTTCACGCTCGCTCTTTCCCCTTTCCTCAATTGCCCTGGAAAACATCAACGGAACAAATGTGTACGTGATGTACGGAGCGCTGAGCGCTGGCTCTCTGATTGAGAGTGTGATGACCGAAATTGAAACCCTGGCTGACAACGTTATCAATGCTGTCGATGCCTTTGAAATTTACTTCAACAAAAACTAAGGAGAAACACCATGAAAGCATTTAAGAAACTGTGGACTGCCCTGCGCGGTGGCGTAAATGATGCTGCTGAAGCCGTCGCTGACTCTCAGGGGTTGCGCATCCTGGAACAAGAGCTGCGCGATGCATCCAACGATCAGGAAAAGGCCAAGCAGTCTCTGGCGAGCATTATTGCCAAAGAAACGCTTCAGAAAAAGCGTGTTGCTGAGCTGAACACTGAAATCGAAGACCTCAGCAAAAAAGCGCTTCTCGCCCAACAAAAAGGCAATGTTGAGCTGGCCTTGGAAATCGCCTCTCATGTGGGTCAGCGCACTCAAGAGCGCGACAACCAGGCGAAAATGATGGAGCAATACAGCAGCTTCGCTGAAAAGCAACGAGGCATCGTGCTCGAAACAGATCGACGGATTAAGACCGCTCGCCAGCAGGCTGACATGATCGCTGCGCGTGAGTCGATCCAGAAAGCCCAGCTGAACGTCATGGCTTCTAATGGTGATTCCGTCAGCGGCCTGAACAGTGCGATGGACTCTCTCAATCGCATCCGCGAGAAACAGGACATTCGCGAAGCAGAAATGCACGCTCGCGAAGGGCTGGAAAACGAAACCAACGGCAAAAGCCTCGACCAGAAAATGGCTGAAGCAGGCCTCATTGATGACAAGTACAGCGCTGAAAGCGTTCTCGCGAGCCTGAAGGCCAAGCAGTAAGGCGTTAATCCGCAGGTGCGCAAGCGCCTGCGGACTTCCTATCTCTCTAAGGACAGACATGCGCAAGGCTGATTTTTATTTATTGCTCTCCTTGGTTTCCGCCATGCTTGTGGGCGGTCTGATTGGCTTAATGTGGGGATCCTCTTCGAGTCTTGGAATATTGCCCCGTACCGCCAGTGGTCTTGTGGGCATTCCAATAGCACCGTTTCTGCACGGTGGTGTTTTCCACCTGATCGGCAACTTAATTTACCTTCTGCCTCTTGCCTGGCTTGTTGCTTGGACAGGGAAAGGCAATCTTCTCAAAGCTACACTCATCATTGTTTTTGTTGGGGGCCTGCTGACGTGGGGCCTTGGCCGCAGTGCCTATCACATCGGGCTAGCGGTCTGGTATTCGGGCTTTGGGGATTTCTAATTGCCAATGCCTGGTTTAATCGTAAAATCAGATCCTTGGTTATTGGGCTGGTTACAGGTATTTTCTTCGGAAGCATACTAATCGGCCTCATCCCTCGCTTTGGGATTTCCTTCGAAGGGCATCTCTTCGGCCTTATGGCAGGAATTATTGCCGCAAAGCTGCTTCCCGACAAAAATATTTGATAAATTGCCAGACCATTTCCAACATTACTCGAAAAATTGAATGCCTTAGGAGGCAACGTGAGTTTTTTCAAAAAAATAACCAGTGTCTTTAAGGCCAAGAAAGCAGAGAAATTGATGACAATCAGTCCTGTCGTCGTTTCGCCCCTGTGTTTGGACATTCATGCCCTTATCTCCCCTTCGGATTCCATCGAGATCCTTTTGAAGGGCAGTACGGAAGTGAGGATGCCAGAACCTGATGAGCTCGTCTGCGCCAAGGGGGTCATTGAGCTCGGTCAGGGTGATCGATTGCATCGTTTTTACATGGATAATGAAGATGTCTGGATCCAAGTACAAACGTCTGGTTATGATGAACATCACGTGGAAAATATCGTTCTGTTTAATTACGTGGACTGTCGACATATTCACACTGAGCAAGAACTTGACCGGCTTGCTGGAAAGGAAAGTCTGATTGGTCTGCCTACCTATTCTTATGAAAATAAAGAATATGCCCGTGAATGGGGAAGCGAAGAAGGCCAGACAGAACTTGTTCAATTGATTGAAAAGGTCACCACCAAAAAAGAAAACTATGAGGTCAAGCACCTGTCGATGCTTTACTCCGCCGATATCGATCTATCCAACAGACGAGAGTTTCTGCTGTTTTCTGTCGAAGAGACAGAAGCAGGAGATTCTGTGCTGCTGTCCACCAGTCTTGGCGTAACCATTTTCTCCACTGACTTTCAAACAATCTGAGACCAACCATGCTTGAGATCCTGCAAACTTCGCTGCAACCCAATGCCATTATTGGCTTTTTCCTTTACATCATCTCGGCTGCACTGATCGTTTCGGTGTTTACCTATATCTACACACGCATTACCCCTCATAACGAATTTGCACTGATTCGTGAAGGCAATAGCTCGGCCTCCATTGCTTTAGGCGGCACCCTTGTCGGCTTTGCTCTACCCATCAATTCAATTATTACCTATTCGATTTCGATCCTTGATTTTGCATTGTGGTCAGTCATTGCTTGTGTCGTTCAGCTAATTGCTTTTTCTGTAGCGAGATTCCTGATCAAGAATCTTTCTGATCGAATCACCCGGAATGAGCTATCAGCAGGCATTTTGACTGCTTTTATTGCAATAACCGCAGGTCTGCTCAATGCGGCCTGCATGGTTCCGGCGCCATAGGAAGTTGATTATGAAAAGATCCCGCAGCATTAGGCTGGCTCTTGTCAGTACGCTCCCTTTTGCCTTGACCGCTTGCGATACCCAGGATCCCGTCAAAACGATTACCGCCACAAAAACCTTCGAATCAATGAAGGAATGTGTCGATAGCAAGGTTCCGACCGATGTGTGTTCGAACAGCTTTATTCAGGCTCTGAACGAGCACAAGCGCATTGCTCCGATGTACGAAAACAAAGCCGACTGTGAAAATGATTTCATGGAAGGTTTCTGCAACACGACATCCGATGGGAAGTGGATGCCTGCACTGTCAGGGTTCCAAATCACTTCGACAGCTGAGGTTCCGGCAAGTCAACTGCAAGGCAGTGCTCCGAACACTGCAGGCGGGACGACCGTTGTGAATAACGGCGGTGGCGGCAGTGGCATGGGCGACATCCTGACAGGTGTGCTGATTGGAAACATGATCAGCGGCATGATGAACACTCCTCGTTATCAAAGCGAGCCGGTTTACGGCAGCCGCAACTCACGAGGTGACTTTAGCAAGTCCACCATCAGTGATCGCGTAAAATCAGGCTCCACATTTGGCTCATCGATCCAAAGCAAGAGTGGTTTTGACTACAAAAAGAAAAGTCTGACCAGATCGTTGGAGAACCGTTCGATAAAATCAAACCGAGACTCCTCGGTTAAATCATCAACGGCTCGAGGTGGGTTTGGATCGCAAGCCACAGCGCGAGGCGGATTTGGCGGCGGCTAAAACGCAAGTCAAAGCTCAATAAGGCCAGCAATCACTGGCCTTTTTGATTTGTTATACATACCCATAAGTTCAAAGTGGTCGTATAAATCGACATACACCAAACCAGTTTTTGAGATAAAAGCATGAAGCGCATCAAGATTGCGGAACGACCGGGCTGGAAAGAGACAGCAGAGTCTTTGGGATTCGAATTTCACACCATTGATGGCGAGCGCTATTGGGATGAATCCGCCTATTATCAATTCTCATTAAAACAGATTGAGAATGATCTCGAAGACCCGACTCAAGAAATCCATGAAATGTGCATGGACATCGTTGACCTGGTTGTTCGAAGCGAAGAGCTTATGCAGATGCTGGCCATTCCCGAACAGTATTACGATCTGGTCAGCACATCATGGCGTGAAGGCCATCCACACCTGTATGGACGGATGGACTTTTCGTACAGCGGTAATGGCCCAGCAAAGCTGTTAGAGCTTAACTACGACACCCCTACCAGCATCTATGAGGGTGCTGCGTTTCAGTGGATTTGGCTGGAAGAACAGATTCGTCGTGGAGTGCTGCCTGCACACTCTGATCAGTTCAACTCGATTGAAGACAAGCTTACAGGCGCCTTCCAGCACATGCGTACCGAGCTTGGCCTTACCCTGCCCTTTTACTTCTCGAGCATAGGTGCGTCCGCTGAAGACAAGGCCACTGTTCAATACTTAAGAGACATTGCCAGCCAGGCGGGTCTTGATACGCGATATATTGATATCGAAAGAATCGGGCTCAATGATCGCAAGATGTTCGTTGATGAATCGAACAATCATATTCCCTACCTGTTCAAGCTTCATGCCTGGGAATACATTTTTATGGAAACGTTTGGAAGGGCGGTAAACAGCTCGAACACCTTGTTCATCGAACCTGCCTGGAAAGCCATCATTTCCAACAAAGGCATCCTGCCGCTCCTGTGGGAGAAGCATCAGGGTCATCCCAATTTGCTGCCCTCTTTTATCGACAAGGATCCTTCAAAATCAGTGAGTAAGGGGTGGGTTCGCAAGCCCTTCTTCTCAAGGGAAGGTGCCAACGTTGAACTGACCACTGCAGAAGGCCAGTCTGTCAAAGTCGACGGCCCCTACACCGATTCCCCCCTGATCCTTCAGCAATGCCACCCTCTACCTGAGTTCGATGGGAATTTCACCCTTATCGGCAGCTGGGTTGTTGCTGATAAGGCCTGTGGAATTGGTATTCGTGAAGACGATAGCTTGATTACCAAAGATACCAGCCGTTTCCTTCCCCACATCATCCTTGACTAAAGCCAGGAACTTTTCATGCACACTCAAGATATTGACTCTATAAAGCGCAAAGCAGACCTTTGGGATCAAATGCTTTGCGCTGAATCTGCGAATAGAATAAAGATTTTCATCAACGATGAAGAGCAAGGCTTATTCGAGATGGTCATGAGTCAAGAACTCATTGAATATCTGAGTGCTGAACAAAAAGAATGAATTTTTAAAAATAAGTGTTGACGGTTTATTTATAACGGTTTAGAGTATATTTACTTTGAATTTATTTAGATGGGTTAAAGCCATGAGCACTATCACTGTCGACATCCGTACTGATGTCCGCGAAGAGCGGGAGGATAGCTCCTGCATGCTCGGCTAGTCCATTAATTTGAGGGCTAGCGCCCTCCAGTTCTAAGAACCCAGAGGGCCAACCCTCTGGGTTTTTTGTTTTTGCTCTATTCGTCCATGGGTTAGGACACTGGGCTTTCAACCCGGTACAGCGAGTTCGAGTCTCGCATAGAGCACCAGTTACACGGTTCAGTCGTCTAGAGGTCAAGACATCGGATTGTCGATCCGAGAACGGGGGTTCGATTCCCCTCTGAACCGCCAATTTTGCAGTAGTGTTTGATGTTTTGCTCTGTTCGTCTACACGGTTAGGACACCAGACTTTCAATCTGACAAAGCGGGTTCGATCCCCGCACAGAGCACCAATTTTGGCTCGGTCGTCTAATGGTTAGGACATCGGATTGTCGATCCGAGAATGGGGGTTCAATTCCCCTTCGAGCCGCCAATTTAAAAGCAATACCCCTGTGGCCGAGTGAATAAGGCGCCGCGCTACGAACGCGGAGATCGGAGGTTTGAATCCTTCCGGGGGTGCCAGTTTTAATGTATTGCTCTGTTCGTCTAGTAGGACAGGCCAGGCTTTCAACCTGGAAACGCGGGTTCGATCCCCGCACAGAGCACCAATTTGGCTCGGTCGTCTAATGGTCAGGACATCGGATTGTCGATCCGAGAATGGGGGTTCGATTCCCCTCCGAGCCGCCAATTTAAAAATAATGCCCCTGTAGCCAAGCGAATAAGGCGCCGCGCTTCGAACGTGGAGATCGGAGGTTTGAGTCCTTCCAGGGGTGCCAACTTAAAAAGAGGGCCGGCAAAAGCCGGCCCTCTTGGTTCAAACCACTTCGATTTGATCCACCTTCTGAAGACCCTTCGGCAGCAAAGATCCCCGCTTCCCTCTTCCGTTTCGATAAACCTCAAGGTCGGAAGGCTTCAGGGTAAAGGTTCGCTTACCCGAGGTGATGATGACCGTTTGTTCGGGTGAGTGAACCACCAGGTAAGGCATCAGGATTTCACCACTGGCTGCTTTGTCGCTTGGAATGCTGACAATCTTGTTCCCCTTCCCCTTCCCCAGCAAGGGCAATTCGGATACCGGGAAAACCAGCAGACGACCTTCGCTCGTAACCGAAGTGATCAGATCACTTTCAATGTCATTGACGCGAACAGGAGCATTGATCTTGCTGCCCTCTGAAAGCGTGATCAATGCCTTGCCGCTTTTGTTCTTGGCTTGCAAATCTTCGCCTTTGACAACAAATCCATACCCGGCATTGGTCGAAAGGACATAGAGATCCTCATCGTCAGGCATCAGAACGGATTCAAAAGTCGCTCCGGGAGCAATCGACAACTTCCCTGTAAGGGGCTCGCCTTGGCCTCTGGCAGAAGGCAAGGTATGAGCAGGAACCGAATAGCTTCGACCTGTTGAGTCAATGAACACAGCTTGTTGGTTTGAACGCCCTGCCGCCGAAACCTTGAAGACGTCACCTGCCTTGTAAGACAGAGAGGTGGCATCAACGTCATGACCCTTTGCAGCCCTCACCCATCCCATCTCAGAAAGGACAACGGTGACGGGCTCAGATGGAGTCAGTTCATTTTCAGCCATGGCCCGTGCTTCAGCGCGAGTAACCAGGGGAGATCTTCGATCATCACCGTAGCGGTCGGCATCAGAAATGATTTCAGATCGAACCAGTCCTTTAAGCTTCACTTCGCTATGCAAATAGCCGATCAGCTCATCACGCTCCTTGCTCAACTCATCCTGTTCACCACGAATCCTCATTTCCTCCAGACGGGCCAGCTGGCGAAGACGGGTTTCTAGAATGTATTCGGTTTGAGGAAGCGAAAGGAAAAACTCATCCATCAACGCTTGCTTAGGGTTTTCATCACTGCGAATGATGTCAATAACCTTGTCCAGATTCAAAAAGGCGATCAACAAGCCTTCCAGCAAATGAAGACGATTATTCACTTTGTCCAATCGGTACTGCAGACGTCGCCTTACAGTATTAATCCGATAGTTGAGCCATTCGCTCAGCAAGGTGCGAAGATCTTTAACCTGAGGTTTTCCGTCGAGTCCAATGACGTTCATGTTTACCCGGTAACTGGACTCGAGGTCAGTTGTGGCAAACAGATGATTCATCAAGCTCTCAACGTCTACACGATTGGATCGAGGGATGATCACAATACGGCAAGGGTTTTCATGATCAGACTCATCACGAAGGTCAACAACCATCGGGAGTTTTTTCGCCTGCATTTGCCCTGCAATCTGCTCAAGAACCTTGGCGCCGGATACCTGATGAGGTAATGAGGTGACGACAATGTCCCCATCCTCTACTTTGTACACCGCCCGCATTCGGATAGAGCCTTTCCCTGTGCTGTACATTTTCAGCATTTCATCAGCAGGCGTGATGATTTCAGCTTCGGTTGCATAGTCAGGGCCCTTGATGTGCTCCATCAAGACCTCAACCGAACACATAGGCTCATCAAGCAGTCGAACACAGGCGCTGGCCACTTCTCGAATGTTGTGAGAAGGAACATCTGTCGCCATTCCCACAGCGATACCTGTGGTGCCATTGAGCAGCAGGTTGGGCAGGCGAGCAGGCAGTGTAGAAGGCTCATCCATTGTGCCGTCGAAGTTAGGAACCCAATCAACGGTTCCCTGACCCAGTTCAGTCAACAAGGACTCTGAATAGCGGGAAAGCCTGGCTTCTGTATACCGCATGGCCGCAAATGATTTGGGATCGTCTGGGGCACCCCAGTTACCCTGTCCGTCGACCAGCGTGTAGCGGTAACTGAAGGGCTGGGCCATCAACACCATGGCCTCGTAACACGCGGAGTCGCCATGGGGATGATATTTACCCAGAACGTCACCTACGGTACGTGCCGATTTCTTGTGCTTGGAGTCTGCATCAAGCCCCAACTCGCTCATGGCGTAAACGATTCGCCGCTGCACCGGCTTTAGACCGTCACCAATGTGCGGCAATGCCCGATCAAGGATCACGTACATCGAATAATTCAGGTATGACTGCTCTGTAAACTCAGCCATTGACCGCTTTTCGATGCCTTCAAGACTTGTGGTATTAAGCTCATTCATTTGCTTTTTTATTCCTTAGTCAGACAGCCACGTCAGCCATATTGCCTTTGATTTCGAGCCAGGATTTACGATCAGGGGCTCGTTTCTTGGCAAGCAGCATGTCCATGATTTCGGTTGTTCCAGCAAAATCCTCAAGGGTCAGCTGGACAAGACGTCTTGTATTCGGATCCATGGTGGTTTCACGCAGTTGTGGCGGGTTCATTTCACCCAGACCCTTAAAGCGAGTCACCTGAGGCGAGCCCTTTTTCTTGGCCGCACTGATTTTGGACAGAATCGCATCGCGCTCTTGTTCATCCAGCGCATAGTGCTTTTCCTTGCCGATATCGATTCGATACAGTGGGGGCATAGCAACATAAACATGGCCAGCTTCGACCAGAGGTCGAAAATGTTGAACGAACAAAGCACACAGCAGCGTCGCAATATGAAGACCGTCAGAGTCAGCATCCGCGAGTATACAAATCTTGTTGTAACGCAATTCCGTCAGATCCGCAGAGCCAGGATCGATACCAATCGCTACCGCGATGTTGTGCACCTCCTGACTGGCAAGCACCTGCGTGCTATCCACTTCCCAGGTGTTCAGAATCTTGCCGCGCAAGGGCAAGATCGCCTGGAAGTCTTTGTCTCGTGCCTGTTTGGCGCTACCACCGGCTGAATCACCTTCCACTAGGAACAGTTCAGAACGCGAAGGATCCTGACCGGAGCAGTCGGCAAGTTTTCCAGGCAATGCCGGGCCCTGCGTAATTTTCTTGCGCTCGACCTTCTTCGCCGATTTGAGGCGCCTATGAGCATTGCTGATAGCCAAATCAGCCAGCATCTGACCCTTTTCAGGGTTGGAATTCAACCAGAGACTAAAAGCGTCCTTAACCGCAGTCGATGCGAAGGCAGAAGCTTCCCGAGAAGATAGGCGCTCTTTCGTTTGCCCCGAGAACTGAGGATCGGACATCTTCATCGAAAGGACGTAGGCAATACGATCCCAAATGTCTTCGGGAGCAAGCTTTACGCCCCGAGGAAGAATATTTCTGAATTCACAGAATTCCCTCATCGCATCGAGAAGCCCTTGGCGTAGACCGTTTACATGGGTTCCGCCTAGCGCGGTCGGGATCAAGTTGACATAACTTTCCTGAATCAGATCACCACCCTCTGGCAACCAGAAAACAGCCCACTCTACCGCCTCAGTCTTTCCCTTCAGTTCGCCAACGAAAGGATCATCAGGTAGCGACTCAGCATCACCACATGAATCAATCAGATAGGTTCGAAGACCATCTTCAAAATGCCACTCGAGTTTTTCGCCAGATGCTTTGTCTTCAAAAGAAACCGTGAGGCCAGGGCAAAGAACAGCTTTTGCTTTGAGGACATGCTTAAGCCGGCTAACTGAGAATTTGGCCGAATCGAAGTATTTTGGATCTGGATTAAAATAAACCGAGGTTCCAGTGATTTTCTTGGGAACGGCTCGAGTAATTTCAAGCTCAGATGCCTTGTAGCCATTGGCAAACGTAATGCGATGCTCATGCCCTTCACGCAGAACCTTAACCTCTACGTGAGTAGACAGGGCGTTAACAACGGAGATGCCGACACCGTGCAAGCCACCTGAAAACTCATAATTCTTGTTGGAGAATTTACCCCCGGCATGAAGCTTGGTCATGATCAGCTCAACGCCGCTTACACCCTCAATAGGGTGAATATCGACAGGCATCCCACGACCGTTATCAATGACCTCCATCGAATTATCTTCATACAAGATAACTTGAACCTGAGATGCATATCCGGCTAACGCCTCATCGATAGAATTATCAATGATCTCTTGAGCTAAGTGATTAGGTCTTGTTGTATCAGTATACATACCAGGGCGTTTACGCACTGGATCAAGTCCGGACAAAACCTCGATGGATTCGGCACTGTACGTTTCAAGCTGAGACATAATATTTCCGTTGGGCATTTTTCGTCGATTTATCAAGTATAATGTGAGTAGACCAGTATGTCAAGCCTTTAAATTCTGGCATTATGGCGCTATTCACCCTGGAGATATAACCCCCTACAACAAACCAATGAATCAATTAGAGAATTTATTTTGTATTCCAATAGTAATTAACCAGCTCTCATCATGTATAGTAAAAAATACAGTAAAGGGAGACGTGATTATGAAGACTTCTTATTCTGCAAACTTGTTGGATCAGTTTATCGCTCAACGATTAAATCATTCTTCATACTTCGAGTCGGCCACTGAAATGGCTAATGAGATTGACTCAGTACAAGACATTTTAACCTCGAAATCTGACCTGCTTGCCGATAATCCTTTCATTACAGCCACATATGCGGTCACATCCAAGATCTCTAACGGCAATGACCTGATGGAGATCGATCAGGTGAGACTGTACAGAGCGTGTGTAGCCTCTCTCTCAATGACACCTATTGATGAAATATCGCCCTCCTCCCTGCTGATTTTCTCTTCCCTGGTCACGCCTGACATGAGCGACTCGGAAAAATTCAAGGCGGCGAATGTTATCAGCAAACTTCTGATCAGGTCTAATTCTCTTGATCCGGACAGTCGTGGAGAAATCGAACAAAACTGTGCCGTCGCTGCGTCAAGACTCAGGAAAAAGGGATGCTTTCCTGAAGAGGTTGAAAAAACCATTTCCAATAACATTTCCAGGAAAGACGCTGTGTTGCTGATCGAGTATCTTAAATTTGATGCCAACAATATTCCATCCATGCGTGGCTTGATGCAGTCAAAGGATGCGCGAAACGGGATGTCCAGGGAAGCTTTTGCATGAGATCCAGACACAAGAAAATATTCACCGTAGCCGAACTGATTGAAATGGATATTAATGAGCTTGATACCCTGGCGTTTGGCTATCGATCTGGCGACCTGGTTGAATTGGATCCCAAAAAAATTAACATCCAATATCCAGGCGATCTCGAAAATCCTGCCCACAAATTCTCAGCGGAAGGGATGGAATGGATTAAAAGCATCAGCTTCGACGAACCCGTAAGCGTGGAGATCGACGACCAGGGGAAATTTCAGCTCGCAGATGGTCATCATCGGTGGTTTGGGGCAAAGAAACTTGGGAATAAGCTTCTTTGCAAAATTGAAGTAAAAGGAAATCCCGTCAAATTTATTCTGAACCGTCAGCGTGAGATGGATGCTCGTTCGTCACCTGAACCGTAATTTCATTTAACATATATTGACATTATGTCTCTAAACTTGGACTATCGTTTATTAACATTCTTTAAGCTTGTTATTTATTCTGGCCATGAGGCACATTTTAACCGACTAGGAGGGCTAACTACCTAAAAAAGACCCGCCTTGTTTTGATTGTTGAAGAAAGTTTATTTAACATAATGTCGACCTATCAGTCCTCGTTTACTGACAAGGTTTACCAGGAGGAGAACGATGACTCAGATCTCCTTATGGATGCGTTCGCGTTAACACAGGCCATCAAACGTGAAAATAAGCAGTACTGGGGTCGTGAGTTGGGGATGTGCTGGGAACTCATGGTTGCCCACGTCATGGAGGGTTACTGTAAGGATTTTCGGTCGAAATTCAGGATTGGCCACGAAGAACCTTGCGACATGATCGTGGGGGATTACGCAATTGATACAAAATATCGATTTGGATCTGGCGACTCTGGCACCAAGAAAAAATTCGAAAGGTACGCCGATCTTCTTAGGGAGAGGGGATACGTTCCGGTCTGTCTGATTCTTCGTGACGATAACCTTCAAACAGCAATCAATGCTCTTAAGTCATCCGGTTGGATAGTCCTGACTGCAGAAGCGTCCTACAATTTCATTCGCTCACTCAGCGGGTATGACTTGAAATCTTATTTGAAGAGTATGTCTGGACAATTTATAGTCAACAGGTCTTAGTCAATTCGTCAATTCATATACTACTCTCAATTAAATCGGAATCGAGAATTTACGCTCTATAGATTCTGTATTTATACTGATTCGGTTTGCCTTTAGGATATTGAAATGCTTGATCAAGAAAATGAATTAATCGGCTGGTTCGATTCAACTATTCAGGCACATGCCTTAGGTGTTCCAGAAAGGGATCTTGATGAGCTGATGTACAAGAGCGAAGGGTCATTTGCGATCATAGAGCGTGGTTATGCAAGTACCGGTCGAGTTAAAGTTGTAATTATAAAAAATTTCGGGCCAGACCATTCAGGTTGCTCACTCGAATTCCTTCGAGATTTCGCAAGCAGCTTTGGACTTGACTTTATTTGGCGCCCTAGATTGGGAATAGATATTTGTTTCAATGGCGGTCGCTACTTTTCACCGGAGCACGACAGCACCTTGTTGGCATCATAAAGTTGGTCTGAAAATAATGAACCAGGCGATAATTTTCAAGAACGCTTAATTTGCCTTGGACTACATCAAGATTCATCGATTTGCGCAGGATACCCCGTCCTTCAGGGCGGGGTATTTGACTGATACTGATGCGATTCAAACCTCTTTTTAATGCCCGTTTGGCGTCAGGAAACTACCAATTCGCATATCGACCTTTATGAACATATCGTCGAGCACGTGATCAAGACGCAGCTTGTCTCTCCAGAATAGCTCGAGACAAGACCCAGGTAGGACGGTCACATTCGCAGATGGCTTGATTGTGAATCGAGAGGGAGACAATGCCGCATTCACTGCATCCCTCAATGTCTGCTCGAATAATTCAAGCTGGGAAATCAGTTCCCCATCCGCTGAAAACATAGCAGTGCTGCGAACCCCATTCACTGTTAACGTGTTTTCTTCGATTATTACGTCAAGCAATCTTGCTCTGAGCTCTGCTTTTCTAATCAGTGCAGGGACTACAAAGCCAAACACGACTGAGACGGCCAAACTGAGCGCCGCCAGATGAGATGAAAAGCGCACAAAAGCGTCACCCATCGGTAAGACGAGATTGGTGAAATTGATATCAATTATCAGCGCTGAGGCTATCAGAACGAGGACTGCAGGTGCTTTATTCACAATTTTTCCTTCGAGGTTTCTGTCGACTTCATGCCACTTATCCTGTAGGGTATGCTTCTACTGTACCTTTTTTAAAGCGATGATTTAGGTAATTAATCACATATGGAAGAGCAAAGCAATGAGCATCGAGCGCGACAAGCTGGAGGAGATAGGTGATTACCTCAGGGGAAGCTGTAAGAGCTTAAGCGAGGCCATTACTGCTTTCAATCTCGACGAAGGGACTGACGAGAGTCAGCTAGAAGCTGACCTGCTAGATGTTGAAATCGAGCTTTGCGTGAATTGCCACTGGTGGCACGAGGTGCATGAGTTGCAATACAGCGAGGAGAACAGCGGCGGAGTTTGCGAGCAGTGTTGCGACGAATTGGGCATCGAGTTCGACTGAATTCCAGTTCCGCTGGTATCTTCTTGCCCTCGCCCATTTGGCGTGTTTTGGAAAAGGAAATTTATGAGCAGTATTGATGAAAATGCGTTGAAAATTAAAAATGCAAATCTTGAGGTTCATGCCTGCCTGAATTACGGCGGCATTTTTGTTGATGGGTCTCCGACCATAAAAGAGCTTGAGCTGGCCTACGAGTTTGGTGATATCGACGAAGAAATAGCTCACATGCGACGGTTCGCCAAAGCACTCAACAACCTTGCCAAAGCTCTTGAGCAAGCGGAATAATATTAGACAAAAAGGAGATCAGATCGTGTTATTAAGTTCGAAGTACATGCTTGCAATTTGGATAGGATGCATTGTCTTAGGGTTCGCTTATATTGCCTTTATCTGGAATGGAAGTGATTCACTGGCGTTTGTCGTCGGACAAATAGTTCTTGGTGTTATTGGTATTGTGCGAGAAATAAGCATCAATCGAGAATTGGAATCAATGAGGAGTGCTGGAATGAAATACATCTGAAAGCTTGAATTCTGACTGGTCTACGCTTGAAATGGCCGAAGCAGAAGAAATGCCAACGACCTGTCTCAACTCATATTTTTAATTAAAGGAAGTCAAAATGGAAAAAATCCAGCTATCACTTTGGACGGTATACGAACGGCCTACTGATTTTCCAGAAAAATTCGTTGCTCGCCGTTGGATTGTAGCTCCTCAACCCCTGGCGACTGATGATGCTATTTTCGCCGATGACCTTGAAGGGCTGCGAAAAATGATTCCCGCTGGGCTGATACAGATCCCGCGACAGCTGGGAGATGACCCGGTGATTGTTGAAACATGGGTTTAGGAAATATGAACAAAATTCTAAAAACAGCTTGCTTCATTCTTTTCTGCTGCGGGTTTTCACTGTCCTTTAACTGGTTTGTTTTCTCCAACAAGCCAGATACTGAAATGCTGATCGGCTCCCTGATCATTCCGCTCATTTACATCCTTTACAAAGACCACAGAGCGAAGAAGAAAATGAGCAAAGAAAATCCCTGACAACCTGTGGGCTGTAATGTGGGTTCAATGGGCCCCAGAATCAAAAAAGCCCAGTAAATCTGGGCATTTTGTTGCAATTGTATGCTGATATCATATCTTCATACATTGATTTGAAATGTGAGCTTTCAGCACACCCATTACCCTCTCCAATTTTAAGAGACAGGGAAATTAAAAAAACTGCCAGCCATTACCGGTCAAACGAATTTTCGCAAGCGAGCACATGGCCACGGCTCCAATCAGCAAAAGCCCTGACACAAAAAAATAAATCAACGGGATGATTGCTCTACTCGAATCCTGGAAATCAAAAAACCATCCCGCTGAAAAAATTAGGCCATAAGCCAGAATTGGAGTGGCAAAACAAATTGCTGAAACAGTAAGCAATAACCGCTCGACAAACTTTTGTTGCACGTTGATGTTTTTCTTCATTCAAAACCTCGTCGAAAGACAACGGAAAACCCTGTGGCTTATTTAGAATATATTGGGAGTATACTAAATAAGCACCAAAACGTCAACACCATAGCCTGGCCATTAGCTCGTCAATTAAAACAACAATCCGCCTAATTAGTTAAGTAAATCAAGGCATTATAATTGAACATCAATTAGTCCTTTTAATGCAGGAGTTATCCCTATATCATATATATAAAAAGGTTATTTCTGATGAATAAAGTCACATTATCCATGGTTTCATATTGGAGAAACTCGCTCGCTGATGCTGAGCTAGGCAAGGGAGCCTGGGGTAATGGAGAGAGCATGGATGTTTCATTGCAGAATCAGCATGACCTAATTAGCGGAAAGTTGAGTGAAGCAGCGGTTCAGGATCTTTTTAAAAACGAACCCGATGAGAATGTGGGAGTGGAAGTCGCATACTACCCACTTGTATATCGACTTAAAACCGAGCATGGAAGTAGAAAGCAATTTGCAATGCCCAAGGTTTTAGCTCCGGTTGTTGCAAAGGGTATATTAAAACGCGATGGCACTCTTGTCCCGCTTCATCAAATATTTATTGCAAGAGATATCTTGGAACCAATTGATAAAAACATTTTCACAATTGGGCATATTGATGATCTCGATATATTCCTCACTACGCACCGCTCACCGATTCCTGCGAATGTATTGTATTTGCATGGCCTTGAAGAATCTGACCCTACCCTGGATCAGAGCATGGATAAAAGTCCAGAAAGCTTAAAGCGTATCTGGAACGAAACATTAAGATATTGCTTTGAAATGCTGGAATGCGTATCAACATCCGAAAGCCTTTCAGATAAAGGATATTTAAAGTCAACCGATTGGTTTATAAAAAAAGCTGGCAGCGGAGAGTCACCATCTAGAAAAATCACTTCACTCTATGACCACATGCGCCAGGCTAACCCTCCAACGCCTTTATTGGACACATTTGCGTCACTAGAGACTAAACCCGTTCAAAAATGCATACCGCGTCGAGCCTCGATGTTCACTCATTACGGACACTCAAGTGATAAGTTCCCTCTTTCCGATGCTCAGCGAGACGCAGTCACTCAACTGCTAGCTTCGGAATCAGGAGATGTGTTGGCAGTCAATGGGCCACCTGGTACAGGTAAGACTTCACTCATTCTTTCTGTAGTATCAAGCCTCTGGGTCAAAGCCGCAATTAACGGAGGAAAGCCACCGGTCATTGTTGCTTCATCAACAAACAACCAGGCCGTAACAAATATAATCGATGCATTCAAAAGAGACTTCTCACCAGGAGAAGGTGTGTTTGCCGGAAGGTGGATTCCAAAAATAGACAGCTTTGGGATGTACATGTCTTCGAGACTTAAGAAAAGTCAAAACGGTAAACGTTATATAACTGATGACTTTCTTCATGATCTCGAAGCATTTGAGTTTATAGAAGAAGCGCGTAGTGCTTACCTTGAATCAGCAAGGAAAGCCTTTCCTATGCTTGTAGCGCCCAGCGTTGCGAGTGTTGTTAGGAAATTACATCTTACGCTAAAAGAAGAGCAAAAAAAGCTTACGCTGATCGGTTCAAATTTTGAATCATTGAGCAAAATTAGAGTTCGAATCGAAAAACATTTGGGAGCAAACCCCTGGCAGCGTATCGATCAACTCGAGGATCGATACGAAAACAACCTCGCAAAGTACAAAAGCTACGAAAATGTTTATATAAACTTAATCAACCATATAGGCAACGAGCCTTTTTGGTATGAAATGTTTGATTTTTTACCCCCGGTAAGCAAAAAAAGAGCCATCAAGGCATCAATGGTAGTAAAACGAATGCTCAAAGGCATACCTGCCGAAAAAATCTGGGAAAATGTCGAAGATATCAAACAAGTCCTTATTGGCAAGCTTGAAAAACTTAAGCAAGAAGCCAATAAGTCAAGACAGCGCCACCTCTATGCACTGAAGATGATGAATGATCTGAAGGCCGCCGAATATGCTCTGGTGGATTCTCTAAAAGTCTTGGCATACGAAGATGATCCACTTTTTGAAACCATAAAACATAGCATCGATGACGCGAACACCCTCGCTGACACCTGTCTTAGATTTAAGATGTTCTTGCTGGCTGTGCATTACTGGGAAGGGAGATGGTTGCTGGAGGTTGATGGAAATGATGATGAGCTACTTGATGTGAGAGGGAAGCGAGGCAAGCAGGTTATCGAGGATCGATGGAGACGAAGAATGATGCTTACTCCATGCGCAGTTTCAACGTTCTTCATGCTTCCTGGTGAAATGAGATTTGTGAAACACGAAGGCGAATACATTTCAGACTACCTTTACAACTTTATTGATCTATTGATTATTGATGAAGCTGGCCAGGTGCTTCCTGAAGTCGCTGCCGCCTCGTTCTCACTTGCCAAAAAGGCACTTGTGATTGGGGATGTTTTACAGATAGAACCTATTTGGAATATTCCCCGATCTGTCGATATCGGGAACCTTATTCACCACGGAGGATTGCCTAAGAATTTTATCGAACAGGATCTGGCATTTCTTGAAAGCATTGGAAAAACCAGTTCTTCTGGCAACGTCATGACCATCGCTCAATCAGTATCTCGATATCATTATGATAAGGAAATGCCGAGAGGAATGTTCCTCTACGAGCATAGACGCTGCTATGACGAAATTGTCGCCTTCTGTAATGCCCTTTGCTACAAAAATAGACTCATCCCAAGGCGTGGAAAGGCGAAGCAAAAGGAAGGTGGACTCCCTCCCCTTGGCTACATAGATGTTAAGGGCATCTGTAAAACCAAATCATCTGGAACTCGTTTTAACAGTGAGGAAGCCAAGGCTATTGCCTTGTGGATAAGTACCCATAGAACGGATCTGGAGCAGCAATATGGCCTGGACATAAACAGTATAATTGGGGTTGTAACACCATTTTCAGGCCAGGTGGATGAATTGAAATCCTCACTTAAAAGTATCGGTATAGACATCAATGGTGAGAATGGGATGACAGTAGGAACAGTTCACTCACTTCAAGGCGCGGAGAGAAAAGTCATCATTTTCTCTCCAACTTATTCACTTGAAAATGATGGGAAGTTCATTGACTCAAGCCCAAGCATGCTAAACGTCGCAGTATCGAGAGCTCAAGACAGTTTCTTAGTATTTGGCGATATGCAGCTTTTCGACTCCAGTAAGCCAAAAACGCCTCGAGGACTGCTAGGCTCTTTCTTGCAGAAGACCAAAAATGGCAACTTAAATGGTTAATAATTAAACTGAAGAGGGATGGCTGGGCATCCCTCTAAAACTAACTTGCCAACTTGAACTCGTTATAATCATCATGATTTATGCACAGCTCAAACACTTCAGACTTAGACCCTATGGTAACTTTCTTTATGCAGGCAAGTATGTATTTTTCCCAATCCTCCATCAGGATAATTCTTTTAGCCATTAGATCGCCACGGTTGTAAGCGGCCTCTACTTTATCCTGCAGTGTATGAGCCAGCGCCATCTCACAAACTTCTCGCGGATGCGAAGTCATTTCTGCAGCCCAGGTTCTAAAGCTTGCCCTGAAGCCGTGAGGAACAAAATTATCGTCAATGATTGCGCTCATTACCCGCCCTATTGCGTTTCCTGGTAAACATTTACCCCTCCTTCTTGACGGGAAAACAAATTCAGAATCCTTACCTTTAACCTCTTCTAAAACCCGTAAGGCTGAATCAGTCAGTGGAACACGATGAACACGTCCAGCCTTCATGCGCTCTGCAGGAATAACCCAAAGTTTGCGATCAAAATCTATTTCTTCCCAGCGTGCACCCGTAATTTCGGAGTTACGACACGCGGTGAAAATGAGAAATTCACATGCTCGAGCTGCAATACTGTCAATGGAGTCCAGTTTGTAAACAAACGAGCCAACAAGTTCATGCGGCATTGAAGAGAATCGCTTAACGTTCTTTGTTTGTCTCGGTAAAAGCTTATCCAAGTGCCCCTTCCATCTAGCCGGGTTATCTCCTGTTCTCAATCCTTTTGCCTTTGAAGCGTCAAGAACGAGCTCAATCCTGTTTCTTACTCGGAGGGCCGTTTCTGGAATTTCTTGCCAAATTGGAGTTAATACGGATAACACCTCGTCCGTTTCAATACGATCTGGAGAGATGTGACCAATTAAAGGGAAGACATGACGCTCCATACTCCCAAGCCATTCATTGGCGTGCTTGTCTGACCACGTGCTTCTATGGGTTTTATGATAACTTATACACTCGGATTTAAAGCCATCAGCCTTCTTGCTTCGTATTCTCTCTTCGTGTTTTTTATTGTGACGTTTTACCAATGGATCAACGCCTCTGGATATTTCCAAACGCTGCTGGTCGGCCTCCAGCCTCGCATCTTTCAAGCTCAGGGCGGGATAGCCTCCGAGACTCATATCATGCCGACTGCCTTCAAATTGGTATCTGAATACCCATCTCTTTTTACCGGTTCCAGATACTTTCAGGATCAGCCCGCGACCATCTTGATATGATCCAGCAGCTGAAACTGTCTTCACAAACTGTTGGGTTAAGCTACTCATTTCCATATTCCAAAAAATACATTAGAGCCGAAATATACTATGGATTTAAATTTTGGCAACCAAAGAGAATTCAAGAGAATGTAAAACATATGCTTGGAGGTCATTGATAATAGGCTGGCACTAGGATAAAACATAATAGACGCAATATATATTGCTCATGGACTAGCAGTTTTACTGCATAACAAAGAGTATTCTCTATGAAATTAAAAAATCTAGTGGGCCTTGTGATTGCAATGGGTATGTCTACTCAGGCCATTGCTTTAGATCAGGGAGAGTTTCGTTTCAATGGTTTCGGAACGATAGGGTTCAGCCATCTAGGCGGAGAGGAGGCTGGCAGAAGCTACGGAGTACAGGGTCAAAACACAGACAGCATTCGAGGAGATGCTCTTTCCAAATTAGCTGGTCAATTCCAATATGGCTTGACTGACAAACTCTCCGCAACAGCTCAAATCGTTGCCAAGGCCGACCAGGACAAATGGAAGACAGGCCTTGAATGGATGTATGGAGCTTATAAGTTTGATGGGGGCCTCACTCTCAGGGCAGGTCGCTTACGCGCTCCAGTTTATGCCTACTCAGAAACATTGGATGTAGGCTTTACCTATCCCTGGCTAAAGCTGCCCGATGAGGTCTATGGACAGGTTCAGCTGAGCAACTACGAAGGTGTTGATTTGATTTATGACCAAACACTTGGCTTTGGTGATCTTGAAGTACAATTAGGATACGGTGATGCAAACAACAGAGATTACTTTGTTTACGACGAATCCTTTGATATGGATTACAAAAGGATTGCTACCGCAAGCGTAAGTCTACAGACGTACGACTACGGCAAATTCAGAGTAGGTTATTCAGAGTCCGACCTCACAATTGATGGAATCATAAAGAACAGAAAAGGAAAGTTTTCATCTGTTGGTTATCAGTATGATAACGGAACTTGGTTAGGAGCCTCTGAGGCAACAAGACTTGTCGTTGAGGGTAGCACGAGCACACGGAATGCGTTCTATGTCATGAGTGGTAGACGTTTTGGTGATTTCCTACCCCATGTCACATATGCACAGCTGGATGATGACATTACCGGACGCCAAACTTCAATGACATATGGTCTTAACTACTCCTTAAGTCCATCTGTGACCCTGAAGGGTGAATACAAGCGGGTTGATACGAAAGAACACAGCCCAGGATTATTTGTGAAAGACGTCAATTAGTTAACCAGTGAGGCGATTTACGGGATGACTTCCGGCCTAATGGGTTCAGCACCTACTAGCTATGATGCTGACATTCTAAGCATTGGCATAGACTTCGTATTCTAAGAGAGGCGAAATATGAAAAATTTAATGAAAAGCTTTTCTGTGGTTATGCTTTGCTCTATTGCCTCAGCAGCCCATGCTGAAGTCTCTGTCATTGTCAATTCTTCAGAATCGGCCAGCCCAAGTAAATCTGAAGTAAGCAGCATTTTCCTGGGAAGAAACAAAAGTCTTAAGGCAGTTGATCAAACAAATTGGACACAAACCAAATCCACGTTTTATACGGAATTGACCAACAAGAACGAAACCCAATTGAAAGGCTACTGGTCTGGGCTCGTATTTACAGGAAAGGGGCAACCCTTAGAACAAGTGGGAGGCGATGCTGATGTTGTCAAAAAAGTAAGTGACCAACCTGGAACAATCGGCTATGTAGATTCCACTGCCGTAACGCCAAATGTGAAGGTTCTTTTCACGCTTCCGTAACGTCTACGAACGGCATAAAAAAACCCCTAGCGGGGTTTTTTTAATTCTCTTAGCATTCTTCTAGTTTAAAGATTTGCATTGTTTTTTGTAATTCAATTGCTTGCTCTTTAAGATGTATTGACGCCTCTTGATTCTGACTGACAATCAATGCGTTTGTTTGTGTGGCTTTATCCATTTGAACCATAGCTCTTCTTATGCTGTCTACTCCAGCGCTCTGCTCTTGGCTTGCTGCACTTATTTCTGTCATTATGTGTGATACGCTTGAAATAGACTCGACGATTTCTTTTATTGTTTTACCTGCGCTTTCAACTAAGGCAGTCCCCTCTTCAACACGCTCACTGTTTTGAGTGATCAATGATCGAATCGTTTGAGAAGCTGTTGCGCTTCGCTGCGCCAGGCCTCTTACTTCTGAAGCTACGACTGAAAAACCTCTGCCCTGCTCCCCCGCCCTAGCAGCTTCGACAGAGGCATTAAGAGCCAGGAGATTGGTTTGGAAAGCTATTGAATCAATGACCGTAACGATTTCAGATATTTCTTTAGTGCTAATATTGATCTCCCTCATCGTTCTCACGACATTTTCCATAGCACTACCGCCCCGTTCAGCCACTAAGGAAGCTTTATGGGCCAGGCTATCGGCGTGGGTCGAGTTCTCAGTATTTTGCTTGACTGTGCTTCCCAATTCTTCCATGGCTGCAGCTGTTTCTGTAATGGCTGATGCCTGGAGCCCTGTGCGATCCAGAATTGAAGAGTTTCCTTCCAAGAGCTGCTCACTTCCCGTTGCAACTGAATCAGCTGAAGACCTAACACTAATCACAGTATCTCGCAATTGATTCGCCATATTTATCAAACTCTGCATAATGCTTGACGGATTCACCATTCCGATTTGATCTTTTCTGTAAAATTCACCCTGCCCAATTGCTTCTGCGAAGGCCTTGACTTCAGAAGGTTCTGCGCCCAGTTCACCCAGTAATCGCTTAGTAATGATTGTTGCTATCACTATACTTGCGATAAGTGCGGCTACCGACATAATGACGATAAGCCAGAGTAGCTCCCTCGACTCTGTATTGGCCTCAGCGGTAGACAGATCCAGCTGCTTTTCTCTTTCCTCAATGAAATCGCTCAAGCTTCCCCACCACATGGCCATCGCCGTGCTTGCTTCATACACAAGCAATTCCTTGGCCTGGTCAATCTTTCCCTTCTCCCTCAAGTCGAGAACCTGTTGGATGATGGGCTCTGCATAGGCCTTCATTTCATTAATTTTAATATTTGCCGCTATTTCTTCGCTGGTTAGGTTCAGTTTTTCATGGGTTGTTTTCAGATCATCTTTTGCATCAGTATATTTACCCATTTGCTTCTTGGATTCGCCTTTGGCAAGCTCAAATAACTCCTGCGAATCAGTTAAAACAGAGTCCCGCAAGCTGATGCTCATGTCTTGAACGCTGTTTCTCATTATCCCAGCCGAAGTTACCTCTTGACTCAGTAGACTGACCCTCTCTAGATTCTTGCGAACTGAATCTATTTTATATACTCCCGAGAAGGTAACTATTGCCATCATCGATAATACAGCTGAAAATCCAAGCCCCAATCTCAGGGCTAAAGGTAGTGAGTCTTTTTTATTCTTCATTCTGTTCTCCTAATATGGAAATTCATCAATCCGTGATTGACCTTGAATGTTGCGGTCAAATTGCATCCATATTAGAATCCCTAAGGCAATAAATGCAATATCCTTTTAAAACAATTGAAGTTATATCATGATTTACAGCTAGACTTGGTTAAGATTAGTTAACAATCCAAGCTTAATAAAAGGCTTGGTCAGGAAAAGGTGAATAATGTATAGATATAAAGCAGCTTCATTAGTCATTGCCTCAGTGGTTCTTCTTGGCGGATGCAGCAACATTTCACTCGAAACAGAAGCAAGATTCAAAGAACAGCATTCAGAAATAAGAAGGGCAATGGTAGCAGCAGAAACAGCACAAAAGATGGCTGAGCTGGCTCTAGAAGAAGCAAGGTTCGCCAGGATGGCAGCGTATGACGCAGATGACAGGGCTACAAGGATTCTTGAAAGAGCAGCTGAACGGTAGTCACAAAAAACCCCGACATGTCGGGGTTGTTAATTTAAAGCTTAATTGATCTTATCCCCTTTGCCCTATGCTCACCAGCTCCAACGCCTTTCGGATCCGTTTCAGTTCGCTCAATATCGATAAAGAAATTACCCAGACTGTCTATATATAAATTGCTGGCCATATCTGTGTTTATCCCTACGATGAGCGGTGCAAACTTATATGTTTCTTTGTTGTAAAATATCCAGCTTGGCTCGGACGTAAGAAGAGCAATATATTTTTTTGTTTCAACTGCATAACTCACACTCGGAATATCTAAAAAACATGCTAAATATTTTTTAAGTGGACTTGCTCTTCGATATGTTTTAATGAAATAAGAGTCGTCTCCCCTCATTACAAGGTTTTTCATTTGCACTCTGGTTTCAAGGCAGCCATTACCTTGACTTGTAAAAGTCCAGTCATAGGAAAATTTAAGGGGCTGAATATTTTCATCTGTCATCTGCTTGTTAAATTTAATAAGATTTACCTTGTTCGCATTCCACTTAAGATCAGGGATTATTCCGATCCTCTTTTCACTAGACTGAGGGTTAACCCAGGATATTGTTTCAGGGTTACCCCTCCATTCAGGCAACTCACTAACATGTTTGTATATGAATCTTGCATCTTGCGCACTTGTATCCGTATCTTTTATACAACCTGTCAAAATCCCTAATGAAAATGCAAAAACCATAAAGCGAACAACGTTGAAACGCATAAGATAATTCCCGATTCTTATTAATGAACGACTGGTACTCGATTTTATATAACAAATCAATAATGTAAAGGACTATCGGCGTTATAGTATAACAATCAATCATTCGCAACGCATTAAAAATAAATTGACAGCTTGTCAATTTATCAGTATATTATCAGGCCTTCAATGACTGGAGTCGCCTTCCCCATGGATCCTCAAAAGAAACAAGCCCTCGCTTCTGCCCTTGGTCAAATCGAAAAGCAGTTTGGTAAAGGAGCTGTAATGCGAATGGGTGACAGCCCTCGCGAGCCAATTCCTGCGATTTCCACAGGTTCCTTGAACCTAGACATAGCTTTGGGTATTGGCGGACTTCCTCGGGGCAGGATCATTGAGATTTACGGCCCAGAATCTTCAGGCAAAACCACGCTTACTCTCTCAGTAGTTGCCCAAGCTCAAAAAATGGGTCTCAACTGCGCATTCGTTGACGCTGAGCATGCATTGGATCCCGAATATGCCGGCAAGCTTGGTGTGAACGTCGACGACTTGCTGGTCTCGCAGCCGGATACAGGGGAGCAGGCGCTGGAAATCACCGACATGCTCGTTCGCTCCAACGCCGTGGATGTCATTATTGTTGACTCGGTTGCGGCCCTTGTTCCAAAAGCGGAAATCGAAGGTGAAATGGGCGACATGCACGTTGGCCTGCAGGCCCGCCTGATGTCCCAGGCGCTGCGCAAGATTACCGGCAACATCAAGAATGCCAACTGCCTGGTGATTTTCATCAACCAGATCCGCATGAAGATCGGCGTGATGTTCGGCAGCCCTGAAACCACCACCGGTGGTAACGCGTTGAAATTCTACGCCTCGGTGCGCCTGGACATTCGCCGCACGGGAGCTGTTAAGAATGGCGAAGAAGTTATTGGTAGCGAAACCCGTGTAAAGGTGGTTAAAAACAAAGTGGCTCCTCCCTTCCGTCAGGCTGAATTCCAGATCGTATACGGTCAAGGGTTTCACAAGGAAGCTGAGCTAATCGATCTTGGCGTAACCCATAACCTCGTTGATAAAGCGGGTGCTTGGTATTCCTACAATGGTACTAAAATTGGTCAGGGCAAGGCTCAAGCATCTGCATATCTGTTGGAAAACAAGCATATCGCTGAGGAAATTGAGCTCAAACTACGTAAGCAATTGCTGCCAAATCGCCACCCTGATTCTGTAAAAAGCGTAGCAGCGAACCCCCAGAAAACGCCCATTGCAGATATTGATTTTGGGCCTTCTCCGTCGACAACCTTTTCGCCCTCCAGCGATGTGAAGGGTGATTGGTTTGAGCAGGCGCTTGATCAGAAGGTCTTGAGAACAAGCGGCCCCTGGATTTTCTTTGGAGATCGTCAAATCGGTCGAGGAAAAGATTCTGTCCGCGTCATTATTGATGCAGATGAAGAGCTGAAAGGAACAATCCAGGCTTTGGTTCGATAACGCAGCCTGAATCAAAAGGCCAGGATCTTCCTGGCCTTTTTTTCATTAGATTACCCCAATCGATTGAAACCATTGATCGCAGCTCTTCGATAAGCCTCTGCCATGGTGGGGTAATTGAATGTTGTTTCAGTGAAATACCTCAACGTGTTGCCTGGGCCCTTCTGATTCATAATGGCTTGTCCAATATGAATAATTTCAGAAGCCTGGTATCCGAAGCAGTGAACACCGAGAAGTTCGAGTGTCTCCCGATGGAAAAGGATCTTCAGCATCCCAACAGGCTCTGCTGAAATCTGTGAGCGGGCCATTGTCTTGAAAAATGCTCTGCCTATTTCATAAGGAACCTTGGCTTCGGTGAGCTCCTTTTCTGTTTTGCCTATAGAACTGATTTCAGGAATTGTGAAAATTCCTGTCGGAACCTCATTCACAAAATAACATGACATTTCCTTGGAAATGACAGTTGCGGTGGATCGACCCTGATCATAGGCGGCACTTGCTAGACTGGGCCAGCCAATTGCATCACCCGCTGCAAATATATGCGGAACGCTGGTTTGATAAAGATCATTGACTTCAATTTGCCCGCGAGTTTTTGGAGTAATCCCAAGATTTTCGAGCCCAAGCCCCTCGATATTCCCTGATCGACCATTGCACCACAGTAATGCGTCAGCCTTAAGTGATTTCCCTGACTTCAGATTAAGCACAACAGAATTTTCCAATCCTTGAATAGATTCATAGTGCTCATTGTGTCGGATAACCACGTCATTAGAACGAAGGTGATAGCTTAACGCGTCTGTAATTTCGTCATCGAGAAAACTCATCAAGCTTTCCCTATTATCAATGAGGTCAACGACAACTCCCAGTCCACTAAAAATTGAAGCGTACTCACATCCAATTACCCCCGCACCATAAATGATGATTCTTTTTGGAGTAAAATCTAATTTAAGTATTGTGTCACTATCATAAATTCGATGATGAGTGAAATCCACATCTGCAGGACGATAAGGCCTGGATCCTGTAGCGATAACAATGTTATCTGCCATCAATGTATCTTGAGCCTTGTTAGGGTAGGTCACCTGAATTGTATTGGCATCTTGAAATGATGCATGGCCAAAAAACAAAGCCACTCTGTTTTTGAAATACGCGGTTGAGCGAGAGGCTACTTGTTTTTTTATGATGTCTTCCGCACTCTTCATGACATCAGGAAAAGAAAACCAGCGGGAATCCCCTACCTGTCTGAACATAGGGTTTGTGTTGAACTGAATCACCTGCCGCACGGAGTGCCTAAGTGCTTTTGATGGAATCGTACCTAAATGAGTACAATTTCCTCCTACCTGGTTACGACTATCGATAACAGCCACTCGCTTTCCTTTCTTCGCTGCATTAATGGCGGCACCCTCTCCCGCTGGGCCTGATCCAATCACAACTACATCATACTTATAGATAGACATTAACTAACTCTTAAAATTGCTATTTCAATAATTGAATACTAACATATTTTATAAAAACGGTCTTAATTATTAGCAAACCATTTTTTAGATCTCTTCTTGAAACTTCATTCATCGGAGTTTATTGACACTTTTACGCACATCGTTAAAATCAATCCAACCCTTGGCTCCCTAGAGCGGGAAAAATAACGATAATTGGTGGGAACATATGCGTAACCTTCTAAGCGACACTTCTATAAGCAAGATATTTACAGGCATGGTGCTATTTTTTGCCGGCTTTTTTATTCTTTTATCAATTGTTGTTTTGGGTTCCCTTTCATCGTCAAAAAGTAAAATTGAAACCCTTTATGGCGTTGGAATCGATCATTCAAAAATGATATTTGAAGCAAACGCAATTCAGCTCCATGCCAAAAACACGCTTTTATTCTATTTTGGTGGCGAAAATCTAGACACTCTGAGTAATGAGCACCATCAGGACAAAATTCTTAAGGTTGAACAGCGCCTGGCTAGAGCCATAAAAGTCCTCAATGATATTGACAAAACGACCCACTTTTCCTCTGACCATAAATTTGTTAAATCAGTAGAACATGCCATATCAAAAGAAGTTGAGCTGATTAGTTCTCACCTATCCGTTTTGAAAAATACAGGTCATGAAAATTTCAGGAAATTGATTGCAAACAATGATTCCCAAAATCAGCTTGACGAGTTGATGAATCAGTACACCCTATTTCTAGATGATCACAACAAAGCGCTGATGGCTGATTTCGAAGGAAAACACTTCATTTTCAAGGTTATTACTGCTCTTTTAATTGCAGCCTCCCTCATTTTTCTGGTTATGACCAGGATTTTTTTAAATATTTTAGTGCTAAAGCCTTTGTCTGAAGCTGGAAAAAATATGCAGCATTTAGCTTCTGCAGATCTCTCAAGAAAGATACAGTCCTCTGGGAATAATGAGATTGGACAGCTGATTAAATCCATGATCTCAATGCAAGATAATCTTCTAAAAATTGTTCATTCGCTACGTGAGGGCAGCGAAATCATTGCCAATGAATCTACTGACGTTAACAATGGCAGCCAGGATTTTTTAATCCGCACAGAGCAGCAAGCTGCATCGCTTGAAGAGACCGCATCAAGCATGGAAGAAATGACAGCAACCGTTAAGCAAAACGCAGATAACTCCAGGAATGCGAGTGCCCTAGCCAGAGATGCATCCAGCACCGTGGAAAAAGGTAAAAACGTAGTCGCCAAGGTTGTTCATACGATGTCAGGAATTGCAGACAGCTCCCAGAAAATATCACACATTATTGGTGTGATCGATGGAATAGCATTTCAGACAAATATCTTGGCGCTCAATGCCTCGGTTGAAGCCGCCCGTGCGGGCGAACAAGGTCGAGGTTTCGCCGTAGTCGCTGGAGAAGTACGGACTCTGGCAGGCCGTAGTGCCGATGCTGCAAGAGAAATCAAAGCATTAATTCAAGACTCTACGAATAAAGTTTCTGAAGGATCTGAATTAGTAGAGCAGGCCGGGAAAACAATGGATGAGATGGTTAATGCCGTAAACCGCGTTACTGACATTATTGATGAAATCTCTTGTGCCTCTCAGGAGCAAAGCGCTGGGGTTGCTCAGATTAATGAAGCCATCGCTCAAATGGATAAGGTCACTCAGGAGAATGCAAGTCTTGTGTATAGCAAGGTTCAATCTTCTGAGGCGCTCCGTAATGCAAGCATCAAGCTTGAAGAAGCGGTATCGGCATTCCGGATGAACTCATATGACAATCCTAAAATCAAAAAGACCAAGGAGAAGCCTGAAAGCAAGTCAAAAACCTTGAGCGTCACCACCCCTGCTGCTACCGTGCAACCCACCAAGCCAAAGGAAACAGGCACAGCCAATCCTCTGCCAAGCTTTATCATTGAGGAAAAGCCTCGAGCGAAAGAAACAGCAAAGGATGATAAGCGGCCCACCGCGCAGTCCAGTGACACTGGGGATTGGTCATCATTCTGATTGCGTCAGAAAAGATCAAACTGAGCAGCCTCAATGGCTGCTTTTTTTGTGCCGATGACTTCATCCAGTGTCAATTCGCCTAGTAAAACCCTATAAATGTCTCCATGACAGCTCTTTGGCTTGCAGCTGCATCCCAGAACCTCCCCCCTCAAGCTTTCAATATTGTTCAAAATCCACTCTCTTCGTTTAGGCTCAATATGTTGAAAATCAGTGCCCATAAGCCAGGCGTAAAAACCTTCAATGGATTGATCTCTTGAATCCGTCTTTATTTTTGCAATTTTTGAATCATTGTGACTGATGGGATTTCCAAAATGCATGGTGGATTTTGATCGACCAATGTAAACAGTGAAATTTTCCTTATAACGATTAACAACTCGCGTTTGCATTTTATGGCTCCAAAATGACCAAATTTGTATCCGTAGTATACCGGGCGAGGGAGGCAGATTCACTCTCGTATTTCGCGGAGCGGCTTCTTTACTGGACAAGAATACACATAATGGTATACTCATAATACACAGGCAGGAGGCCACCGCGAATGAACACTCAATTAACTGAAAATCAAATTTCAATGTTAAAGGAAAAAGAAGGTGTCTTTACTAAATTCAGCCAGGATGGCGCTCGATTATTGCAGTTGCGGCTAATTGACGCAAAAGAAGTAACCTTTGGTCGGTATTTATGGAGGATTAATATCAAAGGCGAAGAGGTAATCAACTCTTTTTCATAGCAACTACTTATCCAACTGGAATGGTTACTGAAGAAGTAACGCATTCAAAACAAATCAGGTTTTATTGACTATACAGTGCATTGTATATAGCATCTGTGGGAATTGCTGCGCCATGACCAAACAATAATAATAAGTAGGCAAAATCAGTTATGGAATTATCTAATTTTACAGAAGTCTTCTTTGAGGAGGCGTCCGAGCACCTTGAGAACATGGAGAGCCTTCTTTTAGGTGTCGATATCCAAAATCCAGAACCTGAAACATTAAATGCTATTTTTAGATCTGCTCACTCAGTAAAGGGTGGTGCGGCAACGTTTGGTTTTGAAAAGCTTCAAAAAACAACTCATATATTTGAAAACATTCTAGATAGCCTTCGAAAAGGTGAAATGGCTCTCCGGGAGGATACATTAGAAACATTTCTTAAAACGAAAGACGTTTTGAATGTTTTTCTTGATTCTTACAGAAACTCTAGCGAACCGGATGATGCAACCTACATTGACATCTGTGCAGAGCTTAACTTGATTGCCCAAAATGAAATTGGGGCAGGAAAAGAAACTCAAGAGAGAATTCCAAAAGAATCCCTGAAATTTCAGGAAAACTCAGCCTCTAACCGGGTATCTGTTGTCCTCAAAAACATTTCAGAAAAGGATCGTGAAAGCCTATTGGAGGAGCTTGCGCATTTTGGCGATGTCGAATCGAGTTCTGGAGACGTTAAGAGATTTGAAGTAATACTTACAACTAATGATGAAACATCAGATATAGAAGCTGTGATGCTCTTTATTGTTGATGAGTCTCAACTGGAAGTAAATAAGATAGCTCATGTTGATAAAGAAATAACCCCAGAAACCGCGCAAAGCGATCAGTTCGACACGTCTAGTCAGAAGGTTAAAACTGCACCAGGAACGGGTAGCATCCCATCAACAGCTAAGGCTTCAGAATCCAGCACGCTTAGAGTTCCTGTTGAAAAGGTTGATCAGATCATCAACCTGGTAGGCGAGCTTGTGATCACTCAATCGATGATCGACCAATCTGTAAGCCAATTAGATGCCAGCACACATGCTGATCTAACGAATGGAATGAGCCTCTTGCAACGCAACGCTCGGGATCTTCAAGAAGCAGTAATGTCCATTCGTATGGTACAGATGGAATTTGTATTCAGCCGATTCCCTCGTCAAATCAGAGACCTGGCAGGGAAGCTTGGCAAAGAGGTCGAGTTTGTCACTGAAGGGAAATCTACAGAGCTTGATAAAAGTCTTGTCGAACGAATTATTGACCCGCTAAGCCATCTCGTCAGGAACAGTCTGGATCATGGCATTGAAATGCCAGATGCAAGAGTTGCGGCTGGCAAGTCTCGCAAAGGAACCTTGACCCTGTCTGCACAGCATCAAGGCGGTAATATTCTCATCGAAGTGAAGGATGATGGTGCCGGTCTTAACAGGGATAGTCTTCTAAAGAAGGCTAGAAGCAATGGACTTTCAGCTCCAGACAGCATGAGCGATGATGAAGTCTGGCAGTTAATTTTTGCTCCAGGATTTTCAACAGCTGAGGTTGTGACTGATGTCTCTGGGCGGGGCGTTGGAATGGATGTGGTTAAACGAAACATTCAGTCCCTGGGGGGCCAGGTTCAGATTCTTTCAAAGAAGGGCCAAGGTACAACCACACGTATTGTTTTGCCGCTGACAATGGCAATTTTAGACGGAATGTCCGTGAAGACTGGTAATGAGCTCTTCATTCTTCCTCTAGGTGCAGTCATTGAATCCTTGCAGCCCAATCAAGAAGATGTCTACTCGATGGCCGGAACCGACCAGCTGTTGAAAGTTCGCGATGAATATTTACCGCTGATTGTCCTCAAAAATATTTTAGGCATAGCAGATGGGAGAGATAGCGTCACTGATTGCATTGCAGTCATAGTGAGTTATCAAAACAAGAAATTTGCACTCGTTGTTGACGAACTAATTGGACAGCAGCAGGTTGTGGTAAAAAACCTAGAGACTAACTACCGCAAGGTTCCAGGGTTCTCAGCCGCAACTATATTAGGAGACGGAAGCGTTTCACTAATACTAGATGTGGCAGAAATATATAACCTTAGCAAAGAATGATATGGAGTACAAAATGAGCAATTCTGCGTTAAAAATAGAAGAGTCTATTGATAACAATCAGTACCTTACTTTCTCACTAGGCGATGAGGAATATGCAATAGACATCCTTAAGGTTCAGGAGATTCGTGGATACGACAATGTAACCCGCATAGCAAATACCCCTGAGTTTATCAAAGGTGTTACCAACCTCAGAGGCGTTATTGTTCCCATTGTTGACCTTAGACTTAAATTCAATCTTGCCAAAGCTGAGTATGTTGATCAAACAGTAGTCATTGTTGTTAATGTTGGGAAGAGAGTGGTTGGAATCGTTGTGGACGGGGTGTCTGATGTGATGACCCTCTCAGAGGATCAAATAAAACCTGCGCCAGAATTTACCCTGGCCTTATCGTCTGACTATCTCTCTGGACTCGCTAGTCTTGAAGACAGAATGTTAATTCTGGTCAACATTGAGAAACTGCTAACCAGTGAAGAAATGGCCATTATTGAACAAAAAGAACAATAAGAATGGCAGCTAGGCTCAATTGGATCATGATCCTAATGAATTAATTTAATAAGGATAACCACTAAGTTCGTTTGCCTCACTGTGCACACGTGGGGCTATTTAATTTCAAGAGATAATATGAATATCAAACCCAGCTTAATTCACGAGCTTGAAATGACAGATTCTGATTTCAAAAGAATTTGCACAATGATTTATGATCGAGCAGGAATAGTCCTCGACGGGAACAAAAAAGAGATGGTTTATGGGAGACTGTCCAAGAGACTTAGGCTTCATGGAATTCAATCGTTCACTCCCTACCTGGATAGATTATCCTCGCAACCTGGTGCCAGAGAGTGGGAATCCTTTACAAATGCTTTGACAACAAATTTAACCGCTTTCTTTAGAGAGTCACATCACTTTCCTTTGATGGCCAAGCACATTGAAAGCTTAAAGCGACCCGTTAGAATATGGTGTGCTGCCTCATCTACTGGAGAGGAGCCATACTCAATCGCGATGACCATTTTTGAAACTCTAAGCCCCTTTTCAGCATCACAGTCCAAAATAATCGCAACCGATATTGATACTGAAGCGCTCAGTAAAGCAACTGCTGGAATCTATCCCATTGCAGATGTTCTAAAGCTTGGTGAAGAGCGAACAAAGCGCTTTTTCCTAAAAGGGGGCGGGGAAAAGAACGGGTTTGCCCGTGTCCGCCCTGAATTAAACAGCATCATCGAGTTCAAAAGACTTAATTTGAACTCATCCCCTTGGGATATCAGCGGGAAATTCGATATAATTTTCTGCCGCAATATTATGATTTATTTTAACAGAGAGAGTCAGGCCAAAATATTAAATGGTTTTGCTCCATTACTTCATGATGATGGGCTGTTAATTACAGGCCACTCTGAGAATTTCACTTACTTAAAGTCAGATTTTAGATTGAGAGGTCAGACTGTCTATGTCCTTGACAAGAAAGATCACCTCTAGTATTCATAAGGAAATGGAGCAATTAAATGTCTAAGATTAAAGTTGTATGTATTGATGACTCTTCAATGATAAGAAGCATCTTGAAGGAAATAATTAATGCTCAAGATGATATGGAAGTAGTTGCTGTTGCTCAAGACCCAATTGTAGCTCGTGATTTAATCAAGCAACACAATCCAGATGTTTTAACCCTTGATGTTGAGATGCCACGGATGGACGGGCTTGATTTCTTGAGTCGCCTCATGCGATTAAGACCAATGCCTGTACTTATGATTTCTTCGTTAACTCAATCCGGATCAGAAGTGACCTTAAGGGCTCTCGAGCTTGGGGCGGTTGATTTCCTGCCTAAGCCTCAAGTCGGCATCCGTTCCGGAATGCTTGACTATGCGGACACTTTAGTCGAAAAGCTGAGAGTCGCAGCCAAATCTAAACCCCGTCAATCAGCGCCTATTACAGCAGCACGTCCTGCTCCAATCCACTCGCCAATCATGTCTAGCGAAAAACTGGTCATCATCGGCTCATCCACGGGTGGGACTGAGGCGTTACGGGTAATTCTTGAAAAGCTTCCTGCAAACAGTCCCGCCATCATGATAGCTCAGCATATGCCGGGTGGATTCACCAAGTCATTTGCAGAGAGGTTGAACAGGCTGTGTAACATAACGGTTAAAGAAGCTGAGGATGGAGAAAGAATTTTGCCTGGCCATGCTTACATCGCTCCTGGAACCGCACACCTGAAGCTTGTTAAAAGTGGTGCAAACTATATCGCTCGACTTGACGATGGTGAGCCTGTCAACAGGCACAAACCTTCTGTCGATGTTCTTTTCAATTCTGCAGCCGAATTAGCCGGTAAAAACGCCGTGGGTGTATTGCTCACAGGAATGGGAAAAGACGGCGCTCAAGGTCTTTTGGCAATGCGTAAATCAGGTTCATTTACTATTGCACAAGATGAGGCTACTTCTGTAGTTTTTGGAATGCCAAAGGAGGGGATTGCGGTAGGCGGAGCTTGTGAGGTTGTGTCACTGCATGATATGGCTGAGAAAATATTAAAACAGATGTCGCTTTCAGGAAGAGCACAAAGAGTTTAATAGCAATTTTATAAACATTGTCTATAATAGAAAGCTCTAAACCAACACTATAAAAACAATAAGAATGAGGTTTGCATGGCTAGTAAAGATTTAAAATTTCTTGTTGTCGACGACATGTCTACAATGCGAAGAATTGTAAAGTCCATTTTAAAAGAACTTGGATATAACAATGTTGAAGAGGCAGAAGATGGGAATGATGCGCTCGAAAAACTTCGTTCCGGAAAATTTGATTTTGTGATTTCTGACTGGAATATGCCAAATCTTGATGGTTTGGATATGCTGAAAATCATTAGATCTGATGAAAGCCTTAAATTATTACCGGTTATGCTTGTTACAGCAGAAGCGAAGAAAGAAAATATTATTGCAGCAGCTCAAGCGGGCGCTAGCGGTTACGTTGTAAAGCCCTTCACTGCAGCAACGCTTGAAGAAAAAATGAATAAAGTATTTGAAAAACTTGGCCTTTAAGCGAGCCTGGAGATTGAGATGACTACAGATTCGCATAAGCAAAATGAAGACCTGATTCAAAGAATTGGCCATTTGACCAGAATGCTTCGTGTAAGCATGCAAGAATTAGGTCTCGATAGAGAAATTGAAAAAGCTGCGCAGGCGATACCGGACGCTCGAGATAGGCTTCTCTATATTTCAGCCATGACGGAGCAAGCTGCAAACCGGGTTTTGAGTTCAATTGAAAAAATTCAGCCTATGCAGAGATCTTTAGGAGAAAGATCAAAAAGCCTGAGTGAAAAAATAAAACTATTCGCTGAATCTGAAAGCGATAATGAGTCTACTGCCCTACTCAAAGAGGCTTCTGATTTACTGGAATCATCTTCTGATGTGACGAGTGAAACACTTAAGGAGCTTCTTGAAATAACTATGGCTCAGGATTTCCAAGATTTAACGGGCCAGGTTGTAAAGAAGATGATGGAGGTTGTCAAAGAGATCGAGCATCAGCTTGTTCAGGTGCTTATGGAGAGTTCATCTGTAAATCAAACGAAAGATGAAGTTCTTAAGCGATTGGCTGAATCAGAATGGGAAGATGAAAAGGACAGCTCTTTACTAAACGGGCCGCAGATTAAACCAACGGCTGGAGATATAGTCAGAAATCAGGATCAGGTTGACAACCTGCTTGATGAATTGGGTTTTTAACCACAATTCCAACAAAAAGCCCTCATTACGAGGGCTTTGCTATTTCAGTCATCAGATGACATTATGCCGAATATGTGCATCAAGCTTACAAATAGGTTATATATTGAAATATATAACCCCACAGTTGCTAGAACGTAATTTCTCTCTCCCCCTTTTACAATCTCACTTGTTTGGAAAAGAATCGCCGCGCAAGAAAAGATTACGAACCCAACAGAAATTGCGAGACCCAAGCCAGAAATTCCAAAGACAAGGTTTGCTATAACTGCGGCCATTAGAACAAAGAATCCAGCCATCAAAAAGCCTGACAGAAAGCCCATGTCCTTCTTGGTTTTAGTCACATAAAGCGAAAGACCAAGAAACGCAAATGCTGTCATGAAAAAGGCGTTTCCAACTATTGACGCTCCATTCTCGAGCGAAAGTACCGATGAAAGTATTGGCCCGAGACCCGCACCCATAGCTGTAGTCAACAGGAAAGTGAACGCCAGTGATAACGAGCTGTCCTGAAACTTGTGAATCAAGAACAACAACCCGTAAAAAACCACCAGGGTGATGGCCCAATGCGGAGAAGGAAGTTTCAAACTGTAGGAAACGAAGGCCGCAATCGCTGATACGCCCAGCGTTAATGCCAATAGCAGATATGTTTGCCTTAAAATCTTGGTGACTTCGTTGGTATAACCTTCCGAATTTGTAGCAATTTCACTTCTTAAACCTAGGTTCATGATAGACCTCTCGATTGATTGTCTACATTATTTATAACTCAAAATCTTAATGAATTCCATGGAATACGAAAGCTACATGCCAAATTGCTGGACTTTTCGGATTTAAACCGTTCATCTACGAAATTGTTGAAAATCAATAACCCCTTGATTTGTAATGCCAATGGTGATAATAATTTCACAATTCACTGGTAAGGCATACCAGTACAACGTATAAAAAGGCATGATCTCAACGAAGCAGCATCGAAGCTGTTCTCATGCTACGGTGTATTTCATGATATTTAGTGCTCAGCTTAGGCGTCATCCATCCCTCATTCAGTTTCTTCAACATAGACGAACCATATTAAAATTATTCGAAATCAGAAAAAGGCTTATCCAGGAAAGACGGGAATACAGGCGAACGGCAGGACTCTTATTCGCCCTTGACAATCCATTCAATAGAGCCAGGCTTTCCAAACTGGAAACAATGCAAAAAGAATGTTTGGATGACCAGCGGGAAATTGAGCGATACGTTGATGAGCATGTCACTATCGAGTTTTATCGCAATCTCGAAATACTTTCAGGACTGCTGACGTTCAGCCAAAAAGCTCAACTTATAGGATCTTCTGAAAGCTGGCTTTCACTGCAGGATTCTAATTGGCGAGATCAGCCTCTTTTCAATATCATCTTCTGCTTGATGGCCGAAAGCGATAAGGCAGAAAAATATTCACTCACGCCTCTTTTTTGGGTTTGCAGCAGAATAGTTTCAGCCAACCCAAATTTATCAAAAAAAGCTCGAGATTTAAGCTCTTTTTGGAAAAATGATGAGACTCAAGAGAGAAAACACATCCTTACTTTAGTGAAATGAGAATGTGAGATTCATAGACTCTGAGTAGCTGCCAACTGCTGACGAACAGCCTCAATTCTTTCCTTGCATTGCTTATAGGACTCCAATCCTTTGGTTACAAGGGGAATGATCTTATCAACATCGGGCTCTTCCATTTCAGCTAGCTGGTTGGCAGAAGATTTTAGGTTTTCATAATGAGCCATATACCCATCATTTTTCATTGTGAGTGTCCTCAACCTTTGCGAGTGCCTGCCCGGATTGCAGGGTTATCATAATCGAATCGCCAGACTTCAGCTGATTAGCGTTCTTGATGAATATATCCTCTTTTTTAACATAAGAGTAGCCTTTTCCAAGTATTGAAATTGGATTTGAGGACATCACCATCCCAACATTTTTTTCAATTGACTGCTCCGCAGTCAAAAGTGATGTCTCAGCCTGTCTAACCAGGCGATCTCGATGGAGAATCAGCTCATCAGAGAAACTGTCGAGACTGTTCAGTGATTTTTTTTCAAAATTCTGATAAGTGCTCCCAAGCTTGATGTCGGCTTTTTGAATAATAGTTTCGCTGTTGTGATTCAATTTTGTCTTGAAACCCTCCAGATTACTCACTGCCTGATCTATCTGCCGCAACGACCCTGTTTCTAACAGGCTCAGCATTTGGTCGCACTCGTTAAGCGCTTTATCGACAGCCTGTTGAGCAAGATAGGTCAGCTTTTGATAATTATTCCAAGCCAATTGGGCATTATCAACAATGGTATTGCGAATGTGTGAGATCAAAAGACTAGGTGTTGAAAACGTCATGTTGGATACTTCGTCTAAAATCACCTTGTCTCGCTCATGCCCGATCCCCACCATCACAGGCAAAGGAATTTTGCAGATTGAAGCAGCCAAGCGGCGGTTATTCAGGTGGTATAGCCCTGCTTTGTCACCCCCGCCACGGATCAAAATGAGCGCATCAAACGGCTTCTCGTTATGAATCTCGAGCACTTTAACCATTTGGTCGACAATCTGATCTGCAGATCGATCACCTTGGAACAGCGCGGGGAAATATTCAAAAATGCATACGCCCGCGCTTTCCAGCTTGTTGGCCTCGACTTTGAAATCCCCAAGGCCCGCAGCATCAGCAGGTGAGATTACAGCCAGTCTTGAAAAATCTTTGGGAGAAACCAAGGACTTGTTTAATCCCCACCACCCCTTTTCTTTAAGATCACTTCTGATTTGATTGAGTCTGGCTTCCATGTCGCCCAGGGTGTAATTCGGATCAATGTCTTGAATATGCAGAGACATTCCATAGATTTCGTGGTACATCGGTCTTGCTCTCATCAAGATCTTCATACCAGGGCCTAGATCCTGCCCTGTAGATTTCTTGAATTTTTTCACGATTGAAGCATTACTGCCCCAAATTTTCCCCGATGTCTTGGCAACCTCTTTTCGGTTGTCATCATATTCAACCAGCTCCAGGCTTAGATGATGGCTTCCACTGATCCTCAAGAGCTCTGCGGTCATCCACAAACCGTCTTCGAAAAGAAGCCCCACAGCCTCTTTTACCATCCCTAACAGCTGGCTCAAAGAGATTGCTTGACGATCCATATTCTAGCCTCTCAGACGAGTATTTTTAGTAACGGCCTGGATCTCACGCGCAGCATCTCGGGCTCGTTCAGATTCACGCTTGTCGTGGGCTTTCTTCCCTTTTGCGAGACCGATCATGCATTTAACCAGGTTCTTATCCCAATTAAATGACAATGCGACGCACGTATAGCCTTTTTGCTCAACAGCAATCTCGAGCTTATCGATCTCGTTTTTATTGAGCAATAGTTTACGAGTTCTCACCGGGTCAGTTTGGATATGCGTACACGCACTGACAAGAGGCTGAATTAAAGCACCCAGCAAGAATGCTTCACCATTTTTGAAGATAACGTAGCTATCAATTAGCTGAGCTTTTCCGGCACGAATGCTTTTCACTTCCCAACCTTCAAGCTTGATGCCGGCTTGAAAGGTTTCTTCAATGAGGTAATCGTGTTTAGCTTTGCGATTCTGTGCAATAAGAGAATCTTTGGTGCTCATGTCCTAACCCTCTGGCAAACCAATCGATTGCCTTTTTTTTTGCAATAAAAAGGCATCTCTTGAGGTGCCGTTTATAATGTGGTGGAGACGCCCGGAGTCGAACCGGGGTGCCCTAAGAGTCATCATTGGGTACTACATGCTTAGTCGATTTTTTATACTCCTTTCAAGCGCCAATCGACAGGCTCTTTTGAGGAGTGGAGGTGTTTTTCTTGGCTAGACCCCACCAACAAGATCATCACCGAAGCTCAATTATATGACGCTGAAAATCCCAAGGATGAGCAACTTATGGTTTCAGCGGCACCACCTTAAGCGGCGAGTGCGTAGTGATTGTCGTTTGCGACTATCATTTTGCAGACAGTTTTACGAGATGATCTACATACTCGGCATGCACTTACTGAATCTACTCAAGGTCGAAACCAAATCGCCCCCTTGAGACTGATAATAGCTCAATTGAGATTAATGTCAATAGACTGTTCAGAAATATCAGTCATTGACGACCTGGGGCTGACTACCAAGAATTTTTCCTATCGCTTCGGTTTGGTTCAGAAAGGTGCGTACCAAGCAGATGGCGGTGTCTCTATACCTATCCTCTGGGTCGACCATATCAGCCATTAATTGACTTATAGAATCGACTTCATGCTGGAAAACGCCTGGCTCGTGCTCTAAAAGATCTGCCATGGTAGACATGGGCATGTGCCGTATGACTTGTTCAATCTTGCTTCGAGCTCGAAATCGCTCGACCATCGCTGAAATTGCTCCAGGAAATGCAGTGAGGCGATCTACCTTGTCAAACCATTCGTGGGCTCGGAAATTCCATTGGTCGCCGCCATGGATAATGTTTTTTGCAATAGGAAGCTCAATTTCTGAGCGTGCAAAACCTGAGCCATCGTATACCAGTGGATCATAGAGACGACTGACAGGCATGCCTTTATTTTGAACAAGGTCGATGAGCAATTTATTGCCCTCTTCACTATACAAAAGGATGCTCATGATTCTCGGTGATGAGGCATGAGATGAGAGGTAGTCTTTAATTCCTTGTCTAACCGCTTTTTTTTCGAAAAGATTCCCTACTATTCGACTAAAAGAATCACGATTTTTAATCAAATCCAAATCGTCATTGATAATTTTAGATATTGCCCTCTCGAGTGTTGAAGATGCAGTCATGCCTACCTCAATTAAATGCTAATCGATCATTTTTGCTAAATTAACCCCTGTGATTATTATAATCAATTGAATTCGAAGATATCATCTTTTTTGGGGTACGGTATCATCTTGGGCATTATTTTTTTAGGCTCTTCATTGCTAATCTTTGCTTGCAAATCTTTCTTATTAAACCAATATACTCTTTGCTCACCATGCCCGTATTCACACCATAAAACCTCTGAATCACTCATTGTGATCGACATTTCTTGGGGATATACCTCAAGGTGGCCTGATCCCTCATTGAAATTATGAAGACCCGCTACACCACCACTAAGTGCTATGGGCTTTCGTGGATCAATTTTTAAAATATCTTCTATGCTTAACATGCCTATCCACACAGGAGCTGCGTATATTGATCCAACATTTTCATAGATATAGGCTGCTTCTCTTCCAGATGCTTTCTCTGCTCCGAAGGCAAATCCAGACTGGGCGTTAAGCCAGCTATCTACCTGTTTTGTATCGTCATAACTGACTTCGAGAGACTCCATGAGAGACAATGGATCCGTTTTAAAAAGTTTGCAAAGAGAGCGTATCCCTTCTGGATTCACCCTTGTGCTATCAACTCTAAAATAAAGATCGTCAATACTGTCCGGAAGGCCCACAAACCCTGGGATATACACAAATCGGATTTCTTTATTACGAAGCTGATCAAAAATGTCACTATTATCAAGATCCTCCATAGCTTGAGTGGTCAACATTAAGAATTCGGATATTACTTCTTCAGATAAATCATCTGAAATCCCTGCTTCAAGAATAGCTTCTTGGATACTTTCAACATAACTTTGGAACTTAGATGAACTATGTAAAATGTCTGATTGAAAATCGCTTCGACCTGTCTCACCTAACTCAAGCTCGACCTCTAATGCATGCTTCAACACTTTCTTCCAGTCTAGTCGCTCCTGGCTCTCTCTAAAGATAGCCATCGCCTTCCCTACTGCACGGGCAACATCTCTTTCTTTAATTCCTAACCCATCACAGCTCTCAAAAAAAGTTCCGTAGTGGTTGTTGGCGAGTTTGTCAATCAATGGCGCTAGAGCCGCCAACCAGTCTTCAACTAAATCAACATCCTTAATAGCGTAAATTTCTTCATCAAGCTCAAAATGATACATGATTACCTACCTAAAATATGGGTAATTACAGTATGTTCTATCTAGAGAATACAACTCAATAGTTGTTGCGCCGTTGTGCGATTAGCTTCTATTATAAATACAAAAGAGTATAAGCATGATTCCACTTAAAACAGCATCTGCAGAATTTCTTGAAGAGCTTTATTTAACTATACCAAAATCCCTTGCGAAGGATGAGGTGGTTGAAGCGCTCGTCCTTGACCAAAAGGAAGCTGCTGCTCAGTACGACTTTTCAAAGGAAGACATGAAAGAGCATCTGGATAATTATCGATCCCTGCTCAAGAATTTAGGCCTTCTAATTCTCTATGATATGGCTTATGAAACATGTGTCTCAACAAATCGATTAGACCCCAACTCCAACAGTGTATGGGTTGATAGAAAAGGAAAGTACCAGGTCAACCCCGATGAGTTATATAAGCAAAGCTTCATAGAGTCTGTTTTTTCAGTTAAATCAATGCATTCAAAGTTAAATAGAAATGAGCGAGAAAAGGTTGCAGAAGATATAAAGTCCCTTCTTAAAAAGGGTAGCGGAGAGATTAATCTCCCTGGCAATTTTGCTCTATCCATATTTAATAAAAATGCAAATATAACAGGAATAGATTTGAATGGATCTGAGCCCTCAGTGAAAAGGGTAGCAGCTGCTTACAAACAATATATTGGTAGGCCATCAGTCAGATCTAACAACAGCCTTATCCTTGAGGAGATAACTATACTATGAGCTCATTAAATCATACAGAACATGTAATCCTTAAAGACAGATTACCTCTTTTTATCGAGCGACTGAATAAAATCAATGAGCGCCTATTAGCTTCTGGCGCCCCGACAATAAATGCGAGCTATGGCGAAACGCAAATCAAACATATACCAACGGAGCGGGTTTCTGAATACCTGCCTGTTGTGAACGTTCAATTGTCAAGAAGTATCGAAGCGCCTGCAGGAAGCTTTGAGCTTGTCGCTGCCTCAAAAATTGATCCTGTTACAGAGTTTATGGAGCATAAAACGTATTCTTCACTTTCGGCGCTTGAAGAAGACAAGGTCAAAAATCCTGTATCTGCATGCTTTTGCGATCATTGTGAACGAAATCAAAAAAGGATACACGTCTATTCACTGAGGACTTCTGCTGGGATTGTGAGAGTTGGGAGTGGGTGTTTGGATAACTTCACCGGCTTCAGCAACCTCAAAATGTCGAAATGGATCAATGCATTGAATTCTACAACTGAGTTATTAGAGGAGATGTCTCAAATAACCTTTACAGATGCACATGAGCACGCGGCAATGCCTGTCGACTTGTTCATTTGCCAAGCCATTGGATTAATCGATAAAGATGGCTACAGGTCGGGTTATCAGTACACACTCCCTACTGGCCTGGAGACTTTTAATCTTCTAAGGGAGAATATTCACAGCATAGAAAATGGAGACTACACATTTAGCGAGGAAGTCAGGAAGAAAGCTGAAGACGTGCGGTCATATATAATCAAAACTGAACTTGATCCCGAGAAACGAGCAAACGACTATTATAGTAACTTAAGAGATCTGATTGGCTTTGGATACATGACCCATCGCCAATCAGGTCTTTTGGCCAGTGCCGTCAATGACTACAATAAACAAAAATTCATTGAGAATAAAAAAAGCACCCTGGCTGACAAATTCTTTGGTGAAGTTGGCTCTAGAGTCCCGCTTAAAAGCTTAACGGTTGAAAGCGTTTATCACCAAACAGGGGCATTCGGAACAAGTACCAAAATTACACTTTATGACGAATCAAAACATATGTTTGTTTGGAAGCAAACCGGCTATTTTGAATACGAGAAAGGCTCCATCCTTCATTTAAATGGGACAATTGTCAGTCATACAAACTGGCATTCAAAAAAGTTTGATCAAACTATGTTTGAGAACACTCTTTCACGATGCAAGATTTTAACACTGGAAGAAGTTGATGAACTAATTAATAAAATTAAAAAGAAAGAGAAAAAGAAGAAAGCAATCGAGCCTACAGACTCACCAAGCATTTAGGTGCTTGGGGCTTCAGGTATACCCATGGCCTTGAGAAATAGACTATTATGACCTGATTGCTGAGCATCTCTGATTAATTCTCTAAGAAACTGATCGACGTCAGCAGATCTAAACACCATTTTTACGAGTTTCATTTGCTGACCGGTAGCAAGATGCTCGTTAGTGCTAAGAGTTCTAAAGCTTGAAGGCTCTTCTTGAACAGCTAGAATCATTGGAAGCTTTTGTTTTGCACATAAGGTCAAGAGCGTATTTATCGCATTTTCAATATCTATAGCTTTTTCCTGATGCTCTTGGTTTTTCAAATGCAAAGCTCTCTCTCAAGATATTCTGCTTTAAGTTTTTCGTTTAAATATGACTTCCAGCCATCGATCATGTCTGAATGATCTTTCATTTTATTCAAGTCGTCAATAGAGTTTGTTTTTCGAATTCTTTTAATAAAGTCTCGTTTACTCATCAATGTATAGGCAATGACCCACAACGCGCTAGCTGAAGATGCTTGAGCTCTTTTAATTACATCAAAACTATTTGCATCAGTATTAAGACCAATTAGTTTTCTAAATTGATGAGGGTTGTTTGCAACAAATGCTTTTATTGTCAAATATTCAAACTCTGTGGATTTCTTCGCTGTATAGGCGTAATAACACTTTTTAAAACACCCAGGCGAAGGCACACCTCCCCTCTTAATCAATTCTTTTAATATTTGAACATTGCCTGTTGCACATGCATATGCAATTGAGCGCTGACCTTCTTCTAAAGAGAGCGCGCCTGGCAGTAGACTAACCAGCTTCAAGTCATTTTCGCTGTATGCGGCAATGCACAACAAGTCATCAATTACAACATATAATGCACTTCTGATGTTCGACAATTTTAATGAGATCTGGAATGCTTCCCATGCCTCATTTCTTACTATCTCTAAAAGACGAGTGCAAGCGCCTGATTCATTCAGAAGCTTCGCATCAGTGAGATAATTAACGGTTTTCGAGGATAAGCCGCCCTCTATATTCGTCATGATCTTTTCCTCCTGAATCAATCATAGTAAAGAGCATTATAGAAGAAAACCCAATTTTTCCAAATTATCTTTCTCTTTTAAAATACGGCTCGATTAACCATCTCCATAAACCCATCAGGTTGGTCAGAATGAATACCAACTGAAGCGTTAAAAGACCAAATGATTCAGTAAGATAGGCGAAAATACTGCAGGTTATGCTACTGATCAGAAATGCTATCCACCCGAGCGGTGAAAATTTAGAATTACTGGCAACCGTAACTGCGCCCAATACCCCAAAAAATGTTGCCGTCCATTCAAAAATGTCAATCACCATCTGTTTACCTTTAAATAATTTACCAGTAAATTACAATAAATTGTCAGAGATCTCGACCAATGAAATTCCGATCTAAAAAAGAAAAACTTGTAGTGGCATCATTATTTGGATTGGATTTCCATAAGCCTAATTTTCTTCTGAGCGCAGCAATTTGTCTTGTATTAGGCTTAATTTTTTATCAACTCAATAAAGTCATGCCGCATCCTGAAGCATGGTCAACAATGTATTTTATCTCAACGGTCTCAGCTGCTTTTGATGTAATCCCCGCAGAGGAAAAAATGTCAACCTTAATTTTTGGAGCATTGCTCGGGGCAGGCATCGCTTATTTATTAGGTTGAAATCAAGCTAGCCAATCCATTAGCCACCTTGTAACACTAAATTTCAATAACAAAATTTCTGTCGAATTTTTTCATCTCAGACTCATATCCTCTTTGGTTGCTGACACAACGAATTCCAAAAACATTAATGTCATGGTCATAGTGGGTATGGCCAAAAACAAGCAGATCAGGCCTAAACCTTTCGATCAATAGGTCATCATTGCTGACAAAGTAGGGATGAGGCTTAAATCCAGGATGCTGCAGCTTTTTAAGCATGGGGAAATGGCTCATCAGAATTTTTTTACCTGGCGCGCTGGCGTACCAGGCCTTGTATGCCTTAACGGCACTCTGATTCAAACCAATCATGTGGTCTGGAGTGATCTTTTTGAAAGGAGAGGGCCTAAAAGCATATCCAGACCCTCTTACCTTTGGTTCAGACACCTTGGATTTAGCAAAATTTATGAAAGCAAAATCGTCAACCATTTGGCTATCCAGCTTTGCCTTGTCCATCATGTCGCTTCCATAGCCCCTTAGATTTGTCCACCACGTACTTCCAAAGAAGCTTGCTTCTCCGATGGTGATGGAGGTGTTCTGTAGGTAGTGGACATCAGGATGATGCGCGAATTCTTTCTCCCACCTGCCGTCAAGCTCAGTCATTGTGCAGCCTATTAACGATGTGCAGTAGTACTCGTGATTTCCAGGCGTGAACAGAACGGGGCAATCAAGCGCATCATGAATCAGACAACACAATTCGAACGCCCATTCAGCTCTAGTCGCGTCACCTGCTACCAAAAACACGTCTACCGAACCCTTTTCTGGCAATAGCTCGAAAATCTTCTGGATTGAGCCTGCTTCCAAATGGCAGTCAGAGATTAGACCTATTTTCATGGCAAGCCCTTTTTTATCCTAGCAATATCGCATATATTGACATTGATTATTCCTACGAAATGAGGTGGCGTCAAATGTCGGCAAAAAAAGAGAAGCTCGTTTCTGATGAAACGTTTCAATTTGTGCACCACTATCATCAAGGTTCCGCCAAGCGAAACATGTACAAAGAAATTCAGATGCTTGCTGATATAGACCCTACTGGCAAACTTTCCTATGTGAAATGGCTTGCAGGTGTGATGAAACGAGATCAACAGTGCCTGGAGAAGGTAGATAAGATCCGCTTATCTGAACTTCTATCAGAGTTTCATGGAGTAAAACACCTTCTTCCGCAGGATCTTCGAGATATTAACAATTACCAATCTTTTTCTGATTTAGATAAAACCCTTAGAGGCTACAGATCCGAACGGCCCAAAGCTTCAAGGTTTCTACTTAAAAAACTTACAATCGATAGCGTAATAAAAGAAACAGCTATTCATGTATACGAAGAAAGCCTGTTTGTCCTAAAAGCTCGATCCGTAGAAGATGTTATTGTTTGCACTCAAAACGAGCAGCTTTTCTGTAAGCGTGGCCGGGGGCTATATGAACGCTTAAACAATCTGGGCGATGTTTTAATTTTCATAAGCAGCAATGGTGTTCATGTAGGAGCAAGTCCTAGACATCCTGGCGACAAAGGAGTCCTGTTTGATTGTTTTGGTGAATTTTCCGTTTTTGAGGATATTCTTGATCTATACCCTAATATTTGCTGGGATAATTCATCAGAATTGCTAACAACAATGATTAAAATTGATCCAACATTACCGTTTGATATTGAAATGGAAGACGCAGAAGCTTATATGATTGCGCTCAAACAGTTTCCTCTTGTTCTAGAAGAAGACAGATCAATTCCAGATCACTTGCTAGAAGAGATTAATCTTAATATTGAACTGGAAAATATTTAATTCGGAATAAATAACGTGAGCCTCAGCATTTTCTCAATTAACAGCTCTGGTGTATCAAGACTTAATACCGCCAGATTTCGCCTCGAGCGCGACCTTCAGAATCTAATTGAAGCTAATATTGAGGTTTTCCTTGATCTTCGTTTTATTGCATCTGAATATAGCACAGGTGATCATCAAGGCAGAATTGACACGCTAGCAATAGACAAAGACCTATGCCCTATTATCATTGAGTATAAAAGGGATAGGGATAGTAATGTTATTAATCAAGGCCTATTCTATCTGAACTGGCTTCTTAGCAATAAAGCTGAATATCAATTATTGGTGCAAGATAAGTTCGGGCATGACGCCTCAATAAATATAGATTGGAGCGGCGCTCGAGTTATTTGCTTAGCAAGCAGCTTTTCTAAATATGATAAAGAAGCTGTTCTGCAAATAAATTCAAATATAGATCTTGTTGAATACTCATCCCATGAGAATGGGATAATGACTCTTGATTTTATAATAAGCCAAAGGATTCCTGGGTATAAAAGTGGGAAGCAGACAACTCAAAAAGCCTTTATTGATTCAATTGAGCTGGCATCTAATGACATACAGCTCATATACAAGAAACTCAAGGATAGAATTGAAGACATATCCGGCGAAATTGTTCTTAACTACTCGGGAAAATACCTAAACCTCTTTGATTTAAATACAGAATCATCTCTGGCTAGAGTTTATCTTTATGCAGAGAACACAAGCTTGCGCATGGAGATATTTGGCTCTCAATATGATTGCGATAATCATAACAGCATACGAACCAGGAAAACTCGAAACGGGTTCGAGTTTTCTATCGTTGACGATAATGTTATGGAACTGGCACTAATGTGGTTAAGCTGCATCCATGCCAAATTAAACACTTTTACTTAATTGTGCTTGATCATTCTGATTCTGATGTTCATGAGCTTTTTCATTTTTAGCAATGGCTTCAACACGATCCTTAGCTGCATCAATTCCATCTTCTACTTTATTAATGGCCTCGTTTTGATTATTTGCAAGAGTGCTGGTTTCGCCGGGGCCAGATTTTTCATTTGTTTTATTTTTAAGGGGTGTAAATACTCTTCTGCTCAGGAATTCAAGGATCATTTTTAACATCTTTTCTAACACTAGCCATAGTTTTTTAAGCGGATCAAATACTGAGGTATTAATCCCTATGTTTATGCCACCTGTAGAAGGGCTTGCTGGATCAAGCTTTTTTTCGTTTCTATCTTTAGCAAGTTCGTTGACAGCATCACCCAGCTCTTTGGCTTTATTGCTCTCATTTTCGAGCGCTTCCTGGTGAAGCTTTAGGGCATCAGGATCGTTCGGATCTAGATCTTTGCCCTTTTCCTCAGTCGACTTCATAGCCTGTAACAATGCTTCAGCTTTTTTTGTTAACGCTATTATTCTTTCTGATTCCGGATTGCTCTCAAGACCCTTTTCGACCAACTCTGAAGAGTCGACGCCCTGCAGGCCTTCTGACTTTGCTTTGCTATTAAGATCCTCGACATTATTACTCTGACTCATGAGTTATCTCCTTAATAATATATTATTTAATCATAGCAGAACTCCTACCTTCAAAGTCTAATTATCCAGCTTTACATTTTCAGATCCAGCCCAGCGCCCAGAATCCAACCATCCCCTAGTTGTCATCACCATCATAGGTGCAAGAACCTTATTTATGGTCATTGGATACTGCAAAGACATTTCACTTAAATCCTTAAGCAAATAGCTCCATAATTCACAGTAATTTCCATTCTCTCTAGCTATTGCAATATTATATGCTTTTTTTTCGTCGAGACCAGCGAGCCAGGTATTCGCAAAACTTGAAAATTCGATAATCCTGTCGTGATTATTGATATTTCTAGGCAAAATTCCCTTTAAGATTAGTTTAACTCCTTTACTTTCGTCCTCTATAGCTTTCGTAAGAATAGTCTCATCAACTCCTGAAATCCATTCAGCATCAATATTTAGTATCAAGTTAAAATCATTTGGTATGTACCTGCACATTGATGGGTTTTTCTTGCTATAGAAAGAAGCAGCTTGAGAGAGTAGAAGAGCCCTATTAATTATGGCAGCGTTATCCATCACTCCAGGCGATAGTCGTAATGTCCCATACAATGCCGATAAGGCCATTGACGCTAATTGTCCATGATCCGTGCTTTTATCTGATAATTCGTAGTGTTTCATTAACTTAATCAGAGAATTCTGTATCTCTTCATCCCTCAGAAACTCTTCAGCTTTTTTCTCAAGAATACTTGCTAATTCTGATTCGATACTAGCCATCGATTCTGAAAAAGATTTTATGGTTTGTTCAATTGCAGGATTCAATTTATCTTTATAGCGAACCTCTTCTGCGCTATTTCCATAGGCATTCATTGAAATTAGGACAGAAAAAGAAAGGCTGGCAAATAATTTATACATCAAAATCATTCCAAACGCAGAAACCTACTATCAAACCTATATTGACATGCATTGTCAATATAGGTATAAAGAAACAAATGTTGGAGGCACCATGCCATTTAAACGTATTTTGAAATTAATCGGCTGCGCTGCTATCGTTTCGATTGCAATTTCCTATTACGCATACGTATCCTTCGCCATTCCTGATCCGCTGGATTCAAAAACTTATCACATCAAGCCTGCCGACGAGATTTTCCTACTCGATAAAGCGTTGCTGAGCACCGCTACACATATCATTCTGGTAGGGGGAGGTTTGTCAGAAGGACGACATCTCGCTGTCAAACACCGTGGAAAAAACTCGATTGATCTGTACACGAACATCAATTCAGTACATTTTAATTTATTCTACGACAGTAAATTAAAGCCAGCCCTGGTCGACGCCCCCGTTGATTTTAGGGCTATGGCCTCCCTGAATGGCATAGGGAAAAGGCTTGGTGTTGACAATGATCCTATCGCCATAATTGCTAAGCAAACCGCCATGAGCGCTTGGCATTCCTTCACTAAAATGGCAGGTTTTTTTGTCTTTATGGTCTTGATTGTTGTGGCCATGATATTAGTTCAGGGAAGTGTGTTAAAAAACACGATTGATAAGCATGATCCAGAAGATATTGATGACTCGCTGGATGATCTTGTCGGCATGAATGACATTAAAGCTGAGCTTTTACAGCTTGCTGAAATGATCAACAATCGTGAGCTTTATCAAGAATACGGCGTTGATAGGCCATTCAACTGCATGATGACTGGGCCTGCCGGAACCGGAAAAACTAAAATTGCGCGCTGCCTGGCGAAGATATTGGACATCCCTTTATACTATGCATCCGCAGCCAGTCTTGAAACAGGTTATGTCGGAGGGGGCCCCAAGACACTAAAGAGCTTGTATAAAAAAGCCTCCAAAAACAAAAGAGCTATAATTTTTCTGGATGAAGCAGAGGGGCTGCTAATGTCCAGGAATAAGCCAGTCAATGCACGTTATGAAAACGAGACCATGACGACACTTCTTTCCTTGTTGGACGGAGTGAATTCTAATAAAGGGTCTGGATTGATTTGGATCGTAGCCTCTAACTTTGACGAACACAAAATGTCCATGGATGACGCGATGCTCAGACGCTTTCATCTAAAGATAAACTTCAGGCTGCCCAACCAGCCTGAGCGTCTTGAAATCCTCAATCGCCTTATTAACAAACGGTCTTCTCATAGAATCAGCGATGATATTCATCTTGATCATTTAGCGACTATATGTACAGGGATGAGTCCGGCAGCTCTCGAAAGCCTGGTTTCAAGAGCGAGCCTTCTTGCAATTCAAGAAAAAAGCCCTATTAATCAGGATATTCTGCTAAAGGCTTTTGAGCGAACAGCTGTCGGCCTTACTGACAGAGCCACAACACTTAAAATGGATCAAAAAAGAAGAATAATTGCCATTCATGAATCAGGTCACTTTATTGCTCAACTTCACCATGCCATGAAAAGATCTGGAGGCAAGCTTGAGCGTCTACCTGATTTTTTGAATGTTTTAAAGATATCAACAGAGTCTGTTTCTAAAATTGGAGCATTAGGTTTTGTTTTAAGTAAAACTGAAGATATGCCCCTCGAGAGTCGAAGAGAATACGAAGAATGCATTGTAGAGCTTTATGGTGGTGTCGCTAATGAGGAATTGTTTTTAGGTGAAGACGAGGTCACCGCAGGTTCTCACAATGATATTGAAAGAGTTTCCCACCTCTTGAGCATGATGTTTAATGAAGTCGGTTATTATTCCAAGGCAAAGCTGAATTACAAAATTCTGCAAAAGTCAGGTGTTGATGTCGGACAGCAGCGCTATCAGGAAATTAACGAACGATCCGAAACTCTTTATGCACATACACTCAAAGTTCTTGATAGCTATCGTGATTTAACCGTTTGTATGACAGATATGCTGATGAAAAACTACGTTATCACTTTGAACGAGATCATCCCAATTGTTGAAGAATTTTACAAAAACAATCCGGAGACCCACAAAATCTATGTTCCCGAGTAATTTTGGTTCATTGTTTACAATTTCACTTGGCATATTGGTTGCCTAAGCATTAATCTCAACAATATTTCACAGAGATGGCCGATAAATGACCCAATCAGAGCTGTTATCACAGGATGAAATCGATGCCCTGCTTATGGGTGACAGTGATCCTAAGGATTATCAAAATGACTTAGACACTAAATCAAAAATGCACCCATACGATCCAGCTAAACAGCATAGGGTGATCAATGAAAGACTGCATGCGCTCGACATCATTAACGAGCACTTTGCGCGCAGCTTTAGAATTAGCATGCTCCAGCTATTAAGGCGAAATACAGACATAACTGTGAGCAGTGTAAAATATCAAAGCTACAGTGATTTTTCCAGGCAGATGCCTGTGCCTTCAAATCTTAATTTGATTGCAATGAGACCCCTCAGAGGAACAGCTCTCGTTGCCTTCCCTCCTAAGCTTGTCTACATGGTGGTAGACAATCTTTTTGGTGGTGACGGAAGGTTCATCATGAAGGCAGAAGGCCGGGAATTCACGACAACAGAAAACAGAATTATTAAGCGATTGATTGATCACACCATTGATTGCTACAAGTCTGCCTGGAAGAAAGTAGTTCCCCTTGAAATTGAATATATTCGCTCAGAAATGCAGGCAAGATTTGCTAACGTTACGAGTGCGCCAAATGAAATTGTTGTAAATACAACATTTCATCTGGAGGTAGGCAGCTTCGTGACAGATTTCAATATTGCGCTACCCTTTCTGATGATTGAGCCCATTAGAAGCAAGCTTAGCAGTCCCCCTAGCGACATTCAGCCTGAGGAAGAAAAGCTATGGAACCACAGGATGGCTAGTGAGGTTAAGCAGTCAGAAATTCTGATTTCGGCTGATTTTGTTTCTATTGATTCAACCATCTCAGAAGTCATGAAGCTTAAGGAAGGTGACGTTCTTGATCTAACTCTGCCAGATTCAATTATTGCTAAAGTTGATGGAATTCCAGTACTCGAATGTGATTATGGCAGCAAGGATGGTGTCAGAGCGTTGATGGTTAAATCGGTGTTAAATCATATGTCAGACAAAAATGCTGAAGCACCAGTGTTTAAAAAACGATGAGATTAAAAAGTGTCAAAAGTAATATTCATGAGCGCAGCTAGGCTTATTATTGCTATACCTTTTCTTATTTCTCTGCCTGGATGCTCTCAGCATCCATATAGTGTTTACGTTGTTGAAAAAGGCATGTCTTTAAATAAAGCGAACATTCATAAGGCCACAATTTCAAATAAACCTGGCTATCTTCGTAGCGCACATTTGGAAAAGGAAAGGGATGATATAGAAGAGTTAAAGAATAAGTATTTTAAAGGAGATCTTGAGGCAGCCTATCAACTGATAACTTTACTCAATCAACAGAAACGATTTGAGGAAGCAGAGGTCGTTATGGATTACGCCGCAAGAAAAAAACATATCCCATCTATGTTGATGTATGCAGATTACTTCAATTCAATAGGGGACTCGAAACTATCCCTCCACTGGCTTAGACTAGCCGCCAAAGAGGGAAGTAATGAGGCAAGCAATAAATTAACTACATTATCAAAACGTTAATGAGGCACCATTGGCCGTGCCTCTCTTCTGGTTTACTCAGATAGGTATTTTTCAGCATCCAGGGCAGACATACACCCTGAAGCGGCGGAAGTGATTGCCTGGCGATAAATCGAATCTGCCACATCACCGGCAGCAAATATTCCAGGTATTGAAGTTTGGGTTGCGTTTCCTTCTCTTCCGCCCAATGTCTGAATGTATCCATCTTTAAGTTGTAGATATTCTTTAAAAATATCAGTATTAGGCGTATGACCAATAGCTATAAAAACGCCATCAACATGAATAATTTGTTTTGCATCATTTTTGTCAGCCACCTTAACACCATTAACACCATTGGAATCACCTAAAATGTGATCAACGGTAGCATTTAGCACCAATTCAATCTTTCCATCTTTAACCAGCTTACCAAGCTTGTCTTGCAACACTTTTTCAGCTCTAAAGGTGTCTCTACGGTGAATAAGAGTTACTTTGCTTGCAATATTAGAAAGATAAATCGCCTCTTCTACTGCTGTATTTCCACCGCCAACAACCGCAACGGGTTTGTTCTTGTAAAAAAAGCCATCACAGGTTGCACAGGCTGAAACCCCTTTACCCATGAACTCGGACTCGGAAGCTAATCCAAGGTAGCGAGCGCTTGCACCTGTCGCAATAATCAAAGCATCACATGAATAGGTTTCTGAATCACCGTGCAATATAAAAGGCTTACGATCAAACTCAACCTTATTAATATGATCAAATATGATTTCAGTATCAAATCTCTCAGCATGGATTTTCATTCGATCCATAAGGGCTGGCCCGGTTAGGCCATGAGGATCACCTGGCCAGTTGTCAACATCAGTTGTTGTGGTCAGCTGGCCGCCTGATTGAATTCCCGTAATGATGAGCGGCTTAAGATTTGCTCGAGCTGCATATATAGCTGCTGAATAACCAGCAGGGCCTGAGCCTAAAATTATTAATTTACGATGGTTTTCCATAATATGATCTCAACTTCTTAGTCGCCCCTTATAGGGGCTTTGATTATTAAAGCGCGCCAGAGAAATTCTTCAGGTATTCAGACACACCTTCGGCATTAGGCTTCATCCCTTCTTTCCCTTTTCTCCATCCAGCAGGGCAAACCTCACCGTTTTCTTCTGTAAATTGCAGCGCCTCTACAACCCTGATAACTTCGTCAACCTCTCTTCCAAGAGCCAGGTTGTTAACCGTTTGATGCTGAACGATTCCTTCCTTATCTATCAAAAATGTAGCTCTTAGTGCCACACCATCTTCATGTTCAATGCCATAGGCTTTGATGATTTCATGCCTGATATCCGCAACCATCGGGAATGAGACTTCTCCTATCCCGCCCTTCTCAATGGGCGTATTTCTCCAGGCGTAATGTGTGTAATGTGAATCCACGGATACACCGACCACTTCTACGCCTAACTCTCTAAATTTTTCGATTCTATTGTTATGAGCTATAATTTCTGAAGGACACACGAACGTAAAGTCCATAGGCCAAAAGAATAAAACCACATAACGACCGCGTAAGTCTTTCAGGCTAAAATTGTCAGTTAACTCGCCATTTGCAAGAACTGCGCTTGACGTGAATACAGGGGCCTTTTTATTTACTAAAACACTCATACAAAATCCTCATCAGTTGACGTGATTAGGATAGCTTCTATCTATTGATAGTTAAACAAGTATGATTAAATTGTTTCGATAGATATTATCTATTAAAAGTCTGAACAAAAATCAATTTTGGTCAGCAAATACATAGCCCGATTTCACGGCTGCCTTATGCAACTCCATGATGTCAGCAACAGTCGAATCGGTTAACTTCTTTGATTTCAAAATTAAGTCGATTATTTCCTCTGTCTCGACAGGACAAGACCTGGGAAGTGAACACAAATCCAAAGCATTCCTGGCGGTTCTATATCCAATTGATACAGCTTTATTTTCTTTTGCTGCGGCAGCCCTTTTAACCATCAGGTCACCCTGATCCGTTAAGCCATTGGCTACAAACGAAATTTGCAAATAGGCAGCCAACACCTCATGAAAAAGCGATAAAAACTGAGGCCCTGTAAGTTCACTTGTAAGAGCGTAAAGATTGGATGCCTTCATTTTGGCAGAATGAGATAACCTGATATCTGAAAATGTTTTGCAATGCATGGCTTCGTGAATTAATGTTTCCCCTATATCTCGAGAAAAAGCATGGGCTACGACAATCCCGCAGGTCGTTTCTCTTTCTTCATTCCCAACAACCGCTTTGCCGCCTAGAGTATAGGCTGTAACACCATGTTGTTTTGCATCTGGCTTTAACTGGCTGAAGTATTGGGATATTGTCGTCAGATGAATACCTGATTCCAAAAATGACGCTTGATTGAGTGAAGAAAGAAACTCTTCTCTATCCTCAGAAAAAATAAAGATAGGTGTAATGCTCCTCCCTAAAACTGGATGTGTTTTCAGGTAGCTTTCGTAATGAAAGCCACCTTCTTTATAAATATTTTCGGCTGCCACATTGAGTGGAACAAAACCGAAAGCAGCCAGTGACAGAGCCCAAAAAAAAGATTTCATAGCTGCTCCTCCCTCATGGAGTATAGCTTAAGAATACCAAAAAGAAAACTCTGGATAAATCCAGAGTTTAAAGAATCAATCATCCTCTTTGGGGTTCTGTGTCATCAAGCAATCTTTCCCATTTGCTATGCCGCTCTGCATTAAAAAATTCATCTTTCAATTTTTCAATATCGAATGCGATATTTGACGTTTTTCCCATTTCCAGATTATATGGAAGGACAATTTTAGGATCTATGCCGGGGTTAAAATCAACGGCACCCAAAACAGGAGCCTCCAAGCTCACCTCGGGAATTTTTGGAGCCATATCAATTTGCAAGACCTGCCCAGGGAAGATCTTATTAGGGTCTGATCCAATAATTGATTTGTTAGCTTCGTAAAGCTTAATCTCGAGGGCTTTAATCTCTTGATTGGTAGCTTGTACTCCGGATGATTCCAGATGGCGTTCTGCAATTTTCCACAAGCTGTCTCCTGATTTTACTTCGTATGAGATGGGATCGTAAGAAACTGCTCCAGCAAGTTCTGACTCAGCGCCTGCGGCCTCAATGCCTTCCATCTGAGCACTCCGCTCTAACAGATCCGCCAGAGAATTCTCTTTGGCCTCAATATTGACTGCTTCCGCCTCGCTGCTTTCCATCTGAAGATCATCTAAACGCTCAGCACTATTGGGAGTCTCAAAATCAATTCCACCAAGCCGATTGGAGGCAATATCTGAACTTGGATTTATTTCGGGTATATCTATGTTTATTGTTTCTGGCAGGCTGCTCAATCCAACCGCTGCCAAAACAATCAAAGGGTATTTGATATAATTTTTATTTAAAAAGTTTTTGGTTTTTTCTGCTGATTCTCTTAAAGAACTTTCTTTTACTCCAGTGACCTTTGAAATGGCGCTAAATGACTTATCTGCTATTCCTCCACACAGGCTTTTCACCTTTTCATTTTCAGAGGTCTTACCAATCAGATAGCCTGCTGCAGCAATACCAGCTTTAAGATATATGCCACCCGTAACAAAAGCGATCCCCCATGAAGCGGCCTTTAACCCCCCCATAATAGATTTTTTGCCTTCTGGGCTTTTAAGAAAATCAACTATGCCTGGGCCATTTTCTTTGAAATGCTGCTCATAGGCATTAGTCATTCCGATAAATCGATATAAATCTCCTGCCCCTTTTGACTTGATCTCCTTAAAGCCTGATTCGGCCATGAGAGACTTACCGCTCTCGCCAAGATCGGCGAGCTTGTTTGTCTCGCTCCAAATATCAGGAAAAATTCTTGCAATCGTTTGATGCTTGCTGGATACCCAATCAGGATCTTCCAGCAAAACAGGAAGGTCTGCGTGCTCTACCCCTTCCCCCATAGCCTCATAAAATAGATTCTGATTAGCCTCGAAAGCCTTACTGTTTTTCGCTTTGGATAGAGTTACAAGCGCTGCAAGTTTGGATGTAGCCTCAGGCAACGAAACGTGATGTGAATGAATTTCTGGGAAATCATCTGGAATGGTTTTACTTAACCCTTCATTTATAGTCGGCTCTATCTTTTCATTCTTCATTTATGATCCCTTTTCTTTTTTATTTAAATTAACATTTTGATCTTCAAGTTCTAGCAGGAAATCATTAAGCAAATCAATGGCGGTTTGAAATCCATTGAAATGTTCCCTAACCTCTCTAAAGGTTTCGGCAACCAGAACCTGTTCATCAGAATATTTTTTAAGCATAGTTCAAGCTTCCATGTTCATAAGCTCTACTTCTTGCTGAATCCCAAGAGTCTAATAAATTCCTGTTATATCTTGGATCTGAATTAGCAAGCATCAACTCCCTGTTGAGTATTTTCTTGCGTCTGTTAATGCCAATCGCCATTTCGCTTTTAATTCCATTGGATATTAACCAATTGTCCATTTGACTCAGGCTTTCAGCAAGCTTGTTAATTTTTTTAATGTAAACAGAATTCATGGCTCTTGCTGCCCTAATTCCTGTAAATCCCGCCCTTAAAGACCAGGCAGCCCCTGCTCTTGCCTGAAAATGGGCTGATATTAAGGATTTGTTAACAGAATTTATGGCAACTTTCACCGCCAATTTGTTTTCATAACTAGGATCTGATTTGTACTTTCTTGAAACAGAGATCAACTCTTTTATTTTTTGCTCAGCCACAAAGGATGAAGTTATCAGCTTTCTAAAAGTTGATCGCATCTTTCTAACCCGCCACTCGGAAACCATGTCTTGTAGAAGTTTTCCATAGTCTGGGTTTTCATTAAGCGATTTGTGCAAAGGTCTGTTTATCGTTAAGCCAACTTCGTGATGAGCAATGGACTTAGCAACTTTCTCAAGGCTTCTTGATGATTCAGGAATATTCCTGATTTCATTTATAGCAAGCTGACCAAGCCTTCCGTTAAACTCGAACACAGATTCCATCTGCAGATTAGCAGTATACTCTAAGATAATAACCATATCGCCGGCTTTTAGGCTGCCAGGGCGAATATTATACAGCTCAGATAGCTGATCTAAGTATTGTTCAGAAAAAGCTAAAAGAGCTGATTTGTAGAACAGCTGGTCAGTTTTCATACATATCTCCTGCTAACTCTAACATTGCATAAGATATGCATAATAATCAACAGAAAGTTATTCTAATGATTTACTTTTTGTCCAATCCTCAATCAATTTGTAGGCAATTGCTAAAATTGCTGGCCCGATAAATAGCCCTATAAGCCCAAATGCAATCAATCCGCCAAACACTCCAATTAGAACCACTATAAGTGGGAGGTTGCCACCTCGCGAAATCAGATAGGGCTTTACAATATTGTCAATTCCACTAATCACCAAGAAACCCCAGGCGCAAAGGAAAGCTGCGTTACCATGCTGCCCTTCAAAAAAGAGCCACATGGTGGCGGGTATCCATATCAGCGGGGGGCCCGCAGGAATTAAGCTCAAGAAGAACGTCAAGACTGTTAATACAATTATTCCTGGAACACCTGCTATCCAGAATCCAATTGATGCTAAAAAGGCCTGCGCTAATGCCGTTCCTATAATTCCGCTTACAACACGCTGTACTGTCTTTGCGATCAAATCAAGATAATGATCTGCCTGTTCTCCTATTAATCTTTCGACAATCTTTCTAGTGAATCGTGCAATAGAATGGCCATAGGCATAGAAGAAGTATAGAAAAAGCATGCTGATTGAGATTTCAAGAATCGTCTTGGCCAACATTGAACCATTCCGGATAATGAATCCACTCAAGTCTCCTGCAAATGGCTTTATAGCCTTAACAATCATGCCAGATTCATTTCTGATAGAACTCCAGCCAGCTACTAATGCTTCTCCTATTAGTGGAATACTTCCCAAAAAATCTGGCGCAGGCGGGATTTCTATATTTCCAGAGAAGCTGAGTACATACTTGAGAGTGCTGGCGAAATTAAACATCACCAATAAAATAGGAAACGAAATTGCAAAAATCCAGAGGAAGGTAAGGATTAGCGCAGCAATCTGATATTTTCCACCTAAACGATTGCTTAACCAGGTCATTCCAGGCCATGTTGCAAAGCACAGAATGCCTGCCCACATGATCGATGATACAAATGGCATGACAACAAGGATTGTCGAAACCAATAAGGCAACTATAAGGAAAGCGACCAATCCTCGATCAAAGTTATGCATATGCCACCCTCTAAATTTCGCGAAAAATCTCACGTCATAGAGTTATATATACACCTAACTTTTGTTATTTTCCATAAGCTCTTTATTTGGCTAAAGACCCCAACTGCTTAATCAAAAATGACTTCTTGATAGATAGTTCGCTAAACAGCTTGTCAAGAGCAACTTCATCCTGCTTGTCTTCGACAAATAATGTTTTGCCATTAAAAATAGCGTTCATTTCTCGACAAATAATATAACCGTCCCTTCCGTTTTCAAAAAGGTGCGCCAGGTCAATACCATTTGTATCATCTTGATCCGACCATGAATTCCAATTTTCCAGAGGGTAAACGTAACATGTCCATAAGCTTACTGTTCTGTATTTTACGCTTATCCAAATTGGATATACATTTTCTGAACTTACAGATTTTTTCAACTCTATAATCAAAATTTTCAAAATAACCCCTCCATAGGTCACTCATTATGGCCACTAAAAACCGACTTCTCAAGCTTCAATCAAGATTTCTCTTGACCAATATTTATCTATAAATTGACTGACATTAAGCCAGTGGTATACTAAAAGCCTCTCAAATTGCGGGTGACGTAAAGAAATATGAAAAAGCTTGAAGAATTCTCTATTGCGAATGTTGCTCATTCTGCTTATGTCACTCGCTGGCATTCTGTAAATTGCCATCGACATCCAAGCATTGCTGAGCACTCATTTCTTGTCGCGATGTATGCTCGCTATCTGGGAACAGTCATCAATCCGAAAATGACCAATGAGGATAAGCTACTGCTGACCGATTTGTGTTTACTGCATGATCTTCCTGAAGTGCGCACGGGCGATATGGCGACTCCAATGAAGCGCTATTTAGAATCAATGTTCCCTAAGGGTCAGTCTCCTATTGACATTATGGAAGAGAAGCTTTGTGCGCCTTACGCAGCAATTCGTGAAGAGACTAATGGCACCTATATACAAATTATTGCAAAGCTTGCTGATATAATGGAGGCTATTAACTTCATTCATACTGAAGGCAAGGGGCCGGTAGCTGAGAAAATTTTCATTGAGAGATCTGCTGCATTTAAAGACTATTTAAAAATTGGTTTCAACAAATGGCCTGAGTACCTCTGGGAAGATGCAAACTTCGTTATGGAAAGTCTTCTTAACGAAGCCCCAGAGCAAATAGACTTCCAGGAAATCCTTGAGTCAAATTAAAAACATCTTAGGCGCTTTAGGCGCCTTTAAGCAATTAAACAACTTGGCTATAAGGTAAATTTATGTATCTTCCACAACACCCTGTTCACTATTGCTTTGGTATGCCTTCACACGCCCCTTTGGTTATACGGGCCTGGATTAATGAATCAGTCCAGATCAAAGTTAGGCTTGCTGCATGGTACGCAGCATTCTTTTTCTTTGTTGGATATCAGACAGGAGGCTTCGATACTGGAAAAGATTTATTAGGAACATTTGTTTTCACCACTCTAATAATTGGAATGCCATCTGCCATTCTTGAGCCAACCAACAAAAGCCTCATATCTTCAATTTCTGATGCATTCTTCAACGCGGTTCTTACTTTCCATGGGTTTTTGACTCTCTATATTGTCATACATGTATTTACAAATCTTATTGCTTTATATTTCAATGTCTGGACAGTCGGATTAAGTAGCGCATTGCTTTCGATATGCTTTGGACTAATGGTTGGCTTTAGCCTTCAACAAGCCGTTGCAACCAATTCCAAACTGCCCTGGTTTATAGTTCCCTTTCTTTCATTGGTTTCTAGCTGCGGAATATTTTATTTAATGAGCAACTATGGTGTCAGATGATTATCATAACTGTCTTTATTCTGGCGGCTATATCATTTGTAGGTTTCTATCTGTCATTAAACAATAGAGCGATTATAGATAGGAATGTCATACTTTTTTCCATCTTTTTCGCGACCCTGTGGTTAACCGTACCAATTGATAATTTATTTTCTGAATTCCGGTTGGTTATAGACTATCCTGCTGCAACATTAATTCTTTCTATTATTGCAGCGTTGTCGTTATTTATATCATTCTCTAGGGAAAGAGACTTTGATAGGATATTTGTTCTTATTGCATTGGTCGTCATAATTTTTACCCATGTAGTGTTTATCACTGTCTATAAGGTTCACCTGACCCCCTCATGGCTTTCAGCACAGCTGAGTGAGCGCCACTGGGTATTCCAGGCAAATGACAAAGAGAGACTATCTATTTGCAATAACTCGAATTTCACCTGCATAAATTCCAGTGAGCTCGTTAATAACCAGACAATAAAACCTTTAATTTATGATCAATTTGGTTACTCAGTATGGATTGATAAAAAAACAAGTGCATTATTTTTTATCGACAAAGAGTCAGATTTTTCTCTCAAGGATTCCTATTCAGCACATATAACACTTACAACTATGAACAAAGGTTTTTCAATGCTATCTATAGCAGCCACCTGTACATGGATGCTGCTATCAGCATCACTTATTAGTTTTCACCGGAGGATCAAGCGTGAGCGTTACTGATATCGCAGGCGTCGACACGATTCTCATATTTAGTGCCACTAATATTGGACTCTTTCTTTTATTTTACAGAAAAATTAGCCTCATCTCTGTTGCTATTTCAATAATTGCTGCTTACGTTATTGAGGCAACAGATATTATATACCAATTAATGAGCGCTTTTTTCCCTGAATCCAACCCGCAATTATTTACTGTTTTGTATTTGTCTTTTATAGGGATTCTCCTCGCAATAATTTCTAGTGTTAGAAAATTAAGGTCAATTGATAGAGTAATTATGACCGCATGCCTTGGGGCATTTCTTGTGACGGGTGCACTTTTTCATCAAGTGATGATTTGGCAAACACTAAAGGCGTGGGAGATGGATTCAGGCAGTAGCTTGCTTAGCCTTACATCTTTAGAAAAAAACGAATTCATCCTTGCCTGCAATACTCGAGGATTACGTTGTCATGAAGTAGAGAAAGTCAAAGAAGCAGATATAAGCGGAAGAATAGGCGACAGCTTGCTACAAATTGAAAGCGATACGTTATCGATAGCAAAGTCCAGAGGAATAGCTCATCATTATGCAATTTTCAATGATTTAGATGACGAAAAAATAGCCTTTATTGCCTTTTTCGCTAATCCAGAAGGTATTCGTATCGTTATTGATGAGAACGGCGCCAAAAAGGCCCACTCTACCATCAGGATTTCTTTCTACCTGCTAGATATATTCTCACATTCCTTCTGGCTAGCTGGAGCTCTTGCCATTATTGCTTTTCATCGCAAAAGATTTGCCTCTTTTAATTGAAAAATCCTCGCCCAAGGGCGAGGATAATTTCAGACCCCACTAGCTTAGCAGGGCGTTCAGGTGCTCTTCTTCAATCACAGGGATCCCTAGTTCTACAGCTTTTTCCAATTTAGAACCAGCCTCTTTCCCGGCAATCAATGCAGTGGTTTTCTTCGAAACACTCCCTGACACGCGGGCTCCTCTTTGCTCAAGTGATGCCTTTAATTCTTCACGAGAAAAATTATTTAACGTCCCTGTGATTACGAAGGTTTTTCCAGCAAGAGAGGATCCTCTCGCGGATTTTTCTTCTATCCTAACGCCCAAATCAATCATTCTAAATGCCATTTTTCTGGTCGGCGCATTCTCTTCAAGTGCCTCCTTTAGAAAAAAGGCGGTTTTCGGCCCTACATCACTAACATCCAGTAACTGATCAAGAGTCGCCGAACACAAGGATTTGAAATCGCTAAAAGCGCTTGCCAACTGCTTGCTGGTGCTTTCCCCTACTGAGCGAATCCCTAATGACTGGATAAATTTATCAAGCTTGACATTTTTTGACTTATTAATTGATGCAATTAGGTTTGCAGAGCGCTGATTGCCGATCTTGCTATCCACAAGGACATCGAGTGTTAAGGCGTAAATGTCTGCAAGATCTTTCACATGGCCCAGGTCAGACAGGATGGTGACGGTGCTTTCACCCATTCCATCAATATTCATTACCTTCCTATCGACAGCATCCAGGATCTTTTGAATCCGTTGGGATTTGCACTCAAATCCACCCGTGCATCGAATCGTTGCGTCTTCTTGTTCCGCTCTCGCTCCGCAGCAAGGGCATACAGTCGGTTTTCTGAAGACCTCGGCAAGAGGATTTCTTTTGCTCTCATCGACGCCGATGATTTGCGGAATGACGTCGCCCGCTCTACGCAGAACGACGCTGTCACCCACATGAAGACCGAGGGCGATGACCATCTGCCAATTGTGAAGAGTGGCATTGGAGACGGTAACCCCACCCACCTGTACTGGCTTCAATCTGGCTACAGGAGTCAGCGCCCCTGTACTGCCAACCTGGCAATCCACACCCAAAAGCTCAGTCAGAACCTCCTGAGCCGGAAATTTCCATGCAATGGCCCATCGTGGGGTTCTTGAGGTAAAGCCGAGCTTATCTTGAGTCTCAACATCATTGACCTTGAACACAACGCCATCAATGTCAAAATCAAGATGATCCCTTGAATCAAGAATTTCCTGCCATGCTGTAGTGGCCTCCTCTATACCAGAAACAACCCGTAGTCCTTTCGTTGCAGGAATCCCCCAGGAAGCAATACCATCCATAGCCTCTTTATGATTTTTGAACGCTACGCCGTCTGCCTCGGCAAGACTATACGCGCAAAACGAGAGACGCCTTTTTGCAGCAACTGAGGAATCCAGCTGCCTCAAGCTTCCAGCCGCCGCATTACGGGGATTTACGAAGGGCTTGATGCCCTTTTCCACTAGATTCTGATTGATCCCTGCAAAGACAGAGCGCGGCATGTAGACCTCGCCCCGAATTTCAACATATTCAGGATAATCACCGATCAATTGCAAAGGAATATTGCGAATTGTTCGAGCGTTATGCGTGACATCTTCACCCGTCTCACCATCTCCTCGCGTTGCCGCTCGGGTAAGCACACCATTTTCGTAGATCAGAGAGATGGCCAAACCATCATATTTGGGCTCTACGGTATAATCCACTGCCTTACCGCTCTCGGAAACGGTCATGGCAAAACGAAGAAAATCATCCTTTCCAAACGCATTTGTCAGACTAAGCATTGGAATCTGATGCTTAACCGCTACCAAAGCGCTTGCTACATACCCTCCGACCCTCTGAGTAGGTGAGTCTGGAGTGCACAACTCGGGCAATGCCGCTTCGAGCTCAACGAGTTCGCTAAACATTTCATCATAGACATGATCTGGAACCGAAGGATTGTCCATCACATAGTAGCGATGGTTGTGATCATTCAATGCTTTCTTAAGCTCTGCTGCGCGAAGGTGTTGCATTATGGGAATCCATGGAGATTTTGAATCCAGATCATAACGCCATTTTAAAAGTCAGTCAATATAAAAATAGCATACCAATTGACATTTGCTAAGCTAATCGCGCTATATTAACAGATAGACAATATAGAAACGGAAGGCATGCTTATGGTCGCTCGGATAGATAATCTTATTGCCGAGACAATACGAGAGTCGATAGAAACAGATTCCTATGAAGTGTATAACTCAGTGATAGGACTTGCAAAAACATGGGCAATATCCCAAGTTCTGGAGAAGGTTCTAGAGCTAAACCCTGATCACTTTGATGAACGATGGAAAGCAGCCATACGTATAAATAATTCCGATCCAAGCAGTAGTGCCAAACACTTATTTTCATCATCCTTACTAAAAAGTAGGCCGTATCGAGAATTCTTGAAAGAGTTAGCCAATCATGAGCCTCTCTCTACAAAGCATAGTTTGCTTGAATATATGATTCAAAGTGGTCTTCACCATGAAGCACTTAGTGTCATATCTGGGATGAATGATATCAGCGAGCTAAAACGTCTAATTCATGATAAACTGGACTATGGTGCGAAGTTTGAAAATTCATTTGGGCGCTTTACTGGTTACGACAAATGCACGAAGTCAACGGCCCATATATTCAGCAAGTTGGATATTGATCTTCCAGGCGATTATAATGGACATTATGATTCCGGAAAGATAAGCAATAAAGAATTTGATGTTAAAGTTGATTACATATCAAGTGTAATTGAGACGAGTGGCTGCGGCGTTCCCACGGCTGTAGTTGGCTCAGGAAACAAGCTTTCAATAATAAATAGTGCACTACTCATATCCTTCAAATATGAGCATGACCGAATCGACACCCTAAACCTTGGCAAGTGGCATCAAGAAAAGTTCCCTAAATACTGTCCGGTAATTGCAGATAGTAGTCTCGAAAATATTCTTATTCAGAACGGATGTGTTGGATTAGAACCGCTATATGAATCGTGTGGCGAAATAACTCATTCCTTTAGCGATGTTTCTGGGAGAATTGATAGCGGACAAATAAAAATGTCTATGGCCATGCTTCCATACGATGTATGTGCTGAGCTTAGGGAAAATAAAAATAAAAAAATTTTCATGGTGCCGTGCAATAGCAAGATTTCTTATGAAAAATCAACGGTTCCAAATGAATTAATCGTTGCAATGCGTTTTTACCGACCTCAAATACTTCTTGAAAAAAGTTATGAACACAACTCAATGGTCAGCACTAGACTTTATCTAAGGGGCTGCAACCCAGGATTTCAGCATCTTGAATTAAATCCATTCCTTCAGATTAGTGAAGATGAAAGATTTGTAAGAGCAATGTCTTCAGATGAGGAGATTTCTGAGCTTAAAAAATTTTACACGATAGACGAAAGAAGCCATGACCGAACCCGAAAGGTAAGATTCATCCAGAATGAAAAACTATCGGTTAAAGATAATGTCGACGCACTTGAGAGAAATTTAAGGTCGCTAATATCATTGATGAAATTCAATCCTCCGATTCTGTTTGTAGGGAGCACTGAATTCATGAAAGAGGCATCAAAACGAGGATTGCCTATATCAAGACATAATGAATGCAGGTTGCCTAACAACAAGATTGACATGAATGAGATGAGGCTTTACTCAAAACTGGGTTATGCGCCTGCTTTAAAAGGACTAAACACTGATGACAAAAAAGATTTATTGATGAAAGCGGTGAGGTCAAATGAAGAGAGCTTGGTTGAGCAGATCTGCGGAGTACTAGACAGAATGCCATTAATGGATGTTGTAAATCTTGCATCGACTCCCAGACAGGTTGAGTTCATATCCAATCATTTTGATCTTGAGCCTATATTAAATGATCTACCTAAGCCTTTTCAAAGAATCGTTACTGTGAAAATGCTGGAAGAAGGTCTTGGGTTATAACCTTAACGAAGGAAAATTTAAAAAAAGCACGTCAGCGCTCCATAAAAGCTGACGTTAAAAGTCAATCGAAAGTTTCTTAACCTTCTGGAAAACCTGCATGGATTAAAGAAATTCAGCCCGATAGGGCTGTTTTTTACGCGAATGGTCATTATCACGAAGATTTCGCTATTTCACTCATATACCAAGAGTAAATTCCAGAGCTTGAGATTTTGACTCCAAAGAATCAATGTGCTCGACAGCCTTATCCAATCCCCACTTGAATGCCATTAACCTCAACTCATCCGTTCTTAACTTCGCTTCAATATCACCTGGACTCATTTCAAGAATTTTATTTACTACTACAGAGCCCGCACTTTTGAAGTAATCCATAACAGACTGGGAGTTATCTCCATTCTTGGATTTTTGAATCATAAATCTCATAAGATCAGGCCAGTCGCCTGGTGTTTTATTAAAGCCAATATGTAGGCCAATTGAATTCATGACTGTCTTTTCTAAGGACTTGTCATGTCCGGCGTAGTGAATGGCCGAGTTAAAAGAAGAGCGGCAGCACAATTCAGAAACCAGAAGATCTCTATAAGGCTCCCAAATCATTTTAATATTACTTAGGGAAGCGTCATCCAGTTCCGAAAGAACCTGTACAACCGATATCTTTCCGAACCGCCTTTCCATCTGATGGATCAAATCAATACCCAACTCAATCTTTTTAGTTTGTAAAGCACTCTTTAGCACCGTGTGCCAACTTGATTGTTTTATGTTAGTTAGGGCCTCTTCAAGTACCCACATCTTCAGTTGTGTTCGAGAGAAGCTTTCTGACATCTCGATCAGTGACGAATGGAAAATGCCTTTCCCAACACCTGCCGCTTGTTTAACACTATCGACAAGACACCGAAAAGCATCCTCATCAGAACTACAGCATATATCACGACCATTAATTAAAAGCTCTTTGCTGATCGTTATCGCCCAGGAAGGACTCCCGGCAACAGCATTTATCCAGGCATCAAATGAACCATCCAGCCTGCTTTCAATACTCATAAAAGATTTTATATCATTTGCATGCACAGCGATCTTTCCATAATTTGGTTGATTGTTATATGCCAAGCTCTTGGCTTAAAATATCACCTCTATCCAATATGTTAACTTGTGCTAACCAAGAGTTGTCATCCAACAAGTCAGATAGGGAGTGAGCGATACCTTTTGATATTCCAGTTTTGCTTATATTCTCAGGCCTAACGCCATTGAAAATATTTTTGGCGTTATCTATTATTTCCTTTAATTCTTCTGGCTTAACGGCTTGCATCCACTCCTTAGATGTAAATGTATACATTTTATCCAAAGGGCCTAGCAAGATTTTATAATCACTAGGCTTGAGCTTTATCCCATAATCTCTTGCCAAAGATCCAATCTTAAATATACCATTTAGCATTGGAAACAGCTTCTTTTGCTTAATCATTTGCTTTAAATTTAAAACGTTATTTTGGTTAAACTTGCCGCACATGCTTAATAGAACTTTAACATCATTACTGTCACCATGATCCCTTATCAATGAAACATGATCACCAACCCCACTCCAAAATCTTAACGTAAGACTTGAACGCATTGTTGGGGATAAAATCTTATACTCGTTATTAATTGACTCCAGTAACGATGACTGAAGTTTAAAATAACCTGACTTCGCAGGCAGAAAAATGTCCTGCGATCTGGACAAGATATTAACAACTTTCGATTTATTTACGCCTTCTATCAGTTTAGAGAAAAGATCGAAATCCTTGTTTTCGAAGAGCTCCATTGCAAGATCGCCTGATTCCATGGGATTCGGTATTTTTTTGTCAATGAATATGTCTTGAGTCTTTGATATCTCAATAATCGACGATAGAGTATCTCTGATCGATGAGCTCATCCATTCGTTATTTTTTGCCAAGATCGGTACATTTAATCTGAAATAACTTCCTATGAACAAATATGTTTCATGAAATAAATCTATACTTAATTGGCTTTCATTGCTGGAAGACCTTCTTTCTTCAATTCGCTTCAGCCAATCAATACAATCTCCGCATTCATTCAACTCAAGCAGAGCCATGCCGAGCCTTTGAGGCTGAATACTTGACACACCATAATTCTTTATCGAATCAAATGCTTCAGATGCGACTGAAAGCGGTATCTCCCTCGCCGTTACAGAGGCTTTTGATATATACTTGTCAACAACTGATGTATTCCATATGTACTCATCAACGATTGAGTTTCGAGCTTTATTTGTTGGCATGATCAATATCCATAGCTGGTTTCGTCATCTCGACTCGGTTTTTGAGCAGCCGTTTTGACACTGGGATTACTATGCTCCCCTCTCCATTCGGCAACCGCACTTTCAAAAGCATTAACCAGAGCCCTCTCTCCTATCTCACGCCTGGCTATCCTTCTAAGCTCAAACTCTTTGGTAATGAATGATTCATTGTGATACTCGGTATACACATGAGTTAGTTCATGATGAGCGATATCAATTATATCTCCCAGGAGTAACTCTCTGGCCTTCTCAGGGTTCAGCAATATACTGATCCTCTTCGATTGCCTATCGTTTACGTTCAAACCCATTGGGCTGCCGTATACAAAACCTGCCTGAATATAATTCCCATAGTGGGAAAAGCTTCCATCCTCGTTTTTGCAAACGCACAGAGCTTCACGGTAGGTTTCATTATCCAAAAGCGTGTTTATTATTTGATTCCAACCTACTGCAAGCTTACCATTTCTTTTCTTACTCATACTTGACGATATCATTCCCGCATGAGCATGTGAGCCCTCTGGACTTGTATCTTCATCAGAATATTTGACCGGAAAGTTATTTGGATACCATTCCGAAGGTATCTTGTTTATTTTCTCTTCAACCTTTGACTGAGCATCCTTCATCTTTTTCGCTAGAACAGAGAATGGATGAGCTGCTTCTTCATTTTGTTGATCGCTCATTAACTGCTCAATTAGTTCATCAACGCTTATATTCCGTTCCTGAGCAATTTGCACAATCTGCCTTTCGTTCTCACGCGCAAATCGATCTAGATCAAAATCAACCTTATTTAAGGTTATATCAAAATCGCCGCTTAGCTTGAGCCTCTCTCTATCATTGGCGAGTGTTTGCAGTATTTGATTCAACACGTTGCCATGTTCTTGACTCATTGAATCTCTATTTGATGTGAGCAGGTCAAGTGATGAGCCCTCTAGTTCAATGCAACCTTCGAAGGCGGAGGAATTATTGCTCCACATGCTCAATTTAAACATCGCCAAGCCATTCATCCTAACCCAGAGGTTTGAGGATGAATATCCATGAGGCTGATCCTTGAAACTCAATACCCCAAGCTCAGTTGATTTTTTATAGGGGAATGGTTCTTGGGTGCACACAAGCTTTTCATTATTAAGCGTAATTGAGACATTGGGCTTTAGATTTGAATTTCTTACAATCGTGCGAAGCGCATCCTCCATTGAATTAACGCCACTGTCCTCCGTCAACATATCCACTTGGATACGAACACCCTTAGTGGTTGACGATGTGGATCCCCAGGTGTAGTTGCCCCCCTCTCCCTGGAGAAGAATATTATTTGTTTCAATGCTGTACCCTTTGTGGGCAAATGCGAGGAGCACCTTAGCGTAACCAAATCCACCGATTGAGCCGTCCGATTTCTTTGATCCACCCATTTTCAAAAAAACATTGATCAAAGTATCTTCATCCATGCCCTTGCCATCGTCTTGGCAAACTACACGGAATGAATCATTTTCAGAATCGGATATAATTTGGAAATCAATATTTTTGGCGCCTGCATCAAGAGCATTCTGAATCGCCTCTCTAAACCATGCGATTTTCCAATTGTTATACGACCTTTTTTCTTTAGCAAAAAAGCTATGAGGGAGCTGAACTGTGCCCTTGTTTAATTCATCATTTGTCATCACAGCTCCTCGCCATATCAATATCCAGTTCTATATTTATTCTTACATTGTGCTTCTGGATACTAAATTAAAGCAAACAAATGAAGTATTATTAAAGAAACGAGAGACTCTACATGTTCGATAGAAATAAAATTAAGAAATTGGTTCCTAAGGTTGGCCCAAACGAAGCGTCTTCATTGCTTGGAGAAGATAAGAACTGGTTTAACTTTGGAAGACTGATTCAGCACAGCACTGCTGTGAAGGATTTGCTTAAGGTTAACCAGAGGGCGAAATGCTTAGTTTGCGGATGTGGGCTTGAAGGCAAGATAACGATTCATCATGTTTCATACCTGAACAAATGTATTCACGCTCACACAATTGAGGTTCCAAACCCAACACCAAAAAGACCTAAAAGAATGATTTCCGCTCCACCTTGTGAGGGATGCCCTGAAATTAACCGTTGCGCGGCCTTTCTGGCTCTTGTTCACAACGGCTGCCATGTAAAAATACATGCACTCGAGAAAGAAATGCTTTGCTAATTCTTTTTCAAGCAGTGACCCACTATTGCTCTAATCTTCTGGTAGACAGCTTCTTTTGATTCGGATGTGTCCACCAAATGATGAGGAACATCTTTAACAACATTTCGATATTTCGATTTTAAGCGGTCAAAAAATTCAGCGTCTTTTCCAGCAATTGTTTGATCACCTGGATTTATATCTCTCGCCATTGAGATTGATGGGGGACACTCAAGTAGCAGTACAGCATCCGGTAATGGCATCCAGTTATGTAATTTGCTCATTACCTCATGAGCAAGAGCTTGATCCTGGTAAACCATTGTGGAATAAAAATATCGCTCCATGATTACATTTTGGCCAGAATTCAAAGCTGGCAACAATTTTTCAATAACAAATTCTGTTCGGGCAGCAATGAAAAGCAGGGCCTGAGTAGCCTGGCTCATCTTCTGAGTCAATATTATTTCTCGTATTGCCTCCGCACATGGCACAGATCCGGGTTCCCGGAAATGAGTCATGTTAAATTCCTTAGCAAGCCTCAAAGCATTGGTCGATTTACCGGTGCCATCCACACCCTCCATCACAATGAGCTTTCCAGCAACACAAATTTTATTGATCATAATTTGGGGTCACGTTTGTGGAAAAGCCCGCCAAAGGGCAGGCTTTTTTAGTTAAAGCAATCTAAATGTTTATTCCAAAACAGAATCTTGAGTGTCTACGCTAACAAGCTCGATGATAGTTTCATCATCTTCTCCCTCATCGTATTCAGAGGCCTGGCTAGCAGCGTTCTGGCCACCCTTGATGAGGATGTCGACCGATTCAGTTTGATCGCGCATTTCAATGGGTACATTTTCAATGCTGTCTGCCAACGCTCTCAGTGCGTCAACTACTGCAGCATTGCTGTATGAATAATTTTCTTTGTAGGCAATCCGGGAAGAGAAAGCGATCCCATCAACCTTCGCTCTCAATTCCAAAAGTTCATCCTGACGGTTCAGGCGAATAAAATCCTTCGAGCAATCAATAATTTCAATAGAGGGACTTGGGTCAAAGCGCATTTTCACTTTAACTTCATTGTTCAAGGATGATTCGAAATCCTTGATGGGCTGACTCATTTCTTGAGCAGTTGCCTCATTGCTGGATACACGGCTTAATGCCGTAAACATGCTGGTCAAGAAGCCCCACTGTTGCTGCTGCTGCTTATTAAGATTCATTCTCGATAAAATCCTTGAAGTTTAGGGTCGTTTTTTGTGATCTTGCATCAATATTTTGGCATATATTGACAGGTGAAGTCACTCATTATCGACCTGAAACCACTCTACCTCATATGCTTTCATCGATATGCACGGGCCTGCTTCCATTCTTATGGTCTTGCCCATATTTTTGATGACATGATCTATAGCTCCGCTGGCAGCGAAAGGATGAGCTAGAGAAGAAAGGCCTGAACTCAGAACAAACCTGGAATAAGCCTCTTTTTCAAGATCGCTTCCGATGAGCCACAGCGATGGAGATTCGCCCATCGAAGCAATCATCGCGTCATGCATATCAAGTGCCTGTTGAAGCGATCCAGGCCTCCATTGGATTAAGACGACTTGGCCAGCTGGTTTTCCTAATTGAGAGTCTACTGTCATGAATTGCCAAGCGACTCGATTGGTTTCCAACTGGATCAACCAACATTCCTGCTCTTCTCCCTCAATTTCTCTGGAGGTTAGAAAAACAACGCCTTTTAGAGCATTCGCCTCAGGAAGCTCGTCTACAAATAGGCAAGCTACCGAGCCATCCATTCCTGCCACCATAGATGAAAGACCGGGATAAATTCGATGCGTCATCAAAGGTGAATCAGAAATAGGTGAATAAAGTGAATCAGAGGCTATAAAAGGCGAATGGAGACCATGACTGGCCATAACTTCAAGATCATTTATCAAAAGCATAAGATTCAAAATCGCTGGCTGGTTTTTTATTAATCCTACTTGAGATATCTGGTTTTTTCAAAATCAAATCATCCAATTCCCATGCCTGATACTTTTCATCAAGCAAACTCTCCGCAAGAAGGTCAGGATCTCTGATTTGATGAATGGGATCTTCCAGATTTGCATCCAAACCTTGTTCTTGCAAAAGCTTGTTTTCGATTGCAGAAAGGCTAACAAGCCTTCCCATGGCATATCTCAGTCTCTTATCAGAATGGAGATTTGTTAGGTCAAGAAATGCGTTAGAGCCCTGAGCAGCAAGAAGAATCTTTTCCCTAACCGAGGCGTTGAAATCTGCGGTTCCAATTGTCCCTGTATTGATAATCCCAACGTTGTCCATTGCTTCTAAGGAAGGAAGCGAGTTATTACGCCTCATGAACCCTTCGATCTGAGACGACATGGCTTTTTTAATTAACTTCTTGGTGAACTCAATTGGATGCCTAATGTTTTTTGCCAGGGAGACAATTTTTTGACTAAAGCTCTCCTCTTCGAGCATTTTGTCAATCCAAGCGCTTTTGTTTCCAATAAGATGACCAATGGCCTTCATTTCAATATCCGTCTCAAGAGTTGAAAGCATGAAGCCTATTGTTTTCTCCTCAGCTTCTTCCATAGATGCAAATCTATCCGCAAATATTCTATGTGGGTAGTTGCTATTCACTCCTCCGTCAATAACTCTTTTTCCATTCAGAGCCATTGCCTTGAATAAAAACGGAAGGTTCATGCTTGCCCTTACAGCTTTTTTAATTGGCTTGTTCGACTCTCGAGATTTTGATTCGTCAACGTAACTTCTGAAGAAAATTGGTTTGAACGAGAATCGCTTATCTTCTTCAGCGATCTCAGCAGGGGATTTCAGATTCAAGCCCTGCGAAGCCCTTTCAATCACCCTGTTCAAAAAGGATCCAATATTGCTAAAAGAGACTGGAGCGTAACTTATTGTTGCTGCTACACCTAGCTCTTTAAATCCGCCATTTGGATATTCTTCTGCAAGCTGCCTTAACTGGTCGAATGTTATATTCCTGATCTCAGAAAGCGTATTAATGGGTGGCTGCAGATTATTCAAAACCATGATTGGCAACTGTTCAACTTTGTATTGAATTGCATCGCCTATAAAAGCTTCGATTGTATCTCCGTCCTCAAGACTTCTAGGCCTCTTAAAGCGTATACAGGTAATAGCTGCCTGGTATTCCTTAGATCTCTCACCAATTCCAGAAAACTGCAGAATATCTAAATCGGACTCTCTTCCCTCAGAAGCAAGTTTTTTGCGGAAACTTTCAACCGCAACATTGTATATTGTCTCCAGCGTGATCTGATTTGAACTATCTTGTTTGCTAATTAAAGGATTCCATCCTTTTTCGAGGCTTCTTAAGCTGTCTTGAACTATTTTTTCCGAAAATGTAGACCATTTTTTGATACTGATATCGGTTGCCGATTCAAGAGCAGGCAAGAAATGATCGGCTGCAAAATCTGCTAGAAGATTTCCTTCATAAAACGGAGTTTTGACTGGCTCAGTTTTGCTGAAGAACGATTTAACCTTCATTAGTCCTTTGAATTTAGTCGTGGTTTCTGCAAAGAATTGAGCAAACCTACCCTTATTTACTACATCTGTTATCTCTTCCGCTGTGTACCCCATCGAGACCAAAACCCCAAGCAAGGCTCCCGCTGAAGTTCCTGCCACCATTTTAATATTGGACAACATCCCTGAGTCTTGCATGCTCTGTATGACCCCTGCATACGACATGCCTTTGGCTCCTCCACCCTGCAAAACCAGGAGCTCAGGCTTCCATCCATTTCCTGATTTTTCTTTCATGATCTTTATATGAATGTCACCTGCGCGGGCTATAGCTGCATCAAAAATTCCATCCATATGCCTCTTTACAGGAACAGCTCTTTCTTTATCTAAATCAGTAGAATCCATGCGTTTTGACGTAGAGATGATTTTATCAGCAGCTCCTAAATGCTGCCTTAAGGAAACAAAGAGATCATGGAGTGATCTATTGCTCTTAATCCCCTCCTCAAAACGAATCGAAAAGTTGTCTCGAACGCCAGCGCCATCAATGAATATTCGACGATATAAAGATTCCAGCAGTCTTTCCCGCGTCTTTTTATCAGAAATTTCAAATGGATCCAGCATTCCCATTGACGAAATCGTTTCGTCGAAAACCTCCTTCGACTCAACGATAAATTTTGCGAAATTGTTGGTTGCATATTCTTTCAAAAAGATTTTAAGAGCTGTCTGGCGTGCGCCCTGAACTCTTTCTAATATGTCTGACATATCAATCCACAAGCCTTTTACAATATATATGTATTTATGGCATGGATGATAAGACCTTCGCAATAAGTCAAACGACTTTATTGGTAATTCTTTAAAAAATATCTGCAAAACATTCTTTTCACTAATTATGCGTGACCAGAACTTCCACATCAGCGATAAAATAGCCCTCCAAACACAACCAGCAGAAACATTTGGCGAGACCATTCGTCGCCCATGAGGGACAGGATTGAATTGAGTTGACAATATGTCAGAGCGGCCCTATATTTTAAATGCAGTATGCTTATCAACTCAGCTTGGAGCCTTCTATGTCCGGTCAAATAAGCCAGCTCAATGATCTGATGGAACAGCGAAATGCACTGGAACGTCAGATTTCAGCGCTGAAAGAGGCCACCGAAGCCATTTCGGAAATTACCGATAGAGTCAAGGTTGAGGCAAGAGAGCGAAACATCCCGCTTATCGAAATTGCGTTGGCCATTGCGCCTGAAATTGCCAATTACAAGAGCAAAAAGAGCGAAATAGAGCCTCCCCGCCGAACTCGGGCTCTAAAGCAGTATCGAAATCCACACACTGGAGAGGTGATTGCCACCAGGGGCGGTAACCACAAAATCCTCAAGGAATGGAAAGCTAAATACGGCGGCTCAACCGTTGAGTCATGGCTCGAAAAATAAACTCCAAAAACCCCCGCGTTTAGCGGGGTTTTCTTTTGCAGGGGAAATTTTCCCTGAAAATCATGCTCTTCAAATTGATTTTTGGTTGATCCTCTATGTCAAGCCCGCTGCCAATTTTCGACGACAAGGAAAACCTTATCCTCATGAGCGGGGTGAAGCTGTCAAGCGCCAAGCCGCACTCCCTCTGCATGCCAAAAGACATGCATCATGAAGCCATCATTCAGGACTTCAGGATTGCTGTCGACTTTCTCCTTCACCACTCAGCGAGTAACGATACATTTCAATCATACCGTCGAGAAATTGATAGGTTTATGCTGTGGCTTTGGAATGAGCGAAAATTATGCCTAGCGGCTGTGAAGCGAACCGACATTGAAACATACCTCGACTTTTTGAGAAGCCCTCCTCTGCAGTGGATCGGAACTGAAGTCTGCCATCGATTTACCGAGGACTCAGGGATAAGATCGCCTAATCCTGAATGGAGACCTTTTGTGTCTCGTATTAGCAAGTCTGCTCGGAAAAAAGGCTGCCAACCTGAAGTCAAGTCCTGGACTCAGTCCCAATCCGCTTTCAAGGCTACCTTCGCAATCCTTAGAACATTTTTTGAGTTTTTACTCAACGAAGAGCACATTCATAGAAATCCCGTTGCCCAGATCAAGTCAAGATCTCGCAAGGCTACAAGCAACCAAAGAGCTCCATCAATCAAACGACTGAGTAAATCGCAGGTTAGGGCTATTTTCGCTTCTCTTGAGGCTGCGCGGAAAGAGATGGATCCTGAAGGGTATGAGCGACTCAGATTTATGCTTTCGTCTTTAATCTCCATGTACTTGCGGATTTCAGAGATTGCGGCACCTGGAGAAAGGCAACCCGTTCACGGAGATTTTTTTTACAAAATCCATGAAGTTCCTGGAGGGCAAGTCAAAACCTGGTGGTTCCGCGTCGTTGGCAAAGGAAACAAAGCACGAGAGATACCCGTAGGTGAAGACCTGCTTGATGCATTGCGTAGATATCGAACCAGTCTTGGACTCTCTCCGCTTCCAGCAATCGGCGAGAAGCTACCCCTGTTTCTAAAAGTAAGGGGAAAAGGAGGATTAACCTCATCCAGGCATGTCAGAGCTCTTCTTCAAAATTTGTTTGATCGAAGCGAAGCATTGCTTCGTGAGAAAGGCTCATCCGACGAAGCTGATGGGCTATTAGCCTGCACGGTTCATTGGCTTCGCCATACAGGCATCTCTGAAGATGTTCAAATTAGACCTCTTGCACACGTAAGAGACGGCGCCGGGCATTCCTCAATCGCTACAACTGGGATTTATGTTGAAAACGATGACTTAGAGATTCACCGAAGCGCCCAGAAATCCGCGCTTCTCAAAAGCCTAGCCAAGGCTGAATCTTAATTCTTGTATGCAAAAACCCGTATAGAGGATGCTAGCGGCATATCTTCCAATTTTTTGTCATTGCGTTCACGGCGTTTCTGAATGTCGTTCACACCGGGCAGTCGAAGCTGCCGCTTCACCTCATAATCTCTCCTATGAGGATAGAAAATTGGCATAAACATAGGAATGGTTGATGGAATCAAAGAGTCTTGATAAAGAACGTTGGCTTTGTAATAACCAGCCAGATCCTGGACTTGAGCAATTATGTGATCATCGGGATAGAGGGAAAGCCTTGCTTTGTCGATCTCAGCCTTTACGCTATCGAAGCCCAGCTCTTCGATCATCTTAATTGCTTTTGATACAGTTATTTTACGAATGCTCCTACCGCCGCACGAATAAGAGAATCGTATGCTGACAGGTGTTTCAGAGAGGATAGGGATGCGTCTATTACACAACCTGAGCGAAACCCTTCCATAACCAATATCTCTGAGAAATGACCTCATAGCCCTTCCCCTTCCCGAGGTCGACAGCTCTTTCCCCTTAGTAGACTTTAGTCCTTGATACACTTTCCCGGAGATTTTTCTAAAATTTTCTTTTGCCAGGTTCACCCTCCTGACAAGATCTAAAATTTCAGAATCGGCACCTATAGCGCCAATGCAAACATTCGTATAGCGCCCATCTTTGGCATTTTCTGGGTAGTAAAGGTTGGTCAGGGATGAGGATATCAGCGACAGCGCATCTCTATCCGTGCTGAAAACACCGGGACTGTTGGCTGCAAATGCGTCATGAGTATGCTCTAACTTTGCGCAAAGAATACCCAAAGCATCCTCCAGCTCCTTAAAGCTTTCTTTGAGTAACATGATTTCCATAACTAGCTCCTCTGCTCCAAGCAGTCTAAAGTCTAGTCAAAAAATCAAAAAAGGTAAATTAAAAAACCCAGACGCATGGCTGGGTTGATTTCATTGCTGCGCTACTTAAATTGCGGCAAGAATCTTCTCGTCACGTCCCGGAAGAGTGCCTTGAGACAGAATTTCCTCTCTGCTGATAGAGATGGCTAGAGGTGCCTTAAACCCTATCCTTGCAGATCCATGGCCTTTAACAAACTCTTTCCTTTGAGTAGCATGCATGCCCAACTCATCTTTAGATGCGGCCCTGCCACCCAGAGGCTGTCGATTACCCGCATTGTCGAATTCCCTTGGGCCCTTTCGCTGTGAAACCTCCACCAAGGAAATCACAATACCGCTTCGAATGGCGCTTAAGATCTCATCATCAGTAGCCGATGGATTTGCAGCGATAATGATCCTTTCCCCGACCTTACGAGTCAAAACAAGACCCGCACCCTCGCCATCGTTCACTTGATTTCGCGTGTTCAAAGCCAGACCCCTGTCTAATATTTTCACGTATATTGCCATAATTTGAAATCTTAGCAACAAGTCCGCTAAATATTTTCCCCACCGCCCTCTTCCACTGACTTTTTGGATGACCTAGCGGACGGGACGGTCTTTACACTCCTTTTCAGGCTAGGGCCTGCTGAGCGCTGCCAGGGCTTTTTACTAGCTTGTTCAGCCTCAATCTCAGCCCGAAGAATCATGCTCGCCGCTTTATCGCCCAAATCATTGAACGAATCTCGATGCTCCGGATAAAGAATAGCTAACTGTTTTGCCACTGTTTTTATAGCGTCAAATTCATTAGCGAACCAAAGCACCCTGCTCATGTAGGGCTGAATGTCTTCAAGCCAATCCTCATAGGAAGGGCTATGAAAGACTGTGAGTGCCACCATGCTTTGCTTTAACTTTTCCACGTGAGAGGCACTAATAAGACTTCTCATTCGTGTCCAGAAGCTATCTGGAATTGACTCTATCAGCGCCGCTGAGCGAAGCATTCCCAAGAATGCCTGGCTTGTTATTAATTTTTTTTCGTACCTACGCAACGCGAATTTTAAAGACTCTCGATGCATTTGCTCGAGGCTCGTTGGGATTCCACCATTCAAGCTACTTCGTGAGAGCCTCACAAGCTGAAGGAATGCATAAAATCTAGCCCTGAGCTTAAGCTCAGTGAAAAGACGATCTGTCGCTATGTTTATGCTTTGCGCTTTATGATCCGCATCATCTACAGCCTGGATCTGGATGGGTTCTGTCCACGGATACCCAAACATGGCAAAGCTTTCCTGATTTTTAAGAATCAGGTAAAGCTCATCATCACAGTAGTCAAGAAGATCCCACATCTCCATACCCTTCCCTCTTCACTCCCTCTTCACGCTCCTCACCCGCCAATCCCGCCCAAAGGCGAAAGCCTGTGGACGAGTCGGTATAGGATGCACGATCAATGACTGGCTTCAGGAAGATCGTCATCCATATCTGATAGTGTCATTACACCATCTTCTGCGGCATATTTCCATGTAGGTCTAAATGCGCAATTAAAGCCGTGCTGGCGAAGCTTGAACTCAACACTTCCACAGGTCGCAAGAGGCTTGGCATCATGACTATTGCTAATAAGACCATATACAACATTAAGAGGATCTCTGACATCCTTGGCGATAATCTTAAAATCCTCTCTTAAAAGATCTTCAGCCTTATCCTCATCATGAGCGCTTTTAATTAAACAAATCGCAAAAAAACCAGGAGGTACAGATTTTAGGATACCCGCGTTTGCGATAAGGTTAGCGACACCGATCACGAGCCTGTCAACCTGCAGTAGAACCGACTCCTTGAAGGCGTTTTCTAGTTGAGTAGAGCTTAAGATACTGATTGTTTCTGAGGTGGACATCGAGCTTCCATCACTGGAATACTCGAATCTTACACTCCCTCCAAGCGCTCTATAGTCACAGCGAAGACCTAACTCGGCACCCAGATCAACCAAGGTCTCCGTGAAATTAGCTTTTCTAGCTATAAAGTTATCAGTTTGAATTGTATATGCAAGACGCCCCATTGTAAGAACAATGTTCAGAGAGATGGGGAGTTCATCAGGTATGTTAAACAGAAGATTAAGAGTTCCATACTTACCCATCATCATTGAATCCTCTGGGCGAGGAATCAACATTTGCCTGGGATCTTTCCCGCTTAGGATAGCCGTATGGAGATCACTGTAGGACGTTCTCTTGAGAGACTCTAGTATATCCGAGAAAATATCTTCTCTTAGTTGTTCGAATGACAATAACATTTCGGACATGACGCAATGTTCCTTTTTTTCTTTTATTTATACACTGTTCTGTATAAAAATCCAGTCCCAATGACTTGTCAAAGCTTTTGGATTGCAATATACTTAAAGAGATCAATCAGCAAATGGAAAGCATGATGCTTTTTTCAAAGATCTCTGGTGCATCACGAGCACTCGCCTATGCTAGAAATTTTTCTGTAAAAGGCGGATTTATTGTCACAGCAACGGAGCAGGAAGCTCAAAAACTGGCTCGGGAAATGGTTTTTTTTGATCCCGCCATGGCTAGCAGAGTTCTTTACCTACCGGACAACGAAACACTGCCTTTTGACCTGCAAAGGGCACCTGCTGTCATTATGAGTCAGCGTGCTAGCGTCTTTCATAGGCTAGCCATTGCAAGTAAAAAAAACGCCAATGTTCTAGTCGTTTCCGCTAGCAACTGCCTTCGCCTATGCGCTGATCTCTCCTTCTGGACGAGCAATCATTATTCACTAATTCCAGGAATTAGTCTTAAAGCCTGTTTTGGAGGTGTTGAGCCATCCTCAGCCCTAAAGCTGATGGGTTACGATCAAATTAATTATGTAAAAAGCCCTGGCTCTTGGGCAGAAAGGGGTTTGGTTGTAGACATCTATCCTGTTGGAAACGCAGTTCATGGTCGCGGCGAAGAGCATATTCCCGTAAGGATCAAGCTTGACAGGAACGGAAAGATCATTTCGATAAATAAGCTTGATACGCTGACCAATGAGTCGGTATCCGAAAATATTCAACAACTCGACATATTCCCAAACCGAGATTTTGAGATTTCCAGAGAATTGGTGGAGGGGTTTAGAAAACATTCCTTCGACCACCACTCTGACCCGCGCAGTATTGAAAGCTATAAAATCATAAGTTCAGGAGATGATCATCCTGAGCTTTCTGCATGGATAGGATGTGCAGAAAAAAAATGGACAAGCGTCTCCAGGATCGCGCCTGCGGGAGACATTGTATTTGATGGTGATGTTAAGGCTTCCATGGACAAGCAATGGTTGCTGGTCAAAAATCGCCATGAGGAAATTAGGCACGATCACTCTCGGATAACGCCTCCTATTGGCTTCTCATGGCAAGATCCTCAAGAATTCGAAGATCAAATCAGTGGTCGAAAAAAGGTAACCATCAACAAAAAGCCCCTACCCAGTGGAATGATGCGGCTGGGCACGTTGAGCGATGCCCTTTCTTTACTTAAAAACTTGCTTGATGATGGGATGGCTACCCTTTTCGTTATGAAAAGCGAGGTCAGAATTCGCCACATCAAGACAATGTGCAGCATGCTGGGCCACTTCACAGATTTAGTAGAAAACTTCGATCAATTTGAAGCCAATCCATCGGGTATTTCGGTTGTAAGAGGCGACCTCACTGATGGCTATACGGATGCTGGCAAGTATCGCGTTATCACTGAAACTGAAGTGTTTGGCTCAAGTATTGAATCTTCATTTGAAGAAGAGCTTGGCAATCATCACCGTAAAGTCATTTTACAAGGGCTGACCTCAATCGAAATTGGCGACCCGATTGTGCATGCCTTGCTAGGTATTGGGCGATTCCAGGGTTTTGAGTCTTTTGATTTAGGCGCTGGCCGAGAGGATCTTCTAAAGATTGGCTTTGCAAATGAAGCTAGCACCTTTGTTCGAGTCAATGATCTCGACATGGTCTCGCGATATACAGGAGCAGACCCTAACAAAGCACCCCTATCCAAAATGGGCGATGCCTCTTGGATGAGAGACCTTCAGGTTGCACAGAAAAGTGCAATTAAAGCAGCAGCATCATTGATTGAAATTCGAAATGTCAGACAGCAATCCATCGGGATCGTTTTGGACAATCCTGACGAGAAATACGATGCATTTTGCGAAACCTTCCCCTATGACGAAACGCTCGATCAAAGACGTGCCATAGAAGATATTCTAAAAGATCTCACCTCAGGAAAGCCGATGGATCGCCTCATTTGTGGCGATGTTGGCTTTGGCAAGACAGAAGTCGCGATGCGTGCTGCCTTCATGGTCGCAAACCAGGGTTACCAAGTTGCGTTCCTCGCGCCGACCACCATTTTGGCTGAGCAGCACTATCAATCAGCATGCAAGCGATTTGAGGATACGTCTATTGCCGTAGCGCTTGCCAGTAGAGGAACTTTGTCATCTGATGATCTACTGAAATTAAAGGCAGGAAAGCCTGCCATCCTGGTAGGAACGCATCGACTTCTTCAAAATGATATAGAATTTGGGAACCTTGGGCTCATCATCGTTGATGAAGAGCATAGGTTTGGTGTGCGCCAGAAAGAGTCACTGCGCTCCATGCGTGGAAACAAACACATGCTCGCTATGGCAGCAACCCCTATTCCACGAACCTTAAGTCTGGCCATCTCTGGAATTAGGGACATTTCAATAATTGCGACCCCACCAGCAAGAAGGCTGTCAGTCAGAACTCTGGTTCATAAGAATAACGCGTCTATTATTCGCGAGGCTCTGTCCAGAGAGCTCGCACGTGAAGGCCAGGTTTTCTTCCTCCATAATCATATCGAGACGATGGATGAGTGCCTTGAAAAGCTAAAAAAGATCGCTCCTTCAGCCAGGATTCGAAAAATCCATGGGCAAATGACAGAGCGCGAAATGACAGAAATCATGTTCGCGTTTCGCAAGAAGGAATTTGATGTCCTAGTCAGTACTACCGTTATTGAAGTGGGCATTGATATCCCCAATGCCAACACGCTGATCATTGATGAAGCTGGAAATCTAGGTCTTGCCCAGCTTCACCAGCTAAGAGGCCGGGTTGGCCGCTCAAGCAGGCAAGCCTATGCGTATTTGCTAACCAAAGAGCGCGAAGGCAGTGTGTCAATGCGCAGACTCAAGGCAATGAGCCGATCTACCAATTTGGGAGAAGGTGTAATCATTGCCAGGCATGATATGGAAATCAGAGGAATTGGCGAAATCCTTGGTGACGAGCAAAGTGGGCATATCCATAACATCGGATTTGCGCTTTACATGAGACTTCTAGAGCATGCGATTAAGGCTGTCGAGGGAGGCGAAGACCGTCTAGAATCAGCAGTAATCATGAGCAACGTAAAAATGCCAATACTGGGCAAGCTCCCTGAAACGTTTATGCCTGACAGCGGGGAGCGCCTTTCCTGGTATCAACGATTGATGGCCAGTGACAATCCTGAAGAGCTCGATTTGAATATTCAGGAGCTGGAGGATGTTTACGGATTCATTCCACGCGAAATAAACGAACTAAGAGAATCTATCCTTAGCCATATGGCTGCTAAGAATCTTGGCATTTCGAGTATTAAAGAATCGAATGGAGCAGTGCTGGTTGAAGCATCCGGATCGGAAAAAGAAAAGCTTGCATCATTCTTATCACAAAACTTTGGCTCTAACGCTCGTGTAACAGACAGGCCACGTCTGTTTAAAATAATGGATCAGACACTGGCCCAGGTTATGGAGAGAATCGACAGGTTTCCCTTGCAGGCATGATTGCTGAGGTCTTTCTTAATAGGAAAGGCCTCGAGTTCGATTGAATAACCTGGACTTCCAAAAGGGATGCAAATGATCATTCGCTGCTATTTGGCTTAACACATAGCAAACATCAATATTGTTCAAGCAATACCTTTCCAACTTATCCTTCATCTTGAGTATCGCCTTATTGTAGTCAGGATGTATATAGACTGGACTAGAGCCTGCACTATAGTGGGCTTCAATCAACTGCGATTGAATTTCAGTTCTAATTTTTATCGTTCTCACATTGCATCCATTAGCAATAAAAATCGCTTCTGATGAAAGAAGAACATGGTCAACGACAAAAGAATTTCCGGATATTTTTAGCACTAACTCACCATCCCCTGGCCTAGATCCAGGAGGAAATCCAATTGGCCTGTATGCTTTTACCAGCCACTCAGCAATAGCGTGCCATGGACAAGGGGTGAATAATCGAGAGCGCAAGCAACTCAATCGGTTTGTCTCTTCAACAATGTAACCTATTTCCATAAAGCACCACTTTAGTCGCGTTGACAAAAAACCAATATTAAACTATAAAGCCAATTCAAATCCAGGAGGGCTCATGAAGCAATATTCAAGAATAGGCTCACTGCACAAATATGAAATTCGTGCACAGCTCAGTAAGGATATTCTGACGATAAATTTAGCAGATTTCCAACCTGCTGATTTTTGTAAGCCAGGCCTTCAAGATACCTTTAAAAAAATTGAATGTCCTCAATTAGCAGCAACCATTTTATCAATGGAAAGCTGTAAGCAGTGGAATGTTGTTCATAGTGATCCCAGCACTTTGAATAGAATGATCGTCCACTTGAATACAGAGGGCTATCCCGAATTAGCCAGTTTTATTGGCGAGTGGGTTAATGGAAAACTAAAAGAGGAGTCATTACCCAATTTATGGCTCAACGAATTACACGAAATGATCACGCAAGAAGCCATAAGATGTGGTTTTCTAGCCACCCCTCTACAGAAAAGCGCAGTTTTACATACCATTAAAAAAACCAACCCAAGATTTCATAAGTCCAGCAGGCATCGGATTGCAGATCATTTCCTAAATCACGAATGGGCTGCTGTATACTCCTGGGCTAAATCAATGGTTTAAGCTCAAGAGGTAAGGATGTCTATATACGACATACAGCTGTATGAAAATCTACCATGGCAATACTCTATATTATTTTTAATGATAGGTGCCGCGTTAGGAAGCTTTTCTAATGTCCTTGCGTTACGTTGGCCATCCTATCAATTAGCAAAAAATGATTCAGAAAGCGTATTTTGGCTGTCCCTGAGAGGGTACGAACTCAAAACGCTTAACTCGCTTAAAAATGCTCCACTACCTCGGTTAATGTCTGGTAGATCACACTGCCCAAACTGCCAATCGCAAATTCCAATTTACCTAAATATTCCAATATTAAGCTGGCTTATACTTAAAGGTAAATCAGCATGTTGCAAACTGAGGATTGATTTTAGATACCTTGCATTTGAACTTACCGGTGCAGGCGTTTTTTTAGCCATAGCGTTATCCATCGGGCCAAGCATGTCCGGATTAATTCTGGGCTTACTCTTGATGACGCTAATCTTGGCTGCAGTCATTGACCTCAAGGAAGGCTTCATACCTGATCACCTGCTTTTTATTGGATTTGGTCTTAGCTATCTTTTCTCAATGAGTGATCATGGCATCGGTGCCGAAACTGCTATTCATATGCATCTTCTGTCGTTTTCAACCCTGTTCCTAATTTTCTATGGATTAGAAAAAATGAGAGGCGGATCAGGGATTGGCACAGCGGATATACACCTCATCGCTCTTAGTTGTTCAATATTGGGGTATTTATCTTACTACCTATTGCCAGCAACGATTTTTTTTATTGGGCTAACCTGGGCTGCATTTAAAGTTAAATTACTTACTCGCGGCATTTTTGTTAAAATTATTGATCGAAATGCTATTCCAGCAGGCCCAGCAATAGTGTCCTCCACTATTCTCATCCTCTTTATTAAACTGTGTGGATTTGAATTAGCATAGGTTATTAAGATCTGAGTTGCGGAGCAGATCCGCAACCTGAAATAACTAAGGATCGATATGTCCATTAATCACCATTATGTTTCAGACAACTATCATCTTGTCATTGATCGGATATCAGTAGCCTCTCCATTGGCAAAGGAGACAGAAGACGGACGATTTAACGCGTGCGTGGCTATAAATATTGAAGGACTAAGTGATCATTTAGCCAAAAGCCTTACAGATATAATTATTGGCTCCACTGTGGATAATACTTTTATGGCCATGGTTAGTGATAATGCTGAAAAACCTGTCAATTATTTAACATCAGGCGAGGCTTTGAACGAAGCCAGAATGTTATCTGGACTTTTAGCTGGCAGGTATAGTTACGGATTACTTTCTACTTACGGAATAAGACCATCGAAAAAAATTGAACAAAGCGCGACATTACATTTTCACAAGCGTTGAATGCTTACGTGTTGTATGTAAATAATATATTTGCAATACTGATGGAAACGTGAGGTTCTAAAACATGATTAAAAAATATTTGTTGGCATTCATTCTGACTCTTATGTCTACAACAGCTTTCGGATTAGAGTGCCTTGATATGAGTCCTGGTGACTATGGTGATAATACTGGAGCAAAACAAAGCCAGATTGAATCAGCATATAAGAAACAGGAAGACAGCAAGACGGATTTGCAAGCTTGTTTTATGGATGGGCTCATGAGAGGAAAGCACATGGCTCTGACGTCATGTCCCTGCAAAGATGCCGTTAAAAAACACTGCTCTTGGAGAAAGGGTAAAATTAGAGCATCAGGAGGTGCCGATAAAGCGTGGTGTGTTTTTTTCCTCCTGTAAAAAATAAAGCCAGCGATTGATAAGTCGCTGGCTTTAATGATTACGCTAGAGCGTATTCCTTGTAAGATTCATTGATTCGGTCATACAAGACATCCATGCCTTCATCTTCTGTCCATTCTTTCATCAGATCGGACAAGTATTCATTATCCTCTCGGCCTGACCATACCTTTTTATATGTTCCATTCTTATCACCATTTCTCTGACGGAAAAGATTGAGAACATTTTTGCCAGCATAAATCCGATAAAGTTGCTCGAAGGGCAGATCAATTCCTTTCATTGCTGCGCGAAAGACAGAGAATTCAATCCGCTTGCTCGCATGCAAACCAGTCATCAAATCTAGAATCTCAATCAAGGAAAGATCATCTAGATTATAGGTTTTTCCATCAAATACGATTGAGGAGGTTTCTTTGCGCCATAATTCAAGCAAATACAGCCTGGATTGCTCTGGGTCATTTTTGAATCGAGCGATTTCACTCAAATAAAAATGCATCACATCGACCAGCTCTAACACAAGCTGATCACGATTCATTTTAAGATTTTTCCACCATTTGTAACCATGATGATCAATGGCTTCAGCTGATTCAACCAGTGCAGCCCTGAAATAAGGGCGCCAGTGCTCTCTCCATTTGGGGTCAAAAACATCGTTCAAAGATTCTTGATAACGAAGCATGACGCCTAACATCGTTGCAACAGATTGCATCATCTATACCTTACTTGGCTGGCTTATAGGAGTTTCGCATGTTAGAAATTTTGTCTTTTAAAACATGGTTTTCCGGAACATCATCATTGATTAGCCTTAAGCCCTCCGTGACGTCCCAGTTGGTAAGCATCATGGCATCCAGTGCTGAATACCCTTGTTTTACGTATGCATTGTACAGCTCAATGGATCCATATGTCTGAACAACAAACTGCCTCATGGATTCCAGGTTAACCGTATCCTCAACCTGAATTTCCTGTATAGCCGCTGTTGTTGGATTGGTTAGCTGGAAATTCGATGACATTGCTCCCGCTGAAGCTAATAGGCTAACGATTGCAATACACAGTGAAAATTTTTTCATGGCTGTCGAGCAGGCATCCGAAAAAAAACGGTTGGGATAGCACGGCCATAGGGCCCCAAGCCTGCGTTCTCCTTCAAAAGGCTATCAATCCTGGATCCGAGCCTTGCCCGGTCATCCATTCAATATATTTGTCAGACAAACAAAGGTCAACAAGTCAATTTACGCTGATTATTATATCAGGTAGGATCATTTTTTAAAATTTAACTGAGAATAGCAATGCTTAAGCTGTTGAACCATTATTTAATAGGCAAAGGCGTAAGGCGTCACCAAGCTGAAGCCGAAAAAATTGAAAGACTTAGCCTGGCCATGAAAGGAATTCCAACAGCCTCCTTGGCCAATAACTTCCAAAATCTTCGTGGTCGAGAAGATCGTGAAGCCATGCAAATAGCCTTCGCCATTATCGTTGAAATGTCAGATCGCACGCTGAAAATGCGTCCATACATGGTTCAAATTATGGGCGCTCTGGCCATGAGCGATGGCAATATTGCAGAAATGGCTACAGGGGAGGGAAAAACCCTCACTGCAGCGCTTCCGCTTGCCTGGCATGGTCTGCAAAAAAGATCGCATGCCATGACAGTAAATGACTATCTCGCTAAGAGGGATGCTCTGCATCTCGATCCACTGTATGAATCTTTAGGCTTGTCCTGCGGATATTTACAGGATGATATGGGTCGAGAAGCCAGGCAGCTGGCTTACCAAAGCTCTATTCTATATGGAACATCAACCCAATTTGTTTTCGACTATTTGCGAGACAACATCGTATATAACCGTAACGAACTCATGCAGCAGGAGCGAGACTTCATTCTGATCGATGAAGCAGACTCAATCCTCATTGATGAAGCACGAACACCCATGGTTTTGTCTTCGGAAGGAGAGCACTCATCCATTCTATGGGGCACTATTCGCGACATGGTTGGCCTGCTGTCTCATGAAAGAATATCCGAAGACAATCGCGCCAAAATAGAAAGGATGCTCGATGGCTCTATTTCTATAAATGCAGACATAGCCATCGATGTAAAAAACCAAGATGCATTTATCACAGATCCAGGCATTGAGAAAATAGAAAAGCTCTTGATTGAAAACGGAATGATATCCAACACAAAAGAGCTGTGGCAGCCATCAAGATCCTATATATGGAGGGCAATTAGCGCAACCGTCAAGGCTCTTCATGTCTATGTAAAAGATCGTGACTATATTGTACGAGACGATAAGGTAATTATTGTTGATCAAGAAACAGGCCGCTTATCGCATGGAAAAAGGTGGAATGATGGGCTCCATCAAGCCGTAGAAAGCAAAGAAAGGGTTGAGATCAACCCGGAGACCCTCGAAGTAGGTCGAATTGCGCTTGCCAATTACATGTCGATTTATAAAAAAGTCAGCGGCATGACAGGTACTGCCATGACTGTTGCCGATGAAATCGGTGACCTTTATGGGCTTAACGTAGTGCCAATTCCCACACACAAGCCGCAAATACGCAATGACCTTCCAGATCTAGTTTTTATGTCTAGAAGCGCGAAATGGAAGCAACTGGTTAATGACGTAGTTAAAATTCACGAAACCGGACAGCCGATCCTGATTGGAACGGCCAGCGTTGAAGATTCTGAATTACTTTCCAGCATGTTTGATGCCCAAGGTATTCGCCACCGGATACTGAACGCAAAACAGGATGAAGCTGAAGCCAGCATCATTGCACAAGCTGGAAGGCTTGGAGCGATTACAATTGCCACCAGCATGGCTGGACGTGGTACAGATATTCTCCTCGGGGGAAATCCTGACTTCCTGGAAGAGGGTGCCACTCCTGATTCCGTTGTGGAAATGCGCAACAATGTCGTGGAGGCAGGAGGCCTTTTCGTTATTGGCGCTGAGCGACTGGATTCAAAAAGATTGGATCTCCAGCTCGCGGGACGAGCAGGCAGACAGGGTGATCCCGGCTCATGCCGCTTTTACATAGCCCTTGATGACCCCCTTATGCTGAACTTTGGAGGGGAAACCATTCGCAATATTTTCCTCAGCATAGGGGTGCCAGAAGAGGATGGTATCGAGCACCCAATGGTTGATTCAGCTATTTTCAATGCTCAGAAGAAAAGACAATCAGCCTATATGGACTCCAGAAAAAATGGACTAAAACAAGATGGAGTCATCGATGCGCCTCGACGTGTTGTTTACGCTTTTCGAGAGAATGTTCTCAACCTGGATTCAGAACAAGCTGTTGAGCTCATAAAAGAACAGGTAGAGCCCGCAATCCTTCAGCTTTGCAATGCTTACTGCTCGAATTTCGAAGGCTACGAAGAATCTTGGGATATTGAATCTTTCGCCCTTAAGTTCGAGCAATGGGGGCTTTCAAAAGAATGGTTCGATAAACTATATCGTGTGAATTCTCTTACTCCTGCGGGTCGTTTTGATCCAGCTGCCTTTAAGGAAGAGTTATGCAAATGGCTCTCCTTTGATCTCAACTCAAGAATTAAGCAGCTCATCAACTCAGATGAAAATTCCACGCGAATCTGTCAATTGATGGCAATCGATCATCTGTGGAGAGGATTTCTTGACGATTCGGAAAGAATTAGAACAGCCATACATTTGCGCGCCTACGCCAATGAAAAGCCTGAGCTTGCTCTTAAAAAAGAAGTATTCCGATTATTTAAGGCGCTCTACCAAGATATACCCGTTGCTTTGCTCGACTTTGTTTATGCTGCAATCTGTCAGGTTGAACAAGAACTTGAGCTAAAGGAAGGCGCCATGCTCGATGAACAACCCGCCTAGAAAACGACCATCACAAAAAAGCCACCTATTCAGGTGGCTTTTTATCTTAATCAAAAAAACCCGCCCATTAGAAGCGGGTGTTTTTAAAGTTAGGGCTTCCTGCGTAAGAAGGCAGGGATGTCCAGGTACTCTTCATCTTCCTTGGTTCTTCCTCCTGAACTATTCCAGCGATCAGAAGTGGGATGAACACTCGGATTTAACGAAGCTCTTTCAGACTTTTGGCCAGAATAGGCAGCATGGGATACGCTATTTCCACCATGCTGATTGGTGCTTGCTGAGCCATGAATAGTTCGACCAGCCTGTTGTCCAACATTTGAACGCGGAAGGTCTGCTCCGCTACGGGCCTCATGCTGCTCTTCTTTAAAACCTCGAGACTCTTGAGGTGCTGCATGCTGGCCTGAAGAAACTTTCTTCATATGCTCTGTTGACATATCAAGACCTGTTGCGACAACAGTGACCTGCAACTCATCCCTCATATTGGGATCCACAACAGTACCGACCTTGACGATAGCATCTTCTGATGCGTATTCATCAATAATCTCACCGACTTCAGAATACTCGCCAAGACTCAAATCGGAAGCAGTAATGTTTACAAGAATTCCTCGAGCACCTCTAAGATTGACATTTTCAAGGAGAGGATTTCGAATAGCCGCTTCGGTAGCATCGCGGGCGCGATTGATTCCCGAGCCAATGCCCGTACCCATAAGGGCCATGCCCATTTCGCTCATCACAGCCTTTACGTCTGCAAAGTCAACGTTCATGAGACCAGGGCGCTTGATGATGTCAGAGATACCACGGACAGCACCGCAGAGCACGTCATCAGCCTTTGCGAAGGCATCAACAAGACTTGCGTCTTTGCCGAGAATGGACAGCAGCTTTTCGTTTGGAATCGTGATGAGAGAATCAACAGTTTCGGAAAGTGCTCTGATACCTTCCTCCGCAAGCCTCATCCGTCGCTTACCCTCGAAAGGGAAAGGACGAGTGACAACTGCAATCGTCAGGATACCCATTTCCTTTGCAATTTCTGCAATGATAGGTGTCGCGCCGGTTCCTGTACCTCCCCCCATCCCGGTAGTGATGAATACCATATCCGCACCGCGAAGGGATTCCATGATCTGATCGCGATCCTCAATGGCAGCCAGGCGACCCACCTCAGGATGAGTTCCCGCCCCCAGGCCCTTCGTCACATTCCCGCCCAGTTGAATAACTGTTTGTGCCTCAACGTGTCGAAGGGCCTGAGCATCAGTGTTGGCACAGATAAAATCCACACCTTCAATGTTGGACTTAGCCATGTAATTAACAGCATTACCACCACCGCCGCCAACACCGATGACCTTAATTACGGCTTCGTCATGCTCTTGATCGTTAATGCTCAACATCATGTCACTCCTCAGAATCAGTGTTTGGCGACTCGCTACCGAAGCTTCGAAGGTAGCTCTCAGCAATCGGTCATAATTGGTGAAATTTTGTCAATATTACGCTAAATACGCATTCCGTCAAACATCACGTGATGAATTTGATGAAAATTTTACTACCCCTCCAAAGTTTCATAAAAAAAGCCGCACAGTTGTGCGGCTTTTTGTCAGCAAAGGCTCGTTAATTGATTTCAGAAATGTACGTGATGGCATCCTGAACAGTCTTAAACTGCTCTGCATCCTCATCTGAAATCTCAATGCCTAAATCCTCCTCGAGGGCCATGATCAACTCTACGACATCCAGGGAGTCAGCACCCAGATCATCGGTGAGAGAAGAATTCAAGTTAATGTGCTCAATCTCGATATCCAGCTGTTCCGCGATGATGGATTTGACGCGTGACTCTATGTTGTTCATAAAAAATCTCTAAAATTTAAATCCCATCGGGATTTGGGAAGAGTACTTTAAGCAAAGTGCTTACTGAGATCAATGAAAAATCAAGTTCGTCAGCCTAGACTCGCACCTGAACCTGGGGTTGCAGGTGGGGAATGCGGCTCTGACATTTGTCATGCTGGCCCAACTCAAAGGTTGGGCCAGCATGAAAGCTTAGATGGTCAGGTCGGACGTTTGGCGAGCGGAGCGAACTTTTGGCTCAGGCCTTTCGCTCAACTTGAGCGTTGCATCCATTTTTTGATCCAATTCGAGGGCATTTCCAAACGGCTTCCCGAAGGCATGAATACTTCCAAGGATGAGGTTTTTTTCAGTTCCTCGAGTATCTGCCATCCGAATCGCAATCGGTGTCGCTAGAAATGCATTCTGCAAAGAAAAGCTCACATAGGGCGCATTATAGAACTCTCGATCAACAAATGCCTTCAATTGTTTGGGCAGGTTGCCTTTAGTATATTCCTTGGAATATTTTTCGTTTGAGATAGGCCCGCAGTTAATCCTCTGGACAGGAATAATCTCAACCTCATAGCCTTCTTTTTTCATGGCCTTAAGCCAGCCAGATCCCGATTTGGTTACAAAAGCGTCCCATACGGTGTCTACGGAAGGAATGCAGCGATTGGTGTAGTCATACTGGTGATTGAGTCTACGCACTGAATCAAGCTTCACAATCCGCTTTCCGCCTTCAACTTTGACGGGACGCATAATGACTCCACCATACATGCCATTCACTGTATTGCTCTCAATCATCTCGAGAACAACCCGGCGAACCAGAGCCTCGTTGCTCATGTCGGCAACCTGAAGGCGACGGAATTGAATATCCACACCTACAAACCACTTTTTTGCCATCCCAAACAGCTCAAGAGCAAGCTGATCACGGCTTGACGTATAATCGACAAGGTCGATGCCATCGATCTGGTCAACATCTCCCGATTTTTTAGCCTCAGCTAGCGCAGCGTTCATGTCAATCAACTGCTTCTTTTTCCCTTCAACCTCTGCGTTAAAGGGAAGCTTCACGTTTGTCTCCAGATAACCAACTGCGATCCGAGGAGTCAGGCCATCCTCCCAGTCTTTCAGAATGGAGAGCCAGCGCGATTTGTAGATACCTTTTTCAGCATCGATAGCTTCGACCTGCTCAGCCAAGAAGACACCACCTGAACAGGTGGCTGGCCCGTTATCGTTCATCGCGATGCAAGGGTTTCTCGCTCGTCTGTGCGTCTCAGCCAGTGTCGCCACGGAGGGAACGCTAATATCCGTCTGGTTCTTGGCCGCATCTACGAACACTTGTGGAACGTCGATAAAGAGCTTGAACGGCTTACCTGCCTGATCAACGCCCTCAATGAAGGATTCTTTTTCGTTAGCGCTGACGCTGTATTTTTGAGGATAGCCCACAAAGCCATTTGCCTCACCCGCCTGCAGAGCCGCAAGGCTTCCAATAATTTCCATTCTTAATCACCTGTCAATATATTCAATATATCCAATATAGACTGAAAACCCGCTAAAAACAAGCCTTTCAAAAGAAAAAGCGCCCTTTTCGGGCGCCTTTTTATAGATATTGTCAGACGTTTTTGCTGTCACCTTTTTTACTTTTTTCGATCTGTGCAAGCATAAGGGCCAGGGTGTTTCCGACCGTTTCGGTTGAGAGTTTTGAGGGCTGAGGGTCGGTGGGATATTGGATTCGCTCTTCGATGATCCCCATACCGCGCTGAGCCTCTTCCATAGCCTCTTTCTCACTGTATCCCGCCTCCCTCTCGATAGACGCCAGCTGTAGCAATGGCATAGCGCCTTCTTTCTGCAGAGGTGACAGAGGGGTTTCAGCAGAGAAAACCTGATCCTCAATGGAGCTGCTGATGATGTCAGCTAAGGAACGTGAAATCTCCCTGGCCTCTTCTTTGATCGACTCTGTCGGAATAAATACAGGCCTTAAGAATGGCATACCGGATTCTATCGACTCAGCAAGCTCGTCATCTTCGTCCACGTCAGTGGGCGGCAGCTCCTCAATTAGTTTTTGGGCTTTAATTTCTGTTTTGGTCAACACTTCCTTATCGGGATTCTCTGTTGTTTTCTCAGCGGATTTTCTTTTTACAGGCTCTTCTTTAATTTCAACCTTATCCGTCAGCTTCTCGGATGCTTTGGTTTCCTCTCCTCCCCTAATTGCAGACACAAATGACTCATCGAGCAGCCGCTCTTTATGCTCCATCATTCCGAATGCCATTTGACTGGAGATCACCGGATTTTGTTTACGAGAAATGCAGATGTTATAGCCATTGAAGAGTGCCTTGAGGCCGCTGTCCAATTCCACAGAACGAAGCCTGGATTGATCAGCACCACCTTGTTCAAATATCCGACTAATGGCGGCTCTTGACTCATGTATCTTTTTAATCGTTTCTGAGCTCGGCCCATTGACCATCAGAAACTTGTTAATGCGATACTCTGGAGAGGTTTTAGGATCAGTAAAATAAAGATTGCACCTGAACAGCGAGTCCCCAAAGAGGACATGTGCCTGACCGGGCTTTTGCGAAACCAGGTCACGGATGCTGATTCTCTTTTTCCGCTCTGTACGGGTTTGCAACGTGTCAGCATAAGAAGAGAACACTTCACCTTTCATTTCATGACCAGAGGCCTGTGCGGTTTCTGCCTCACCTGTACGGTCAACGAAAAGCTGCAAGGTTTCACCTTGGTCTTCTAGCTTCATGCAAATCTTGATGTTGGTGTTTGCAACTACTGATTTTGCCTCATCCTCAGATCCTTTTTTAAAGGAGGGGAAATCCTGTCCGGCGAAGACTACGCTCATACCCAGGCTTCGGGCCTGGGCTGCGACAACGCTGAAACCCTTAACAGAGTAATATCCATATTCGTCCATGATTAGCAAGAAAGGCACATTAGAGTTGGTTGGCTTGGCGTCCATGACTTCTTCATGAGACCCTTCAACCTTTTCACCCAGCGCGGGAGCTAGTGCACTTCTAACACCTGCCACGACAAGTTTACCTAGCCCAGCCAGAGAGTCAGGGTCTTTCTCAAGTGCGGGAAGCATTACAAACAGAATTCTTCTGTTATAAACAAGGTCTTTGTAATCAACTTCTCCAAGAGGTGCGTCAAAAATATGCTTGTACGTTGAAGAAAGCTCTGACAGCACCTCAGTTAACTGCATAGTCAGATAACCATGTTGTTCATAGCACTTTGGAGACAATTGACCTTGAATTGCATCTTCTTCGTTATAGCCAGGCAGGTCGAGCAGGTACTTCTTGAGAAGCGTAATCGCCCTGTCTGGCAGATCATCACGCTGAGTAAATTCAAGAACACGGTCAAGAGGTAGGGAGTCACGGATTTTACCAACGTCCATGTTGATCTCACCAATATCTCTCAGGTAAACCAGTGTTTGTAGAACCGCAGCAAGCAGCGCACTGGCTCGACCTTTCCACATGTCATCACCGCCGCCGTCTCTCATCAAGCTCACTATCAGTGATCTCAATTGCTCAGCTGGGCCATAGGCGAATGGATTGTTGGTGTTTGAAAGGCGGGTGCCATCATCTTCTTCGTCCCCGCTTTTTGAACCGGTCAGGTAGTTGATGATCATCAGGTCATCTTCTCGCCCCAGTCTTCTTACCATTGAGAAAACCAGGCCGAATACTGTCGTATCACCCTTTCCGTCGACATACATAACCCCCGATCCCAACAACAGAGCCTGATAAAAAAGACTGAGCAGGAATCGTGTTTTTCCACTGCCTGTCGAACCGAAAACCAGCATATGGGTACGTGCATCACTGTTGCTTACCCAAACGCCTTGACCTGTATCAATCTCATTGCCAATAAGGAGAATCCCATCTCCTTGCTCTTGAGTCTTAGGATCAGGTGATGCAGGGTCAAAAGGCCTTCTTAATGAATACTGGCGCCTATGCTTCCTAGCGATGAGGAATGAAAAAAGTGCCAAGACAAGAGCTATATCAGAAAGACTTCCGTAGCCAAAGAAAGGGGAACCAATTGAAATCACGGCAAATATGGCCGTCATCGGCCCGCCTGCCAGAGCAAAGAAATCGCCAATCCTATAACGTAATGGTCTGATTTCTCTTCTCATCAACGCTGGATCTAGGTCATCATTTTTTGATACGCCGTGAATCATTCGAGCACCATTATTTATAATTATTTTTTTTAGGCTAAGCCTTATCCCCAGTCATCAAGACTGTCAGAACTTGCGTGCTTTTCTTTAAGGCCTAGCGATATCCTGAGAGCTTCTATTGCCTCTGTAACTTCAGGATGTGGAATTGCAATCTTTGCGTGCGTTTCAAGAAGCCAATGCGCAAATGTTCCAGATGATTCAGTATATGCGACCTTCTTTCCGACGCAGTTCAGAGCAAACCAGAGGGTTCTATTTCTCCCTTTTAACCAGCGGAAGGTTGACGGCGCTAACGTGCCACCCTCTCTTGCTGCTAGAAGTAAACTCATTAACCCTGTGTAGGTGTATGCATGTTTCGACAAACGATCATCGGCCATGACGTGCCTAAGTATTGATTTGTAATCCTTGCTGGAAATCAGGTTTCTCAGCTCAACGTCCTTAGGTGACCAAGAGTGGCCATGCTTGGCCAAACTGCTGTCTACATACCCTGTAAGTTTTTCAACCAATGCCTTGTGGGAAGAAAATTCTGCAATGTATTTAACTTCTGGTTTGGGCAACGATTCTTTTTTTGACTTCTGTTTCTTTTGATCAACAAATGCTTTTGATGACTTCCGAAATTCATAAATTTGATAGGCATAATTTTTCATGATCGGGAAGACTTCGACCCGCTTCACAAGAATCTTGTTTCTAAAGAGATCGGTGAGCGTCTTCTCATCCGGTGAGAGGTAGTTATAGCCCCTATAGACCGGGCCCATTTGCGTCTCGAATGACATACGAGCAAGCTCGTCATCAAAACCTTTTGCTCCATCCCAGATGGGTTTTGCCAATCTCTTGTCTTTTTCTGCTCGCTTCATCAATCCAAGGGGAGGAACAATAGAGGCAAATTGTCTTTCAGACATGCACATGGTGAATTCATAGCTATCAGGATCTTCCGGATAAAAATCAAGAGGCGTTTGTTCTGGATGCTTACCTATAAACTGATTGTTGTGGGGGAAAGCCCTGGACATTTTCAGCAACATGCTTTCCATGTCATGATTGGTGGATACATCCTCAGCTTGCATGAAGATTTTTACCCCGGCCCACCCAATAAGAATTGCCGGGATTGCGTTAAAGTAATAAACAAAATTGTTGTCAAACTCTGAAATAAAATCAGCCGTGATATCTTTTGATTCAAGCTGAAGAAGAAACTCAAGACCTTGGTTGAATGACACCGCCATAAAAGACTGTATAAAGTCAGGGACGATATATGAAAAGGCGCCTACCTCAATGATTCGCACCCACTTCCATCCGCCAGCAAATACCCAAAATATTTGACTAAATGCAAAGTAAACAATTCCGAACAAAATTATCGCAATTATACCCCACGATTCCGCTCCATCATCTTGACCCCCATTTTTTTGCTGAGCCATTTTTATTCCTCAATTGCGTGTCTTTTTAGGATTGCCAATGTATTGTATTCATCGTCCAAACCAAACTCTTCAGGGCTTATTAAGCCTTTACTATTCGCCGTGGACTTATGATCATTGTTATTACCAACAGTATTCGATGGAATTATGGGATCAGACTCGCTGGCAATTGTATTAGGCTGACTGCTTTTAAGTTCTCTAGATATTTCGCTTCCATTTTCAACTCTGTTTATTCGCGCTGAAATTTTCTTTTTGAACTTAAGCGCAGCAGCGTCTGGATTTCTGACTGAGTAGTATGCTTCGTCACCACTTTCATGCATGGTCATAACCCTAAAGCCGATCAAGACCATTTGCGTAAGAGCCAAAGCACCTCTTGTTCTACCCTCTATATTTTCGAGATACACAAGGAGCTCTTCATGAGCAGGATCTGTGTCATAGAGGTTGAGCACCTTTCTATGTCGCATTATTTATTACCTAAATATTCTGCAAATTTACCCATCCCATCGGCGTTGGCAAAACTAGGATTTTCAACAGCCTCCTGGTTTCTGAACCAGTTTTTCAAATGCGGCGCGAGGAACTCGCTTGTCCCACCAACAAAAAACACAGTATCAATATCCTGAGCCGTCTTCAGTCGCCCCTTAATTGTTGATCTCAAAGAGTTAACTACACCTGATACAACTTCGGCCTGAATAGTTTTAACATCTTGAGGCTTACCCCATGCCGTTACCGCACCCGTATTTACCGACTGTTCAACTTGATAGTCGGTAGGTTCAACGCCATTGAAGAAATCAAAAAGACGCTCTCGCATCGATTCAATTATATTAATCATTCCAATTTCATCAGTTGTTGACCTGGAGCTGTCCAATTCCCAGTCTTTAACCACTGCGATATCGAGCGTCCTTCCTCCTATGTCAATAATTGCAGTACGTTTGGAAACTCGCTGCTTATCAACGAATAATTTTCCTTTTTCGTTTCTTTGGATGACATAATTCACCCAGGCTGAAATGGCCTCAGCCATAACATCATGCTTTACAATTTTAGGTGGCTTATACCCATCAAAACCGACCACATCCAGGGATGTGAGGTTGGCTTTTTTCTTTACGATGAGGTCTACGTTTGGGCGACCTCGGAGAAAGAATCGCTTCAAAGGAAGTCCTGAAACAATGCCCATATTATGCTGATGCCCTAGTCCAGCAAGGCGAAGCGCATGAGCTACAATTACCCTGTTTTGAGCGCTATAAGGATATTCGTCATAGGCTGTATCTTCGCTTGTTTCTATATCCCCTAATGAATAGGGGCCATCCGAAGTGTTATAAGAAAAGGTCGAACTCTGAAAACCGTTAAGCGATATTTTATTGGATACACCGCTCATTGCACGAGAAGCAAATGAAATACGATTAGTCTTGTTACCTATCGATAAGCTCAACTTTGTTTCCCTGTGTCCATCATCAACACCAGCATAAATTACGTTTTCTTCTGACATTTTTTATTCTCACTGTTATCAATATATTGGATATTAAATCATTCATTATATATCTACAACAAGAAAGCCTTAAGTAACGAAAAAGCCCCACTTAAAGCGGGGCTGTTATTAATATAACCGGGTTACAGTTGCGGTGACAAATCTCGAAGGGCGTAGCCCTTTATCTTACTGAGACCTACCTTTTTTGAAAACATTTCAGAATTGATCTTCCCTTCAACTGCCTTCTTAATAGGATGAATAAGCTCTTCAATGTTTAAACAATCTCGACTCACTGATTCTTTCAAACTTGCTGGCATTGGCGAGAAAAGACTGGATTGCTTATGGTAATTACAGAAAACAATGCGCTCTATGCTTAGCTTATCGTCCATATGGAGATTGTTAAGCTTGATATCCCAGTTCCATCGAGAATGCCAATCAAGTTCTTGACTAATCATTACATGCAGGCGTCGTGCTTCTGCTTCTGGGTCAAAGGGCTTTCCTGATTCTATTTGCTTCAATATCCGATCAATGAAGCGATTACCCAAAATTTCTGGATCAACGCTCACAAAAACTGAGAGGAAATTTTCGGATTTCTCCATCGCCAACTTGTGGATACTGGCAACACCTTCCGGCTCAAGTACGATGACAGCAGATTTTCCTTCTGACTTTATTCGATCCACTTCTGACGCCGGAACCCCATAACAGGCATGATGTGAGCGTACATGCTCTAACAGCTTACCCTCATCAACAAGCGCATCGAATTGCTCTTGTGTGACAAAGTAGTAGTCTTTTCCGTCAACCTCGCCTGGCCGCATCTTGCGAGTAGTGACACTGACCGCTTCGGAATAGCATTCAGTCGAACTTAGCATTTTGGCAAATGTAGATTTGCCACTGGTGCTCATGCCAGTAAGTGTCACAATCATGCTCATCAGCTAGACCCTCAAAAAGGTGCGATTCCTTCATCAATGGAATGTTTTTTTGGCTCCGTATTTTCTTTCATCTGCTTAATGATGTCTCTCATATCATCACTCAGCCTAGAAACTGGATTACTATCCCTTTCCATCTTGGGCAGCCCATTTATTCTGGCTTCTCTTGGTTGTACTGGGGCATCTTGCTTAATCACCGTCCCATTCAAAGCAGAATCTTTTCGAGTCTCCTCCCTTACACTCGCTATTTTCTCAGCAACCAGCGCTTTTTGCTTAGCAAGGACAGGATCTTGAATCTCCCTGAGCATAAGCTGTAGCTTTTCATTACCCGGTGGATACTCGTTAATATCCAGAACAAATGCGGCTTCAAAACTATCACCAATCGGAAGCTCACCGTCTTCAATGCAGTTAAAGCAAATGGCATCGAATTTTTTCAGAGGGTCATCTTCCAGAGAAACGGTAAGTTTCAAATGTTTTTCTTTAAGAACCCGAGTATTTATTACCTTAAAACGACCATGAAGGGTCGGCTCCGGAAATTTCTGACCCCATGGGCCCATTTCCCGTATTTCACGAGCCAGTTCCAAACTGAGCGCTTCTGGCCCAACGTTTTTGATGTCAACCTCAATGCTGCCCAGGAGCATTTCATCAGTCACCCCAAGAGCGATTTCTTCATCAAATAGCTGCTTGAAACGCTCAAGATCTTTGAATTTGAGAGAAAGTCCCGCTGCCATTGCATGGCCACCAAACTTCGTGAGGATTTCTGGATGTTTTTTAGAAATATGATCAAGGACATGCTTTAGGTGGACTCCCTCAATCGAGCGCGCACTCCCCTTTACCTCGGATTCAAGCAACAACTGATAGGCTTCTGCTGTCGCTTTTGCATCCCCCTCCGAAGCAATCCGTTCGTAAATCGGACGTTGTTCTTGTGCGGATCCAGCGTCAGTCATGCAGATAATCGGACGATTAATTCTTTCCTTTATTCGCGAGGCAACGATTCCTACAACACCAGGGTGCCAAGAAGGATCATGGATCACCACACCCTTTCGTTCTCTCAACTTGAATTGATCGATGAGCATATTGGCGTCGAATACATGATCCGCCTCAATATCACGCCGCTGTTTGTTCAGATCATCAAGACGTGTAGCCATTTCAAGCGCTTCATCGTAATCAAGGCTAAGCAAGCAATTAATCCCTTGCGTCATGTCCTCGAGACGACCTGCCGCATTAATGCGTGGCCCTACAGCGAATCCGAAATCAGATGCGACAAGTTTGGCCGGGTTTTTATTGGCTACTTCTAGGATAGCCATGATGCCATGCCTTCCATGTCCTGCCCTAATACGCTTAATCCCTGCATCAACAAGGATTCGATTGTTAAAATCCAGGGGAACAACGTCTGCAACCGTTCCCAGAGCAACCAGGTCAATCAAGGGCATGATGTTGGGCTGATCGATGCCCATTTGTTCGAAGTAGCCCACTTTTCTTAGGTATCCACGAAACGCCATGATGGTGTAGAACATGACGCCGCAGCCGGCTAAATCTTTAGAGGGGAAGGGGCAGCCTGTCTGGTTGGGATTAATGATGCAATCAGCAGTGGGCAACTGACCGCCATCTGCCGGCAAGTGATGGTCAGTAATAAGCAATTTGCACGGCCTTTCAAGCTCGGCAACAGCTCTGGCACCGTCAAAGCTGGCGATACCATTGTCAACGGTCACGATTAAATCAGGCTCCAGCTCTGCAGCCAGCTTTACAATTGATGGCGTTAATCCATAGCCGTGAATGACTCGATCCGGAATAATGAAGTGAACATCCTTAAAACCTAGGGCCTTTAGCCCCTCAACGGCAATACTCGTTGATGTGGCACCGTCACAGTCAAAGTCACCGACGATGACAACCTTGCTGCCTGCCAGAAGCTCCTGATGCAACAGTTTGCAGGCATCCTCCATGTTCTTCATCAACCAGGGGTCAACGAGCTTGGACAGACTGTACTCCATCTCATCAATAGCGCTAACCCCACGATTCTGGAGGACGCGATTGATGACTGGATGATGATGGAGATAGGCCTCAACCTGAGGCTTCCTCTCAATAATTGGCTTCAATTGAATACTCATGGTCGTCTGTCTTCCTGGCCCGACTAAATATTCATTATTGAACATAAAAAGGCCCCACCACAAGGGCAGGGCCATCATTTTGCGTAAATTGACGCTTAACTTGAACGTACGGCGTTCAACTGACCAGTCGTGATCGTCGATTTTTCGGTCGTAGTTGCTGCCAAAGCGCGGAGATAGTAGGTCGTTTTCAGCCCCTTGTACCACGCCATTTTGTAGGTTGTATCCAGTTTCTTACCATTTGCTCCTGCAATGTACAGGTTCAGAGATTGCGCTTGGTCGAGCCACTTTTGACGACGACTTGCGCCTTCAATCAGCCATTTTGCTTCAATTTCAAATGATGTTGAGTACAAATCCTTTATCCAATCAGGGATTCTACTAATCTGCTTAACCGATCCATCAAAGAACTTGAGGTCGTTAATCATCACAGCATCCCACAGACCTTCTTTTTTAAGGTCTTCAACCAGATGCGAATTGATGACCGTGAATTCGCCAGAAAGGTTCGATTTTACATAGAGGTTCTGATAAGTGGGCTCAATCGATTGGTTAACGCCTACGATATTCGAAATCGTGGCGGTAGGTGCAATCGCCATAATATTGGAATTTCGCATACCGAGTTTCACTTTTTCTCTCAGCGAAGCCCAATTCAACGTACAGCTTTTATCTTGGTCAATGAACTGACTTCCACGGGCTTCCTCCAGGATCTTAATCGAATCTATCGGAAGAATTCCCTCTGACCAAAACGAGCCGCTAAACGTTTCATAAGAACCCCGCTCCAGTGCCAGTTCATGAGAGGCTTCGATGGCGTAGTAGCTCAACATCTCCATCGATTCGTCTGCAAACTGCACCATTTTTTCTGAGGCAAAAGGCACCTTCATCATATAGAGCGCGTCCTGGAACCCCATCATGCCCAATCCCACAGGCCTGTGCTTGAGGTTGGAAAACTCTGACTGAGGCACCGCGTAGTAGTTAATGTCAATGACGTTGTCCAGCATGCGTACCGCCACCCTGACGGTTCGACGTAGCTTCTCGGAGTCAATCTTGCCATTGACGATGTGATTTGCCAGGTTAACCGATCCCAAGTTGCAGACCGCGATCTCTTCCTTGCTGGTGTTCAGCGTAATCTCAGTACACAGGTTTGAACTGTGAACCACACCCACATGCTGCTGAGGGCTGCGCAGGTTGCACGGATCCTTAAACGTCATCCAAGGATGCCCCGTTTCAAAAAGCATCGTCAGCATTTTGCGCCAGAGATTTGCCGCCTCAACAACCTTATGGTTCTTGATTTCCCCTTTTCTGGCCAATGCCTCATAGGCCTCATAACGATCTTCAAACGCTTTTCCGTACAGGTCGTGAAGATCAGGAACATCCGATGGGCTGAACAGCGTCCAAGTTCCCGAGGTCATCACGCGCTTCATGAACAAATCCGGAATCCAGTTGGCCGTATTCATGTCATGCGTTCGACGGCGATCATCTCCGGTATTTTTACGAAGTTCGAGAAATTCCTCGATGTCCATGTGCCAGGTTTCCAGGTAGGCACAGACCGCACCCTTACGTTTCCCGCCCTGATTCACAGCTACGGCTGTATCGTTGACCACTTTCAGGAAGGGCACGACACCTTGAGACTTGCCATTGGTGCCCTTGATATGAGCCCCCAAGGATCGAACAGGCGTCCAATCATTCCCCAGACCTCCTGCGAACTTGGAAAGCATCGCATTATCGTGGATGGCGTGATAGATCCCTGAAAGGTCATCAGGCACGGTAGTGAGGTAGCAGGACGATAACTGCGACTTGACCGTCCCTGCGTTAAACAGGGTTGGTGTTGAAGACATGTAATCGAAAGAGGAAAGAATTTCATAGAATTCCATCGCTTTCTCAGTCGGATTATCTTCCCGGAGGGAAAGGCCCATAGCCACACGCATGAAAAACACCTGAGGACGCTCATAACGAACATCATTATCATGCTGAAAATACCGGTCATACAGCGTCTGAATGCCCAGGAATGTGAACTGAAGATCGCGCTCTTCTTTGAGCGCGGCTGACAGCGTCTTGAGGTCAAACCGACCATCGATAAGGGCAGGATCCAACATTCCGACCTTAACGCCATGAGTTAGAGATCTCTGAAGATCTTCGGCGTATCCGGCCTTGGGGCCGATGTTGAGAAGATTCCTCGACTCTTGCTTAAGCTCTTTCAGGAGGAGGCGCGCCGTAACGAAGGAATACTCAGGCTCAGTCTCGATGCGCGTACGCGTTGTAATGCGCAAGGTTTCCTGGACTTCCCTCCAGGTAACTCCTTCATGCAGGTTGCGTATTGCTTCTTTCGCAATAGCTTCTGCTTTTACATTTTTTAGGCCACGGCACGCCTCTTTGAGATGAGCTACAAGACCACTCAGGGTGATGGGGTGCTTATCACCCTTTTCGTCCTTGTAGTGAATTTGTGGAAGACTAGCTTCAGCAGCACGAATCCTGGCACGCTCTTCACGGTAGAGGATATAGGCACGTGCGACCTTATGCTCACCCGAAACCATCAGGCCCTCTTCGACCATGTCCTGAATCGACTCAACCCCGACCGATTCAAGGTTTCTACTTTTTTCGATAATTTTGGCGATGATTTGATCAACGACATGAAGGACTCGCTGAGAATGCCTGGCCTGGTCGCCCTCAACGTCAATGAACGCCTTCAGAATGGCGTTGCTGATGTTTTCCTGGTTAAGTGGAGCAATCGCTCCGTTTCTTTTAATAACGGTTATCATTACCCTGCCTTTTTAGTAGTGCCAGGCAAGCCCCATGGCTTGCTGGGAAATTTTGGTCTGACTGACAATATATCACTATCGTTCGGGTGCAGCGCAAGCCCATTCGCTGAGGGTGAAAAATCCGTTTCATTAGCCAAAAAACACTCAAGACATTAAGTTGAATTCTTAATTGAGCAGCCACTGACTAATAATTGCATGACTTCTTGATTTAATGAATGACCGGGCTTTATTTTTATATGTATAGTAAAAGAAGAATGCTAATTAATTAAAGGAAGCATGGCTGGAATGAAGAATAGGCAACATGGCAAAATTATTAGTTTCGACGACTGCCAGCGCCAATTTACTCTTTCGCGGGAGGGGTATCTTCATTCCTTTAGAATTGTTGAAATGCTTACTGAAAACATGGCGCTTATGCTATCAACGCGAGATGTAAAAGCACCCAGCCTTGCAGGGTATAGGATATTTTCAGAAGAGAATAAGGATGTCTTTTTAAGAGCCCATCTTTCCGATGGGGTTTTAGTTGAAGAAGGAGCCGAATATTTTTGTTCTTATGATGTGATGGTAGACGACATAGCTCACCTTCGGATTTATTCTGCGGTTGAGGAGAAGAAGTGGGTTGCTGATAAGCCAGTAATGAAAATGCTCGCCTCATGGCGAATGAAATTTCTGGGGAGAACTGGGGCAAACAAGCTGTACAAGGCTTATGGTGAACAGTCATTTATGATGATAAAACACAAGCCTGATGAGGTCTCTCAGCTCCTCCAATTAAACAAGTATAGAATGCTTGTTCTTCAGAACGAAGTGAATGCTTTGCATGATAACTGGCACATGCTGAACTTCTTTCTTTCGAAAGATTTCAGCATAGTTGAGTCAGAAATGCTGGTGGACGTACTAAAGTCTAAAATAAAAAACGAATCCACAAATCCGTTCTCAATTCTGGCCTCTCGCTCAATAAGTAAAGATCTTCAGCATCGTTTTTTTACTGCTATGGGAGTCTATACAAGATTTAAACATGACCCTGAAGGGGTGCTGAGTGATCTGTATGACATGAGGATGAAAAAGACAGGGGAAACAGCGTTATTGCTTTCAGAAGCCATTGAAATCGGCAGTCAAGAGCTTAGACAGGATAAGGCAAAAATCGAGCGAATTATCCACAAAATGATCAAAGAGGGATCCGCTAATTATAGGCACATCTACGGAGAGGATACGATTTCTACTGGACAGATGATGCAAATTGACACGCTGTTGGCGGAAAGTTTTGCTGTGCGAATGGATGAAGCCAATGCTCAGAACGAAGACTGGGTAGAGAAGTTTGATGTTTGCACTTCGAGTGATGGAAGCGTATTTGAATTGAACGATGATCAAAAAGTAGCAATTCAGACCGCTGTAAGCTTGCCCACAAGTGGGATTACGGGTGGCCCAGGTACTGGCAAATCGACAAGCATTAAGACGCTCATTCATGAAATAGAGAAACTAAGCCCTACCGGCAGAATATTTCTAGCGGCTCCTACAGGAAAAGCGGCCAGAAGGATGAAGGATCTTACCGGAAAACCCTGTATGACCCTGCATAAAATGCTTGGCATGAGTCCTGACAGCAGTCCTGTATTAGCCTCATTCTCTGAAAATGATACCCTTATTTTAGACGAATGCTCATTAATGGATGTCTATTTGCTTGCCGCAGCGATTAAGCATACAGGATCCAGGGGTAGGGTTGTATTGATAGGGGATCCTGATCAGCTGGATTCGATTGATACAGGTTCGGCACTGAATGATCTAATACTCAGCAGGCACATTACTATAGCTGTCTTGAGCGAAGTTCAGCGACAATCTAAAAAAAGCAACATTGTAAATGGATCATATGCAATTCGTAACGGCCAACTTCCTGACTTTTCTGCTCCAAGTAGCGACCTTCATCTTATTGAGGCCAATTCCCCATCAGAAGTTTCACATCAAATAGAGCGGTTGGTTAAAGATGTTATTCCAAAAAAGTTTGGATTTAACCTGAATGAGATTCAGGTGTTAGCCGCAATGCGAAAAGGCGAAGCTGGTATCAATCGGCTCAACGAGCTATTGAAGCTGCACTTGAATCCTCACTCTAAAGACAGTAATACATTATCTCGCGCCCTTGGTAATCAGATTTATCATATTGGCGACAGGGTCATGCAGCTCAAAAACAGATACGACCTAGATATTCAAAATGGAGAAGTTGGAGAAATCATCGATTTCGATGAAGCGAAGTGCAAAGTCATACTCAAAACAGATGATCGCACCATTGCGCTTCCTTATGATAATTACCAATTCATGACGCACGCTTGGAGTATTTCGATCCACAAAAGCCAGGGTTCCGAATACCCTTGCGTAATTATAAGCTTGCCCGAAGACCATCAATTTATGCTGAACAGGAAGTCCCTATACACAGCTATAACCAGAGGAAAAAACCAAGTATTTATTGTTGGCTCCAAAAGAACACTTGAACTTGCCATAAATGACGGCAAAATGAATACCGGCGAGGCCCTACCTAACTTTGCAAACAAAAAGAGGCTGACACATCTACCTTTTCTTCTCTCCGAGCAGATATGTTTAAGATCAAAACACCCTGCTTTGCAAAAAATGGCTAGAGATAGCTTATTGGTAAGCCCTCCGGAACCAGTTCATAAGACGCGAGCTGAATCAATAATCGTCCCATTTTAGGAGGAATCGAGGGGCATTAGGCGAAAAAACATGTCTCATATAGATTGGGTCAAAGTTGCAGTTTTTGGCATTTTTCCGACAATAATTGTTCTCGATTTCATTTTCACTCGATTATCCAGACGAGGTAAAAAGAAAAAATTCCTCAAAATCAAGTCCAAAGGCTACGGCGGCTTAAAATCTATGACCTGGCAGGATTTTGAACGCTTTTGTGGTCTTTATTTTGAGCTGCAAGGATACAAGGTCAAACTTTGCGGCCTGGGTGGCGCAGACGGTGGCATCGACCTTTTGCTCAGAAAGAGATGGAAAACGACACTTGTGCAATGCAAGCACTGGAAGGCGAATGTGGGCGTCACTACAGTTAGGGAAATGTACGGAATCATGCACGCGAATAATTATGATGCCGTGATCATTGCAGCACTTAATGGCTTTACCAAAGAAGCAAAGGATTGGGCAAAAGGAAAGCCAATCAAACTTATTCGTGGAATTGAGATGGTAAAATGAGCACGTCCAATTAATTAAACCTTTCTTATTCGGTCTATTCGTAGATTGAGGGTATAGCCTAACGTGAGGCTATACCCTTCCCTCGCTTATCAAGCGAGCTGTAAAACTAAGCTTAGGCCAGCCAAAACTGCCACAGTAGAGACGATGATCATCATCGTTTTCATCTGACCATTTTCCGATTTTACTGAAGCATATTTACCATTCAAATCCTGAAGTTGATCTGACAATCTCCTGAAATGCTCACTCCCCATTTGCTTCATTTGCTGGAATTTTCCGCGCAGCTCAACATTTGAGATCTTATATTTGTCACGTTCCACCATAGCCACCGCTAGTTGGCTTGAGAGACTATCGATTTCCTGCCTTCTCATCTCCAAGCGCTCATGCAATACGGCAAACTCGGTCGTTCCGACTTTGTCCTCTACGACTTCTAGAATTTTTTGCTCAAACACCTTGATTTGAGCACCCATTTTTTCAATGGTATCCAGGTGAGCTGCGTTTTCAGCCTCCTGTTGCTCAACTCTTAGCTTCGATTTCTCCAATTGATCGTTAATATCAAGGAGCTGACTTCTGAGGGATGATTCGCTCTGACGAGCAGCCTCAAGCTTAACCATTTGCTCATTAAACAGACCAACCTCAATGAGCTCACCAGAATCGATTCTGCTATTCAAGGCATTGAGAGAAAGCTCCGCCTCTTTGCGGCTCGCCTCTGCCAGATCCAAATTTACCTTAAGATCCTTTTTGGCTTCCTCAAGACGATTATTGAATTCACTTTCAATTCTTGAAGACTCAATTTTAATCCTCTCGAGGGAATCTTTTTCGCTCGCTTCTAGCTTCACAGCCAATTCACGCGTCATCGCTTGGATCTTTGAAGCACTTTCCTGCATCAATGCGGTGCGAGCTTGTTTTAATTCGTTATTTTCAGATTTCTCCCTGTTGATGTCCCGCAGCAAATCTTTTTGACTTTCTTGCAGAGAATCAATGCGAGACTGAAGATCTTTTCGAATTTGTGCGATAGATTCGGTAAGAGCCTTTTCCTTTGCGCCATGAAACTCAGAAGCATCTACTGGCATGCGGCCAATAATTTGAATTGAGTCCGCTACCTGGTCGATTATTTCTTGGTAATTTGACTCGTTTATTGAGTATTTTTGCTTGTAAACCAGGCCTTTAATCTTATTTTTGAAGTCAGCCCAATCAAGAGCGAGTCCATCTTGAGACTCAGGTTTACTAACCAGAGATTCGACACTTTTATGGCCCAGCTGTGCAGCATGACTTGAAGCGGCAGGCAGAACCAGATCGGCCAGCAAAGCTTCTGAAATGCTTAGCCCGCATAGAGCAATCACTTGCTGAACCTGAAGATCCCATGACAACATTGGTATACAATGGCGCGAAGCTTCAACTTCTACACGAGACAGGGAGTTAGCGCGATGCGCATTTAGCGATACAACAGGCTGCTTAATTGTTGATTCCACGTTGTGGCTCCAATATAGGATGTTCTCATGGCTAAGTTTTATATATTAATAATCATTAGTAGTCAAGGTATTAAAAGCAATGAATATTAATATCTCTGAAATGAATGCAACACTAAAGTCAGTGTTTGGTTTTGATGATTTTCGTGATTTACAGAAGCCAATTGTAACATCTGTAATGTCCGGTAAAGATAGCCTTTCTATTCTCAAAACCTCTGGAGGGAAAAGTCTTTGCTATCAAATGCCAGCCATTTACCGTGGCGGGACAACCCTGGTGATAAGCCCACTCATTTCGCTGATGAAAGACCAGGTCGACGGACTAACGAACCGAGGTGTTCCCGCATCATTTGTTAACTCCAGTCTAACCTCTCAGGAGATGAACGAACGTTACAGGAAACTTTCCCGTGGGGAATATACCCTTTTTTATGTATCCCCTGAACGTTTTATGGATGAATCCTTTGTTGGCGCTCTAGTGCGCTCACCCTTGCATACTATTGCTATTGATGAAGCCCACTGCGCCTCTCAGTGGGGCCATGACTTTCGTCCAAGTTATGCTCGTCTTGGAGAGTATATAGATCGACTTGATGATCACCTTAGCAAACGAGTTGGTCATAGAATCCAACGTATAGCGTTTACTGCAACCGCAACGGCGAGGGTTCAGGAGGACATCATCAAGATGCTTCGCCTTACCGATCCTGATAAACATATTCAGGATTTCGATAGAGAAAATCTTTCCTATTCTGTTGTGCTTTCCAGGAAGCCTGACAGGTCTTCCGAAATAATTCAGGCACTAGAAGAACACAAGGGCGATTGCACAATTATTTATTGTGTGACAGTAAAAGAGGTGGAAAGACTCTACTCTCACTTAAGCTCGCAAGGTTTTAATGTTGATCGCTACCACGGTCGACTGGAGAATGAAGAGAAAAGCAGAGTTCAGGACGATTTTATCGCAGGGAATATCCAGATATTGGTTTCCACCAGTGCATTTGGAATGGGTGTAGACAAGGCAGACGTGCGCCTGGTTTTGCATGCACAAATGCCAGGATCTCTCGAGGCTTGGTATCAGGAGGCTGGACGAGCTGGTCGAGATGGCAAGCCATCTAAGGCGATTCTTTTCTATCACGAAAACGACAAAAACATTCACAAGTTTTTTATTGGAGCAGCAAGTCCTGACATTACAAAAATAGAACCTATCAAGGACATGATTTACCGCATGCTTAAAAATGGTGCAGCAGGCCTTGATCCTAAAATAATCAGCTTGAACTGTTCACGCCAAATTGCAGTTATTAACTCAGTTATGCCTTCTAATGGCCTCCCATTAACAGAAATATCTGTTAATGATGTACGGGCGACTATTAACCTCTTAGTGAATCAAGGGGAAATTGAAGAGTTTGATACAATGTATCAAATATCTAACTGGCAACCTGCTGTCGAATACGTTTGGGTTGATGAGGTTAAGAGACACAATTGGCTAAAATTTAATGCTATGTGCTCATGGTGTGAAACTAATCTGTGCAGAAGATGGCAGATATTGCGTTACTTTGACGAACGCAAGGCCCATTATCGATGTGGAAATTGCGATAATTGCCAAAGAGAGGCTCTTTCAAAACTGAAGCATACGCTTCCAGAAAAAACCGTACGTCCCTCAACGCTTATGGCACTAGCCAATGCGATATCCTCTGTTGAAAAAACGCCATCACGATGGGTTCATGTCCTCCTTGGGACACTGCCCGTTTCAGAATTAACCCCTCATGAAACTGAAGTTTCAGGTCGATTTGCTTGGCATGCAGTAGCTGATCTAAGGCGTTGGAGGAATATGTTGATCGATAATGAGTTTTTAAGTGATCAGCATTCGATAACTGAAAAAGGACAGGCCTGGATCTCGGGTAAACTCACAATTCCTGACGCCTCAGCCCCTAAACAATCCGATCCATCTAATGAAGTCAGTCTTCAAACAGTAAATTTAAGAATGAAGGCGCTGAGATCCTGGAGAAAGACCACTGCCTATCGGCAAGATATTTCTGAAATATCTATCTCAACTGAAGCTCAATTGAAAAAGATAGCCTCTTTGCCCTCAATATCCATTGAATCGCTTACCAATTCAGGATTTTCGTCTGGCTGGGTTAGTCAACACGCCGAAACGATGCTAAAAATTTTAAAAAAAATAGAAGAGACTCCCTCCAATGACCTTTAAAACCTTCGCTGGAATAGGTGCATTCAACCTGCCCAAATCTCAAGAATTCATACTGGGGACTATACTGGGGAAAATTAGTCATAAACTGTGCCTGGAGCACGGATGGTTAATGACCTGCGGGAATACTGAAAGCGGATGCGGATATTACTTCAAGAAAGGATTGCCTTCATCATCCAGAAAAATGAAACCGTTTTTTGATGCCGAGAGCATGGATCCTGATCTACTTGAAAAAGCCAGGGAAATATTGATAGAAAAGAATATATATACAGTAACCCCTCGATTTGTATCAGCCAATAAACAGCAGCGCCAACATCTCGACCCGAGAGAATTCAAGATTGCCCATGCTCATTACCTATGTGTTTTTCAGATACTCCAAGAAAAACTCATCGACCCTGTAAAAATGGTTATCTGCTGGACACCTGACGGAGCAGTAGGCAAAAAAGAGTACACAGCGGGTGTCACAGGCTTAACAGGGATTGCGATAAAACTGGCCGAAGCCTATGACATCCCTGTTTTCAATCTTCAGAGAAATGACCATCTGAAGCGCGTATGCGATTTCATAGGAGAACCTATTCCTTCACCATAAAGGACGGGGTTTAAAGCGCCAATCAAATGAACTATTTTTAAGACTTTTCGTCAGCGAAAAATATCTCTCCTGTTTCTTCATATCCACGCCAGGTTGATGGGGATATGTAAATCGATGAGGCGGTTGCACACGCACTCAGTAGGAAAGCTACCGAAATTCCAATTAATAGCTTAATCAATCCTGCTCGTTCCCAATCTCACTCTCTCGGTGTTTAGCCAATACTTGAAATTCTACAGCACCACCTATTGGTGCCATGTAATCCTGACCCTTAGCATCTCTTAAACGAACTGGTGCATCAGGGGAGCTTACATCCAATCCTAATAGAGTCCATGTCCTTCCTTCCTGATCAAGCACAATGTCTCCAGGCTCTATTGCAGCGCCAACACCTAAGGCTGAAGCATGTAGAGCCCAGTTTTTAGCCCAATTAGAAGCTGGATTCTCTTCATATACTGATAATCGCCAATGAAGCAACCCTGTTTCCCTGCTTGCGTGGCCTTGCGGCAACCACACCTCGTGTTTTTCAGCAAGAGCTGTTAATACCTCCTCAGCCTCATGATAAAACGCTGTTAACCTATGCATATCAACCCTGCCTGCCTGGAGCGTGTGAGCTGGTTCTTTCGTGAACCTTGTCTATAAAGTCGCTTATTCTGTGCTGCCAATATTTGCTTTCAGTATTTCCAAACAAGCAGCGATCAAAATTCATTCCAGTTCTTTCTTCAAATCGATCTTTTTGCCAACTACTGATCTCAACATAGGGTGCTTCGGAGGAAGGCCCTATTCTGCAAACTAGAATTGGCTTGTTGTCTGGGCCAATGGGCGACTTGCCTTCAACCATCCTTCTCTTACTGGTTGAAGAAATAGTTCTCTCTGGCTTTAAAGTGTTATATGTTTCGAAGCCATTAAAATCAACAATCGGATAATCAGTCTCGGAAAGCTGAACCCTGTCCAAGTCGAACAATGTGTTTTGTTGGTATATGTTATGGCTTACCCCAGAAAAGCGAGTCGCCGTATTCCACTCATAAGGCTTTTCAGGGTACGACCAGCGCAACAAGTTTAATCCAACCTCCCCCCACTTTTCACCATATTCTTCTTGGTAATTATAACTTGACCACACTGCCATGATTTTTCGAGCAGCGCTATCCGAGTAGATCATTCTTGCGTATGTTCTTTCCTTCGCAGTGTGATTCTCATACTTAGCAAGATGCACAAGATCGTTCCTTATTGCGATTTCCTCAAGAACACTTGCATTGGCATGAGAGTTAAAAGCACATATAAAAAACGAAAAGGCCATTAGTTTTTTAATCATTATCATTACTCTCCCTGATGGCAATCAACATCTGGGTAATTCTCGACATCGATCTTGCCACCCGGTTCGAATAATCAACAAACCTTTTATCTCTTTGTAAGTAAATGTTATTGGCCACTGAGAAAAAAGATATCTCCCCACCTACAACCAAAATCTCATTAAATTCCTGAGTTTTAATGGTGTCATCAATCTTAGAAAACGAATTTATATATGACGGATTAAAATGATCAACACTGTTCAAGTGCTTATATATGACACTCACTTTCCCTTCATGAGGACGCTTTAATGCATCCAGCCACTCAGCAATTCCAAGCGCTAAAAAACCTGGCGCTGGAGCAAGAGATATAATTTGTATATCTAGCCCATCCATATTCGCTTCAGCTAGAGCAATCTTTAGCTTTGAGTGAATCCCATTATTCGAGCCATATGAATTTAAATCTTGATTTTTATTGTTTTTAAGCTGGGTGCCCATGCTTACTCTCCAAATGATTTATGCAATATAAACCATCGATAATTTAAAATCAAAGCGTGCTATTGATTAAGCTCTCCACCGAGAGCTGATAGCAAATCTCCCACCAAAACTCTGATCTCATTACTCATAAGCACAAGTGTTTTATCTATTTCACCCAGGGGCCCGTCTACATTAGCCAACTCTTGCTCAATTACTGAACCATCTAAACTAAATTCCCTAATCATTAAGTCATAATTAAGAATGAACGAAGACCTAGATCCTGCATCAAGGGCAATTGATACAACGTTTAAATCAGAATGGAGGTAATCTCTTAGATGCTTATCTTCAAGTGATCTGTTGCGGTATTTAATCGCGCCCTCCCCGTCAAAAATTTCGCACTTACTGCCAATCTTAAAGGGATGTGGCGCTTTTCCCAGCTTCACCCATAGACTAAGCGCTTCAACTATATTATCTTGCACCATTAAGGGTACTATTTTGCAGCTTGCGTGAATATTACTTAAGGTTTGTGCTATTCCATCAGCGACCTTTGGTGAGCTTGAATTAACCACCAATATATTTGACTTGGTATCTATATAAGACCAAACCTCACTTACCCTACAAAATGCCTTTGGGATTAAGGAATTGCGAACAGTCTCCCTTAAGGCCTTCTTTTCATCTCCTTTTATTTTACGTTTTTCAGACTCCTCCTTGGTCTTCAAAACTCCTTTGAAAGCCGACTTCACAACAGAAGGAGGCAGAATTCTCTCCTCAATCAACAAACAAAATAAATGGACAGCACCACTGCTGAACATATATTTATCCATCCCAAAAACCTTTCCAAAGCCAACCGATTTCTCTTGATTTGGCAAAGTCTGCTGAAATGAATTTTTGGAAAGAAAATTAGCGAGCTGATTGGAATCAAAACTTCCGCTGACCCTGAATATATTCAGATTTTTGAAGATCATGAGAATTCCCACTTTATTGACCCATAGCCTGGGTTCTTTTTTGTCAATATACACCTATTTGTAACAAATGCACTGTTGCCCTGCAGCCATTTTTGGCATAAATTGTCCGCCCGGTACTGCCTAAGGTACTTGTGATTGTGACTGAGTCCATGACGTGAGCATTCCATCTCCCATCCCATCACCCGCATTTAGAGAACATTTATGGCAAAACCATCAGAGGTTGGCCAGACGGGTCGTCGCTGAATACTGCATGCGTGAAGATTTGAAAGAGGAAGCTTCACAAGAGGTTCAGCTCGCCTTATGGGAGGCCAGCAACGCCTGGAGCGAGCAGCTTAAAGACACTTTCACTCACTATGCATGGCTTGTAATGCGAAGAAAGCTTCTTTTCTTTCTCACGCAAAAGGCAAGTGATCGCCCTCGGCTGTCTCGTAGAGAGCAAGAGGTAATGAACGCACTACGAAGAAATCTAGAAGCAGGACAGCTCATTTCTTGCAAAACAATTGATGAGTTAAGCCAGGAAAGTGGAATCTCACGGTTCCGGCTCACTCAACTTGTGAGCTTTTGGTATGCATCCCACCTTTCCCTGACTGCAACGAGCATGATTCAGCTCGAAGAATTGGCGAGTGATGAAGATAGAGAGCAAAATGAAAAAGCCTTACTGCTTCTAGAAATCAGTATCAAAGAACTGCCCGAGCGAGAACAGGAAATTATTATTCAGCGCTTTCTAAGCGATCCCAAAAAGACCCTTGCAGACCTATCATCTGTGCTTGGTGTTTCAATTGAGCGAGTTAGACAGCTCGAGGCAAATGCACTAAGGAAGCTGAAGAAAAGTTTGGAAAAATTCAAGGCAGAATGATAAGCGCCTGAGAATTCAGGCGCTAGAATTGAATCACAGTAAAGACAACAGTTCTTTTTGTGGAATATACTCTTCTGGTTGTTTATCAAGAATCTCTTCAGAATCATAATCTTCAGATTTTGACAGCAATTCTTTGTAAATTTGCGTGAAACCGTCTTCTACATTTTGTGATGAAACTGTTACCCGAGGATCATTTGCTTTACTCAGGCCTCTTGCTTTTTTAATCAATGGGTGAAGCTCAACTGACCCCAAGTTGGTAAACATAAGCGACCATGCCTCATCAACCAGTGGAGCCTTCATCCTTACTGCCAAAATTGCATCACAAAATTGATCGATAGTGGGCGGGAAGTTTCTGAACAATGCAGTTGCGGACAGCCTTCTAAGTGCCTCACTGATTTCCTCTGAACTGGCTTGAATCTTTTCGAAGGCATTTACCCACACACGCTCTTTAGTCAATAAACTCAAATTCGTGTCGCCATTCCAGTTTTTATTGTAACTATGTGAGTAAACAGAATTAAGCTTAAACCATTCTGTGCTTATGCTTTTGGCGTATTCATTTATTGGATAAGCCTTAACAAGATTAGACAGCTGAACTACAGCTTCAAGCGTAGGAGGATATTCAGAAAATGGCGCAAGACCATTCATCAGCCACATCCTCACAGAATTCAGTGTAGATTCATCAATATTGCACTTGGTTAGCCCAACGGCCATGGTTGCTTCAAAATCAGCGGCACTCCCGTAGGAAGACTTGATCAGAGCAAGTCCATACCGTGCTTGCATTTGAGAAACGAAACGATTGCATTCTTTCATCATTTCTTTGCTAGGAGTATTCATTAATAGTCATCCATTCTCTGAGCAATCATTTGCGCTTTTTCTGCATCTGTCTTTTCAATCATGACCCTGTCTGGATTTTTCTTTAACCATTGCCGAATCCAAAAGGGGAATCTAGGCATAGTAGGCCTGTGCTTATGTGAATGTTTTAAATCATCAAACATGATAGCCAAACACGAATCTATGCAAATTCCAGGGAATTCAACTGAAAGCTTATCTTTTATCCCCTTGTCTGGCCTATAAATGTGGCCGCTAATTCCATAAGACGAACAAGGCAGCCAGCCAGTATAACCTTCTTCAAGAGCATGCTTTATCAGATTTGCTGGAATTTTTTCAGTGACCTCACTGATTAGCGAGGGGTTGGCTTTTGCAAGTGTTAGGGCCTTCGCCCTGTCTATTTCAGTTCCAAGCTTTACTGATGCCAATGCTGTGCGCTTCTTTTTAGCAGATATGGATTTTGATGCAGACTGAATGTTCGTACATTTCAAAACGCTTTGACGCAAACCCTGCTCTATTGTCCAAAATTTAGTAGCCTCAACCAGGTCAATTACTGACCATATTTTAGACTCTTCCAGCTTCCATTCTTTCGCCCACGTTTCCACTTGCAGATCAATCTCACCTGCAGGACTTGCATTGAACAGAAGATCTGACAGTTCTCGCAGAATTGATCTATCCTGGAAATCCATGGATAGCTTTTTGATAAGGGCCTTTACTTCATCCATCGTGGATTTTCGCCTTTATAGAGTATCAACAACTGGTCTTTACAAAGCTATTGACATACAATTAATAATTGAATTATCACCTTGGAGTATACGTCTTTTGATGGAAATTGACAAGCAGGCTTTTGGGGCTGACGAGGCGATTGTCCTCTTTCCTAGAAGCTACAATAAGCGTGGAGATGAGCGCCTGCACTCCGTTCAGGGCGTTACCCTTGATGGCAAGGATGTCAATATCAAGCTTCGTATAGATCCTTCAATGATGGGAAAGGAAAGCGCCCCTAGCATATCTGAATTTTCACGAGAGGACGTTAAAGCAAAGAATCCGTGTCTCGCTTTTCCAGAAAATGGGCCGGGTAACCGTGAAGGAATACTTCTGCTCACTGGATGTGAAGAGGATGGAGATAAGAACCGTAAAGGGCTTCAATCTTACACCGCCAGATGGGCCTACGTCCTAGCCTCCCATTCGGATTCCCCAGAGCCCGTATTTGGATTGGGTCGTGTGGTCATGATTGCAGATTCACACGCTGCAAAGCGAATACACGCAGAACTATCCAGCCTCGAAAGCAATAAGCCTGAAGGCTGGGAAGCACTGGCGGAGCATCGTCGTAAAGCATTAAACGACCCCATGCTGTTTTCCTATTACGGACAAATTTATGAGACAGCAGAGGAGTCCACGCTTGATAGCAACGAGTCTCTTATCGAGTTTGCCAGGGCTACTTTTGTGAAATATACAGCAGGAGGCGTAGTTGGAGGAATCCTGATTCGGCTCCTGGATGGCTCCGGTAATCTTATACCAGGTTTCAGCGCTGAGGTGTTTCCACGCTGGTTGAGAAACGATCAGTATCAGGATGCTGAAGATGTGTTGAACTGGTTTTTCAGGTCTAACTCGAAAAGAATTCAAGAGTCCGGCAGCCAGAAGTTTTTGGCCATGCCAATCAAGCGTTATTCATGCGGGCCCTCATTTAAGAACTATTATTTTCTAAAAAAACCCGAAGAAAATCTTCAAAAAATTCGGAAACGTTTTTTAATCAACAATGAACCCACCGTTTGTAATGTAGCCTTTGCATTGACTCGTCGCGAAGATAACGGAGACAGCTTCCTGTCTAAGTATTACACGCTGAGCAATCCTATTAGCTCTGTTTCCCTCATCGGGCATGTCATAGAGGAGGGTGATCCAGCACCCGATTTGACTGAAGGAGTCTTTTCTAATGAGTCCAGGCTTATAACCGGACTGAGCTCGAAATCAGCGCTTTCTTTTCCAGCGTGGTATGAGCCTCAATTTATCAACGAAATCGAAATTCATGTCGAGACGGACTTAGACCTACATACAGAGCTTTCAGAAGATACTGATGATCTTTCAGAACTTTTTTCTGGTCTCTCAGATGACGAGGTTCAGCAGAGTGGAAACGAATCTGCTGATCAGCCTATAACGGATGATCACAATATAACAAGCGCGCAAGAGCCTGTTTCTGCAGAGAATGAAGACATCATCAATCCAGTAGCTCAGGGTGAAATTGTTGATGACTTAATGCTAAAGGATTCTTCAAGTGAAGGCTCCTTAGAAGCCGCTAATGAATCACCATCAACCGATGACGAAAAGGCTCAAGAATCTGATAAAAAACCGATGACTGCGATGGAAAAATTCTTGAAAGAAAAAGGCCTCCTTTAAGGAGGCCGCACCTAAGGCTCGCGATTAAAATCCTTATCGTTACCAATCGGTTTAAAAAAGTCCGCTCCGACCGACACCGCCATTCCTGCTTTTCTCCATGAACTGTTTTCTCTTTCAAGCTTTTGGCTTATTTCTACGTATTCATGGTAATCCTCTGGATCAATTCCAGCATAAATAGCAACTTCCCTGCTCTCCTGCAGCTGCTTGGTCAATATGTTGGATTTCAACGCGCTCTCTGCAGTACGGTATGAATAAGTAACCTTCCCCTCATTCTTTTCTAGCCAGAACTTAGCCGTCACAACCCGCTGTCCAGCATATGTTTCAACGAATTGAGCAGGCTCGCCCTCAGCTCTTGGCCTAATAAATACTCCACGAGCTCCGTCGCGACGATTCATCGCGTTGCCCTTTTCAATTATGTTGATGAAGGCCTTCAATCCATCTTCCTTCGGGGTTTTCATAACCATCAACGTTACGTCATGTTTTTTAGGCATAACTGGAATTACGTTCTCACCCACCTTGATCAAATGACCACTGACCAGAGAAACAGGGGATCCTTCAACCTTATCACCGATTGTATATCTACCCAGCTGTGTCATTTTTTCGTCTAAAACCAGGTAAGTGTTGTCTTTGATAAGCTTTCTAGCGTGCAGGTTATGGTTGATACCACGACCTATCAAGACACTCCACTCTCCTATGATCAATACACCGAAATCGTCTTTTATCGGCATGAAATCACCCTTCATCGTTCTGACTGGGGTGTGAATACTGACCTCTCGGGTTGTTCCGTCGCGCCTATAAATAACGTATTTGTCATCACCACTAGGCTCGGCTTCCCAACCTTTCTGTAGATTGCCGGGAAACTCGTAGACCATTTGTATGGCCTTGGCTGCTAGGCTGTCTTTAGATTTGGCTACCATGGTAATCACTCGAAAATTTCATATACTCCTACTATGAAGGCTGATCTTAAGCCCAATCAAGCGAAAATACTAAAAATTGTCAATTTACGGATAATATTCTATTGACACAGCCCTTTTCGCCAATATAATCCGAACAAACGCAGGCTGGAAAAACCTCGTTGATCCAACCATATAAACGTAACGGAGAATATCCATGAGCAAAAAAGCACTGGTCGATTTCATTTCTACTGACACTGGCCTGAGCAAAAAGGACGTTACCAGCATTCTCGATAGCCTTCCCAATGCTATTGAGTCCCAGGTAAAGGCTGAAGGCCGCGCCGTCCTGAACAATGTCTGCTCCTTCAAGCTCGTTCACAAACCAGCTCGCGTTGGCCGCAACCCACAGACTGGCGAAGCCCTGCAAATTCCAGAGCGTGATGTGATCAAGATCACCCCTGTAGGCAGTCTGAAAAAATCGGTTTAATTCTACCGGTCAGATAAAAGCCCCCATTACTTGGGGGCTTTTTGTTTCTGCATTTTGATATCATTATTTTCTTGCATATTGACAACTACCATGTTTTCATTATAAAAACTTCAAAAGGATTGTTTGGTGATTACATACAGTCTCAATTTAAATGAATTGCTTTTGCTAAAAGACGAGCTTTTACGTTCATATTCTAATGTATTGATAAACGACCACTCTATGCACGGCATCAAACCTGAGCTTATACATGCTCATCAGGAATTTATTAAGAATATATATAAGCTTAAAATTGATGACATTGAGAGTCGCATTAAAATTGAAAAATCCATGCGCTATGAGCTGGCAGCAATCAATAAAACAAGATTCAATTTGGAAGGAGCCGATACAAATTTGGATTCGTTAGGAGCTGACTCTTCAAATGATATTTCCATGCTTGAGCAACAGCGCTCAATTATTTATTCGAAACTATTAAAAGCTCATAAACGCTTAGTATTAGAAAAATCCTCAGGCGATCAGGGATCAGCAAATCAGCCCAACTTGATTAATAAGCTGCTTGATTATATTGATCGTCAAGAAAGGAAAATACTATCGATCAGGAAAAGCCTCTATTTTCTATATGGCAAATTACCCATAAGAAAAACTTATCTGATTGCATTGCAGAATGATTTCTCTGATAAATCCGTAAGAAATAGGGTTTCAAAATATCATCTTTCTCGTCGAAAAAATCAGCCCAGGTTTGGTGCAAGCAGCTATTAATCTGCTTGCACCAAGCGCATTCACCCTGTCTTTTTCGAAACGTGAAAAAAGTTTGAAACCATCTCCTCAAGTTCGTCCAGCTTATCTTTACTCAGCTCAGACTTGTCGACAATGATTCGAAACTCAGAAGGCGTTTTTACCAGCAACCCTACCCGTGCTCCCTCAATATTAAGATCATGCTCTTGATTAACCTTCTCACGGTTTCTTGACTTTTTGCTTACATATTTGGACTTGATGCGTTTTACGATGTCGCCTCTATTCCTGATTTCCTTTTTAAGATACATTTCCATGTACCTAATAAAGTCTTCAGTTAATCCTTCAGGAATCTCAGAGCCAAAATCTTTATAGATTTTAGCCACTTCCTGGGCGTCATTTCTCTGGAGCGCAGATGGATTCATGGCCATAAACTCTTTGAGCTCAGCCGGAAAAGCACCAAAACACCTGATTTTATAATAATCCGGTACTGATATCCCCATCCTAGAAGTAATTTCTGCGACTGGCCTATCTATTTCTATAAGATGCTGGATTCCAATCCATTTCTCATAATCATAAGCAGCCTCGCGGTTGCTGTTTTCTGACAGGCAGATATAGCGCATTTCAAGGTCAGAAACATCACGAACAACAGCATCAACCAATTTTTCTTCGGTTCCTAGAGCAGCTCTCCAACGCCGCTCACCAAAGATAATTTGGTATCTATCGCCGTTCTTTCGAACACCAATGGGCTGATTCTGCCCATTAAGCTCCATTGAGATGCGGAGCTCATCAATCTTATCCTGCTCAAATCGAGTTCTATGCTGATAGGGATTAGGGTCAATCGACGTGGCATGTAGCCTTACAATTACCTCACCCTCTTGAATATCGGGCGCAGTAGGCTCACTCAGCTTCATGTATTCATCAGCACTTGCGACTGCCAAAGCAAGACGACTCGAGGATTTTGAGCCCAGTTTTGCATTCAACTGAGCCTTAAGGTCTTCGTTCATTGGTTCGACTCCGCGATTTCAGTTGAGTTGAGAACTGCGTTATCGATCATGTACTTTGTCAATTCGCGGTAGGCATCAGCCAGAATCGTGTCTTTTCCAGGCTTTACCGCAAAGTCCTTAGTGAAGCTATTGTCGCTGATCTCAGTACGGGCTGGGATGTAGATTGGAACTACTGGAATTCTACCACCTGCAACAACTTCTCTTCGAATAAGATCCCTTGCCATGCCGTTCCGGGTATCCATATTGTTATATATGGAACCCAAGATTTTTAACCTTGCGTTACTTTCCCTTACAAACTTCATGTCCTCACGGAACATGTTGATTATCCCCTCCTCCGAATATGCGTTCGAATCCGCAACGGTTACCAGGTGCGTAACACAAGAAAGGGCAATCGAAAGCGCCTGATCCAAAGATGGGCCCACATCAATAATGATGTAGTCAACAACGCCATCCAGGGACTGCAAGTTGGCCTTAAAACGATCCGCAATTTCTTTGACCTTAGACTCATCCCCCTTGGTCAAGGCTGCGATAGTTTTTTTGATGTTCCGGTCAGAAGGTATGACTCCCACCCCGGAAAGCTTCGTATCCCACAAAATACAGTCTGTGATATTGCACATAGAGTCAGCAAGCAAGCGCGTTACGGGAAAACTCTTCTCCTTAGACCCCTTTGCCTTCAAATGGATCGTTGAGTTAGATGAGTCGTCTATATCAACAAAGATGACTGACTTTCCTTTTTCTGAAAGACCAGCCGTAACGTTAATGCTGGTAGTTGTTTTACCTACCCCGCCCTTGTTATTCCCAAACATAATTACAGGAGTCTGTTTCATACATTATCCCTTTGGAGAATCATTCTCGAGGCCTGTGTAAGCCTTATCTAAATATACAGAAACGATAAGCAGATGTCAATATTATAATCTTTAGACATGTTCGAGATTGATACGTTCATCTCAAAACAATGCGAGTCGAGAATCGTAATTTACGAAAAGCATAACCCGCAAAACGAGAGCTGATCATTTAAAAACGCCAAGTTACGGAGATGCTCACAATTTCTCAGATTCCACCTAGCCCATGCACAGGCCACCAGAGAATGTTGATCCGCAATGTTACAGCCAAATCCTCAAGGCATCTAATACTGCCCCTTAAATTACATCTAGATTAGACCTTACACAATTATCGATACTAATAGCTTGCACAATAACAGGCATTCTTATAGTTGAAAGCTATAGCAGCCCTTGCCCATCAGGCTGAAACCCATATAAAACAATCATGATGCTTATTTCGTAAATTACGAACAATAACAACTCAACTCATTTTGACGCGAACCTAATATATATGGATGCCAGGCTCGCCATACCATGAGTGCAGGATGGCAAATAACTTTTCTATTAACTATATTGCCACAGAATTCGTAATTTACGAAGCCTGGCGACAGAAGGAATAAATAGAACACCCGCCACCAGCAGCGCGTGGAGAGAGCGCGATGGTGAGCTCTCGCACTCATGCAGAGCTCAGCCCTTGATGCACCAGTAAACAAAGATTCATCTCCCTGAAAATCCCATTCGTATATTGCGAATCACTTTGCAGCGGAAACCAAACCCTTCACCACCCGAACACCACACCTTGACGCTGCCGGATTTCGTAAATTACGAAACGGTCGTCACGATTCTCAGTCGGCATAATCGGATGCGGGAGCCCTTGCTTGTACCGTGAACAACCTCGATCCTTGATTCGTAATTTACGAATGCAACCTCCAAGAGCGCATTCAAGCTGCCAGGCTCGTGCGCATGGGCTCTTGGAGCACACTGTTTAATAGCCTCGTTCACTTCGATTCGTAAATTACGAACAGGCCAGCAGAGAGCTTCGCCCAGATTCAAGACTGAAGCAATGATTCGCCACCCAGGCAACCATGATTCGTAAATTACTAATCGTTCACACGCATTGACGGCACAAAAAAAGGCGCTCGCGAAATACTCATTCGTAAATTACGAACTTCCGAGACACACTTCCGAGATCCCGAAGGAGTGGAGATACAACAACTAATGCCCCAGCAAACCTCCTGGGCCCTGAAAGCTGGCGTGCATGTTTCGTAAATTACGAATGAAAGCACAGGATCAGCGATGCGCCGTAATGACGAGCAATCCTACACGCAAATCCAAAGCAATGCGCCTCCAGCCTCGATCTTACATTACCAATATCTTGAGACGAGATTAGCAAATTACGAACCAGTCTGCCCTACGCTCACCCCAAATTAGATTCGCCCTTTAGCAAATTACGAATATGATCGGAACCAAATTCTTCAAAATGAAAATATCTGAAAGCTGCTTATTAGCTAACGAGAAATCCGCTGCGGATGATATTTGGCGAGATCTAAGAAAGGAATAGGCCTCCCGCTCGTATACAGGCAACCTAAGGAATTAATTTATGTAGAGAGGTTTCGCTCTTAGATTGCATGATGTCTGACAAGACGAAGCGCTTCGTAAATTACGAACTTTATGATATTTTTACTATACGGATTCGCTCTTGAAGCGCCCTTGTCACTGTTTTACGCAATGTCTTATGCGCGTTGCGCCTAAACAAATCAGCGCATTGAGATAGACGCTCAAAATTGTCGAGCTATGAGAGTTAGATTCAAGGCGCAACACGCGCCGTCAGGTGCTCTAGTTAGGTCGGCTCGTATGAATTCTAAAGACGGTCAGAGACTGGATTAATGCGTAGGGTGGCCTTCCGTAACAGTTAATGAGCTTAACATTTAGCATTTTACGAAACTATCCACTGATCGCGTATAGATCAGGCAATCGCGAGCATTAACACTTGAAATTATGCAGACCGCATAGTGTTACGCATAAGGCTGAACATGTTTTTACTAGACTTGGTTCTCATCCAGGCAAGCTCAATCAGCCTAAACATTGAGCTCGGGCAAGCCTCATAAACCTCGTAAACCCTAAACCCATGTCACTAGATTTGCGCAAAGCGAAGAAAGCCGAGGAGGCGGCACAGCTCGAGGTTAGATCAAAGGCGGCAAAGGTGTCTAAGCGCTAAGAAATTCGCACGCCCTGCCCCAGGAGGGGAGGGGAGAGGCTCTTTTCATAAGGCCTTGATGCCAAAACCTCTACAAATAAGGCACCCTTAACCAAAAATCTTGTCTTATCAATAAGGCTTATGAAAATTACACAAGATAAGTTGAGCGAAATTTCTGGGTGCCGTGCCTCCGTGCTTGATGTGAAGTCATGATCATAATGGCTTACCGTCTAAGGGTAAGGACGTTTCCCATGAATAGGTTTAACGAGATTAGCGGTCGTGCTTAGCAGGGCAATACATGACGCTAAACGCTTAGCTCTTAGGGCATCAATCAGGCCTTAAACCGATTCGTAACCTAGACAAGTCTCACCCGAAACTTTTTAACCGTGACAGAGCTTAATGCTCATTTCAGAAAGCTACAGCCTTCAAGGGGGTAACTGGACGAAATTCTTATAAAACATGCATGGCCAGGGGACTACAGTCCAATCCAGTTCATATCCACCAAAAATAAAAATGTCGCAAAAATCGAAAGCCATTGATCTATAAAGAGTTTTTCAGTGGTAAAATAATCATCTACAAATCCAGGATCACAAATCATGATGATTCTAAGATCCGGCATAAGTGATGTAGAGCACTACTGGATATCGACACACCCCTTTAAAAACAAGGGATTGAGCTAATTTTTATCCACTTAGGAGCCTCATGATGAGTGCAAGACAAGTTAGGCAAGAAGCTATTGAGATTTTTGGTGCGTCAGAAGCGGGAAACGCAATTCTTGCCATTGAATTTTTCATAGAGGCATGTGGCGCACTTACCCAGGAAGAGTCTTTGCCCTATTGGCTTGAACCAGCTTTTCGAAAATATGCCGACATCGCGCTTTTCAAAATGGAAGAAAATGGACTTGAGCCACTGAAGCTATTCAATGATCTGCTTGAGGGTTGGAAAAAGCAGATGAATCGAAAATTGAGCAGCTCTGGGCCACAGGTGGAACGTCTCGGCTATGAGCCAGTTAACTTGGGTACAGCCTTTCACGAAGGTAAGCTTTATTACCCCGTTCAAACCCTGGTGAAAACCACAAGTTTTTTGCCAGACGGCACAAAGCGCTTATCCGAACGTGTAGATATCGTTGTTATACGCTCGGACAGAACTCTGCTTCATATCGATGAGTCCTCTGACGAACAAGGAAGGCTTACAGGGATCATTCGGCTTACTGATGGCACATTGCTGCAGAAGAAACCGACTGCAAGTCCGCATGCATCCTGGTCTTGGGATTCGATACAACATTATCTCAATCAAGATTATCCAAATAAGCCGCTAATGGTGCTTGCGACACGTATACACAGGCATCTACAAAGCCGTGTGTGGCTGCCCGATGATGACGACTATTGGCTCTTAACCTGTGCAGCCATAACATCTTATGTCCAAGCAGTTTTTGATGCTGTTCCGCTTGTACTGCTTAACGGCAGGGCTGGTACAGGCAAGAGCGAGCTGGGGGCTGCAATGACCGAAGTCTCTTGCAACGCGGTAATGATAGGCCAAACCAGCCCTCCAACCATGATGAGGCTTATGGATGAGGCTAGAGGTCTGGTCGTCATCGATGACCTTGAATCTATTGGGGTCAAAAACGGAGCGGGAGGCCGAGATAAATTTAGCGAAATGGTTCAGGTGCTGAAAATCTCCTATAAAAAGTCAAGCGCAACAAAAATAGTGACCAACGCCAGAAAAAAAACGGAAATCATGAATTTTTTCGGCGTAAAAATCGTATCTAACACTGCAGGGGTTGATGCCATTCTGGGAAGCCGAATGTTGCACATCTCGACGAGCAACATGCCAAAAAGTGCTATCGAACCATTCCTGGCGCGACAGGGCTTATCTTCTGAAGAGCTAATAACACTCAGAAATGATCTACACTCCTGGGCTTTTGATAATGTCAGCGAGGTAAACAAGATTTATCAGATTCTGGTATCTGAAAGCTCTCAACGCGATGAAGAAATTGCCGCCCCACTTAAAGTAATTGCCAAGCTGACTGGAATAGGCATTGCTGAGACAGCACTTGAATCATCACTGTCGAAGCAGACCATGAGAAAAAACTCTCATGCGTCTCCTGAAGATGCCCTTAAAAGCGTCATGGATCAGTTAATTAAAGAAGGGGCTGACGTCCTGTCAATCAGTGAAATCAGCCTGAACCTTAGAAAAGCCATGGGCGTTGCCTACAATAAGAGAAAGCCTTTAGTCTGGATGAAGCCTGAATGGGTTTCTAAAAAGATTAGGGCATTAGGCTATGTCGAAGAAAATTACGGCAGAAAAAATATCTTTGGTTACCAAATGAGGCTCATCAAGGTTTCACAAGAAAAGAAGATTGAACTTCAAGCCTTCTCTGGAAACAAGAGGAATCCGTACGGATTTTGTTCGGGTTGCAGCAGCTGCACCTTCAAACCTATTGGTTGCGAAATACTTCCTTACAGGGCAAAAAAAGAAGGATTGATGTAAGAGTCCGTCGCAAGCATGCGACGGAAATCTCATCTACATTGACAATCCTGGCTGATCTTGCTTTCTAATTTCTGCTGGAATTCTCTTGCTGCTTTCAATCAAAACAGCACTTCGAGCAAAATTTATTTTTTGAGCGGGAGCTGAAATGTTTTTGTCATTCATGTAGCGGGCAAGTGACGGGAGATTGGCATTGACAGACTGCCAGGCTGATAAGTCTGTTTTTTTCTCCACCTTCGAGTGATACCCGAATTGATAGTTGACCAGAGCTTTTGCAATTTCGTCATACTTAGGCTTTTCCAGTTTGAGCTCCGCATGCATAATCTGATTAACAAGACGTCTCAAATCACCCGTTGCTACATACTCAACTAAAAAAGGCTTGTGCCTCTCCCGAATGACTTTATAGTAATTAGCCTCATCACGCTCAGCCTTATCTTTGCTAAGATCCTTCTGATTAAGATAGGCATCCTGATAATTAATACTTACCCATCGAATTATGGACGCCAAGTAGGCTTCTACATTATCTCCCTGATCACTAACTATTTGCTCATAGCACTCAGGAGCATAGTTCACCATGCCATTGATAATCATGCCCGGCAGTTCATTAGCCGTATTGCCTGATTCAATGGGTCTTCCGCGTTCCGCAGCAATCTTAAAGATGAACAAGATCGTGGCCTTTAAATCAATTTTAGGGCCATGCATAACAATTTCCCTGGCGGTTATTGTTAGCGCTAGATTGTGATTTGATCCATCAAACTCATATTCCTGCAAGGACTTGATGTGTCTATCCAGCATAGCATTCATAGACATATCTATTTCATCAGAAACAGCGTCATAACGACCAACAACGGCTCCAGAAAAGTGTCGCTTCTTTAAAACCCTTTTTTCGTAGCTTTCAGGTCTTACCTTTACCTTTCTAAACTGAGTTTGATGCAGAACCTCTTTGTCTGTTGCTAGATCGAGAATTTCGTTTAGCGTTAAAGCCTTTCCTGGTTTGTGATAGGCCCTTGGCGAAATGTTTGAGTGTTTCGAATGACTCGGATAGTAGTAAAACCTGGAAGGGTTGCAACAGACCACATCAAGGTTAATTCTGGACTTCAAAGCCTCAAAACAAATTGGCCAATTGTCCACATGAATCGGCTCAGCCAACCTAACTATCATCCTGTACTTCCAAGGGGTCTCTGGAGTAAAGTTATGCGTTGAATGAGCCACATACTCATAGCCTTCAAACACCTTCTCAGCGTGCTCTAATGCGCCTGGCTTATCCATATCCATTACCAGCGCAGTTATAGCTTCAATGTTCACATCACCTCTAAAGTGACGCTCGCCGCTCTTGGAAATAACCTCTTGCCATTCGCTTTCATGCTTCGGCATGACAGGCATGAAGCCCACGCCATCCTTCTGCCCTCGAACCCTATGAGTCAACAGAGATTCTTTAAATTCTTCCCATGAGTATTCATTAAGCCCAGATTCAATATCGACATCTGCGGCTTTTTTGAGATTTACCACGTACAAGAATTCTTGGGCTTCAGCTTGCATTTTTTTTAGGCCTGTTTTTTAATCATATTTATATCTTAAGAGGCGAGAACTCCTGGTTGCAACCCAATTGGAATCAAATCATTGCCAATCAATTGACACCTCCATAGACATTTGGTATGTATTGATTCTTTGGATAAATGGAGATTTCAGTTATGCCTTGCACGAAGCCATTCGCTATTGATATTGACGATGTGATCGCTGACCTGTCAGAGGTTTTACATCCTTGCCTCAGCAAACGCTATTCCAACATCACGCCTGTAGACCAATGGTCGGATTTTAACCTTGCCAAGATGTTTGGCTTCAATTATCGATCATTCCTTGAGCATATTATTGAAGACAATTTGCTTTTGACTGCCAATCCCATTGCAGGATCCGTTCAAGCTCTAAAAATGATCAAGGATTCAGGCGCCCAAATTGTCCTGATTACATCTCGTGGATATCATCCAAATGCAATGGAAGTTACCAAGCAATGGCTAGACATGCACGATATCCCTTACGATGACCTAATTATCGTCCAGGAAGGGGAGACTAAGGCGCAGGCTTCTGTTAATAAGTACCCTAACGGCTTTCAGTATATGATTGATGATAATGTCTTCAATCTTAAGCACATGAAAGACGCAAATCTGACCCGGAAAACTGTTTTGATTGATCGGCCATGGAACCAGTCTGAATATGACTACAAGATCGGTTCATCAAGATTCAAAAGCCTGACCTGCTTTGTGAACAGTCTCGCTATTGAGGCGAGAAGAAACAGTGTCTACCAACCAGATTCGATGCAAATGGCTCTATAATGAATCTGCTCTATGTTATATTAACTGCATTAAAGCTAATTCGCGTCCTGTTACTTTTGGCGCTAATGACACTAGCCTTGTGCATTGTCATGTTCATTCATTTAATATGTGATTACTATCGGAGTAGGCATAGTGACAGAGAATTCAAACAAAGCTGACAAAAGTAATCCTCAAAAAAAATCGAAGATTTCTTTTTTTCTTGTCGATGTCAGAAACCTCGCAATTATTTCTGCTTGTGTAGCTGTCACATTCGCAGCGTTAAATACGATGAAACAAAATGCATCAGCGAAAGAAACCAGATCGACAATAGAAAAGATTGAAGCCCCTACAAATGTCGAGCTGGTTCCTATGTCTGTCCAGGATGGCGTGCTGGTAATGGGTACTGATAAGTCCTCAGAACAGTTTAAGTCATACATGGATAACCGCATTAAATCCGTTGATGACGCGGGCCCTGTAGTATCCGCAAGCACCTCATACACTTCAGGGCACGATCAAGAAAAGAAGCAATACAAGCCAGAGCAGATAACCAGTACACCAAAAAGACCAGAGATAGACACCAGTGAAATGGTGATTGTAGATGCTCATCCTGCTCCGTTTATAGATGAAACAGCCAGGGCGTCAATCGATACAAGAGCACAACTAGCCATTGAGGCTGGGAACCCTGGTGTTGTAAAAATTGGCTATCATCTCGATGGCGGGCCAATGTCAACTCGAGAAAAAGAAGAGCAGATTCGTCACACCCTAAGTAATATTCCAGATGATTGGACGATTACCTACAAATCCCCATCTGAAAAACTTAGGCTCTATGTCTTTACGGATCCAACCTGCCCTTACTGCAAGAATTTTCATGTCAATATGCAAGAATTGTTAGATGCTGGAATCTCGGTTCACTATCTTCTTTATCCACGAGATCAGGCGAACGCAGGCGGTTCATTATCAAAAACCGCTTTAAATATGAGAAATATATGGTGCTCAGCAAATCAGAAGCAGGCACTGAATGATGCCTTTGACGGATATCGTATTCCCGAAAGTGACTGCTCTACACTTCCTGCAGAACTCAATCGAAAACCAGCGCCTGTACCTGATCATTTCTATGCGGGAGAAATGTTCGACATTCAATACACTCCAACCTATTTTGCAAGTAATGGCAAAAGTGGTTATGGATTCATCGATGTTAATGGCGTTATTTCTAAAATCACCCCTTGATTCAATAACACCAAAGGCCCTTAGTGGGCCTTTTTAATTTAAAATGATAACGATAGTGCATTGCAATGCTTGCCATTTGAGCTTTTAACTATTCTCTCACAGACTTTTGCGTGCCGATCTTTATCATCCTGACTGGCCTTTGCAACTCTTAGCCTTCCAGGCTCAAGAATTAATCGCTCTGGATTCAAAGCTGGGCCCGACAATTGAATTCTGTCTTCTAACTGAAGATTGTTTTGCTCAACCGTCATGAGCAAATAAACCCTAGCCAGCAAGCTGGCATCCAGCAGGGCTCCGTGAAGATCACGCTCGTAATTGTTGGATCCCAGCAATCGACGACACAGTGCATCTAGATTATTTGCCTGGCCTGGGTATTTCATCCCAGCAACCTTAAGGCTATCAATAATAATATTTCCGCGCTGTGTAAAAGTTTCTCTTCTGCAGCGCTTTAATTCTGCGTCTAGGAAGCTGATGTCAAAAGGCGCATTGTGCGCAACAATAGTATCATCCCCAATGAAATCTAATAACTGATCAGCACTCTTTTCAAAAGGCTTGGCTTTATACTGATTTACCAGGTCATCTCGTGATAATCCGTGTACTGCATAAGCCTCTTCAGGCACATCTCGCTCAGGGTCAATGTAGACATGCATTACATTCCCTGTAATCTCTCTGCCGATCAATTCGACTATACCGACCTCGATAATTCTGTCATCTCCATTTGCAAGAAATCCCGTGGTTTCAGTATCAAGAACTAGAACCCTGCCCTTATTCATTCCCATGCCATATCTACCTTTTTAAGAACAATTATGATTATTTCATGTGAGATAGAAGTTTAGAAAGGTATTTTGTCTTTATCATCAAATGAGTCAACATTCTGACTGATGAAAATGCTCTCCATTGATCCCAAATGCTTTGCTTGGTTATCCCTGACTTGCTGAAGAGAACTTGACCCGCCTTGACGATTTCGGAAATTGGATTGGGAGCCGCCAAAGTTAAGCTTAATCGTATCGAGAGGCCCGTTGCGCTGCTTGCCAATGATTATTTCGGCAATACCTTTGTCAGCGGTCTCTGGGTTGTACACTTCATCTCGGTACACAAACATGATTACGTCAGCATCTTGCTCAATCGATCCAGAGTCTCGCAAGTCTGCAGGTATTGGACGCTTGTTATTTCTTTTTTCCAGTTCTCTGGAAAGCTGTGATAGCACAATGATAGGGAGTTCAAGCTGTTTTCCCAGCTGCTTCAACCCGCGACTTATTTCACCAATGCCCTCATTCCTATTATTTTGCAAATGACGCGAAACTGTCATGAGCTGCATATAATCAATCATTATTGCTTTGATGCCCCATTCTTTTTTAGCTCGAATCGCCCTTGCGCTCAGTTGACTCAGGGAGAGCCCAGCCTGATCGTCAATATAGATTGGTGCACCTCCAAGCTTTTCTGTAGCAATCTGAAGCTTTTCCAGATCGCCGACCTTTAACTTGCCCTTCCTCAGGTCGTCATAGTCAATTCCGCCAACACTGGCGATAGAACGCTGATAAATTGATTTAGATGGCATTTCCAATGAAAAGACAAGGGACGGAAGATTTTGAACTACAGAAATATTCTCGATTATATTCATAGCGAATGTGGTTTTTCCCATGGAGGGTCTACCACCAATAATAATCAGGTCAGCATCCTGGAGCCCTGCTAGCGCCTCGTCAAGATCATAGAACCCTGTCGATAAACCAGATGTGCCACCCTTTTCGATATTTTCTTTAAATTGTCTTTTCCATTCTTCTCCAACTTGAGCATAAGAGAGCATCGTATTTTGCGATGAGTTCAAGCGATTATTGGCTCTCTGAATACTCTCGTTGATTTTGGAGAGTGCCCCTTCTAATGGGATATCGCTTTTTAAAAGATCGGGTAAATTAGCCTGAATAGCCTGAATGGCATCTCGCCTCGCGGCAAGTTCACGTAATTCATCAGCATGCCTGGATAGAGCGCTTGATGAAGGCATTTCACAAAACACCTCCAAAAGATAGGCCTCAACCGAAGGTGTCCCTGCAAACCTAGACTGAGCTAACGAAACAGAGATTTCGTTTCCGTTCTTCGATTCGCTTCGTATCCAAGAAAAAATCTGCTTGGCTGGATTCGAAAAAAAATCTTCAGCCTCAAGGACTTCAAAAACATCGCTGAGCAGCGCTGGCATCTCCAACACGGTGGCCAAAATTTGCTTCTCAAGAGGGGCTGCATTTTCATGAAAATTGATCTTGGTATTGACGGCAGGGTTCATGGGAAGCCTCCTCGCTTGCTAGTAAAGGGCCGGCAGTATAAGGTTTGTCATTATTTTGTCAATTGATGTGATATTGTTTCCTCTGTCACGCTAGGTTATTGACCATTTTGGAGCACATGCGACGTGAGCTTTGTCCACCTATCGGTTCATTCTGAATATTCTCTGCACGACTCACTGATTCGCATCAAGCCATTGATGACTCAGGCTGCGCAAAGTGGCATGCCCGCCATGGCTATTACAGATGACAGCAATATGTTTGCTGTCATCAAAGCCTATCAGGCTGCCATGAGCAATGGCATTAAGCCAATCATAGGGGCAGAGATAAGAATCAAAACGGAGAGGATCGCCTCGTCCCCACTGACGCTCATCTGTCGCGACAATGCTGGGTATATGGCACTCACTGAAATCATTTCTCGTGGCTACACCGAAGCCGAAAGAGATGGCGATAATCGACCCATCATCCCACTTGAGTGGCTCACAGGCAAAAGCAGCGGGCTAATAGCATTGTCTGGAGGAAGGGAGGGGGAAATCGCTAGGCTTTTGCTCAACAAGCGAGAAGCTCTCGCCACTCAGGCCCTGGATGAGATGAAAACCCTATTTGGGGAAAATTTTTACCTAGAGCTACAGCGTATCGGTCATCCGGCAGATGACAGATGCGTACGAGAGACAGTTTTCTTTGCAATAGAGACAGACACTCCCGTAGTGGCAACCAACCCTGTCAGATTTTTGGATAGATCTGAATTCTCATCCCATGAGATCCGTTTGGCCATCCAGCAAGGGCGCTCTCTGAGAGATATCCGAGAGGATCAATCTTCCAAATACACCCCTCACAATTACCTGAAAACGCCAGAAGAAATGGCTGAGCTTTTTTCAGATATACCTGAGGCGATAGAAAACACTTTAGTTATTGCCGCTCAGTGCAGCGTCGACCTAACCCTCGGAAAGAACTACCTTCCTCAATTCCCGGTTCCAAAAGGAATGAGTGAAGAAGATTTTCTGAGAAAGAAAGCGGTTGATGGCCTCGAGGACAGACTGCGCTACTACTTCAAAACGGATGATGAGATTGCTAAGCATCGGAAGGAGTACGAGGAGCGACTGGATTTTGAACTGAACACTATCAACGGAATGGGCTTCCCTGGCTATTTCTTGATCGTTTCTGACTTTATCCAATGGGCAAAGGATAATGACATACCCGTGGGGCCAGGCCGTGGATCAGGTGCAGGCTCGTTGGTCGCTTACTCACTGGGAATTACCGACCTTAACCCCATTCCCTACCAGCTTCTTTTTGAACGATTCCTTAACCCTGAACGCGTTTCCATGCCTGACTTCGACGTCGATTTCTGCATGGATAAGCGCGACCAGGTAATACAGTACGTTGCCGACGCATACGGACATGACGCCGTTTCTCAAATCATCACCTACGGAACGATGGCCGCAAAAATGGTCATCAAAGACGTTGCGAGGGCGATGGGGCACCCCTATAGATTTGGAGATAATATCTCCAAATTGATCCCAAAAGAACCGGATATAACGATCAAGGCGGCTATGGAGCGAGCTCCTGAGTTGCAGATGATGTACGAATCCGATTCCGAAGTTAAATCGGTTATTGATCATGCTCTTAAGCTTGAAGGTTTGACTCGCCAAGTAGGAAAACATGCGGGGGGCGTCGTAATTGCCCCGAATAAACTTACCGATCATACCGCTGTTTACTGTGATACCGATGGCTCAGGCCTGGTGTCTCAGTTTGATAAGGATGACGTTGAGCAGGCAGGGCTTGTTAAGTTCGACTTCCTTGGCTTACGAACCCTTACAATCATCGACCATGCCCTAAAGAGCATCAATTCCAGACGCAAAAAAGAAGGGCAGGCGCCCCTGGACATCTTAAGCATTGATCTCAATGACAGGCCATCGTTTGAGCTCCTTCAGCGCTGTGAAACGACTGCAGTGTTCCAGCTTGAGTCATCGGGCATGAAAAGCCTTGTTAAGCGCTTACAGCCTGATACGTTCGAAGATATTGTCGCACTGGTAGCTCTTTTCCGGCCTGGGCCCCTGCAGTCAGGCATGGTGGATGACTTCGTCGACCGTAAGCATGGGCGTGCAGAGGTCAGCTATCCACACCCATTACTAGAACCCATCCTGAACATGACCTATGGGGTGATTGTTTATCAGGAACAGGTGATGCAGATCGCCCAAGTTTTGGCTGGCTACACGCTCGGCGGTGCAGACATGCTTCGTCGCGCCATGGGAAAGAAAAAGCCTGAAGAAATGGCTGAGCAACGCCAGATTTTTACCAAAGGTGCTGTGAATAACGGTATTGATGAGGCACTGGCTGGATCGATTTTTGACTTGATGGAAAAATTCGCTGCCTATGGTTTCAACAAATCTCACTCGGCTGCGTATGCCCTAATTGCTTACCAAACAGCCTACCTTAAAGCGCATTACCCAGCCGACTTCATGGCTGCTGTGCTTTCTTCTGATATGGACGATACCGACAAGGTCGTTCGCTTCATTCATGAAAGCCGTGACATGGGGCTAGAAATTATTCCCCCTCATGCCAATCTATCGAATTGGTCTTTTCATCCGAGTGATGGAAAAATCGTTTATGGCCTAGGTGCCGTTAAAGGCTTGGGAGAAAACGCTGCAAGAGAAATATTGAAAGATCGTGACTACATGGGCGAGTACATCAACCTTACCGATTTCCTATTCAGAAACTCACTTAACAAACGTGTGGCAGAAGCCTGCATCCACTCGGGGATGTTTGACTATTCTGGAATAGACCGGGCAGAGCTCATTGAGGTTTATCCCCTCGCACTGGCTGCCGGTAAGCAACTCAAAAAGCAAGCAGGCCAAGGCATGCTGTTCGACATGGAAATTCCTCCGGTTCCTCGTCGTCAGGTCGCACTAATGGATAACGACCTAAAACTTGCTGGCGAACGTAAAGTTCTAGGCCTCTACTTAACAGGCCACCCTTACGATAAGCACAGAGAGAGCCTCAAGGGCGCCATCACGGCAAATCTTGCCCAAATCCTCTCGAATGCCGATGACGATACTATTGAGAAAGAAGATAAGTATACCAGAATCACTGCATCCGGCCTGGTAACTGATATTGAGCTGAAAAGCAATACCAAGGGTAATTATGCATTTTTTACCCTGGATGATGGGACGGCTAGAATAAAATGCAAAATATTCAATAAGGAATATCACGAATTCCAGGCTTTCGTAAAAGATGATAATCTCGTGGTGCTCAGGGCATTTGTAGATTCAAAGGAAGACTCCACCTCCCTAAGAATCCAGAGTGTAGAGCTTCTTGAGTCTTACCTTGCAAGCCAGACTGGCAAGGTCATGATCACCCTCCCAGAGGGCTCAAGCCTCTTTAAAGAGATGGGTAAAATACACAGCATCTCTACGCTACAAGATGAAGGATCGCTCCGTGTATTCATGCAGGTTGGTCAGGGTAATGAGCCCACGGAGATGCCATTTCCTCCGATCAGCAGCTCAGGCCCTGCGCTTCAAAAGATCCGAGAGTTGTTTGGCGATGCCGTCGAGATCCAGTACGTTAAGCAGCAAGCCAAGAAGGTAAACAAAAAACAATCCAATGACATTGAGCCCTTGCTGGAAGGCGTTGATCTCGAAAAAGTGAAAGCTGACCTTAGGCTTCAACTGGAACAGCATTTGAATAACGCTGCCAAATCAATGCTTGGATCCGTTGAATCTGGCATGGAGCCGGATTGAAATAATATAACACCGGGCTCATGAAGACGCCTTACCCCCGCTGATAGAGCGAACGAAAGCCTTAGGAGGAGCTCGTTCGCTCATGGGTTGTCATTTTATGTCTAATGTTTGGAGAAACACCGCTGTCTCGATTGATACCGAAGACAAAATGAAATGGTGCCGTGAAGGCGAAATCTACGAAAATCAGTTCGTGGATTTCATGACTCGATACTCTCATATCACCCTATCGATAAACCCCGAGAAAAAGACTAACCCGCTTGCGCCTGACTTACTGGTGCCTGGCTATGGCGTGTGTGACTTAAAGTCTCAGCGAACACCTTTTTTTACGGCAAACAAATATGGAATAGAACCCAGAGATGCGATAACTCTTAATATGAAGGATGTCATTCGCTATAGAAAACTTTATCCTGAAATTGGTATTTTCTTTTGGATAAACTGGCAAAACAACAAAGTTCCTAACAATCGATTCAAACCCATTGAATATAAATGGGGGGTTTACTTCACCTCCATTAAAACAATTCTTTCTTTCATAGACGATGGTGTGGCCAAAACACATGAATACGAAAGAAGAAAAGAAAGCACTGCGACGAAGATGAAGGAGTGGGGGATGAATAGCCAGAAGAATGCCATTACCAGCTATGTATTAGACTGTAATTGGCTTCAGCCATTGATATCAAGCAAGACAGATCCATGGATTAATAGCGCACTCATCTAGCCCTATTATGTTGCGTTAATATAACTAACATTGACCTTTACAAATCGCCTCTGTATATTTTATCTATCTGACAAAATAGTCAGCGCCAAATAGAAGAATAAAAAGAGGCGTGATCATGAAAACATTTAAAGAAGAGATTCTTGCTCTTATTGCAGAGGCCTATCCAGCCAAAAACACTAAAGAACGGGACGTTAGTATTGCCATGAGGCTGTTTGGCTGGGATGGTCAAGGAGGCTGCAGCTTGCAAAAGGCAGGTGATGAGCACGGGCTTACTAGAGAAAGAGTAAGACAGATAACAAATAGTTTTATACGTAATCTAGAGCCACTGGCAACCAGTCATTTAAAAACACTTCCACTTCTTATGGAAGAAGTGAATCGAATGGCTCCTGCCAGTGCAGAGCGAATTGAAGCTCACCTATCCAATATGGGCCTGGGCACCGACCGCATAGAAGGCGTGATAAAAGCAGCCACTTTATTCGGCAGCAGTCGAAAGCATTTTCGAGTAATTGAAGAAGCAGGGCATCGATATGTAATCCTACCCGATATGGAGGGAACTGCTACCAAGATCATTGCGAACGCACAAAAAACATGCGGACATTTGGGGATGGTGCACTTGGAGGACATGTTGCCACTGCTTCCTGGTATCCCCTCTGAATCTGGAATCAATTACCTTCGAGACGTTCTCTCTACTCGAGATGACGCAGAATGGCTTGATATTGAAAGGACATGGATTTGGCTAAGAGAATCACCGATCAATCGATTGATCACATGTCTCCATAAAATGCTAAGTGTCTTTTCAAGCACTACCGTGCATTCAGTAATTGTTGGAGCTAATAGATATTACAGGAAGGGATCCAAAACGAATAAAAACAAGCTAAACCCTCCGATTGATATTATGACCAGTTTTATTAACAGGTGGGGTGAAGCCTCTGCCTCATCATCGGGAATTGTTCGCAAAACAGCGAGCTTTGATTCAAAAGCAAGCGTTCTAGAATTTGAACTCCTCATCGTAAAGGCCATACTTTCCAAACCCGGTAAAGTGGCCAGGGAAAAAGAACTTGAGAATGAGCTTGTGCCTGTCGTCGACGGGATTACTCATCCCAAGAAATTCAACTTTTCAATACATTTAAATTACTCACCACTAATAACCAAAGGTGAGAAACGTGGTGAGTATATAACCACCGGATCGATCTAAATAAAAGCGCGCCATAAGGCGCGCTTTTATAAAACCTGCCAGCTACGCTGAAGGGTCGATTGCTTAAATCGAGAACGACGATCCGCAGCCGCATGTCGTGGAGGCATTAGGATTCTTGATAGAGAATCTCGAGCCAGCCACAGACTCCTCATATACAATCAACGCGCCAATCAAATATTGGTAGCTCATAGAGTCGACCACAAGCCTTACTCCATACTGCTCATACACAGAGTCATCTTCTTCTGGGTTGTCTGCAAATGTGAAGCCATACTGGAAGCCCGAACATCCTCCGCCCGTTACGAATACACGCAAAAGCAGATTAGGGTTACCTTCCTCAAGCATAAAATCTTTTACTTTAGAGGCCGCTTGCTCTGAAAGAGTAATCGTCGTCGAACCTGGATCAAAAGCTTCAACAGACATGAAATACCTCGCAATTTTGTATAGTTAGACTATATCCTCTGGACAAAATCATGTCAATATTGTATAAATACTGACCTTTTTAAATTCATGAACTGCCAAAATGTCAGAAATTTATACCCACCGGGTTCCGCAAGACATCATTGACGATCTAATTTCTCAGATTGATCTTGTTGAGCATGTCAAGAAATTTTTGAAATTAAAAAAACAGGGTCAAGACTATCTTGCTCTGTGTCCGTTTCACAACGAATCAACACCGTCATTTACAGTCAACCCAGCGAAACAGTTTTACTACTGTTTTGGCTGCGGCGCTTCTGGCAACGTCATGAATTTCATCCAGAATTATCAAGGACGTCAGTTCTTATCCATTCTTCAGGAAATGGCGGATGATGCCGGCATCGATCTAAAGCCCTACATGAAATCGGCGGCAATCGATCAGCTCGCTTTTAAAATTCTGCCTGCCTTGAACGAAGCGCGAAAGTTCTTTCAAAAGACGCTGGATAGCAATAGCAAAGGCAGTGACGCTGCTAAAAAATACCTGACTGCTCGAGGCATTGATCTCAAAACAATCTCCCTATTTTCCCTAGGGTATGCCGGATACGGTAAGCAAGTCGTTGAGTCGCTGTATGAATACACTGACCCCCTGGTTGAAGCTGGTGTGTTAGACAAGAACGAAAAAGGAGAAGTGTTTTCTCTTTTTCGTGACCGCATTGTTATGCCCATACGAGACACCAGGGGTAAGACCATTGGGCTTTCGGGTCGCGTTTTAGATCAAGAAACAAAGCCAAAATATCGAAACACTAAAGAAACTCCTCACTTTTCAAAGAACAATGTGCTCTATGGGCTATACGAATCCATTACCGTAAAGGGCTCTGAAAAAATCGATCACATGCTGGTTGTCGAAGGGCAGTTCGACGTAATGGCGTGCCTTATCAACAACTTAGCTTCCTGCGCCAGCATGGGATCGTCCGTTTCCGCTCAACAGCTGCGTTTATTGCTACGGTACTGCCAGAGAGTCACCTTCGTATTTGATGGTGATGCTGCTGGCAAGAAAGCTATGGTTCAGGTGTGCTCTCTGCTGTTGGAGCAGCTGACTGGCCATGAGGTGCTTTTTGATGTGGCAATTCTGCCCTCCAAAGAGGATCCGCATAGCATGCTTTCCTCTGACAGCGCTGGGTTTGAAGACCTCATTAATCAAGCAACGCCCTGGATGGAAGCGCTTCTCTCTCATTTGCCCGAAGCCTCTGACCTCTCTAGCGACAAGGGTCGGTCAGAATATGCCTCGGCTGTCGTAGATTTGGCACATTCCACGCGTGATCCGCTCCTTCGCTATCAGCTTATTGAGAAGGGCTCCGTACTTTGCAAGATGCCCTGTGAAGCACTGAACGAAAAATTGATGTCTTTTCCCGAAAAGCGCTCCGGTCACATTAAACCTGGGAGCAAAATCATCAGTGACGCGTCTCTACGATTAGCTAGGATGTTATGGGATGAGCCGAAATGGAGCAATTCAATTGAGCATCCGGATCTTTGGGCAGAAGAGGGTGATGAGCTTACGGCCCTGCTGGGTGTTTGGACACTCCAGCTCAGACAGGGCGAATTCGACACCCACCTGACGCAAAATGATGTTGATTCGATCTCATCGGATCCATCCAGCGAAAAAGCCATCAATGAGAAAAGACGGATAAAGGGTGGTCAGGCTGCTCTTTCCAGAATGCTTAGCCAGATGCCTCCGGAAATCATGGAGAACCTGATGCGTGACGAGCCAGAAACCAGTTCATCCCTGGCGGCGGCACTTGCTTGGCATATCACTGGAATGTGCTCGGCTAAGGCCATGCAGAATCTCTCCCAAAAAGCCTCTGACGGGCACATGACAGATGCAGATCGAGAGCGCTTTGGCAAGCTTCATTTGATTAGAAAGGTCTCGATTCAACGGGCAAGGGCCATTAAAAGCTGATGCACTCAGCCCATAAGATTTGATAGACCTATAGGATTGGAATATGAGCGATAAATTTACCTCTCGAACGATGACGAGTTTGGCGAAGATTGGCATCATGGAACCCTGGGAGCTTATTCACAACCTCCCTCACGTTTATGATGACTTCACTGCTCCATTTAAAAGCATATCGGCTCTCAAGAAATTGCCTCACGGAACAGCTTTTTACGCAAAATTGATACTTAAAGGCGTTAAAACCTCGACCGAAATCAAAAAAGAGAAAAATCTGAGCCATGAAGGGCGCGACTACGTTCGAATCGAGCTTTCTGACGGCGTTAATAGCTCCTCTTCTATTGTTTTTGGGTACATTGACCCCTGGCTGAAACTTAAATCCTCCAGCCTGGGAAAGGTTGTTCATGTTTTTGGCAAGCTTTCCATAAAAGGTGATTTTACCAATCTGGATTCACTACAAATCGTGCCCCCTGAGGATCGGGACAAGATCGTTGCTCGCTACAGGGGCAAAGAGAAAATCATTACTCCTGCACGTGTTGCAGATCTCACAAAAATAGCCTTGATTCACTACGTTGATCAGGCTGCGGAGGAGATCATCGACCTGCTGAATGAGGATGAGACGACGATTATCAGAAATTGTCGCTTACCTTTTTTCAGCATCAAACAAATGCTGATGACGCTTCATCTTCCGGCGACGCCTGACGACCTGAAGAAAGCCATGGAATCAGCTCGTCGTTTGAACGCCTATTTTGGAATCCGAAAGGCCCTTGAGGCTACAGAGCGTAAACCTGCGCCAGAATCCGCTATTAAGGTCAACCTTGATCTCATCAAAGAACTGGTGAGCCGCCACCCCTTCACGCCAACTAATGACCAAAAACGAGCCATCTGGGACATCACTCAAGATCTATCCCTAAACACCCCGATGGATCGACTGCTTTCCGCTGACGTAGGTAACGGCAAAACGCTGGCTTATGGCATTCCTGCGGCCTATGTCAGCAAGCAAGGCAAAAATACAGTCATATTGCTTCCAACTGAGCCTCTTGCGGGACAGGTCGCTGACAATATCAAGACTTGGTATCCCGAGCTTCGCCTTCACCTGGCCACTGCTGGCTTCAAAGGCAAGGTGGAGCAGGGTGACATACTGGTTGGCACCACAGCTGTTCTTTCATGGCTTAAAAACAATCCAGACTGGAAGGTGGATTTTGCAATTACCGATGAACAGCAAAAAATGGGAACCATGCAACGCGAAGCCCTGAGCAGCTTTGGAACGCATATTCTTGAGGCCACAGCTACCCCTATTCCACGCACCATGGCCCAGACCATTTTTGGGAACAAAAAGGTTTCGTTAATCAAAGACTGTCCGGTTGTGAAAACCATTTCAACTCACCTGATGGGTAACTCCCTGGAAGAGAGGCGGTCAGCAATGACTACCCTTACCGATTGGGTTGAGAAAGGCTACAAGGTTGCGGTTATCTATCCGCTGGTTGCTGAGCAGCAAGCTTATTTTTATGGAATCGACGCTGAGACTCTCAAAGAGGCCGAAGCGATTGCTTCTAAAATGAAAAAGGCAGGGGTGGTTCTCAAGAGCGTATGCTCGATAGAAGACCTCGATCCTGTAGTAGGGAATGATATCGATACAGAGGGTGTGACAGGCTTCGTTGCCGAGATCCATGCTGAAGAACAAGCCAATGCCAGGCTTCAAAAAAGGGTTGACCGCTACCTGGAGGAGAACGCTCAACGAATTCGCTTCTTGGGCTCTCGTGTCGACGACGAAATGAGCCAAAAAAACAAGACGACCATCATGAACGCGGCCAGCAAGTGGGAGAAGCTCTTTCCCAATCGCGTAGCAGTTATTCATGGTCGCTCCAAGCGCCAGGAAAAAGCGGAAATTATCAGCTACATGAACAAAGGTGGTGCTGACATCCTCATCAGCACGACCCTGATCGAAATCGGCGTAGACGTGAAAGGATTGCGGGGCTTGCTAACCGTAAATGCTGAGAATTTAGGCGCCTTTACGCTGCACCAGCTGCGAGGCCGCATCGCTCGAGATGGAGGCAATGGTGACTTCATGATGATGACCAGTTGCCCAATCCTGGAGCTGGAAGACACATCTCGAGAGCGCTTGAATCTGCTGGTTAAGTACACCTCTGGCGACGACATCGCGATGTATGACATGGAGCAGCGAGGGTTTGGAAACCTTGCGGCAGGAGGCCAGGCACAGAAGGGATTTGTTGATGGGATCTTCCCATCGCTTAAGCTTTCACCTTCTGAGCTAGAAAATTTCTTGACCGAATTGTCCAGAGATTTAAAAAAAGAAAATGACAAATCTTAAGATAAGTCATTAATAAACACAAAAGGGATCTAAAGGGATCCCTTTTTTATTCCGAAAAACAATGAATCCCTGCCTTTTTTTGCCAAATTGATCGTGTTTTGAATATTTTTGACAATAAACACAAAGTTTTTTGAACTTTTTTCAATTAGCATCGTCTACCCCCCGATTCAAGTAATTGCCTGCCGAGATCACTGTATAGATATACAGCTAATTGATGTCATAGGCTCTACTAACCCATTAGAAATACTGAAAATCAAGAAAACGACCATTTATGAGAATTCTTTATTAGGCCCTATTGACAAACTGTCAATTGTTTGTCTTTAATATGCCAATAAAGCTTGATTTAAATGGATTTTCAGTGATAACCAGCCTTGGAGGCACCTTTAATGACCGTCATGAATGACAAAAACCACACCGTTGGAATTCGCCTCCCTTCAGAGTTCCACGAAATTGAGAAAACTCTCAACGCTATCAGGTCTCAGTTCAAAGAGCTGCAGCCGAAGCTACCGAAGCTACCTCTTGAGACGCCTCAGGAACTGGATGCTGTGCGTCGTGAAGCGCTCAAAGCAAGTATCGAGCTAGACGGGCTGAAGTCTAAATTCAACGACACACTTGCTCTTGAATTTGTCGATCTTCACACTCAAGAAAAGCTGGGTTATGTCAAAGAAACGCGGAAAATTGTCGCTAATCAGTACCTTGAGGCCGACGAGATCCTCAAAGAAATCCGTACCTTTATCAAGCATTGCGCTGGAAAGGTTTCAGCAGAGCTGATGGAAGAGCTCAAACACGTCGAGCAGAGCATCAAAAAAACAGTGCGTCGTATTCATGCGCAAATCATGAGCTTGCCTGAACTCGGGATGACCTTTGATGAGTGGGATTCATTAAAGCCTACCGTACGCCGCTCGCTTCGCTCACCAGGAAGACCCAGCGCCCCTCTGGAGGCTGCAATCATCCAGACCAATCGCCATTTGATGGATTGCGTTGCACTGGCCAACCGCTTATCTAATGGAAGCATCAGGACGATTGATGAAGCGATTGCGGGCGTATCGCTCACCAATCGTGGTCGCCCGCCTGTCAGTGCATTGGGTAAAATGGATCGCAAGCTCAATAATCTGATCAAAAGACTCGAAGAAGTAGCCTCAACTCCTAGCAAGATGCAGGCAACCAAGAAAAACAGACTCATGGCGCAAATCAATGAGCTTCGAGAGCATATTTTAGAGCAAGAAGCTGAGCTTGATGATCTTCAAATGACCAAGCGCGAGCTTGAGAAGCTTCGTGCGAGCCACCGGGACATGGTGGTCAGTGAAGTCACTGCAACAGGCGAAGATCAGGCCGCACTGCTTATGGCGATCATTCGAAATGAAGACAGCCAGCTTTCGGTCATTGAAAAGCTTTTGCAGCTTGAGCCGGATGCACGCGTAACGGTTACTCATAAGGTTAACCCCAAAGAAACTCGCAATCGCTTTGAGCGCCTGCGCCTTCGCTGCAATTTGAACCAATCAGAGCTTGATGAGCTTGATCGCCATGAACGGCGTCAAGATCGGTTTACCTACTCCAGAAATCGCTGATTGCGATAAACGAAAAGGCCTCTAGATACTTAGAGGCCTTTGTTTACTTTTTTATGTTCCGGTACTGAACCTTCACATGATCCACAGGTTTTTTAATCCAATAAAAGTTCATCCAATAGCTAAACGTGAGCGCGTCTCCAAGCTTTTTTTGCTCGTAGCGAAACCTGATCAGCTGGATACCTACCCACATTAAAATCATCGCGATGAGTAGGCACAGATAGCTCACCCAACTCGGCAAGACCTCAATCCTTCCATTGGCGAGCAATTGAAGCCCAATGTGCTGCATTTCTTTCGTCCAGCCAAATTGATGGGCATAGTGCACCCACATGATCGGAAGCTCTGATTTTGAGATGATCGGTAAAAATGCAAAGAACACGAGCGCAAGCGAAACCAGTAAGAAGACGCCCCCTATTGCCAGGCGAACGGTTGCTCGGGTTCTCAACGCTCCCTCAAAGAGCAGCTCCTCATCTGAAAGCAGTTTTTTTCTATTACCAATTGGCCGTGACATTCAACACTCCCCATTTTTCCATCAGTTAATCCGGTTAATTCAACGAAGGGGATCACGAATGAATCATACCTTTCGCCATGATTCATCAAAGCTGATCCCGTCATGATGAAGTACTGGCCGTTAATAGCTGACCCAACGGGCTCGTCAAGAGACAGCGTTGAGACACTAAGTGGCTGTTTTTCATGCAGCGAGCCTTCGCTTGATTGTTCAAACAATTCAAGCCCAAACACTCGGTTGCCGAATAATGAAAACACATCATTGCCACTCTGAAAGCTAAGCAAGCTCTTCTTGGTATTCATCCATTGACATGACTTTAACAAAGGGGCATGACTGACTACAATATTTTCATTATTGATCGAACACTCCAGGGCAATAGGCAAAGATTCCAGTATTCCTCTCAAATCATTTTTTTCAGATTGAGTCAGGTGAACCAGCCATTGCCCCGCCAGCGCGCCTGCGTCGCGCTTAACCAGCTTATTCAGAACGCCAAGTTCATTAACGCCGAGCACCCCTACAATCCACGGCTTGCTTAGCCAGGCTACTGATTGCCGAGAAGCTGGTGAATAGCCTATGAAATTTCCATTAAGGATGATTTTGTCGCGCTTGGGATCCAGATCAACCATCTCAATAAAATAACTCAAGGCATCAAACTGACCGCCTAAATCACCAAGCACATAAACACGTCCCGAAGTATTCTCAATGCTACTAACTATCATAATGCACCATAAGTATAACTAATTATACAAAATACCGCGCCTTCTAATGTCTTTTACTCATCAATAGACTTCTAATGATGATAAAAGATAAATTACATTACCTACTTCAGCCAATTATTAATATGCAAAGCCTCAGTCTTTCTAGATATGAGGCGCTGCTGCGCCACAGCGAGCATTCCGATAATACAGAACGCCTCATAAGAAATATTGAAGAACGAGGGGATATCTCAAAGCTAGACCTCCATACCATGGATCAGATTATCAACATAATTCACGCTACACCCTGTTTGTATAACGTACCTATTGCACAGAACATCTCCCCCATAAGTCTTTGTGATGGTGATTTTCAGCAAAAAGCCTTGATCATGCTTCGTCAGCGTCCATCCTGGGCACAGATCAGCCTAGAAATCACCGAGACATCTCCCATCCTAGATCTGTCCATAGCAGATCGTTTTGTTCGATGCCTGAAGGGCATAGGCTGCACCATTGGTCTGGATGATTTCGGAAGCGGCTATTCCTCCCTTGAAACTGCGCGTGAACTTCAACTGGACTACCTGAAACTCTCCTCTGGCCTCACGACTGAACTCGATGATCGCAATAAAAGAGATCTCATCAATCAGGCCATCTCCTTCGCTGAGGATAATCGCATGGATGTGGTCGCTGAGCACATTGACAATATTACGCAATTCAAGCTTTTAAAAAGCCTCGGTATCCGTTATGGCCAAGGGTGGCTCTTTGCAAAAGCCGATACACCCCTAAAAGATATCCAACAGTTTAATGGAAAACTTTTTAACGAGCTAAATGATCAATAAAAACGCGCCCAAAGAGCGCGTTCGTTGTTTCTTGATAGCTTATTTGGATCGTCCTTTGGCGTCTTTCTTTTTGCTTTGCGCATCCAGAAAAGCCTTGCAAGCATCCATACGTTCGTAGACCTCATTGCCTGGCTGCTCCTCCTTCGGAAGCTTGGCTGCCAGATCCTTGGCGAACGAGATCATTTTCTCAGTGGGCGGAGCTGCTTTGTACTGCGCGTCGAGCTTCGCCTTATGAGTATCGATAAAATCAGAAAGCATTTTGCGATCAGCCTTTACCTCGTCAGAAGCCTTAACGCCTGCTGCTGCCTCAACCTTGGCCAAAAAACTCAGTTGGGCTGCAGACGGGGCGCTGGATCCTTCAGTTCCTTCGGGGCGCTGAGGGGTGTGTTCCTGCAAAAATGCTGATGCCTTTTCAGGATTGCTCAAAACACCAGAGGGGAGCTTGATGTTTTTTCGTTCGGCGATGGATTTTATTGCTGATTTCATCCTGTCTGTAACAGCAGAGGGTGTGCGTGGCAACGGCTTCAAATCCACTTTTGAATATTTTGAGTTCATCCAATTGATGTATTCATCAATATTGGAGAGGGTGTCTTCAACGAACCCATCCCGGTAATCGATGGCTTTTTCATCATCCTCAAGCTCCGCCAGATCCGACAGTCGACCTTCCCACTCGGCAGTCGTTTCAATCTTGTACATCCAATGCTTGCCATTCTTATCTTGAAATTCGATGTATTCCTGACCTTTTGGCTCAAGGAAGAAAACCCCCTTGCTATCTGCCTTGATATAACCACGAGCCTTGATCGTAGGAATAATATCTTTCCGGGTAGCCGGTGTTCCAATACCTTCTGGCTTGTTGCTCCCATCAGCAAGGTATTTCCGAAGTTCTGGATCGTCTACTTCACGGGCGGCTTGTTGCAGCGCTTTTTCAAAGTTGGCTTCTGAATAGCGCGAAGGCGTTTTAGTCTCACCTTCCTTGAGTTTTACGCCATCAAGACTGGCAGGCGTCCCATTCTTCAGCTTCGGCAGTTCAGAGGCTTTTTCCGTCTTCGTTGTCATGATGCCTTCCCAGCCGGCATCAATCGTACGCTCAGCCTTGGCAATAAACAGAGACCTGTCATTACCCAGCAAATCTTCAGCAGGAACCTCAAAAACAATCCTTTGTGTAGCAAGCACCACAGGAGGCAATAAAGCCTGAACAAAACGTTCAGCAATCAATATATAAGCCACGCGCATATGTTCATCTGTGTGCGATAGCTTGTTGTTGATACGCTTACGGGCGGTCATGGTAGCCAGCACCCGAGGGGTTACTGTCTTGTTGGAAGGAATAAGACCATGGTGCTCAAGCTTTTTGCTTACAAAAACCTTAGGCTTGAATTTCTTGTAAGTCGGATGCTTGCCAGTGTGGATGTCCAGTGCGAGCTGCGCCGCATCACCAAGACCAGGGACTCCTATCACGCAATTCAATCGCACATCACGTTCTGCAGGCTCGTAAAGATTGTTCGGAAGCTCACCATGCGCGGTACGCGGATAGGAAATATAGCCCTGCTCATACAAATCTTCGATAACAGCTTGAGCGCTATCCCCATTAATCTTGCAACGTTTTGACAGCTCGGCCTTGGCTGCCACCAGGTCAAAAGTAATCGGCGGGTGTTTCTCTCGAGTGCCTTCTTTATAATCGACAACCTTCGCGTTAGCGGCTTGCGATTTAAGTCTTGCGCTGAACGCATCAACCTCTTTCTTTCCGATAAAAAGAGGTTTATCAATCTTATTTTCACCTTCCAGTCCTTGGGGCTCCCAACTCACGCCAGGAATGACAGTTTCTGTCATTTCACGGGTTACTCTTGGTGCATACTCTGCCTCAAGTGAAATACCTGTAACGCCGAAGTCAGCAAAAACATTATAGAACGTTCGAGGAATGAAATTTCTGATGTCCATCTCTCGTTTGTAAATCATATAAAGCGCAGCCGATTGAACTCGACCAGCAGACACCACGGACTCTCGACCTGCACCCCTACCCAAATGGTTCCCCAGCACACCGTGGCGACCGTAAAAGGTGAGTAGCCTGACTAAGTACATGTATGCCCAGTCACAACGCGCTCGAGCCTCAGCGGCGCGAGCCAGCGATTTCTTGGCATTAGCAGGAAGCAGGTTGGATAAGGCCTTGCGCATGGAGATTTCATCCATACCTTCTGCAAGCCAGCAACGACGCACCTTCTTCTTGAAGCCACAATGCTCCAGAATTGACCACCCGATGTACTCACCTTCACGGTCAGCGTCAGTCGCCAGAATCACTTCATCTGCATCTTTCAAAGCAGCCTTGATCTGAGCGAAGCGCGCCTGAGAGGTTTCTCTTCCGGTGTCTTCCTCCTGAACGACCTGCATCTTGACCGCTCGAGGGATAGGGGCGAGTCGCAGCGGATTGTTCCAGCCGAGCGTTGGATCAATATCATCGGGGGACTCCATAGTCACCAGGTGTCCTCTGGCCCACTGGACAATCACGTCATCGCCGTTAAGTTTGCCTTCAAAACCACCTTTTCCTCTAACCCAGCCCATGGCAGAGGCCATGGACTTTGCAACGTCCAGTTTCTCCGTAATGATTGTAATTTTACTCATCTTCTAAAAACCTCAAGCTTTTGCGCTGATTGTCAATTGCAACAACCTTTGGCGATTGAATAATTTCTTTCTTTGATTCTCTTTTCTGCTTAACTTTTAAAGAGTGATCAGGCGAGTGATCCAGGGGAACTTTGCCGTCCAATATGTCTTCCAGGAGGCTTAGTGATGGAACCGCTTCAGATTTCTCTGGGTTTTTTCCCCAGTTAACGGTACGACCAATGGCCTGAGCCTCTTTTCCGTTACGAATTCCGACTAAAAGGTCTGAGTAGGCTTTTGCAACCTTCAGGAGGTAAGTTGACCTTTTATCAGCTGTTTTGGAATGGTAATTGCCCATAGCAAGCCAGTAACTCCCCTTTGCATTTTTCAAATGATTGGAGAGAAGCCAGGCCCCGACCTTAATGTTTTTGCAGGCATCAAAGATAAGATCTTTAGCGGTAAACCCATGTGCCTTCGCAACATCATTTAGGTGAACCGTATTGATCTGCATCGGGCCCATGTCTAGCGATTTATCTGTATTTTTACGTACAGTTCCAATCTGCCCGCCTTCTACGGCCAGCAGCGTCTTGATCATCAACGGGCTTACGTCCTTATATGCCATTGTCGCCGAAGCCACGCAGTAATTGAGCTGAAGCATCGTTAACGGTTGTTCGGGGGGCATATCGGACATTGTGTCACCTTTTCCTAGAGGGCTTACGGTCGCCTGTTTCCAGAATGGTGATTCCAAGAATTTCTTTCATAAGCCTACGCTTCTGAAGATATTCTCGTGTTCTAAATCCCTTGCTATCTTCTACTACTTCCTTGCCATCCTGAATATATACAAAATCAGCAATATACGCTGAAATATGTATTCCGCCAATATCTAGGCTATATCGAACCTGTCGGCGCAGATCAGATATCTCTCCAGCTCGTTCTAGCAAGCGAAGATCAAGGAAGCGTTTATATTCAGTCGTTGAATCAAACACACCCTCGTCTGTTGTAACTTTTTTATTGTTGAACTTGCCCGCTCTCTTTTTAGTTTTTCCACTCGAGGCGCTCACTGCTTCGCGAAAGTCAGCAGCACTCATGCGGCCTGACTCTGGAGCTTGAATAGATTGGTAGAGAGAGCGGGCCACGGGGATTATTCCCCAAGCATTTCGGAGGAAAGGATCGGAAGGCCCTTCGCATGACGCTTAGCATTGGTCAGTCGCTGCCAATCATCACGGCAGTCGCTGTCACACCAACGCTTGGGTCTTTCAACATTTTCTTCACAAAATAAGCATTTACCCGTTGCCACTGGGGAATCGAAGGTTTTATTTTTCGAATTCGCCAGGCTCACGTTGAGAAATAGCTCTTCCAGCTCGGACGCGACATCAGCTTCGTTTGCCATTTTAAAAACTCCTAAAAATATGGTAGGCACAATTTTTAAATATTTGCCTAGCTATAGATGAACAAAAAATCCCGCAAGGAGGAATTCCTGCAGGCTTAGGCGACAAACAATTCATATGAATTGAAGATTCAACCATTCTTTCAGTGAGCTCTGAGATTGTCAATATACGTTTAATTGCATGAACAATTGCTTTGGTGCCACTATAGGGTATGGAAACGCCAGGAGTGCGCCGTGAGTACTGCAATTACCTTATCCGATCTCGAAAGGCTGCCTGACGAGGCCGCTCAGATCGAGCACCTTATGAAAGACCTTAACCCTGCCCAAAGGCTTGCCGCGATGACCCTTACCGGGCCTGTAGCCGCTATTGCAGGAGCCGGATCGGGCAAGACTAAAACGCTCATCCATCGAACTGCTCACCTGCTGCTCACAGGGGTTCCTGCCACCAATATTCTCTTGGTGACGTTTACCAACCAAGGGGCCAGCGAAATCAAGGATCGCCTGACTGAAATGGTGGGCGAGGATGCTCAATACATCACAGCAGGAACCTTTCACTCGATTATTTATCGCTGCATCCTCAAGCAGTACGCTGAGCATTCGTATCTGCAGTCCATCGGGCTTGACATGAACGAATGCACAATCATTGACGAATCAGAAATGGATTCGCTCTTTGGGGAGGCCATTAAGAGCCTTGGCCCTGATGAGCAAGAGATGATTGAAGATCAAAGTTGGGAAAAAAGCATTCGCGCTGAAATGGATCAGGCCCGAGCCAAAGGCCTCGATTCTGAAACCTACGCTCGGCAGAAGATAGGATTTGGCGATGACAATGAAATCCTGTTTCGCTTGACCACTGACGTGTGGAATCGCTACAGCGCCATCTGTCGCTCAGCTAATGCCATCGACTTTGATGACATCCTTGTGATTGCAAAAAACCTGCTGCTTAAAGACCCCACGCTGGGTCAAGAGCTAGCGACCCGTTTTCGCTACGTTATGCTCGACGAGTATCAGGACACCAACCCTGTTCAGATGAAAATCATGGATGAAATTGCCAAACACCATGAAAACGTCTTTGTGGTCGGTGATGAAAAACAGTCGATTTACCGCTTCAGGGGTGCGGACATTTCGGTGATTATTGGCTTCAAGGATCGATACAAGAATGCCACGATCATTGACATGGGGACTAACTACCGATCCACCTTCAACATTCTTCAAGCGGCGAACGTGGTCGCGATGAACATGGGGCAGAAGCTCACCGAAGGAAGGCTGCTTCCAGGGAAGAACTATGAGGGTGATGGCTCAAAAGTTTCCATGGTGGAATTCGGTAGCGACCGGGACGAGGCAAGAATGATTGTTGCCGCTATCCGGCGTGACATGGCCAACGGTGTCAGCGGAAAGGACATTGCTGTGCTTTATCGCTCACGGATGGGGGTAAAGACACTGATCGAGCAAGAGCTGGTCAAAGCAGGTGTGGATTACCGCATCATTGGCGATACCAGCTTCTACCAGCGAGCCGAAGTGCGCAACGCAATTGCTTTGCTTCGCATGACATTCAGGCCATGGGATTCGGTCGCAATTTTTCGAATCTTGAAAAACACAACCTTCGGCGTTTCAGACGCTAGCGCTAAAAAAGCCATGTCCAAAAACGGCCAAACACCTCATGCCTATTTGACAGAGCTGGCGGGAAAAACCAGAGGGAAAGAAGGGCCTACCGCCGTTGCTCAAAAAGTAGGCCCCTTGATCGGTGCAATGCAATGCATACGAAAGCTCGTCGCCTATGGTGAAGACCCGACCTATATCCGGAAAAGTGTTGAACGGGTGTGGGAGACCTACCTGCTTAACAACCTGAAGAAGGCCGCAGAAAAAGACAAGGCTGCGCTAGATGCTGCCATGGAAAGCCGCATGCAGAACGTAGGCTTTCTTTTTGACCGATTCTTCACTGAGCTCGAGGATGGTCGTGCGCCTGAAGACATTCTTGATGAACTCTCCTTGCTGGGTGAGGGGAAGAATCAAACGGAAAGAGACCAAACCAACACCGTCAACCTGATGACCATTCACGCCTCAAAAGGTAAGGAATTCAGAAATGTGTTCATTCCTGGCATGGATCTGGATACCTCACCAGGAGAGAAAACCGTGGACTACGACGACATCGAGGAAGAGCGTCGCACCTTCTATGTTGGCATCACACGAGCAATGGAGAAGCTCAATGTGAGCTATTCGAAGGAAAAGATTAAATTCGGTACACGAACCCGATGTGAAGTCTCGCCGTTTCTGAAAGAGCTGAGCGATGGTCTTAAATCGCCTCTTTTCAAGTATCGCTCCAATGAGCCTCAGGGGCCTGGGCGGTAAAGCAGTCGCTTCGCGAAGGTCGATCTCTCTGCCGGCTATTGCCGGCTTTTAATTCTAGGAACAAGTCTTCATGGATATTGAATTAATTCCATCTATTGACAGGGCGTTACGACCTGCAAGGCTAGAAGCATTCACCGGCCAGCCTGAGATTGTGGAGCAGCTTGGAATTTACCTCCAAGCCGCACGTAATCGAGGAGAATCGCTCGAACACGTATTGCTCTATGGCCCGCCTGGCCTTGGAAAAACCACGCTGGCAAATATCATTGCCCATGAAATGGGCGGTAGCCTGGTATCTACCTCCGGGCCTCTACTGCAAAAGCCAATTGATCTGGCACCTATTTTGGTGAGCCTGACAAAAGGCTCTACCCTGTTCATTGATGAAATTCACCGGGTTCACATCCAAGTAGAAGAGATGCTGTATTCGGCGATGGAGGACGGATTCCTGGATATTCTGGCCGGGGATGTTGAAAAAAAGTCGATTCGCGTAGCCTTGGAGCCGTTCACCCTGGTTGGAGCCACCACCCGTGCCGGTCAACTTTCTTCTCCGTTAAGGGATCGCTTCGGGATGACCTTCAGACTCCAGTACTATCGACTGGAGGATCTCACGCAAGTGGTCGCCAGAGCAGCAATTTCTCTAAATATGCCTTTGAGTCATGAGGCTGCTGAAGTCATTGCTTCGCGTAGCCGAGGCACACCGCGCATCGCCCTTAAAATGCTCAGGCGAGTCAGGGACATCTTAGAAGCCAAAGGTCTCAATGGAGAGGTGGTTCACGATGTTATATCGGCAATGGATCGACTCGGTGTAAATGAAAAGGGCCTGAATGAACAGGACATCATGTACCTGAAAACCCTTGCAAAGACCTTCAATGGCGGGCCGGTCGGCTTAAATACACTGGCATCAGCCATGAGTGAAGATGCAGGAACGCTGGAGGATGCTGTTGAACCTTATTTGCTACAGGAGGGATTGATTCAACGCACCGCTCGAGGGCGAATTTGCACGCCTGGAGCCTTTGAGCTATAAGACAATATACCAATATTCATTGATTTTAGCGCTTGCAATATCGGTATAGTTTATTTATACTTTAGGAAAATCTCAGCAGGAACCACAGGGGTATCTCATGCAAAAGAATGAAATGGCTCAAAGACTTTCTCAGCTGAAAGAGCGCGAGCAAAAGACACGCGACCAAGAAATACGTATCCGGGCTCAAGAAGAAACTGTTCTGGCTGAGCTTGAAAAGGCTAAAAAAGCTGCAATTGAAGCGTTTGGTACGGACGACCTCACCATTCTGCGCGAGACCTACAAAAAGGCGAAGGAAGAAGATGCTCGCGCCATGCAGGGTTACGAACAAGACGTCATTATTCGCGAGCAGTTGATCGACACCATCATGTCTAACGTCGAAAGCCTGCGGTTGAACTAAGGGATCGCCATGCATACTCTTCATAACAAGGTCAGAACGGTCGTGGGCAAGGAGCTTATGCTTCTGCAGACGGCCAAACAGGCACGCGCCGATCAGGAGCGCCTCAGTCTCGAGCTGGCGGAAATCGACCGCCTCCTCGGGCGTAAAGATGAAATGCTCAAAGCCTTGGAGTCCCTTCAGTTGAAGGCGCAAGCCAAAAACAAGGGCGTTTATGAAGAGCTGCTCACCTCCTTGATCAATGAGATCATGCCTGGAAAAGAAGACAAAATCGTCTTGACCAGCAGCATGAAGAACAATCGTGCGTCGCTGGATATTGACGTCCTGGTTGACGGAGAGCTTGAAAACGTTGATGAAGACAAAGGCGGATCGATCTCCAATATCGTCGCCATGGGGCTTCGCTTTATCGTACTGGCCAGGCACCCCAACCGCCGTGTGCTACTCCTTGATGAGGCTGACTGCCACCTAAGAGTCGAGTATATCCCTGCATTTGCCGCAGTGATGAGCCAACTCGCCAGCCGGATGGGTATTCAGGTGCTTTACATCAGTCACCACCCCGCCAATAACTTTATGGGATACGGTCGAGTTCATGAACTTTACCGCGACAATGGTCGCACCCATTCGCGTGTCATTGGGGAAGACCCGACCCCGCCTGAAGGGTACGAAGCGCCGGAAAGCGCCATCCGCTACATGCGCCTTAAAAACTTTGGCCCGCATGAAAACCTGTTCATTGAGTTGTCTCCTGGCCTGAACGTGATTACCGGCCAAAACGACCTGGGCAAAAGCAAGCTGATTCAAGCGATTGCTGAACTGACCACCAACAGCGGCAAGGAGCGCAGAATTACCCATAAAAAGCCTTTCTTTGAAGTCGAAGTCGGCCTTGAAGAGGGCATGAGTCTTCTGTGGCGCTACCAGCGTAAGGGTAGCAAAAAGACCCTGATGGAGCTGCACGATGAAAATGGCGGCCTCATTGAAAGCTCTGACTTGGGAAGCGATATTCCTGACTGGTTGCATACCTACCTGGCTATGGCACCGGTAAATGGAGAGAATATTCATTTTCACAGCCAGAAAAACCCAAGCTATTTGCTCTCAAATGATTACTCGTCAATCGAACGCGCCCAGATGATCCCAATGGGGCGCGAGTCGCGGGATGTGTTGCGCATGATTCAGCTCTTCAACGCACGCTTGCTCTCGGCACGCACCAGTCGACAGCGCCTCGCAAAAGAGCTCAATAAAGCACAAAACCTGCTCGCGACGATGTCGCTGATTTTGGAAAATCAAATTGATCCGCAGTCCATGTACTCAAGCTGCGATGAGCTTCTGAAAGCGCACCATGACCTTGAAGAAAAGGGAAGCTGCCTAAAAAACCTTGAGCGGCTCACTGCGATGTCGGCTCTGTACGGCACTGCCCTCAAAAGCCTGGAAAGGCATGTCATTGCCCCGGTAAATCTGATAGCAACTGAGCAAATGGAGCAAACCATCAACCGGTATCAAGCGCTTGCAGGGCAGCATACGGCGTTGGCACAGATTACATCTATAAAAAAGGCGCGCAGCGAACCGGTCTTGCATGATCTGGATGGTATGGCAGCAGCAGGCATCAAAATCAAAAGCTTGGCAGATGCCGCTCTTCAGTTGAATGCCATCCACCAAATCAAACCTGCCTCATCGGTGGACATTCAAGACCGCTCGAGCATGGAGCGCTCCATTAATGCCATCGGGGATCTTCAGGTTAAACAGGCCGATATCTACAGAGCCAAGGAGCTTGCTAAAAATGAGCTCAAACAAGTTCTGGCTAAAAAGAACGAACTGATCGCTGAAATGGGCGGGATCTGCCCAACCTGTGACAAGCCGATGGGAGGGCATGATCATGTCTAACGCGCTTATCAATAATGTAGAAACCTTTGTCCTGGCGGGGTTTAAAGGATTTCTGGTCATTAGCAACCCATGCCTCGGTGTATCACGCAGGGTAGGCCGCGTGGATAATGCCTGGGATGCCTCTTTCGCCAAGCTTGAGCAGGCCATTTCAATCGCCAAGGAGCGCTCCCTTGTTCCCGTGATCATGGGCGATTTGCTTCATGATTCGAGAGACATTGGGCAGCTCCTGCCCATTATCAACTTGCTGAGCAATACCAAGTCGATCCTGGTTCCTCGCAACAGCAATTGGACTGAGCGCTCACAAGGCCATATCGCTGCAATCCTCAAAGCTGCTGAGGTTTGCCAGGTGGCGGGGGCCTGTGCACGTAAATTCCAGCTGCACATCTCGGTCAATGGCAAGCAGGATAATATTGAGATTGAAACCCATACCTCCTGGGGTGGAGTCAGTCGCTTAGAGCCAGGTGCGCCTGCTTATTTGAAAGTCGCAGGGATGAACCTCACGGTGATGCAAAGCAGCTCGCTGCCTCTCGTTGAAGGAGATGAGTCAGGGACTCGAATCGTCGCTGGACGAATGATCCGCCTCACGCCCGTTGAAGAGAGCATGGCTATTAGCGTGTATGCCGTCACCCTTGAGGGTGTGGAAGAGATTCCTTTGCGTATCACGCCTATCGTCTTCTCTCAGGCAGCGGGCATTGCAGAGGAAAATAACGATGAGCTTCGTCGTGATAGCGTTTTTGTGGAAAAGCTGAGAGAGGCTGCAAGTCAGTCACTTGAGGAGGAGGGTAAAGAAAGCCTTATCGATCTCGTCGACTCCACATGCAATGAGCTGGAGGTCGATGGCTGGATCGTTTCCCAAATGCTAAGCCTCGCAAAAGAAGCAGGCGAGGCTAGCATCGAGTAACGCTTAGGGAGAAGATGGCGCTCTATTAAATAGCCTGCCTAGCGTAGCGATAAGCTTACCCGCCATTTGGGCGAGCTGCTCGGCCATCTTCAGCACCTGTTTGGCAATCTTACCAACCTCTCCTTCCTCATGAGCACTAGACCGCGCTAAGTCTGCTGCTTTTTTGATCTGCTTTTTTGCCAATTCCAGCGTATCCAGGACGCTATCATCATTTATTCTGGAAGCTCCCTTCATCTCCCTTTTGAGATCGACAAGCTCATTCTTGAGATCTCCCCATCGGCTTAATTTATCACTGATGGATAAAGGCGACCCCGCTGAGTCAAGGCCAGATTTCAATTGCTGTTCGAGGGAGGAAATCCCTTTTATCTTTCCTTCAAGATTCGGTATTGCAATTTCAGGATCAACTGGAGTGCCCCTAGCAGACTTCATGTAGTCTCGCGCTTTTCCAAGCCTCCTGGCCAGTGCACCCATTCCCAAATCAACGTGAATACTCGGAGAGCTGGAAGTCCTATGACCTCCCGCCCCAGGCATTCCATTGCCATACATACCCTGCATGGCGCGCAACTGTTCTTCAGCGCGGAGCTTTCTGGAGAGATCGTCATCTCCCGAAGGGCTGGCTTTTTTCTTGTCAGAATAACCCTGCTTGCGTTCGACTTTAGCGCTCAGGTTGCTTTTTTCAGGTACAGGCAGGCCCGAATCCTCTCTGGGAGCAGTAACATCCCCAAATGAAAGAGCAGGCTTGTCTTCATTTTTTGGCTTTTCCTCACCTGAACCTTTGTCATCGTCGCCCAAGCCTGCTTCAGGAAAAGGAAGCTCATCATCGTATCGTGAAGAGTTAGCGGGCGACGGGGCCTCCACCTCTTCAGGCACGCTTTCTTCCTTGCCTGGATCTACTAGATCCTCGTGCTTTTCAGCTTTTTCCCTAAGTACTCTATCAAAGGCCTCCACCTCTTCGGGTGTAGCCGGGATAATGATTTCACCATTTTCACCGGTAAGAGAAATCTCCGGATACGTGCCGTCTGGACGCCTACTCATCTCCTTCAGTTTTTCCAATTGCTTTGCAGCCATCACGGCCTTTTCGAGATCTGATATCGGTGCTGGCAGTGGTTTGGGAGGGGCAGGGGAGAAGGATGATGGTAATGGCGCTGGTTTGGTTTTCTCGAACTCTTCTTCATCAGCGGCAACTTTTTGCTCGAGCTCCTTCAACTGCTCGAGTGTAAACACCTCTGCAACACAGTCATTGCAAATGATCGCATACGCGCCAGGACGATCAGCAACAGCCTCGATACGATAAGGAAGCCCTAAAGTCTCTAGCAGGCCATCCTTCATTTCCTCCCTAACGGATTGAACAAAAGCCTTGGGCACGTCACGTCTACGATGTTCAGCTATTTCACCTCGGTTAACGCTGCTCATCGTGAAATCACGCACCGCCCAGTCAAAAATGGAAAAGCTGCGCAGGCGTATTTGCTTCCAATTAAAGCTGTCGTATTCAGGGTCTCCCTTCTTCTTCCCCTTGCTGTCCATGTATTCGTGGAACTTATCCCGAAACGGTTGCTGGCGGGACATGATCTCTTCGCCTTGATCGTACCAGTCCTTGTCGAAGTCAGACCCAACAGGGGGGAGCGAGAAGTCATCATCAAGGGGCGCATAAAGATCCTTTAATTGCTCAATGATTATGACACGTTGTTCCACAAGCGAAAGTCGCTCACTGTCCATAACCTTAAGCTCTGGCCTAGTGTCAAAATACTCCTCCTTAAGCTTCTTTATATCCTGTTTGCTAGAAAGCTTTTTGTCATTAATCTTGATAAAGTCATTGTAAATCAATGCATTGAGGTCTTTGATTTTTTGCGACAGATCATTAATGACCCCTTCACTGTCCATCATGTATGCAATATCTCGGCGAATATCTTCACAGTCTGGCGCCGATCTATATTTGTGCGGGACAATGGTTTTAGGGATTTGAAACCCACCGGGTTGGACTTGGAAATGCTTTTTGTTTTCCAAATCATAAATACCTTCAATTCCGCAGTACGCCAAAAACTCCTTCACTCGAAGATAGTCAAGATCCTTGCCGATACCCCCAGCAAGATGACTGACATGATGAGTTATTTGATTAATTATTCTAGGCTCGAGTCCAGCCTGCGTCAGAATATCCATAAAGCCGTTATAACTCATTGCCCACTCTGAAGAGGGTACTTTTTGTCCTGCCTCCATGCTGGCGTAGAGATGACCTAAAGAACGATCACAAACGGCAATCGATTCCCTAATGAATTTCTGGACATAATCGCTTCCCTTCAGGATATTTCGGTAATAAAACTGAACACCTACATCGTATGAAGGCGGAATTGCCCATTGCTTTCTCTGCTTTGCCATAAAAACTCCCAAATGAATACTTTATTTTCATTCATGAGTCTTACCAAAGGCAAGAAGCTACTTAAATGAATCAACTTTTGACATGTACCAGGTTAAAAGCATTTTCTCCTTGATAAGCGAGGACTTGTAAGCCTCATAGTTCTGCTCTAACTTTGTGGCTTTGATCAAAAGCTTATCACGCGAAATTTCGCCAGGAGTTGTGTTGCCTTCTAGCATGACCTTATCCATCCAGGGTAGTTGATCATCCCCGAACAAATTACCATTGGTTTGCATATACATTTGCGTCGGCATTGATAGTGCCATTAACTTAGATGGCATACCCTCTTCTGGGGCCGCACGAAGGGTAATATGTCTGACAATGACCTCATTGGCTGACTCTATAGCCCCCTTGGTTCTTAAATCCTGAGCGATTTCACGTTCATTTTCATGATCAGTGGTTTCATTTCTTACAAACCGTGGGTATACAATCTTTGCCATGTTCAAAGCCATGTCCAACTCATTGGCATCGTAGATAGGCGCTAAAGAATCTGTAATCATTAGCAAGCGGGGGTCGCTTGGATTCTCGCCGACCTTCTCCCAAGCCGTATGCTTGTCTATCGCTTTTTCAATCTCTAAATTGAACAAATCCATGTCCTTTTCGGAGCGGCTTTTCTCGACTTTAGTTGATGATGCTGCAATTCTATAGGGTTCATATGGAGAGTGGTTTATACTTGCAACAAGCTCCTTTTGATTATCAGGGCGACCCAAAATACTGTTGCTTCCATTCCCTTTTTTGCTTTCACTAATAATTCCCATGAGCTCTCCCTGACTCGCAGAAACTCGTGCAGAAGTCTCACGCATCCCTATAACCTTACACGCATCTTGAACCGGACGCGCATTTGACTCTTGATCGATATTATGTACATCTGTTTCTGATTGTTGGAGTCGAGCAATTGTGTTAGCGGTTGCATTATTAAATCCATCAACTTTTAACCCAAGCGAAATCCCCTTAAGTTCAGTTTCTGACAATTTGGTAGCAATTTTTTGTGCGGACTCCATCGTTCTGGTTAAGTTCTCTGTAACCATTAATTTCATCTTGGCAGCATCAACATCCGGCAAAAGAAAGGCCTGGGAAACAGGCATCGATGCTAAACCCACTAATAAGGCAATTAGTTTTAATGCATGCTTCGGCTTTTTTGTCATGAAAAACCCTCTGGAACACCGTCGTTCCTTGCTGTTATTAGCGAGTCTGAAACACCCCAAACCCAGGCAAGGTGACGACGCGCCCGATCCCTTACCAATTCAAAATCAATTTCATGGGTAGCAAGAGGTTCTTCAAGATTCAATATCTTGCCCTTTATGATACTCATGAAATGATCAAGATTCATTCTCTCATTATTTTTTGCATAATTTTCTCTTTCGGATTTATCCATGCTGGCAATTTTTTCCATAAACTGACTTACCGATTCGGCCCATGCCTCAGCAAACAGATTATCAATGCTACTTATATAGCAGGATTTCCACTTGGCCTCCTCAGATACTGAAAGCGCCGGCATAGTTAAATTACCAATAAATCCAAAAGCGACCTTCCTCATTCTATCCATAAGGAGCGCGCTATGCTCACCGACATAGCCCATATCCATTTCCGCAACAGAAGCCTCGAATACTTTAAGCTGCAAATACTCATCACTATGCAAATATTCTAACTCTGACAGGGATTGAAGAACCAGATCCTTGTATGCAACTTCACTTATATCCATAGAATAAGACAATGATGTTATAAATAGACTCTCTCTGTCCGATATTTGAGAGCGCTTACTCCAATTGTAGGCGACCTCTTTTGATAGTGACATTGCAATGTTTTGCAAGTTACCAATCACCTCAGAAGGCGTTAACGAGCACCAAAGCCCTTTAAGGTTAGTTTGGCTCTTTAGCCCTCCAACAAACAGAGCGAGTTTAACATTCAAGATATTGTCAGAACTTAAATGATCAGCTCCAGCATTATCAAAGTCTTCGGCTTGAGATGACCATTGCTTTGATACATCAACGAGTCCGTCAATCTCCTCAATCGAGGAGTTTCTATACAGCGATGCAATGTTCTTAGCCAGCGATCTGCGCTGGTAACGAAGCATGATATCGTTTGAATCTGCCTCGTTAACCTCCAGACACCTATCAACCAAACTAAGATGCGCCTTGCACAGCCCACCCACTTTCTTTTGAAGTTCTTTCTCAGAGATTCCTGGATTACGAGATCGCTCACCAATATAAAGCGGTGCCGCCTCAGTCAGTGCCTGGAGAAAACCCTGGAGTGCTCGATAATATTGAATACGACCAAACCCTTCATCCGGCTTTTTAACAGGCTTAGTCGCTTGAGCCGCTTGTTCAGCGGAGTTACGAGCTACGGAGGGAGCCCTCCCACCGAAAGGGTCGTCATCATCGTCATCAATTGAATCCAATATACTTAACGAATCATCATCATCTTCATCATCGATATACGAACTAACATTTCTATCGTTGCGACCTGTCATCATATACCTCTGTAATTATCGAAGGCATCATCATTTCTAATTGAATGCTGATTGGCCAATTCTTCAGCTATCCTTCGAGCTTTATTTAATGCATTTATTGGCTCAAGGTCGCGAGAAAGCGCTTGAAGCTCACTTGCAGAAAGGTATTCTGCGGAGAGTAAAGGGATAAACTGACCATCCTCATAAACCGAAGTGGTTTTGAATATTTTATGAAGACTCATATCATTCTGTTTAACTTTCAGAATTTTGTTATCAATATCAATTTCAAAGGATTCTGAAATTGCGAGCTCCAACAACAATCCACGAAGACCAGCCGTCAGCAAGGAATCATCAGCCACGGGAATCTGCTTTGTTCTCAAAAAGTTAGGGTCTTCCATCTGCTGTTCTGTGAAACTATCTTCCTCTTGAATCTGAAATCCAGACGCGACCTGACTGTTTACGGTATAGGCAACTGACTCAAATAGGCGCACACCAAATAACAAAACTGAAATCTCTTCAGCCTTTAGGGCAAGTCTTGGAAGAAAGACATTTTGGTGAGTAATTGCCTCAATCGGAAAAATCCTATCCTCCATAGAAAGCTGGAAATCACTTATTTTCAATCTTTCTACTGCCTTCAAAAAAGCACTTTCAATATGAAAAGCGTTTTTTAATGAGGGCATCTTATTGTTGGAGGGCATTCTTATTTCTCTTGTATAGTTTTTTAATTAATCCTACTATTTAAGAAAACAATAGACAAGAAAGACTTTATGAGTAATGAACATAGATCACCAGTCGGAAGTACGCCTGAAGAAATTCTGCTAATGAACCTTGGTCATGAAATAATGAACTTCAGAAGAGGGTTTCCAAAAACATCGCTTAAACATACGTTTATATTGAGCCCTTACGGCTCAGGAATGTTTGGATTATTGCCTCAAAATCAGAAAATTTACTTTGGAATACCCAAATTATTTTATGATAAATTCAAGTCAGCAAAATGGCTGTACGCAGCAAAAGTTGAAAATCAGGCTGGTTTGTTTCTTGTTATGTCCATCGGAATCGGTAAAAGCCAGCACCCCATTGGATTAAGAGTATTTGTTCGCTCTAAAAGGCTGGCAGCATTAGATGAAAGCATTACAAAGCTAAGAGCTTTGCCGATGGACAAGTCTGGCGTTTCGAGAGAAAGCGATCTACTACTTGGCTTCAATCTCCCCTTTCATGTATTAAGTGATTTTAGATGGGAAAAAGAAGCTGAAGAAATACTGGAAAATAATAATTAGAAAGCCGCCATCTAGGCGGCTTTTTAGCAAGTCTCTGGTTATTGACTCAGCCTGTCTCCCAGATTATTCAAAGCATTAACCGCCAATTGCAACGCATTTGCAGCGTTTTTGATCTCATTACCAATATCAGTTACTACGGCTTTTTCACTGCGAAGCTTGGCTATCTCTTCTTCAAGAGCAGCGTGACGCTTGCTCATAAGTGAGTTCACCAGTCCAGTCACTTGCTCAACAATATCTTTATCCAAAGCATCTACACCGGCAAGCTTCTCTTCCTCAATAGATTCAGGGGCTTTAGATGCAGGTACGACCTCAGTTGCAACAACCTCCATCGGCTCTATCTCATCAACTTTAGACGTAGGCGCTTCTTGAACCATCTCTTCGAGCTCATGATCCTGACTAAACTCTTCAATGGATCTTTCAGCTTTCATATTCTTTTTAAGCTGAGGGTATTGGATCAAGGCTTTTTTAGTCAGCATGTAGACATGGTCGTTGATGATATAATCGCTTTCAACCAATCCTTCCTGGGCCAGCTCTAAAAGCAAGTCCTCAACCTGGCCAACCGCGCTCAAAATTACCTCACGCTGCTGGGCTGTACTCGCCAGCATGGAAAGAATCTGATTTTTTTTGCTATTGCCCAAAGACGACAAATCGGCGCTCCCGGCGACAACCTTTTTTTCGGGCTCGATGCTGGCCTTGGTCTGATGGCTGACGGGCACCGGCTTCTGGCTCCCCGGAAACTCATCAACGCCATCTTTATTTTTCACATCAATTGATCGCGACGGCTGAGGCTTTTCTGCTCGTTTGCCAGAATGATTGATATTCACCACTGTCGCAGAGGGGCTGGGTACAGCTGAATCCTGTCTAAAGACAAAACACACGGGCATGTCAGGCTTTTTTATCTCATCAATTTGACCGCTAGAGGCCAGAATTCGCACTTGAGGGGCGATTTTGTGGCGCATCGACCCTACGGCCTGGGCAATCTGATCCACCGTCATTGGGCCTTTCGCCTTTTGGATAACTTGAATCAGATCAGAATCTTCGACTGTCTTGCGCATACTTAACCTCCATGGTCTTTGGTGTCAAATATACCCAATATTCGCCAACAATCAACATTTCGTTTGACTTTTTTGAATTTCTGTCAATACATGTTTATTTATTTTATATATTATTGAGGTATGTGCCGGCGTTTGGTGCTTCGTTACATTGGTCAACGAGGCTCTGAGGCATGAATACCATCATCAGGTGCGGTTTCTTCTTGATGGGTTGCATCCACCTGCGGGTGGCGAGACATAACAGGCGCGTGTGAGTCTGAAGAACCCAGAAGAATCGGATTCTTTTTCAACACCTCCCAGGCCTTGGAGAGGCGATCACCGATTGACGCATCATGTTGCGTATCAGAAACGACATGCTCTAACTCCCGAGCAGCTTCAGTACTTAGTAGCTCGGGCAGTCGTTGCATCATTTTTTCAAGCATGAGTCGACCCCGCCCGTTTACGCGACCATTGCTGTCCAAATACGATGAATATGCCTTTTCAGCCAGCATTAGAAGCGTTGAGGGGCGGCCTAAGCCAATCTCCATCAGTCGCTCTATTACGATCTGGGTGACGGGATGATGCCAACGAGAAACGCTTAGGGAGCTTAGATCAGCCTTACGTGTTAACTCATGTCTCAGCGGATCGTATACGAGATCGTTCTGATCTCTATCCCGGATGAACGTCAAGCAGTCATTCCAGCGAGAAAGGGATTGCCTCCATCTTTGCGACCCTGAGTGATCCTGATTGAGTACACCTGTTTCCCTCGTGAATACTTCAGGCTCGTCACCTATTCGCATGCTGTGATCAGCAATTATCCGCAACACGGCCTCATCAACAGACAAATAATCTAATGGCACTGAAGAGTCCGGAATGTCTTCGACGATAGGCAAAACCGCGTTGTGAGCATCATAGGATCGTTCCAGAAGCTCACCTTGACGGGCATCCACAAGGTCTTCATAAAACCCAATCGCCTCGTTCGCAGCCATGCGACTGATCCATTTTATGCCGACCTCATCGAGCGTTCGACTGTCACTGCGCGGATAGCTTAGACGAGCCTTCTCATAGTTGCGCTGTATAGCCTCTCTTATGTCAGAGGGGCTCGCTGAAAGACTTCTTACGCACAACTTTAGGGCCTCAGGGCCTGTAAGAGGTTTATGCTCAAAAGAAAGCTCTTCTTTCTTCGCAACCGAAAGATCGGGTTGAGGAAGCGACTGCACGATGTCGGTGATGGTATTAGTATGAATTGCCTCTACAGTGTTGAGCCGAATGACTGCGCTCCAGCCCTCATCGAGTTTTTTTCTGATAACAACAGACTCTGCAGGCTCTCTAAAAAGGCTGTTAACCAAAGGCGTGACCACTCTTCCAACACTTAGGCGCCATGGATCATCCTGGCCATGCAGTCTGTAGCCCAGAAGCCTGTCCAAAATACGACGAGACTTACCTGCTCTCACTTTGTTTTCGTTAATACAGGTTTTTGCCTCATACGCTTTCCTGATGCTAGATCCTGTCAGTGATCGGATATGCACCCTAACTATTGTGGGGTCAAGGCCTGTTTTGCTCGAGGCTATCCGACAAATCCCTTCAACTTGACTGGCTATGAGCTCCCCCTCAAGGTCGCTGTCAGTTGCGATAACGACCTCGTCAGCAGGGGAAATCAAACCAATAAGCTTTTTTACTTGATCTGTCCGTTTTGGTTCCCAAATAATCTCAGTATGCTTTTCCGGATGACTGATAAGTTTTTCGTCAAAGCCAAGGCTTTCCGCTGGAAGATCAAAAAGACGACCATAGGTAGCAAGAATTTGCTCTCCTACAAAGCCTGCGTCATCCAAGGCCTTGCGAAAGGCAGCTCGTTTGCCTGGAGCTTCTATAACCCAGATTCTTTTCATTAGCCACCGTCACGCCGTTAATTCTTATACTGCTCTTTTACTCTATCTCCAAGCCCATCCATATTGTTAATGTCTGTGGGTGAGCCTATTTCCTCATACTGCTTATTACCAAACTCGGCAATACTTCCTGAGTTGGCGGCGTTTACTGCAGCATCAATCTTTTCCTTACCAGCCACTGCTATCGCCTGATCCACTTCTTCTTGCATGGCACGATTAACTTCGCGAACCATTGGCCCCGTCACCGCTTTCACAATGGCGCACGCGTCAAAATTACCTCCCGATCCAAAGCTTGGAAGCCCAGGAAGAGATAGTCCTAAATCACACGTTGCATCTGGATTCTTATAGATATAGGGGTTTTTATCCAGGTTTGGTGTACTGGTTACATTGCGACATGCTTCCTGAGTAGCGTTACCATAGACTTTCTTGGCTTTTTCTTGGGACGCTTTGCACGCTCCTCCATTTGCCATCGCCGCACTGCTCGCAACAATAAGAGCAAGCATTACCACAGCATTGGTTTTTTTTGAAAACATGACTTAATCCTCTTATGCTTTAAGTGGCCACTGGGCGAAAAGCCCCATGGCTTTCCTAACCTTCATTACTGCGCTAGTACGCTCAACAACAACACGAGCCAAATCGTGGTGATCATGATCAGGAACGTTGTTTAGTATATTCAATGCTTCCAAATAACATAGTGTTCCCCAGCCAATTGGACTTTCTCTCGATTTGTCATTAAGCCAGTGTATGGCAAACACACACTGCCTAAAAGGCATGCTTGCGATAAGCGGTATAATGCTTATCAATATCTCCTGGGTTTTGGAGTCTGAAGGAAGCACAACAAGTTCGGGAAGCGCTGAAGCCAGGCTTGAAAACAACTCTGGTAATTCATTGAATTGATACGTAAACGTTTCTTTTTGCTCGAACACATCAAAAGATGCTCTGGCGTCAGGATGCATAGACCCCCAAAAAGCATCTTGAGCATAGGGTGAAAAGAGCATTTTCAAAGAAGAATTGTTTTGCATATTATTTTTTTATCATATTTTTTAACCATGTTGAATCATTGACTGTAAAATGTCTAGTACGTATGATTAAGAAATATAAAAAGAATAATTGGTGACGACATGAGAGAACTCCAACTTGCCCTGAATCCTGCACTAGCAAAAGAAAGCAAAATAGTTCTTGAGATACTAAGGTCTGAAGCCAACTATAGCTCAAATATAAAACACTCCTCAATGAAAATGGACATCAACATGTCCCTCAAAGGCCTAAGTAATTACATTAAATCGTATTGCAGGCCAAGGTTGGAAAGGACGAAAAGTAAGAGAATGCAAAGAACACTCACAGCAGAATACTCAGAATAAAGGTGCTACATGAAATCTAAATCCTTATTCAAGCTGAAACCTATAGCCGCTGCATTTATTACTGCAACTGCACTGACAATAGCGATGCCCTTTACTTCTCAACGTGCAGAAGCGCTCATGCCCGTCACTGACGTTGCAAACTTTGTTCAGGCGACCTGGGCAAACCTTATGCGTTCTATTGAGTCGGGGGAAGCGCTTGCGGTCGCCAAGCAGACAATGGATGCGATTGGAAACTATACGGAAATGGAGGTCGACAACGTAAACAATGGTTTCGCCAACATGATAGCAAGACTCGGGAAAGGCGAAGAGGAAAGACAAAACCTTGAGCAACTCGAAAAGGCCCAACCGGCCCAGGATGCTTGTACAACTATTGTGGCCTCTACAAATTTAAATGATGCAAGTTGTGCCGTCGAAGAAACGCTTGATCAGTTCGTAAAGAAGAATGCCGAAAAACAAAGCATGGCTACAGGTGGGGGCACGTTTCATTGCGTGAATGAAAAATGTGAATTCAAACCCGGAGTACCACCTAACTCCGACGACATGAACAAAAAGAATGCTGTGGATGCGAAGGTTGCTATAAATGCATGTGATCAGCTTATGGATGGCAATATATCTTTATGTGAAAAACCTGAGCTATTGATGTTCGGAACTGCGCTGACGGATAAAGAATATAAAGCGGTAGACCTTCAGATAGAAATAGCAGGCAATATACAGAAACCCTTGCCCTATGCTGACGATTCTCTTGATAAAGAATCAATCGAGTTCAAAAGAGCCAGGGCCCAAGATCTTCGTCGAGAAAACATGCGAGGATTTGCAGTTCTCGCCCTGAAAAACCTGCACCTAATTCAAAATGGATCAATTGACTCAAACAACAAGCGAAAGAGGGGTGAGATTGAAGTATTAAATGACTTCATGAATGATCGAATTCGTTCTGAGAAATGGCTCTGTGAGGTTACCCAGAGTTGTGATGGCGAATATGTAGGCCCATCTGAGATAGATAGGCGCGGTCTGCAGCTAGACGCAGTTTCGTCTTACATAGCCCTTCAGCACTACAAATCCTCGCTGCGTATAGAAAAATACCTCACAGATATCGCTTTAATGGAAATTGATAGCGTAAATAAATAAGGCAAAATTGTGAACAAAATAATAAAAATAATAAGTTCATCGTTTTTATTGACAACCTCAGTTGCTGAAGCATCGAGTGGAGGGGTAGATGTTGCCGCAAACCTGGGCATCTTGTTTGACCTTGCCTCTTTTGTAACAGGAGTTATTGGTTTCTTTCTGGTCGCTTCTGGTCTCTTCGGGCTTTATACCTGGTCAAAAACGGGAGGGCAGGGAAAAACCATTGGCAAAACAATACTAACTATGCTCGTTGGGACTTTTCTAGCATCAATTGGCTGGTTCTATGAGCTCATCAAGGGAAGCTTTGTAACTGACAGCAAGACTGGCGTAGACCTTTCCAATGGGCAAATAAATTTAGCGCTAGACCAGGCTGCACTTAAGGCTTCAGAGGCTATAGGCTCATCTGGTTTCGGTAAGTTTATGCCTGAGGGAACAACTAAGGCAGTTCTTGCCTTCGTTTTTCTAGTTGGATTTGTTGCTTTTATTTCAGGTGTCTATTCGCTTAAAGATGTTGGAGACAATAAGTCTCAACACCCATATCTCAGCCCGATTGTAAAAATATTTGGCGGAATGATATGTATGAACATTATTTGGTTTGCCTGCCTAGTTTCCTCAATTCTCGATATCCCTGCACTTTGCGCTGGAGGTTAAAATGGGTTTTATTAAAACAAGTACTGACTCTTTCAAGACCGCATTTAAGCCGAAACTCGACTGGAAGGGCGGCGCAAGCAACTTAACCAACTCTTTGTCCAGCAACAAAACATCAGTAATTGCAGCTGATGTTGACGATATAGAGTTTAAAGCAAGGTACAACAACGTCAGAATATCGGCCTTATCATCTGCAATATTCATGCTGATTTCAATACTTACATTGCTTTATGCAAAAGGCGAAAAAGATTACCTACTTTCCTCCACCTCATCGACACTGTTCTTTATGTTTTATTTTAGATACTCCTACATGCTTTGGGTGTGCAGAAATGGATGGTCTGGAAAACAGGATATTCAATCAGAAATAAAAGTAAATGTAATCGATTTTGTCAGAGAGCTTGGATCAAATCCCTTACAACTTCTCCCATTAAGCCTCTCACGCAAAGGATCTGAAAAATGAAGGAAACCATAAAGAGAATATCTTTTGCCATAGTTATGGCTATAGCTCTGCTTTCATTTTCAGATGCCTCTATGGCAAGTGATAACGCAGCAAAAGCTGAAGGTTATATGAAGACTATCATCAATCAGGAATATGATAGTACTGATCTGGCCCATAGAAGTCTGGTAAGACTATTTGGCGGATTTATTTTCGAACCTTTTGGCAATGCTCCAAATGATCCGCCTACGGCACTCGCAAAAGTCCTTGGCTATACCAACGTCATAGCCATGATCCTAGGTGTGATCATTATGGGCTATGTGATATTAGCCGGAGCCCTGAACACAGCTGCTTCTGGTGAAATGCTTGGAAAAAGCTGGTCAAGCGTCTGGCTCCCATTACGAACGTCGTTTGCATTTGGAATGGTTATGCCCGCCTCTGCAGGTGGAGAAACATTTTCAGTTGCACAGTCGTTGGTCATCTGGATGATCATCGTAGGCTCAAACTCAGCTACCTGGTTATGGGAAAAAGGGGCTGATGCATTGATAACAGGCTCGCCTATCATGCCCACAACCGTCTACAGATTGAGCGAGGCTGAAAAAACTATAATCGACACTGTGTTCTGCAGCGCAGCTAGAGATCATATGATGCGGAAAAGAGATAATGGCAAGGAGAGTTATATTGGCCATGTCGCATTCAACAAGCCGACTGGGAATGATAAATTTTTATCAAACCTGAAACAATTCAAATACTCTGAAATAAATTCCTTAGATCTATCTGCTGCTACAAAAATTGTTTTTAATAAATGTGGGGAGATCGTCATCCCTAACGCGGATGGAAGCCATAGTGAAATTAATGATGTAATGAGTGGAACGACTTATGAGAATGGAAGAGGCTGGCTTTCAGGCAATCGAGAACAATGGGAACTTCAGACTCAACAAAGGTTTTACACCTCAATCCGTAAAAACATAGGCAAGTTGCTTACCACTAGCGCTGCTTATTCAGATAGAGTTATTGCCCTCGAGCTGAATGGGAAAAAGATTGAGAGCAGAAAAAATGGTGGCGCAAATCATGCTGACGACTTAGTTATAGAAGCTGTAAGGTTAGCCGCTGAGGACTACGCCAACTTCAAGGTTGAATATGGAAATTATGTCGAAACAGTACGCAAAGAATCACTGTCTGGCTCAGTAGATACAAAAAGCTGGAAGTCAAGAATTACAGAAGGAGGCTGGATGAAGGCCGGAGCCTGGTTTTTTGAAACGTCAAGATTTCAAGGCTTTGTTCAAACCCTACTCGGCACAATAAATAGTTCAAACAAATACTACGGACTGGACAATGAGTTTTCGTCATGCTTCTTCACTCTAAACTTCAGCGGTTGCAATGAGAGAAACGAAGAGTTTCGCTCATGGCTAGAAGCCAACATAACTATCGCTGAGGAATCCTTAAATATAAATCAAAACTCAACCACACCGGGCACTATATCCATTGCAAATTCAAGCACAGGGGTTGATGCAGATGCAATTGATTCTATCTCTGTTTCAGTAGCCCAATTTTTTTTAGACTACCTAATGGGTCTTGGAGAGGACAGTGGTGGCACAGGGGGCAATGTCACAGCAAATGGTGAAAACAACATGTCCGGAAACGTAAGCGGAATGATATCCCCATTTACTGCTGTTTCTGGCCTGGGGCGAGGGCTTCAGCAAATTGCATTCATAATTTGGTCAGGCGGACTTATAGTTGCTGGGATAGTAGGCTTTAATAATAGTGGTTTAGGAGTTGTTACAGGAGTTGTTACTGGCAGCAAATTCCCAGTGATTGTAGCTATCTCCCAATATATTATGAGCTCGCTAACTCCCATAATGATTGGTATTGGCGGATTGGCTTTCATGCTAGCTTTCGCTCTGCCTTTTATGCCCATCACAATTTGGATCATGCTCGTATGCGGCTACCTTGTTACAGTAATTGAAGCAGTTGCTGCAGCTCCACTCGCTGTGATTATGCTAGCAACACCAGAAGGAGAGGGAATAAGCGGCACAAGCTTCAAGCATGCACTTCAAATGATTAACGCCATTATCTTGAGACCCTCGCTGTCTATAGTAGGATTATTTGCTGCGATGACACTCGCTTATGCTGCTTTCGCACTGTTGAATGAGCTTTTTTGGACAGTCGCAGGACTTGCAACCAACGTCAGCATATTTGAGATTTTGGCACTTGTATTCATTTATGCGACTCTTGCCTTTAAAGTATGCGAGTACATGATCTCTGTCATTCATAAAATTCCAGATCAGATTATGGAATGGATGGGTGGAGGCATGGCGCGACCCTTCGGCGAAGATGCAGCAGGTGGAGATATGACTGGGGCCCTGAAGGCTAACACAGCAGCCAGTGGAGTCTCAGGCCTTTCGGGCATGAAAACAGCTGGGGATATAATGTCTAAACGTCTAGATAATGCAAAAGCGGAAAACGAAGCTAACAGACATGGCCAGATGGTCGGTGCAATGGGAGACGGTAAAAGGAGTTAAAGAAACCCCCGGTAAAAAACCGGGGGTTTTTTAGCCGCCACTCTGTGGCCGAAGGTAAAGCTTAAAGGCAAATTAGCCATCGCAAGCGATAGAACGTGAACAAAAATGCCCCTAAAGGGGCATTTTTCAATCAGCTTGGCTTGCATTCTCGACCACATAGAAGGGAGGGCGAACCAAAAGGAAGAATAAGAAAACCAAGATCCTCCCCAGGTGCTCTAAAAACATTTCTCCTGGAATAATCGCAAGGGAGCTTGTTCCAGGAAGGACAGCAGCAATCAATGCGGCAGGATACGAAACAATATCTGCCAGCCACACTGGAAATGAAAAATAATCATTCATTTGTTCTGCCATCCACCAAACAGACTCATTATAGCTAATGCCCTCGACACTGGAGGCAAGCATAAAAGCCGGAGCGAATACTAGAACCATGAACGCAGCCCACACAATACGATACGCAAACATTTTCGAGTTCCTCTCTATCATTTGAATTTTTGAGCTTTTCATTAGCTCTTGGTTACAAGTATACCTAGAGTTTACTGGATGTCAACAGTTAAACAAAAAATATTTATCAAATCGTATCTGCAGGGCTTGAATTGATTAGCTGTGCGCATGCGATACTAAAGTAAATAAGAGGTAAGTGATTATGACTACAGCTGACGCGATACAGACAGAGAAGCTTTCTCTAAAAGCTTGGTCTGACAATCTCAATACTAATAAAACCATTGCAACCTACTCAATTAGCGCAGATAGGCAATTTGCAGACATTGTTCCATCTCCTGAAATGGATCATTATTTCAAAATCCTTGGGCTTCCGAAGAAAGCAAGTGGCTACGAATTGGATTTGGTAAGCAGTCCTATACCCATGATTGCAAAAAGCCTCGGCTTTCATTATGACGACCCTGCAATTAGGCACTCAATTAATGCAAAAACAGGCGGAATGCTCACAAGTGAAAACCTGATATCACTTGCACTGGAAGGGGATTCTCAATTGGGAACACTTGAGAGCCATTCCTTCAAAAGATCAGCAGTCAAGAAAATTGATCTATCAGCAGTCGTTGACGCTGACAAAAAGAACATCCCAGAGAAATTGTTTACCACATCTACAAACGTAGAAAAATCCATAAAAAAGACAGGTGTGTTGATTAAGGCAGGTAACCATACACTTCGCCACGGCTATTTCATTACCTGTGAAAACGACGATGAAAATCAATTTGACCGTCTTGCCCTGTATGCAGCAGGGGTAAAGAATATGGCTACCATCAACAATTTGAATGCCGATGCGATGATTGGCTTCAAAATGACACAAGATGGCAAGCCTGCACTTCTGTGTATTGACACCTCACGGCCAGAGATTAAAACAGAAAAAATTATTCGCGGAAAGAATGAATCAGGTGCAGCGCTGATTGCAGAGGTCGCCAGAGAGAATCTGGAAGCTCGAACTTCACAAGAGCCCGCTGGCCCACATCTGCGCAAATCAAAAAATCTTTTGCCAGGATTCATTGCTACCCGACAAATTAAGAGCTTGCTTCAGAATGTTCCTGGATTTCAATTTAACTCACCTACTGTAGAGGAAGGCAAGCTTAGCCAAGGAGCTTTGGTCATCCCTCGCCAGATGAGCCTTAAAACATTTTTAGCCACGGCAAAAGAAGACCTTAAACAGCTTGATACCTACATCAAACGTCATGCCTCTCTTTATCATCATGAATTAACCGATGATGAGGTAATAGACCTAAAAAGAAACATCCAGGCAAGAATGGTCTCAACGCTTGAAGACGCCAAAGGCTTTAAGCAGGAACTGAGCACAATGGTTAAAATGCATGCCCAGCAGAAGATTGAAAGAGTTGAAAAACCTCGAGCAGTGAGGGAATACAGCATCGAAGATCTGGAGATGTAATGGATCCAAGAAGAGGCCGAAAGGCCTCTTATCACGTTATCCCATCATCCGCTGCTCACCCATTCTATGGCTTGCCATGGCTGCATGCTTTCTTGTTTTCCACCGGTTTTTACCTAACCTTTTCTATGGCATCGCCATGGCTTATTTGATTTCAATTTAAAGTAGGCGAACCGTCAACGCAAAGTGTTTGAGTTAATGAAGGCTCCACTTCGATGGCAACGCCATGGCTAAAACGAATGAAAAAGAAAAGGCCAACCTTTAGGGTGGCCTTTTAACTACTTCATTGCCCTTGGATCTTCAGTGGTGCTCTTAACCTGCTAACGATTTTGTCCAAGCGCCTCCCGCGAATCACTATGCTGCTTCAGATCGAAACCGGCGCCGAGATATGCGGATGCGGCTCGTATCCTTCCAGCTCGAAGTCATCAAACGAATAGTCGTAGATGCTGTCAGGCTTACGCTTGATCTTCAGCTTCGGCAGCGGCTTAGGGTCACGAGTGAGCTGAAGCTTCACTTGCTCAAAGTGGTTCAGGTATATATGCGCATCGCTCAAGGTGATGACGATCTCACCTACACCCAGATCGCATTGCTGAGCGAGCATGTGCGTCAGGCATGCCAGGGATGCCGTGTTGTAGGGCAGGCCCAAGAAACTGTCGGACGAACGAATGAACAGGTGCGCGGACAGCTTGTTGTTCACCACGTAGAACTGATACAGCAGATGGCAGGGAGGAAGGGCCATCTTTCCGTTCTCCACGTTCTCCTGGGCACTCACTTTTTCATCAGGCAGGTATTCGACATTCCAACCGTGAAACAGAATTCGACGACTGTTCGGGTTGTTTTTGAGGGTGTCGACAACGTAGTCAATCTGATTGACCGTTTTCCCATCCTTAGTAGGCCAAGCAGTCCACTGCTTTCCGTAGATTGGGCCCAGGTCGCCATCTTCGGTAGCCCACTCATCCCAAATGGTAACGCCGTTCTCTTTCAGCCATTTCGTGTTGGTGTCACCCTTCAGGAACCAGAGCAGTTCGTTGACGATCCCTTTGAAGTGAACCTTCTTGGTGGTCAACAGCGGAAAGCCTTCTTCCAGGTTGTGTCGGAACTGCCGACCGAAGACGCTCACCGTGCCAGTGCCGGTGCGGTCTCCCTTCTGGACGCCATTATTGAGGACGTCCGACAGTAGTTCTAAATAAGATTTCATGCTGCATCCTCGATGGAATTTAAAAATAAAGCCGAGCAAGCTCGGATGGATTCGATTTATACAAGTATGGCGGCTTACGCCGCCATAATGTTCCTAGCAAAATCAGCTAAACTCAAGACCCGTCTCGGGGTGACGAGACTCTCTATTTTTACGATCAGCCTCAATCCTCTTGCTTTCGTGATCTTCAACGGGATGATCAGCATGAGATTCGAGAAGCTGCTCCTGACTCGATTCGTTAAGAGTCTTGATCTGCTGAACCATCTCGAGATTGGCTGCGACATAAGCCTCCAGCTCAATCAAGGCCTGCTCCTGACGATCATCCAGTGCATATTGCGCTTTGACCTCATCAAGTGCGGCTTTGTATCCCTCAAGGTTTATGCAGTTTTTACCAGTAGGCTTCTCATACCAAGTTCTATGAAGGTGATCTGACCACTCCTTCAGCTCTGCAGCAGTGAATACGTTTCTTTCCAAAACTTCTTCACCGAAATTTGCCCACTTAGCCCTGAGAGTCAGCTCAAATAAGCGCAATGGATCACGAGCCTGTTGACGGCTGAACGCGTGAGGATCTAGGTTGACAAGTGCTGGGAATCGCTGCTCTTGATTTTCTTTCTGAGGCTCCAAGTGGCGGGCTTTCGCTCTTAAGGTTTGTTCGTCACGACCAATCAGTCCCAGGCTGTAGATGCCTTGATAAACATCTTCACAAGGCGCGAAGTCTGACTTGTATGCCTCCTGAAGCCTTTCCCTAAACCCCTTATCTTTCGATAAATATTCGTTGATGATTTCAAGATGCCGATAGCATGCATCCAGATCCAGCCCAGCTCGCTGAACAATATCGTCACGTCTCCTGAATACAGCAGGATCAGCGATCATCGGCTGCTTGTTAACGGTAACGTCGCGGATCCCATTTATAGCCTCACCTTCTCCTAAATCTTTTGTCGGTGTAAACACGCGACGCTTGATCTCTGAGGCAGGAAGAGACAACAGCTCCGTTGGATCCTGACGCAGATCCAGGCACAACATTTTCTGTGCCGTGCTGCTATCGTAAATAATGGGTAGAACCATGGTCATGTGGCTCTGCTCGCGAGACAAGAAGGGGTCGATCAACACCAACGGCTCTCTCTTCTCGACCATGGGTTTTACAAAACCTTTGTCAGAAAGCTTAAGGAAATAATCCCACATTTTGGGATTTCCTTCTTTAATCAGACGCATAAGACTGATAGTTGCCTCGACGTCATAGCGAGCATCGTGCGCATGCACCAACTCAATACCGTTCTCCTTGGCCAGATCCCCAAGCTTAAGGGATATACGCCCCTCCTGATTAACCGGCCACGTAAGAATCTCCGGGCGAAGAGCAAACACCAAAGTGGCTAGGCGCAGAATATCGGCACGATTATTCCCATCCCTCCATTCGTGCTCATAGGGGTCAATCAGGGTGCGATAGAACGTGTTGCGCATCATCTCATCGTCAAAACGCTGAGTATTAAAACCGCTTATTGTCGTAGGTTTACCCCTTGGCATCATCCATGCCTTCATGACAGCAGCAGCATCAAATTCTGTTAGACCATTACTCATCAATTGCTGGATGGATATACCATGCACTGCAAAAGCCTGAGGTGACGGAACAACATCCGGCCTAAGTTTAATATTAATATTTATCTCATCGCCCTTGATTAAATTTAATTCTTCATCAACGGCTATTCCCGCGAATTGGATTATTTGGTCATGATGATGAGAAAGCCCTGTTGTCTCGGTGTCGTACACTGCGAAACGTCGCCTCATGGTTGACATATTGCACTCCCCTTAAGCATAAACTTTAAATTGAATATTAAAGTTTTCAATTTAATTTAATACATATAGAATAACACGAAAAGTGACGGAGCCTTCAACGTGCAAATCATACCTTTAAAAGAAAAATACAGACTGACCGAGGATGATGTTAACAATCTTGGAACATGGATCGTTGATGGATACTCCCTTGAAGAAATGGCTCATCATTTAGATGGAAAAATGAACGTTGAACAGATTTATATCGCTGCTGGCATTATCGCCAGAGAAATGTTTGATATGCCATTACAAGATCTAAATCCGGATTTAGTCAAAGAAAGAAAGCTGTTGAGTCAAGAGCTTCATGATGAATGGGAAGAGAAAAGGATAAGCCGTCATTTGATGAGCCTCTTAAGAGGGCTTGCGGAAGATTTAACGCTGTATGAGATGGAGCTTCAAATAGCAGCAAATAAATCATCCTAGCCAACCAGGAGGCCCATAGAAATCAAGACGCTATAATTACCGATGGGTCAATATACTTGAGCAATGCTTTATTATTTAAAACCCAGTCAACATAGCGCTTAGCACCAAAGCACTCATCGGAAGGCCTGTTCTCTTTCCAGAATTCCATGATGCAGCAGTTTTTGTAATCGCACTCAACACATTCACTGTTCTTGTTTCGAGTATATTGCCTTCTTATGTAAGCACGCCTCTCTGGTGAACTTAATATCTCACCAAAAGAGTGCTCAAAAATATTGCCAAACGGCTGCATAAACTCGAGCCAACCATCCTTGTAATCAGGAAGAACAAAGTCACCATTTGGAAGCAAAAACAGGGTTTGGCCTGCGATATTGGCTTCAGGAGGTAGTCCGCGCCTAGACAAGATAAAACATGTTTGCCCAATCATCGGTGGATTTTTCCCAGCTTCCTTTAGCTTAATCCAATGTGAATTCAGCTCTATCATGAAATCTGAATACTGGCTCATTGGCGGAGCATATTTTTCGTATTTTTCGCCCTTGTTCTGCTCATTAAGCATAAAGGGAAGAAAAGACGCCTCCTGAATACCAAGGTCAGTCAAGTAATCAAGGACTGCTTTAGGCCCGTCTTTGAATAATTCATGATTGACGACACTGATGGTGGATACTCGAAGACCACTACCAATGGCCTCCCTCACGCGTTTGTCCCATTTCCTGACATAACCCTTGCCTCGCATGAGGCCGTCAAAGCTTGTCTGAAACTGGCCACGCCCATACGTTCTGAAAATATCGAACCACACCTGATCTACGTTCAACAGGCTGGTGAGAATGTCATGCCTGACCTCATAGCCGCGCTGTTGAGAAAATATCTCATCAATGATCCGAAAAGCGCCCATGAACCAAGGTATTCCCATTTCTGTGGGCTCGCCTCCATACCAATAAAATATAATCACCTTGGTTTGATTTGGACGCTGTGTTTCATAATAATTATGAACCTTGGCCGCAGCCTGCCTGAATTGCTCAAGAGTCATAATTTCACTATTACGGCGTTGATCCAAGGTCAGGTAGCAATGAGGACAGTTTAAAGAGCAGCGCAACGAAGGCATCATCGTAAATACGAAATAACCCTGCTCGATACTGTTCATCGATGCATAATCAAAGTTTTTTACCGACTCCTGCCAAGATCCCCGGTCTTCCAGCGGCTTAGAAGAAGGCGCCGGCATGAAAATCATTTCACTCATAAGTTTTGTTGTTCCTATCGAGGATGCGCACGTTAACTTCTTCGGCCTTTTCGGTGGCGCCTAAGGCTGGTGAAGGCCTTTCGGCTGTGGCAATTTTTGCCAAATTCCAATTTTTAGGGCCAAACGACACAATAAAACGACAGGCGATGACTATGATCAGCCAAATACCTTTCCAAAAACCCGTTTTATTCTTGAGCCTTTTATCAAGCTCTTCACGGCTGACAACGGCCACTAACAGGCTCTCCATTCGCTCTTGGGAAGATTCATCGCACTTTTCGGCATGATACCCTCGTTTTCCACAAGATTTCGAATGAACTTAATGAATCCCTTAAAACCAGGACATTCTCCCCGACCATTCCAATATCCGTGCAACACACCACAAGCACTTTGGCAATTAATCATTTCATCGCAACCCATGCAGTGAGGCTTTGGGACAATGGCCTTGGTTCTTTCTCGAATATATTTCCTTCCTTCTAAAATATTGTTCATCCCCTCTGTAAAAAGGTTGCCCAGGGAGTCCATGTTTACTTCTCCACCGGCCTCAATACACGTAACAGTTTCCCCATTCCAGTCGATATCCAGGGATCCTGGAATGATAGGGCAGACAATGTCATCCATTGCCTCCTTTCGGTAAATCGATTCGATCATTGACTCGACAGGGTTGACATAAAGATCAGGGTTATCAATACGGCGCTCCAGATACCAGTTTGCGGCATCGATCATAAACTGAGTCGTTGCAGCAAAAGTTGGAAACACCGTTCCGATATTGGTTAAGCCGTCACCCGAAGGAATAAAAAACCCGAGGTGAATATTGCGAAACCCTTTTTCAAAAAAATCGTCAAGAAGCTTCACAGCCCCATAGCTGATAACTTGCTGAGTAACAGCAGTCGTAACATTCAGCTTTTGACCCGTTTTCCTTAAGGCATTACAGTTATCGACCCATTTTTGCTCCAGCTTTGGCAATGCCCGACCCTTTGCAGAAACAAACCTTGTGTCTATTTCATAGGATGTTGAGACAAAATCAAAAAGTTGGCCTATAGCAACAGCCTCATCAGTAACCATATTGGTCACTATGGAAAGCTTGACTTGTTGCCTTACTTGCTTAAGCTTCTCACGGATTAAAGGAATCATACGCTGGTAGAAGCTCAAGCCCAACATGGTGGGCTCACCACCAATAATGTGTACATCAGCTAATGCATATGTCTTAAGGGCTCGAGGGGTATTCAGGAAGGTAACCAGCTCATCAAATACCGACAAGAAATGCTTCTCTGTCATGGTTTGAGACAGCTCTTTCTTTTCAGTTGAAATATAACAATGGGTGCATCTAAGGTTGCAGTCTCGCGTGGTATTCACTTGCAGCAAAAATGACTTACTCATTGAACAGCTCCCAAGGCCTGAGCCAAATCGACGAGGCGATCTTGCCCCTTAAAATATTCAAAGCCAAGAAGAGGGCGCGCAGCCTCACCGAATACCTTTAGCCTTGTTGAATCAATGTTTCCAATCTCTTTTGATGCAATACCCGTCATCCACACCTCATGTGCCTCTAAGCTATGTTCTGGAAATTTTCCATTATCGATGGCGAATCGGCGAGCTTGCTCTTGATCCCAAAAAAGAAGACGTTCAATTGTCGGATATGAGTGGAGAGAGTCTCCAGGCTCCACCCAGAACCTCACGCATTCATCCTGCCCAGACTGTAAATCCTGGAAAATTCTGCAACCATCAAGCTGGAAGACCAATGACTCACCATCACTTCCAACCTGATCATCTATGGCCAATGCTAATGATGAAATCACATCAACCAATGAAACACCAACGACAAGATTTAACTGAATCTCTATAAGTGTTGAAAAAGAGGGATGAAAATACTTAACACGCTCACTCAATAATGACTCATACCCATCCCACGAACTCGCGTCACCATGGTAAATAGCGACACTTTTCCCTTCTATTGCTGCCCGGTATGCAAGTATTACGTTTAAAAGACGATCTGGCCCGCAGATCAGCACATCGAATTTCTGCACCCCGTACAGATCCCCTGCTGCTGCCTTATATAGCGCATCAGCATACTTATAAACCCTGTGAAAAGGATTTCTGCACATTCCCCCTTCATCAAGATTCCTCTTCATGTGGCGAAGAGCCTCTTGAAAAGCGAATCTTTCAGCTGATGCAATTCTCACACATTACTCCTAAGAATAAGAACAGACTCCATTTTTAGATAAGAACCAAGACGCTCAAGATACCTGAAGGATGCTTTTGATAAGGGATTGGTATTGGATCTTATGGCTATATCTAAAATATCTTGAGGAGCCTGGTGTAGCGAAACGAACCTGAAAACCTCATCATTTCGCTCATCGATAACCAGACCCCCTTTCCCTACAGATGGTATATCAGTATTGTTGGCCGGTAACTTAGAGTTGATAGCTGCAATTGCATCAATAATCAACAGGGTGGCCCAATCGGTCGGAAATTTTCTCATGAACGACCAAACAAGATCAGGGTTGGTCTCTGCGGAACTATAATTCCCACCGATCATATTTCGTGCAATGTTTCGATGAGAACGAACATCCAGTCCTTCGATTGTCTTTTTTTCTATGAAAGGCTTCAAACCGATGCCGTCATAAAACCAGAATCGTTCAGAAACGGAAGAGCCAAAAAGGAGGATCTCATCGACGGCGAGTCGTGTCTCCGCCCGTAGGGCGGCTATCTTTTCAAAATAACATTCATAATCGCTCGAAATTTCAGACTCGCGATACTCATCGACAACCTGGTCTTCAGTCAGAACCCGTCCTCTTTCTGCTCTTAGTCTTTCTCTTATTGACTGATGGTTCATGTCTGCAATGCTTGCCACACGATCACCAAGCTTTTGTTTTGCATAATCCCAATACTGTTTATAACCTGCGCAATCTTGCTGCCCATAAAGCGCTATCTGCTCTTGGCTAAGATTTTTGTAATGGTAATAGCCACCATTACAATACCTTAAATACTCACACTGCCGGCATTGCTCGAATTCGGACGAAAACTTCACATCCATTTGGCTACAATTTTCGAAAAAAGCCTTATGGGCCCAGTTTTTTGCATTGAGCAATAATGCTTGTGAGGGGAGGGGAGCTTCTGTACCGGTCATGCTTGAATTCAGCACAACACTGCCATCAGGCTCAATGGTCATATCGTAGGCATCATTGCCATTAAGATTGAATCCTTTTCCAGTCATGAGAGACCCTGACACTTCATCCCATGGCGATATGGTAATCCAGTCCTCATCAATTAGAGCTTCAGTCATTCGGATATAGAACTGACTTACCTCATGAAACATTGGCTGATTCTCGTCAAAAAAACGTTTTCCAGACCCGTAGGGATAAAGCATGTCGCAAGATAGGTCTGTAAATCCTCCTTGCTTTATGAAGGCCTTGATTTCTTCAATATCCATAGAAACCGAGTGACGAGTAGGAATAATATTGATGGCCTTCTTGGCTTTTTGGATTTTCTGAAGATTCGCCAGGTATTTCGGGTACAGCTTGTTATTGGTTCCAAACCTATTGGTATCAAGCTCCCATGGTATAAACACCTCCCAACTTGGATCATCGCCATAAGCGTCAATAAGATCGAAATAGCGAGGATCTTGAATAACCATGTTGGTGCACCAGGCAAAAGCAGCTGCACGCCCTGTCAGATCACGAAATTCGGCAGCTTTATCCAATGAGAATGGCAATTGCCGCTCCCAGAATTCATAAGGCATTCGTGTAATTTCACCGCCGAGAACTTCTACATTCATACGCTTTACATGTTTATCAAGCCTCAGCAGCTCTTCGATTCTAGCGTAAGCGAGGCGATAATTTTCTTCACTCATTTTGAATCGAGAGGCAAGCAGTTCAGGCTCTACATAGCAATGAGCGCATCTCAGATTGCATCCACGATTGGTTGCAATACAAATATTCATGAAATCTATAATTCGTTTCATTTCTATTTCCCAAATACTGTTTTTAGTCTGGCGATTACACGCTCTGGGCCTGTTTTTTCAATGGCCTCGTCCATTGCAGCAAAAAGCATTTTCCAGGCTGAGCACCACTGAGTCTTCCCATAGATTCCAGAGCCACCCTCAAGAGCTTGCTGAAGACATCCCCCCTGGCACGACTTGAAATATGGGCAGTCAAAACAGCCTGCATCAAGCCGTTCCTTGCGGATACGTATCCGCTCAAAAAGAGGCCTATCGAATTCTCCTGAAATGGCATTTCCAAGCCTGAGCTCATTCATGTCAGCAAGTTCCTGACAAACATAAAGGTCGCCATTAGGTTCTATTGACATTGATTTATCGGAACAGTCCGCTTGCCAGGCGCAAAAGCCATTATCTTCTATTAATTCTTCATTACACCGTCTGACCAGCAGATTATTGAAAGGCTCTAGATGAAATGGCATCCCCTTAAAAAACCACCACTCAAAGGCGTCGACCATCACATTACCCATCTCTTCTGGTGAAACGCTGGATATTTCTGATCCGCCCTGAAAAATCGGTCTTAATGTTATATCCCTTCTCTCTAGCCTGGCTAAAGATAGCTCTTGCTCAAGAAAAGGTATGGTCTTTGAGTCTAAAGCAAGGACAGCTGGAGGAATTCTTTTTATTACAGAATCGTAACTGCTTTCTACATGAATTTGAAAGTTACGGTAACGATTGGCTCCGTTTTTTGTGGAGCCAAGTAATCTTTGGCCGGAAAATCTGTCAATTGATGTTCCGACTCTACCTTCGAAAAGATCATAGAGATTCTGAACCCTTCGCTCAGATCCCAGAAGATTGGACTGAGCCCCGTCTCGAACACTTATACCCTTTGATATAAATCTTGAACGGGTTTCTTCAACCATCAGTACGAGATCATCAGGAGAAACCAATAAGATTTCACCTCCGACATATTCTATATTCAAAAAAGTCGGCTCTATTCCCAATTCCGCCCAAACCTTTTCAATGAAATCAAGGCTTGTACCCAAAGAAGCCGGACTCATAGCTGCCTGATTAACTTTTTTCCATGACGAGCAATAGCTGCATGATGCGTTACATGCATGTGTTAATCGTATATGCAATGTATAAGGCTTATTCATAAACCCTCCTGTGAGCGAATATAGCAAATTACCAAGCGATGTTTGATAAATAAATAAAAAAAACCGCATTTAGCGGTTTTTTTGGAAATGCTCAACAAGAACTTATGTGTGCAATGGGCTATCCTTTCTTCGTATAGAAGCAAAAAGACAAAGCCCACTGATAATCCAAAGAAGCGAAAAGCCTCCCAAAATCCACCTCTTAACCATTGTTTTTTGCAGTTGATCCAATGATGCAGATCTGTAATCTACCATTACTTTAACGGTCTCGCCGTCTTTGTAATAGGACACAAATTTTGCTGATTTGTGCAGGGGCGTTTTGGCTACAAAACCAGAGCTCCACACGTGAATCAATGACCCACTCTCACTGGCAAATTTATTTATATCGTCAACGCCAGCAATTTGAAGGGCATGCTCGGGTATATTAGTGGATGAGGACTCCACCCCCTCCATCTTGTAATCTGCATCTGCTTTCCAGGGGCCTTCGTAGCAGACTATTCCAGGATTTTCGCAATACTTGATGAAAAAAGGGCTTACAGCTTTAAACCCGTGAGCTTCAAGACTTCTTTTCTCCAAGTACTCTCCAACCCCAATATTAGTTACAGCGGTAACTAAGGATAAAAATACAGTTGCAGAAGAGATGAGAACCAAGTGAGCAATCACTGCAAAGCTATAACCATTTATGAAGAGCCTAAGGCACAATCCAATGATTGCTACTATTGAAAATGCAATAACACTGTCATGGGAATTTGGCATATAAGATGGAAGCCAGTGTTGCACTTGGACTACCCATAATATTAATGACCATAACTCATCCATTGCGTGTGAAATTGAGATTACGCCTGCAAGAATGAACCAGCACGAAAGATATTTTACTGAATAAAACCTTCCAAGAGTTAGGCTAAGCGACAAAATGATCAGCAGCTCAAATGGAGCCCTCCATATGGCTGCGCCTACCATATGAAAACCACTTGGAATGTCATACAGAGCAGTGTCTATTACCACAAAAATCAGGTAAAGAACGATCAGAGATGCTAAGGATACTCTGAAGTAACTCCAGTCAATGTGATTTTTACTAAATGTCTGCATTTAGACCACCCTCTAAATTAATATTTTCCAATAGTTTTATAATGTATTTATGAGTGGAAGCACTTTCAACCTTCAGGCCTTTTCTTTCAATCATTTTTACTGAGAATCTAAAAAGCTCCTCATTTCTTGCATCAAATATAAGATCTGATTCCAACCCCCCGAGATATCCTCCTGATAATTCACGAAGAGCGTGGCTAAGCCTTCTAGACAATACTGATCTGTTTGATTTTATATAACTCAGTATAAAGTCATCAGGTATCAAAAGGTTGTTGAAGTTACCATACGCGTAATGCTCTATGATCTTATCGATATAGGTACTGGTTGACATCACTTCATTAGCTATCTTTACCCGGATACCTAGATCATCATAAAACCAAATACGCTCAAGAATATTTTTCCCAAACTTAATATGATCATCAATTTCTACACCTGAAGCACTTTCGATCATACGGAAGTATTCATTATATACTTGGGGCAATGATGATTCAGGTTGAAACTCCACTTCACTAGATTTTTTTGAACGACCTAGCTCATTCCTCACCTCGGATCTGTGAATAAGCGCAGATCTGTTTACTACCTGATTCCCAAGGTAATTGGTAGTATCTTTCCAAAACTCTTTATATCCAGAGCACTCCCTCTCTCGATAAGGGTTTATTAATTCAGGCGATGCAACCTTGTAGTGATACCAGCCTGCATTGCAATAGCTCATAAACTCACACTGATCGCATTCAGGATGAGACAAGCTTAGTTTATTGTTTTCCTCTGTTTTATTCTCGAAGCAGAGTTTCGCAGCCCACTTTGGGTCTTCGATTTTAAGTATTCTAAAACCAAGTGCTGCCTCATCTGCAGTTTGGTTCGCATTGAAATGGCAGCTTCCATCGGGCTCGATTGACAAGTCATACTTGAAGTTACCATTACACTGAAAGCTGGTTCCTCTCATCAAGCTCGAAAGCATTTCCTCTTCAGGAGTAAAGGTGACCCCATTTGGCTTAAGCCTTTTCATGTCTCGGAAAAATTGAGTCATTGACTCGAAATCAGTCATGTTAGGTTCAAAAAAACTTTTCCCCGACCCATAGGGAGAAATCATCTTCATCGAGAAGTCAGTGATTCCTGCTGGAACAAACATCTCTAGAATTTTTTCAGCGCCTAGCTCAATTACATCTTTTGTTAAAATGATATCGAGTATCTTTTGGGGCGCATTTATTGAACAGAGGGTCTTATAAAATTTATTAAAAAGCTGATTTCTTTTTCCAAACCTATTGGTGTCAGGCTCCCAGCTCGTGTAGAGGCAAAAAGCCGGATGATCGGCATACTTATTGAAAAGATCCGTATAGCGAGGGTCTTTATATACTAGGTTTGTCAGGAAGTTAAGTGATCCTGGGGATTTAAGCCTTTTATTAATGTTTGCTATCCGATCTAGTGACCATGGAAGCTGACGATCCCACCATTCAAAAGGCATCATTGTGGTTTCGCCGCCAATGGCCTCCCACTCAATCTCTTCAAGGTTATTGTCTAGCTCAAAAAGCTCTTCAACCCGATCAAATATCAGCCTAAACGTCTCCTCTTTCATCTGGCTTTTGTCATCGAATAGATGAGGCGCAATATAGCAGTGGTCACAACGAAGTGTGCAGGTACGATTAGTAGTGATTGAAACGTTTATCTGATTGATTATTCTTCGCATTGTTTGTTATCCGAAGTAATTCCATAAATTCTTTAGGCCAGAACACTCTCCACTTCCGTCCTCGAGAACGACATGAGATGGGCCTGCCCCACAAAACTCAAAGTATTCACAACCCAGGCAGCTTTTGGTTCGTCTAATTTCATAACGAAGAAAACGCTCTCTTTTTGCTGAACTCATTATGCTTTCTGCTGAATCTGTTCCGATTTTCCCTAAATATGTTGGAACTAAATCTGAGAAGAGAGGGTTTGTGGTAACTGTACCATCTGGATTCAGCGTTATGAATTCAAATGACTTTTGAATTGCGAACATAAGCGATTTGTTTCGACTCATGCACTGATCGAATAAGGTAGATACAATCTTTCCCCCTAGCCTACCTGCCTGAACCATCTCCCATAATTCAATCAGGTAACGAGAAAGACTTACATATTCAGCAGTATTCGGAAGGATAGGGTATCCACTCAGGTCATAAGATGGATTTTTATGGAACCTCTCAAAATCAACAGATATGTCAAATTCAACTTCTTTGGCTCCAATTCTTTCCAGGTAGTCAAGAAGTGCCGCTGGGCCTGCCTCAATTGTCTCTTTGTTGGTTTCTACATTGATAAGGCATTGAATACCCTTATCGGCCACTTGTCTAAACGTAGTAGCGAACTGATCAAGAAACACATCCCTACTTCCCCCAATTGTATATTTTCTATCTAGGGCAAATGTCGTTTCAAATCGAGATGAAAAGTATTGATGACTAAGCTCAATAAGCCAGTCAGGTGCAGTAAGCAGGTTTGTAACCATCGTCTGTCTGGCTTGTGGCAAAATTTGCTTGCATGTCGCCACTAACTCGTTAAACCTTTCGCGACCAATCAGACTGGCTTCACCACCTTCCCAAATAACCAGTAGGGGCCCCCCTGTAAACCAAGGGTGTCCCACTAATTCATCAAAAACCGAAGGTGATAGGCGCTCCTTTCTTTTACGATTGTCAAGTGTTAGATAACACCTGTCACATTGCACATTGCATTGTCTTGTTACGTTAACAAAGAGCACTTTCTCCACAGGAATGCCTCAAATAAAAAGGGATGCTTACACACCCCTTTTTAACCTATTCAACTTATGCATTGATTAATTTTGTTAAAAAATCATGAGTCACGGAAGCGTGTTTCCTCAACTCTTCATCAGTTAGGCTTGCAGACTCAAGGAACATGGCTGGAATTTGATATATCCCTTGCTCGCTAAGCTGGGAAGCCAATGTTGAAAGAATTGAAAGATTGGAACGACGAGCATCATTGGCCATGTCAATCACCAATTGAATGAACCCATTGCTATCAATTTCCAAAGCCGTAATCATTGCCTTAATGCCTTCACCAATCCCCGATTCTTCAACATCCTCAATCTGTTGAGCCAGGGTTTTAGCCATATCTTGGCTTCGCTCATCCATGCGCTCATAAAGACCAGATAGAGTCCCATGAACAAATCCTTCAAAACCACCTAAGCCTTCATAAACTTTTGAGAGCCTCTTCTCAAGATTCGCTTTAATCTGCTCCATGGCCTCTTCGTTCATGCCATGCTCATAAAAATGATGCATCATCGTGTCATCGGTTAAACCAGGTGGCTGATAGCCCATCACTCGCATGGCCATATACTGAACATAAGAGGTAACTGGCAGAAGCTCCTTGCCATAGGATTCAAAAGCGAGCATTGCCTCTGAATAAGCATCAACCTTATCAATCCATTTAACCCATTCGGAAGATTCCGCTTGAGCAGCAGGTGGCATCAGCAAAACATGGGCCTCAATACTACTTGCAAAAACAAGAGTATCTCGTGGACTCATTGAAAAGTCGTAAGGCACTTGCAAGAATACTTCAGACTGAGCTTGACGATACTGAATCATTGTATCCATGAAATCAAAATCAAACTGACCGTCACCATCGACTTTAGCAATAAATCCAATCTGCCTAACGTTTTCGACTCGTTTAGCGCTAAACGTGTCAACGTGAACCGAGAAATATGCGCGCTCTTCAGCCTGACTCAGATGCTCCTCGTTATTTAAGAGGTGAGTCAGGGATGATGGCTCAAAATAATAAAACATTGGAGGCTCTCCTTTTTGAAGTCAATATTATCTATCTATTGACATAAGTTCCAGCCTTATCTCCAGCTTCTTGAGCCATGGCAGTTGGTATAGCAGTTACCATAGCAATCTGCAGCAATTGGTGAATAGGTTGATCTGTATGTTGAGTCAACACCGTTAGCAGCTGCCAACATTGCGCTTACATCCAGCTTCAAAGGCTTTTCATCTAGCTTCATTGCCACTGCAAGACTTTCGATATTATAGTCCATGATGCGTGATAGCTCATGCCTATTCAAAAGCTCTTTGGTTGCCGCCTTGTGCTCTTCAGAAGCCTTTTGAGATGCAACGTTAATATCAACTTTTGCATGTGCCATTGTTGCTGCTGCTGACAGCACCGCCAATGTAACGCTGATGATTGGTTTCATTCAAATACTCCTTTTATAGTTATTGGTATTAAACTAAATAAACAAAGATGAAGTCAATTATTAATTCAATATATTGCGAATATTACTCATTCCTTTAAAAAGAGTGTAACCACCAGAGCATTCACCGGTCTCATCCCACTTATCAGATGCTAAACATCCACTAGAACAAATAGTCCTATACTCGCATCCATCACATGACTTTTGCCTAATAAAACGAGCCAGTCTAAAATCTGCGATGTGAATTACCTGTTCCCCAGCGTTTTTGTTGTCTATTTCGCTAGTAACAGCTGTACACCCTCTTTTGTAACCGTTCGCATCAATGGTGTGAAAGCGCGTATCACATATTCCAGATAGGCATCCTGATCCGCCTGACTCCCCTCGTTCAAGCCGATCAAGAGATTCATTTAGCCCATCGAAAGGGCTGAGATGTATTGGTCTATTCGCATGATCTCTTTTAACCTCGAGGTAATCTTTGTATGCACGCGCAAACCGCAACATTCGTTTGCTGTACTGCATATTGTTAAGTCCAATTCGATCCCAGTTTTTTCTTGCAATGCCAGTTTCAGTTAATCTCTCAATATGAGCATTTCTTACGCCGACACGCTCGAGAAGACTAAAAAAGTCGTGAGGATTACTGAACCTATCAAAAAAAAGTTTTGTACCCGTAACAACCAGGTATGCAGAAAGGCCATCATCAACCAATTTTTTTAGATTCTTCCAAAAAATAGTCTCGAAATCGCTATTTGTTTCACTCTTTCCGGCTTTTGTTAGCCTAATTTCAGGATCCCAAGACACTCCAACCTGACTATCAAAGTGATCCTTATAAAGCTGCGACCATTCTTTGTTATAAGTCGTCAGGTTCGTCTGTATTCCGAATTTCCAATTGTACTCTGGATGATGGCTTACCCATTTCTCTATTGAACTCCTAACAACATCAGGCCCCAGTAGCGTTGGTTCTCCACCATGCCATTGAATCAATATTGTCTGCCCTGGCTTGGCGAAACTACCAATGACCTCAGGAACCTTGGCTAGAGACTCAGCATCCATTTTTTTAGGATTGGGCGGAATAAAACAGTGTTCACAAGCAAGATTGCATCCTTCAAAAAGTCTTATATAAACAAGATGATCGAATGTGTCATCTCCCATCGAGCGTGGATCGTTAGCCATTGATCAACCTCTTGTCTTCGAAATAACTTTCAATACGACTCAACTTTCCCTCTGAATATTTCAACAAGAGGCTTACTTCGCTTGGGTTTTCTTTAACAAATTTTTGAATATGCAAAAGGTAAGTTTTGTATCCTGAACATTCTTGTTGCCCATTATTGGGGCCATTAGGCGTCACGGGGCAACCGGATTTGCAGAAATGCCTGAACTCACACACATGACAATGATCTTCCTTATGCGTTACATCCATTATCCGTATCCAGTTTTTGCGACCCTCTGAGGACACAAGAGCTTCAATTCCATCAGAGATATTCGAGTAGGGGGTTTCATGCTTGGCACGATCAGGACAGGTGTTTATTGATCCGTCTGGCTCAACAACCAAAAATTGACGTTGGCAGCTTGTGCCCCACCGGTCACCTGGCTGACCAATTAGGACTCCCCGAATTCCTGAGGCGATAACATTTACGGCAGGAGCCCATCCATGTTGTTTCAATTGTGCGAACATCGCATCAAATAGACCAATTAAAAAGTTACTATGCTCTCGATTACTTGGCCAATCCAGGGTGTTGCTTCCGTATTTAGAGAAGCGGTCTACGTTAAACGCCCGAAAATCGTTATCAACAAACCAGGAAAATATCTCTTTGGCCCTTTTTGCCTCATGACGAGTAGGAACCATTCCGGGCAAAACGAAGTGGCCATGATGTCTGGCTAAAGTCACCTTTTCCATCCAGAGCTTAAGGTATGCGTCGGGACTGGATTTTATACTTCTCTGGGTAAAATCAACAGAAGAGCCGATATGCCCATCAAAAATTTCACTAATTACCTCTGACCACTCCTTTCTATAAGGGATGAGTGACGTTTGAATAGACTGTGAAAACTTTACGCCCACAAGTTCTTCGTGAAGTATTTCGTTGCTTTTCCTGTAATACTCAGGCGTAAGAACCATAGGCTCTCCACCATGCCAAATAAAATGAATCCCATCATGCCTCTCAAGATTCATTAGGTCTCTGGCAAAACGGGCTGTTTTCCGCAAACCGCTTTCGTCCATCACGAGCTTTTCTGCCCGGACAGATTCGGGCAAATAGCAATGCTCGCAGTCAATATTGCAATAATTAGTTGGCTTCAAATAAATGCTTAACATATGTTAGCTCCAACGAAGAATGCTTTCGGGTGCGCTTGAGCGAAGAATATGTTGCCTTACCATTTCTGGATCTCTACCAAGCCAGCGAACCATATTGTCAGCTTTGCCATTAAGAATGGTTTTCTTCATATGATCAAAAACCATCTTCCATGATCTGCAGTACATAAACTTGCCCCCGATGCCTCGATCATAGAGAACCACATCCCTTACACATCCACCCTGGCACTCTTCAAAGTGACGGCAACTTTTGCAGTCCAAAGGCTGAAGCGCTGATCTTCTTTTTATTTGAACGGCAGCGGGAGATGCCAGCAGCGCAGGTATGATTGAATTTACATCAGTCTTTTTATGAAAATTCACGGGTTGCTTTGCGGGAGCATAGGTTCCTGCAAAAATATTTCCGTAGCGCCAATCGTCTGAGAGGTCTGAAAAATCCCCACAATTGTAGACATCGCCGTTCGGCATAATTCCAAGAAATGCTCCGCCACAACGCCTTGTCCAAGGGCAAAGATCCCCCTTAACACCTATTATTTTCCCCAGCATAAGATCAAGCGGAGTTACAACAAATCCTGGAACGTCACTGATCCATCTGTCATATATCTCAATCAACGTTGCCCCATATGTCTCAGGTTGTATCAACAGACTCGAGGCAGCCTCTCGCCCAACAGGTGAGCAATAGTTCATTCTCACGTGAAAGGGCTTCTCTCTTTTCAATGATTTCTCATACATCTGGTGCATCAGAGGAGCTGTTTGCTCTGTAAACGTCCCAATCACCAAGGGTGAAAACCCGTCCTGAGTGACTTCATCCAATTTTTTAAAAAATGTTTTGGTATATTTTTCAGAATTACCCTTTATCGTTCTTTGAGATTCGTCGGGATCATAACTGGTAGAACAAGAGCCTTTAAAAATATCTGTAAACACACCCTTCCAATGCTTTCTTTTGTACAGAAGCAAGTTGGATTGCAAAGAAAATTTAATCCCAGGGGTAAATTCTTGAGCTATTTCATAGGCTTTTTTATAAAACTCAGGGCCCATGAGCATGGGCTCGCCTCCATGCCAAATGATTGTCGCCTGATTGTTCACATTGCCCTTGAGTGCTGAAAATAGTTGCACAAGTTCCTTTTCACCCCAATTGCCTTCACCATCCGGAGGGGAGGAGCAGTAACTGCAATCTGCGTTACAGAGCTTGGTTGGCTTAGCAATTACAACATTTATCATTAAGGGAGCACCAAATAAATTGGAAAAATCTGGTTTTTCCAGACATTTAAAGACCTATTCGTGACAATCTACAGGATGGGCATCGTTAAGACAATTAAACAATAAAAAAGGCCCCTTTGGGCCTTTGACTTGTGGTCATATTTTAATACATGCAATATGTTGCGGCTATTGCTGATCCAGAACTTGTATAGTGGTAAGCGGGATAAATCCGAATTCTCCAAGAGGCGCCTGCATCTTCAGCATGCGCAAATGTTGCCCCTCTGTAGTTCGGATTGTAACCGCTACTCGGTGGCGCATAAATATTGGTAGGGATGCCTTGTGGAATTACCAGAACCCTAGGTGTTCCACCTGCTGCACAAGCTGGTTTTGTAACAAGCTCACCCTCTCGAGCGTACCAGCTAGAGACATGGATCCAGCGAGGCAAAAGATGAACCAAAGGAACTGAGGCTCCGCTTAGTGTCCTGACCCGCAAGTTATCGACGTTTATATGCCCGACCATAGGTACAGGGGTAACCTGGGCGCCGGCTTGATCAGTAAAGGTAAACTGAGACGCACTAAGACGCATAGCAGCAGATGTGGCTGGGTTTGACCTAACAACGCTACTCACAACATCCCTGCCTGCTACAACGTCTTGCGAAGCTCTTACGCTGCCATTAACCGCATTAATGTCTCCCCTGTCTACCTGAATTCCATTGGCAAGATTTCTGGCATTATTAACAATCAAATTTCCTACGATTGTCTGATCTGCTTCTACTATTGTTCGCCACCCTGCAGTACCCCCTCCAGGGTTTCCCAGATAAAGAATTTGGCCAGCAATAGCTTGTATTCTTGATAGGTTTCTAATCTCTCTCATGTTCTGAGGGTTGGCATCCTTGAACAATATATTATTATTCATGGTGTTTCCGCCATCAGTTCGAAGCCATGCATCAGTAGCTCCGTTATTACTGGCAACCATTGTTATGATTCCAGTAGCTGGATCTGATGAGAAGGATCCGTCTGTTGATGCCAACATCGGCGTAATGTTATTTACCCCCCCTGCGGAAGCCACGATTGCAGCCATTCCAGCAAGGTCTGATCTCAAAATCGTATTGGTGCCGTTCTGTATTCTGAAACCAGTCGTTGTTGAGGTAACTGTTGTGACAGCATTAGGGGCAACCCCTGTCGTGGTTACAACAGAATCAATGGTCAACTTTCCAAATCTAATAGGAGTGGCTGCAGTTGCTTCTGGGAAGCTACAGGGGAGGTAGGCAATGGTGCTCGTTCCTCCTGGACAGGATGTGTGCTTAAGCCATGCCGATCCTGGCGGAGGATCAATGTTTGAGCCTAAATTCTCGGAAAGCCATGAGCGAACGGCATTGTTGTACTCAAATAAGAGCACTCCAGTCTGCTTTGCCCGCATTTGCTCCATATCGAGTTTTTTTTCAAAAAATGTAATGACCGTCGCAATCGAAACCAAACCGATCACAAGAATCATTTCAATTAGGGTTACGCCTTTTTGATGCTTGTTTAATGCCTTCATGATCCTAGGCCTTTTTGTTGTATTTATATTGATCATTCTACCGGCCTTAGCTCAACTGGAGTATTGGTTCTAAAGCTATTCTGTTGTTGCAAAATATCATTCTTAAGAGTATCAAGGGAAACATTCTTTTGGCGGATAGTCCCTATTACTGACATCGTATCTTGAAGTACGTTTATTTTTAGTTTGTTGACACCCGTAGGATCTGGAACAAGATTTTGGTGAAGTGCCATTCTGAAGCTCGCACCCAATAGATCGCGAACTTCATCCAATGGAATAAGCCTTGTGGCCAATGAGCAAATACGGTGTAATGATTGAACGATATCGCCAGCATGCATTGTTGCAAGTACCAAACGTCCATCGACAGCAGACCTTAGCGCAAGTGCAGCGGTTTCAGAATCACGGACTTCACCAATCATCATCATCGCAGCTGTTTTTGCAGGGTATGCCCGCAATGCATCTCTGATTGCACCCGCAAAAGCTTCCTGACCATTTACACTTCTTTGCAAACACAATCCTTCCCCATGCTCACCTTGCAGCGGCATTTCCACTGGATCCTCAACCGTGATGCAGATTCCTCCAAATTTCTTCAGTCGATCAACGATTATTGAGCCCAATGTAGTTGATTTACCATTTCCAGGTAGTCCTGACACAATAATAAGCCCTCCCTTAAGCAGCCTGGGAGAAAGAACTTGGTTCGCTATTACGGCAGGAAGGCCAATATCTTTAAGAGAAAGAATCGCACTCGGCATTCTTCGGAAGATATAAAAGTCACCCTGGGCTGTTGGCATATAGTGACATCGAAAAGAGCGACCAGAATGAGTAACTGTGCAATCACTCATTCTTTTCTTTTTCGCACTTTCAACTAAATTGATAACAAGGGCTTGCATTTCAACAGTTGCGGGCCTTCTTCCAGGGTAATAAAGAGCGCTGCGAGGCGAATCACCTGGAACATAGAAATCAGTTACCTCATCAATTGACACATGGTCTTCATCGGAGACAATATCCACGAAACAAACCTCTTATATTGTTTATATAACAATCTACATCTTTTTCACTAAAACTGGAACTCTATTTTATTTGCTCATATATTGCCAAAACAAAAAAGACCGGAATTAATCCGGTCTTTTTAATCTGCTAAAATTAGCGCTGAGTCAGTTCAATCCAGTTCGTGTTGGTGTCGTTACAAGCCATAGAGGTTGTTGCTGCCCCGGTTGCTGCAGTGATTGCAGTACCATTGACGCTGGTTCCTTCAAAGCTCTTATACACCTTGCTTGAAATCTCAACGCAAGCACCACGAGGCAGTTCCGCCAAGCGGATTGTGAAAGTGGCATAAGGAGATCCTGCAGGAACAACAGTCACCGCAGCTGCGGTCTGAGACCAAGGGTGGCGAAGGTGGTCAGTGTTTACAACAGACTTCATGTTGTTTGGAACACTGGTAGAGCGATATACCAAGGCCTCTGTAAGGCCGTTGTAATCACCCTGGCTGGCAAACTGGTTACGAACTACCGAGGTGATTCCCGTAAGACCAGACACAGTTTCCTGAACCTTGCTCGATTCACTTGCAGAGTTGTAGTAGGTCAGAGCACCAATTGTGATAATGGCGATTAGTGCAACCACCATGATGATTTCAATTAGCGTTGCACCAGCCTGCCTTCTAAAATTTAATTGCATATTCATGCTCCATTTTTATTATTGTTGTTCAAACATATCACTTAAAAAAAAGCCTAACAAGTAATTTCAATCAAAATATACTTTTGTTTTAGCTTTGAACAAATCCAATTGAGTTAATCGAGCCATCAACACAGACAATTGCACCCGTACCAGCATTAGACAGCTGCACACCATTTATATATATTGCAGGAAAGCTCGAAAAAGCCTGGGATGCAATATCGACACAAGCGCCTTTTGGAATGAAGTTATAGGTAATCCTAAATGCAGAACCAAGAGGCATCGCAACTGGATCTACTGAAACCGTAACCGCCCCAGCTGTTTGATCCCAAGGATGCTTAAGCTCTCCCGCCAGGGTTGACTTGATGTTGTGCTGAACACTGCCTGAGTTTACAACTACAAGTTCACTTATGCCGCTGTAGCTGGGTTGTGTCGCATACATGTTTTGTAGAATTGTAACCTTTGCTCCTATTGAAGAAACGGCCTCTCGGACTTTTGATGCATGGCTTGCTGTATTGTAATAAAGAAGCGATCCGATAATGATTAGGGCAATTAATGCCACCACCATAATGACTTCTATCAGTGTTGCTCCCGCGTTACGCCTAAAGTTTAAATTCATACAATCTCCAGTTTTTAAGATATTTGTTGCGACATCGCATTGGATACCGAGAAGAAGGCAAAATAAACCCATCCCACATAACCAGTGACCCCCAATAGGGCAACTCCATTAAGAAGCCCCGCTATTTTTGAAATTCTGTCAATACTCCTGTTGACCGCTGTCTTACCGATTTCATGAATAGCTGACATGAAGTCTGCGTTATGCGCCATCATATGAACACTGACCATCATTTCTGTCGAAAGCAGCCCGGTATCCATCGCTTCGCCAATTTCCTTACCGTCAGACATTCTGAATATCATGGTATTCAAATGCTCTCTCAAATAAGGAGTTGACATTTTTGACAGCTCTTCTAGAGCAGTAACATATGGAATCCCAGAACGCATTAACGCTGCTAATGAAATAAGAATGTTGGCTCCGTGAAATGCTTTATAGAAGCTATATGGAGGAAAATAATCAAGAATAACTCGAGTTTTTCCAATTAATCTTGGCAGGCTCCAGCTAATCAACATGGTGACTCCGACAACTGCGAGCACAACCATATACCAGTCTTCTCGGACAAATGTTGCCATGGTATTTAACTTTTGCGCAGGAGGAGGCCAGTCCTTTGGATCCATAACCGAAGCGATTTTCGGAATGATTGCAATAGAGAAGAAAAAGATAAGGCCACAGAGTGCCAGCAACAAAATTGCCGGATATGATAATTTCCCAACAATTGTCGACATCATGGAGGACGCAGCACCCAGAGCGTCGATTGTATTTCGCATACCCGATACAGGATCTCCGCTCTTCATTCCGGCTCTAATGGACATCACTTCGTTCATTGGAACCCATCTTGCTAGAGCATCACTGAATTCAACGCCAGTCGACATCTGAAGGGCAATATCGTCCAGAATCCTTACCTGGAACATTTGTGATTTTGCATTGGCTTTTACAATTGAAGCCGCAAGAAGCGTTACAATGTCATTGATCGGAATGCCTTGCCCCAGGTAATCAGCAAAGGATTGGTACATGTTTTTTCTTGTTTCAGCATTAAAGCGAAACCTATAAATAGCAGTTTTAAATGACATAAGTATCACTCATCTTCATTGTTATTTTTATTGTTATAGGAGTCATCTGCCTGCCTGGACTCAATAGCATCTTTTATTCTTTTTACAGGCGCTAGATTTCCCTTGGGTCTCTGCTTGCTTTCACCCGCCAAAAGCTTCGACCTAAACTGCCTTGACTGACTACCTTCAGGATCAATTTGCCCACTATCCATTAAATTGGGACTGGAATTGTCTTCACTAGCCAATTCGCTCATGGCTTCATGCATATTTTTAGTGCGTTCATCATTTTCTTCTGCCTTGATTTTTTCTTCCAACGAAATCTCATCAAATACATCCAATCCCACTTGGAAGTTGACGGATGGTTTTAGATTTGCAAAAACACGTGCAGATTGGTCGTGCTCATACAACAACGTGATCTGATCAAGCCTACTCTCAACATCTCTGATATCGGCAATTCCTTTAAAAGCTTTGAAAAGGCCGTGCTCAAGGGCTATTTTTCCACCTTTATGTCTGTAATGCATAAAAGCCTCAGTATCTTGCATATCGCGAAAGCATTTAAGCATGTAAGCATCTGGCAAAATTACTTCTGCGGCTACTGTTCGCCCTGTGATCCCTTCAGCACAGTGCTGGCAGCCACTATGGTTGACAAACCTTAGGGTTTCTATCAGCGAAGGCTTAAGGAATTTATTAATTCTTTCTACAAGCTCGTCGTCCTGCTCTGTACTAAATGTCTTTACAACCGCCTTAAAATCCATTGAGCAATGAGGGCAAACAGTCGGCAGAAGGGTTTGATACATTAATGCTGAAATAAAGTTTTGGCCGCCGAGCACGTCATTAACAATACCGTTTGACCTCAAACGAGGAATAATGTCCAACCCACCGGAAGCGTGGATGGTTGTAAAAACCTGGTGGCCAGACTGAACAGCGTGAATAAGAAGCTCTGCTGAAGCCTCATCACGAACTTCACCAACCATCAGGATGTCAGGGTCACTTCGCATTGCCGCTCTTACAACGCTAGCAAAGGGGTTCGAATTTTTATCACCGGATTTCGCTTGGGAACGCGACCTGACCACAGGTACTTGTGTTGATCCGATAAGCAGGTACTCAGGCGGATCTTCTACCGTAATAACTTTAATTTTGCCTCTATTTGTTTCTATTTTCTCGCCCAACATTGAGTTAAGCGATGTTGATTTACCAGAACCTGTTGTTCCAGCCATAATAACCGCGCCAACAGGCTTTGCTACAGCGCGACGGATATAGGATAAATGTCGTTTTTCATACCCTAATTTATCTAAAGACTGTCTTTTCCCTCCTTGGCCCATTTTCAACAAACGCATGATCATATCGAAGCCAGCCGGATAGGCAGGAATGGTTGCCAAACGAACTCGAATACGTACGCCTTCTTCTAGCTCTCTATCAATAATAGCGTCCTGAGGTCGAGCCTCGTCAAAGGTAGTGTCCTTTTCGTCTGCAATAACCTGATAAATCACACCCGCCATTGTTCTAGCGTAACGTACTGGCCATTCGGTGTGATGCATAAGGTTGCCGTTCTTACGGAACCTAACATTAGCCTCTTCTCGCCTAACTTCTATATGTATATCAGACGCATTGGCACTTACTGCCTCCCTCAGAAGGTCATCGAAGTCCAGTTGGATTTTTGTGGCTGCCCTCTGAGAATCTTCGACTGTTCTTAGGCTCGAACCTTCTTCGTAAATAATTGCGAGGATTTCTGGTTTAGCCAAAAGCTTTTTTGTTCTGTTGTAGCCGCCCCTGTTTATTCTATCTGTTATCGCTAGATAATCGTCATCCAGACTGTTCTTGTATACGTCTGTTGAAACGATTATCACAACATTTTTCTTGTCCTGCTCGGTCAGCAAAACAGCGTAATTTTTTTGCCATTCCGGTATTAATTCGAGCGGATTTCCTGTTGCCGTAAGGACAGATGAATGCTGAGGTATTTCATCCTTTCTGGATATTATTTGAAAAGACTTTTCAGAAGTTGACCTTGGGCGGTCAGCTGATCTAGGGCGATCCTTTGGTTGAGATGGTTTTTTAGAAAGACTTATAGGATCTTCTTTTGATGGTGCAGGAATCTTTTTATTAGTCGAGCTGCTTAATGCCCCTGGAGTTTTAGGAGCATTATTTTTTACTGAAGACTTTGTCTGAACTTCCTTTCCTTTCCTCCCTGAAAAACTAAATAAACCCATGCTCAAACTCTCTTATTATTATGATTATTTTGAATATTATACTTTAAATAATGAAGGGGCAATAGTCACAATATTTACAATGAAACCATATTAGAACATCCTGCCTTATTCAGCATTTCCTTCAAGTGACTCTATTGCTATTAAAGCAGGCGATACCATATCGAAACCAGAGGGGTGGTCTGGAATTGATGCCACACGAATTATGATTTTTTCGCCCATATCTAGACCATATGCAACAGCTCTTATCGACTCTCCCAAGAGGTCGTCAAGGTCAATTAATGTTGAAGGCCTGTTGTATTAATAACATTTTCTGTTAAAACCTTATCCGCTTCCCTGTCTCAAAAGCTGAATAAGCCCATAATTAACCCTCCCCTTAGTTTCAAATAAAAATGGGGGCAATAGCCCCCAACATTACCGAAAAAACCAACTCAGAACCTATTGCCTGGCATCACGATTTCTTGTGCCATTTGTGAGCTATCATTCTGATCCCTATCTTTATCAGCAGCTCTTTTTTCCTCATCTCTTATTGCCTTATCTAGCTCCTTCGTTCTTTCGTAAGCTTGTTGCTGAGTAGTAAGGCTAACAATTCTAGACTTTCCTTTATAGGTAAACACAGCGCCATTGTCAGTAACCTCCTTGATCCTGATTCCCTCGACCACTTCTGCACCAGCCTTGCCGGTGAAAATACTGTTTTTAAAGTAAGTCGTAACTTCTCTGTCCTTTCCGATTCCATAGACCCTGGTTACAAACACATAATCCAGCGTCATATCTTTCTTTTCTTGTTTTTTTACATTGACCTTCTGACCTGCTGGGCCCTGAATATATTCAATAGGTTCAGATCCAGGAAGGGCGCCGCTAGGAATACCCTTAACTATAACCCCTCCAGCCTTAAGCTTTCTGATGTCTGAGTCGGTCTTTTCCTTATCAAGCTCAAGCCTTGAAACACTATTCTCAAGCTCCAAAAGCTCCTTTTTTCTATTAAGATCATCAATTTTCGAGTTATGGTTGGAACTCGCATGCAATGACTCATCAATAGTTCCGAGGCCATCTGCTTGCACAGAGCTACTTAAACCTAGAATTGACAAGGCAGCAAACAGTGCTGTGTATTTAAATTTCATTTTGACCTCATATCTCATATAATAATCCAGTAAATTTCCAGCTAAACTCGCCCTTGCTTCTGCTTATCATGATCTCAACAGGCAGCATATTATCCGCTTTGCTTATAATCCCAATAAGCTTTGCATATGACTCCTTCGATTTACCGATGATCTCAAACTTTCTTTTCCACACCTTCAGCTGAGGCAAACTTGCCAACTGCCTGTTCTCAACTCCCTTAATTATCTCTTTTCGCTCGACGTCAGGAATCAATGAGGTTTTGAATTCCATGCGTTCATTTATTAAGCTATCTGAAAGCCTTTGGTATCCAACTGCATTGCTTGCAAGATGACTTAAGATATCCTCAATACCGCGACCCCCGATGTTTAAGGGGTGAACCACCAGGCCCTTACTTAAATCAGTGGTGAAGGAGACTTCCGCTTCATTTTCAAACGAAGAGCTTAAGTCTGACAGTAAGGCATTTTTCCTGTCCCATTTGCTGCTAATCCTATCAAACTCTCTAATATCAAATGCGAATCCCTCAAGAGACCACCCTTTGATTCTAACGGGCATTTTATCTGCCATCAGATAAGTACTGTGGAGTAATCTCTTTAACGGAACCTTATTGAAGTCATCCTTCAGCCACCCAATCTCTTCAATTCTTGCCCTTTCAAGAAGCTGGGCCTCAGTAGGCTTCTCTTTCAATCGCTTCTCGCGCTCGAGCTCAGCCTGCCTTCGAGCCTCTTCTTCCATATTCTGCATTGCAATAAGCATCTGCCGATCTTTTTCTTCTTGCATGCTCTGATATTTGCCATGGGCAAACCACCCACCTAGACATACAGCTATCGCAGCACCTAGATAAACCGTATTTGGGATCCCTGCGAGGTTTTTAAGCTTTGTGGATTCAAAGCCTGAAATATCGTCCAGGAGGGATATCGGACTTATATTTTCGTAGGGCGAAACAATTCCAAAAGTATTCGCCACATCACTCTGCATAATCAGCGTCATGTAATCCAGCTGATATTCAGAGGCCAGCTCATTGAACATTCTTTTGATTTCAGAGTCCGTTGCCGGTATGTCATGACCCGGAAGGACGCGACCATTCTCTGTTACACAAAGCCAGTAAAGATCATCATTGATCTTGTCAATCGCAATCATTGAAGGATAGTGGTTGGCCAGGCTGGCAGCGGCGGAATAAACCGCCCCCTTAATCTTCCTGTGCGAAAGGCCAACCTGGTTAAATTTATGTCCATCACCCACATCAATTGTTCGAACGACACCAAGCGGACTTTTGCGCGATTTAGCTTGCGTCTTTGCGGCAAGCATTGGGTCGTTACCGGCAAGCTTGATCCACTCAAGCCCTACCATGTATCGACGTGCTCCAACCTCAAGTATCTGCTCCATATTCTTTCCTTACTTAGACATAACGTATGGAGTCAGAACAATCATAGTCATCATCTTTCGCTTGCCGCCTCTTTGTGAGCCTCCAAGAATCCAGCTATATCTTCCGAATTTAGAACCAATTGCTGCACTGTTTTCCGTTCTCTCAAGGCCTGCAATCATGAGCGCCTCTCCGCTCCGCACGGTAACCAGTTGCTCATACTTATTAGTAGATCTGTTGGGCAGCTGAATTTTTCCAGCGGTTTCGGTGCCGAACTCATCGATAGAGTTGATCCTTGATGAGTCAACAGCAAACTTCATTTGAACGCGGCCATCTGAAATGATTCGAGGCATTATCATCATTGAAAACCCTTGGCTCGTTTTACCCGGTGTAAGGGAAACTTGAGGCTCACTTCCTTCAGACGTAGTTACTTCAATTTTTTCAAGATAACCAATTTCATCCATTTGCTGAAATGGTGTCGGTTGGCCATTCATGGCATACACAGTGGATGAAGTGACCAGGCTCGCATTTTTATTTGTACGCAAGAGATTTAAAGTCGCAGAGGAATCACCTGAGAACCTGTTATCACTAACCCTACTGTCCGAGCCCTTCCCGAAGACGAGCTGACTTCCCTCAAAGCCAATATTCAAATCTCCTTTCCAGTCGAAAAGGGCCATGATATTGGTGTCAAAATCACCATTCTCATCAGAGTTAATTTCAAAAACATCTGTTCTTATTGCAATTTGCTTACTGGCAATTGCGTTAATGTTTTTAACGTAATCGGCGATTCTGTTTTGAATCTCGGGAGTGTCGGTGACAGTAATTGTTCCAATTGATTCAGAATAAGCCATTTGCCCACCGGAGCTAAGCATCGACTTAATTGACATCTCCACAGACTCAAAAGATATGATGGGCTTGATTTCTGTCTTGGTCTCATGAACCGACTTTGCAGTTGTTTCTCCTGCACCCCCTAGTTCAGATATCATATTCGATACGAACTCAGTTTTCCCTGGCATGATATCCAGAAGATAAGTCTTGGTCTGATTCCTCATAATTACAATCTGGCCTTTCTCATAACGCCAGAACAGTCCCGCCCTAGACGATATGACATCGAGAAGACCGGACACTGTGCCCTTGTAATTTAACGTAAATCTAATATCCGAACCTAATGCACCAGATTCTCTATTCGACTCAAAAACGCTTGTTTCGGCAAATGAACCCATTTCGGTAGCCTGGTTTTCATCGCCGTCATCTTCGTCGTCAGACTCCCCTGTGCCACCTTTATATTCGATGGCATCCTGGGTAAGAACAATCTTCATTCCAAGATCTATTCCCAGAATTGTGACAAGTTCGCCTACAGAGACTGGATCAACCTGTTTGAACTCGACCCTTCTTTGAAGGATGGAGGGGGCATGAATCTCTTCTGAGACTCTGAATGATTCACCACCAAGCCAAATGCCATCATTTTCTTGAACAGCGCTTTCTTTAATGCGGCTATTTTTACTGATTTTATCTTTCAGCTCATCCATTCCATCACGGACGTTGTCATATGACTTATCAACCACGGAACAGCCTGAAATTGCCAAAACTGCAGCAGCTATCGCAGTAAGGGACGACTTTTTATTGGACATTTATATTTAATCCTTACGCTTTAGTTTGTTTCGTCAATATTTGGGCGAACCGGGTTCTGAGGCTTATATCCAGATTCTGTTATCACGACAACTTTATTACCGTGCCAGAATGTGCCAATCAAAGGCGTCTCCCTCACTGTCGTTGCCTTTAGAGCACTGTCGACCACCCCGCCAGCACCGGCAAATGGCCCAACCAAATTTGCGTTGTGATCAATTGGATAATCTACTTGAGAGCCTGACCAATCAATTTTCCAGCCTGCTTTATTGCCCCATTCAGTCAGGTTTTCGCGCAACGACAACCCTGCCTTCAATGTCCAAATATCATTACCAGGACGGGCTAAGGTTTGAGCAAGTTCAGCTGTACGCGCAACCGCAATCCTCTTAGAGTTTTCATTCAATCCAACCACAATGCCGTGGTTACGCGATATTTGACTAACCGCATCCTTCCAGCTGGTTACATCTTTCCACGAAACTTTTTGATTTTCCAACTCTGGCTCGAAGACTACTTCCCATGATTTTGGAGCAGGAAGCAACATTTCCAATGCAGCTGAAAGCGGAACATCTCGACCAAAAAGCCCACTTGGTTTTGGGGTTTCAGGTGCAGCTGGTAAAATTTTTGGAGCAACCTCTTTTTTAACCACACGTCTGTACGGTGTAGGTTGGGCAGACTCAGGCTTTGAGTAAGTTTTTTTCATCTCAAGTTCTGGAGACTTAATTACCCTAGGTGCTTCAACAACAGGGTTTCTAACAACTGGTGAAATATACAATTCGGCAGATGCGTGTTGAATACACGCTGTACCCGCAAGGGCAGCAATTAAAACCTTTAACTTGTGGGCCATTACCTATGTCCTCTTATTAGTATCGCAATCATATTATCTAAATTGTAAATTACAAGATGTTTTTTCAAATATTGTAATTTTTTCTCCAAGGTGATCTGATTTGCCTTCTATTTCCAACAAACCATCTCCTGCCAATTCTCACCATCATCATTACATCTATCCCTTTCTTTGAAAGATACCATAGAAAGCAAACAGCAATAAAAAACAGGTATATAGTGTAAGTCCTTGGGTGAAGCATTAACAAAAGAAATGGGTATATAATTTGAGCATCTAGCGGCCCGAGTCTTGGTTTTCTTGTTATGTAATGAGCTGACATATTAACCCGCCTTTTCCTTCATTACGGCATAGTTTACTTCGACACGCCTATATTCTTCCTGACTGATGATTCCATCTTTTAGTTTTTGATGGGCATCAACAATCATTGGTCGACCCCTTGATTCAACAATCTTGAATGCTGCGTTTGCAATATTCTTAGCCCCGATCATTTGGTCTTTGTCTTGCTGGTCGAAGATCATCAACTCACGAATAGCAGTTCTTCCACCCTCTATTGTTGGAATAAGTCGCTGTGCAACAATCATCTTCATTGGCTGTAGAACATCCATCTTTGCTTGTTGCTGCATTTCTTCAGGGAATACATAAACAAGCCGCTGAAAGGTGGATGGAACATCATTAGCATGCACAGTCGAAAATACACCGTGACCCGTCATAGAGGCCTCAAGAGAGGACTGAACTGTTTCAAGATCTCGAGACTCCCCCACGAGAATAACATTGGGAGCCATTCGCAAAGAGTTAACTACTCCGTTGTGAAAGCTTGTCACATCAGAACCGACTTGAAGCTGGGTTACAAACGAGTTCGTTGTTTTTATTTCGTCGTATACAAATTCAATTGGGCTCTCAATGGTAACCAGATTAGTGTGACTGTTTTCGCCTTCAAGCCTGGCGCGAAGGATGGATGCTAAAAGTGTTGACTTACCGTTACCTGTCGCACCCACCACCAAGACAAGTCCCTGATCGAGTGACTGTGTGACATCAATAATCTCTTTTTCGACTCCATAGGTTTCCCAGTGGGGAGGCATCGTTGGAATAGATCTTAACGTTACCGTAAGGCTTTTCCTTCCTCCACGAAGACAGCCTACGGCGTTAACTCGAAAGCGAAACCTTTGCCGAGTGAAATTAGTACCCTCTTGAAATTCGATGGCAAACTCATGCGAGGTATCGATAGGCTGAGCCGCACCCAGCATAGAGGGTGCGTTCTGGTTGTATATAAGCGACAGTATATTCTTAACCTCATTATCGCTTAACCGGCGAGAAGTAATGCGGTGTTTTTTTCCGTATCGGGATACCCACACCTCGCTATTGCCAATTAAGAATAAATCGGATCCTTTAATGTCCACCATGTGCTTTAGAAGCTGATTAACAACTTCTACAGAATCAGCTCTCGGTGGTATTTGAATTATAAACTGTTCGCTCATTTTTGACGGCCCTCATTAATTTCGTTGATTTCATCAGGAGTGCGAAAGCCACCCCTTGGGTCAAGATCAAGAGGCGTCCAAACTTTCTCATTACCGTTGAATTCCGCAGGTGAAGTAATCGCGAAAGTTCTTTGGTTTAAATGAAGGCTGCTTCTTTGGTTAATATTATTACGATATTGAGATGCAACAAATGTTGGAGTGATCTTATTTGTTTCCACGAGGGAGACATATTTAATCATCCCAATGAAGTCTGCCCCGAGATTTCTGATTCTCGCGGTCATCTCTGCAGAGGCTTGTAAAACACCAGCTTCCCACCCCTCAGCAACCCAGTCAGTCCACAGAGATTGCTCATCCGCAGTTTTGGGGAGAAGGGCGCCTACAGGCTTTGAGGCATCTACAGGCAAGTCAATTAAAAGATATTCTCGCCAATCTGGAGGCGATGTAACAAGACGCTCTCTCTTAACAATCTCATAGTATTTACCAGAGATCTCTAGCCTTGATTTGTCATCTGCAACAGAGGTGACATCATTTGATTCCTGAACAACAGCAGGAAGAAAATAAAGCGACTTTTCTCCAGGCGTTGCAAAGCGCATAAGGTCTTTGAATGCAAATAAATCATCCCAAACATCAGCTTCTTTATTGAGATCGATACGAAGCTTGTTCATCGTGTCTATATAGCCGTGCTGAGCCCCTACGGCCAAAGCAGCTTCGCGCATTGACTTTTGGCGCTTAGTGAATAAGTCATCGCCACCAGTAAGACTCATGCCCTTTTGGTGATGTAGCCTTTGAAGCTCGTGCAAGCTCATCCCATCATGCTGAACGCCTAATGTCGTTGCATAAGATGAGGATGAAATCATCAATCCAATAGCAATAGCGAGGGGCTTAAGCATGCTCGAAATCATCTCTTGTAAACCACTACCATTAGTCGAGACGCTGGATGTATCTCAACAACCATTGCGGAACCTGTTTGAACCCCAAGCTCCTTGAGCGCCTCATTCAAAGGAAGGTTGTCAATATTAATTGTCACCCAGGGCTCATTAGGCAATGGGTGACCAAGAGTTTTAAACTTATAACCTGCTATTTGAGATAATGCATTGGCTGCTTTTGTAGCACCACCTGTATACGAAAACTTGGCATACCTCTCAAATCCAGGAGGCACATACGTCGCCTGAAATTCTTTTTGAGCATGTTGCTCAGGTGAAAGTTTTGGAGCATTTTTTGCGTCAACAATTTTTGCTAGCATTCTCAGCTCATCACGTGCCTCAACAGCAATTGATCTCAGTTCGTTAATCGGATGAGCCGGTGGCGTTACCATTACACTCGATGTTCTTGCTGTGTATTGGGATGCACACCCAGACATCCCTATAGCCAACGCCATCAAAGAAATTTTAAGACTAAGTTTCATTTATTATTCACCTTGGAGAGCTCTTCGGCCTCTTATAATTAAGTAATACTATTTCAACAAGTCTTGTCAGGCAACTCTGATTTTAGCTGGGTCAATTAAATCTGAATGCTCTTTAACAAGCCTATCCACTAAAACATCAAACATATTAGTGTTTTCATCCAAAGACTCCAGGTCGGCCCCATTGTCAGCTAATATTTTTTGTATATCAGCCTTTGCTGATCCTTTCGGATAAGCCTTTGATAGTATCCTTAAGCTATTACTTAACCCGATTCTTGAAGATAGACGTTTACGTAACGAGACGTCAGCGGGAGTCGTTGAATAGGCCCATATTTCCGTTGGCCCTAACGTAAGCCTAAGAACCTGCTCAATCCTAGATGCTGTTTCGCTAGCCAACTGGCCGATATAAAGCATACTAGAGCCTTCTGGCCCAGGCCCTGTAAGCCATCTATTCATATACTTAACAGCATCTTCAGACGGTGCAAAACGAGCCCTGATCTCATGAAGGGTCATCTCAGAGATGCCTTTGCTCAGTATTATAATATTGTTTACAATCTTAACCATACTGTCAGGAAAGTCTTCAAGCAGCTGAGACAATATTGATACGTGAACATCATACTTTCTGCCTTCACGAATATCAGTTACTGCCTGAGTTCTGACAGACGGCATTTTTCCTGTTCTGTGAAATTCATCCATACAGAACTTCTTAGGTACAGACTCATCTTGTTCAATTATCTTTTTATGGTAAGCCTTGTACTCATCCGGTATTTCAGGAAGCGTGTGCTCAACCTTCCTGTAGAAATCCTTACAGATTATCTGACGCCCAAGTAAATACATAATGCCGGTTTTCTTTTCGGCTTGAGGGGATCCTTCACTTGCCACGCTCATCAGGTCAATAGAAACAATTCTCGCCTCACCAATTGAAAAGACCGTTGGCTGTGACAAAACAGGGTAATCCGTTACGGCTGAAATGATCATTGTCTTAAGGAAGTCGGTTAACGATTCCTGACCGTTGTCAACCATTGAACTTTTGTAAACGTCACTCAGTTCTGAAGCTTGAGATAGGACGGTGGTGGCATCGTTCAACGTAGGCACTGCATACCTTTGTGCCAATACAGCCTCATGATGCAAACCTTTTTGATGAAGAACTCTGACAATTTTCCACCATGCAATTTCGGTCTGTACTGAAATCCCATGTTTTTCCATCGCAGCATCAACTTCAGTATCGATGCCTGGCTCATACATATTCGGGTTTCGGTCTTCAGAAAAGTAGTCATACATTGAGTCAACCAGGCTGGATACTAACTCAGGAAGACGCGTGATAGGCTCGCTTCGACCCGCTGGCGTACACAGCTGTGTCATAATATTCACCACGAATTCGCGGTCTACTTTAAGCGGTTTTTGACAACCTAGTGGCGTGTCAAAAAAATTGACAGCGTAACGACGATCCATCTCCATTTTGAAGGATTGAGCCAAATGTTTTTGATGCGGAGGGAGCGCATCTCTAACCATATCAACGAACATAGCACTTGAGAATCCAATATCAAGAATGCCAATTCTTGGTAAAATGGCATTTCCTGGCCTGGTAATTAAGCCCATATTCGCAGCGGCAAGGTAAAATGATTTACCAAAGCCTGGAGGAGCAAAAACCAGCTCCATATTTGCGGTTTGCAGCGAGGAGCCAGGAAGGTATGGGAACACTTTTTCGTCAATTGTACGATAAAGCATAGTTCCATCTGGCCATGGAGATACAGGCCTCGTGAGGGGAGACATCCCCATAGCCTCAGTTACGGTCAGCGGAATCTTCGTTCCAAGATGGCTATCGGAAAGGCCGGGTAGTGTATTAAACCAGGCTTCTATAGCATCTCCACGCTCCTCGATAACTTGTGTCTGACCCCAAGCTTCCACAGATGATTTTAGTTTGGATCGATTGCGGCGCGCATGTTCAATTCCACGCCCCCATGTTGAAAAAGAAATCTGAGCAGAAACAAGCGTGTCATTTACCGCCACATCCAGAATTTCTTGAGCAGCATCACGAATCAACTTATTTTCTGATGAGGCAAAAGCGACAAACGAAGCGAATGTCTTTCGTCTGGATATCATTTGCGCAACCCTGTCGTGACCAGAGTCAATTACTAATGACATTTGCCATGGAATATCTCGATCAATTGATGAGAAAAGATCAGAAAATGGCTTGGCTTCTTGAGGTCGTTGGTCAACTAAAATAGGGGCAATAATCCATTCGCCAATATCAACAAGAGTATTGTCCTGTGCAAATATCCTTGGCTCTCTAGAGAACAGCTGATGACTCAGATCTGGCCACAGAATGTGTGACATATCGTTGTCAGCAGGAACCTCTTCAGCCAGCCTTAGCGGCATACTGTCACCGGGGAGGTAGGGTCTCCATTGATCGCTGGTATCAAATTGAGTAATTTGCTTTCGAATCAAAAGCATGAATTCTTGAGTGGTAAGAGGCTTGATTGAAAGCCGCTCCTCCATTTTGGATATGACTTGCTTTGTAAAGCCAGTGTGAATCATCTCCATACCAGGAAGCTCGGTTAGCGGAGATTGAGCCATTGCACCAGGCTTTAAGCCTCCTGAAGTCTTTGCGGCTTCAGCTCGCTCCTTCATTGATTCCTTAAGGATATCGGGGTGCATCGCCCTTGGGTATGTGGTAATAATCATATGGCATGTTTCGAGAATGGTCTTTTTCTCGAGCATTGAGCCACGCTCAGTGATCATGTCTTCAAGATCTAAATCCAGGCGCTTCAGCGTATGGATTGCCCCACTTATTGAGCGCCTAAGGGCTTCTTTCGAGTTCAGCGGGTCGCGACGAAAAACAAACTGAATTCGGTGTCCAGGCTTTTTTAGCCCGGATGAGAGGCCGTCAACCAACGCTTTGATTTGATGAGTAAAAGCATCTGGGCCTACGATGCCAAATGTCCCTTTAATCTCAAAGGCAGTCATCAGGCCGCCCTCACGCGTAACCATGTTGTAATCGCCACTTGCAGTTTCAAGTTGGCAATAATGCTGAACATTCGTCTTAAACACTTTGTTAAGAATGCTGGAAAATGCGTAACCGATACTCATATTAATTATTCCTGTTCGAATCAGCTTCTAAGGCTTTTCCGAGTAGCTCGGCAACCAGCCTTTCTCTTGCGGAAGGGTCAAGTAGAACGTCAGGCGAATAGTCTGATATTTGATCAAAAACAAATAAAGCCTTAACTGCACCTGCCTTTGCTTGATAGTGTTTTACCAACAGGTAGGTTGTGCTTCCTTCGCATTGGCTCATTAGCTTTGCAAATGCTTCGTTGAAATTATTCATCAATACTGCTCTCTTCAAGCGGAGGGACAAGGCCAAGCGTCAATGCGAGTTGTGTTGCTCGCTCCTTTTGGCCTTCAGGTAGAAGCAAAACGACCCTGCCTGAACTGTATGATCCGACACAAAAGCCAGCATTATGAAATTGCGCCGCAGAACGACCACACGCAACTCTGTCATAAGCCCTAATGTAAGCACCCAGGGCTGTATTCTTTCTATTGACGGGAGAAGCTAGCGCCACATACAAATTCTCAAGAAGAAGGCCACCAGAAATCCCGAATCCGTATCCCTTGCAATAGTCAGGCAGGTAGTCAATTATTCTTCCGCTTGCTGTGCTCACGGAGTCATAAACTGTAACTACAGAGTATTCAAGCAACTCCAAAAGTTCTGGCCAAGTGACCCATACACGCGGATCCCGAGACCCAGAACCAAATGATGCGAAGGCTCGATGTGAAGCCTCATGGCTTTGTACGGAAATCTTGAAAAACGTTGCTCTAGCACTATTCTTAAAATATTCAGCACAGCGTTTTACAAAAGATTCCGTCAGTGAAAGCTTTTTGCCATCACGGGTTCCAATTGTAAATTCCCTTTTTAGGTTATCGCTTTTCCAAACACTGGATACTGGATACATCTGGCCTAAAATCCAGGATGAATAAGCATCTCTTGGAAAACAAAATGAAACAGGGCTTGATCGATCAGGACGCTTAACTCCAGACATTGCCTGGTTTTCTTGTGTAGCATGATCGATTACTAACTGTATTGCATTTTGATCAAGCCCCTGTATGGGCTCTATCATTCCTGGCACGTGCAGATTGGCAGATAGCGCTTGATGGTAACGGTAGTTGAAGTTAGATGGATCCGCACCAAAGTATTGCAGGCCTTGTTGAGCCGTTCTGCTGAATAACTTAGATAGGAATTCGCTCAGTTGCCTGCCATCATTGATCCCGTATTCAGTCTGCAGCATTCTAATGCTGGTTCTAAAATACTGAGCTTGCGCAAGGTGGCGCAGACGAAGTAGATTAAGCTCCTTAAATACTGGAAATTCTAAATTAGTAACCCACAGAAGGTCGTTTGTCAGCTCATGATATCCACCCACATAGGTGGCTTCTTGCCCATTAATGGATGCAAACCCTGAGCGAGGCGACTTTGGGTCATCAAATATGCACACACCTATTTTTATTGTTTTCATATTTAGCTTGGCCTGAAAGTTGACCAAGCCCTCCAGCATTATTATATAAATCCAGACAGGATTTAATTGATAATGAAATACTATAGAGTTTCAGTCCATTGCGCAAATTTCTCTTCTGCCTTTTTGACCCACTCATTCGGGGTGAATCCCTTTATCTCTGCTGACCACATCTTTATATGTTGTGAGTAAGCAGACTTCTTTGGGAACAAATATATTCCCTCCAATGCTTTTGCTCTGTTTTCATAATCATGATTACTCATATATGACATGAAGTCACCGAGCACTGAAGGATTGGATGTTCCAATCGCCTGTATGCTCATAATTTCTGCCTTTTCAAGTCTAGAAAGGAGTTGAGATGCATTGAGCTTTAGATCGCCTTTTCCAAGCTCTTCAGCTATCCAAAGTGTCCTTATTAGCTGATTGAGTGGCCCCTGGCCAATTTCAGCATTATGCAGGTAAATAAGCGATCCTCGTCCTTGTATCCCAGCAAAAGCGATATGGTGAGCCATATGACATAGAACACAGGCTGTCACCAGATTCGATTCCTGGTGATTGGTATGATCATCATCGACGTGGTGTGTTTCATTTTTTATGCTTTCAAAACCACAAAACTGACAGGTGTTATTGTCTCGATTAAGCACGGCCTTTCTTGCATTTTTATAAATAAGATCGGAGTTTGGTGGTGAAGGCGTATCTCCTCGAAAAGAGCCGCGCTTTACAGACAATAAGATTGGTCGTAGTTTCATACTTAATTCTCCCATAAAAAAAGGTGGCTCAAAGGCCACCCTTTCATTCCAAATAACTTAGAACTCACTACCCTTTGTCCTGCTTACAGCAGCGTCACCTTCACCCGAAGCAACGGTTTCGGTAAACAGGCCGAGCAACCATGGGATGATCATCAGGCCAGTACCTACCAGCATTGCCACTACGCCGGTTTTAAGATGACCTTGTCCTGGTTGCTTGTTGTCTTTGTAGAAGTAGAACAAGCCTGCAGCAAACATGAAGAATCCGATAACGCCAAGAATCAGTTTAGCAATTCCAAGAACAGCGTTAATTTGAACTTTCCATTGCGAGCCTACCGCGCTTAGCTGAGGCGCAGCGCTGGCGTCACCCGAAACGAAAGCTAGCGCAAGACCTCCCGCGACTGCAGTCGCTAAAATCACACTACGTTTAGACATATACATGCAACTTACCCCTCTTTTTTTTGTTATTATTGAGTCTTTATACCAATCATTTACCATAATTTAAATCAAACAAATTGACATAGCAACATTTTATTTTAAATACTGCAAAAAGGCATTATATTTAATAAACAGACCGGATGACTGAGTTGCCGATATTTAGATTTCCCATCGAATCCAAACCTTTAACCACACCTAGTCCGGGTACAGTCTCACCTTTGTTGTATGTTTTGAAGTCTCCATCTTCATCAACAAGTCCAAAAGAATTGCCGCTATCATAAACAGCATTGAGAGTGAAATTCCTTATAATTTCAGGAATCTTTTGCTGCTCTATTTCCTTAACTACAGGCTTTTGAGCGACCTTGGCGGGCGCTTCTTTTCTTTCTGGTACTTTTGGCAACCTAGGTGCCTTAATCAACTCTTTGTCAATGAAGTATTTGTCACCAACAAGAATAAGCTCACCATTTTCAAGCAGCTCTTCAATCGAAAATGCGCCAAATGCTGTTTTTAGCTTTTCGCCTTTAAACAGCGTAAAAACCCTACCGCTTGAGTCCTTTTTCACTACGGCCATGGCGCCTGACTCAGTTGTATCAATCACAACTAGGTCAGAAAGTCTCGTTCTACCATCACGGGGCGCCTTTTCTTTAGTTAAGGATGAATCCTGCTTTACAGCTGTATCTGCTGACCTTGAATTCACTAATTCACTTAGCGTTTTAAGTTCTTGAGCAATTCTGGAGCTTTCCTGCTCATTATTTTCAACCAGTTGAGAAAGCTTGCTCACAGTTTGGCCAAAAATGGCAATATTCTTTTTCATCTCGGCGGATTCAGAAAGTACCCGATCAATGCTGTTTTTGATTTCCAGCTCAAATTCAGGATTGATTTGCGGGGCAATTTGAGCACTTTGTGATGGCATCTGAATCCGCTGTTGATGACTCTCTACTGGCATCATCACAGAACTGGAAGGCTGGCTGACATCGCTCATAGAAAGACCTGAGTTCAAAGGAGCTACTGCAGCTTCAGACTCAAAATTATTCACCTGAGTGGGCATACTCTCCGAAATGTGCTCTGCTTCATAAACGTCACCACCCGAAAGTGCTGCAACACCAGCAAGGCCAACCACACCAGCCACCAGCACACAAACTCCACCTACAGCCATGCCCAGTGGAGTTTTAATGAATGGTTTGGTCTCAGCTCCTGAGGAGTTCTGATTTACAGGCCCAGAAGGGATGGGCTCACTCTCTTCACTTTCTGTTTCAGTGTATTCTCCATTCTCATCAACTTCGTTACTGATATTACTTTCTGAATTATTCAGATCGTCATCAGTATTTTCGTCGAAATCAAAATTTTCATTGAGGGGTTGATCATCATTATCAAAGCCATCCCCGATATCTGCAAACGGATCATCAAAATTATCGTTATTACTCATGAACTACTCCAATTGGTAAATTTGGCCGATAATATTATTGTTTTCAAATGAATACAATATTTGACGACCATTAAAACATCAGTATGACATCTAGCCTGCTTATTTGAGCTAGTTACTGGCAGAAAGATCCAGCTCTTGCATGAACATAATGATTACCCCCCTGTTTTCCTCGATAGTTACAGTGGGGGGCCTGTCAAACTCTCTTTCAAAGATGGGGGTTAGTTTTTCACCGACCTTTCCTATTCCAATCCTTGCCTGATCGGATGCCTTTGGAAGAGGGTTGGAAATTGATGATGTAGATCCATCTGTATTTGTTACTGTCTGAGTACTGCTCAATGCATTTGCATAACCATCAACAAAAGAAGCAAAGGCGAGTTTTGTGTAACGCGATAACACATGGTTATCAACGCTGTCAGCAAGCCCAGATCTATAGGTATCAGGATCGACTGCGATTGCACTTATTCTATAGCTCCTCCCCTTAATGCTCATGTTCGTAAATTCAATTGTTGCCTTTTGACCATTTCTGGCTGGAGATCCTACAAATGTAGCACCCTCTAAAGGCCCCTTATCAACGGAAACTGCGCGGACAGGGCTTAATTCATCTGTGTTTACGCCAATCTGCAAAATGGAATAAAACATATCGCCAACATGAATCTGACCCTTTAGAGCAGACTGTTTTCCTGCAAGTCGTGCAATTTTATCGCTGGGATATTCATTTCTAGTGTCAATTGACTCTATATCTTCAGACTGACTGTACTTACTTTCGACGGATTCCGTCTGAACGTTAGCTTGGGGGCTTGAAGATCTTCGTGACCCGGATCCGCTCAAGTATTGACTGTAACCCCCAGCGGAAGCTTGTGATTCTCTAGATCCATCGGATTTGTCAGACTTATCAGCTTCTTGCTCAAAACCTGCAAGGGGAACAGCTCCTAAATTTCTTTTAAAGGATCCTACTTTTGCTGAATATGATGATTCATAATCATTAATCGTTGCGATTTCGGCATCAAGGTAATTTTTCCAAGGATTTTCTATAGGGGCAGGGTTAGCGCTTCTAGAATTTGAAGACCTTACTTCACCTACATCGTTATTTTGAGCCTTACGCCTCTCCGCCATCAGCAACTCAAGTTTCGATGGCTCTCTTGGTGGCGTGACTACCGGCTCTGGTTCAGACTCGGGTTCTTTATTATTCAGCAATTCTATTTTAATGGTATCAACATGACTGGCCCCAGTTTGCTCGGCTTCTTTTGCTCTGTTTTTTTCCTCATCCTTATATATCTCGCCTAAAACAGTACCTTCTCCAAAACGTACCGCATCAGTTGGCTTATCTTTACTTATCTGCTCTCTACTGGGCGGAACGCTGAGATCGGCGATGCCAATACTACCAACCTGACTGCCGTCACCCCCCATCCTCATCACAGATATTCCAACAATTCCAACAACACTTACAGAAGCCAGGGCGATCATGACCCTAGCTTTTGGTGTTATATTTTTATTTATATTGCCTATGGCGCCCATGCTTTATTCCTTGTCAAAAACGCTTCTTGCCTTGCGGATTTCTGTTTGATAAACGCCTTCAATACTTGCAGCCTTTCGCTCCCCATTTAACGTTATTGTGATATAGGGAGAGGGGGCTGTTTTATAGAGGAAGCGACCAGTTGGACTAACTGAGCTGTCAATCGGTGGAGGGAGAAGCAAGCGACCTGGCAATGCCAAAAACATAAATTGGCCATCGTACCAAGACTCAGCCCCTGGTATGCCATTGACCCTGAGTGTTCTAGAGCCAGGAGGCGGGTTTCCACCTTGAAGCTGGATGAGCTCTTTTGATACATTCTCGAGCTCATGCTGAAATACCGGCATAACAGTTGCGCCAGGGCCCAGAAGGGGCAGCGTAACGGTAACGCGACCATCCACGACTTTATTATTACCTTTCAGCAAGACAGGGATAGATGCAGGAAGCCCCTCAAGCACGACGGCTGCGTTGGATTGCCTATAGTTGCGCTTTAAAACAAATGAGGAGATATGGCGATTTTCCCCCATAATTTTTCTATCAAAAGAATCACCGTCTCCAATCACACCATCTTTCTTGATCGGCCACGGCTGTCCGGATGAATCATAAAACTCAACTTGAGCAGAATATCCTGGCGACAAGGAGATAGCTAAAGGCTCACTTGAATCTGGATTGTAAGTAATATTGCGTATTTTGAATGTGGTCTCTCCGTGAATCGGCTCATTCTCAGCTTTTTCAACTTCTGAGAGAAGTTTTCTCAATGATGTGATTTCCGAAGGATCAAGAGGCACCTCTTTGGCAACAACTCGCTCTTTACGTTTTACCTTCTCAGCTTCAATTAACAGTTTACGCAGTTCCTTTAGCTGATCATCCTCATGTAGGCGTCCAGTAATTGCACTGCGCTTTGCTGCAGTAGCATCCATATCGAATTTGGAAACTTCATCCGGATCTATTTTAAAGCTATCCAGCTTATTTTTTGCCGTTTCTTTGAGTGCATCATCAAAACTATTGCCGTGCGATAGAGTTCCCCATAGGGACAAAGCCATCGCAATCACCAGCGGTGACTTACGCATTTACAACCTCCGGAGATACTTTTTAAGCCGTCAATTTAACTCAATATATTTTAAAAATAAAGAAATAAAGCCCCGCTAGTTAGCAGGGCTTTTTTAATACCATTATTCTATCTGTTTCTCATGATGATTTTAGCAATACCTAGCCCTTCAACGTTTTCAAGGACACTTCGCCGTTCAACATGTACAGTAAACCTGACTTTCCTTGAGAACTCCTTACTCTGAGTTCTGAATGTCAACACCGCATCGACCTGGAAGGCCCAGGTGTAGATGCCTGTTTGCCGATCAGGCCCAAATGAAACAAGGATTGGCGTATGATCCAGGGTCAAACTCACAATCATACGGCCTTCCTGCACCACTTCAAAATGACCTGAAGTCTGCATTTCACTCAAAAACTGACTGGCACCATTAAGCGTAAACCAGCGCATGGTGGATTCATTTAGTCGAGTGTTCAGGTTCGTAAAGTTAAAGCTAAAGGTATCGACAAGCGCATTTTGCATCCATTGCGCTACGACTTCATTTTTCTGGTTAGGTTGACCAAGAGGAATGAGTTTTATCAGAGTTCCGTTTCTATCTGTTGCAAAATAAACCCTTTCACTTTTGGCTGTAAAGGCCATATAGGCAACGATGATCTGAAAAATCACACCTACTATCACAACCACCGAAGCAATAAATAGCTGCTTGCTACCATCTTTATAGAATCCATTACGATGCTCAACAACTTCACGGCCATCTTGCTTCGGCTTTACAGTAGGCGGAATAGAATTTTTCTTTGGAGCGGCCTTCGGAAGTGGCTTGCTTGCCACGTTATTCTTATTGGTCATATTAGAACCTATTGTTTTAATTTTGTAATTTGCTCAATTTTACCGTCTTGAGTCGTGACATAGCCTGAAGGGGAGGGGATCATTAAATACCTCACCCCACCAATCATTAGGGTCAATGTTCCGATTATTGAGAACCACATAATCAATGAACAAGACACCTGAAAAAGGCTTCTTGTCACATCAACGGTAGGATCTGGCTCTGGAATTGACTCAACGCTTTTGGCCATATCGTTTAGTATTTGTTCAGCTTTCTTCCTGACCTTATCTCTACCAAGATCAGAGTATTCAGCGTCTGTAATGTTCATAATATTGCCTTTATTGTCATTTAGGAAGAATAGCACTAAGGGCTTGCAATTAAAAACACTGCAGAAAAAATAACAAAAATCTATCAACAAATGCTCAATAGAGGGGGTTAGTGAATTGATAAAACTCCGCAACTGTTGAGTGCGAAATTATGTGAATTAAGCCAATCATCTTTTAATGAAAAATCGCAAAGCTGGCTTTTGACAATTCTTGTAGCTTTGTTTCTTTCATGACCTATTTCGACTGGACTCGTCGCTCTAGTCAAACCAGCATTAAAAATTACAAAAATATTGGCCTAAATGTCATGATTTTGAGCAAAAATGGCGATTACCTAGCCTACGCTGGCACTGTTGCTGTCAGTCAGGTAGCTAAACTCATTATTGGTAATGGTTTTTGGAGTGATTGACCCTTATTTTAGTTATAATTTATATAATTTCTATAATAATTATAAGGCTTATAATCTACTGCTCATTTTTAAGCCTGCCAAGCCTGAACTCTCTAGCCTCTCTTATGCAAACATCAATATCTCTACCATTTATAGCAAATCTAGCTTTTTTGGAGATGTTGTTTTCTTGATAGCTGGCCACAACATACAAGAGCCTTCCTCTGTGATACCCATAAGAAAGACCTGCAGGAAGATCTGGGAGTTTTTCAGCGGTTACCGGGTTTAGATGAACGTGCGTTTTTCTTCTTGGCTTGATTTGGACTACCTTTTCAAGCACGGGGATTCCGTATTTTTTGAGATGGGTTTCATCTCTCCACGCCAGAGCAGTCACGACAGCCTGTGAAAGCGAAGGAAATTCTCTGATGGGGAAGTGTTTTAAATGAACCTCATTTCCCCGTTCGATTTTTACCCTCACTGTGGTTTCGCAAACCTTAAGATATTTGTAGTGACTGAACTCTGGCCTATTCATTTCATCCTCGATCTTTTTTCATCAGTAATAAAATCACTTCTGAAACATCGGTGTACCCCATACCTTTTCCAAGCTCTACGACTTTATTGCCATCAATTAGGATGCTAGGCACTCCCTGTATCCCAATTGATTTTGATAGGTCTACAGAATGAGATACTGAAAGGTTTGTTTCCTGAGAGTACATATCCGTCATTATTTTTGAAACATCAATGCTAACTGAAGATGCAAGCTCATTAAGAACCTCTTCAATCTGCTTGTTAGTTTTTGGAATATTTTTACTGAAGATTTCCATAACTTTAAAGTGAGTTGACTCCGTCACGCCTGCCTTCTCAAGGGCAAAATAAAGTCTTGCATGCAACTCCCAGAGGGGACTCATAGCTGCAGGTATTTTCATCCTGGTTGGAGACTTCCCATCAGGACGTACGACGCGAGCCAGTCGACTCTCGTAATTTTGGTCAATAAAAGCTTTTTCAAGCTTGAGGCAGTGAGGGCATCCGTACCAGAAGAACTCCATGACATCAGCTTTGGTAGCTGTGTATGGAACGCTTCTAAAAACAGAAAATTTTTGAGGTAAAGTGCTTGTAATGTTGAGAGCAACAGTTTTCTCATCTTTCTGAACAGCGAACATAAGACCAAAACCAATAACCATAAGAAGTGCCCCTACGATCATTTTTTTTACGCCTGGTCGTTTCAGAAAATTTTCAAGCTTCTTTTTCATGACTGAGTGTCCTTGGTTGATTCAACAATTATGAATGGTAATCGGGTTTTGGCCTAATTGATCCACTCGATCCTATTCGCTCGATAGAGCGGCTTTATCCAAGCTTTATGCTTTGCTTTTTTCCGGCGCGATAGCGCGGCTAGAGCGAAGCGGCCTTGACTTTCTCCGGCGCGATAGCGCGGCTGGTCGAGCGAAGCGTATTGGCTTCTCAAGAGTTCTCGCCTCTAAAAGAATCCGCTTAGTCGATTGGCAGGACAGCTCAGCTGACCAGGTCAGCTTAACTGTACGAGTCACATGAAATCGGGTGGGTTGCAATTTACAAAACACAATATCTAGTTTCGCCCAACTGCCAAAACACCAATATGTGGGTGGTTGCTCAAAAAATGAACAGCTTCAATCATTGTTTGCTTCCAAAAATCAGCAGCAGCCTTACGGCTGCAAAGGGCGATTATATTTAGCTCGGTGGGTCAGCCTCCCTCTTTCGTTCTTCTTTTAAGTGATTTTCACAAGAGAAAAGAGAAATATCATAAAGCCAAAGAAGCAAAGCAAAGCTTGATTTGCTGTCATAGGTTTTGAGCAACAGAGGAAAAGATGAAAAAACGCAGGGGCTGAAGCTATGTCGCTTTTTTTTGGAATCAATATAAGAACTCCGTTTTTCAAAAAAACTTTCAAGGGGTGAATTAAAAATATTTTCAAAAATCTTCGAGGCCGCGTGAATCCTGGGCTCTAGAGCAGCTCATCTTTCATTGTTGGTATGCGTATGCTATACTCGAACCCAATAAATGCGTTGATGCCTCAGGCATCAGAAGGGTGAGATGAATCTAAAATTCGCGATGAGGCGTCTCGGCGAGCTCGTCGAGGCGTTACAAAAAAGCGGAATCTCGACATCGTCAATGAGGGCCTTTTCTTTACCTGAAGAGACGATTTCTCGTGACTCAGAGCTTTTTAGCGTTGAGGTTGAGCAAACCGCACATGGCTTATTTGGCGTCCGAATGGATGGCTTAGGAATCATGTCGGTGTGTGATTGTTCCGGAGAGACTCCTCACGTTATTAGGAAGGTCACAACGGTGCATCAGGCTGTCGACATTTTATGCAGCTTCAAACATGATTGCCTGAACTACCACTTAATGAGATCTGTCGCGTGAGTGATCTGTGTATCGATATGAGTGATCGCATTGCCAAGATAAGTCTGGTAATGGGATTGGATGATGTTGATGAGATGCTGCTGTGGAGATTTGTTTCAGAGATAAGGCCTGAGAAGATTCCAGCAAGCGTGAAGGAAGTTCTCTCCACCATGTCGGAGCACGATCCTTATCTGGTTAACGATTATTCCTGGGTGGCTCAATTTCCACAGGTTTTCTACAATAGCTCCAGAAGGATAAAGTCAAAACTAGGCTTTCCATTGACCCTGAAGGGCGGCGAGGCTGACCTGAACCTGCCTGGTTCAGAGCGAGTCGTCATCGATAAAAATGCTCACCTGATAGAGGTTGAGGAACGCATTAAACGATCATGCTTCCTGAAGTGGATCAATGAGGTTCAATCCAATCTTGATGAGGATGGAATAACCTGGCACGCACCTGGTCAAGAGCATGTGCAGGTCGCACTCTTCATCGACGCTGAGCGGCTTCGAGACCGTCTTGGCAATTGATCTCAAACATTGCCATTTGGCTATCGCCTGACGGACAATGGTTGTTCTTGGCCAAAACCTGGCCAAACAGCTAACCATTGGGAGCCCTCTGGTAGGGCTTTTAGCATCCGGAGATTTTTTACATGTTAAGTTGGGACGAAAAAGATTCTAAAGGTCAGGCACCAGGTGCATCAGGCAATATGCTTAAAAATGCACTGGCCGAAATGGGCGATCTCGATGTTGAGGCGGGAGCCAAAGAGTTAGATGACGCCTATGCGGGCCGTGTAAACGTAAGTCAAAAGCAAATGATCAATGCCCAGGCAGATGTCAATCAGCTTGTGCCTTTCAAGTATGAGTGGGCTTGGCAAAAGTACCTGGACGGCTGCGCCAACCATTGGATGCCGCAAGAAGTTAACATGACTCGTGATATCGCGCTTTGGAAGGATCCAGAGGGGTTGTCTGAAGACGAGCGGCGGATCGTGATGCGGAACCTGGGTTACTTCTCTACCGCAGACAGCCTGGTCGCCAACAACCTGGTGCTGGCTGTCTACCGTCTCATCACCAACCCAGAGTGCCGGCAATACATTCTGCGCCAGGCGTTCGAAGAGGCGATCCATACCCACGCGTATCAGTACTGCGTAGAGTCACTTGGGCTCGATGAGGGTGAGGTTTTCAACATGTACCGAGAAGTTCCTTCGGTTGCCAGAAAGGCAGCCTGGAGTATTCAGTACATGCGAGAGCTCAGCGACCCATCCTTCCAAACGGGAACTCCAGAGGGTGACGCTGCTTTCCTGAAGAACCTGATTGCTTACTATTGTGTGACCGAGGGGATCTTTTTCTACTGTGGCTTTACCCAGATTCTGTCCATGGGGCGCCGCAACAAGATGACCGGCACCTCGGAGCAATTCCAATACATTCTTCGCGATGAGTCAATGCACCTGAACTTCGGCATCGACATGATCAATCAGATCAAGGCCGAGAACCCACATTTGTGGACAGAGCAGATGCAGGCTGAAGCAACCAAGATGATCCTCCAGGGCACTCAGCTTGAGATTGAGTATGCTCGTGACACCATGCCACGCGGTGTGCTGGGTATGAATGCGGAAATGATGGAGGAGTACCTCAAGTTCATTGCAAACCGCAGGTGCCAGCAGATCGGCCTGAGCGAACAGTTTGAGTCAGTGGGTAACCCATTCCCCTGGATGAGTGAAATCATGGACTTGAAGAAAGAGAAGAACTTTTTTGAAACTCGGGTAATTGAGTATCAAACGGGTGGAGCGCTGTCCTGGGACTGATTTTTAGGTGTCAATAAAATAAAAAATAAGGTGAGCATTGCTCACCTTTTTGTTGTCCGAAATCGGTCATATAAAGCTCTTTATTTTTAATAATAACTAATAATTAAACTAAGTCAATATTATCTATACAACTTGTTTCCAAGGCTGAATATAACACCTTCCTCTATCTTATTTCCCCAAATAACATCACAAAGCACCATTTCGCCGAAGTTGTTTAACTCATAAAGTAGTGAAAGCTGTTTATCCTGGCGAGCTGCCGGTATCACCTTAAGGGTAACCATCACCTGGTCGGATGAAGACCTCTTTATATGCTGAATTGATTCTAGTCTCATGGTCGCGCCAGGCCTTGAAAGCATCGGCCCAAATAGATGAGCAAACCTCTGCCCAATGACTTTGGAAGCCTGGGGTCGCACTTTGTCGAGATCAGCAGTAACCCGGAGATGTGATTGGATTCCACATCTATCGTCAATCGCCTTCGGGAGGTTCTCCTCAAGAATGGTTGTCCAGGAAACGCCAGCAGCTCTAAGATCAACCATATCCTCCATCAGCATGCGAGCGCCGGCATGACCATGCCGCTTGAGGGCGGATGAAAATTCATCTGATTGTAGTTGAGGGCAAAATGAAGCAAAAAAAAGAAGTAGAAAATATTTGCGCATAAGTGGAAACTCAATATTGACTCAAAGGGATATCATCTCTATACTCGAAATACTTAAGCTTTTTATATCTTGGAGATGAAAATGAAGCATTCATACGTAGCGATAGCCGCCGCAATGTCCCTGATGATCGCAGGATGCTCGTCTGGAGGGTATCAGCAGGCTATCGAGATTGAAACGGTTAAAATTATTGATGTCCAGCGCTATCAAACCGAAGGGAGTGCTGGCCCTGGTGCAGCCGTAGGTCTGGCAGCTGGAATAATTTCTGGACGTGGACACTCGACAGAATCTAAGGTGATTCGCGGCCTGGGTGGAGCGTTGGTGGGTGGAGCTGTTAGCAAGTCGCTGACGTCAGGCCATGTCGAGGCTCGCCTGATTCTTCAGAATCGCCAGGGGCAGCGTTATGTTCTGCCGAAACAAAGCCTTGATCTTCGTCCAGGCGATTGCATGACGATGCACACCAATCGTTACGGTGGTACTCGCGTTTACCGTACAAGCCCAACTGAGTGCAATTTTTAAGGATCACCTATGTCGACAACCATTACAGCTAAAATTTCAGAGCAGGAAGGATTCACAAAAGACTGCACTGCTGTTTTCAATGCCACAGGAATTTTATTAATCATCGAAGGCAATGAATTAGGAGCCAAGATTCCTGACGAATTCGCTGTGGAAATCGAAGATTCTTTATTTGGAGTAGCCAAGGAAGGTGAAGAGCACTACATCATTCCGGATGATCGTGATGCTTTTATTGCGATGGTATTCGGATGAGCAGCCATCACAGTCCGCAGCAGATTAAGGAAATGCGCCAGCTTGAAGGGTGCCTAATGGAAACAGTCCTTATTGGGGCAACCACAGGCGGCGTTCAGGGTTTTTCTGATGATGAGACTCGCTTCAGATTTGAAGGGAGCAAAGGTTTCGTTGATTTTGACAAATCAGACGGCAGTCTGAGGGTTCATCAAGAAGGACGAGAAGCGCCTTTCTATGACAGCCTGAGCATCGACAGCTGTCATGACCTCGAGCTGTCCTGGGATCTGGCTTACGGTTTGAATCAGGAATTGACTAAAGCCATTACACTGCGACAGAAACAAATCAAAGACGAGCTTCGTAATAGCTAAAACTGGGCAGACCGGTGAGCCCATCAGGGCCAGAAGGTTTCCCTACACGCAAACAGGATGGCTGATGAAGCCAGGCCAAGGGGGTGAAGAATGTCAAAAAACATAGACGCTGGGCGTCGACGCATCGCCCTGGCTGACCTTTTTGCAGAATTGGCATGCGAAAGCTCCTTGTCAGCAAACCGAATTCTCGATCAATTTCCGGATTATCGTCATGCCAAGGATGATGATCACCACCCTTTTTGGAATGGCGCCAGCGTTGTGATGATCAACGCTATTTTGGCGCTTGATAGCGTGAGGTTGTATGCTTAAAAAATGGTTGATCACACTGCTGGTGCCTGTCGCTCTGGGCGTGCCTCAAGCGTCAGCAGAGCCTCGCTACCCTGCAAGCTTTAACCAGGCCAAGGAGATTGGCTGGAGAATCTACGCGGACAAGCGCGTCGACCAGTACTGTGGCTGTACCTTTGACAACAAAGGGCGCATAGATCTGGGGAGTTGTGACTACGCTATTCGCAAGGACACCAAAAGAGCCAAGCGAATAGAGTGGGAGCATGTGGTGGCTGCCGAACACATTGGCCGTCAATTGACATGCTGGAAAGAGGGCGGTCGGGATCACTGCAGTCGTACGGATCAGGCATTCAAGAATGCGCATAACGACCTGGTTAATCTGATTCCCGTTGTCGGAGAGGTTAACGGTAACCGTTCGAATTTCAGGTTTGCCGAGCTGCCGCAGCCGTACGGTCAGTACGGATCCTGCCCGTTCAAGGTCGACTTCTCAGGTAGAAAGGCTGAACCGCCACCTGCCATGAAGGGTGACATCGCTCGAATCGCGTTCTACATGCAGGACGTCCATGGCGTAAGGCTGTCGGATCAGCAGACCAAGCTATTCAAGACCTGGAGCAAGAAGGATCCTGTGGATGCGTGGGAGCTCGAGCGTGATAAGCGCATTCTCCGCTACCAGGGGTCATCGAACCATTACGTCTCTGGTAAGGCTCCAGCAGCGCGTGGTCAGCTTGCCCAGAATGAGTTGCGCAGAGAGGTCGTTCAGAAAAGGGAGAGAGTTGAGGACGGATTCAGCTGCAGTGTGCGCAAAAGTTGCAGCGCGATGAGCTCGTGTGATGAAGCCATGTTCCATCTTCTCAGCTGCGGCAATACCCGCCTGGATGGCAATCAGGACGGCACCCCCTGTGAGGCCATCTGCCGAAAATAACGCTGAGAACAAAAAAGGTCGAATTGGCGACCTTTTTTCATGCTTTGATTAAAGCTTTTTTATCACAGGCGGGATTGGTCGACTTTAAGTTGGAAAACTCCAGCTGAGTGACCTTTTCATTGATGCGGATTTTCTCAACGACCTGGGGAGGAGTGCTCAGGTTCTTACGTCCGCCGATGCTGGATTCGAAAATATCATGAGCCAGGGAAATAAGGTGCTGGTTCCGCCTGGAGAGCAGGGCATGATCCACAGCGAGGCAAGTGATGAGATCCAAGACCTTCCCTTGATCATCCACGAGTGCCTTTTCCAGGCTAGAGTGGATAACATCGTTTAGGTATTCATCATCATCATTGATCACCAGATCACTGAGGACGAGGGAATCGTCATCATGGTAATCCTTAACGATTTCTTCAACCTTCTGGTTAGCTTGGTGGACAATTTCGTAACGCTCTAGAAGGACTTTCGCTCCATCGCTCACCAGGAGCAAGGTGTCCATGAGATGTCCGACTAGGAACGACATCTGCTCCATCGACAGCTCTGCGTTGAATTTCTGGCTGCCTTGGTCAAAATCAAGGCTTTGAAACAGGGGGCCCATTGCTTGTTGGACGCGATCAAGTGATGCCTTTAGGATTTCGTCATGAGACTGCTCAGGCTTGTCGTCGAGGTCGAGATCCTTTCCGAAGATTGTATCCTGTAGACCATCAATACGTTCGATGAGCTTACTCATTAGCAGAATTGACTGAGACATCACGTTCCTTCAAGCCGTATCCAGTTTTTCGCGTAGGTCGAAGTGTCATCAGTTGAGCAGGAGAAGAGCCTTGTCCTTCCTGGGACTCTCAAATTGAGCACTTTTCATGTGTCAAGGCTTTAAGCATGTGTCTAACTCAAGAAGGGGAGCACCCTAAAGAGTTTTATTTCATTTTTGTGAAGACGCTGCGAGCCGAAGCACGGCCATCATAGTGATCCTAGGTAAGGAGTCAACAAATTTTAAAAAAATGGGTGACATACCCATTGATCCACAGCATATAATGTTTTGAAATAACAATATAAGGGATTTACCTAATGAGCAAAAATTTCGACCTCTCGAAGATCGACAAAGAAAAAAAACTGACCACCTACATTGATATCAAAGAAAATAATGGCAAATTCAGAGCCGTTATTACCGAGGTTATTGACAAGGTAAGGCAGCCTGCCCGTGTAGGCTTTCTGGATCTGATTGGTCAGGGGGATAACGCCTTCATGACCGTTCGAGCACCTCTACGTGAAGTCGATGCCAACGGGGATTATCTGACTCGTGCACGTACGAAGGACGGCAAGTTCCTGGATGAGAAGGGTGCCGAGGTGGAGAGTGAAGATAAAGCCGCCAGAGAGTTTGTTTACACCACGCAGAAAAATGATGCCACCAAACTGGTTTATGGCCAGGTCGCAACCATCAACGTGATGAACACCAAGTCTGACAAGACACCCACAGCCTTTACCCTGATGAGCGTCAAGCTCTTCTCCGACCAAGAAGCCCTTGAAGCAGAGCGCCTGAGCTTTAAGCTGGGAAAGCTGGACAAGGAGCAGGATGCCGATGACTATGCCAAGGTCAAGAAGGAGCTGAACGAGCTGCGCAGGTCTCAAGGGCGCTACGAGAACTTCTTCTTGGGCAAGGGTGCCGATGCCCTGCGTGAGATGGGCTTTACCGTACGCGAGCGTCCCGTTGAAGACACCCCACAGCCTTAAAGGGCCTGAGGGCTGAAGGGGTCGAATGGCCCCTTTTGCAGAAAAAGGTAAAAAGTTTTATTTGCTGTATTGACACAACGGTATATCAACCCTATACTGACAACCGTTAGCTGATGAATACCAGTCAGCAACCAAAAAAATCCAACGCGAGGAAACAGAAACATGAACAAGCAATTTGCCATCGGCAACCTGGCCAAGGCGGCCACCGTCACCACCATCAATGATCGCGACATGCTCGCCATGACCGTTGCCTGTAACGATGGTAAGGAAAAGGACACCCTGGACGATGCAGGTAATGTCGTCAAAGAAGGTCGCCAGTTCGTCGAATTCATCCCGGCAGTGATTTGGGGCAAGAAGGGCGCATTCGACAAGATCAAGCCCTACCTGGGCGTGGGTCAAGGCGTCTCCGTCTTCGGTGAGCTGGCCTACCCAGAGCCGAACGAAAAGGATGGCGTTGTTTACCAGAACGTTCTGGTTGAAGTTCGCAGCCTGCGTGACCTGCGTCTGATCGGTGGCAACAAGGCTTCCAAGCCGGCAGATCAGCACGAAGGTGTTCCGACTCCGAGCCCTGAGCAGGAGAAGGCCAACGAGAAGGCCATCGCCCAAGCTGCAGAAAAGGGCCCTTCGAATGATATCGACAGCTTCGATGACGACATCCCGTTCTGACCAGCCTGTAAGTCCTTGATTTATAAGGACTTTTCCAGAACAGCCGGCGTTTAGCCGGTTGTTTTGCTTAAATTGCATCACCTTGATCGTCAGTGCTATTTTAAGGTAAAGACGACAATATTTATAAAAACATAGTTGACTTTGCGGTATACCATCCATATACTTGTAGCTGTCAGCTGGTAAACAGAATCAGCAACCAAAAAAAATCCAACGCGAGGAAATACCAAATGCAAAAGACTCTTTTGAGCGGCAACGTGACCAAGGATGCAGTTGTAAACCCGTCCGGCGAGCGCGAAGCCGTATCCTTCACTGTTGCCACCAACAAGTCCTACAAAGACAAGAATGATCAGTGGGTTGATAAGGCGACCTTCCACAACTGCGTTCGCTATGTCTCCAAGGGCAATGGCGCCAAGCTGGCCGAGCTGCTGATGAAGGGCCGTGCTGTTGAACTCGAAGGTCAAATTCGCACCTCTGCGCCGCGTCCCGGCAAGACTCGTGATGGCGATGAAAAGACCTACGTCAACAAGTCGATTGTTGTCGACGAAATCACCTTCGGCGCCAAGCCAGGCCAGAAGCCAGCTGCCCCTGCTGCTGAATAAGGCAGGCTGTTAGCTCAAGAGGGGTGATCACTGATCGCCCCTTTTTCACGTCAGGAGTAAATAAAAAGATGAATCAAAAGAAGGCCCGTCCACTCGCTGAAGAATGGCTCAAGGGAGACAAGGCGACCCGCACCCGGATCCAGCAAAGCCTGAAGGGGACTGCAGCTCTGCACGCTCTGCTTGAAGCGCTGGGTGATCTGATGACCGAACAGGCACAAGCCTGAGCGGGATTCAGGAGAAGTCGTCTCCTTGCTGCCAGGGCAGCTGCTGGCTTAACAAAGGTCTCGCCTAGAGACCTTTTTTGTGGGCAAAAGAAAATCTCTGTATTGTCATTCTGGTATGTTTGCGCTATACTGCAAACAATTATCCAGGAGAGTTCATGATGAACACCGTCAAGACAAGCATCTTTTTTCAGAATGACCTGAGCCCCCTAGAGGGAGCAGAAGTAATTGTTGGGACAATCCAGTTTTCTGAAGTCAATATGGCAATTCAGATCAAATACCAGCCGAAGGGATTCTGGAGTGATGTCGTGAACGTCTGGATTGAGTACACGTCGCACTCGAAAATACTGGAGATTCGCATCGACAATAGCAGCGGCGGTCGAAATGGAACCTTGACCAGCATTGAGTCGGCCCAGAGCCTGATTGAGTGCCTTGAGCATGCCGTTAATGTCTGCAAGGTTTTCGAGTCTTCCTTCAAAAAGGCAGTTGAAGACGGGGTGCAGCCAATTGATTTTTTCGCAGCGGCGAAGGAATCCCTGATCGACCTGCTTTCCTGTCAAAAATAAAGAATTTTACAAAACCACCTCTTGCGGGTGGTTTTGAACTTTTCGAGACCTGGACACCTATTCGAAAGAGGATTTGTTTCATGAAAGCTAAAAATCTGGCTGATTACTCCCATGTGATCTATCGAGTCGCGAGCGGAATCGTTTTCAGCAGAGATGATTCGTACGTTTTTAAGGTGCAAAAATTTCGAGCCAGAAAAACCAAAACGCGTTATGAGCTGTTGGATGGGAAGCAGGTTGCTTTCAATAAGCTCATGCAGCTCGACACGGATACTAACGACCTGCGTCCGAGCTATTTTACCTGGTGTGATCAAGAAAATCAGATTAATGCTGGCCTGGAGATGATCAAGACCGGTTTGATTGAGAAGTGCGAGAAGCTCAAGGAGCGCTTTTCGATGATGGCTTCTTATGCAGCTGCAGCCACCCTGGAGAATATCTCTATCAGGGACATGGATGAAGATGTGGATTTCCTTTGACATTCACATTATTCGGTTCGGACGGAAGGTTTATGGAAAGCGCGAACGCAAGCGAAAAATCGATCAGCCTGAACATTCAGCCGTTTGACGGCGCAGAGATTCGGGTCAAACGGGGTCGTGTTACCCCTACCAACCTGCTGATCAGCGTGCACTACAAGCCTAGAGGGTTCTGGTCTGAAGAACACATTAACATCTTGATCGAGCACGTTAACTGGGGCACTGAGGCCTTCCTCAATACCGATATTCGCCATGGGTGCGGTGGCCAGGACAATTCGCTCTCCAATACGGAAACAGCGAAGTCGTTTGTTGCAAGCTACCAGCATGCCATCGAAGTCGTTGAGGCCTTCAGGGCTAGCTTTGAGAAGGCTGTTGCAGCGGGCCTTTCGCCTGAGCAGTATTTTTTTGCTGTCAAAGAACATCTTTTCGAAACGCTGGATAACGTTCAGCAGCCTAAGGCCTAACTTTATATCTGTGCCGGTATATTGACAGATTACCGTTAAAGTGTAAAATGGTACGCAACAGCCCTCTATGATGGGTTATAAAATTAACCAATACAGGCGTTGATCGCCTGAAAAGAGGTGAAGTATGCATGATTTAAATGAGTTAGTTCCAGGCCAGGTCAGCAATGAGCAGTTTCACCTGCTCCTGGTGGGGACATCGATTCGTGGTGAGAAGGTCATCAAGGCTCTTCGAGAGCACCTGGTGAATGGCACCGCCAAGGGCCGTTCAGTGGCGATGCATGGGGCGAACTTTAGTCAGTTTTCTGTGCGCCTTTCCACGCTGCATGAAGAGAATGAGCGCATCTCTCGAATGGTCAAATTCTACGTCCCGCAACATGCTGCGGTAACACAGCAAGTCATGGGATGAAGTGAGGAGGTGCGGCACAAAATCATACAGAGCGCACCTGAAAGAATTCCTTCTGATTCGTGGGTAAATTATTTTTTTACAGATTGTCCTACCGCGTTGGACATGACACTGAACCCGTTCTTAGGTTCAAGCACGGCAGTTGTCGTGTAGAAAGCCTCTGTTTTAAGAGGCTTTTTTTTTGACTTTTTGTCAGTGAGTTAAGACTTTTTAGGTTGAAGTTTTGACAATGAAGATAAAGTGAAAAAAAGTGCAGAAAAGTGCAAACTAATGTTTGACACTTAGTTTGGATCTAGTTATAGTTACTACCACAAAGCAGGCACTAAGCCTAAATCTAGTCAACAACAAAACTGTCGAGGAAGACCATAATGAGCAAACTTTTTGAACTGCGTTCTCTGGAAGCCAAAATTGCCGAGCTGAACGAAATCAAGGAAAAGCTCGAACCGCAAGTGCGTGATCGCATTGAGCTGCTCAACAAGATCTGCCAGACCTTGGATGAGCGTGGTATCAGCCGCCGTGAAATGGCACTGGAACTGTGCCCGGAGCTGGTGAAGGGCGCCGCCAACACTCAAGGCAAGCAGACCCGTCGCCCCCGCGTTATGAAGGTTTACGAAAACCCGAATACCGGCGACCGCATCGAAACCAAGGGCGGCAACCACAAGATCCTGAAGGCTTGGAAGTCCGAATACGGCAACGATGTTGTCGAATCCTGGCTGCAAACCGGCACTGAGGCCTAATAAGTCTCTGCATACACTTGAAAGCCCTCGCCTTAGAGGGCTTTTTTGTTGAAAGGAATTAACGAAATGAAAAGACAGTCTGGCGCTCACTCGATCAGCAGAGAAAGCTTTATTGCCACTCTGACTGTTTTTATGTTATTTCTGGTGGGTACTCTGATCGCATCAACTGCTTCCTATCTCGCATTTGTGCTGATTGAAGGATTTGGCTTTGTGGCCATGGCCCTGTGCGTCACCCTGGGGGCCGTGGCGCTGTATGGTGCAATGGCCTGCTGTGTGTATGCAAAAGACCTGGTTGCAGGCTTCAGGGCCTGGAATTTCTATACCTCGAAGGTGACAATTAATGGATATTGTTCAGATTAAGCAGAAGCTACCCGTTGGAAAGGGGCTTCGCTGGTTTTTGGCCGTGGATGGATCCATCGTCGAAGGACATGGTTTTACGTCCAAAACAGCAGCCAGTGAGTGGATTTATGCGTTCGGTGAGTACCTCGACTGGCGCGCTGGGTTTGTATTCAGAATCAAAGGCCTGAACGTGAATTTGGAGATCGTCGACAAAACAGGCAAGCGTGCTCGGCCATAAGTGTGATTATTCATGCGTGGAAAGCGAGTAAAAGCGTGTATTCGTCAATATAGTCGTTTTTGGCTAAGCTGCGCTGAGGGCAATCGCGTGTTCTGGCGAAGCCAGGCTGACCAGGACTGTCCATCGATGGATCAGGATCACACCCGATTCGTGCGGTAGCAGGCTAAAGGGCCTTTAGGGGCGAAAAAGCCGGGAAACCCCGGCTGTGGAAGAGGAGTGAAAGCCTCAGTAACCGCGCAGGATCACCGCGATGTGATTACGGTTGCTGACACCCTGAGGGAAGTGTGCCTTGACGCGCTCCACGATCTCATCGTGATACGGCATATCGCTGTTGCTGCCTTCGCCAGACAGGGTGGGGCATAGGAAAATCACGGTGTCGTCCCAATCATCAGCATGGAACTCGGCACCCGGCTTGTGCCAACTCATGATGGTCTGAGTACTGTTCAGGTACTCCTGAAAGGCTTTGTCGGCAAACAGCTCTGGCACGGAGAGGACGACTCCGGTAACCGTGGACAGTTTCGTATTGGAAATCGCGGTGGCGATGTTGTTTTCCATAAAAATGCCTCGAAATCAGGAATTAAATAGCAAGATAAAGCCGAGAACTGGTTTCACCGTGTCTGATCCAGCGATCAATCTTGTCGTTCTCAAAGAAATCATAAGCCGCATCACGCAGTAGGCCATGGTTCAGGCCATCGATTACAGCATTAGGATAAACCATAAACAGATCATCAATCTGGCTGATCAGGTTGTCCAGAACATCCTGTGGCCGATCTTCAGGCTTAACCTTAACTGTAAAGATCATGCACCCGACAATTTTGAGCGAATCATGCGCATGAAACGAGCGGGTTGGGCTTTTTTTCAAGGTTGTCATCAGTTCGGCCTCATGCCAGGTTTTGGGTCGGAATAACCTGGGAGGGAATGATAATGCCAGGCATTTTGGTCTCAGGATCAATGCCCATCATGCACAGGGTTCCGGTGCCACATTCCCCGCCGCCACACACCTGATCGCAATACGAGGTTATGCCATCGCGAGCGAGTTGGCTGCCTACCGCGTGCAGAAAATGCAGGGCTTCCTGAAAACTCTTTGCCTCTAGCATGCTCATGGTCAACTCCTAACTGGTTGGTATGAGCATTATAGGTCAGTTAAGCTGACCTAACAATAGATGGTAAATGTTATTTTGCATTAAACCGCAAAATATTTTCATTACCTGCATGGTAAAGCACAAACCTTTAGGGTATTATGATGCTATACCAAACAAATCCCACAGGTAGCTAATATGACCAAAATTATCGGATTCAACGCCTCTGTCAAAGTCCCTGATGGCGTGAAAATCGAACAGCTTGAGCAGGCGCTTGCCTCCCTTGGGAGTGTAAAGGTAGAGCCTGCCTATGAGGTCAAGCATGCAGAGGTGGCTGAATCGATGAGTCAGGAGACAGTCTTGCTGTTTAATGAGAAGTGGGCAACCGTTGACGAGGTGGATGAGGTTAACTCCTTTGACGGTAAGCAGATAGGCTCACTCAGGAAAGGTTATTCCGATCATCTGAAGAACCTGATCTCATCGGGTGTGGTGGTCGCGGGCGGAATGGTCTGTGATGGCTTTATCCAGCCTCCTTCGGAAGCCTTTGCTGTCATGCAGCGTCATGGCTTGAAGGTTGATTTTGACAAGTATCAGGATTTGCCTATCGATTGCGAAGATGGCGACGATCAGATGCTGTGGGTGATTGTTGCGCATCAATAACGCGAACCTGGCGGATGGAGAATCAGATGAATTTTACACAGGACGCAAACGAGCGGATTGATGATGCTGTCGATCACGTTCGTAGCTTGCAGGTGAAGTACGGTTTCAGTAATGATGCGGACTCTGCGGCAGGCGCCATCAGCGAGTCGTCCGAGTTGCTGGGTCTTGAGCTGAGCGATTCAGAAATTGCCGAGGCGTGCAGCAGACTGCTGGCCTAACTACTAACGGGGCGTAACTTACTTTAAGCGTAAGTTACGCTTTTATTTCTTATGACAACTCGATACATTTCATTTTTGTCAATTATGTTTTAAATCAGGTTGAATTTGTGCCCTCACTCCCTTCTGGAACTACCCGAACGCTTGAGCGCGTCGATAATCAGGCTGACTTGTCCAGCCGCACCGTCAGAAACGCCGTTGCTGATAAAGTCCTGCGTGCTGAGCGACCTTTGACTCTGAATGCAGGCCGTTGGGAGTTCTTGCGTTATTGGGCGATTGCTCAGCAGTCTGGGCAGGATGCTGTACCGCCAACCACAGTCTCCGCGATTGTGTCGTGCCGTTGGCCTTACATGAACAGCAAACTTCACCTCATACCGTAATCCATCGGCTGAAGGGCGAGCAGGGGGGTCGATCCTTCTGTCAAAGACAGGCTAAGGGAGTCGAGCGTTCACCATCGGCTGGTGAAGAGCGAGGTATTTGCGGGCAAAAATACACAAGGCCGACATGTAGACCAGGCAAGGTGGGGCGAAATCCGTTTCGAGCGGTAGCTGGCTAAAGTCCCAGGGCGAAAAAAAGGCGAGTGATGAGCTCGCCTTGCTTGAGGTTCTTGATCAATAACAGAGGGTGAGACCCTTGGTTTCCTCGTCAATATCGGGCACTTGATCGCCTGCAGCCGCATTGTCTTCATCGATCAGGACAAATTCGACCGCATTGTTGCTCCATGCAGACTGAATATTCCCACCGGAAAGCAGCGCGACGACCTTCCCTTTTTCGGCTTCTTTTTCAGCCATCTTTTCTTTGCAGATTTCGATAAAGCTTTCTTCTCCGTGATCACCTGAATACAGGAACTCAGTGGCTTTCATCAGCTCTGGCAATTGTGCGGCTTGCGCACGAATCTTATTCAGATAATGCAAGGTTTCATCGCTGTAGCCAGATGTATTACCTTCTTCGTCTGGAATGTCGTTGGAATTGATGAAATCGCCCAGCAGTTCAACAAACTCAGACAGGCGATAGGAAGCGTAATTGAATTTCCCACCACTCATGGCAAGTACTCCATACCTTCGATAAAAGAACCGTCCGGTTTGCGCGCCAGCAGCTCGCCATTTTCAAGCTTGTAGAGGCTGACACGATCAGAGCCGGCAAACTCCTGGATGCTGACAGGGCGGTTCAGGTGGTCAGGCTCAGTGGCTGTGTGCGGGATGATTTGAATAGCATCAGAGAAAAAAGGGATCGCTTGCATTAGGTGGCATCCTTACGGGTTTTTCTTAAGGGGGATTAGGCATCCAAGCGGATTGCGCTTGCCCACATGTCTTTGATGGTGCTGAGCTTGCAGGCTTTTTTGTAGCGACGGGTCGCCAGCGCGACAGCAGCCAGCGTGGCCATCAGCAGAGAAGAGGACGGGCCCTGCACAACCACAAAAGCCAGTAGGGCAAAAAATGCGCACAGGTAAATCATGAACATAAACGCATTGCTGCGTTGCTTCTCACTGATGTGATCGACAACGTTTTCGATAGCAAGGTAGTTATCGCGACTTACGCTAATCATGATGGTTAACTCAAGTATATGGTATGTGATAAGTATACCAGATGATCTGAAGCCTGCAAGTTAGGAGGCGCGGTATTTTGTTAAATACCGCAAATCACAAACTAAGCATTGCTCTCGAAGTAGGTAGCAATGGATCGTTGAACTTCGACATAAAAGGGGCCGTTCCAGTCCTTAATCCATTCTGGCACAGAATCCAGCGTGCGAAAGACGTCACTTGAATACTGATCATCCTCAATCAGGAGTGCGCTTTCCTTGCCCATCGCCACTACCTCATCGGTGACATCAAAGCTGGCCTCGCCAAGCGGGTCGACTTCAATAGCGTAGTCATCCATCCAGACTTGAGGGTGAAACGTTGCGATAATAGACATGAATCCAACTCCTGATCGGTATGTTTTAATTATACCTACTAATTCAATCAGAGGCAATGTGTGCTTTAGATGTAAATTGCTTGAAAGGTCAGGTGAGCTGACCTACAATATGCCTTTATTCTTGAGGAGTTTTTGAAATGAAGGCAGACACCTCTTTTGACGCCCGAACCTACAACTGCGAAAACATGCATCGACAGCTGATGGTCTGCCGGGAGGGTGATTCGCTCTCGCTGCTGTTCATCAATAGCCTCAATGCCAGTCAGGAGCGCTACCTGCTGTCAGAGTATGACATGATCATGCTCGCAGAGTGCTTGTCGCTGATGATTCCTGAGCGCAACAGGATCGGTGATGCTCTGTCTTTTCGTGTCAGCGAAAATGGTGAGGCCGTCAGCCTGATGCTCTCGATCAATGGGGCAGGAAGCTGTGCGCCGAAGGTGGTCATTGCTGTCAAAGACAATGCATCCCTGCAGTACCTAACGTCCAGGATATTCCCGTTGTGGGTTGGATTCGAAATTGGAAAAACCCTTCGCCAATGGTGGCCAGAACGGTTCGACGCCGCTGTTTGATAGGCTTTTTAGGTCGGGCGGGTGCTCTGTCAGGTCTTCAGAACAATCGCCTCTTCCGGAAGGGCTAGAGGTTTTTTCTAGAGGGTTTGGGGGCTCATCGCCCTGCGTTCGCGAATCTTTGCAAGCAGCCAGGTCACCATGTCTTCTTCGTTAATCGTCAGGTACAGACTTGACGCCTCATCCCCTTCAATGGCAACGGCAACCTTCAGCATCTCATCCTTGCGTTCCAGCAGCCTAACCCTTCCGGCCTGATGCCCAGACAGCAGCGCATCGCTGTTTTCGTCAATGTATGCACATAGCAGTTGGTCGTACAAGCTGACCGTATTCGTGGCTTCTCTCATGCAAACACTATCCTTTTCGAGTTTTTGCCAATATATCAGAAAATATATGTAGAACGCATAAAAAGCCGCTGTCAAAAAAGGCACAGCGGCTGTTTGCGCTCAATTGTTAACCGATGTAGGTGGCCAGGCTGGCCAGCTGGCCATTCTCGTAAGAGCTGGGCTGCTCGGGGTAGAGGATCGGAATGATGTCGTAGTTTTCGAGATCATCGATGGCTACGCTGTCGTGAAAGGCATCCAGCGCCACAGCCGCCTTCAGCTCATCGGACAGGTAGCTCGGCACATGGATCAGGCAAGTTCCCACGATACCTTCATCATCGTCAACCGCGTGCTCCGCCAGCTCAACTTCGATCCAAACCTTGCTGGAATTAAGCGACTCCTCGCTGAGCAAAGACGCCAGCCGACCATACGCTTCAGGGTCTGTCTGAATCCCTCTTTTAGCAAGTTCAAGCGCCAGCGGGAACAGGCTGTTCAGGTCGCTTACCAAACGATTGAAATCCGCCTTGAGCTCACGCTCATTAAGCTTGTCAGCCAAAAAACTCGCTTCTTCAAACGCACGGATAACCTTGTTCATAGCATCATGCTCCAAAAGGAAGGGGGAGCTTCCACTCCCGTGGATAAGGGAATTATCGAATGTTGCCGTATTCTGCTTCATCCCAGCCATCAGGGCCAACGTCCTTGAAGTTGGACACCAGCTCATCGAGGGTCATGGCCTGGTCGGGTTTTCTCTTTGTGAGAAAGATACCGTTGAGGGTATGCACAGGGTGGTCAAAGTCATCATTATAGCCAGCCTCATCAGCGAAATAGCACAGCGGCTGGATGCCGACCTGGCGGGGAAGGAAGTCGTCGTCCTGCTCATCCCTGAGCAGACTGTCATCAATGGCCTTCAGCTGCTCCACCGTGATGACCCCGGCAAAGATGAGGGTGCCGAATTTCTTATAATTGGCGCCGTCACGGTACATATAGTGAAGGCCTGTATTCAGAGGCGATTCGATCATGAACGAATCCAGGTCGATGTAGCTCGGAACGTCATCGCTGAACATCGTTTCAATCTGCTCGACGGTTGGCGTGGTCATGGGGTATCCCTGGTTGCTGGTATGTTTGCACTATACCGAAAAACAGCTGTAGAGGCAAGCTTGCTATCGAAATGATTTGCACTTTTCTGCAAATAAAATGCTTTCATTCTAAATTGGTGTTGGTATAATTTAGGCATACCAAATAGGAGGCCGCCATGGACATCCAGACCTACCAGAATATTTCCACTCAGCTGTTGAAAAAGCACTATGGGCTTGAGCTCAATGACACCGAGCTCTCTGATGAAAGCCTTGTGCAGTCGCTCATCGACGATGATGTGCGCCCGTATGCTTACATCAACGAGATGGCTCAAGACTTTTTCATTGACCGTGTTGATATCTGCTGGAATTTTGGAAAACCCCTGACTCAGCTCGACGAGCAAGCTTGTGTGAAATAGAAAACAGCGCGGGCAGCAGATGATGCCTCATCCATAGGGCGTCAATTTATGCTAAACAAAACATTTGCAAGGTAAGCTCAACTGACCTATAATGCTCGACATGCAAAGGGCTTCAGCCCTCGGCCATCCTCAGCCTTTTACTTCATTCGCTGAGCGAGCTTGGTGAGGCATTCACAGCTTCCCGAGAACACAATCAGGCCTCAGTCCTCTAAGGCCTCAAGCCAAACGATGTGCAGACAGCGTACTGGGAATGCCCAGGCGCTTTCATGCCATGGGAAGAGCAAAAGCCTCTCCCTTATTAAAGGAATATCACATGATCGACGTTCAAATGTTTGACAAGAAGAGTGGTGAAGTTATCGGCGTTGCCAGTGCAACTGTGACGATTCAAAAGGGTCGTCGCACGCTGGAGAAGTGCTTCATCAACAGCACCATGACCTCCAAGGAACCGCAAACCGTTTCCTTCAACATGCCCAACAACGTGACCATTGAAACGGTGCGCGACATGGCCAAGCTGATGCTAGAATTTGCCGACCGGGTTGAAGAAGCGACCAAAAACATCTAACGCAAAGGCGAGACGTCCACCATGATCACCTATGAGATTCAGCTGTCTGATACAAGAAACGCAGTGTGGATTCATGCTTCGGATGGATCAACAGTAGGGCGTTTTGGACGGATGGGAATCGACTTGCACACGACCGTAACAGAGCAGATGGCGGGGATGTCTCAGTGCCGCCTCTGCACTCACGGTCAACCCAAGATGTCAGATTGGGCGTTGTTCCGGGAAAAAGCGCTGGAGTGGTGGGGTGTTGAGGTTCCGGTTGATGCTTTTGATGAGCGCCTACTGCTCGAAAATTAATCGGGGAGAAGCTTTTTCTGGAGACTGCCATTAGGCCCAATGCTGTAAAGGTCTATTAAGAGGATGTTAAAATGAATGCATTTCAGCTTCTGGTGGTCGATTATTTGAAGGAAGACCATTTCTTTAAAGATATGTTGAGCGACTACCAAATCTGCAGTATTGAGCGCCATGACTTTTCCTGGCGAGTGTCTATATCCCTGGGTAGCGGTGATGTCTACACAACAGACATTGACATAGAAGAGCTTTTTGGCTGGATGTGGAGCAAGCAGCAATGCACAGTCCAAGCAAAATAATGCTAGGGAGCATCTGCCCAGTCTGTGTGGAAGGTCAGATGTCAGAGAAGATTGAAAAAATTCCCTTTCAGTACAAGGGGTGCTCTGGACACATCAGTGTTGTGTATTCATTCTGTGATGCCTGCGAATCTTCTGTAGCCAACGACGAGCAAATCACGACCAATAAACAGGCTGCGCTAAAATTTAAGAGGATTGTTGAAAAACATTATCTTATTTAGTTGTCTCCTTTGCGGAATAGCGTATAATATTGCTATACCGTAAAGGAGATTTGTCATGTCTTATCCTCGCAAGGCCCCCATGAAGTATCTTAATGGCGCCCCGCCGTACATTCTGGCTGTGTATGATTCAGGCCCAAAAACCAATGACCGCTATACCGTGGTATTCGGCTGGCCATTTTGGGACAAACGCCATCCCAACGTGTTTCCCTACTTGGGTTTTAATGAAGTCCCAACGTCGCCCAATATGGGCGTGAGCATGTGGGGAGAGCTTCAAGGCTCACGGTCGGGTCTGGGTAAACTGATCGCTTGGGAAAGCCTCCCTGAGCACCTGCGCAAGCATGTGATCGCTCGAGCAAATTATCCCGACCCGGTTTTGATTATGAGCCTGGTCAAAATGCCGAAGTCTGAATCGGGTCTCAAAACCCTGTGGGCATTCAAAGAAAGTGATGAGGCGGTCGGCTACTGGGGCGACGTCACCTTTGAAAAGAAATCAGAAGGTGTGGCCTATGCGGAAGAGAACCTGATCATTCTGATCGATTGATCAAGGAGAAGCGCATTGAACAAGCAGGCAAGGCCGCAGCCCGTCGAGGCCAAATATACATTGGCGCCGTGGTCTGTTCGGTTCCATAAGCAGATCAACTGCTTCTTTATCCATTCCGGGAATGATCAGGATGTGGCAGAAGCGCCTGTCCAGTACATCCTTGCTGGTCGTGTACGTGGCGAAAACTACGACGATTTTGCCGAGGTCGACGCCAACGCCGCGCTCATGGCAACAGCGCCGAGGCTGCTGAAGGCGTTGCAGGCCATCATTGGTGCGTGTGATCGCTGTGAGCTCAGTGATGACGTTAGCCTGATTGACGAATTCACCGAAGAGATGGAAAACGAAGCTCGCGAGGCCATTGCTCAAGCCCTCGACTACAAGGCCATCAGCGCGCTCAGAAAATCGTTGTAACAGGTGATTCCTGCCTCTCAGTGTAGCCCGCTGCAGAGGCAGGCCCTTGCACAGCTGTAGCAGGGGGAGTCGACACCTTCGCGAAGCGGATCGCTGTAACAACTGAAAACACAATATCGGTGAAAATGGGACTCAGGAGTCCCTTTCTGCAGGGTTCTGCATGATTTCATTTGCACGGGCTCAAGCCTTCCTGTTTGATCGGGTTGTCATCCATCAACAGGAGATCAAGGCATGGAAACTCGTCGCGTGACTATCGTTGTAGAGCAGATAGAAGGAAGCCGTATTCATCCTCAAGATGTCCAGGTTGCCGGCCTCTACCAGGTCGAGGTGGACAGCACGTTAAGTGATGGGCACGCAGCCAGGGAGGCCCTGGATTCGTTCCATCTGCGCACACCCATCAAGATGTTGGAGAACTATACAATCTACGCCCAGGATCCGTTGACCCATCTCCAGATGAGCGAGGAACCCCTGCAGGAGGATGAATCTGCGTCAGCAGAAGCATATTGCCGAAAAGTGAGTCTGTAGGGTTGCGCAATGCGCCACTTCGGTGCGAAGCACGGCCACTGCACTCGAGCATGGCCGGCTTAGCCGGCACGCAGGATCTTGAATAGCACATCGCTCAACGGCTCAATCGAGCAGGGATGGCCTTCATAGACGTCAAGGCTGTCTTTGATCTCAAATACACCATGATTCAAGCGTTTATCGCCGTTGAACCACATCCGGGCACGGTAATCGATCCGCAGGTGCTCAGATTCAACCCAGAAGTGCGCGATGGAACCGCCTTCAAAAGTAAGCGTACCGACATAGGCCTGGTAAGGAAGCCTGTTACGAGCCAGCAGGGTAACCACCAACCGGGTCATGCCATCGCACTCCACGGGGGCGGTGTCCAGTGGGTCAAGCAGCATCTCAAGTCGAGCCTGCAGAAGGTAGTCAATATCCATGTAAAACACCCGGTTGTCTGGAGGAGAAGCTATTGTACCTGTTTGACACCGTTATAACTACATGTAATGATTGAAATGAATCACACAAGAGGCTCATTCATTGAACGAACAGAATCTGTTCCTGCCCTTCTCAGATAATCCGATTGATGCCTGGAAGAAGCAGGTAAAATCCAACTTGTTCATGCACATCATCACCGCTGTCCGTAAGCGCGGGTGGAGCCAGGCAGAGGCTGCCAGGCAGCTTGATCTCTCCGCGCCACGAATCAACAATTTATTCAAAGGTCATTTGGAAAAATTCTCCATCGACATGCTGATGACCATGTCAATGACACTTGGGTATGTCATAGGCGCCTCCTTCGATCCGGAGAATGAAGAGCAGCCGCTGGTGATAACCATGCGCAAAGGTATGCTCTGAAACAGGCAGGCATAAAAAAACCCGCCTTTTGGACGGGTTTTTGAAGCTATGGCTCAAGGGGGAACTTAATCACATAGCAGGTGACTTCCAGGGAGGGAAAGTGCGTTAACAATAATGGCTTTATTATTCAGTGTCAAGCCGTATAAATGTAGCAGGCCAGTGGCTTAAATCACGCCGCAGGATAGGGAGATAGCCCCTTTCTTACGACCCGGTTGCCAGACGACTTCCCCTTTAACGTCGAGGGGGATTCGGTAGACCAATTTTGTACGAAAGGTCATCAAGGGATTGACCAGAAAGGGGCTGGGGCCAAACCCTTGCTCGAATATAGGCTCCAGCGAGTTGAAGCGGTAATCTTTACCGTTGTGATTGATAACGATACTGCCAACGTCTGGAAGCCGGCCTTCGCTATCCGTATTTTTAAAGCTGGCATCCAGCACCAGGAATTTCGTGTCTGGTGAGGGCTTCGGCTCGGCGAATGGGCTTGCAGTACCTACCTTCTGGCGAACATCGCAGCTGTTGAGGGTAACGGCGAAATGCTCAGCCTGACGGGAAGGTGAAGCGCTGACTTGGCGCGCTGATTTGGACGGGATAGCCGCGATCTTCCTGTCTGCATCTGCTTTGACTTTTGCCAATGTGCTTAACGCATTTTTGTTTTGAAGTGAATCAGCGCTGGTTAGCGCCCAGTAAAAATTACACGTGGCGTAGAAATTCTCGCGAGGATGGTCATCCGTATGCGAACCCTTCAGCAAATGCGCCATCTTTCGAGTGGCATCATCAGCGGCAGCGATGGCATGCGACCTGTACTTCTGCGCATGAAGCGCCTTAATTGCCTGAGTCAGGCGAGGCTCCAAGACGTAGCCTTGAGCTTGTGCAGCCTCAAAGTCAAACGATGAATCCTTGGCCATTTCAAGAAGCATGACATTGGACATGGATTCAACATAGGGATGCTCAAGCCCTGGAAAGTTAGCGCCCAGTCTTTGACACTGCTTGCCAGTCTCATCTTCCTGAGATGCGAGACCTATCGACGGGGCAATAACCAGAAGCAGAACAAGTAGTTTATTTTTCACAGGCAATCCTTTGTGATGGGGTTGGTCAGTTATTCGCTTGGGGGCTTCTTAAAAGAAACGCTTTTAATCCTCTCCAGAGGAACGTCCGGGAAGCGGTATTGAACCGCCTGTTCTAGTTTTTCAAGGTTATTAAATCGACATGAATACGCAAGTTGAACAAATGCTAGAGTAATTTCCTGATCCAGCAATTCTTCAGAAATGTTGGAGGATGGGGCTTTTATCTGATCACTGATGAAGAGCCGTCAACCCATACAAAATGTTCATTATTGAGAGAAGCTTCACCATTCCAGCGGTAGGCGCAGAGCTTGCCGGTGTTGCAGCCTTTGCCAATGCTGTAGTCCAGGCAGGCAATCTGCGCATGCAGACGCTCTGGCTGTCCGGTCATCCAATAATGGCCGATGAACACAGGCTTGGCGTTGTCATACGTGAGAATTGCCTGTCCTTCGACACGAACGTCCGGAAGATTTTTCTGCAGAGCTGAGGGAACCAGGCCTAGTTGGCGGTAAGTGACCGCACTCTGATCCCACCACCGGGTGCGAGTCTTGAAGCGCTCGACACCATCCTTGTCGTGGTAGGACATTCCTTCCGGAAGTTCAATCTCAAGGCCCTTGAGCAGAGTCTCGAGCGCATCGGATTCAGGAGTACCCCGGCGACTCATTGCCACCCAGGCCTCATCTTTGAGGGAGCCATCAGTGTTCAAAAGATGATCAATGGCGGCAATATGGTCAGCATGCCAGCATGCATGAATGGCTCGAATGTGATCGTTTTCGAACGCAATCGGCAGAGTCTTGAACCATTCCAGGAACTCGCGGTGCAAAGCGCTGCCTTCACCGACCTGCTCTAGAAACGCCTGATGCTGGTGACGATTGCGTGGAATGTTTGGACGCAAATATTCACCCGGCGCATCAGGATCCTCTGTTGCATAGGCCACGGCGTTGTATTCATGGTTACCCATGACAGCGATGGCACTGCCGGCATCAGCCATGCGACGAACCAGATTAACCGATTCGATTTGCTCTGGGCCTCGGTCAATCAGGTCACCCAGGAAAAGAGCCTGGCGCTCGGGGTGGCGGAATGCACCACCTCTTTCCTGGTAGCCCAGCTTCTTCAGAAGCGCCTTGGTATGTTCGGCGTATCCATGAATATCGCCGATAATGTCGTACATTTGCATAATGATCACTCCAGGCAAATCGCCACAGCTTAATCAGTCTCCATGATCGTGTAGACATGGTGTTTGAAAAATCGAACCTTCTGACCAAAGAACAAATTGTGCTCATCGGAGCAAATCAGGACGTTGTCGACAATACCTTCGATATGATCGCCCGTCACCGAAGTTACACGAACCCAAAAACGCTCACTCGCAGCACAAATCTTGACGAAATCATCACACCTGATCTCATCCAGCTCTTTCTGATGAGGGACTTCGAACGTGGCAGGATGCTGTTTCGCCATCTCCTGGGCATCAACAAACAACCCGTTTTCTTTGACCATGGGCTCTGCTCCGGATGTCCATTCTGATTGATAGGCAGACTTTACCCTAATTGGTAAAGAGTTTCAATCGAATACAGATATTTTTTATTGAGGGAACGCGACCCGCTTAAAAATAGGAGAAAATTGACGTCCATTGAACGCGAATCACCGCCTCATGAATTTCGGCCTTGTTCTTGTTCTTGTACTTAATTTTGGTCAAGACAGCCTTGTCGTCATTGGCCCCTTCGTAGGGCTCAGTCCATTGGTCGATGACTTCGTTACCATTCGCCTTTTGACATCCTCCCCGCCCTAAAGGGCGAGGATTCCCACGATTGGACGCTCATGTC